>Ga0209673_1000023_pt1 | contig 411385 bp, 366 predicted proteins | sample AraplaCol_mMS_r2_2_FD_184274 | JGI IMG/M metagenome (GOLD analysis project Ga0209673, IMG submission 184274) | Arabidopsis root microbial communities from North Carolina, USA - plate scrape MF_Col_mMS_r2 (SPAdes) (version 3) | ecosystem: Host-associated > Plants > Roots > Endosphere | place... | reverse complement strand
GTCGAAAGCCAGGTGCTGGCTCGCGCCATCCACGCCCATATCCACCACCGCACCTTCATCAACGGCAATCGCACCGTCGTCTTCCCGGCAAGCCCGGGAAGCTACGCATCCGAACGCATGGGTTGAGAGATGGTTGAGGTCATCGATGGCAAGCTTGTTGCCGCATCCGTAATCGAGACGGTGAAGGCTGCGACGGCGGCGCTGGAAAAGTCGAGCGGTGCCACCACCGGTTTAGCGGTCATCATCGTCGGCGATGATCCGGCAAGCCATGCCTATGTCGGCTCCAAGAGCCGCATGGCCAAGGAATGCGGCTTCAAATCGGTCCAGCACACGCTGCCGGTCGAGACGAAGCAGGAGGAACTGGCAGCCCTCGTCGCCGGCCTCAACGCCGATCCGTCGATCCACGGCATCCTGGTGCAGCTACCGCTGCCGAAACCGCTCGACAGCGAGCCGATCATCCAGTCGATCCTGCCGGAAAAGGATGTCGATGGCTTAAGCGTCGTCAATGCCGGCAAGCTTGCCACCGGCGATCTGAAGACCGGGCTGGTCTCCTGCACCCCGGCCGGTGCCATGGTCTTCGTCCGCCGCACCCATGGCGAGGATCTCTCCGGGCTCAACGCCGTTGTCATCGGCCGCTCCAACCTGTTTGGCAAGCCGATGGCACAGCTGCTGCTCAATGCCAATGCGACGGTGACAATCGCTCACTCCAGGACCAAGAACCTCGCCGAGGTCTGCCGCAATGCCGATATCCTGGTGGCCGCCGTCGGCCGGCCGGAGATGGTGAAAGCCGATTGGGTCAAACCGGGTGCGACGGTCATCGACGTCGGCATCAACCGTATTGCCGCACCCGAGCGGGGCGAGGGCAGGACCCGGCTGGTCGGCGACGTCGCCTTCGCCGAGGTCTCTGAGGTCGCCAGCACCATCACCCCGGTTCCGGGCGGCGTCGGACCGATGACCATCGCCATGCTGATGGCCAATACCGTCATCGCCGCCCATCGCACTGCCGGGCAGGTGCCGCCGAAGTTTTGATTGGAATGCCGCCGGGCGGGCTTGCCATGGCGCGAAAGACTTATATAGTCAGGAAATAAATATTCCGTAGAAGAAATAAGAGGGAACGGAAATGGCTCTATCATGGCGTTTCTCCGCCTTGGCGGATCGGCATCGCGCTCTGGGATCGAAGCTTGAGGACTGGAGCGGCATGGGAACCGCCTGGACCTACGACAAGGACATGTCGGAAGAACATGTCGCGGTCCGCACCAAGGCCGGCATCATGGATGTCTCGGGCCTGAAGAAGGTGCATCTGGTCGGCCCGCACGCCATTGCCGTGCTCGACTATATCACCACCCGCGACATGACGAAGATCTATCCCGGCCGCTCGGTCTATGCGGCCATGTTGAACGACCGCGGCCACTTCACGGACGATTGCATCGTCTATCGCACCGGGCCGAATTCCTGGATGCTGGTACACGGCTCCGGCTCCGGCCACGAGGAACTCGTCAAGCAGGCGGCGGGCCGAAACTGCGCCGTGCTCTTCGACGACGACCTGCACGACCTGTCGCTGCAAGGCCCGATCGCGGTCGATTACCTTGCCAAATACGTGCCCGGCATCCGCGACCTCAAATATTTCCACCACATGCAGACGACGCTGTTTGGCGCGCCCGTGATGATCTCGCGCACCGGCTATACCGGCGAGCGCGGTTACGAGATCTTCGTGCGCGGCCAGGACGCCGTCATGGTCTGGGATCGGATCGTCGAGGAAGGCAAGGAGATGGGCATCATCCCCTGCTGCTTCTCCGTTCTCGACATGCTGCGCGTCGAAAGTTACCTGCTGTTCTACCCCTACGACAATTCGCAGATGTACCCCTTCGCCGACCAGCCGCCCGGCGACAGCCTCTGGGAACTCGGCCTCGACTTCACCGTCAGCCCTGGCAAGACGGGTTTCCGCGGCGCCGAGGAACATGCCCGCCTGAAGGGCAAGGAGCGCTTCAAGATCTTCGGCATGTTGATCGACGCCGACGGCCCGACCGATCTCGGCGACGAGGTCTATGCCGACGGCAAAAAAGTCGGCGTCATTACCTGCCCGAGCTATTCGTCGCTGACGAAGAAATCCATGGCGATCGCCCGTCTCGATGTTGACAAGGCGGTGCACGGGGCGAAACTCGAAGTGCGCGGCAAGACCGTCAAGGCAAGCGCCACCGCCCATACGCTCCCCTTCGACGATCCGGAGAAGAAGAAGAGGACTGCCATAGGTTAAGGAGCACGCGAATGCTCGTTGCAGGCATCAAGAGCCGACCAGTCTACAAGGGCCTGACCATTCAGCCGCATGCCCGGCGGCACATTTTCGCGCTCGAAGGGGAGGGCGCCAAGGCTCTCCTCGACCAGCAGCCGGCGCTTGACGAAGCAGCCCTTTCCCGCAGCGAGATCCTCTATGTCGCCCGCGGCTCTCAAGGGTCCGGCCTGGACGAGGCGCTGCGCCATCTCGGCGCCGACATGTTCTTCACCGCACCGACGATCGCAACGCTGCTATTTCGATTGAAGGGGTCGCTCGCCGCCGCCCATATGGGCACGCGGCTTTATATATCGGGCACGGAAGGCTTCATCGGCCAGGCGATGCTGGTGGCGCTCGAATACGGCATGGACCATGCCTCCATCATCACCGAGCACCGCGGCTCGCTGGCCAGGCGCGTGCAATGCGTCCATTGCAAGGGCATCACCGACGACGTCACCGCCAGCCCCTTTGCCTGTAGCCATTGCGGGCTGACGCTTCTCGTGCGTGACCATTATTCACGCCGGCTCGGCGCCTTCCAGGGCGTCAATATCGATGCGGAAGAGCCCGGCAGCGCGCCCAATCCGGAGGAGTTGTTCCTTTGAGCGGTGGTACTGAAATTCCTGTCCGCGTGGCGCGGATCACCCCGATCGCCGAGCGCGTCAAACGTTTCCGTTTCGAGCGGCTGGACGGCAAGCCGATGCCTTATTTCTCGGGCGGCGCCCATGTCATCGTCTCGATGAACGATGGCGGCCATATGCGCCGCAACGCCTATTCGCTGATGTCGCCGCCGCATGATTGCGCCGCCTATGAGATCAGCGTGCTGCACGTCGAGGATTCGCGCGGCGGCTCCACCTTCATGCATGAAAAGGTCAACGAAGGCGACGAGCTGAAGGTCAGCTATCCCGTCAACCTGTTCCAGCCGGACTGGCGCGGGCGCAAGCATCTCCTGATCGCCGGCGGTATCGGCATTACGCCCTTCATTGCGATGATGGAGCAGTTTTCCCGCGAAGGCGCCAATTTCGAACTGCATTACGCCATCCGCACGCGCGACCGCGGCGCCTACTGGCGGGAACTGCTGGAGCGCTACGGTCCGCATCGCATCAAGATCTATTGCGACTCCGAAGGCGGCGCCATTCCTCTGACACGGCTGCTCGACAGCCAGCCGCTCGGCACGCATCTCTATGTCTGTGGCCCTACAGGCATGATCGACGGCGTGCTGAAGACGGGGCTGAACGCCGGCTGGCCGGAACAGAATCTGCATTCGGAACGGTTCCTGTCGTCGCTGCCCGGCAAGCCCTTCGCGATCGAGCTGCTGCGATCCGGCAAGACCGTGAAGGTCGGCCATCACGAAAGCATGCTGGAGGCGATCGAGGCGGCGGGTGTCGACGCCCCCTTCCTCTGTCGTGGCGGGGCCTGCGGTCAATGCGAGACCGGGGTCGTCACCTGCGACGGCAAGCTGCTGCACAATGACGTCTATCTGACCAGCGAAGAAAAAGCATCCGGCCGCAAGGTGATGATCTGTGTTTCCCGCTTCGAGGGAACCACGTTGCATCTTGATCTCTAGCGGCATCGGGAAAAGCGGAACAAGGAGGCCGGACATGGCAATCGTCTTCAAGCAGGAAACCTTCCGGAACGACTTCAGCTATCGGAACAGCCCCGAGAACATCCGGCGTTTCCCGTTTCCCTTCGACCGGGACGAATACATGTATTCCGTCAACATGGAGCCGCATGTGCACGGCCGGGCGGGAACCGTCTACGAAAGCCTGATCGACGTCGACGAGCATTACGTAGCCGAGATGCACGACCGGGCGCTGGTGCTGAAGGAAGACCCGCTGCGCTATCAGGCGCTGCCGCACATGATGAGCGCGCAATGGGATACGCTCGAACTGCTGATGGAAGAGCAGGCAGCAGGTTACCCCGACCACTTCACGCTGATCCGCAATGGCGACCAGTGGCGCTGGATCAACCGCCCCCTCGGCATCGACGACAGCTTCACCTTCGGCGATGCCTCGACGCTGCCCTGCGAGCCCTTCGAATATATCACCCGCCAGGCCCAGGGCGATTTCTGCATCGTCGATCAGCGCGACGGCAATCTCTGGATGGATGCTGGCATGGTGACGACGCAGGCCGACTGGTCGCTCGATTTCGATATCGGCATGAACTTCATGGAATGGCATGGACCAGTGCCGCTCGCCCACCAGATCGGCGTCTTCGATCGCGCCCTGAAATTCCTGCTGAACCTGCAGCAGGGCAAGCCGACCCGGCGCTTCAACTGGACGATGACGATCAATCCCCGGCTCGACACCAGCCCGGAGAATTATCACAAATGGGGTCCTGACCGCACGACGGTGACGCCTGACAATGTCGGCGAGAAGGTGCATCTGCGCGTCGAATTGCAGTCTCTCTGGCGCCTGCCGCGCTCCAACGCCATCCTCTTCGTCATCCGCTGCTACCTGATGAACATGGAAGAACTCATCACCGTGCCGAAATGGGCGCGGCGCTTCCCGCGCGTGCTGAAGACGCTGCCGCCGGAGCTCATCGACTACAAGGGCCTCACCCGCTTCCGCGAAACGACGATCGACTGGCTTTCCAAATACGACGATGGGGCGCCGACCAGCCCCGGCATCTATCCGGACTGAGACGCGGCGATGTGTACCAGCGCCGTGCGTCTTCTCGGACGCGCAAACTAAGCAATGACATATAATCAAGAGGGGAATGCTTCATGACAAGAGTAGCCGTCATCGGTGCCGGTCCTTCCGGGTTGGCGCAGCTGCGCGCCTTTCAATCGGCCGCCCAGAAGGGCGCCGAAATCCCGGAGATCGTCTGCTTCGAAAAGCAGTCCGACTGGGGCGGGCTTTGGAACTATACCTGGCGCACCGGGCTCGACGAATATGGCGAGCCGGTCCACGGCAGCATGTATCGTTACCTCTGGTCGAACGGCCCGAAGGAGTGCCTCGAATTCGCCGACTATTCCTTCGAGGAGCATTTCGGCAAGCCGATCGCCTCCTATCCGCCGCGCGCCGTGCTGTGGGACTATATCAAGGGCCGCGTCGAGAAGGCGAATGTCCGCCAGTGGGTGCGCTTCAGCACGCCGGTGCGCATGGTCCGCTTCGACGAGCAGACGAAGAAATTCACGGTGACGGCGCACAACCGCGTCGAGGACCGGATGTATGACGAGGAGTTCGACTATGTGGTCGTGGCATCAGGTCACTTCTCGACGCCGAATGTGCCTTACTTCGAGGGCGTGAAGACCTTCAACGGCCGCGTGCTGCACGCCCACGACTTCCGCGACGCGCTTGAGTTCAAGGGCAAGGACATCCTGCTCGTCGGCCGCAGCTATTCGGCCGAGGACATCGGCTCGCAATGCTGGAAATATGGCGCGAAATCGGTGACGACCAGCTACCGCTCGAAGCCGATGGGCTTCAAATGGCCGGAGAATTTCGAAGAGCGGCCGCTGCTGACGAGGCTCGAAAACCGCACGGCGCATTTCCTCGACGGCTCGACCAAGGAGGTCGATGCCGTGATCCTTTGCACCGGATACCAGCATCACTTCCCCTTCCTGCCTGATGATCTCCGGCTGAAGACCGCCAACCGCCTCTGGGCCGACAGCCTCTACAAGGGCGTGATCTTCGACAAGAACCCGCAGCTTTTCTATATCGGCATGCAGGACCAGTTCTATACCTTCAACATGTTCGACGTGCAGGCCTGGTGGGCGCGCGACGTGATGATGGGCCGCATTACCTTGCCGCCGGAAGAGGAGCTGAAGGCCAATTTCGACATGTGGCGCACCCGCGAGGAGACGCTTGAAGATGCCGAGCAGATGATCTGGTATCAGGGCGACTACGTGAAGGAACTGCTCGCCGAGACCGACTATCCCTCCTTTGACATCGAAGGCACCAACAAGACCTTCATGGAGTGGGAACATCACAAAGCCCACAACATCATGGGCTTCCGCGACCATGCCTACCGGTCACTGATGACCGGCAACATGTCGCCGACGCACCACACACCCTGGGTCGAGGCGCTCGATGATTCCATGGAGGAATATCTGCGGAACTGACAACGCGGGTCCCGCACCACCGGAAGAGGGGCACTCGCAGCCTCCCTTCCGGCAGTTGGGGCTTTCGACGCTAAATGAATCCATCTGCAACTCTTCTCTTCGGATGTGGCCTTCATGGATTTTCAAACGAGCATTCTCGGGCGCATGAACGGTTTTCTCTATCGCTGCCGCGCCGATGAAAACTACACGATGCTGGAGATGACCAACGGCATCGAGCGCATCTTCGGTTATCCCGCCGAAGAAATCATCGGCAACAAGACGCGAACCTTCACCTCGATCATGTATGAGGAAGACGTGCCTCAGATGGACGAGATCGTCGGACAGGCGCTCGAGAAGCGCACGGACTGGACGATGGAATATCGTATCCGCCACGCCATGGGCCACCTGATCTGGGTGACCGAGACGGGCGGCGGCATCTGGGACGAGAAGGGTGAGCTTCTCTATCTCGAAGGCAGCATCATCAATATCGAATCACTCTACCAGCGAATCGATGAACAGACCGCCGATATGCGTGTCACCGCCTCGAAGACCAACGAGATCCTGCAATCGCTGCGCTACCTCAAGCTGCTCGCCGTCAATGCCGGCATCGAGGCCGCCCGCGCCGGCACGGCCGGATCGGGCTTTGCCGTGCTTGCCGCCGAGATGCGCACGCTCGCCAACTCTTCCGAAGAGGCCGCACGCGCCATTTCCAACGCGCAACGCAAGGCGGAAGGCTGAGCGTTACCCAAGCGGTCGCTGATTTGCGGTTCACAAGGAAAGCCGTACTATTAACCGTGCAACGCGTCTTTGAATTACGCCGTATTTTCAATGACTTGATGCGATCGCGCTCGTGAAAAACCCGATGCCATTGTGGGTAATATTAGAGCCGCGTTAACCTTTTGTTAACCATACCGGCGGTAGACATGGTCAACGATTTCTTCACATAGATGACCAAAGTGCTAACAGACGCTCGCTCTATCCGCATCAAGGGCCGCTCTTTCCTCGCGGTCATGTTATCCCCGGATCTTCCGATCGATGATTGGTTGATCAGGCTGGACGATCTGGCTGCGCGTTCGGCCGGGTTCTTCCTCGGACGGCCCGTCGTGCTCGACCTGACGGACCTGCAAATCGACCGGCCGCAGCTGAAGGACCTGATTGCCGAACTTGCCAAGCGCAATGTCAGCATCATGGGCATCGAAGGCGCGCGGCCGTCGATCCTTGGCTCCGGCATGCCGCCGGCTCTCAAAGGCGGCCGCTCGACTTCCGATATCGAGGTTCAGGCAAAGGAGCCTGTCGACCCGCCCGGCAAATCGGTCGTGACGGAGACCCGTCCGGCAACGCAATCGATCGTCATCAGGGAACCCGTGCGCTCGGGGCAATCGGTGATCTTCCCGGAAGGCGACGTCACCGTCATCGGATCGGTCGCCTCGGGAGCCGAGGTCATCGCTGGCGGGTCCGTCCATATCTATGGCGCCTTGCGCGGCCGAGCCATGGCGGGGTCCATCGGAAACGCATCGGCGCGGATCTTTTGCCGCAAGCTCGAGGCTGAGCTGGTTGCAATCGACGGCATCTACAAGATGGCGGAAGACATGGCCTCCAATCTTCGCGGACAGGCTGTTCAGCTCTGGCTCGAAGACGACGCGATCATGGCGGAAAAACTGATCTGACGACAGCACCGCGCGTCTCTTCGAGAGGCGCTAGGGATGCTGCAACACTTTGAATTACTGCGGGCCACGGCAAAGGAGAGAAACATGGGGAAAGTGATCGTCGTCACGTCAGGCAAGGGCGGGGTTGGCAAGACCACCTCGACCGCCGCATTGGGAGCGGCGCTGGCGCAACGCAATGAAAAGGTCGTCGTCGTCGACTTCGATGTCGGCCTGCGCAATCTCGACCTCGTGATGGGCGCCGAACGCAGGGTGGTCTACGACCTGATCAATGTCATCCAGGGCGACGCCAAGCTTACCCAGGCGCTGATCCGCGACAAGCGGCTGGAGACGCTGTTCCTGCTGCCGGCCTCGCAAACCCGCGACAAGGACAATCTGACGGCCGAAGGCGTCGAGCGCGTCATCAACGACCTGAAGCGCTATTTCGACTGGATCATCTGCGACAGCCCCGCCGGTATCGAACGCGGCGCAACGCTTGCCATGCGCCACGCCGACGTTGCGGTCGTCGTCACCAATCCTGAGGTCTCCTCGGTACGCGATTCCGACCGCATTATCGGCCTGCTGGATTCCAAGACCGCCAAGGCCGAACGCGGCGAGCGGATGGAAAAGCACCTGCTGCTCACCCGCTACGACGCCAACCGCGCCGAACGCGGCGACATGCTGAAGGTCGACGACGTCCTCGAGATCCTGTCCATCCCGCTGCTAGGCATCGTGCCGGAAAGCATGGATGTGCTGCGCGCATCCAACATCGGCGCGCCGGTCACGCTGGCAGAGAGCCGCAGCGCGGCTGCGATGGCCTATTTCGATGCCGCTCGCCGGCTCGCCGGCGAGACTCTGCCGGTCGTAATCCCCGAGGAAAAGCGGAACATCTTCGGCAAGATCTTCGGAAGGAGGGCAGCATGAATATTTTTCGTCTTTTCAACAAGCAGCGAACGGCACCGGCCGCCCGCGAACGCCTGCAGGTGCTCCTTGCCCATGAGCGCTCCTCTGCCGGATCGGACCTGGTCTCCCTACTGCGCGAGGAGATCCTTGCGGTGATCGCAAAACACGTACAGCTCGACCACGACAAGGTGCAGGTGACGATCGATCGGAACGAATATGTTTCGACGCTCGAGATCGACGTCGAAATCCCGTTGAACGCAGCCGTGCAGGCCGCTTGAAAGACAGCGCTGCCTGTCGTGACGACAGGCAGCGCTGACAGTCAGGACTTTCTGGCTTTGCGATTGGCGTAACGCAGGTCGCGTTCGGCCTTTCGGGCGGCTTCATCGGCAATTACCCGGGCGATCCGGTCTCTGTCAGCCGCTTCGCGTGCGTCTGCATCGGCGCGTGCTGCGGCCTCGGCGGCAGCCTGACGCTCGGCTTGCTCGGCCTGAGCCCGCTCCAGTTCCTCAAGCTTTACCCGTTCACGCGCCGCACGCCGCTCTTCCCTGGCTGCGGCAATGGCTTGGCGCTCCGCCTGCTTTGCGAGCCGGGTGGGTTCGGCCGTATCCTTGGCGGTGCGATACGCATTGAGGAGCGCAGCCTTGGCTTCGGCAGCGGCGCTGCGGCGATCGGCAAGCTCGTTGTTTCTGGCGTTTTTCAAATCTGTTTCCTGACCGTTCGACGACCTGAAGGTCAGTCCTTGTGTTTTTGCTTTGCGGCAAGAGCGTTAGCCGCCGTCAAGCGATCCTGCAACTCTTTGGCCTCACGGGCTTCACGTAACCGCAAGGTTTTCTCCTCGCGGGCCCGCACGGTCTGATCAACCTCTTCAACCGCACGGCTCCGCGCCAGGAATTGCGATTGCACGTTTCCGAAGGCAATCTCCGCCTGCTTGCGTGATTTGCTATGTGACTCTGTCATATCCGTCCTGGATTCATGCGCCGCTCAGCGACGCAACAAAAAGGCCAGGCAAATTGCCTGACCTCGATAGTATCATGCTTTCGACAGTGCCGGTACATCCGCGGTCAAAGGAAAGCAGATTTCAGTTCAGGCAGCCTGGAGATTGCAAGCGGACATTTTGCCTGACTTGCTGTCACGCTCAAGGTCGTAGCCGATCTTCTGGCCTTCGACGATTTCGCGCATGCCGGCGCGCTCGACGGCAGAGATGTGAACGAAGGCGTCAGCGCTGCCGTCATCCGGCTGAATGAAGCCGAAGCCCTTGGTGGAATTGAACCATTTAACTGTGCCAGTGGTCATAACAAACCCTTTCATAGCAATTGAGGGCCGCACGTGCGGAAGCACGACGGATGATAGTCTCGATTTTGAAGAGGGAAGTTCGTCCAGGGCACGTTGCCAGCGCGCGATAACAAAAGTCAAACAAGCAATATCGACAACCGGGATATAGTCATCGAACCCGCAATTGTCAACTTTTAGTTTTTTCCAGCCGTCACTTCTCTATTTGGTTGCACCTCGGCGGCCGTGCGCGTCATCGACAAGATCGAGAGCCGATCGCCGTCCCCCGATCTCGAAAGCATGTGCTACGAGCGCGGCCGTGTCTTCTGCGGGTCGTAATGCGAAAGCGGCACGATCGTCGCCGGCAGGCGCTTCTGATGACCGTCGAGCTTGCCGATTTCAACTTCGATGCCGGGAGCCGCATGCATCACGTCGATGCGGGCGAGCGCGATCGTCTTGCCGAGGATCGGCGAGCGCGTGGCACTGGTGACGACGCCGACCTGGGCGCGGCCGATATGGACGCAGTCGCCGTGGCCGACCGCCTCGTTCGCTTTGATGTCGAGGCCGACGAGCAGATGGCGCGGATGCTCCTTGCGCCGGATCAGCGCCTCGCGGCCGATGAAATCGTCCTGCTTGGATTTCAGCGGTACGGTGAAGCCGATGCCGGCCTCGAACGGGTCTGTCTGGTCGGTGAATTCGTGATGGGCAAAGATCAGGCCCGCCTCGATGCGGACCATGTCGAGCGCCTCCAGCCCCATCGGCTTCAACCCATGCGGCTGCCCCGCCTCCCAGACGGCATCGAATACCGTCAGCGCATCTTTCGGATGGCAGAAGATCTCATAGCCGAGCTCGCCGGTGTAGCCGGTGCGCGAGACGACGACAGGCGCGCCCTCGAAACCGCCGATGCGGCCGACGGTGAAGCGGAACCATTCGAGCTCGCCAATCGTCGGCTGGCGCGGCGCCGTCCAGATAATGTCCTTCAGGATATCGCGGCTCTTCGGCCCCTGCAGGGCGATATTGTGCATCTGGTCGGTCGAGGAGCGCACCCAGGCCTTGAAGCCCTTCTTCTCGGCCTGCTGACGCAGCCATACGCCGCTGAAATCATCGCCGCCGATCCAGCGGAAGTTCTTGTCGCCAAGCCGGAAGAGCGTGCCGTCATCGATCATGCCGCCGTTCTCGTAGCACATGGCGGAATAGACGACCTGACCGGTCGACAGCTTGCGCACGTCGCGCGTCAGGCAATATTGCAGAAGTTCTTCGGCATCCGGCCCCGTCACCTCGAACTTCCGCAAAGGCGAGAGATCGATGACGGCGGCGCGCTCGCGGCAGGCCCAGTATTCCTCGACCGGCCCTTCGCTGGAAAAGCGGTTCGGCAGCCAGTAGCCGCGATATTCGGTGCAATCTCGCGTCAGCGCCGAGAGGCGGGGATGAAAGGCTGTTTCGCGCGTCATTTCGGCTTCGGCATCTGGGGTCATGCGATAGGCTACCGCTCGTGAGAATTTCTCTTTTCCGGAAAAGGTGCGGACGTGGATATCCGTCGGATCCCAGCCGTTCGCCGCATCGATATCGTCAGGGCAGGACGAGGAGACGCAGACGAGATCGGTCAGCGCCCGCATCAGCACGTAATCGCCGGGACGCGACCAGGGCTCGTCGAGATAGAGCTGGTTGTTGTGGTCGATATTGGTGTTGTAGAAATAGTTCAACGCTTCCCAGCCCTTGCGGCCGGCAATGCCATAGGGCGCCAGCGCCGCGTTGAAATTGTCCGTGCAGTTGACATGGCCGGGATAACCCATGTCGTCGTAATAGCGCGAATTGCAGGCGGTCGCGAAAGCGTCGTGGCGGCCGACCGTATCCTGGACGATCTCGACCAGCGGCTCGAAATCGCGGTCGAAGGCCTTGGAGGGCAGGCCGGGCGTGGGATAACTGCGGCCGAGCAGCGTGCGGGTGACCGTCGAATCGAGCGCAAGATCGAGGCCCTTGTCGACCTTGCGGGCGGCGAAGGCCTGGAAATCGGTACACTGGCGTCCATAGACGTCGATGATCTGAATGAATTCGCCGGCGCGCACGAAATAGGCTGCGGCAGTCGCCGCCCGGATGCGGATATCCTCGATCGGATCGGCGACCGGCTCCGGCAGCGCGGAGGCGTAGTCGCGGATCAGCAGGCTGCGCTTGATCCTGATTTCGATCGGCGTCGCCGTATCCTGCGCCTCCGGCAACATGGCGGTAGCGGGTGCCGCGACGATCAGCAGGCCCTTCATCGAAATCGTGAACTCCGCCCGGCTGCCCGGGGTTGATCCCGCCCCGAAGATGCTGAGCGCGCCGGCTGCCGCAAGATCGGCGCCGCGGCGCTCAAGCGCTGCACGCGTGCGGGCAGCGCTCTCGTCCTCCACTTGAAGAATAGCCTTCAAACCATCGGCGGAATTGGTGAATGCCGTTCCAAGCCCAGCCGCCAGGAAGCGGCCCTTTTCATCAAGAAAAGAAATTTCACAGACCTGCCCGCCCTCGCTGTCAATGACGCTCACGCGGTCGCCCGCCTCGACACGCATGACGACCGATCCGCCGCCCCTTGCCCTGTAGCGTTCGGTTCCCTCCGGCAGGGTGGGAATGCCGGGATAATATACGAGGCTCGGAGCGACCGTCCGCAGGCCCGTCACAGCAGGATGTAGTTCTCGCATTCTACCCTCATGGGGGATCGGCATGCCCTCCGGCACACACCCATACAGGTTACAAAATGCCTCGGGAAAGTAAAGGCATGTTGACTAAAAAGAAAATATCTTCACTATGCATAAAGAGTTGAGACTCGGGGAATCCGTCGGAACGCGGATCGCCAAAATCATCCGAGCGAGCTTGAGACTGTCAGGGAGACACGTTCAGGGAGACGTACAAAGATACGTCCGGAACAAATAGAGTGGGGAATTTCATCGATGACAGACGTAGTGGAGGCCGGGATTGCATCCGGCACCGAAGGTAAGCTTATACGCGCGCTCGACTGGAAGGGCGCATTCTGGGTGGCTGCGGGCGTGCCGCCGCTCGTCCTCTTCTCCATCGGCGGCATCGCGGGCACGACGGGCAAGCTCGCCTTCGTCGTCTGGATCATCTCCATGGTGATGGGATTCCTGCAATCCTTTACCTATGCCGAGATTGCCGGCATGTTCGGCAATAAATCCGGCGGCGCTTCGGTCTACGGCGCCACTGCCTGGCTGCGCTATTCGAAGTTCATCGCGCCGCTGTCGGTCTGGTGCAACTGGTTTGCCTGGTCGCCCGTGCTTTCGCTCGGCTGCGCCATCGCCGCCGGTTATATCCTCAACGCGTTCTACCCGATTCCGGCAGCAGATTCGCAGATGGTCCTCGACTGGATCTCAGCGCACGCCGCTTCCGTCACGGCCGATAGCCCCCGCGTCGCCGAATATATTGCAGCCCATGCCGGTACGACGCCGGAAGATGCCGTCAAGGCGTTGCTCGGCACCGATGGCGTCGCGGCGCTCACGCCGGCGATCCGCAGCTGGTCGCTTGTCAGCTTCAGCATCCCCTTCCTCGCCACCGCCAACATCAATGCCACTTTCTTCATCGGCGGCATCCTGATGCTGATCATCTTCGCGATCCAGCATCGCGGCATCTCTGAAACGGCAAGCGTGCAGAAATGGCTGGCGATCATCGTGCTGGTGCCGCTGCTCATCATCGGCCTTTACCCGATCGTCAGCGGCCATATCGTTGCGGCCAACGTCACCGGCCTCGTGCCGCCGACAGCCGGCTATTCCGGCGCCGACGGCACCTGGAGCAACGGCGGGTGGACGCTCTTCCTCGGCGGCCTCTATATCGCCGCCTGGTCGACCTACGGCTTCGAGACGGCGGTCTGCTACACCAGCGAACTCAGGAACCCGAAGACCGACACCTTCAAGGCGATCTTCTATTCAGGCCTTGCCTGCTGCCTGTTCTTCTTCCTCGTGCCCTTCGCCTTCCAGGGCGTACTCGGCCATGCAGGCATGCTGGCGCCCGGCATCGTCGACGGCACTGGCGTCGGCGAAGCGCTCGGCGGCCTGATCGGCGCCGGCCGGGTCATTACCCAGCTACTCGTCGTGCTGATGATCATGGCGCTCTTCCTCGCCATCATGACTGCGATGGCCGGCTCGTCGCGCACGCTTTATCAGGGCGCGAAAGACGGCTGGCTGCCGAAATATCTCGACCATGCCAACGAGAACGGTGCGCCGACGCGGGCGATGTGGACCGATTTCGCCTTCAATCTCTTCCTTCTGGCGATCGCATCGGATACCGGCGGCTACTTCTTCGTGCTCGCCGTCTCGAATGTCGGCTACATCATCTTCAACTTCCTGAACCTCAATTCCGGCTGGATCCACCGGATGGATTCCGGCCATATCGAACGCCCCTGGAAGGCGCCGACCTGGCTGATCGGCCTCAACACGGTGCTCGCCTTCGTCAACGCGCTCTTCCTCGGCGCCGGCGCCAAGGTCTGGGGCTATTCCAATGCGCTCTGGGTCGGCTTCATCTTCGCAGCTCTTATCCTGCCGGTCTTCGCCTATCGCCACTATGTGCGCGACGGCGGCAAGTTCCCCGCAGGCGCGATGGAGGATCTTGGCCTCATCGGCCAGGATCTAGGCGTCAAGAAAGCCGGCATGCTGCCCTATTTGGCACTCGTCGGCGGCCTCGCGATCGTCCTGATCGCCAACTGGTTCTTCCAGCTTCCGGCTTAAATCTCCTCCCAAGCAGAAAAGCCGCCAAGCCGCCATGGAAACATGGCGGCTTTTTCGTGGGCGTTACAGACCGGGAGACAGGACTCGTCCGGTTATAGAGGAAGCTCAGCGGCCGCCCTCGATCTTGCGGTGGCGCTGGTTGATGCCGCCCTTGCCGTAGGGGTAGTCGAACGGCTGGGGGGCGCTCACATCGTTGAGTCTCGCCATGTCACTATCGGAGAGCTTGACCTTCATGGCGCCGAGATTGTCGGCAAGTTGCTCCGGCGTGCGGGCGCCGAGGATGACCGACGTGATCGCCGGCTGCGCCGCCGTCCAGGCGAGCGCCACCTGGGCCATGCTAATGCCATGCGCTTTGGCAATCTCCTCGACAACAGCGATGATCGCCCAGGTTCGCTCCATCGCATTGCGCGGCGCATAGGATTCACCGCCGCGATTGGGGTTTTCGCCGAGGCGGGTGGCGCCGGTCGGCATCTCGTCGCGCTTGTACTTGCCGGTCAGCCAGCCGCCGCCGAGCGGCGACCACGGCAACAGGCCCATGCCGGCATCCTGGCAGGCCGCGACGATTTCGAGTTCGATGTCGCGCACCAGCAGGTTATATTGCGGCTGTAGCGTCACCGGGCGCGTATAACCGCGCGCCTTGGCGATTTCCGAGGCCTTGGCGATGTGCCAGCCGACATAGTTGGAGAAGCCGTAATAGGCGATCTTGCCTGACGAAACCGCATCGTCGAGGAAGCGCAGTGTCTCTTCGATCGGCGTCAGCGCGTCCCAGGCATGCATCTGGTAAAGGTCGATCTGCTCGAGGCCGAGGCGGCGCAGCGAATCGTCGAGAGCCTGGCCGAGATGGCGGCGCGACAGGCCGATATCGTTCGGGCCGTCGCCCATCGGAAACCGTCCCTTGGTGGCGACGATCGCTTGGCGGGCCTCGGTCGGCCGCGCCTTCAGCCAGCGTCCGATGATCTCTTCCGACTTGCCGGCGCTGTAGACATCGGCGGTATCGATGAAATTGCCGCCCCAGGCGAAATAATCGTCGAGCAGCTTGTGAGATGCTGCCTCGTCGGCTTCCGCGCCGAAAGTCATGGTGCCGAGGCAATAAGCGGTGACGACGGCCCCGCTGGGACCGAGCTTGCGATAGTCCATTTCTTCCTCCTGATGCGGATGCCCGCAGCCGGCGGCAAAACCGTCGGGGTAGAAGCCGGGGCTCCTGCAATCGATGACAATATCGTGCTTGAGGCGGTCGCTTGCCGCCGGATGACGTTCAGCGCTCTGCGCTCTCAGCGCAGGGGCCGAGAGGGAAGATAACCAATCCGGCCCGCGCGACAAGTGAGAAAAAAATATTCCCACCTGCCGACGCACCCGGCGATGGTTACCGGCCTTGCGAAAACGAGCCGGCGATCAGCTCGGCTGCGGCGACACCGGTCTCGTAGGCGCCGTGCGCCGTCGAATAACGCGAGCGCGAACAGGCTTCGCCGGCAAAGAAGATCCGCCCGTCATGCGGCGCGGCGAGACGGGCGCGCAGATCGGAGGCGCCGGGTTCGGCGTAGGAATAAGAGCCGCCGATATGGGGCATCGCGGCCCAGGCCGATATCGCTGCCACAGACAGTTGCTTGCGAATGTCAGCGCCGAAATGCGCCGCCAGTTCATCAGCGGCGAAGGAAAAGGCGATCTCTTTTCCCTCACGCTCGAGATCATGTGCCAGGTCGCCGGCAAAATAAGCCTCGACGACGGGGGCGCCGAACGGGCGGAGCTGATAGGTGCCGGTCGCACCGCGGCTGGTGGAGCCGAGCATATGCGTATCCGCGGGCAGCGCCTCCGGATGCGCGAGGCTCAGGAAGAGCTTGTCCGCGAGCCCGAGCGGCAGACGGGCTGCCGCCTCGGTCTTCTCGGGTAGGGGAGGGTCGAAGGCGATCCGGCCGGCGGCAAGCACGTTCGTTGAAACGGTGATGAGCACCGCGCGAGCGCTGAGCATCCCCTGGTTCGTCTCGATGCCGACGCGGCCGGCGTGGTGATGGTCGATGCGCCGGACTTCGGCGCCGAGCCTTGCCGGAACCGGCTTGCCATACAGGGAGACCAAGGTCCCGTAGCCCTCGCGCACCCGCCAATCGGGACCGGGACCCGGATCATATCTCTTGTAGTCGACGACCGAAGAGCGCTCCAGTTCGGCGCCGGTGATATAGGTGCCGATCGCCCGGATCTGGCCGTTCGAGGGATTACCGGGCTCTAGCATCCCGGCCATGTCGGTATCCCTACCCTCATGGTTTTCGAGCCGTTCGAAATAGGCGCCGATCGCCTCCTGCGCGGCACGGACGTCCGCCTCATCCCGCTGAAGCTGACGCCCACCGTTCCACGGCGCGGGCGTACGGTCGACCGTCAGCCCGACGTCTCCTGCGATCGCCGTCCACGCATTGGTCCGCGCGCCGTGCAGCCAGCCGCAGCCGAGATCGAGCCCGACACCATCAGCCTCCAGCCCGACCGTCCAGGCCCTGCCGCCGAGCCGGTCGCCGGCTTCGAGCAGGAGGATGGAAAGATCCGGTCGGAGTGCCTGCAGGCGGCGGGCAGCGGCAATGCCGGCGGCACCGGCGCCGATGATGACGACGTCCTTATCGGCGACCTTGCTGGTATCACCTGGCATGCATTCTCCTTCGGCCGCCCGTTCGCTTGGCTCGAGATGCTACGCTGAAGCCTTCTCCTTCCGCCAGGCGGAAAGCCTGTCCTTCAAATCCGGAAGGAATCTTTGAATGGTATCGTCCGGCCGGCTGAATTCCTCGATCTGCCGGAACAGTGCCCAGCGTTGTTCGGCATCGGCCGGGAGCTGCGGTCCGCGCGCATTGGATCCGTTGACCTTCGCGGAAAACTCCTCACGCGAGCGCGTATAATAATGATTGAATCGCAGGGTGTCGGCCTTGAGCTTCAGGGGATCTTCCCTGGGGAAACGCGGCAGCGGCTCGCCATCCTCATTCACGCCAATCTTGTTCGTGCCTTTGAGGTTGAACCAGTGGACGCTCTCGATCGATCTGATGTGAGCCGGCTGAACGATCGACTTGACGTTCAGAAGCTTCGGATGTTGGCGCTGGAGGTCCATGGGAACCGCCTGCCGGTAATTTTCCGCGACCAGACCCTCGGGCCTGACGGCGTGGCCGCTCGTTCCAAAATTGATACCGGTGACACAGATCGCCTGCTCCTTCTCTCGCGCCTGCAAAAGCTCGGTCAAGGAAGCGGCGTGCACCGGAAACATGAATTCATCGAGATCAAAAAAGGCCATCCATCGGCTGCCCGGCCCAAAATTACTGACGGCGTGGGCATAGGCCATATTCTGGGTATTCGCCCAAACGCTGAAGGGACGCCAAGGCACGACGGTCACGATACCGGCCTTCTCATAGGCTCTTAGTACCGACAGGGAATGATCCGTCGATCCGTTGTCATAAATATAAAAATGCGAAACGCCGACCAGCAGATGAAACTGAATCCATTCGTCCAGATAGGCGCCCTCGTTCTTGGCAATCGCGACACAAGACAAATAATGATCGGGCTGCGTCGTGGCGACGGATTGCGGGACAACGATGGGCTCTCTTACGAGAATCTTCTCGTTACGGGCCTGGCGGCGTTTTTTAAGCACGGCTCTAAGCCCATGCCATACATGCATTTTTCTCTCCTGGCACAGGGCAGTTTCCGCAGGCGGATGTGGCCTGTAATCAAACAGCTAAGCTGCGTATCCCTGAAAGGCAAGAGGCGGGTGACCTGCAGTTCCGCAGCGATCTTCGCGGCATGCCGACACGGCCTTCGGCTCGCTATTGCAGCTGTTCCAGCAGCCGCCTGAGCGCTGTGCGCAGATCGTCCATCTGCTGCTGGCCGGTCAATGCCGCCCAGCTTTCATCGACGCGCCGGCCCGCCGCCATCGCGACAGGCCGCACGCCTTGGCCCTTTTCGGTCAGAAACACCAGCCGGGCGCGTCGATCGTCCGGATCGGGCCGTCGTTCGACATAGCCAAGACGTTCGAGTTCCTCGACCGCCTGAGTCATCGTCTGCTTGCGGACACGGGCAAGTTTGGTGAGCTCGCTCACCTGGATTCCCTCGGGACGGGCGAAAGTGAAGACGTTGGCGTGCGGCGGGCGGATGTCGCCGTAGCCGGCTTCTTCGAGCGCCGCCTCGACAGCCTGCGTCCAATGCTGATGGACCAGACGCAACAATAGGCCAAGCGAAGACGACGACATGAAACCCCACACGACAATATAGACAGGCAACTGTCTATCTGATAAGTAGACAGTTGCCTGCCTATATAGCACGAAACCGCGGAGTTCCATATGCCGACCATCGATATCCTCAGCTCGTTCATCACTTACGAGGAACAGGGGGAGGGCGATCCGATCGTCTTCCTTCACGGCAATCCCACCTCATCGCATCTCTGGCGCAACATCATGCCTCGCGTCGGGCCGGGGCGCTGCCTGGCGCCCGACCTGATCGGCATGGGACGCTCCGGCAAGCCCGATATCGGTTACCGCTACGGCGACCACATCGCTTACATCGATGCGTGGTTCGATGCGCTTGACCTCGACAACATCGTCCTTGTCGGCCACGACTGGGGCGGCGCGCTGGCATTCGACTGGGCCTCGCGCCATCCCGAGCGGGTGCGCGGCATCGCTTTCATGGAAACCATCCTGCGGCCGATGACGTGGGCGGACCTGCCGGGCGGCGGAAAGGCGCGTTATGAACTGTTGCGGGGCGCCGGAACCGGCGAAGCCAAAGTCCTCGACGAAAATTTCTTCATCGAGCAGGCTCTGCGCGTGACCACGTTGAAGGGGCTCAGCGACGCCGACTGGGCAATTTACAGCGCACCCTATCCAGACCGCGACAGCAGGCGCCCGCTGCTGGAATGGCCGCGCGCCATGCCGATCAACGGCGAACCGGCCGATGTGGTTGCCAGGATAGAAGCCTATGACCGTTGGCTTTCCGCCAGTCCCGAAACTCCCAAGCTGCTGTTGACCTTCGAAGGCCCCGCCGAAACGCTGCTGATCGGCGACGAGATGATCTCATGGTGCCGTGACAACATCGCTGGCCTTGAGGTCAGGGGATGCGGCTCGGCTCGTCACATCTCCCCCGAGGATCAACCGGAGGCGATTGCCGCCGAAATCGAAAGCTGGATCGACCGAAACGGGCTGAGGACAGCGCATGAGAGTGCGTCATTGCGCGCATGAGAATGCATGCAGGCGGCGATATGACAGACTGTTGCAATGTTGGGTTGGTTCATAGGCGGGATCAAAACGCCAAAGTGAAGGTCCCATGCCACGCTTCGATCGACGCCGCTTTCTTCTTGCCTGGCTTCGCGCGCCCCTGCGCATCGCCTCGATCACACCGTCAAGCCCGCGCCTTGCGGGCTTGATGACCCAGGAAATTTCCGCAGCGACCGGGCCGGTTCTCGAACTCGGCCCTGGTACCGGTGTTTTCACCGCGGCCCTGCTTAAGCGGGGAATCGCCCAAAGCGACCTGACGCTTGTCGAATACGAGCGGGATTTCGCCGCGCTGCTACAAGACCGCTTTCCCGGCACCAGGGTTCTGCAAGTCGACGTCCGGGAGATGTGGAAGACGGCGCTTTCTGGAAGCTTCTTCGGGAGTGTCGTCAGCGGGCTTCCGCTTCTTGCCATGCAGCCGGACGATGTACACGAGCTGCTTGAAGGCTGCTTTTCCAACCTCAAGCCATACGGTGCCTTCTATCAATTCACCTACGGGCCGAAATGCCCGGTGCCTTCAGAAATCCTCCACTCTCTCGGCCTTGTCTCCAAAAGGGTCGGCTGGACGTTGCGCAATATCCCGCCCGCTGCGGTCTATCGCATCAGCCGAAGACACCAGCCAATGGCATTGATCGAACAGCGCCGTGCATGATGGCGGATACGATCTACACACCGCTGCTCTACGGCGGATTTCTCTCCATCGTCGCCCTGGCGCTTGCCGAAAAGCTCGTACCCGTCATACCGTCCTATGCGCTTCTGGTCTTTCTCGGCATGACCCATACATCCGATACGAAAGGCTTCATCTCGACGGTTGCCGCCTCGGCTCTGGGATCAATGCTTGGAACACTCGTCTGGTACGGGGTTGGCCGGCTGGCGGGCAGGAACCTGATCGAAGTTTGGATCGACAAGGGCGGCCGTTACGTCTTTCTGCCGTTGGCGCGATATCGAGCGCTGGCGGAACTCTATGAAAGGCATACGTTCTGGATCACGCTCACCGCACAGACGATCCCGACCGTCCGCATCTTCCTGGCGATGCCGGCCGGCATGCTCGGATTGAACTTGCGGCTGTTCATCCCCGCCAGCATGCTCGGCATCGTCATATGGAACACATCGCTGATCGGGATTGGCGCCATGGTCGGCAACTCTCGTTACGATCCCCTCTATTCCGGGTTGCTTGTCGTCGCCGCGATCCTTTGCTTCGAGGCCGCAATATGGCATTCCATGCGATACAGGCGCCGCAGGCCTGCCTGAGGATGATATGGTTTCCATCTATGGGCAGACGGTCCCAATAGGCCCCCGATAGGAATGTGTGATGCGCATATTACTGATCGAGGATGAACCTCAAATGGCCGCAGCACTCCGGGGCGCGCTGACCAGGCACGACATGGTGATGGACCATGTCTCGACCCTATACGACGCCGAGATGGTGATCGGCGATAGCACCTACGACGCCGTGCTCATCGACCGGCAACTCCCCGACGGCGACGGCCTGGAACTTGTTGCCAAGATCCGAAAAAAGGGGATTGCCCTTCCCATCATCGTCATCACAGCCAAGGGGGAGGTTCCGGACAAGATCACCGGCCTCGAGACAGGCGCCGATGATTACCTCGCCAAGCCCTTTGTCTTCGACGAGCTTCTGGCGCGGTTGCGCGCCGTCATGCGCCGCTCCGAAACGTTGCGCCCGGCGCTGATCTCGATCGGCCGGCTTTCCTTTGATCCGACCTATTGCGATGTCAGCGTCTCGGGCCAGCGTCTGGAGATGCCGCGCCGCGAGGCGTTGGTGCTCGAGTGCCTCGTACGCCGCGCCGGCCGCATGGTGCCGCGGCCGGCCTTGATGGAGGCGGTCTTCGGCCTCGATGACGAAATCCAGCCGAACGCGCTCGATTCCCACATATCGCGGCTGCGGCGCAAGCTGGCAGCGTCGCAGGCGGGCGTCGTCATCAACGTTATAAGGGGCGTGGGTTACCTCCTGCGGGAGGCATCGTGACCAAACGATACCCCTATTCGCTGCGCAAGCGCCTGTTCTGGCGGCTTCTCGCCGTACAGTCGGTCGTGCTCATCCTGGTGGTGATCGTGCTGATCTCTGTCGGGCAGATGTTCGATTACAGGTCGACGGAGGGCACGATCGAGATCCTGCGCCGGGCCGTGTTCCGCCAGCCCACAGGAGAATTGAGCCTGCGGGAGACCGAGGATCTCAGACAGCTCCGGAAAGATGCGCCCGATCTCTGGTACACCATTCGAGACACCCAGGGACATGTTTTGACCGACGGCCGGATTCCGGACGAATATGCCAGCATCGGCAGTGCGCTCGATCATGTCGGCCAAGCGAGGTTAGGCTGGAATCTTGGCGACCAGGACCGTCCAGCCGCCGCCCGGATGAAGTGGATTGCCATGGACTGGGGGCAGGCGCAGTTCTTGACCGGGACCGACGGCCCCAATTCGATCACGTTCATCCTGTTCGGCGTCTCGCTGACCCTTGCGAAATTCGTCGTTCCCATCGTCGCCGTGATGGCGTTGGGCGCTCTGATCGCAACGCCGATGGTCGTGCGAAGGTCGCTCGTCGGGATCAACCAGGCGGCGCTCCAGGCCGATACGATCGATGTCGATCAGCGCGGCGGCCGGCTGTCTGCGAACGATATTCCCGAGGAGGTCGCGCCGCTGATGCGTGCCGTCAACCGCGCGCTCGGCCGGCTCGACGAGGGTTACGAGCGGCAGGAACGGTTTCTGACCGATGCGGCCCACGAGTTGCGCACGCCGATCGCCATCCTGAACACCAGAATAGGCTCCCTGCCGCACAGCGCGGTGAAGACCGATCTTTTGGAAGACGCCGCCAGGCTTGCCGTCCTGACCGAGCAGATGCTCGATCTTCAGCGCCTCAAACAGGGCAAGGTGCAATTCACCAACATCAATCTCGGCCAGCTCGCAAGGAAGGTCATCATCGAGATGGCGCCGCTGGCCTTTGCCGCCGGCTATACGGTGCAGTTCGAGGTCGACGGTGCCGGAGAGATCGAGGGTGATCCGCTGGCACTTCAGCGCGCCCTGATGAACATCCTGCAGAACGCCATCAACCATGGCGGCCGGAAAGGCATCATCTCCCTGACATCGGGCTGCAACTGGATCGAGGTCAGCGACGAGGGTCCTGGCATTCCCGCCGATTTGCAGGAGCGCATTTTCGAACCCTTCTTCAAGCGCCACCACGACGGGCGCGGCGCCGGCCTCGGCCTCAATCTGGTTCGCGACATCATGCGCCTGCACCGCGGCGAGGTGACCTTCGACAATTGTAGTCCTGGCGCCATCTGCCGGCTCAGCTTCCCCTCGGGCGGGACCGCGGACGACAAGACTGTGTCCCATCTTGCGCGAGCGATGGATTAAACCAGCTCTCCGTGACATACAGATTCCATGAGCGTGCACAGAGATTCGCAACTCGACATGTTTGCCAAGGCATCGCCCGCGGTGGTCAAGGTGCGCGGCCCATCGCGCCGGCCTCCGTCACAACCGACCGCCCGCTCCGATGAAGACATGGCGCGGACGCTCGAAGAGAGCGGCAATTATCGTATTCTCAGAAAACTCGTTGCCCGCCCGATTGCGACAGTCAGACGGCCTGGATTTCCGCAGCTCGGCGTCATTCTCGATACGGAGACGACAGGCCTTAGCCATCGCAGCGACGAGATCATCGAAATCGGCGCGGTCGCGTTCACGTTCAGTGATGACGGCGCAATCGGGGATATCGTCGGCATCTATGGCGGCCTGCAGCAGCCGTCCCGGCCGATCCCGCCCGAGATTACCCGGCTGACAGGCATTACCGACGCCATGGTCGAAGGGCAGGTCATCGATATTCAGATGCTCAACGCCCTGATCGAACCGGCGGATCTGATCGTCGCCCACAATGCCGGTTTCGACCGGCCGTTCTGCGAGGCCTTCTCCAGGATCTTCGCCGGCAAGGCCTGGGCGTGCTCGGTTTCGGAGGTCGACTGGAGCGCCCGCGGCTTCGAGGGCACCAAGCTCGGCTATCTCGTCGGCCAGGCCGGCTATTTTCACGAGGGTCATCGCGCCGTGGATGATTGCCATGCGCTGCTCGAAATTCTCGATCGGGAACAGGGTGGCGGCGAAAGCCCGTTCGCGGAGCTTTACCGCGCCAGCCAGCGCTCCCGCATCCGCATCTTTGCGGAACACAGCCCGTTCGAGATGAAAGACCATCTGAAGGCGAGGGGCTATCGTTGGTCTGATGGAAGCGACGGCCGTCTGAAATCCTGGTGGATCGAGATCGACGAAGAAAGCCTCGACGACGAGCTCTCCTATCTGCGCGCGGAAATCTACCGCTGGGAGGCCGAGCCGCCGATCCTGCGGCTGACTGCCTTCGATCGCTTCAGGATCTAACCCTCTGCGGCAACCCATGCAGAGGCCGCATAGGTGCAGTGATGCATTGGCGCTGCAACAATCAGCGGTCCCATATTATATACAGCTCATCGAAGCGAACGAAGCGCCAAGGACTGGCAGCTAAGCTTCGAAAGCCCACGGAAAGGGGATCATCATGAACGTAGCACGCTCTTTCAACAACTGGCGCAAGTACCGTCAGACGGTCGCTGAACTGGGCCGTATGTCCTCGCGCGAACTGGACGATCTCGGCATCGGCCGCGATGAAATCCGCACCATCGCCCGCGCAGCCATCGCCCGCTAACGGCCACTAAGACCAGACATCTTCGAGACTTGGCCAGCGCCTGCTTCCTCCCGAGCGGGCGCTTTGCTTTTGTACTCCCGGCCAATGGATCTGCGTGACGGAGCCGCCCGCTTTTCGCATAACGCATAGCTGCCCTGCAAAGAAATGCCTATCCACTGAGCAGGAAATAAGTATGATTATTTCCATTGAAGCGATGCACCTCCTCCCGCATCCCTTCGATGTACAGGCGCTCCATCCTCCTCCCAGGATCGCCTGTCGGAACGACAGCACTCCTCCTCCCAGCTGTCGTTCGATTTTTTCGAAAGCCTGCCGCACCTCCTCCCGCGGCAGGCTTTTTTCGTTTTGGCCGACGGAATGCCCGGCGCACGCCGGGAGCGGCCGCTTGTGATCACCGCCTGGTCGTGAGCAGCTCCGGCAATTTCTCCCGATTATTCTCAAATTTGCCTCCATGCTTTTACGAGCCTCGCGTCTCCTCAAGGGAGCACGGGACAAATCTGTTGACACCAAACTTGTCGTACAACTATGTAACCAGACGGATACCACCGCAGCGGAAGGCGACAGGCAAGACCGGCTTCCGCGATAGCGATATGGCCGACGACAACGAAGCTGAAGGAAAAATTGACATGCAGATCGACGTGAGGCACGCCTCCCATCCCGAGGCCGTGCGTGATTTCGACACGGAGACGCTGCGGCGTCACTTTCTGGTGGAAACCATCTTCGAAGGCGGCGAGATCCGGCTCACCTATTCGCATTACGACCGCATGGTCATCGGCGGCGCGACGCCGCTCGGCACCGGGCTGACGCTCACGGCGCCGACGGCGATCGGGCAGGAAACCTTCCTTGCCGAACGTGAACTTGGCGCGCTGAACACCGGCGGCGCCGGCCGCATCATCGTCGACGGCATGAGCTACGATCTTGCCAAATATGATTGCCTCTATGTCGGCAAGGGTGCGCGGGACATCCGCTTCGAAAGCAACGACGCTGCCGATCCCGCAAAGTTCTATCTCGTCTCGACTCCAGCGCATGCCACGCACCCGACCGTGCTGCTCACCCGCGACAAGGCAAGGCATCTGAGCCCCGGCGACCCGGCGACCTCCAACAAGCGCTCGATCTTCCAGTATATTCATCCTGAGATCTGCCAGTCCTGCCAGCTCACCATGGGCCTCACCATGCTGGAGACCGGCAGTGTCTGGAACACCATGCCGGCCCACACGCATGACCGGCGCATGGAAGCCTATCTCTATTTCGATCTCGAGGCTGACCAGCGCGTCTTCCACTTCATGGGCGAACCGCAGCAGACCCGCCATATGGTCGTGGCCAGCGAGCAGGCGGTCATCTCGCCGCCCTGGTCGATCCATTCGGGCGCCGGCACCCGCAACTACAGCTTCATCTGGGCGATGGCCGGCGACAACAAGAGCTTTACCGATATGGACCATATCGCTGTTGCGGATCTGAGGTGAGCACCGTGGCAAATCCCTTCGACCTTTCCGGCCGGACGGCTGTGGTCACCGGCGCCAATACCGGTATCGGTCAGGCCATCGCTGCCGCATTGGCCGGCGCCGGCGCGTCCATCGTCGCCGTCGGGCGCTCGTCGATGGACGAGACCGAGGCACTTGTGAAGGAGGCGGGAAGCCGCTTCCATGTCATCAAGGCCGATCTTTCCACCATCGAACCGGTCAGGGGGATCGTCGACGAGACGATCCGCACCTTCGGTGGCCTCGACATTCTCGTCAACAACGCCGGCATCATCCGCCGCGCCGACGCGCTCGACTTCACCGAAGAAGACTGGGACGCGGTGATCGACGTCAACCTGAAGACCGCCTTCTTCCTCTCGCAGGCAGCCGGCCGCCACATGGTGGAGAAGGGCAGGGGCAAGATCATCAACATCGCCTCGCTTCTCTCGTTCCAGGGCGGCATCCGCATCCCGTCCTACACCGCTTCGAAAAGCGGGCTTGCCGGACTGACCAAGCTGCTTGCCTGCGAATGGGCCGGCAAGGGGGTCAACGTCAACGCCATTGCGCCAGGTTATTTCGTCACCAACAACACTACGGCGCTGCGCGAGGATCCTGACCGGAATGCAGCCATCCTTGCCCGTATTCCGGCCGGGCGCTGGGGGACGCCTGATGAACTCGGAGGCGCTGCGGTATTCCTGGCATCATCGGCATCCGACTACGTGCATGGAACGGTACTGCCCGTCGACGGCGGCTGGCTGGCGCGGTGATCCGGCTGCCCGACTGACCAGGCACGAAGTTGCCGCAGCTCACACCGTTTTGCCTTTCCCGCCGGCATGCGCTAGCACAGGATAACGGCCGGCGCAGCCGCATCGACACGCAGGACTTCGACACGGGATGACGGACAAGGACAACGCGGTCTTCAACACCACTCGCCAGCCACCGAACCTGCGCAGCGGCCTTGCGGATACGTTGACGGCCCAGATCGAGTCCGGCGACCTGAAGCCCGGCCAGCGCCTGCCGACCGAACAGGCAATCATGGCGGCAACCGGCGTCAGCCGGACGATCGTGCGTGAGGCGCTCGCCACGCTGCGCGCGAAGGGGCTGATCACCACCCACCAGGGCCTCGGGGCTTTCGTCTCGAACGATCCGACGCCAAGATCCTTCTCCATCATTCCGAACGACCTGCAGTCGATCGACGAGGTTCTGCGCGTGCTGGAGTTGCGCATGGGGATCGAATACGAAGCCGCCGGCCTTGCGGCGCTGCGGCGCACGGGGGAAGACATAGACCGAATGCAGGATCGCCTCGACGCCCTCGACAAGGCGCTCGAGGAAGGCGGATATGGCGCGCAGGAGGATTACGCGTTCCACCGGTCCATCCTGGTCGCGACGCAGAATTCCTACTACAGCCGCCTCTTCGATACGTTCGGCAATATCATGGTGCCGCGGCAATGGGCGCGCCTGGACAAGATGACCTCAGCCGAGCGCAAGCGTCATGCCGCGCGCATGCGCAGGGAACACCACGCCATATTCGCGGCAATCCGCGACGGCAACGAGTCCGCCGCACGCCGCGCCATCCGAACCCACCTGTCGAAAAGCACCGCGCGTTTCGAAGAGCTGCGCGACGCCAGCGCCTCGTCTTGAACCCCTTCTCTTCTACGGCTTCATCATCCGCCGCCAAGCGGCGTGATCCGTTTGCAGATCGACGGAAGCATGAGCCGCGGGAAGAAGCGGTTTGTGCTTGCGCCGTCCGAAGCGCCGTTTGAAGCCCAGGATATTTTCGACGACGCTTCGGGTATAGAGCCCCGGGCCGCTCGAATAGATGCGCCATCCGCCGTCGACGGCGATCTTTCCCGCCTTGACCCGCTCCCATTCGGCCGCTGCCTGATACCGGTCGTGGAAAGCCGCATCGCTGCTGCTGAAATAGGTGTTGCGCTGGCGCAGCGATGCGTGCGGCAGCGCTGATGTGACGGCGATCGGGTTGACGACGGCAATTGCCTTCCAGAGCTCCTCCGCCTCGGCTTCCAGGGCAAGCGTCTCGCAATAGCGCAGATGCGCATGCACATACATCAGCCCGATCTCGCGGCCGAAGAAGGAGGAGGATTCAGCCCTGCGAAACAGCGTCTCAGGCCCGCCGGCATAGGTCGCGGGCTTCTCCATCAGCCGCACGCCGTCGGGAAAGAGCAGATGCTCTTCGATCAGCTTCATATGATCGTGCCTCTGAACCGGCGTGAAGAGGCCACCGAGTATCGCTTGCGTCATTGAGATCAGCGAGAAATGCAAGCCAGTGCGCTTGTCGCTCGGATGCAGCAGCAATTCGACGCCGTCATGTTCGGGATCGAAGATGCCGTAGCCGGCAACGATGCCGTCACGGATGAGATGACGGTTGAAATCCCGACGCATCGCCGTGGCGATCTTCCTGAGCGCCTTGCCCTTTTCATCGTGCCCGAGGCGGCGCATGATCGCGGAATACCGGACGACCTGCTCATAGAGCAGGGCAACGGTCCAGCTGCTAACCATCCAGTCGCGCAGATGCGGATCGGCCGGCTGCAGGGAATCGTTCCAGTCTCCCTCGCCATAGCGGATCAGATGCGTTCCCGGAATGAACTGCCCGCGCACGGTATCGAGCAGCTTCTCGACATGGATCGCGATGGTATCGGCCTCCGGCGCCTTCTGCATGGTCTTTTCATCGCGCCACGAGACCTTTTCGTCGAGGATGGCGAGATCGCCGGTGGCTTCGATATAGTCGCAAAGCGCCTTCAGCGGCCAGACGACGATATCGCCATGGCTTTCGCCTGCACGGATGTTGGAATAGGGCTCGAGCATGAACCATTGCGGCCAGTCGCCTTTTTCCAGGTACTGCTCGCTGAAAACGGTCTTCAGCACCTCCTTGGCCTCACCATCATGCTCATAGGCGAGCAGGAATTCGATCGGGCCCTGGCAGGCATCGCGTGTGCCCCAGGCAGCACCGGTATATTGCTCGAGGCCGTGCGGCACGCTCAGATGAACGATGGCGTCATGCGCGAGCCAGGGCAGAAGGGTCGCCTGTGCGGCAAGATCGGGCGACGCGCTGTCGATCGTCAAGCCGCGTATGGCGTTCCGCCAGAATTTTGATGCCGGGGTCAGCATGGCCTCATCGGTGACGCCTGCCTCATAACGCTCTGCCAGGCGCTCGGCTGCGGCCGCATCGGTCATCGAGCCGACGACCGCGAAGCAAAGCGTTTGCGTTGACCGGGATCGCAGCGCGACGAAAGCACCGTTGCGCGCAACCCCATCGCTATAGAGCAGTTCGTCGCCGCCGATTTCCTCGATGGCATCGGGGGTCGCACTCACCATCCAATAGCTGGCGTCGGGATATCGCTCGCCCCAGAGCCATGCGGGATCCGGCAGGAAGCGGATACGTTTGCCCGCCGTATCGAATTCGATCTGCCCACCCGCATCATATTCGCGCTCGCCGAGGACGACATGGCCGAACACCAGGAATCGACACGGACTGCCCTCGACGGAGACGGTCCATTGCATCGCCGCATCCTCACCGGAGACGGTCGCCGCAACGGTGATCGTGCGGTCGTCGGCACAACGATAGATCCAGCGGCAATCGCTCAGCCCCATTTCGAAAGCCGAGGGCACTGCCAGAAGCTGCCAGCCCGCGCCGACATCGGCCATGATACGCAGCCCGCTGGCGCGCGTCAGATTGTAGGGGTCACGGGATACGGAAAAGAGCTTGTGAAAGGAGGTATTGCCGATCGTCAGCTGCGCGGCGAAGATGCCCTGCATCCAGCAGGTCGCGGCAAGGGTGGAATCGTCGAGCAGCATGTTCTGGCCGCTGCGCACGATCGCGCCGTGCCGGCGGCTCACCAGGAGTTCCTTTTCGCGCAGGACGACATGGCGATTCAAAACGCCGTCCGGCACGAAAAACGAAAGAAGTTTTCCGCCAGCGCGCTCCTCCAGGCTCCGTTCCGGATAAAGCCGGGCAATCGCCTTTTTGTCGAATGGCTCGGCCTGCAGCAGGGCAGCATCCTGCAACAGGCTGCGAACCGGCGCTGCTTCCTCGATATCAGCGGCTGCACTTTCCGTGGCCGCAAGCCCATCGAGCCGCAAAAGGTCGGCATCGCTCGACGCCTCTGGATGATCGGCGGCAAACAGCGCAAAGAAGGTCGCGCTGGCACCGCTTGCCGGAACGGAGAATGATTTCGATTGAATGGCGGGACATGCCGTCTCCTGTTGCCGCCGTTCGCTGGGCAGGCTGACGCCAAAAGGACCGACCAGCAGGTCGCCGAGGCGGTCTTTCGCCTGCACCAGCTGGATCGCATCCGTGGCATAGGCGACCGCGCCCTCGAGGCAGCCCTGCACGAGCCAGGGATTGCGGGCGCCCGACTGCTTGAGATTTTGCCGGTTCATCAAAACAGGACCATATGTCTCGTGATCGGCGATGTGGTGATCGACATATTGCGAGGCATAGGCTTCGCTGTTCATAAGGAAGCCGCGGTCCCCGAGGCCGACATCCTGGACCAGCACCAGGTCCGCCGGCAGCGTCCCCTTCTTCAGATGCCGGATCGAGGCGCGCCAGAACCACGCCGTTTCGGAAGGATGAAGCTCAAGGCGGACGGTGTAGCCGATATCGTCTGTTTTGCCGCTCCAGGAGAAGCTCGTCGCATCCTGTCCGAAGCTGCCATTGGCGCGAGGCCCGACGATTTCGACCACGCGAGACGCAGCACCGCCGACACGGAGATAAAGGCGGCCAACCCCGCCGAAGAGCGGCGAGCCCTGGATCTGATTGATCTGCACCGATCCCTTGTCGTCGGCATATTCGATGGCAAACAGCGTGCCGTTCGGCAAGGCCGATATCGACAGGCCGGAGCCGTTGCTGATCGTGAACAGACCAAGCTCTTCGCGTCTCGGCATTTGCAAACTGCGCTTCGGGTCCGGGGACATCGGGGCTCTCGTCGATTGGCATCAGAAGGGAATCGAAGGATGACGCAAAATGATTGTAGGAAATCTTACCGGCGATCCGGCGATCGGCAATCTATCACAGGTGACGAACTCACATTAGAGCGAAACAAACACTGGTCTAAAGCGAGGCAGATAGGCAACGGGAGTTCCGTCTGCCACCCCCATCAAGCGCACGATAAACGTGTTTCAGCTGTCGCACATGCCCGTGTGAAACAGAGCGGTTCACTGCGTATACACCGCTGTGTTCTGCTTCGGTATTTGGAGCATGCCTCCAGGCAATCGCGCACTGGTCTGGCTCGTGTTGGCGAAGGTCGAGTGTAGCCGTACATCCCTTCGAACGGTGCAATACAAGCCGCTTCCATGGGCGTTTCCAACAAGACGCTTTTTGCTTGGCGAATTGGCGTGACTCTAGGTAAGACCCTCTCATTGAGAGAGGGCAACATGCGAAAATTATTATCGATTCTATTCAGCTCAGTTATTTTGGCAGGAACAGCGCACGCTCAAGCGAGAGTCCAGGCCACCCACAGCAACCGCTTGATCGAGAGCTATCGCGCCTATATTGGCGACGCTGATCTTTACAATTCAAATGGGGTTAGACTTACCCAACCGTGGCAGATCATCCGACAAGACCGGGCGAATTTCCATCAGTACCATGTGCGCGATTCTGACGATCAATCAGACTCATTCTTTGCCGATCCGGTAAATCGGCAAGCTCTGGAGCAGATGCTGCGGAACGGAACGATGACGCGAGAGGCCGCCAATATGATCGTACGTGGCAACGTGTGGATTGACGTTGATATCTACGGTGGCCAAGGGACCGGTCGATGGATCGACGTTTCTGTATCTGATTGATATTTCCCGTAGCCGGTAGCCGGGTCGACGCATGGCCATATTTTGCAGCAGCTTGCTGCAAAATATGGATCGTTGCCTCGTGCACCACGGATATCATTGTTAGAGCTGACCTGATCGCCTGCGTCTAATGACACAACTATCGTGAAATCAATTGGTTAGGTGATTTTGTTTAAGCCGGGCTCGTTACGTCAGGGGTCTCATGCCGGAGCCGGGCGCCTGGCGAAGGGCACTGAGAGCAGGGCGCAGCCGGTCAGGACCGCGACGACCATCCAGGCCTCATTGATGGCCTGAACGCTCGCCGCCGTCTGGACCAGGGGATCGAGCATCGCCGTCGTATCCGCATCGAAGCTGCCGCTATGTCCCGATATGGCCTGAACAGGCGCACCGACGAATGCCGCCGCCGCAGCGTCGCCGGCCTGGAGACGAGCCCAGAGGCCTTGCCCCAGCGGTTCCGAGCGGGTGTAGATGATGGTGTCGATGAGGGCGATGCCGATTGCACCGCCGAGATTGCGCATCAGGTTGAAAAGACCGCTGGCATCGGGAATGCGATCCGGCGGAAGCGTGCCGAGCGCCAGCCGCGTCGGCGGCAGCAGGCAGAACATGATGGCGACGCCGCGCACGATCTGCGGCCAGAACATCGCATCGTAATCAGTACTGGGATCCTGAAACGCGCTCATTCCGACGCCGATCGCAAAGAGGGTGAAACCGGCAGCCGACAGTAGCCGCGCATCCATGCGCTTCTCCAGCGCCACGGCGATCGGCGCCGTAATCAACTGCGCGATGCCGGTGACCAGCATCGTCATGCCGATTTCAAGGGCGTCGTGCCCTCTGATGAAAGCGAGAAAGACCGGCATGAGATAGACCGAACCGAAGAGGCCTATGCCGAGGACGAAGCTCAGAACCGAGCCGACGAGGAAATTGCGGTCGCCGAAATTGCCGAGATCGACGATCGGCCTGTCTCTGCGCAGCGTTCGCCAGACGAAAATGCTTCCCGATGCAAGGCACGCTGCCAACAGGCTCAGGACATAGGCCGAGATCCAGCCACTCGTCGGCGCCTCCTTCAGGCTAAGTTCCAGGGTCGTCAACGCGGTCGCCATCAGCAGGAGCGACGGGCCGTCGAGATGCCCGAGTTCGGACGGATCTGGCGCCTGCCGCGGCAGGAAGCGTGCCGCGACGATTGCCGAGACGATGCCGGGGATGACGTTGATCAGGAACAGCCAGTGCCAGGAATAGGTCTGCGTCAGCCATCCGCCGACGATCGGCCCGACGGTCGGCGCCAGCACCGCGAGAACGCCGGCAATCGTCGTGGCAAGCGCCTGCCGCTCGTTCGGGAAGAGGATGAACACGGCTGAAAATACCGAGGGGATCAGGGTTCCGCCGGAAAAGCCCTGAAGCACACGCCAGGCCACCAGCTCGCCGAAGCTGCCGCTCGCCGCACAGCCGGCGGAGGCTACGACAAACAGGCTGATGGCGACGACGAACAGCCATCGCATGGTCAAGAGCCGCGTCAGCAGGCCGGTCAGCGGGATCGCCACCACTTCGGCGATGAGATAGGCCGTCTGTATCCAGCTCATCTGATCCGGACCGATATCGAGAGCGGACTGGATGGTCGGCAGCGACGTCGCCACCACCTGGACGTCGAGGATCGCCATGAACATGCCGACGCACATGGCCATGAAGCCAAGCCAGACAATGGCGGGCGCTTTGTCAGGACGGGGAGGCTCCGGTCGTTCCAGCATGCGATGATCCCGCGAGCGCGGTATTCTCCGCCCCGATGCGAATATTCAAGGTCGATCGGCATGCCGGAGACACTGGGCAGACCGCGATCTCGTCGATGCCGACACCATAGTTCGGATGAGGACGGAAGCGATAGGGACCTGCCAACAGAAATCCGTAACCCCGGCCAAAACCATGCAGGTTGAATTCTGCCGAGAACCGTCCACCCAGGCGCTGCAGAAATTTGAGATCAGCAATTGACGGGTCGGCTGGAAACTGACTATCAATATTAAATCAATTTGATTGACTTCAAAAATAATAACGAGGGGAACGTCGAAATGAGATCGAGCAAGCGCGTATTCCGGGACATTTTCGTGCATGCAGGCTGGGCGACGGCAACGGCCCTGACGACGCTCGTCGCCTTCGGAGCGGGCAAAGCGGCCGCAGAGTCGGTGCTGACGATGCATATCGAGGAGCAGACCAGCTGGGTGCAGAACTTCAATCCATTCGACCTTGCCGGCCGCCGGCAAAGCACGATGGATTTCATCTACGAGCCACTCGTCATCTTCAATGCGGAGGATGGCGGCAAGCCGGTTTTTCGTCTGGCGACCGACTATAAATTCTCTGAGGACATGAAATCGGTCACCTACACGCTACGGTCAGGCGTGAAATGGTCTGACGGGCAGCCGCTGACATCGGCCGACGTGAAATACACGATCGATCTCATGCTGAAGAACCCGGCGCTTGACACCGTCGGCGTCGGCGAGACCGTTGCATCAGTCGAGACGCCGTCGGCAACCGAGGTCAAGATCAATCTCAAGGCCGTAAACTCCGATTTCCCGGAAACGCTTGCAGACCTCGCGGTCGTTCCCGAACATATCTGGAAGGATGTCTCCGATCCTGTTGCCTTCAAGAACGAGAAGCCTGTGGGGTCCGGTCCGATGACGGAGCTGCGCCGTTTCACGCCGCAGGTCTATGAGCAGTGCCGCAATCCGAACTATTGGGATGCAGCCTCGCTGCATGTCGATTGCCTCAGGCTGCCGCAGATCTCGGGCAACGACCAGATGCTTGCCATTCTCCCCGAAGGCAACATGGACTGGATCGGATCCTTCATCCCGCAGATCGACAAGACCTTCGTCGCGCTTGATGCCGATCATAACGGCTACTGGCAGCCGCCGGCCGAGACCGTCGCCTTCCAGATGAATTTCAAGAGCGGCAATGAAGGCAATCTCCAAGCCTATAAGGACCTGAACTTCCGCCATGCCTTCAGCCTCGCCATGGACCGCGCCTCCATGGTCGATATCGCAGGCTTCGGCTATCCCGTCGTCAACGAGCATGCGACCGGCCTGCCGCCGCGTTTCGAGACCTGGCGCAACAAGGACGCCGAAGGCGACAAAGACGCCTTCATGGGCTTCGATACCGAGAAGGCCAGCAAGATCCTCGATGACGCCGGCTATAAGAAGGGCGCCGACGGTTTCCGCACCACGCCGAGCGGCAAACCGATCGCCTTCCCGATCATCGTTCCGAACGGCTGGACGGACTGGATCGATGCGGTGCAGATCGCCGTCGAAGGACTGCGTGCCGCCGGCATCAATGCGTCCGTCGCCACCCCGGAATACGAACAATGGCGCAAGCAGCTCATCGACGGCAGCTTCGAGGTCGTCATGAACTCCCGCGCCGATGGCGCGACGCCGTTCCGCGGCTATTACCAGAACCTGTCGACCGCCTATGGCGGGCGCATCACCGGCGCGCCCTCGCGCTATTCGAACCCGAAGCTGGACGCCCTTTTCGATCAGTATCTGAAGGCGACGTCGGGCGACGATCACAAGAAGATCTTCAACAATATCCAACTGCTGGTCGCCGACGAATTCCCTGTCGTGCCTGTCTTCAACGGGCCGACCTGGTATCAGTTCTCCAGCAAGCGCTTCACCGGCTGGGTCACCGACAAGGAGCCCGTCATGAATCCGGAGGATCATGACAATAACCGCATGCGCCTGATGCATCTGCTGCGCCTCAAGCCGGTCAGCTGAGTCTGACGAGGGAGCGGAAATGCGCGTTTCGAGCCGGCGCCTCGGCGTCTATGCGGTCGCCCTGGCGTTCGCCATCGTTGTGAACTTCATTCTTCCCCGGCTGATGCCGGGGAGCCCGGTCGATGCCATGGTTGCCCAGCTCGGCCCGCGGGCAACACCTGCCGCCATCGAGGCGATCAAGGCGCGCTTTGGCGCGGTCGACCAGCCGATGCTTTGGCAATTCGTCGATTATATCAAAGGGCTTGCAACCCTCGATCTCGGCGTCTCGGTCAAATATTACCCCCAGACCGTCGTCCAGGTCCTTGGCCGTTCGACGATCTGGACCGTTTTCCTGGTGACGACCGCAATTATCTTTTCGCTTTGCGTCGGCGTCGTGCTGGGTGCGGTTTCGGCCTGGCGGCGCGGCGGGCGCTTCGACACGATCGTCTCGCCTTTCTCCGTGATCATGATTTCGGTGCCGCCTGTCATCGTGGCACTGACGACGCTTTTCGTTTTCGCGGTCTCGCTGCGCTGGTTTCCCGTCGGTTACGCCTACGATCCGAACCTTGATCCCGCCTTCAATTTCACCTTCGCAGGCAGCGTGTTCATGCATGCCATCCTGCCGGTGCTGACGCTCTCGCCATTCCTGATCGGCGAATTCCAGACGACGATGCGCTCGTCGATGATCTCGGTGCTCGGCGAGGATTACGTGACCATGGGCCGCGCCAAGGGGCTCAGCCACCTCACGGTCATGTTCGGCTACGGCGCGCGCAATGCCATGCTTCCCGTCCTGACCAACCTGGCGCTGATGCTCGGCGCCGTCTTCGGCGGCTCGATCGTCACCGAGATCGTTTTCAACTATCCCGGACTGGGGCTGACGCTCTATACCGCGAGCGTCGCCCGCGATTACCCCGTCATCCAAGGCCAGTTGCTGCTGATGACGCTCGCAACGCTCGGCGCCAACTTCCTCGTCGACATCATCTATGGACTTGTCGATCCCAGATTGCGGGAGGCGGTCTGATGGGCTTCGGATTACGGTCTGTTCTCAGCCAGAAGAAAGCGTTGGCCGGCCTCGTCATCATTGTCGCCCTGTGGCTGATGGCGCTGTTTGCGCCGATCGTCGCGCCGGGCGAACCCGGAGCGCGCGTCGGACGTTCGCATCAGCCGCCGTCGATCGAACATGTCATGGGCACCACAAAGATGGGACGGGATGTCTATCGCCAGTTCGTCTGGGGGGCCCGCAGCTCGCTCTCCGTCGGCTTTGCCACGGGCATTGCCATCACCGTTCTCGGCACGGCGATCGGGCTCGTCGCCGGCTATGCCGGAGGCAGGACCGATGCGGTGCTCGATCTTGCGACGAATGCCGTGCTGGTCGTCCCGAACATGCCGCTTCTGATTCTGCTCGCCTCCTTTGCCGGTACGGTAGGGCCGGTGACGATCATGACGATCATCGCGTTGACCTCCTGGCCCTGGGGCGCCCGCATGACGCGTTCGCAGACGATGGCGTTGCGTAATCGCGATTTCGTCACGGCGTCCAAGATGATCGGAGAGCCGGCCTGGCGCATCATCTTCGTGGAAATCCTGCCGAACCTGACGACGCTGATCGGCATCAACCTCGTGGGCAGCATCATCTACGCAATCGTCGCCCAGACGACGCTCGAATATCTCGGCTTCGGCGATCCGCTGAAAGTCTCCTGGGGCACGATGCTCTACAATGCCCAGAATTCCTCGGCGATCATGGTCGGCGCGTGGTGGGACATCGGGGTACCGGCGCTCGGCATCGCGGTGACGGGGCTCGGCCTTGCGCTTTTGAATTTCACCTTCGACGAGATCGCCAACCCGCAGCTCCGCTCCGGCCCGGCGCTGACGCGCTGGTTCCGCCTCACCCGCGCCCGCAACAGGGAACTGGAGCTCGGCCGATGAGCGACAATCTTCTTGAGATCGAAAAGCTCAATGTCGACTATCTCGTCGACAAGGGAGAGTTCCGCGCCGTCAAGGACGTCACCTTCCATATCGGCCGCGGCGAGATCTTCGGGCTTGCCGGGGAATCCGGCTGCGGCAAGAGCACGATCGCTTATGCCATCACGCGTCTTTCCAAGGCGCCCGCCTGGATCAGCGGCGGCAGCATCCGGCTTACCGGACAGGATCTCCTGAGGCTGCCGGAACGCGAGCTGCAGAAAATCCGCTGGAAGCGCATCGGCATGGTCTTCCAGAGCGCGATGAATTCGCTCAATCCGCTGATGCGGGTCGAGGCGCAATTCCATGACGTTCTCTACCGGCACACCGGTTGTTCGCATGAGGAATCCAGAGCCCGGGCCGAGGAGATGTTCCGCCTCGTTGGCATTCCCACGCATCGCATCGGCGATTATCCGCACCAATTCTCCGGCGGCATGCGCCAGCGCATCGTCATCGCGATCTGCCTGGCGCTAAGACCCGAACTCATCATCATGGACGAGCCGACGACGGCGCTCGACGTCGTCGTGCAGCGGGAGATCCTCGAACAGGTCGTCGATCTGCAGCGGAGCTATGGTTTCTCAGTGCTCTTCATCACCCATGACCTGCATCTGATGGCGCAGCTCTGCCAGCGCATCGGTGTCATGCTGAAGGGTGAACTCGTCGAGGTGGGGGACGTTCGCCAGGTCGCCCAGGCGCCGCGGCACGAATATACGAAGAAGCTCTGGAACGCCATTCCGCAGCTTCCCAGCAATCCGCATCTATCGGGAGTCGTGGCATGAAAGCGGAGGCAAGTCCCGTCGTCGCCGAAGCCGTGATCCGGCTCGAGAACATCACGCGCAATTTCGGCCCGGTACGCGCGCTGAAAGGGATATCCTTCTCCCTCGTTCCCGGTCGAGCCATGGCGCTCGTCGGTGAATCCGGCTGCGGCAAGACGACCTGCGCCCGCATCATCGCCCGTCTGGACAAACCGACGGGCGGCAGGCTGTTTTTCCGCGGGCAGGAGCTCCGCGGCGAAGCGAAGGATGAGCATCGGTACCGCCGGGAGGTGCAGATGGTCTTCCAGGATCCGTTCTCCTCGCTCAATCCGGCCTTCACGGTCAGCCATCATCTGGCGCGGCCTCTACAACTGCATCGACAGAGCGGCTCCAGGGCGGATCTTGCCGGAGAGATCGCCCGCCTGCTGGCAAGCGTCGGGCTGGAGCCTGATCTGACCCGGCAGAAATTCCCGCATGAACTTTCGGGTGGGCAGCGCCAGCGCGTCAACATCGCCCGTGCGCTTGCCGTAGCACCCAGCGTGTTGGTTGCCGACGAACCGACCTCGATGCTCGATGTCTCTATCCGCAAGGATATTCTCGATCTGCTCGCCAGAGTGAAACGCGAGAACGATCTCGCCATGCTCTACATTACCCACGACATCGCAACGGCAGCGCATGTGGCCGAGGAGATCGTCGTCATGTTCGCCGGCCAGATGGTCGAATGGGGCGACACCGATACGGTTCTCTCCGATCCCCGCCATCCCTATACGCGGCTGTTGCTTTCCGCCGTTCCCGACGGCAGCCGGCCGTTCGTGACGGGCGGGAGCGCGCGTTTCCTCGAACAGGCGGAAAAGGTACGCTCGCTGAGCCGTCCTGAATCGACCGTCATCGAGCAGCTCGGCCCCAATCATTTCATACGCGCGCTCGGCGTTCCCGGTTGAAGGATGCCGATGCTCAAAACCTGACTTTCAAAGGACCCGATCGTCCAAAGGCCCAATCTTCAAAAGGAAAGAGTGACCATGTCCACACCGCGACCGAAAGCCCTGCGGCTTGAAACCCTTTGGAACCCGCCTGTTGACGGCAAGGAATTTTCCTATGTGCTGCGCCTCAAGAACCTCGGCGCCGAGCCGCTTTCGAATTTCTCCCTCTGCGTGAGCGGCCCGGGTCGCGTCGATCCGGCCGGGCGGGTCGAAGGCGCCAGCGTCTCGCAGCGGCTGTCGAATTTTACCGAATTCCAGCCCCCCGCCAATTTCGTTCTCGGCGCCGGCGAGACCTGGACAATATCGGTCTATGCGCTCAGCTGGCAGTTCCGCCACTGGACGGACGGTGCGACGAGCGCCTATCTGGCACTCTCCGACGGCAGCACCATCGTTCTCTCCATCGAGCCGACGCGATCCTCGGTCAGCAACGCGCCGCTGAAGCGTGGTGCCGAAATCTATCCTGTTCCCGCCAATGCGCCGGTTCAGGTGTCGATCGTTCCCTGGCCGAACCGCGTGGCGGTCGCCTCGCGCCGGCCGTTGCCGGCCGGTTTTGCGCCGCAGGCGCAGAGCACCGAAGGGGAGGCCGCGATCCAAAGCTTCACGGCGCTGGTGGATCATCTCTTCGCCGTTGAAGGCATCGTGCGGGACGAAGCGGAAGGCGCTGTTCGGGTTACCCTGAAAGATGCCGCCGGCTTCGGGCCGGAAGCCTATCGGCTGAGCTTCGACGAAGAAACGATCGCGATCGAGGCGAGTAGCCGGACCGGCTTCCTCTACGGTCTCGTGACACTCGGCCAGATCTGGCGCGGTGCAAGGCTGCATCCTGGGGTCTTCCGGTTTCCCGGCTCCGGCGAGATCGTCGACGAGCCGTCGATGGGCTGGCGCGGGCTGCATCTCGATGTCGCCCGCCAGTTCTATGCCGCGGCCGAGGTCAGGAAGCTGATTGCGGTGCTTGCCTGGAACAAGCTCAACCGTTTTCACTGGCACCTTTCCGATGACGAAGCCTGGCGCGTGGAAATCGACGCCTATCCAGCCCTGACGGAGATCGGCGCCTGGCGCGGCCACGGCCTTGCCGTTCCGCCGCTCTTGGGCTCGAGCCCGGCCCGGACGGGCGGTTATTACACCAAGGCTGCCATCCGCGACATCGTCGCCTATGCAAAGGGCCTCGGCGTGGAGATCGTGCCGGAGATCGATATGCCCGGCCATTGCTACGCCATGCAAAAGGCCATACCGGAGCTGCGCGATCCTGATGAAATCGGCAGCTACTATTCAGTGCAGGGCTTTCCCGACAATTGCATCAATCCGGCCCGTGAAAAGACCTACGAGATCGTCGAGACGATCCTTTCCGAGCTTATCGAGCTTTTTCCGTTCAAGACCATTCATCTCGGCGCCGACGAAGTGCCTCTCGGCGCATGGTCGGGCTCGCCGGAAGCGCTCACCCGTCTGCGCGCCGTCGCCGGCGACGAAGTTGCCGATGCGCATGCCAAACGGCTGAACGTCGTGACCAATACCCACGGCGCCGACGACATTCACGGCTCGGGCGCCGCCATCCTGCAGGCCGAATTCCTGAACCGCGTCCAGCGCTTCCTTGCGAGCAAGGGCTGTATCACCGGCGGCTGGGAAGAGGCGGCCCACGGCGACGTCATCGACAAGGCGAAGAGCTATCTCTGCAGTTGGCGTCATGTCGAGGTCTCGGCCGAACTCGCCGAGCGCGGCTACGACATGGTCGTCTGCCCCGGACAGGTCTATTACCTCGACATGGCGCTCAGGCCCGACTGGGATGAACCCGGCGCCAGCTGGGCAGGGACCTCCGACGCGGAAAAGCTCTACAATTTCGACCCGGTCGGCGGTTGGACGGCAGCGCAGAAACAGAAACTCCTCGGTATCCAGGCCTGCATCTGGTCCGAACCGATGACGGACCGCGCCGTTTTCGACCGCCTCGTCTTCCCGCGTCTTTCGGCCCTTGCCGAAACAGGCTGGACGAAACCTTCCTCCAAGTCGTGGGAGCGTTTCAAGGCGCTCGCAGGGTTGATGCCGTTGCTCTACGGGCTGCAGGAGTCGTAAGACTTTGATTTGAGTATCATCCCTGCCATCGCCGAAGGCGGTGATGGCAAGGATACTCAGTCGCTTTAAGCTACCCCCACCAAACAGGCCTGCACCCGACGTCAGTCCTGCTGATCCTGCGGCGGGGCGGCGCATCCGGGTTCGGCGATGCGAATGGGGCGGGTTCCAACAGGAGCGCCGGTCGCGCGGTCGATGGTCACCGGATCGATCTCGGTTCCGGTCTCGGCGTCGAAGAAACGGGTGACTTCACCGCCGCCTCGATGCTTGCGGCCCCAGGCGCCGATCGCAAACAGCACCGGCAGAAAGTCGCGGCCGGCCTCCGTCAGTACGTATTCGTCGCGCGGCGGGCGCTCGGAATAGCGGCGTTTTTCCAGTAGCCCTTCCTCGGTCAGCAATGACAGCCGCCCCGTCAGCATCGTCGGGGCGATGCCGAGGCTTTTTCGAAAATCATCGAAGCGGGTCAGCCCCGCATGGGCGTCGCGCATGATCAGCATGCTCCACGCATCGCCGACGAGCGCCAGGCTGCGGGCGATCAGACAGGGCTGGTCCGAAAGATTCTTCATGTCGATATCTTTTTAGTAGTGACTAGCTATCAATTTGATAGTAACAGAATGCGCATGGATGTTCCATGCCAAAACGAAGGCAGACATTGATGAGCAAGAGAGAACGCGGCATTGCCCTGGTCACCGGGGCTTCATCCGGCATCGGGCTGGTGACGGCGAAAGCGCTGCGGCGCGACGGTTATCGTGTGTTCGGCACCAGCAGAAAGCCGATGCCGGACACCGCCGATGGAATCACCATGCTGGTCTGCGACGTCATCGACGATCAATCCGCGCAGGGCGCCGTCGACGAGGTTCTGAAACGCATGGGACGGATCGACCTTCTCGTCAACAATGCCGGGATCGGCCTGCTCGGCGGCGCCGAGGAATCGACGACGGCACAGGCCAAAGCCGTATTCGACGTTAACGTCTTCGGCACCATACGGATGACGAATGCGGTACTGCCGGTGATGCGACGCCAACGCAGCGGCCGGATCATCAACCTGAGCTCGATCCTCGGGCTGATCCCGGCGCCCTTCAACGCGCTCTACGCCGCGACCAAGCACGCGATCGAAGGCTATTCGGAATCCCTCGACCATGAAGTGCGCACGCAGGGCATCCGCGTCGTGCTCGTCGAACCTGGCGTCACCCGCACCTCCTTCGAGGAGAACATGACGCGGCCGGATCGGCCGCTCGCCATCTATGATACGGTACGTGCCGACGCCGAAAAGCTGATGCGTGAAATCGTCGCGAAGGGCGATGCACCCGAAGTGGTCGCCGCAACTGTCGTCCGAGCCGCCAATGCGCCATCGCCGAAGAGACGCTACACGGCCGGAAAAGCCGCAGGACAGGTCCGCTTCATCCGTCGTTTCCTGCCCGAGTCCTTCGTCGACAAGAACCTCCGGAAATTCAACAGGCTTCCCGACTGAGCCTGCCCTGTCGCTGCGCCGGCTCACCACAGAAACGAAAGTTCGTCCCATGAAAGCATTTCTGATCGATCGCTACAAGAAAGGCGGCGCCCTCAGGCTCGGCCACAGCCCCGAACCGCAACTGCGTGAAAACGACGTGATGGTCGAGATCCATGCCGCCAGTGTGAACCTGCTGGATGCCAAGATCCGGGATGGGGAATTCAAGCTCATTCTGCCCTATCGGCTTCCCCTGGTGCTCGGCAATGATGTCGCGGGCGTCGTGGTCCGGGTCGGAGCGAATGTCCGGCAGTTCAAGCCGGGCGACGAGGTCTACGCGCGGCCTGGCCAGGATCGCATCGGGACGTTCGCCGAGTATGTCGCCGTCGATGCGGCCGATGTCGCACTGAAGCCCGCCAATCTCAACATGGAAGAGGCCGCATCGATTCCGCTGGTGGCGCTGACCGCATGGCAGGTTCTGGTCGAGCGTGCCAAATTGCAGAAGGGACAGAGGATACTGATCCATGCGGGCTCCGGCGGCGTCGGCACGGTCACCATCCAGCTTGCCAAACATCTCGGCGCCCATGTGGCGACGACCACGAGCACTGCAAACATCGATCTGGTGAAAAGCCTCGGCGCCGACGTGGTGGTCGACTACAAGAAGGACGACTTCGAAAAGGTGCTGAAGGGCTATGATGTCGTGTTGAACAGCCTGGGCAAGGACACGCTGGAGAAATCGCTCGCCGTTCTGAAGCCGGGCGGAAAGCTGATCTCGATATCAGGTCCGCCCGATCCCGATTTCGCCAAGGAGAATGGCTCGGGCTGGCTGCTGCAGCAAGTCATGCGCCTTTTGAGCTTCGGCATCAGGCGGAAAGCGAAACGCCGGGGGATCGGCTATTCTTTCCTCTTCATGACCGCAAACGGCGCTCAGCTCGGCAAGATCACCTCGCTGATCGAGGCAGGCGCCATCCGCCCCGTCATCGACCGGGCCTTCCAATTCGAGAAGACCAACGAGGCGCTGGACTATGTGGAAACGGGCCGCGCCAAAGGTAAGGTCGTCATTGCGGTGAAGTGAGGTCTGGAAGGCCGAAGGGCGCTCGGTTTAGCCGAGCGGCCCATAACACAAACACTTATCGAGCGAAGACGCTTCATTGTCGTTGCCGGTAGACGGAGGGTGTTACGCCTGTGCCGAGCTTAAATGCCCGTGTCATGTGGCTCTGGCTGCTGAAGCCGCAGGCGGACGCGATCTCTGCGATTGAGTCCATGCCGCACAACATCGATTTGGCGCGCTCGACACGCCGGTGGGCCACCCAGCCATGCGGGGAGACACCATAGCTTGCCCGGAACATCCGCTGAAAATGAAAGGCGCTGAGCTGCCCGATCGCCGCCAGATCCTGCAAGCGGATTGTCTCATCGAGATGGGCCTCGATATATTCCAGACTCCGGCGCCGCACATGAGGGGCGAGCCCGCCCGTGATCGCGCAGGGACGCATCCCTCCATAACGCGGATCAACGAAGAAATCGTTGATCGTCTGTGTCATCGCTTCCTCGGCCTGCAGATGACTGCCCGCCACCATCGCTTTCGTCATCTGCCGAAGCGTGCGCGCCAAGGCGGGTGCCTCTGCGAAGGTCACTTCGGGAAGAGCCATAAGCCGGGCATCGCGGTCAAACGTCTCCGCAAACATCCGGCGCATCTGATCGTCGGGAACATACAGATGGGCGAATTGGGAGAAGTCGGTGATTTCCCATTCGGACGAATGCTCCTGTGGCATGATGCACAGGACTCCCGGACGGCCGCGCGCGGCGGGGTTGCCATCTAGACGACGCGTTCCAGCGCCGCCCCTGAGATAAAGACTGAACGTGTGACCGTTCGGCCGCTGATAGCTCATCCTGTCGTGTGCATTGCTCCAGATAGCAGCTGATCGCCCGAACCCCAAATCGATGGACTGCGACATCCGCGCGGTGGGAGATGCGGACAAAAATCTGAAAACCGAGGGGTGACTATATTTCACCAATTCTTCCCCACACCTGACCATGCCGTGCGAACAATACCGGCGGACAACCCTCATGGCGAGCCGGAAGTCCGGGCAGATCGATTTCATAGCAAGAATCTGCAAGAGGCCTGCTCACGGTTCGCCTATTGGTCGGGAAAACGAGGATCACTCCATGGCAAATGCCGCTCTCTTCATCGCGACCGTCCTCATATGGGGGACGACCTGGATCGCCATTGCGATGCAGGTCGGTCCCGTACCGGTCTTGGTCTCGGTCTTTTACAGATTTGCGGTCGCGGCAGTAATCCTCGTCGCCATTCTGGCTGTCATGCGGCGGCTCAAGCTCCCAGCCTTGCGCGATCAGCCTTTCATCCTTGCGCAAGCGCTCTGCCTGTTCAGCCTCAATTTCATCTGCTTCTACAACGCAGCCGCCTCTATCCCGTCCGGGCTGATCTCCGTGATCTTCTCGCTCGCAACGATCTACAATGCCGTCAATGCGCGTCTCTTCTTCGGCGACCGCATTACAGGCCGCACGCTTCTCGCAGCCGCGCTCGGAGCAACCGGCCTTCTCCTGCTTTTCGGACAGGATGTTGTCGTCGATTTCGATATGGGCACGTTGAAAGGGATCGGGCTCGCAGCGCTTGGCACGCTGTTCTTCTCGCTGGGCAATATGGCATCGCGTCGAAACAGCGCGGCCGGAATCTCACCGCTGACCGCCAATGCCTGGGGGATGACCTATGGCGCGATCATCCTCCTCTTCCTCATTGCCGTGACGAAAACGCCGATCGTGGCGCCGCCCAACATCACCTATCTTGCCGCCCTGATCTATCTCGCGGCGATCGGATCGGTGATCGGCTTCACCACCTATCTCATGCTGGTGTCGCGCATCGGCTCCTCACGTGCTGCCTATGCCACCGTCCTGTTCCCGATCGTCGCCCTGTCGCTATCGACTGTTTTCGAGGGTTACCACTGGAGCGGTCTAGGCCTGATCGGCCTGGCGCTGACACTTCTCGGGAACGTGGTCATCTTTGCCCGACCTCTGGCCCGTCGACCGCAAGCCGATGCGAGGCTGTCTGCCTCCTGAGTGTAATATCTTCTTTTCGAGCAGAGTTAGGACGGTGACGTGACCCGTGAGCCGCGGTTCAGCCGAGCGGCTTTTGCAGAACGTCGAAGCGCGGATTGGTTTCGGAAAAGATCGGCAGGGCGGCGGCGCCAAGGATGGCCGTATCCTTGCCGGTCATGCCGATCATGACGCGAGGAATGGTCCGCTTCTGGCTGGGGTCGATCGGGATGTGCAGCGGCTCCAGCCGCTCCGCGAGCCGCTGCATCAGGGGTGTCGATATGCTGCCACCGAGCACGATGGTCTGTGGATCGAAGGCCAGTTCCAGAAAGTCGACGGTCTGCCGCAGCGGCTGGACGGCCTGATCGAGCCAGGCATCCAGACCTTCGCCGCCCTTGGCGACCAGTGCATCGAGATCGTCAGGCGAAAGCTCCTCGGCATTCGCGATACCCATGAATTCGTAGGCGACCGTCAGCGAGATGTAGCGGTCCAGGCAGCCGCGTTTGCCGCAGCTGCAGAGCTTGCCATGCGGCTCGACGATGATATGCCCGATCTCGCCGGCATTGTTGCGGCTGCCCTTGTAGAGGTGGCCGTCGAGGAACATTCCGGCGCCAATGCCGCCGCCACCCGCGAGAAAGAGATAGACGAAGCTGGCAAAACCGCGGGCGACGCCGTGAAGGCGCTCGCCGATTGCTGCCGCCGTCGCATCGTTCTCCACGAGCACCGGCACCTTCACCCGCTGTTCCAGCTCTTGCCCGACAGGAAAGCCCTGCCAGCCCGGCAGGTTAAGCGGACTGAGGGAGGTGGTGCCACCGTCGGCATAGCGGCCGGGCAGGGCCATTCCGACGCCGAGCAGCCTGTTTCGGTCGAAGGCGAAGGCCTGCTGAAGATCTTCGACGATCGATTGCAGCACCGGCATGGCCCGTTGCGGATCGGGGTGCTCGACGTGGCGCTCGATACGTGCGCAAACGCCGCCGGAGAGATCCGTCAGGACTCCGCTGGCACGCTGCCGTCCGAGCTCCAGGCCGATCGAATAGGCGCCGTGCGGATTGATGCTGTAAGGGATGATCGGCTGGCCGCGCGCCAGCTTCTGTGCCTTGGCCGCAACGAGAAGGTGCGACCTCTCCAACTCCTCGACGATGTTGGAGACGGTCTGGGCGGTGAGCGCCGTCATTCGGGCGATCGCGGCGCGCGACAGAGGGCCGTTGGTACGCACAGCCTCGATCACCACACGCCGGTTGTGAGACTTGGCCTGCTCGAGATTCGTGCCGGAGATCGCCTTCATGTCGCCTTCAAAGGAAATGGTACATCACCCTTGTCACAAGACGAACGCTGAAGAAAGCTACATTCTTCGCTGCGCCTCATTTGCCGATGCGTCGGCTCGGCGGACATTACGTCTCTGCAGGAAGCCGAGAATCGTGATCCCGGACAGGCCCGCAACGGCGCTCAGAATGGCGGTTCCGGAATAACCCGTCATGAACGTGCCGCCGGCAAAGATCAGCGCGCCGATACCGGCGCTTGCAAAGATATTCACGGATATGAGTGCACTGCCGAGCCCCGGCCGGTCGGCGATGAGATCCTGCAGATAAGTGATCGGAATGCTTATGATCGCCGCCGCGCCGACACCGGCGATCAAGGTGAGCGCGTAGAGGTGCCACGGCTCAGAGGCAAAGCCGAGAAGGCTGAGGAACACGGCGTAGATGATGGTGCCGGCGGCAAGCGCCGTCATCTGGCCGGTCTTCCGCGCAATGCGCGACCAGACGATGATGAAGACGACCTCGAGCAATGCGACGATGCCGACGAGGATGCCGACATCGCTCAGTGCTCCATGTGCCGCGCCGGTGGCGATCAGCGGCAGAAGGGCGTCGTTGAGATGAAGCGTGCTGGTGATGAGCGCCACCCCGCAGATATGCGTCGAAATCCGCGGCGAAACCACTTGGCGAAGGGCGCCGAGATAGCTGAGATGGTGAGCCGCGGCCATCTCCTTTGCTGCCCGTCTTGGCAGGGCGAAGACGATGATGCCCTGGCATATCAGGCACGAGATGCCTGCAAAGAGGTAGGCCGGCAGCATGCTCGCCCCACCCGAGAGCAGCAGGCCGGTGACGCCGGGGATCAGCACCCAGGAGAGCGAGATCATGGCGCGCACGCCGGAGTTGGCCGTCACCATCTCGCTTCGGCTCATGCCGTGCATCGCCGCGCGCGCATTGGCAAACAGCAGCGAGTTCAACGCCCCGTAGATCGGCAAGGGCAGCAATCCGCTGATGATGAAGACGGCCGCTGTGGGAAAGGCGTAGACCATGCCGTAGCCGACGATGCCGAAGAGGCAGGCGCCGATCATCGTCGACCGGTACTCGCCGAGGCGATCGGCGAGATTGCCGAGCAGGACGCTGATGACCACGTTCACCGCCGCCGAGACGAAACTCAGAGAGGAATAAAGGCCGTCGCTCAACCCCAGTTCACGGATGCCGATAACCGAACGGTAGGGTGCGGTCATCGCCCCCGCCATTCCAAAGGTGAAAATGGCGATCATGCTGGCGCGGATCGCCGGATTGCGGAAGACGTCGGGAAAAAGGCGGCTCATGCGGTCAATCAATCGTCAGGGAAATTGGCAAGAGCGGCCGGGACGGGCAAGTCCTGCAATGATTTTCAGTAATGTTCCGATTGGGAGAAAGTCCGCGCAAGCTCGGCCTGACCTGCCGTGAGGCCGCAGTCGACGGGCAGGCAGACGCCAGTAATGGCTGCGGCCAGCGGTCCGGCAAGAAAGGCCACGGCATTCGCGACGTCCTTGGGATCGACGACGCGCTGCAGCGGATACCAGCGGCGCGCCTCCTCGAAAACGTTCGGATTGGCGGCGGTGCGCGCTTCCCAGGCCTGCGTCTTCACCGTGCCGGGCGCAACGGCATTGGAGCGGATGCCGAACTTCCCGTATTCCACGGCGACCAGCCGGGTGAAGTGCAGCAGGCCCGCCTTGGCGGCGCTATAGGCCGGGTGTCCGAAGACATGCAGGCCGTTGACCGAGGCGATGTTGACGACGGACCCCTTCGAGGCCTTCAGCATGGGCTCGAAGGCACGGAAACATAAGAATGCCGCTTCGAGATTGAGCGCATTGTCTGCTCGCCAGATCTCAGGCGTCGTGTCGTGCAGGCTGGTCGCGCGGGCAGCACCGGCATTGTTGACGAGGGTTCGGACCACGCCGACATCCGCGGCGCGTTTCGCCAATTCGGCAATGCTCGCCTCGCTGGTCACATCGCACCCGACGGCCACAAAGCGATTGGCCGGACCGAGTTTCGATGCCACGGCGGCTGCGGCCGTCGCATCTATGTCGGCAAGCAGCACCACATCATGGTCATCGGCGAGCCGTGCGGCAATCGCTGCGCCAATATCGCCTGCAGCGCCCGTCACGATGGCTGCCGATTGGGTCATTTGCTGTCGCTCCCGTTCATGAGATTCAATCTCCAAGCAATTGCCGGTCGTCGCCGTCCCGGTGAATGACGAGCTGCTGCTTGATGCGCCGAAGCGTGGTCGTCGCCTTTGGCTGAACGGCGTAGGCGACCAGGCTCGACAGGATATCGACCGTCGCGATGTAGGCGATGCGCGTGGAGGTCGGGCGATAGATGTTGTTGCCTTCCGGAAGATCGATCGGCACGACGATTTCGGCAGCCTTGGCAACCGGGCTTGCCGTCTGGGTCAGAGCGATCGTCTTTACCTTGGTGTCGCGGGCCAGCTCGAAGGCCCGCACCAGCTCCATATTGCGCCCGGAGAAGGACGAGCCGATCAACACGTCGCCCGGCTTTGCCGCGGCAGCCATCATCAACTGCATGCTGTGGTCGGAGCTTGCCGTGATGCGCAGCCCGAGGCGGAAGAGGCGGTTCTGAAGCTCGTCGGCAATCATCGACGAATTGCCGCCGGAGCCGAAGGCATAGATCATGTCGGCCTTGGCGATATGCGAAACGGCGGCTTCGATCGCAGCAAGATCGAGCGACCGATGCAGAAGAAAGAGCGCGTTCTGGGCCTTGGTGATGATATCCTGGGCGACATCGGCCGGATCGGTGCTTTTCGATTCCGGTTTCAGATAGCGCACGCCGATATGGGCGGTCCGGGCGAGCTGCACCTTGAAGTCGGAAAAGCTCTCGCAGCCCAGGCGGCGGCAAAAGCGCGTGACGGTCGGCGGCGAAACCTCGGCCCGTTCCGCAAGCTCGATGATCGAGGCATTCACGGCAAATTCGAAATCGTTGACGATGATCTCCGCGATGCGGCTCTCGGAGGGAGAGAGCCGGCCCTTGTCTTCCTGCAATGTCGAAAAGATATCCAAACCCGTCCCCCCGATGGCTCTCTATCCATCCTTCTTCTTATAGGCCACGCAGTCGATCTCAACCTTGCAATCGACCATCATCGACGATTGCACACAGGCGCGTGCCGGCGGATGTGCGCCGAAATACTCCTGATAGATCTTGTTGAAAGTCCAGAAGTCGCGCGGATCATCCAGCCAGACGCCGACGCGCACGACGTCCTCGACGCCGTATCCGGCCTCCTCAAGGATTGCCAGAACATTGGCGATTGTCTTGTGGGTCTGGGCGATGATGTTGCCGTCGATGATCTCGCCATCTTCCATTGCAACCTGTCCGGAAACATAGAGCCATCCGTCAGCTTCGACGGCGCGCGCGAAAGGCAGCGCCTTGCCGCCGGCGCCCGTTTGAACAGTGCCATAGCGCTTGATAGGCATTCTCAAGTCCTTGCAAATTATTTTCTTGATAAGTTGACAAGTGACCATAGAAAGCAGAATTTGACCAGTGAAAAACGTGTTTTATGAAAAGAATTTCAATCCGGGGCTGACATGCGCGATCCCTTCAAGAATCCTTTCCCCTCCGACAGCGCCCGCCACGCCATCTGGGAAATGCTCGTTCCCCGCGATATCGATGCCTTTCTCGCCGCCGATTGGTCGATGGTGGAGCATGACTTCGTGGAAGAAGGTTTCATCGGCATCGACGGCCGGAAGGAAGTCAGCCCCGACAAGTGGCGCCTGGCTTTCCCGACACTCTCGGCCTATCGCCAGGAATGGCTGAGGCAGGCCAAGGATTTCGGCGAACAGAGTTTCGCGGAGGATGCGCGCGCAGCGATTTTCACCACGACGACGCTTGAGGATATCGAGATCGAAGGCGACACGGCGCTCGTCCGCAAGAAATTCGACGGCGGCATCACCAAGAGCGACAATACCCGGGACGTCCTGCAGTGGCAGACGCTCTATTATTGCAGGCTTCACGAGGGACGCTGGAAGATCTCAGGTTTCACCGGCTACCTGCCGAACCCGATGGGTTGACGCGCAGCCGACAACACGAAGGCCACTTTCTTGCGCATTTTCACGGCAGCACTGGCGACCGAGACCAATACGTTCTCTCCGATCTGCGTGGATCGCCGCGCATTCGAAGCCTCGCTTTATGCTCCGCCCGGCCAGCATCCCGAAACGCCGACGCTCTGCACCGCGCCGATCACCGTCGGAAGGCGCGTCACTGCTGAAAAGGGCTGGGAGCTGATCGAGGGAACGGCCACCTGGGCCGACCCCGCAGGCCTCGTCAACCGGGCGACGTACGAGGAATTGCGTGATGAGATCCTTGGCCAGCTCAGCGCGGCAATGCCGGTCGACGCCGTCGTCATGGGCTTGCATGGCGCCATGGTGGCAGCCGGATACGAGGATACGGAAGGCGATCTTCTCTCGCGCATGCGCGAGATCGTTGGACCCGACATTCTCATTTGCGCCGAACTCGATCCACACAGCCACTTGACCGCAAAGCGCGTCGCGGCGCTCGACTTCGCCGTCTATTTCAAGGAATTTCCGCATACCGATTTCGTCGATCGCGCCGAGGATCTCTGGCGCATCGCGGTCGATACGCTCGAGGGCCGGGTCAAGCCTGATATATCGGTGTTCGACTGCCGGATGATCGATGTCTTCCCGACATCGCGCGAGCCCATGCGCTCCTTCGTCGACAAGATCATGCGGATTGAAAAGGATGATCCTGACATTCTGTCGATCTCGGTGATCCACGGCTTCATGGTAGGCGACGTTCCCGAAATGGGAACAAAACTGCTTGTCGTAACCGACAACAAGCCTGAAAAAGGCGCCGCTCTGGCGCGCGAACTCGGCCTGGAGCTCTTTTCCAAGCGCGGCACCTTCATGGTCCCGCAGATCGACGAGAAGGACGCCGTTGCGCGCGCGATCGCAGCAACCGCATGGCCTGTCGTCATCGCCGATGTCTGGGACAATCCAGGTGGCGGCACGGCGGGAGATGCGACCGTCATCCTCGGGGAACTCATGGCGCGCGGCGTCACGAGCGCCGCGATCGGCACGATCTGGGATCCGGTGGCCGTGCAGATCTGTTTTGCGGCAGGCGAGGGGGCAGACATTCCGCTGCGCTTCGGCGCCAAGTCGGCGCCCGGCACCGGCAATCCCGTCGACGGCACCGTGAGGGTCGTCAAGCTGGTGAAGAATGCCGAAATGCAGTTCGGCGAGAGCCTCGCACCTTTCGGCGATGCCGCGCATATCGTGCTCAACGGCATCGACATCATCCTCAACTCGACGCGCGCCCAGAGCTTCGACCCGAGCCTCTTTTCGGTCATGGGCATCGATCCCGTGAGGCAGAAGATCCTGGTGATCAAATCCACCAATCACTTCTTCGCGTCCTTCTCGAAGATTGCGGCGGAGATCCTTTACTGCTCGGCTGGAACGCCGTATCCCAATAATCCGGCGACGACGGCTTACCGGCGGGCGCCAAAGACCATCTGGCCGATCGTGGCCGACCCACATGGGACAGTACGCGGAGCCGCCTAGATGCATGATGCCAGCTTTGCCGTCGTCGCCAAGGCGGGTGACAGGATCGCCGATCTCTCGACACCGCGTCCTGTCATCGACGAAGACCGGCTGGCTGCAAACATCAGCCGCGTCCAGTCCTATATGGATCAGCACGGGCTGAATTTCCGCCCGCATATCAAGACACACAAAATTCCCGCCCTGGCCGTCGCGCAGGTCGCCGCAGGCGCCAAGGGCATCAATTGCCAGAAGGTCACGGAAGCCGAAGTCTTTGCCGATGCCGGCTTCGGGGACATTCTCATCACCTTCAATATCCTCGGACAGCAGAAGCTCGAGCGTCTGGCCAGGTTGAACGAGAAAATTTCAGCCCTCAAGGTCGTCGCAGACAGCGAAGTGACGGTCGACGGGCTCGCCGCGCATTTTTCCGGCCATAAGCCGCTTGACGTGCTTGTGGAATGCGATACCGGCGCCGGCCGCTGCGGCGTGCAGACGCCGGAGGAGGCGGCCGCGCTCGCCAAGCGCATCGCCGCCGCCGACGGCCTCACCTTCGGCGGCATCGTGACCTATCCGAAGCCGCAATCGGCCGCCGCCGTGGAAGCCTTCATCGCCGAAACGGTGAACCGCCTGCAATCGGAAGGCATCGCCTGCCCGATCGTCAGCAATGGCGGAACCCCAAGCCTGTTCGAGGCGCATCTCGTCACGTCGGCCACGGAACACCGCGCCGGCACCTATGTCTACAACGATCGCCAGATGGTGCGCATGGGCCATTGCACCGAGGATGATTGCGCCATGCATGTGCTGGCGACCGTCGTGTCACGGCCGAATGCCGACCGCGCCGTCATCGATGCCGGATCGAAGGCGCTGACCTCGGATCTTCAGGGCTTCAGCGACTACGGGCTGATCATCGGTTATCCCGAGGCACGCATCACCAGCCTCTCGGAAGAACACGGCGTCATCGACCTGTCGAACTGCACCGGCCCCCGGCCGCAGATCGGCGAGAAACTCTTCATCATCCCGAACCACACCTGCGTGGTGTCCAACCTGTTCGATACGATGGTGTTTCATCGGGGTGGCGTGGTGACTCGCGTCGAAGAGGTCGCGGCACGCGGCCTTGTCTGGTAGGGGTCGGTTCCGGCTGAGGGCGAAATGAGCCTGATCGCCGAAGAATGCGGTTACGGTGGATTGCCCGCAATCTGGCTCTGTGCGCTGATAGCATGATCGAGCGGCTTACCGCCTTCCGTAAACTCCTCATCCGCCTCAATACCAAGCCTTTTACAACTTAGGAACGAATCTCCGTTATCTGAGTAGTACACAGTCAATTCACGTGGGGGGCGACTTGGGCCAAAATGATTGAGAAGAAAATAAATAATATTAGCGAGTTTTTAGACGCCTGGAGAGTCGACCAAGATCAGGACGCCGGAACAGCATGGTTTCGCGGCCAGTCCGATGCTAACTGGTCCCTTTTGCCAGGTTTTCTCCGAAACGAGGTACAGGTCTCTGAGACGACCTTGTTAAATCGGTTTAAGCAAAGCGCGGCAATGCTGGCGGAGAATAGGCCTCAAACCTCCTTCGACTGGACTTTTCTGATGCAGCACTATGGTGTACCCACACGGTTGCTCGACTGGAGTGAGAGTCCGCTTGTTGCCCTATATTTCGCCGTCGATGAATATGAAAGTCATCCAAACAAGGATGCCGCGCTGTGGTGCCTGTGGCCCACGGTCCTGAACAAGCATGCCAACATAGTCGATAAGGTCGAAGGGAAATACATTCCGTCCTTTGAAGATACTGAATTGGAAGGCTACGCAACTGACAGCGTCCGAATAAACACACGGATCGAGCTGTTTCCTGTTGCGACAATAGCGACCCGTAATAATCCCAGAATTCAAGCGCAGCTTGGGACGTTTACGATCCATCACAATAAGAAAATTGCTATCGAGGACGTCGGGGATCAGAAGCATATCCTGAAGTATGTGATACCTAGCGAGTCCCGACGCTCCGTGCTTACAGACCTAAGGCTGTTAGGTTTTAATCGGTTCAGCCTGTTCCCCGAATTGGCAAGCGTCGGCGCTATACTTAAGGAAATGGTGAAATGAGCTACGTTGAAACAGCCTCAATGAAGAATAGCACGATAATGTTGCTATACTCTGAGCGCGACGAAATCAACATGAACCCTGACTACCAACGTATGGGTGGCGTTTGGACAGTCGACAAACGCCGACTCCTTATTGATTCAATCTTAAATGACTACGATCTTCCTAAAATATACTTTCATGAACTAAGCAACGAAGAGCATACAAAAACCGGATATCGATACGCGGTTATCGACGGCCGACAGAGATTGGAATCAATATGGGGTTTTATGGACGGCGATTTCACGCTGTCAGGAGATTTTGAGTATCAACGAGACACGAGCATTAGCCTAGCGGGTCTCAGCTATGAGGATATCGCGAAACAGCATCCAAAGATCAGGGTGAAATTCGACTCATTTGTCCTCCCGGTCGTCACTGTCGGAATTGAAGGCGACGAACTAGACCTCATTGAGGATATGTTCTCAAGGCTGAACGAGGCCGTCCCCTTAAACGCGGCGGAAAAGCGGAATGCCATTGGTGGAAATTTGGTTAAGGCGATTGCGGACTTGTCTAATGACGAGTTTTTTGCGGACAGGGTGAAGTTCCGAAACAACCGCTACCAACACAGGGAAGCTGCTGCTCGTTTTTTGCTTGTCGAGGATAGCCTTGGGCAGCCACACCCCCAAATAGTCGACACTAAGAAAGTCTACCTAGACGGCCTCGCTCGCAAGTATCACAGCAACAACCCAGGGAGAGTTGCTGAATTGAAGAAGCTGGTCGCGGTCGTTTTAGAAGCGATGAACGCTGAATTCACCCATGCGGACGAACTACTTGCCGCACAGGGCGTTCTGGTTGTTTATTACCTCGCCTTTAAGCAAGCATTGGCAATTGGAAGAACCGACAGTATTACACGAAGAAAGCTCCTGGATTTTAGGAAGAAGCTTTCCGAAAACCGTGAATTAGCCTCAAAAAATTACGAAGGCGCGTCGTTCGATCTATTAGAGTTTGATCGCCTCAATCAACAAGGAACCAACGACGCCTCAAGCATAAGGGAACGTTGCCGAATTCTTGCTGAGTTTCTGGAATTGCCACTGGGCATATTCTAAGGGAAGTATATCGCCTAGTGTTTTTGATATCAGGGCAGGTCGCTTTCAGTGATCCGCCCCGATATTAACCTCTGAAATCGGCAACCCAAACGCTCAAACTCCAGGCTTGAGTTTGTCCAGGATTGGTGGCGGCGACAAATGCTCGGTGCGACGAAGTTTATTGAAGAATGCTTCCAAGACACTATCGCCTGTTGAGAGTGCTTTTGCTGTATCGAAATGCCGACTGACGCGAGCAACGATTTCGCAGCTGGCTCTGGATTGTCTGCCGCCCATCGCGGCCTGTGAAGCGTATCCCAGGGCGATTGATTATTCGTCCCCGTTCCGCAGAATCCCATGCTTACCAATGCCGAACAGAATTCGAGTTTTATTATTCCAAAGCGTTTATAAATGGAAAGCCAAACTGGCGGCATGAGTGCCTGAGTCAAAGGGCCGCCCGACGGAGAGCCAGCCTGTCAAGTCACCGACGGATTGATCACGTTCATATCGATTTCCGTCAGTTCCACGCGCCGCTCGAAGGCAATGCCCGTCTCGTCGAAGAGGTGGCAATCCGCGGCATTGATGCCGGTCGAAACAGGTGCATCTGGACGGATGCCGACGCTGCCGGGCAGCATGGCGCAGAAATTCTCGGCTTCTCCGTTGAGGGAGGCGTAAGCGACCGTATTTGCCCCGAGGCGCTCGATGACCGTCGGCGTCACGGTAAAGACGATATCGCCACCGCCGAGTTGGATATGCTCCGGCCGGATGCCGAGCGTCAAAGGCTTGCCCACCATCCCGTCACGCGGTGTCACCGGCAAAACCGCCGCCTGACCTTGATAATCCACCTCGACGCCATCGGCGTTGACGCCCTTGCAGGTCACGGGAAGAAAATTCATTTTCGGATTGCCGATGAAGCCGGCGACGAATTGGTTCGCGGGCTTGTGATAAAGCTCGAGCGGCGCGCCTGTCTGGGAGATATTGCCGGCGTCAAGCACGACGATGCGGTCGGCCATGGTCATGGCTTCAACCTGGTCATGCGTCACATAGATCATCGTCGCCTTCAACTGCCGGTGCAGCTTGGCAAGCTCGATGCGCATGTCGGCGCGCAGCGCCGCATCCAGGTTGGAGAGCGGCTCGTCGAACAGGAATATCTTCGGTTCGCGCACGATGGCGCGGCCGATCGCGACACGCTGGCGCTGGCCGCCGGAAAGCATGCCGGGTTTCTGCTGCAGCCGCTGTTCAAGATGCAGGATGCGCGCTGCATTTTCGACCTTGGCCTTGAGCTTTGCTTCTTCCATCTTTTCGACGCGAAGCGGGAATGCGATGTTCTCGAAAACAGTCATGTGCGGGTAGAGCGCGTAGGACTGGAACACCATGGCGATGCCGCGCTTGACGGGTGGCAGGTCGTTGACCCTGACGCCATTGATCACGATGTCGCCCGCCGTCGTCGCGTCGAGACCGGCGATCATGCGCAAGAGAGTGGACTTGCCGCAGCCAGACGGGCCGACGAAGACGACGAACTCGCCATTCCTCACCTCGAGCTGCACGCCCTTCAGGACTTCATAGTCGCCGTAGAACTTCTGGACTTTGTTGAGAAGAAGCTGTCCCAAAAATCTGTCTCCGCCGGCGACCTGTGTCGCACGCTCGATCATCGTTCCCGCATAATTCCCTAAGTCGGATTCGATTTAGGGAATTATGCAGCAATTCAAAGTGTTACGGCGTTCTGCGCATCTGAACAGACACGTGGCGCCGTAGGGGAGGGATCGCGGATTGTTGCCTCCGCGATCCCGGAGAGCCGAAGCAGGCTTACTTGAAGGCCTCGATTTCGCCGGCAGCCTTCTTGAGCGCGGCCTCAGGCTCGGCCTTGCCAGTCACCACGGACTGGATCATCTCGATCACCGAATTCTGGAAGCCCTTGTAGTCGGTGAAGAGCGGCTCGGGACCGCCGTAGCTGATACCGTCGATCAGCGGCTTCCAGTAGGGATCCTTGGCGACGAATTCGTCGACCTTTGCCGAAGGACGTAGCGGGGTGAGGCCGGCGCCGCCCTGCAATTCGTATTCCGACTGGACCTCGGGCGAGGTGATGAACTTGGCGAATTCCGTCGCCTTGTCCTCGACCCCGGAACCCTTGAAGATCGCAAGGCTGTCGGTGATCAGCAGCGTGCCGGGACCCTTGGCGTCGGGGCCGAGCGGCAGCGTCGTGATGCCCCAGCTGATCGTCGTCTTCTTCAGACGATCGGCAGCACCCGAGCCTGCCTGGATCATGGCGACCTTGCCGTCGAGGAAGATGGCGCGGACTTCGTTCTGCTCGTAGGCGGTCGGGCCTTCTTCGGCATAGGCCGAAATATCCTTATAGGCCTTCAGCGCTGCAAGGATCTGCGGGCTGTCGAGCGTGACCTTGCCGTCGGCATCGGTGACGGAGCCGTTATTGGTGTAAACCCAATGCATGAACTGGTGCATCGTGTTGTCGAAGGTCTTGGCAGAGAGACCGAAGCCCGGGATGCCGGTCTTTTCCTTGATGGTCTTTGCCATCTGGATTTCTTCAGCCCAGGTCTTCGGCGGCGTCTCGGGGTCGAGGCCGGCCTGCTTGAAGAGATCCTTGTTCCAGTAGAGCGCCTTGGTGGAGAAGGCGATCGGAACGCCCCACTGGTTGCCCTCGAAGGTCACCGTGTCGACGATATGAGGATAGTAGCTCTTCTTTTCGTCATCCGTCATCGGCACCGGAACGATGAGATCGTTCTGCGCGAATTCCTTCAGCGTGCGCGAGCCGACATAGGCCATCGCAACAGGCGTGCCGGCGGCTGCGAGCGTCGTTGCCTTGTCCTGGCATTGCGCCCAGCCGACGACTTCGGGCGCGATCTTCCAGCCTGCGTTCTTTTCTTCCCACTGCTTGATGTATTTGGTGTGGACCGGGTCGATCGTGTCGCCGCAATAGATCCAGCTGATTTCCTTGTCGGCCGCCTGGGCAGTGACCGCAGTCAGTGCCGTTGAACCGAGCAAGGCGAGCGCCATAAGGCCTGTCTTGATTGATATGCTCACGTCGTGACTCCCATTCTTGTGTTAGCTGTTCACTCGTTTTTTGCTCTTATTGTTTCACCGCACCGGCGGTCAGGCCGCCGACGAGGTAGCGCTGAAGGAAGAAGATGACGACCATTGCCGGCGCGATGCCGACGAAGGAAGCCGCCATCAGCTCGTTCCAGATGACCTCCTGCTTGCCGAAGTAAGCAAAGAGCCCCACTGGCAAGGGCATGTATTCGGTCTTCGAGTTGAACGTCAGCGCGAAGATGAATTGCTGGGCGTAGGCGCCGATGAAGGTCGTGATGGCAACGACGATGATCCCCGGCATCGCAATGGGCAGGATGACCCGGCGAAGCGTGTAGAAATGGCTGGCGCCGTCCATGTAGGCCGCTTCGTTGAGTTCCTGGGGAATGCGGATCATGTAGGTGCGCAGCAGCCAGATCGCCGAAGGGATCAGGAAGGCGACACCCGGCACGATCATGGCGAGATAGGTGTTGAGCACGCCCATGCTGCGCATCAACCGGAAGAGCGGGATCAAAAGCACGGCGCCGGAAAACATGTTCACCGTCAGGAATGCGCCGAGCAGAATGCCCATGCCCCTGAACTCGAACTTCGCGAAGGCGTAGGCCGCCGGGATGACGAGGCAGAGCACGATCACCGTCACGATGGTCGAGATGAAGAACGAGTTGAAGATATAACGCGCAAAACCCGGCACGCTGATCCACATCGTCCGATAGGCTTCGAACGAACCGTTTTCCGGCCAGAAGCGGTAGGGCGAGGAGAAGAGTTGGCTGAGCGGCTTCAGCGAAACCAGGAAACCTTCGAAGAAGGGCGCCAGCACGAAGAACAGAAACACGGCGATGCCGCAATAGATCAGGATGATTTCCCACCAGCGGTAGCGATCGATCATGGCCGCATTGCTCATGCGCGCTTCTCCGGATTGAGACGACGGGTGACGCGGAAATAGGCGAAGCAGAAGAGCGACAGGAAGATGCAGATCAAAACGGCGCGCGCTGCCCCTTCACCATATTTCTTCGAGCCGATCGCGGTCTGATAGGTATCGATGATCATCGTCGTCGTCTCGCCGCTCGGCCCGCCCTGCGTCAGGATCCAGATGATGTCGAACGAGTTGAAGGTGGCGATCAGCGAGAGCATCGACATGGTGATGATGGCGGGAACCATCAGCGGCAGCGTGATGCGGCGGAAGCGGTACCAACGGCCGGCGCCGTCCGTCCAGGCGGCCTCATAGAGATCCTTCGGAATGGATTGGATCGCTGCCAGGAAGTAGATCGTCACCAGCGGCACGCCGATCCACACGTCGGTGACGATCGTTGCCCAGAAGGCGGTGCTTCCATAGGCGAGGAAAGCAACCGGACCGTCGACGAGACCGAGGCGCTGCAAGACCCCTGAGATCATCCCGAACTGGCCGTTATACATCCAGCCCCACATGAAGATGCCGATCGCCATCGGCACGATCCATGGCGGCATGGTCAGCAGCCGGAACAGCGAGCGGCCGGGCACGGCGGCATTCAGCATGGTTGCGCCGAACGTGCCGATCACCATTTTCAGGGCGACCGAGAAGAACGTCCAGATGAAGGTGCGGATGATGACCTCCGCAAACCGTTCATTGAAGATCTTCTCGTAATTGATCCAGCCGACCCATTCCGTGGTCTTCTTCAGCGACGCATCGGTGAAGGAGAGTATGAACGTATCGACCAGCGGATAAGCGACGATCGCGAGAACATAGAGGACTGCCGGAAGAAGAAGGATCCAGGCGAAGATGATCGTGCTTCTTTGAACACTCATCTTGCCGTCCCCCTCAAGCCGCTTTTGCGTGGAGGGCTTCGTCGAAGCGATCCCAGACGGGGCGCAGGTCGACGACCGTTTTCTTCATCCTTGCTTCGTCCATCGCCAGGGCGAGAATGCCGGCTTCGAGCGCGTTCAGCGTGGAGACGGGAAGTTCGAGCCCGGTGCGCACGCTTTCGAGCAGGTCGCCCGCCATCTGTTCATCGGCGCCGTAATGCTGGGAGAGCTCCGTGGCGGCGTATATGTTTTCGACCACTTTGTTGCCCGTCAGCTGTTCGTGCACATTGAGGTAGCCGCGAACGAAATCGCCTTCGGCCATGCCGCGCGAGCCCATGATGGCGAAACGACGGAACTGGTCGGGTACATTGAGATTGGTATGGAAGTTCATGCCCACGCCATTGGCATATTCGACGATCGCAACCTGATAATCGATGATATCGGCATCGCTGTCGAAGACCTTGTCCGAACCCATCCATCCGCTCGGCTTGCGATGGAAAAGCTCGAGATCGTTGATGCCTTCGCGCGCCGGGTCATTGGCCGGGATGAAGCTCTTGCGGCCGCCGAAACTGGCGACACGTTCCGGCCGTGCGCCGACGACACCATTATAAAGATCAAGGTCGTGGCAGCACTTCTCCAGCATGAAGCTGCCGGAATAGCGCTCGTAGCGGCGCCAGTCGCGCATGAAGAAGGCGCCGTGATAAGGCTCGATATGTTCGGACGCCTCGATCGATACGATCTGACCCAGCTTGCCCTCGGCCTGGATAGCGCGCAGATCCCGGTAAAGAGGAGAATAGCGCAGCACGAGACCGACCATCAGCCGCTCATGACCGAATTTCGCCATCAGATGGGCAAGCTCGATGCTTTCTGCGATCGTCGTGACGATCGGCTTTTCGCAGAAGACCTTGAGACCGGCCTGAAGCCCGAGTCTGATATGGTCGAGATGCATGTGATTGGGCGAGCCGATCATCAGGAGGTCGAGCTTCTCGGAGGCAAGGAGTTCTTCCGGCGAACCATAGGCCTTGCCGACCGAAATTCCCTTTTCCGTCAATCCGGGAAGTCCGGCGGGATCCGGGTCCACATAGCCTACGATGTCGAAACTGCTGTCGATTGCCTTGAAGACATAGCCGAGATAACCGAGCCGGAATCCTAGCCCTATGATTCCCACTTTCATGCCGATCAGGTTCCCATTTAAGTAATTTATTTTCTTTAAGTTGGGACAAAAAACGAGGGGCGTCAATAGAAAACGGGCCTGAAAGCATAAGTATGAAATTAATTTTCATAGATCGATAGGCGGCTGTCGATTCCGAGCCTCAAGCTGCTTGCGCCAGCGACAGAGGGCACCGGGCGCACCGTCAGGCAGAGGACCGGCGGATGCGGGGCGCCACTTGCCCCGAGCCTCGATCGCCCCGGCAAGCTCACGCAGAACTCGCGAAATGTTGAAAAGAGTCGCAATCTTACGTGTGTAGGATGGCCCGAGGACCCGAGGCAAGGAGGAGCCATCATGACCCGTATGACAGCCAAGGATTTCCCTCAGGAACTTCTCGAACTCTACGATTATTACGCACATGGGAAAATCACCAAGCGCGAGTTTCTCGACCGGGCCGGCAAATTCGCCGTCGGCGGCGTGACTGCAGCCGCCATTCTTGCGTCGCTCAGCCCCGATTATGCGCTGGCGACCCAGTCGAATTCACCGATCCCGATATATCAGCCGAATACATCACCTATCCCTCGCCGAAAGGAAATGGAGATGTGCGCGGCTATCTCGTCCGCCCTGCGAAAGCCGCCGGCAAGGTCGCGGCCGTGGTGGTCGTTCACGAGAACAGGGGCCTTAATCCCTATATCGAAGACGTGGCGCGGCGCGTGGCGAAAGCGGGCTTCATTGCTCTTGCGCCCGACGGCCTCACTTCGGTCGGAGGCTATCCCGGCAATGACGAAAAGGGGCGGGACCTCCAGCAGAAGGTCGATCCGGAAAAGCTGATGAACGACTTCTTTGCGGCGGTCGAGTTCCTGATGCATAGCGACCTCACCACCGGCAAGGTCGGCATCACCGGCTTCTGCTACGGCGGCGGCGTTGCCAACGCTGCGGCGGTCGCCTATCCCGAGCTTGCCGCCGCCGTGCCCTTCTACGGCAGGCAGCCGCGCACCGAGGACGTGCCGAAGATCAAGGCGCCGTTGCTCCTCCATTATGCCGGGCTGGACAAGGGGATCAACGAAGGCTGGCCGGCCTATGAGGCTGCGCTGAAATCAGCCGGAAAAACCTACGAGGCCTATATCTACCCCAACGTCAACCACGGCTTCCACAACGATTCCACGCCGCGTTATGACGAAGCGGCGGCCAAGCTCGCCTGGCAGAGAACGGTCGACTGGTTCACGAAATACCTGGCCTAAGTAGGCCGCGGCTGAAGATCACACGGCGGGAAGGCGTTCCCGCCGGGCAACGTGGCGCGGCTATTGCGAACCGTCGACCTTGCGTCTTCCCCGACTGACCATCATGCCGCCGACGATAAGAACAATGCCGGCCGCGTTCGCCCAGAACGATGCAGGGACAGCGCGCGCGTAGTCAAACGCCACCCCCGTTACCATCTGCCCGCCGATGATTAGCAGAGCCGAATTGACCGCCCCTATTCGCGCAATCGCCCAACTGCCGGCTGCCACGAAGATAACGCCGATGGGACCGCCCAGATAGATATACCAGGGCGCCTCGGCGGCGCCGGCAGGAAGCAGGCCTCCGACGAAGAGACCGAGGCAGGTAAGGACGACAAAACCTACGGCGTGGTTCCAGAAAGATGCGATCAGCGGCGTCGTGGAGATGCTCAACCGTCCATTGAGCTGACGGCTGAGACCAACGAGTATGCCGCCCAGGCAAGCGAGGAGAGCGAAGACCATCATGCTGCACCTCGCCCGAACAGGATGATGAGCGCAGCCCCCATGACGACCAAGCCCAGCGCCGTGACGTCTCGTGGATCGGGGCGCCGCTTTTGCAGGCCGAACAGTCCCCAGCTGTCGGCTGCGACGCTGAAAGCGACCTGGCCGGCCAACCCCAAAGCCAAAGTGCCGGAGAGCCCGAGCGGTGAATTGACCGCAGTCGAGGTCAGAATGACCGTTGCCGCGCCGGATATTCCACCGAAATAGGCCCATAAGGGCGCGCCGGCGGCTTTTCCCAGCGTTGGCGTGCCGCGCCGGTGGATCAGCAGGAGAAGAATGATGGCTGCGATGATGCCTGTGCCGTGGGCGGTCCATGACGAGAAGAGGGGATTTCCATAACGCGCCAGCTCCCCATTGAGGTGCACCATGAACGTCAGGAGCCCACCCGTGGCAAAGGCTCCGGCAAAGTAGATCGGATGCGGATTTCGTACTCTTTCGATGGTCATTGGAAGTCCCGTTAAAGAATCGCTTTGCGACGGATATTATTGCCACTAAGGCCATTCATCGGCATTTTCAGCAAGATGATGACCGTCGTCCGTCTGCCTGTTGTCGGCGCCCGACGTCCCGCGTCGCCAAGCAGGGGACCGTCGGCGACCACAAGAAAATGCCGCCGGCCACCGTCATCGGGGCGTTTCTGAAATAGAGGAAAATTCGGCAGATGTGGCGGTGTGCTTCATAGGCGCGCTTCCTTCGACATCTACGATACAAGCCGCAACAGCGATTACCACAAGTCGCTTCCGCTTTTGGCAATTGTGCGGTAGCCTGTTTTTTCGTTTACATCGAGCGAAGATTTTTCGCCGCGACCCCAAAAGACGCCGAGGACGGCGAAGTTTCGACCGTCCCGAGTTTCGGAACAGTTTCCGCCAGCCGTGATACGGCAATAATGCGATGTGAACGGAACAATGATGCCTGCACTTGGGTTTCGAACCTTAGCGTTCAAAAGGAGGAGCATTATGCCTACGGTTGCTGCGACACCCATCACTCCGCCCGATCAGCATGTCGTAACCGCCCGCGAAGCCATCGAGCCGCTTTACGAAAAGCTCGAGCTTCAAACGGAGTCGCTCGTTCTCTCTGCAGCGCTGGAAGCAGGATGGTCTCCGGACGAGGCAACGGAAGCGCTGGCCGCGCTCAGACTGCAGGACGCACTTTCCATCCTCGGACCAACTATCTAGCCAATCCTTTCGAGAACAAATCGACGAGCTTCGACAAATCCGAGAGATCGGGTGGCAGTATCTTAAGATCGCGGTGCCGGCTTCGTCGATCTCCTCGTGTGCGGACGATCAATCCCGGTCGTGTACGACCCGACCAATAGTATGCCCATCGACCGGTGAACGCCCCTTGTCTGTGGTTCGATTCCCATCAAGAGCGATCAATCGAGGCCAACTTCGTCAAAGACGCGATAAACGCTCTTATGCGCCGGGCTACAACGTGCGCGTTCGCCCGAAAGGCCGCAACAACAGATTGAGAGAGACGGCAACCTTGTCGATGTCGCGAATGTCTCGCGAATATTGACCGGTGTAGAGTTTTACAATCATGTTGTCGCGAGCAGAGCCGCTGAGCTCGAAATACAGGTGCAGGTAATAGTCTTGGTTGTCGCCGCTACGACTTATACTCCGCCGTCGTTGAGGGCCTAATTCCACGCGACCTTTTCTAGAGCGGTTCAACTTTTCCCGGAAGCACAGAACCGCTCTCATCTTCTGTATTTGCGCAATTCCGGACGCCCGGATTGCTCTAATTCGGTCGAAGCCTTTTGGTCGCGATCAGCATCACGAGATCTTCGGAGGCATCTGCGAGCGCCAGTGCCAGTTCCGCAGCCTCCCATCCACGTTTCTGCAAACTAACGAGCATTTCCACCATCGCGACTTCGACTTCTCGTCTGCAGCTCGAAATCGGCTTCAATTCGATAATTTTCTCATCACATGCCGTAGTCATCTTAGCCTCCGTTCTGCCATATGAAAGGCAGCGTCCACAAATTCGACAATGGGTGGATATGATAGGGGTTGCGTGCAGGCCTCGGTCGTTACGCATCGACACAGATGGCCTCGGCTGCGCGCAACCCCTTGCGCGCCATTATTTGCCGATGTCCGGCATCAGGAGCGTCTCGCATGAATTTTCACGACACAAGGTAAGCATTTTTCCTGACGCCAGAGGGCCTCTCGCAGAATAATTTCCGTTGCGAGCCGCGCTCGCGCAAAGAGCGCACGAATATTTCTCCGATAGTTCACGACCTATCCTCCTGTGTTTTCATGTTTTGTTTTGAATAAGTGTCGTTTTACGTTGCCGGCGCTTCGAAACTACATTGCACCAACAAATGAGGATTTTGGATTTTCCGAACGTCCTCAGGAATTAACGATTGCTCATTTAAATATATGAACAGCACGCAATTGTCGTTATCGCCGCATCCTGAAAATTATCGGTCCGTCCATTTCTGCTCGTCAGAGAATATGATAGGTAGCTTATGCACGTAGAGCTTTAGCCAGTTCGGCTTTGTCGGATGGCTGTGCGGTTCAGCCGCGAAAACGATTGTTTGCTTCAGTTTCAACAGCCCGGATCGGCTTATGCGCTGGAGGAATTGGATGGTTACGGGTTCTGGAGATGACCCCGCTTCGGGAAAGGAATGGCCGACTCACCTCGAGCGGCGGCGCTGGCCGCGCGAACCGTCCCCCCAGAAAGAACATCGGGTGGACGTTGCACCGGCACTGGTCCCCTTGCGATTTTCGACGCACGACCTGCCACCGAAGGAACAGTTCCAGTCCTGGCGATCACATATGGCGCCGCTTGTGGATGTTCATCTGCCGGATGGAAAATCAGAAGGCGACGGTTTTCTTGCGGAACAGACCGGCTGGCATCTCGGCGAGATCCTCATCGTTCAGCAGCGCGCGCAGGCATGCAGCTATATTCGCGATCAGGCCATGCTGCGATCGAGCCCAATCGACCACTGGAACGTCGGCGTACTGCGCAGCGGTCGGGCCTGGACCGAGGCCAATCGGCATGTAACGGCGACCGGCCCGGGTGAGATATTTTTCAGGTCTCTTGGTTATCCTTACCGCGGGCGGATGACCGATTCAGTCGCTATGCTCGTCTTCCTGCCATATGAACTGTTGATCCGTGATGCGAGTCTTCTGCAGAACGCCAACAATATCGCCCTCTCCGGTAGCCTGGCTGAATTGCTCGTCAGCTATATCAACGGCCTGGAAGCGAACCTGGGCAATTTGACGGTGGGGGAGGTGCCGCGGATCATACGGACGATCGGCGATATGGTCGTTGCATGCGCTGCATCGTCCACAAGTTTGGATCGCGGTCAGGAACAGACCAATATGGGGCTTATGGAGCGGGCGCATCGCTATATTCACCTCAATCTTCATTCAGATAGCTTGACGCCTGACGTCATGTGCCGTGCGCTGGGCATCTCGCGGACGCGACTCTATCAATTGTTCGAAACGAGCGGGGGCGTCTTCAACTACATTCGCAAACATCGATTGCTGCAGGCATATGCGGATCTTACTAACCCGACTGACAACAGGCCGATCTCGGAGATTGCCGAGGCCGCCGGCTTCGACGTTGCGGCCAATTTCACGCGCGCGTTCAGCCATGAATTCGGGCTCAGCCCGCGTGAAGTCCGAAAGACAATAGCAACTGAGCGCCCGGCCATCCCCGCGACACGTTACATGCGACGTTTTGGGACAACGATCGGCGATTGGCTGACGCTCGCACGTTGATGTGGGAAAGCACCAAAAGCCGTTGATATTGCCGCATAGTTTTCAAAGAATTATGCAGCGACGTTAGCTTGACTTTCAAGTTCCATAAGATAGATTACGCCACTTTACATGCATAGAGTGCATATATTGCCAGCAACACAACCATTTTGAGATCATCGTGCAAGACACGCTTATCGCATTCGGTCTGGATGAGCCCCGCCAGGTCACCCCGCGCGGGCTATGAGAACGTGAGCTTCTCGCTCGGCCGCGTGAGAGTTTCGGGACGCAGAACCGCATCCAGATGCTCCTTCTGCATCAGGCCCCGTTCGAGAAGGATTTCATATACACCCCGTCCCGAATGGTGCGCCTCCAACGCGACCTCGGTGGCGTTGCGATAGCCGATATAGGGGTTTAGCGCCGTCACGATGCCGATCGACTGCTCGACGGTTTGACGCAGCCGGTCGCGGTTGGCGGTAATGCCTTGAATGCAATTCGCCTCGAGCGTCAGGCAGGCGTTGGTCAGGTGGCTCAAGCTGCGATAGAGGCTGTAGAAGATGATGGGCTCGAAGGCATTCAACTGAAGTTGGCCCGCCTCTGCGGCCATGGTGATCGTCACGTCATTGCCGATCACTTCGAAGGCGACCTGGTTGACGACCTCCGGGATCACGGGATTGACCTTGCCCGGCATGATCGAGGAGCCGGCCTGCCTTGCGGGCAAATTGATCTCGTTCAATCCGGCGCGCGGCCCCGAAGACAGAAGCCGCAGGTCGTTGCAGGTTTTGGACAGCTTGACCGCCACGCGCTTGAGAACGCCCGAAAGCTGCACGAATGCCCCGCAATCTTGCGTCGCTTCCACCAGATCCGGCGAGGTCACCAGATCGACGCCGACGATTTCCGACAGGCGCTCGCGGACCAGAGCCGCATATCGAGGATGGGCCGTAATGCCGGTCCCGATGGCCGTCGCGCCGAGATTGATCTCGCGGATCAACGAGACCGCTTCGGAAAGGCGCGCTTCGTCTTCCGCAAGCATCAGCGCATAGGTTCCGAATTCCTGCCCCAGCGTCATCGGCACGGCATCCTGCAATTGGGTGCGGCCCATCTTGAGGACGTCGGCAAACTCGATCGCCTTGGCCTCGAACGACCGGCGCAGGATGCCCATGGCATCGACGAGACGATGAACGCCGATCCATGCGGCTAGCTTCAAAGCCGTCGGATAGACATCGTTGGTGGATTGCGAGAGATTCACATGCTCGTTCGGATGTAGGTGTTGGTAGTCTCCTCGGCCATATCCCATGATTTCGAGCGCCCTGTTGGCAATCACCTCGTTGGCGTTCATGTTGGTCGAGGTACCGGCCCCGCCCTGGATCAGATCGACGACGAAGTGGTCGTGCAGTGCACCGTCGCGGATCTCGACGCAGGCCGCGATGATGGCGTCGGCTCGTTCCCCATCCAGAAGGCCGAGGCTCGCATTGGCTTGAGCTGCCGCCTGCTTGATCGCAGCCAGGGATGCAATCAGGTCTGCCGATTCACGAAGGGTTTGACCGGTGATGGCAAAATTCTCGACCGCTCGCAGCGTATGCACGCCGTAGTAGGCCGAGACCGGCACCTCGCGATCGCCGATCAGGTCATGCTCGATGCGGATTTTCGTAATATCGGATGCGGTCATGGGGGAACTTTCGAGAAGAGGCGCTGAGGGCTGGAACTTGAGGCGGCAGGCCGGAGAGGATGATGTGTGGCAAGGCGGCAATTGCCGCCACCCGGGATGTCTGTTCGAGTCAGGGCCGCGAGACGAGGTTGGCCCCGTCCGGCGTGAATCCATGCAGCGTGAACGGAAAAGACACGCCGCCTGTCGTGACGCCCATCGTGTTCACGCGCCTGGGATGATGGAACGTCGCGAGCTGCTTGCGGATATCAGGCGAACCGATTCCAAGCTGCTCCAGGATTTCGGTCACAACGGCGTAGAGGATTTCGACGTTGCCATCCTCGACTTTAACCGAGATGCCGAGCGCGCCATCCGCTCCCAATCGCCTGGTTTCATCCGAGGCCCGCACACCAATCGCGTAGCTGGCATCGGCGCCGAGCTTGCCAATCATTGCGCCTTTGAATGCTCGCATGAGCACTGTGCAATAGCGCCCCTCGCCCGCGACCATTTCAGGATAACGTGCCATCGCATGAAAAATGCGAGCCAGCGCCGTGCTGCGCGCCGACGGATCTTCGCGCGCGTCGTCCCCATCCGCTGCCGCGGCAAGCTTGGCATAGATGCGCGCCAGCCGATCCAATGGAAAAGCAGGGGTCGGAAGATTGCATCCGTCGATCCCCCACTCGACATCGCGCGCATCCAAATCGCATAGCTCGGCGAGCGTACGCTTGACCGCGACCTGCATCGGATGATCCGGCAGATGGTAGCCTTCCACGCCTGCCCCGATTGCGCGGGATCCGGCAATCATCCCGACGTGCTTTCCCGAACAATTGCTGCAAACCGCCGTTGGCGTGTAATCCTGTTTGATCCAAGAACGGTTCACCGTTTCGGATAGAGAAGGATGGCCGCCGCAACGAAGATCGGCCTCCTCGGCCCGAACCTTCGACAGCATGGTCCGCGTTCGCTCGATATGCCGCTCTTCGCTGCTGTGGGAAGCACACATCAGCGCAAGGTCGGCAGCGTCGAACCCGTAGCGCTCGAAACCGTGCGTTTCCAGAATGGCAAGCGCCTGGGCCGGTTTTGCCGCAGACCGGGCAAGTGTCATGCGTGTCGGATTTCCCAGTGCATAAAGCAGGCTGCCTTTTGCATCGACAACGGCCACGTGGACGCGGTGACTGTTCTCGACGATCCCGCCACGGTCGGTAACGACGACATCCTCATTCGAGGTCATTTCTCTCTCCATCCATGCGGCGCTGTGCCCAGCCCCGGCAGCGAGCTTCGCCGCCGGGTAAAGCTTGCGCTATCAAGCCAAATCGAAACCGCCGCGATCTTGGCCTTGTTCGGCCGCAATCATGTGGATGCGCTCCCGCATGAAAAGCCAGCCGAGCACCAATGCCGGAATGATCAGGACCAGAGAGGCAACCGTGTAGGTGCCGACAGGATAATCGAGGGCCATCAGGACTACGACGACCGCAAGGAACCCGAGCGTCAGCACGCCGGTGTAAGGAGCGCCGAACATCCGGAATTCAGGGCGCGCCAGTTTGCCTTGACGCGACAGTTTCCACAGCTTGAGTTGGCAGAGGACAATCACCCCCCACGCCGCGATAATGCCGAGGGCGGCAACATTCAGCCCAATCTCGAAAGCTTCCGCCGGAACCAAAGCATTCAGCACGACACCGAACGCGGTCACGACCGCCGTCACTGCAATGCCCCCATAGGGCACGCCGGACCTGTTCATCTTCGCCAGCGCGGCCGGAGCCGAGCCTGAAATCGCCATGGAATGCAGAATGCGGCCTGTCGAATAGAGGCCCGCATTGAGCGACGACATGACGGCGGTCAGTACGACGAGGTTCATGACGACGTCGGCGCCATGGATGCCGATCTTGCCGAAGAAGGTCACGAACGGGCTCTCGCCACCCTTGTAGGCGGTATAAGGCAGCAGCAGCGACAGCAGCATGACCGAGCCGACATAGAAGACCACCAGACGGAGCACGACGGTCCGGATCGCGCGGGGCATGACCTTGCGCGCATTTTCGGTTTCGCCTGCAGCAGTGCCGATCAGCTCGATGGAGGCATAGGCAAAAACCACGCCCTGTATCACCACCAGAGCCGGCAGGATTCCGTTCGGGAACATGCCGCCGAAGTCGGTTATCGTATTCAGGCCTGGAACGTGACCGTCGATCGGCGTACCAGATACCACGAAGTAAACGCCCACGATCAGGAAGACGACCAGGGCGAGAACCTTGATGAGACTGAACCAGAATTCCAATTCGCCGAAAACCTTCACCGACAAAAGGTTCATGGCGAGAACGATGATCAGCGCTGCCAGCGCAAATACCCACTGATCGATCATGGCGATCCACGGGACATAGGCCTTGAAGAAATTCATGTAGAGGGCGACGGCGGTGACGTCGGCGACCGCAGTCATCGCCCAGGTCAGCCAATACAGCCAGCCGACCGCAAATGCGAGCTTTTCGCCATAAAATTCACGGGCGTAGGACACGAACGAGCCCGAGGTCGGGCGATGCACGATGAGTTCGCCCAGAGCCCGCAGAACGAGAAATGCAAAAAAGCCGCACAGCGCATAAACCAGCACAAGCGCCGGACCAGCGGCAGCAAGCCGGCCGCCCGCACCAAGAAACAGCCCTGTGCCGATCGCTCCGCCGATGGCGATCATCTGGATCTGCCGCGGTTTCAGCGCTTTTTTGTAACCGAGATCTCCCTCGGCGAAAACCTGGCCATCGGCCTCGGTTCTGGTGGATTCCATCACTGTCATTTCTCCTCCCTATCCACGGTTCGGCAACCTCCAGGCCGCCCGTCCGCGCAGATTTCTGTAAAGATGCTAATCTGCTATGCGGTCTGACAGGTTAGCGTTTAAATTGAATAATACGATCCCGTCAAGGATTTTTCGCTCGTTTGTGGCAGATAGATCGCCGGCTTAGCGCGGCTCGGAGCCGATGATGCGGCCTAGCGCCGCCTCGACTTTTCTCAGATGAATTTCCATCGCAAGCTGAGCCTCGACCTCCGACCCTCTGCGGATGGCTTCGATGATCGCCCGATGTTCCTCGTTCGACTCCTGACGCCGCGGCCCCAAAATCGTCAGCAGCCCGGATTGCTGGGCCATCGCCTCGCGGACGTCATCGATGATATCGCGAAAGACGGCGTTCTTGGACGCCTCGGCGATCAGCTCATGAAAATCCGAATCCAGCCGCACCCAGATCTCGGTATTTTCTTCCTGCTCCATGCGGTCGCAAAGCGTCAGCAACCGGGACAGATCGTCATCGCTTCGACGCAGAGCAGCCCAACCGGCGGCGGATACCTCGACGAAGGCGCGCGCCTCCATCAGATCACGCGCCGAATAATTGCCGTAACGAATATCTCTGTTGCCGCTGTCGGCGAGCACATATGTCCCGCTCCCGGTCCGTGTCTCCGTCAGTCCCAAAATCTGCAGCGAGCGCAGCGCTTCCCGCACGATCGGACGGCTCACTCCGTATTTTCCCGCCAGCTTGGCTTCCGACGGAAGCTTGGAACCCGCAGCAAACCGGCCGGAAAGAATAAGATTGCGCAGCTCCTCGAAGACCAGTTCCGAGGCGCTTTTGCGACTGAGGATCGCAGGGTCTGAAAGCCAGCTTTCTAGATCGTTCATCGCTTCGCATTCAATCGGCAGCGCGCCCAGACATCCAGGCGCAAAATTGGAAATTATACCTTAAGTGGAGTTCGCTTTTCATCGGCGGTCCCGATGATGGACCGCTTCACCTCGAGCAGGTGCTCTGCCATGGCGCCACGCGCATCCCCGTCCTTGCTGGCGGCAATTGCCTCCAGAATCCGGCGATGCTCCGCATTGGACGCTTTCCGCCGTCCGCGAACATGCTCCACGAGTTCCGATTGCGTCGAAAGAGCGCCGCGAACACCGGCAACGACTTTCCTGAAGATCGCATTGCCCGAAGCTTCCGCAATTTCTCCATGAAACTCAGCGTCCATCCGCACCCATTTCTGGATATCCTCCTCATCGTCCATCCGGTCACACAAGGACGTCAGGGAGGCCAGTTGCTCGTTGGAGCGACGCAATGCTGCCCAGCCCGCAGCCGGTATCTCGATGCAGGGACGCGCTTCCATGAGATCGCGGGCGGAATACGCCCCTCCGCCGAGTTGCCGCGCCGGACTTTCCGAAACGATGAAGGTTCCCCGACCGGTTCTGGTTTGCGTGAAGCCCAGCGTCTGCAGCGAGCGAAGCGCCTCACGCACGATAGCCCGGCTGATGCCGTAGCGTCCGGCCAGTTGCACCTCGGAGGGAAGCCGGGTACCGAGAGCCAGTTTCCGATCCACAATGGCCGTGCGGATATCCTCGAAGACCGCTTCGGCAGCGTTTCTTCGGCCTATCTCTTTCTTCTCCGACAGCCATGAATCCATATCCCGCATCGAACGACGATGCGTGCAATCGATAGAGGTGTCAAGCAACCGGACAGGTTCGCCGCAAATGCGCCGACCGCGTGCCGGGCTCGCCTCAAGCGGCTGTTATACCTTGTGAAAGGAGCGATTGGCCGAGAGCCGCGCCGCGTTCCGGCGCGCAAGCTTGAACCGGTTTGCGAGGCCGCCTACCAGAGCGTCATGTGGCGGTTGACATCCTTATAAAGCAGGTAGCGGAACCGGCCGGGGCCACCGGCGTAACATGCCTGCGGGCAGAAGGCGCGCAGCCACATGAAGTCGCCGGCCTCGACCTCGACCCAATCCTGGTTCAGGCGATAGACGGCCTTGCCCTCCAGCACATAGAGACCATGCTCCATGACATGGGTTTCCATGAAGGGGATCACCGCGCCCGGCTCCAGGGTCACGATGGTGACATGCATATCGTAGCGAACGTCGGCGGGATCGATGAAGCGCGTCGTCCCCCAGCCCCCGTCGGTGTCGGGCATTGCCGCCATGGGATGATCGTCCTCATGCGTGAAGATCGCCGGTGGCGGCTCAAGCCCCTCGACCTCCTGAAACGCCTTTCTGATCCAGTGGAATATCGCCGCTGTCGAACAATCGTTTTTCAGGCGCCAGACCGAACCCGCCGGAAGATAGGCGAAGGAACCGGCGCGCAGCGCGTGGCTGACGCCGTCGAGCTCCACCGTCATGCCGCCTTCGACGACGAACAGCACCGCTTCGGCCCGCTTATCGGACTCCGGCCGGTCGCTTCCGCCACCCGGCTGAACTTCCATCACATATTGCGAGAAGGTCTCGGAGAAGCCGGAGAGCGGACGGGAGAGAACCCATGCCCGCGTTCCCGTCCAGTGAGGCAGGACGCTGCTGACGATATCGGTCAGGACGCCGCGCGGGATGACCGCGTAGGCCGTGGTGAAAACGGCCTTGCTTGAAAGCAGCTGCGTCTGCGGCGGCAATCCGCCGAGCTTCGAATAATAATCGTTGTTGTTCATCGGTGCAGATTTCCGGGCATTTGGCTATGCCTCTGCTTTATGCGCCGCCGGCCCGTTAGGCAACTCCCATTGGACGGCGCAGAGCTAGCGATCGGCCATCACCAGATGGCCCGGACCGACCTCACGATAGGAAGCGGCCGAAGGCTGATAATCGACCGCACGCATCGGGCTCTTGATCTCGTCATTCGCCACCATCCGTTTTTCATGGCGACGGTCGGGATCGGGCACCGGCACCGCCGAAATCAATTTCCTAGTATAGGGGTGCTGCGGATTTTCAAAGACGGCGGCACGCGGGCCGATCTCGACGATCTCGCCGAGATACATCACCGCCACCCGGTGGCTGACGCGTTCGACGACCGCCATATCATGCGAGATGAACAGGAAGGCGAGATTGAGGCTCTGCTGCAGGTCGAGCATCAGGTTGATGACCTGCGCCTTGATCGAAACGTCGAGCGCCGAGACACTTTCATCGGCGACGATGACCTTCGGCTGCAAGGCCAGCGCCCGGGCAATGCAGATGCGCTGCCGCTGGCCGCCGGAAAATTCATGCGGGTAACGCGAAGCCATGTCAGGCGACAGGCCGACCTTCACCAGCAGGTCGTCCACGACCTCCCTCGCCTCTCTCGCATTGCCCATCCTGTGCTCGAGATAGGGTTCGCCAATCGCAGCACCAACCGTCATGCGCGGATTGAGGCTGGCAAACGGATCCTGAAAGATCATCTGCACGGATTTGCGCATCTCGCGCAGATCCTTCCTGTCAAGGCTGAGCACCTCCCTGCCCTCGACGAGAACGGAGCCGGACTGCGGTTCGATCAGACGCATGATGGCGCGGCCGGTCGTCGATTTGCCGCAGCCGGACTCGCCGACGAGCGACAGCGTCTCGCCGGCATGAAGATCGAAGGAGACATTTTCGACCGCGTGCACCCGGCTGGTCAGCCGGTTGAAGAGGCCGGAATGAATATCGAAGCGCTTGGTGAGGTTCTTCACCTGCAACACCGGCTTCGCCACCACCGTATCGCCCGCCTCGGCGGGAATATCCGATTCACCGGTCGCAGTGTTGACCACGGGAAAGCGCAGCGGCCTTTGCCGGCCTTGCATCGAGCCGAGCACAGGCACGGCTGATAGCAGCGCTCTCGTATAAGGGTGCTTGCCGCGGTGGAAGATATCGGCGGTGGCGCCGCTTTCCACCTGTTCGCCGCGATACATCACCACCGTCCTGTCGGCGATCTCGGCGACGACACCCATGTCATGGGTGATGAAGAGAACTGATGTTCCCTCCTCGTCCTGCAGCATCTTGATGAGATCGAGGATCTGGCCCTGGATCGTCACATCAAGCGCCGTCGTCGGCTCGTCGGCGATCAACAGTTTCGGCCGGCTGGCGAGTGCCATGGCAATCATCACACGCTGACGCATGCCGCCGGAAAAACGATGCGGATATTCGTCGAAGCGCGAAGCGGCTGAAGGGATACGAACCTTTTCCAGCAGCCTTATCGTCTCGGCCCTGGCATCCGCGCTGCTCATATCGGAATGGCAGAGCAGCGCCTCGGAAATCTGGTCACCGATCGTGAAGAGCGGATTGAGCGATGTCATCGGCTCCTGGAAGATCATCGCCACCTCGTTGCCGCGCACCCGCCGCATGGCAGGTTCCGGCAAGGCCAACAGGTCGCGTCCGCCCAGCATGACGCGGCCCTCGATGCGGCTCGTGTCCGCCTGCAGCAGCCGCATGATCGACAGAGACGTGACGCTCTTGCCCGACCCAGATTCGCCGACGATCGCCACCGTTTCAGCCGGCGCGACAGTGAAGGAAACGTCGCGCACAACAGGTTTCCAGGCGCCGTCCACCAGAAAGGAGGTCGTCAGCCTGTCGACGGAAAGAACGGCTGTTGTCTCAATCGGTTGCGCTTGGACGCTGGCCATATTGTTTCCTCTTCCGACGGTTCAATCAGGCCAGCGCAGGAGCCCGTCGAAGCGGTGCCGGCTGCGGTTTTCGATGGGTGTCGCAATGATCTCGTTGGAGGCGCGGGCCTTGTCGAGTTCCTCGCCAAGTCGGTTTGCGACGATCTCTTCCTGGCCCGGATGGAGGTTGCAGGGGTCGAGATAGAAATAGCGGTGCTCCACCTCGTGGTCGCGCACGATGATCGGCGGGCTGCCCTTCGCCAGCGCATCCGCCAGATCCCATGCGGTGATATGCGCCTGCTCGGGATCGACGATGAGGCGCAGCCGATCGAGCGGATTGCCTGTGGGATCGGGCTCGATCAGCGCGGTGACACCGGGACGGCCGTCAAGCGTTCGCTTCCAAAGATTGAGATAGCTGGTCTCGCGTTCGCGAATGCCGGCGTGGTCGCGTTTTTCCCAGGCTTCGAGTGCGGCCATAACGCCAAAGATGCTCTCCTTGCCGACCTTCATGCCCCGGCCGATGCCCATATTCTGCAGGAAGGCATGACGCACCAGTTCCTTCCTGCCCGCGACGATGCCCGAGGTCGGGCCGCCGAGGAATTTATGGCCGGAATAGAGCGCGATATCGGCCCCCTGCTCCAGGAATATCCCGAGATCGTATTCCGAGGCCGCATCGACGATGACGGGCACGCCTCTCGCATGGGCGATCTCGACGAACTCCTTGAGGTTCAACAGGCCGTAATCGACGACATGGTGGGAGACGACATAGACGGCGGCGGCGGTCTTGTCGGTGATGGCGTTTTCCATGTGGAAGCGATGGGTCGAGGTCGCCTGGCCGATCAGCACGACCTTGCCGCCGGCAAGCCGGATCGCCTGGTCGACGGGTGCGCCGTAGCTCACCACATGGCCCATCTGCACCAGCACCTCGTTCTTCTCGGATGTCGTGTCCGGCAACTTTTCGATCGCCAGCAGATTGTCGCCGGTGATGGCGCCGGCGACGGCGAGCGAAATGCCGGCCGAGCAGGAGGCGGTGACGAAACCCGCCTCGCCGCCAGTCAGCCGGGCGATGATGGCGCTTGCCTTGCGCTGCAAATCGTTGATCTCGACGAAGTGCGGCAGGATCGATGCCATCGCGCTGGCCGCTTCGGGCACCCCGATCGAGGCGCCGAGGCTCGTCATCGTGCCCGATACGTTGATGACGGGACGAAGGCCGATCGATGGTCTTATATCAGTGGGCATGAAGTTCTCCAGAATTCTGGCTCGGGAAGAGGATAAGTGGAGCGCTGCTCAAAATATGAAAGTTCTCGTCAGCCGTGCAAGGCGACGATCGCCTCGATCTCGACGGTGATGTTGCCGGGCAGCGAGCCGAAGCCGACCGCCGAGCGGGCATGTTCGCCGGCCGGACCGAAAACTTCGATCAACAGGTCCGAGCAGCCGTTGATGACGCTTGGATGATCCTCGAAATCGGGCACGGCATTGACCATGCCGAGCAGCTTGACCACTCGCTTGACCCGGGAGAGATCGCCGAGCGCGTCGTGCATGACCGACAGCAGGTTGATGCCTGTCAGCCGCGCATGGCCGTAGGCCTGCTCGATGCCGACGCCACCCGCGCCGACCTTGCCGGCATGCAGGAAGCCGTCGGCCTCGCGCGGGCCTTGGCCGGAGAGATAGAGCATGTTGCCCTCAAGCACATGCGTCACGAAATTGGCGATCGGCGGCGGCGGCGGTGGAAGCTCGATGCCGAGCGCGGCAAGCCGTTCATAAGGCGAGTTCTCAACCGTGCCTGCGGCGGGAAACTGATTCACGCTAACTCCTGTCATGCGAATTCGATTGGCCGACATTTCGTCGGCGGATTAAAGGTCCTTGCGAAGTCTTGGATCGAGCATATCCCTGAGGCCGTCGCCGACCATCTGCAGCGACAGCACCGAGAGAATGATCGCGACGCCGGGAAATAGCGTCATCCAGTCGGCCTGGCCGATATATTGCCGGCCGGCGGCGATCATCGTTCCCCAGGTCGGGATTTCAGGGCTGACGCCGAGGCCGAGGAAAGACAGGCCGGCTTCGGCAAGCATGGCGCTGGCGAAAAGGAACGTCGCCTGCACCAGGATCGGCGATAGCAGATTGCGCAGCACATGCCGTGTCATGATGTGGAAGGTCGAAATCCCGAGCGCCCTCGCCGCCTCGACATAGGGAAGCTCGCGAATAACAAGTGTCGAAGCGCGGACGATGCGGGCAAGGCGCGGCGCATAGACGATCGACAGCGCGATGATGACGGTCGTCAAGGATGGGCCGAGGGCTGCGACGAGCGCGATCGCCAGCAGAATATCCGGGAATGCCATCATCGCGTCGATCAGCCGGGCGATCGGCGTGTCGAGCTTCCGGAAAAAACCGGCAAGCAGGCCGAGCGTCACGCCGATCACAGCTGACAGGGTCACGACCGCAGCACCGACCAGCAGCGACAGACGGCCGGCAAAGATCGTGCGTGAAAAGACGTCGCGGCCGAACTCATCCGTGCCGAAGAAGAAGATGCCGCTCGGCGGCTTCAGCCGGTTGACGATCGAAAGCTTGGACGGCGAATAGGGCGCGACGACAGGCGCGAAGACCGCCAGAAGCACGAAGATCACCAGGATCAGCAACCCGCAGGCGACCGTCTTGCGCTTGAGCAGGCGCCGGACGAACTTGCCGCCCTCGCGTTCGATGGGCTTGATCGCAATATCGGCCATCAGTAGCGCACCCTCGGATCGATCAACAGATAGAGCATGTCGATCGCAAAATTGATCAACACATAGAGCGCGGCGATGACGAGCAGGGCCCCCTGGATGACAGGGTAATCGCGGCGCAGAACCGCCGAGACGACGAGATTGCCGACACCCGGCAGGCCGAAGACGGTCTCGGTGACGACCGCGCCCGAAATCAGCACCGCCGCCGTCAGGCCGATCACCGTCAGGATCGGGATCAGCGCATTCTTCAGCGCGTGTTTGAGGATCACCCGGCGCTCGGCCAGCCCCTTGGCGCGCGCTGTGCGGATATAATCGTCGCCGAGCACATCGAGCATCGAAGCGCGGGTAAAACGCAGGATCAGCGCGGAGGAAACGATGCCGAGCGCAAAGGCCGGCAGCGTCAGGTGATAGATGCGCTCGAAGAAGGTCGAGCCGGGACCGCCATAACCTGAGACCGGGAAGAGATTGAGCCTGACGGCGAAGAACTGAATCAGGATGAGGCCGAGCCAGAAGCTCGGGATGCTGGCGGCGAACATGGCGAGCGTCGTTGCCGCCTGGTCGACGAAGGAACCACGGCGATAGGCGGCATAGATGCCGATCGGCAAGGCGATGATGCTGGCGATGGCAAGCGAGAACAGCGTCAGGAAGAAGGTCGGTTCGGCGCGGTCGAAGAGGGCCGAGGTGACAGGCATGTTGAGAAAGATCGACTGGCCGAGGTCGCCCTTCAGCAACTGGCCGATATAATAGACATACTGCAGGCCGAGCGACTGATCGAGACCGAGCCGGGATCTGAGATCGGCAATATCCTGCGGCGTCGCATCCGGCCCGAGCATGACGGCGGCCGGATCTCCAGGCGTCACGCGCACGATGACGAAGACGATCGTGACGACGAGAAACATCACGACGATCATGCCGAACAGGCGCTGGAGGATGTAGCGTATCATGAATGCTTGGCCTTAAGCCCTTGCGGGTGCGGCAGAAAAGACGACCGGCACCGGCCGCGGAGTGCCGGTGCCGGTGGCGATACTTACTTCATGATCGAGGCATTCCAAAAATATGGCCAGGGAGCAGGATCGACGCCTTCGAGCTTGACCGATTTCGCCGAGACGGCGTTGAAATCGCCGATCTTCATGAAGGGGGCGTCGGCATAGATCGCCTTCTGGACATCGGCCCAAAGTGCCACACGCTTCTTCGGATCGACCTCGGAGGTGAAAGCATCGACGGCGGCCTTGCGGGCCGGCGTATCCCACCAGCCGGGCGAGCTGGTCGAGAGTGAGCCGATGAGGGCCGGCTCCGGCAGGAAGGGGCTATGGGTGATGTAGATATCCCAGAGCTTCGGATCGGTGCGGCGCTGCGTCAGCGTCGCCCAGTCCACAACCTGCATATCGACGGTGAAGCCGGCAAGCTTCAGATATTCGGCGGCAACCTGCGCCATCTTGTAGTGGAACTCATACTGGCGGCTGGTCAGGATGCGGATCGGCTCGCCATTGTAACCGGCCTTCTTGGCGGCAGCCGCCGCCCCTTCCGGATCAGCGACATTATAGGCGCCTTCGACGCCGGCATCCGTATTCCAGGTAAAGGTCTTCGGATAGATGGCGCCATCGAGCGCGTAGAAATCCGTGCCGCCGAAGGCAGCGGCCAGCATGTCTTCCATGCTGAGCGCCTGGCGGATCGCCTTGCGAACCTCGACATTGCTAGCAGCACCTTCCTTCGTGTTGAAGACGAAGACCGGATAACCGAAGGGCTTCAGCATGACGGGCTGCGAGACGGTGGAGGCTTTCAGCTTGTCGTAGGATTCCACAGGGATCGAATCGACATAATCATATTGGCCGGACACGGCGGCCTCGACGCGGGTGTTCGGGTCCGGCACCGGCACGAAGCGGATTTCATCGAGATATTGATGACGGGCGCCGCCGTAACCATTGCTGTCACCCTCGCGTGACTTATAACCGTCGAAACGGACGAGCTGGATATACTGGTCGGCCTTGCGCTCCTTCAGCATGTAGGGACCGGTGCCGATGAATTCCTTCATCGGCTCGTCCTGCTTTTCGGAGGGGATGATGATCGCGGCCGAGTTGTTGAAGGCGAGCAGCGAGGTCAGCGGCGCATAGGGCTGCTTCAGCGTGATCGTGACGGTCGCCGGATCGGCGGCGGCGATCTTGTCGATGAAGCCGGCCACCTGCTTGCCGCGCGAGGCGATCTTCATCCAGCGGGTGAGCGAGGCGACGACATCCTCAGACGTCATGTCGCTATTGTCGTGAAACTTGATGCCGGTCCTGAGTTTGATCATATAGGTTTTACCGTCGGCGCTGATCTCGGGCAGGCTTTCTGCGAGAAGCGGCGTGACGTTCCAGCTCTTGTCGAAGGTGTAGAGCGTTTCGAAAATGTGCTGCGTGACGATGCCGACGAGATCTGCTGTCGATGACATCGGATCGAGCGTCGGCGGCTCGCCGATCGTCGCGACGTTGATGACGCCGCCCTTTTCCTGGGCAAGCAAGGTCGAAGGCAGGGCGACAAGCGCGGTGCCGAGCAGGAATGCGACCAATGTTTTCATGCGAAGGCTCCCGCTTAGTTCCACAATTATGTAATTCATCTTTTGTAACAGAATAGAAGCTGAAACTATCGTGTCAAGCACGAGCGGTGGATTATGCAGCCGCCGATAGCATCGTCGTCGAAAAGGCACCATCTTCAGCTGCGCCCAGCCCTCTGCACGAAGCCTGCGTGATATGCCAAGGTGAGGCGACCGCCCTGCGGCAAGGTTTCAAAGGAACGGGAGAAGCGGATGCGCATCGATTTCAACGACGGAAAATGGCTGAACGAACCGGCCAGCTGGCACGCCGACGAAACCGGCCTGACGATGACGACTGGCGAGAAGACCGATTTCTGGCGAGAGACCTATTACGGCTTCACCCGCGACAGCGGCCACTTCCTCGCCTTTCCCACCGGCGACAACTTCACCGTGCAGATCCGCATCCAGGGCGAATTCCGTCCCTCTACGACCAGGCCGGCCTGATGGTGCGCATCGACGAGAGCCGCTGGGTGAAGACAGGCGTCGAATTCACCGACGGCGAACCCTTCCTCAGCACCGTCGTCACCGACGGCAGGTCCGACTGGTCCGTTTCCCAGCCCTTCAAGGAACTCGAGGATTTCCGCATCCGTGTGACGGTCGCGAACGGCGCTATGCGCATCCAGGCCTCGCGCACGGCCGCCACTGGCCGCTGCTGCGGCTAGCGCCCTTCCCTGCGGCCGAGCACTATCAGGTCGGGCCGGCTGCCTGCACGCCGGAGCGCCGTGGGTTGAGGGCGCGGTTTTCGGAATTCTCGATTGGGGCGGCGAGTACGACAGGGCTGCATGATTTTTGAGTTAGAAGTCTCCGGCTTCGCCACAAGCATAGTTTACATGAAACGTCTGGCATCTGAACGTAAACGATGAATAGCAGACACGTTTCGAGCATACTTAATCAAGTCTGCAATTGCCAAGTTTCACTGAAATATATAGGTGTATTTTAGAAAAATATTGCACCCAAGGTTGCTGCTGCTATTCTTTCCGAAAAGGGGGAGGACAGTTGCATGGCAAAGAGGCAACGGCCGGCGCAACCCCGAACCGAGTCCGGGGACAGCATTCAGGAAAACCTGGTCAAGACCCGAATCGGGGGCGATCTCTCGTCGTTCATGAAAGGCGATCCGGACCGTCGCAGGAGAGCCAGCAAAACTCCTGAGAGTTTCGATGTCGTCGTCGAATTCAATCGCGATTTTCCCGGCGGCGTGACGGCAGCGCGGCAGCTTTTGTTCGAGGCATATCTGCTCTACCTCGACAGGATCGGCGCGACGGATGAAAGCAGCAATCTGCGGCGTTTCGGCATGTCGGCACCGCTCGGCATGCCTGCGGTCTCCGATGACAGCAGGCTCGATCTCTCGCAGATCTTTTCGAATGGCAGCAGGATTGCCGCCAAATCGCTCTGGACCGACAGCTACGTTTTCGCGACGCTGACGCGGGACGCCATCGGCCGGCTGTCGATCTGGACAATGCCCAAGAGCGACGACAAAAAGAAGAGCGACGGCAAGCAGAGAGATATCCCGCTCGTCTACAAGATCTGGCTCGATCACGAGATATCTCGCTGCGTCTATGAATCCATCAGGACGATCAAATGCGATGCAGCGCAGGCCTCTTTTGCGGCCAGCGGAAAGGGCGTCGTCTGGGCGGTGGCCGATACCGGCATCGACAAGAACCATCCGCATTTCTCGACATTGAAAACGCTCGAATTGCCGGATGGCCTCAGCCATTGGGATTTTACATCTGATAATCCCGATCCGGCCTCCGCACCCGCAACGGCGCTGACCGACGCCGCCGGGCATGGGACTCATGTCGCCGGCATCATCGCAGGCCGCACGTCCATATCGGAAAACCCGACGACGCAAGGGGTGGAGAAAATCTCTGTCACTTCGGAAATACGCAACGAGGACGATACGAAATCACAGGTCACCGACGAATATCAGGGCGTGATCTCCGGCATGGCGCCCCATTGCAAGCTGATGAGCCTGAAGGTGCTCATCAACGACAGGCAGGGGAGACTGAGCAACCTGCTGGCCGCCATCAATTACGTCCAGCGTTCGAACGATTACGGGCGCAACATCAAGATTCATGGCATCAACCTCAGCCTCGGCTATCCCTTCAACCCGGTGTGGTTCGCGGCAGGGCAGAGCCCGCTCTGCGTCGAGGTCAACAGGCTCGTCCGCTCGGGCGTCTGCGTCGTCGTTGCGGCCGGCAATGCCGGCTATGGCACGGTGTTGCAATTTTCCGGAGCGCCGGAGCGCGCCGCCCATAGCGGCACGATCATGGACCCCGGCAATGCGGCGCTCGCCATCACTGTGGGGTCGACACATCGCGATATGCCGCACACCTATGGCGTCTCCTATTTCTCCTCGAAGGGACCGACCGCCGACGGTCGCATGAAGCCCGATCTCGTCGCTCCAGGCGAGCGCATCATTTCCTGCGCGCTCTACGACCGCGACAAGCCGGGAGAGGCACCGTTCCGGGAGGATACCGGCACGAGCATGGCCGCGCCGCACGTTTCCGGCGCGATCGCCGCCTTCCTGTCCGTCCGGCGCGAATTTCTCGGCCAGCCGGAGCGCGTCAAGGAGATCTTCGTCGGCGCTGCGACCGACCTCAAGCGACGGCCGGAGTTTCAGGGCGCCGGCCTGCTCGATCTGATGCGAACGCTGCAAGCTGTGTAGGAGGACACATGGAAACGCTTGGACCCTCGCCACTTCTATGGCTCGAATTCGACAAGAACGGCGCGATCGATCCCGCGTTGACGGCAAAGCTCGCTGTGCTGCTGAACCAGCCCGATATGACCGATCTGGTGGTCATGTCGCATGGCTGGAAGAACACCAAGGACGATGCCCGCACGCTCTACGGAACGCTCTGGGCGAATGCCTGTAAAAATCTTACGCCCGACAAGGCGCGCCGCACCGCGATCACCGGCGTCGTTTGGCCGGCCAAAACCTATCGCACCGATTTCGACGAAGAAACGCTGGTGACGGCTGGCGGCGGAGCCCAGGCAGCCGACGGGACAGCGGCAGCCCTCAAGGATCTCGACGACGAGGCTTTCAACCAGGTGCTGGCCGATTTCGAGGATCTCTTCGGGCCGGATGGCGTCGCCACGGCCGAAAAGGCGCGGGCCGCAGCCAAGACTCTCGATGAAACGACGTCGCTCTTCCTCGTCAGGAAAGGCAATGAGGCGCTCGGTTCTCCCGGAGCAGACACGGAACTCCAGGCGGATGTCGAACCGATTGCGCTCGCGACCGACGATGCCACCAGCGCCAGGGTGCTGATGGAAGGCCTCGTCCCGGCGCCGACCTTCAATCTTGAAAGCCCGGTCGGCCAGGCGCAGGGCCTAGGCGACGTCGTCTCCAGCCTGATCTCCGGCCCAAGAGCCGCCGTGGCGCGGTTTCTGAACCAGTTGACCTATTACGAAATGAAGAACCGCGCCGGCATCGTCGGCGAGGCGTTGACGAAACGCGTGCTGTCGAAGCTCGTGCTGCAACGGCCGATCCGCCTGCATCTCGTCGGCCACAGTTTCGGCGCCCGGCTGGTCTCGGCGGCGGCGAACAGGCTCGCGCCGGTCCCGAAGCTGGAGTTCTTCTCGCTCACCCTGTTGCAGGGCGCCTTCTCGCACAATGGCTTCGCCAAAGAGATCAAGCCGGGCCTTGCCGGCGCCTTCCCTGAGGTCGTCGGCAAACCGACCGGCCCGATCTGCGTCACTCACACCCACAACGATCTCGCCTGCACGCTTGCCTATGCGCTGGCTTCGCGCCTGTCGCGCGATATCTCCAAGAGCATCGGCGATGCGAACGACGCCTTCGGCGCGATGGGAGCAAACGGCCCCCAGCACCTGAAAGCCGGACAGGCCGTCGCGGACGATACGGACACCGTCTTCGCGCCGCAGGCCGGCAAGGTGAACACCTTCTTGGCGGACAAATACATCGTCAAGACGGCGACCTCGGATGCCCATAACAACGTGAAGAACGAGGATGTCGGACGGTTGCTGGCAAAGATCGTCGGCTGATCGCCTTTCGCAAATTAGCCGCACTGCACGGTCGCAGAATTGTCGTTTTCGGGGTGACATGCGCCCCGTTCTCTGCAAAATAGAGCCTGATGAGAGACAGGGGCGTCCGTCGAAAGACGGGCTGAGAAGCACCCTTCGAACCTGAACCGGATCATGCCGGCGGAGGGAGTCGCTCGGGGTTGCGGCTTGCCCGCACGAAGCGCCCCGTGCCTGCCCCCGCCTGAAAGGGGCAATATGCAGACCGAGACCACGCCAGGAATGATGCTGAAGGCGATGCGCGAAAAGCCGCCGCTCGTTCAGTGCATCACCAATTACGTCGCCATGAACATTGCCGCAAACGTCCTGCTTGCATCAGGCGCCTCGCCGGCCATGGTCCATGCTGCGGAGGAAGCCGGCGAATTCGCCGGGATCGCAAACGCGCTGACCATCAATATCGGCACGCTCTCGACGCAATGGATCGCAGGCATGCACGCGGCTGCAAAGGCGGCGAACGCAGCCGGTAAACCCTGGGTTCTCGATCCGGTCGCGCATTACGCCACGGCGTTCCGCCGCAGCGCTGTTGCCGGTCTCCTGGCGCTCAACCCCGCCATCATCCGCGGCAACGCCTCCGAGATCATCGCACTTGCCGGCGGAGAGAGCCGCGGCCAGGGCGTCGACAGCCGCGATCCGGTCGAACAGGCGGAAGAGTCTGCGCGGCGGCTCGCCGAGCGGCAGCGGGCGATCGTCGCCGTCACCGGCGCGGTGGATTTCGTGACCGATGGTGAAAGGGCGGTCCGCGTTGCGGGCGGATCGGCCTTGATGCCCCAGGTCACCGCACTCGGCTGCTCGCTCACCTGCCTCGTCGGCGCCTTCGCTGCGACCGCGCCCGAGGATCTCTTCGGCGCGACTGTCGCAGCTCTCGCAACTTTCGCCGTCGCCGGCGAAGATGCAGCGCTGGGTGCCGCCGGCCCCGGCTCCTTCTCCTGGCGCTTCCTCGATGCGCTGGCTGCAATCGACGCCGAAACGCTCGACGCGAGGGCAAGGATATTGCCCGCATGAAGCGTTTCGACCTTTCGCTCTATCTCGTCCTCGATCCTGATCTCTGCGCCGGGATCGGCATGGTCGAAACGGCGCGCCTTGCCGCTGCCGGCGGGGCGACGATGGTGCAACTGCGCGACAAACATGCCGGCACCGCCAGCATGATCGAGACCGGCCGTGCCTTGAAACAGGCGCTCGATGGGACCGGCGCCCTCCTGATCGTCAACGACGATGTCGAGGCGGCGATCGCCATCGGCGCAGACGGCCTGCACATCGGCCAGGAGGACATGGATGCGCGCAGAGCGCGAACGATGATCGGCCCCGATATGATCCTCGGCCTCTCGGTCGAAACCGAACCGCTTGCCGGCGCCGTCGATCCCGATCTCGTCGATTATACCGGCGTCGGGCCGGTGTTTGCGACACCGACCAAGGCCGACCACAAGCAGCCGATCGGTTTTGATGGCCTTGCAAGGCTGGTGAAGACCTCGCCGGTGCCGTCGGTTGCCATTGGCGGGCTCAAGGCGGACCATGTGGAGCAAGTGTTTGCCGCAGGCGCCAGGGGACTTGCGGTCGTTTCCGCCATCTGCGGCGCGCCCGACCCCGAAGCGGCCACGCGCCGCATCGCTGCCGAAATCCGAAAGGTTCGTCCATGATCCGCAACGTTCTCTCCATCGCTGGCTCCGATCCCTCGGGCGGCGCCGGCATCCAGGCCGATCTCAAGGCCTTTTCCGCCCGCGGCGTCTATGGCATGGCGGTGGTGACGGCGCTGACGGCGCAGAATACGCAAGGGGTGAGCGGCGTGCATCTGGTGCCGCCGCAATTCGTCGCCGACCAGATCAATGCCGTCTTTGCCGATGTGCGAGTCGATGCCGTCAAGATCGGCATGATCGCCAATGCCGGCATTGCCGAAGCCGTCGCCGCGGCACTCGCCGGCCATCGCGACATTCCGATCGTTATCGATCCCGTGATGATCGCCAAAGGTGGAGCTGCCCTGCTCGCGCCGGAAGCCGTCGACGTGCTGACCCGCCGGCTGTTGCCGCTCGCAACCCTTCTGACCCCGAACCTTCCCGAAGCCGCCGCCCTGCTGCACCAGCCGGTTGCGGCCAACCGCGCGGAGATGGCAGCGCAGGCCGAACAGCTGCGGGCGCTTGGCCCGGCCGCCGTGCTGGTCAAGGGCGGCCATCTCGAAAGCGATGAAAGCCCCGACGTGCTGGCCACGGCCGACGGCTTGCATTGGTTCGAAGCCCGACGCGTGCCGACCAAGAACACGCACGGCACCGGCTGCACGCTCTCCAGCGCGCTGGCCGCCGAACTCGCCAAGGGCGCCTCGGCCCGGGAGGCTGTCGCCATCGCGAAGGAATACCTTGCCGGCGCAGTCGCGGCTGCCGGAAGTCTCTCGGTCGGCTCCGGCCACGGCCCGGTGCAGCATTTTCATGCGCTGTGGAAAGACGGCGAATAAGCGCGCGCCCAGCAAACATACCGCCAATCGAAAACGGCCCGGCCCTCCCGGGCCGTTTTTGCGTTCGGCACCTACTTTGCGTTGAAACTGCAGTTGCAGCAGCGGGTAGTCCCTTTGACCCTTTGAAAAACCTTGTTGACAAGCCCGGTCAGATGGCCAAGTCTATAACATTAAAAGGGGATACATTCCGCAATAACGGAATATCGGAGGAGTGACAGGTGCCAGACCTGCTTGTGAGTTTATATTCCACCAAGCTCGCCGAACTGAAACAAAAGGCCGACGATGTCGGCGCCTCCATCCGTCCGGCGCTGCCCCCGGAACTGCATCTCGTCGTCGGCTGGGTTCGCGAACGGTTCAGCGAGAACTGGGCGAGCGAAGTCTCGGTTGCTTTCTCCCGCCAGCCTGTTGCCTGCCTGATATCAGTCGAAAGCGGCAAGCTGCTGGGCTTTGCCTGCTATGACACCACCGCACGGGGCTTCTTCGGTCCGACCGGAGTCGCCCCGGAAGCACGAGGCAAAGGTATCGGACTCGCCCTCTTTTCAGCCTGCCTTCAGAGCATGAAGACGCTCGGGCATGCCTATGCCTTCATCGGCGATGCAGGCCCGGTCGATTTCTACGCCAAGACCGCAGGCGCAATCGTCATCCCCGCCCCCGACAGGGGCATTTACGAAGGCATGCTGAGAAGCGCGCCGAAATGATCATCTGATACCGGAGTTACAGAATTGTCCTCGACCCCGCTCGCCCTTTTCGTCGGCCTTCCGAACCCTGTCATCTCGGATGATGAATTCGCTCTCTTTCGCGACACCAATCCGCTCGGCCTCTTCGTCGGCCGGCGCAATCAGCGCGAACCCGAGCAGACGAGGCGTCTGATCGACCGCTTCCGCGAAGCCGTCGGCCGCGACGACGCACCTGTCTTCACCGACCAGGAAGGCGGCCGCGTCCAGCATCTCGATGCCGGCCCCTGGCCGCTCTTCCGCAGTTTCGGCCAGTTCGCCGAACTTGCGCGCCGTGATTTCGATCTCGGCAAAAAAGCGCTGCGCCTTTCCTCCCAGGCCATGGGCGCGATGATGACGGAACTCGGCCTATCCAGCGGCTGCTCACCCGTTCTCGATCTCGTCTTCGAGACGACGAGCGCGGTCATCGGCGCCCGCTCCTTCGGCCCCGATCCCGACTTCATCGCAGCCCTGGGCCGCGAGGTGGTCGACGGCCTGCTCGAGACAGGCAACATGCCCGTGATGAAACATATTCCCGGCCATGGCCGTGCGACGCTCGACTCTCATAAGGAACGCCCGGTCGTCGATGCCAGCCGCGAGACGCTCTCCGCCACCGATTTCAAGCCTTTCGTCGCGCTGAAGGATACGCCCTGGGCCATGGTCGCCCATGTCGTCTATTCGGCTTACGACGCGGAGCTTCCCGCCTCGATCTCGCCCGTCATGCGTGACGTGATCCGCAAGGACATGGGCTACGAGGGTGTGCTGATCTCCGACTGCATCTTCATGGAATCGCTGCAGGGCACCCTGCCGGAGCGCGTCAAACAGGTGCTCGAAGCGGGCTTCGACATCGCCCTCCACAGCCACGGTGACGTGAGGGAAAGCGAAGCCGCTGCCAAGGCCGCGAGCCCATTGACGGATGCCGCCCTCAAGCGCATCGCCGCCGGAAAGGCCCGCCTCGGCAATCTCAAGATCGATGTCCGCGCCGCGCACCGGCAAGTTGAAGCCATGTTTGCAAGCGCGCTGGTCTCCTAACCAGCACGTCATCACTCACCACATAAAAAGGGGAATAAGACATGAAAAAATATCTTCTTGCCGCCGCCGCGCTGACGCTGCTTTCGGGATCCGCCTTGGCGCAGACCATCCTGACGGCGAATATCGAACCCGCGACCACCTGGGTGCGCAACTTCAACCCGTTCAACCAGACCTCGTCGCGCCAGTCCACGCTCGACTTCATCTACGAGCCTCTGGTTATTTTCAACCGCTTCGACAGCAACAAGCCGGTCTATCGCTTGGCCGAAAGCTTCAAGCTCTCCGACGACCTGAAGAGCATCGATTTCAAGCTGCGCCCGAACCTGAAATGGTCGGATGGTAAGCCGCTGACCTCTGAAGACGTCAAGTTCACCTATGACTACCTGAAGAAGTTCCCGGCGCTCGACTTCGTCAGCATCTGGACCTTCGTCACCGACGTCCAGGCCGTCGACGGCCAGACGGTGCGCTTCACGCTCGCCAATCCGAGCTCGCTTGCCGCCGAGCAGATCTCGCAGTTGCCTATCGTTCCGGAACATGTCTGGAAGGATGTCGCCGATCCCGTCACCTTCGCCAACGAGAACCCGGTCGGAAGCGGCCCGCTGACGGAAGTGCCGCGCTTCACCGGCCAGACCTACGATCAGTGCCGCAACCCGAACTATTGGGACAACGAGCATCTGAAGATCGATTGCATGCGCTTCCCGCAGCTTGCCGACAACAACCAGATGCTGACGGCAACCGCCGACGGCACGCTCGACTGGGGCGTCTCCTTCATTCCCGATATCGACAATGTCTATGTCTCCAAGGATCCGGAGCATTTCCACTACTGGTATTCGCCGAGCAGCATGGTCGCCTTCCTGTTCAATCTCGAAACATCGAACGAGAACAACAAGAAGGCCTTCAACGACCTGAAATTCCGCCGCGCCGTCGGCATGGCGCTCGACCGCAAGACGATGATCGATGTCGCAGGCTACGGCTATCCGACGCTGAACGAAGATCCGGGGCTGATGGGCGAGCTTTACAAGAGCTGGGCCGACCCGTCGGTCAAGGCAGACTTCGGCAAGTTCGCGACTTATGACGCCGACGCCGCCAAGGCGCTGCTCGACGAAGCGGGCTACAAGGACAAGGACGGCGACGGTTTCCGTGATAACCCGGATGGTTCGAAGATCTCATTCTCGATCATCGTCCCGAACTCCTGGACGGATTGGATCGACACCGTCAACATCGCCGTCGAGGGCATGCAGGCGGTCGGTATTGACGCCAAGATCGAAACGCCGGAGGAAGCCGTCTGGACCGGCAACCTCATCAACGGCAACTTCGATGCGGCGATCAACAGCCTGCCGGCCTCGGCTTCGCCTTACTACCCCTACAAGCGCGCCTTCAGCGCTTCGGATAAGGGCAAGACACGCTTCACCGCGCAGCGCTGGTTCAATCCGGAGGTCGAGAAACTCGTGACCGAGTTCACCCAGACCGCCGACCTTGCCAAGCAGAAGGAAGCGATGAACAAGGCGCAGCGTATCGTCGCCGAAAACATGCCCGTCATTCCGGTCTTCAACAATCCGAACTGGTATCAGTACAACACCAAGCGTTTCACCGGCTGGTCGACCAAGGAAAACCCCTTCGTCAATCCGTCGATCTCGCGCACCAATCCGGCACGCCTGCTGAACCTCCTGGCCCTGGAACCTGTGAAGTAAGCATCATGATCTCCGGAAGCGGCGTAGAAAACGCCGCTTCCGTTACGACGGAGTTCCCATGGCTTTCCTGCTTCGCCGCCTCGTCTTCTACATGGCAGCCTTTATCGCGGCAGCGACGATCAATTTCTTCCTGCCCCGCTTGATGCCGGGCGATCCCGTACAGATCATGTTTTCGAGCGCCGGCACCGAATTGCCGCCGGAAAGCCTGCAGGCGCTGAAGCTCACTTTCGGCTTCGTCGATGGCCCGCTCTGGCAGCAATACCTCACCTACCTCGGCAGCATCTTCACCGGCGATCTCGGGCGTTCGATCAAGTATTTCCCGCTGCCGGTGACCTCGGTGCTCGGCCATGCCCTCGTCTGGACCGTCGCCCTGATGGGCACGGCGACGATCGTGAGCTTCGCGCTCGGCACCTTCCTCGGTATCGTCGCCGCCTGGCGCCGCGGCAGCCGGTTCGACGTCGTTGTCTCTGTCGGCGCGATCTTCGCGACCTCGGTACCAGCAGTCGTCACCTCGCTGATCGTGCTCTTCATCTTCGGCTTCACGCTCGGCTGGTTTCCGAGCGGTTATGCGGCCGATCCCTCGCTCGATCCGGCCTTCAGCCTGCAATATATCGGCAGCGTCGCCTATCACGGTATCCTGCCGATGGTGACGCTCTGCACCGTGCTGATCGGCGGCTTCACCGTCACCATGCGCAACAACATGATCAACCTGCTTGGCGAGGACTATATCGTCATGGCCCGCGCCAAGGGCTTGTCCGACCGCCGCGTGATGCTCTGGTATGCCGCCCGCAACGCCCTGTTGCCGACCGTCTCCAGCCTTGCCATTGCCATCGGCACCATCCTCGGCGGCTCGCTGGTGACGGAGGTCGTCTATAACTATCCCGGCCTCGGCAACATTCTCTACCAGGCGATCCTCGCCCGCGACTATCCGGTCATCCAGGGCCAGCTCCTGATCATGACGGCGACCATGCTGATCGCCAATTTCATCGTCGACGTCAGCTATATCTTGCTCGACCCTCGGCTGAAGGGAGCGTGAGATGAAGAGCCTGCTTCGAAACCGCAAGGCGCTCATCGGCCTCGTCATCATCGCCTTCATCCTTATCGTCGCGATCGCAGCGCCTCTCCTCACACATTACGATCCCGCCGCCCGCACCGGGCGGCCGCATCAGCCGCCGTCGCTCGACCACATCCTCGGCACGACCCGGATCGGTCAGGATGTCTTCGCCCGGCTGATCTACGGCGCTCGCACCTCGCTCGCCGTCGGCTTCGGCGCTGGCCTGCTGATCACGGTGGTCGGCACCGCGCTCGGCATCATCTCCGGCTATCGCGGCGGCAAGACGGACGAGGTGATCAGCTTCTTCACCAATATGGTGCTCGTCGTTCCGAACCTCCCGCTGCTGCTGGTGCTCGCCGCCTTCATCGGCCAGGCAAGCCCCCTCGTCATCGCCCTCATCCTCGGCGCCACCTCCTGGGCCTGGGGCGCACGCGTCACCCGCGCCGAAACGCTCTCCGTCAAGCAGAAGGATTTCGTCAAATCCGCCGAGATGATGGGCGAGCCGCAATGGCGCATCATGACATTCGAGATCTTTCCCAACGTGATTTCAATCGTCGGCATCAATTTCATCGGCAGCGTCATCTTTGCTATTATCACCGAGGCGACACTGGAATTCCTCGGCCTCGGCGATCCCCGAGCCATCTCCTGGGGCACCATGCTCTACAATGCGCAGAAGGCTTCGGCGCTTTCGGTCGGCGCCTGGTGGGATATTCTGACTCCCTGCTTTGCCCTCGCCTTTCTCGGCATCGGCATGTCGCTTCTTAACTTCGCCGTCGACGAGATCGCCAATCCGCGTCTGCGCACCGGCAATCATTTGAAGCGCTGGTCCTTGCTCGTCCGTTCCGGGGAGGGCCGCCTGTGACGCAGCCGCTGCTTTCGGTGAGAAACCTCACCATCGACTATATCGGCGAAGAGAAGGATTTCCGCGCCGTCAACGATGTCAGCTTCGACGTCGCGCCCGGCGAGGTCTTCGGCCTTGCCGGAGAATCCGGCTGCGGCAAGAGCACCATCGCTTTTGCCATCAGCCGCCTGCACAAGCCGCCGGCGCTGATCCGCAAGGAGAGCCGTATCCTGCTCGACGGCCGCGACGTGCTCGGCCTTAATCGGGAGGCGCTCGCCGCTTTCCGCTGGCGCGAGGTCGCCATGGTCTTCCAGAGCGCCATGAATTCGCTGAACCCGGTGCTGCGCATCGAGGCGCAATTCTCGGACATGCTGCGCACCCACAAGAACATGAGCCGCACGGAGGCCCGTGAGCGCACCGCCGAGATGCTGCGGCTCGTCGACATCGCGCCGGACCGCATGCGCGATTATCCGCATCAATTTTCCGGCGGCATGCGCCAGCGCATCGTCATCGCCATCTGCATGGCGCTCGATCCGAAGCTTGTTGTCATGGACGAGCCGACGACGGCGCTCGACGTCGTCGTTCAGCGCGAGATCCTGCAACGCATCAACGAGCTGCGCCGCAGCTTCGGCTTTTCCGTACTCTTCATCACCCATGATCTCGGGCTGATGGTGCAGTTCTGCGACCGCGTCGGCATCATGCTATCAGGCCGGCTGGTGGAGCAGAACTCAGCCGAGGCGATCTACAGGACGCCTGAGCACGATTACACCAAAAAGCTCTGGGCCTCCTTCCCCTCGCTGCATGGAGGCGTGCTGCTATGACCGACGCCATTCTTGCGCTCGACCAGGTGACCAAGACCTTCGGCCACGGTTCCGGGGCCGTGCATGCGGCGCGCGGCATATCGTTTTCCCTGCATGCCGGCCGGGCACTGGCGCTCGTCGGCGAATCCGGCAGCGGCAAGACCACCTGCGCCCGTATGGCGATGCGCGAATATCTGCCGACCTCGGGCCGGATCCTCTACAAGGGCCGGTCCGTGGAGGCAGCGAAATCCGCTGAGATCGCCCGCTACCGCCGCTCGGTGCAGATGATCTTCCAGGACCCCTTCGCCTCGCTCAACCCCGCTCATACCATCGCCCATCATCTCCGGCGGCCGCTGAAGCTGCATCGCCCGGAAATCAAGGGAGCCGAGATCGACGTCGCGGTCCGCGAACTGCTGCAGCGCGTCAGGCTTGATCCCGATCTCGTCGCGCCGAAATATCCGCATGAGCTTTCCGGCGGCCAGCGCCAGCGCGTCAACATTGCGCGTGCCTTGGCTGTCAAGCCGGAAGTGATCGTAGCCGACGAACCGACCTCGATGCTTGACGTCTCGGTGCGCCTCGGCGTGCTGAACCTGTTGAACGAGATGAAGCAGGAGATGAATCTTGGCCTGCTCTACATCACCCATGATATCGCCACCGCCCGCTACGTCGCGGAGGATATCGCCGTGATGTATGCCGGCCAGATCGTCGAATGGGGCAGCGTCGGCAAGGTGATCGACAATCCTCTGCATCCGTATACCAGGCTACTGCTCTCGGCCGTGCCCGATCCCGACGTCCGCTTCGAAGACCCAAAAGCCCGGCTGAGGCCCGACGAGGTCGAGGATATCCGCCGCCGTTCGGCCACGCCGCAGGACGAGATCGTCGAAGTGGAGCCGGATCATTTCATGCGGATGGTCTGAGGCCGCGTTGCTGGCCTCGCTCTTTGCCCTGTGCTAGGGCACGGTTCCTTCTCACACGAGGCCAAGCCGTCATGCTGCCCTGGATACAACTCGATTCCGCGATCATTCCCGGCGAAGACGGAGAATTGCGGCTGAAACGGCGCGGCGACGAGTTCTCGATTATGCTCGGCGCCAACGAGCTTATGAACAGCCGCCTCAGCGGTTCCGAGGAAGCGCTGGCGACCCTTTCCTGGGAGCGGATCAAAACACATCCGAAGCCGAGGGTCTTGATCGGAGGGCTCGGTATGGGCTTTACCCTGCGCGCCGCTCTCGCCGTTCTTCCCGAAGATGCCGGCGTCACCGTCGCCGAATTGGTGCCAGCCGTCGTCGCCTGGGCACGCGGGCCGATGGCCGAAGTCTTCAAGGGCTGTCTCGACGATCCCCGCGTCGGCATCCACCAGGGCGATGTCGGCGAAGCGATCCGCGCAGGCAAGGCCGCCTATGACGCCATCCTGCTCGACGTCGACAACGGCCCGGACGGCTTGACCCGCAAATCCAACGACCGGCTCTACGACTTCGCAGGCCTTCGCGCCGCCCGCGACGCCCTGCGCCGCGGCGGCGTGCTCGCGGTCTGGTCGTCCGGCCCCGATCCCGATTTCACGCGGCGGCTCAAGGACAGCGGCTTTTCTGTCGACGTCATCAACACCCGCGCCAACCGTAAACGCGGCGCCCGCCACGTCATATGGTTCGCCGTCAAATCGGGCGGCTGATGGGCTGCCCTGAGAGACGTTTCAGGCGGCGTCTGTCTGCGGCTCGCCGCCCGCGTCCTGTCCTCGGAACGCCTGCAGCATGAGGTCGAGAAGCTCTTTGGTCGGCTCGCTGCAGAAGATGGCAGTTTCACTCAGTCGGGCATTGCTCAGCTTCCTGAAGCGATCCTGCGCGCGGCATTGATGGCGCGGCGGGCGCCGGCGCGCAGTTGCACTGTCTCGGCGCCGGCGATGACCAGATCGAAGCCGAATTTCAGCAGTTCGCCGGCCCGCTCGCCGTCACCGGCATAGGCACAGGCGAACTTGGCGTGGGCGCGGCAACGTGCGACGGCATGCTGCATGGCGCTGTCGATTTCGGCGGCGTTCGGCGCTACCTGATCACCATTCGACAACGCAATCGAAAGGTCGGCAGGACCGATGAAAATGCCGTCGATGCCGGTCACGCCGAGAATGCCGTCGATCGCATCGAGCGCGGCGCGGGTTTCGACCATGGCGATGGCGACGGTGAGGTCGTTGGCGCCCTTGAGATAGTCATCGGCCGAGAGGCCCATATGGTTCAGCGCCAGCGATGGCCCCCAGCTGCGCTCGCCGAGGGGCGGATATTTGGTGGCCCTGACCAAGGCTCTCGCGTCCTCGGCCGAATTGATCATCGGCGCGATGATACCCGAGGCCCCGGCATCGAGCAGCCGCGAGGCGGACGCGAAATCGCCGACGGGGATACGCGCGATAGCCGGCTTGCCGGCAAGACGTACCTGAGCCACGGCGTTTGCCGCCGCCGGCATATCCCACATGCCGTGCTGCATATCGAGCACGACAGCATCGAAGGCCTCCTGCGCCAGATGGTTGACGAGCATGGCGTCGGGAATGCCGACCCAGGCTGATATCATGCCGCCCTGGTGCTTCCTGATCCGTTCGGCAAAACCATCGATTTCAGCTGCGCTCATGCCATTCTCCTCAATTCGACAGGCCGTCAACGGCCAGATTGCTGCCAGACGGCAGCAACAATTCATCCTCTCCGGCGCAGCCGTGAGATTATGACCATCACGACGATGCCGACGGCAGTCAGGATGGAACCCCAAAGTATCCAGATCGTTTGGGCGATCATAAAAGACGATGCCGGATAGGGAAAATAGCCGCTTCCCTGTCCGATCCAGATCAGCCCGAGAATGACCATAAGCAGGCCGATGACAGATCCGATCGTTCGCATGTTCAAGCCGCCTTCGCTGCAGATTCGGTCCACAATGTCGATCACTGTCATCGATGACAAGGCTTCTTCTGCCAGGAAATGCATCTGGCCCTAAGCGCCGCCTCCCACCTCATCGACCAGCCAAGCACTCAGCCTTTGGCTGTGAGCGCTTGGAGATCGCGGCGGCATCAACCAGTAGCCGCGATCGCTCGCCGCAAGCGGCGGACCGGCTTCCACCAGCATGCGCGCAGAAAGAAGCATATCGACGAGACCCATCCAGCCGAGCGCCACGCCCTGCTCGCTCAAAGCGGCCTGAACAACCAGCGAGTAGGTGTTGAAGCTGATACCGCCGCCGGTGGCGTAGGCGCCTGGGATAGCCGAGAATTCGGCAAAATAACTGCGCCAGTCGAACCAGGGCGACGGCATCGATGTGTCGAGATGGATCAGTCTCGCCTCGGCAAGCTGCGCTGGATTTTCGAATGGTCCGTTGCGATCGAGAAAACCTTGCGTGCAGACGGGTACAACCTTTTCCGGCAGCAGAAGCCTACCGACAGCACCGAATTCCGCCCGCGTCCCGAAAACGATCGCGACATCCGCATCGTCGCGAAATCCGACCTCGACCCTTTGCGTTGCGACGATCTGTATATCGGTTTCGGGATGCACAAGGCGAAAGCCGTCCATGCGCGGGATCAGCCAAAGTGCTGAAAAGGCATAGTCGGTTCTGAGCCTGATGACCGGCCTTTGGGCCTCGAGACGGAAACTGCGGGCGAGCGCATCGATGTTGCCCACCGCTTTGGCGGCGACGTCTAGAAGCCGCTCGCCCTCCGCAGTCAGCTCAACGCCGCGATGCCGGCGGTGCAGCAGGCTGACGCCGAACTGCTCTTCCAGCCGGCGGATCTGATAGCTGACGGCAGGTTGCGTGAGCCCGAGACGCGCTGCCGCCGACGAAAAGCTACCGCGGGTTGCGACCTCGACGAAGATGCGCATCCATCCAAGCTCGGGCTGATGGTCTGGCATAAAAATTCCTTTAGTCACCCATCGAAAAAAGCTGTCTTTACAGCCGTAATAATAGGCGCTTCAATAAATTCCTCAAATAGTAAAAGAGGAATTCCATGACGCGTCCCAATATCCTCATCCTGATGGTGGACCAGCTGAACGGGACGTTCTTTCCGGATGGTCCTGCGGATTTTCTTCATGCGCCGCATCTGAAATCATTGGCGGAGCGCTCCGTGCGTTTCACGAACGCCTATACGGCAAGCCCGCTCTGCGCACCGGCGCGGGCGTCCTTCATGTCCGGGCAATTGCCGAGCCGGACGCGCGTCTATGACAATGCGGCAGAATTTGCCTCCGACATCCCGACCTATGCGCATCATCTGCGCGCAGCCGGATACCAGACGGCACTATCAGGCAAGATGCATTTCGTCGGCCCCGACCAGCTTCACGGTTTCGAGGAACGCCTGACGACGGATATCTACCCGGCTGACTTCGGCTGGACGCCCGATTATACCAAGCCAGGCGAGCGCATCGACTGGTGGTATCACAATCTGGGCTCGGTCACGGGCGCCGGCATTGCCGAGATCACCAACCAGATGGAGTATGACGACGAGGTCGCCTATCACGCCTCGCGCAAGCTCTTTGATCTCTCGCGCGGCCACGACGAACGCCCCTGGTGCCTGACCGTCAGCTTCACGCATCCGCACGACCCTTATGTCGCGCGCCGCAAATTCTGGGATCTCTACGAGGACTGCTCGGCGCTCGATCCGGCGGTTGCGCCGATCGCCTTCGACGAGCAGGATCCGCACTCGCAGCGTCTGATGAAAGCCTGCGACCACGATGCTTTCGACATCCGCCCGGAAGAGATCAGGCGGGCAAGGCGGGGCTATTTCGCCAATATCTCCTATGTCGACGAGAAGATCGGCGAAATCCTCGCCGTCCTGGAGCGGACCCGCATGGCCGAAAACACGATCATCCTCTTCGCGTCCGACCATGGCGATATGCTCGGCGATCGCGGTCTCTGGTTCAAGATGAACTTCTTCGAAGGATCGGCCCGCGTTCCGCTGATGATCTCAGTTCCCGGCTGGAAACCCAAACGCATCGATCAGCCCGTCTCCACCCTCGATGTGACGCCGACACTCGCCGGCCTTGCTGGGATAGATATCGCCTCGTTGAAACCGTGGACCGAGGGCTGGGATCTCGCAGCACTCGCCGAAGGCACCGGCAGTCGCGGTCCCGTGCCGATGGAATATGCGGCAGAAGGCTCCGAAGGGCCGCTCGTCTGTATCAGGGACGAGCGATACAAGCTCTCGCTCTGCGAGAAGGATCCGCCGATGCTGTTCGATCTCGAGGCCGATCCTGAAGAACGCGACAATCTGGCGACCGATCCCTCGCATGCCGACACCTTGGCGCGGCTCACCGAACAGGCAAGCCGGCGCTGGAACCTTGCCGATTTCGACGCAGCCGTGCGCGAGAGCCAGGCGCGCCGCTGGGTGGTCTATGCGGCGCTTCGCAACGGCGCCTATTATCCGTGGGATTATCAGCCGCTGCAGAAAGCCTCGGAACGCTATATGCGCAACCACATGGACCTGAACGTGCTCGAGGAAAACCAAAGGTTCCCGCGTCAGGAATAGCCTTCCGACTAAGCCGTCCTGACTGCCGGCGCCTCTCGCAGGAAATCCTCGATGAACTGCTTTTGCAGCAGGATGCCGTCCCATTCATCGGGGAAAAAGGGCGAGTCGTAGATCAGCGTGAAGGGGCCGGCGTAGCCGGCCTTTTCGCACATCTCCAGGCACTTGCGGTAATCCTCGGCATCGAGGCCGGCAGTACCGTAATCAGCCTTGGCGTGACAGATTTCCGCCCGGCGCATGATATCGGCGAGGCCTTGATATTTCGCAGGCGCCGCCCAGTTGCCGAGGTCGCCGTTGAGCCCGACCTTGCCGTCCAGCCGGTCCAGCAGCCAGTTCATTTCGACGGGCGACGGCAGCAAATCGAACCAATTCTCGACGACGACGCGCACACCGCTGCCTTCTGCCTTTTCACCGAGCCAGCGCAAATGGCGGGCGGCGCGGGTCAGATTTTCCTCCGTCGGCTTCTGCTTGCCGGCGATGACCCGCATCTTCTGCGCCCCGAGGGTAGCCGCAATGCCGATCCACTCTGCCATCCACTCGACGTCGCGTTCGGCCGTTTCGGGATGACTGGGATCACCGTCCTCGACGAGCAGCGTCTGGAACAGCACGTTCGACGCCGCCATCGCGTCGCGCAGTTTACTTATATAGGCGGTGTCGAGGCTCGGCAGATGGAAGGAGCAGACCTCCAGCCGGTTGATACCGCGGGCCGCAAGCGCCGCCGGCACGTCGATCAGCGCAGCCGCACCGGGACCATAAGGTTCTTTCGGCGCGGCACTTTTGTCAGGATCGGGACTATAGGCATAAACGGCGCCGAGCAGCCGATGCAGCGACCATGTCGAAACCGCGAAACGTCCGTTTTGCAAAACCTGCACGTGCTGTCCTCCGAGATCTCCTCATGCCATCAATGGCCACTAAATCCCGGCGGTCAATTGCAAATTCAGGCAAAATCGTCGCGGATGATCGCCTCGGCGGCAAGCGCCGTACCGAGCAGCGCTTCGTCGCGACGGGCAGTCGCTGAAAGCAGCAGGCCGACCGGCATCCCGGCCTCACCGGTGCCGCAGGGAATGGAGACGCCGCACCAGTCGAGGAAATTACCGAGCGCGGTGTTGCGCAGCGTCTTGTTGTTCGTCGCGAAGAACAGTTCATCGTCCTGCGCCAGCGGTTTAATCGGAGGAGCGACATGGGCAACTGCGGAAAAGGCGATCAGGCGGTCGCCGACGAGACGCTCGACATCGACGATGAGGCGGCTGCGCGCTTCGAGGATTCTGAGGTAATCGGGCAGCGTCGTCTTGCTTCCAAGCCGGGTGCGCATGACGACGCGGTGGTCCATGCGGTCGGCATCCGGTCCCGCCAAGCGTTCGCGGTGAAGCGCAAAAGCCTCCGCCGTCACCAGCGGACCATATCTCGTCATCAGATCGAAAATCTCGTTGAAGGCCGGGATGACGATGCGGGCAACATTGGCACCGGCCTTTCGAAGACGTTCCAATGCTGCCTCGAACGCGGCGACGACGCCGGGTTCGGCCCCGTCGAAGACGATATTCTCAGGCACGACGAGTTCCAGCCCCTGCAAGGGACGTTCGGCGACAACAGGCGCCGTCAGCCCGCGCATCGCCGCGTCGATACAGACTGCGTCCCTGACGGCACGGCAGAGCGGCCCCAGCGAATCCAGGCTTTTTGCCAGCGGATAGACGCCTTCCATCGTATACCGGCCGCGCGTCGCCTTGTAGCCGACGATGCCGTTCAAGGCGGCGGGAATGCGCACAGAGCCGCCGGTATCCGTTCCCATGGCAACCGGCACCAGCCCGGCCGCAACGGCGACGCCCGCACCGGAGGACGAACCACCCGGAATGCGCGGGAGATCGGTGCTGCGCGGATTTACCGGCGTGCCGTAGTGCGGATTGATGCCGAGGCCGGAAAAAGCGAATTCGCTCATATTCGTGCGGCCAACGGCGACCATGCCCGCCTGCCTGAGCAAACCGACGACGGCCGCATCGTGCCTTGCCGGCGCATCGCCGGCAAGGACAATGGAACCGGCCGTCGTCGCCAGGCCTTCCATGTCGAAAAGATCCTTCCAGGCGATCGGAATGCCGTCCAGCAATCCGAGCGAGCGCCCTTCCCGCAAACGCTTCGAGGAGGCGAGCGCCTCCTCCATAGCCCGGCTTTCAGTGAGCGTGGTGAACACGGCCTTGTCGGCATAATTTGCGATGGATTCGAAGACCGCCTCGGCCACGTCGACCGGATCGGCCGCACCGCCTTGAATGAGAGTGGAAAGCTGCGCGACCGACATCGCGCCGAAGGATTTGCTCATGGGACGATCCAGACGGAAGGTGATCTCCTGACCTACCCCGGATCGTTCCAACGAGCCAGAGCTTCACGATATTTTGCATTTATTAGGACGATTTTTTGAACACTGAGTTTGCAGATCGCCTCTTCAATTGCCACGATCGAAGACACACATGCTGCTCGCATGAGGAGTGGGCTCGGCATGAGGGTAAGAGGTTTGCTCTTAGGATCCGGCTCCGCATGCGTTGCAGGAGTATTTGAAATGACAGATCGTGAAAATTTGACCCGTCGCCAGGATATGGTGACCCTCCATGTGAAAGAGGACGAGACCTCCGGCTTGGGCGAGCGCGACTATGTGGAACATGTCAGCGCCCAGAAACTTTCGGGCTTCGAGCGCATTGTCGTGGTCGGAGCGCTGCTTGTCTTGAGCTTTGCCGGATTTGCCGCATATTCATCCGGCAATACGGATCCGATGACGACATCGGCCATTGCGGCCACATCAGGCGACAACGCGCCGCATCATCAGACCTACGGCCATTGCCGTGACAGCAGCCCGTACGCCGAAAGGGTCTGCTGACCGCAAGAAGTACCGCCGGGCATGGAAACCTTGGCCCAGGCTGCATCGACAGCAGGAAAGGGAAAAGGACCATGGCCGGTGATGTCGACTACAATCTTCACCGCTTCATCGACGCCCAGAACGGCGTCTATGAGCGGGCGCTCTCCGAGCTGAAGGCCGGACGCAAGACCTCCCACTGGATGTGGTTCATCTTCCCGCAGATCGCCGGTCTCGGCACCTCGCCGATGGCCGAGAAATATGCGATCCGTTCGGCCGAGGAAGCGGTCGCCTATCTCGCCGATCCCATTCTCTCGAGCCGGCTGCTGCGCTGCGTCGAAGCAATTCTGTCCGTTACCGGCCGATCCGCGCATGAGATCCTGGGCTCGCCCGACGACCTCAAATTACGCTCGTCGATGACCTTGTTTGCCGCGATCAGCGATCACGGCTCGCCCTTTCACCGGGCGATCGAGCGTTTCTATCAGGGAAAATTCGACGAGCGGACGATGGAGATCCTCAGCGCCGGCGATTAAGGTCTTGCGCAATCCTGACGCAAAACCGCCGCACGCCTTTACATTGCATTAGCGGCCCGGCCGGCTCTCCAACGCGGCAATTTCCTCGGAAATCTCGCTCAACCGCTGGCGCAGATCGCTGTCGGTGCCGTCATCAACCTCCTCGTCGCCGAAGCAATAACGCGCATCATGAAGCTCCAGCTTGGCTTCGAGCTCCGCGCGTTTGGCATACAGGTGCTTGAGATAGACATAATTCATCTCTCTGCCTCCATGTCACTCCCTCACGGGAGAACGACGCCGAAACGGTAAGGTTCCCGAAACGGTTCAGGCGAAAGAGGCGATCGCCGCCCTGCAGGCCTTGGCGAAATGCCCGCAGCATCCATCGGCGCCCATGGCCTGGCGGCTGACGCGCGCACCTTCGAGGAGCAGCGTCAGAGTATCGGCAAGCAGTTGGGGTTCGCGCGCACCGGCCGCCGAACAGAGCGCGACTAGGCGATCACGCTGCTCGGCCTTGTGCCGCTCGATCATCTCATGGGCGGGATGACCCTCACCCTTGAGCTCGATGGCGGCGTTGGCGAGATCGCAACCGGCGGGCTCGCCGTTCAGACATTGCGCCCGCATATCCACCCAGGCATCCAGCTGAGCGCGTGGATTGCCGGGATGCTCTGCCTCCAGCTCGCGCCAGATTGCGCCCGCCTTGTCGGAGGCCCGGCGCAGTGTCTCGCAGACGAGTTCGTCCTTCGAGCCGAAATGCCGGTAGAGTGTCATCTTGTTGGTGAGAGCCGCGTCGGCGATGGCATCGACGCCGATGCCGCGGATGCCGTGCTCGCGGAAAAGCTCCAGGGCGGTCGAGACGATACGCTCCCGCGGCGGGATGCGATCTTCTGAAACGGCTGCGGAGATTTCATTCGAAGTTTCTGATTTTTTTGCGGACGAAGTCCTTGACATCAATGTGACCGATCGGTAACAACTGTATTGTTACTTACCGGTAACACCACACACCGCGAAAGTCAACGCCAAGGGCGTGACGGCGGGAGTGGAACACGGGCGACCGCCCACGAAAGGAGGACAAGCCATGAGAAAGACCAGAGACGACCTGACGATATCCGAAGCCCTCCGCGACCCCCTGATCGCCATGGTGTTGCGCGCCGACGGCGTGAAGCTTGAAGACTTCAAGCAACTCCTGGAGACGGCCGCCGGTAAACGCGAACCGCGCCCGACGTCAGTGGGCAACATGATCGGCGCGCTTGCTAGCCGCGCCAATCTGCCGGCGATGCCCTGCTTCGGCTGATAACGCCGTCTGAAAGTTTGGGGATCTCTCCCTGCCCCCGTCAAGGGCTGCCGCCTTACGAAGCGGCGGCCTTTGTCGTTTGATGGCAACGTCCCGATACGCGAGGGAACAATAGATTCCATTCCCTCCTCAAATCGCGGGATCAGCCTTTCAGCGGTGTGCTCGCCACCGACGACGGCGCGATCGTCACGACGCCGACCCGCGTTAGAGGATCGGGCGATCAACCTACAAGATGTTGCGATTTGCCACAGCGACCGCTATGCCATAGTAATGTAACATGACCGCAGTTTTCATGAGGTGCGTGGAATTGGACGGAAAAACATCACCTGAAGCTTACTCCGAAGATGAGGGCCTTGCCGATGAAAGCGGCGGCAAGGGCACGCGGCGTGCGCGCGTCAGCGGTATCGACCGCGCGCTTCAGGTGATCGATCATCTTTACGAGACGGGGTCGCCGGCCGGCGTCTATGCCATTGCCAAGGCGGTCAAGGCGCCGCTGTCGACCGTCTACGTCATCGTCGACGATCTCGTGGAAAAGAACATGCTGACGCGCCAGGCGGACGGCTCGGTCTGGCTCGGCGCGCGGCTCTATCATTACGGCCTCGCCTATGCCCGATCGCTGGATTTTATGAGCATCGCCACCCACGAAATGCACGATCTCTGCCGCCAGGCCGGAGAAACCGTGCAGGTCTGCGGCCGCGAAGGCGACTATATGCTGGTGCTTGCCATGGCCGACGGCCCGAGCCACTTCCAGGTGGCCTCCCGCGTCGGCACCCGTGTGCCGCTGAACTGGACGGCATCCGGCCGTCTGCTCGTCGGCCACCTGCCCGAGGATGAGCGCATCGAGCTTTTCAAGCGCTGCGCCCGCTCGTCGCCAACGGGCCGTGCCGAGATCGATCCAGGCACCCTGTCGGAAGCCGCCGGCAAGGCCTTTGAGTCGCGCCTGTCGATCCAGGCGGGGGAATCGGATTATGCCGTCGCCTGCATCGCTTCTCCGATTTGCGATCGCGACGGCCAGTGCGTCGCCACCATCTCCATCGTCCTGCCGGAGCAGAAGGCCTTTTCCGACGAAAACCATTATACCGCGCATGTGCGCAGTTCGGCGGAGCGGATCGAAAAGCTGATGGGCTGGCGCAACCGCTGAACCCTGCCCCTCCCAGCGGATCCTACCGGTAGGAATAGCCGTGGCTATGGCGCACGAGCTTGCGTGCCCGCGGCACATAGCGGCTGGCGGCGAAGGCATCGGCGCCGATAACCGCGTAGCGCGGCTCGAACAGCTTGTTGAGAACCGAGACGTCGCCGTTGGAATCCGTGGCCTCGAGCTCGGAATCGACAAGGTCGAAAATGGTGAATTCCGCTTGCGAGCCGACCGAAAGCCGGTCCTCCATTGACAGCTTGATGACGGATGCCGGCGCATGGGTGACGGCCTCCACCACTTTGTCGAAGGGCATGCCGACGCTGAGCAGCTTCGACATCGTCGTCGCCAGATCCCAGACCGGAAAATTCATCGAATGGCCGTGCAGGTCGGTTGAGATCGAGAACGGCAAAAGCCCGCGCGCAATCGCCGCTTCGGCGACCTTGAAGGAGAAGGAGGCGCCGCCGTGGCCGATGTCGAGACGGATGCCCTCGGAGGCGCAACGCTCGGCGAGATAGAAGAGGTCCTCGTCCTCCATGAGGCTCGAACCGGCCTTGCCGTTGAAACAATGGGTGACGACGTCGCCGGGACCGAGGATCTCCAGCACTTCGTCATAAAGCGCCGGCGGCTCGCCGACATGCACCATCATCGGCACTTTCAGGATCTTGGCGATCTTCTTGCCAAGTTTGACCGGCGTGACGCCCCACGAGCCGGTGATGACATGGCTGGCGCGCACCTTGATGCCGACGATGTGCTCGCTGTTGTCGGCATAGACTTCGAGGATGCGGTCGAGATCGATATCCCTTATGTCCCTGAGTTCTGCGACACGATTGCAGGCGACGAGACCGATCGAGCCGAGGTTCAGGAAAGCCTTGATACGCTCGCGTGAGCGCTCGATGATATATTCGCGGAAACCGTGGAAATTCGCCTCACCGGCTGAACCGGCATCGACCAGCGTGGTGACACCGCGCTCGACGCCGCACTCCGAGGGGCGGATGGAGATGTCGGTGCCGCCGTGCCAGATGTGCACGTGCAAATCGATCCAGCCCGGGGAAATGAACGCGCCCTTGCCGTCTATGCGGGTCACATCCTGCGAGAGGGCAAGCGACGGACCGATCTCGGCGATCCTGCCGTCGGCATTGACGAGAATGTCGATTACCCCCTCGGATGTGTCCGCGCCGAAAGCCATCGGTTTGACATTGGTGAGGAGAAGCGGCTTCTTCGCCTGATCGCCGGACATGGCATGCATTCCTTTCAAAGTCTCGGATGGGATCACTCCTCGTCATCCGTCTGCGGGTCGTTATGGAAGGGTGCTGGGGAAGTTAGATATGGCGCCTCAGGGAACCGCATCACTGCAATTCCATAGTTATGCTATATAAATCTTTATAATAGAATAAAGCCGAGGGCGACGCTGTCAAGGAAAATGACGCAGCCCGTCGCCGCTGAGGAAACGTTAGCGGCGCTCCTTCCGAAGCACGCCTGTTTTGAAGATCGGGTAAATTCGCTTTTATTTTCAATCCCGAAGGATTGAATAGTCAAGCTGTTCCAGGTGATCCGGATCTGCAATGGCATCGATTGCGGCGATCCTGCCATCGGCGATCGTCAGCGCCACCACGACGCGAAGCTGGCCCGCGATCTGTACGACGAATCCGAGCCCGCCGTCGACGATGGCGATTTCGGCCGCCTGCGCCCGGCCCTTGAAGGCTTCGGCCACCTGAGCTGCGCCGCGCATTTCACCAATGGTGCCGAAGCGGGCCGCCGTCGCATCCGGCCGGAAGACGACGTCAGGAGCAAGCACCACGAGCAAGCCTTCCAGATCACCATTGCGCGACGCCGTCAGAAAGGCCTCGGCGATCGTCCGCTTGCGCCCGAAATCGACATCAGGCGCTTCGTCCAAGCCCTGCACCCGGCGGCGGGCGCGGCTTGCCAGCTGACGGGTGGCAGCGGACGAACGGCCGATGATCGGCGCGATCTCGTCGAAAGGCAGATCGAACATGTCATGCAATACGAAGGCGACACGTTCGACAGGCGCCAGCGTCTGCAGCACGACGAGCAGCGCCAGCCCGACCGAATCGGCAAAAGCCGCCTCGCGCTCCGGATCCCTGGCCGGATCGGCGATCCCGGCATGAGTGGGCAACTCCAGCGGCTCCTCACGCCGGGTCTTGCGCGCCCGGAGCATGTCGAGGCAGATGCGCGCCACCACGGTCGTCAGCCAGCCGCCGAGATTGCCGACATCGGTCGTATCGGTGCGGCTCAGCCGCAGCCAGGCCTCCTGAACGGCATCATCAGCCTCGCTGCGCGAGCCGAGCATGCGATAGGCGGCAGCCCTCAGATGCGGCCTGTTCGCCTCGAACTCATCGGCCAGCCATTTTTTCTCGTCCATTTGTCACATTCCTCCGCTGCGTTCCGTCAAAGCCATGACGAATGAAACCCGGCCGATGTGACGACGCCGGCGGATCGTCAAACGATAAACCTATCAAGGAGACATATCATGCAGGAGAGAATGGGAAATCCCGCCCTCGTCCTTCCCGCGGCCATGCAGGCGCTCAATGCGCTCAGCCAGGTGCCAGCCGAAACAGGCCTTTCGCCAAAGCTGCTCGAACTCGTCAATCTGCGCGCCAGCCAGATCAACGGCTGCAGCGTCTGCATCGACGGCCATCCCCGCATCGCAAAGAAGCTCGGCGAGACGGATGAAAGACTTTTCGCCGTCAGCGCATGGCGCGACACGCCCTATTTCAGCGACGCCGAACGGGCGGCCCTTGCTTTGACCGAAGCGGTGACCCGCGTCAGCGACCGCGCCGACCCGGTGCCGGACGAGATCTGGGACGAGGCGACCCGCCACTATGACGGCAGGAGCCTTGCCGCACTCGTCATCGCCATCGCCAATATCAACGTCTGGAACCGGCTGAACATCGCCACCCGCCAGATCGCCGGCGCCTGGAAACCGTGAGCGCCGATTGCCGGCAGCGTTTCACCCCGCGCTGCCGGCAAACATGTTTCTCAGATGATACCGCCGCCGCCGGCAACCGAAGCCGGCCGCTCAGCCGCCACCTTCTTGCGGTAACCGCTGGCGCGGTAGACGGCGATCGGATCGATCGCGCCGCCGGCCCTGCGGCGGGCTTCAGCGAGGATCGGCTCGACATCGGCGCGATAGGCACGCTTCAGCGTTTCAGACGCCATCAGCGCGTCATTGTCCTGCTGGTAGCCGTCAAGCGCCTTGCGATCGACGATCAGCGCCTGCGCATAGGCGCGGCGGATTTCGTTGGCACTGTTGATCAGGCTTTCGATCGGGTCGGTGACATTGTGCGACTGGTCGATCATGTGCGCCGGGTTGAAATCATTGACGCCGCGCTGTTCGGCATCGACCAGTTCGTTGAAGACGAGGAACAGCCGATAGGGATCGATCGCGCCGGCATCGAGATCGTCGTCGCCATATTTCGAATCGTTGAAATGGAAGCCGCCGAGCTTACCGAACTGGATCAGCCGGGCGACGATCATCTCGATATTGGTGTTCGGCGCATGGTGGCCGAGATCGACAAGGCAATAGGCCTTGGGACCGAGCGTCTGGGCAATCAGGTAATTGGTGCCCCAATCCTGCACGATGGTAGAATAGAAGGCCGGCTCGTACATCTTGTGTTCGGAGAACAGCTTCCAATCGTCGGGCAGCGCCTTGTAAATGTCGGCCATCGAGGCGAGGTAGCGCTCGAAAGCCTTGGTGAAATGGCTCTGACCGGGGAAATTCGAGCCATCACCGATCCAGACCGTCAGCGCCTTGGAGCCGATCGCCCTGCCGATCTCGATGCATTCGAGATTGTGCTCGACCGCCTGGGCGCGTGTCGCCGCATCGGTGTGGCTGAGCGAACCGTATTTGTAGGAATGGGCCTGGCCGGGAGCATCGGAAAAGGTGTTCGAATTCATCGCATCGAAGCCGAGGCCGAGCGCATCGCCCTTGGCCTTCAATTCCCGTGCGTCCGCCTTGTCCCAGGGAATATGCAGGGAAACATTCGGCGTCGCCTGCGTCAGCTGGTTGATGACGGCGCAATCGTCGAGCTTGTCGAAGATGCCGCGCGGCTCGCCCGTGCCGGGGAAGCGGGCAAAGCGCGTACCGCCGGTGCCCACACCCCAGGAGGGAACCGCGACGAAGAACTCCGCCACCTTGCGGGTGACCGCCTCGATATCGACGCCGCGACGGGCAAGGTTCGCACCCAGCGCCTCGTAATCGGCTTTCAGCGCGGCTGCCCGCTTGTCGTTTTCACTGGCGATCAGATCCTGCGCGATCCTGAATTCGGCCATATCTTCCTCCCGATTGTTTCTTTCTCCCCTTCTCCCCAGCGGGGAGAAGGTGGCCCGAAGGGTCGGATGAGGGGGCCACACGGCAGGACGCCATTGTACTTCGCTTCCCGCTCAGAACACGCATCGCTTCGCTCTGCGTCCCCCTCATCTGCCTGCCGGCATCTTCTCCCCGCCGGGGAGAAGAGACCAAGCCTCACCGCGTAAAGCTCTGCACGTTGCCGGCATCGACGTTGATGATGTTGCCGGTCGACTTGGCCGAAAGATCAGAAGCCAGGAAATAGATCGCCTCGGCGATATCCTCCGGAAACACGTTGAGCTTCAGCATCGAACGCTTGCGGTAATGTTCCTCGAGCTCGTCCACCTCGATCTTCGACGAGGCGGCGCGCTGTTCGCGCCATTCTCCGCTCCAGATCTTCGAGCCGCGCAGAACGGCGTCCGGGTTGACGGTATTGACGCGGATGCCGGCATCCGCACCCTCGAGCGCCAGGCAGCGGGCGAGATGGATTTCGGCGGCCTTTGCGGTGCAATAGGCAGAAGCGTTCGGCGAGGCGGCGAGACCGTTCTTCGAAGCGACGAAGACGACATTGCCGCCGAGCGCCTGGCGGCGGAACAGCCGGAAAGCCTCACGCGAGACGAGGAAATAGCCGGTCGTGAGAATATCGATATTGCGGTTCCAGGTCGACAGTTCAGTTGCTTCGATCGGCGCGGACGAGGCAATGCCGGCATTCGAGATGAGGACGTCGATGCCGCCGAATTCGACGCAGGCTTCCGCAAAGGAAGCAATCACCGCATCTTCCTTGGTGACGTCGAGCCGGATGCTGCGAACGGCGTCGGCGCCGTATCTCTTGACGAAATCGGCCTCGGTGCTCTCGAGCGCCGCCTGGTCGATATCGGCAAGCACGACGCAGGCGCCCTCGCCGACGAGGCGCGCGGCCGTCGCCCGACCGATGCCACCGGCGCCACCGGTGACGAAGGCCACCCGGCCGGCCAGGCTCTTCGGCTTCGGCATGCGCTGGAGCTTGGCCTCTTCGAGCAGCCAGTATTCGATATCGAAGGCTTCCTGCTCCGGCAGGCCCTGATATTCCGATACGGTCGAGGCGCCGCGCATCACGTTGATGGCGTTGACATAGAATTCGCTGGCGATGCGGGCCGTCGCCTTGTCGCGGGCAAAGGAGAGCATGCCGACGCCGGGAACGAGGAAGATGACGGGATTGGCGTCGCGCATGGCGGGCGAATTGTCATGCTTGCAGTCGTTGTAATAGCGGGCGTAATCGGCGCGGTAATCCTCCAGCGCCTTGTCGAGGCCAGCGACAATCGCGTCGATATCCGGCTTGGTCGGGTCGAAATCGACGATCAGCGGACGGATCTTGGTGCGCAGAAAGTGATCCGGGCAACTGGTGCCGAGTGCGCCGAGCGGGCGCAGATCCCTGGAATTGACGAATTCGAGCACGGCGTCCTGATCGTCGAAATGACCGAGCTTGCGCTCCTGCTTGCCGATGCGGCCGCGGATCTCCGGCATCAGCCGGGCGGCAATGGCGCGGCGTTCGGCAACGGGCAGGCTCTGCGTGACCGCGCCGCCGAAAATCGTCTTTCCTTCCGTCTTCTCGGCAAACCAGACGATCGCCTTGTTGATGATATCGAGCGTCAGCTCGTAGCAGGCCTTGGCGTCATCAGCCCAGGTGAAGAGACCATGGCTTTCGAGCACGACCCCCTTAGCGTTCGGGTTCGCCTTGACGAAGGCTTCGAGGTCGAGGCCAAGCTGGAAGCCCGGACGGCGCCACGGCAGCCAGCCGATCTCGTCGCCGAAGATCTGCTGCGTCAATTCCTTCGAATTCTTCGACGCGGCGATGGCAATGATCGCGTCCGGATGCATGTGGTCGACATGGGTGAAAGGCACGAAACCGTGCAGCGGCGTGTCGATCGAGGCGGCGCGAGCGTTGAGGTTGAAGGTGCAGTGCGGCAGGAAGCCGACCATGCGATCCTCGTCCTCGACGCCCTTGTAGATGGCCTTCAGTGATTCCAGTTTGTCCTGGTAGAGTGTCGCGAAACCGTCGAGCTTGATGGTGCCGACATCGCCGCCGGAGCCCTTGACCCAAAGCACCTTGACCTTGCCGCCGTCAAGCGGATCGGTTTCCATCACCTTCGCCGAGGTGTTGCCGCCGCCATAATTGGTGATGCGCTTGTCGGCGCCGAGCAGATTGGAGCGATAGAGAAGTTTGCCGGGCTCGTCGAGACCTGCCGCGTAACCATCATCCCACCGGTTTTCCAGAAGCCGGACGTTCGCCGCCATGTCATCCTCCCATATATATCATCATCGGGACGCGAGGTTCGCGCCCCTTTTCGTTGACGGTATCGCTCATCAAAGCCAAACTTGTCAATCGAAAACGATCAAATTCGATTATTGTGCAACGCAATATGAAAATTTATGATCGTTTGTGATTGACAGCCTTTAACGGATACGAAATAAATATGACAAGAGGAGGAGCCCAATGCACGAACGCGAACGCCATCGCATCATCCTAAGCGCCGTTCAGGAAAAGTCCGTCGTCACGATCCAGGACATTTCCGAGTTGACGGAAGCCTCTGAAGCGACCATCCGGCGCGACATTGCGGCTCTTCATGTGCAGGGCAAGATCCGTCGTGTCCGCGGCGGCGCGGAAGCGGTGCACCCGCCGCAACTCGGCAATCTTGCCGGCCGGCCCTTCAGGGTTTCAGAATCGGTCAACATCGATAAAAAACGCGCAATTGCACGCGCAGCCGTCGATCTCTGTGAAGCGGGCGACGCCATTATCATCAATGGCGGCACCACGACCTTCCAGATGGTGCATTACATGGCCGGCCACCGCTTGCAGGTCATGACCAATTCTTTCGCGATCGCCGAACATCTGGTGAAGCATTCCAAAAACACCGTGACTGTGCCGGGTGGCGCGATCTACCGCGAACAGAGCCTGATCCTGTCGCCTTTCGACAATGACGCGATCCGCAACTTTTATGCGCGGCGGATGTTCATCGGCGCGCAGGGCGTCGGCCCGCTCGGCATCATGGAGGCGGACGCCCTCATCATTCAGAGCGAGCAGAAACTGATGCACCAGGCCGACGAGCTCGTCGTCATGGTCGATTCAAGCAAATTCAATCGCCGGTCGAGCCTCATTCTCTGCGCGCTCGACCGCGTTTCTGTGGTCATCACCGATGACGGAATCTCGGAAGAGGCAGCTCGTATGATCGAGAATGCCGGCGTCCGGCTCGTTGTCGCAAGCCCGGTGGCTCAGGCTGTGAAGGAGGATTCCTCGTCGGTCGCATAAGGCGCCGCCGAGGTGTGGAAGTCTAATCTTAATGGGAGGAAAATGACATGAAACTCGCAAAGACACTTGCGCTCGGCGTAGCGCTGGCCGTCGCCATGATGGCCGGCACGGCAAGCGCCAAGGACATCAAGATCGGCCTCGTCGTGAAGTCGCTCGGCAACGGCTTCTTCGACGCCGCCAACAAGGGCGCCCAGGAAGCAGCCAAGGAACTCGGCGGCGTGGAAGTGATCTACACCGGTCCGACGACCACGACGGCCGAAGGCCAGATCGAAGTCATCAACTCGCTGATCGCCCAGGGCGTTGACGCTATCGCCGTTTCGGCCAACGATCCGGATGCGCTCGTTCCGGCCCTGAAGAAGGCTGCCCAGCGCGGCATCAAGGTCATCTCCTGGGATTCCGGCGTCGCGCCGGAAGGCCGCATCCTGCAGCTCAACCCGTCGTCCAACGAGCTGATCGGCAAGATGTGCCTGACGCTCGCCAAGGACCACCTCGACGGCGGCAAGGGTGACTTCGCCATCCTGTCGGCAACGACCACTTCGACCAACCAGAACATCTGGATCGACCAGATGAAGAAGCAGCTCAAGGACTTCCCGGGCCTCAACCTCGTCACCACCGTTTACGGCGACGACCTCTCGGACAAGTCCTATCGTGAAGCCGAAGGTCTGCTGAAGTCGAACCCGAACGTCAAGGTCATCGTCGCTCCGACGACGGTCGGCGTTCTCGCCGCTTCCAAGGTCGTCGAAGACAAGGGCCTGGTCGGCAAGGTCTACGTCACCGGTCTCGGCCTGCCCTCTGAAATGGCTGGCGCGATCAAGTCGGGTGCCACCAAGGAGTTCGCTATCTGGAACCCGATCGACCTCGGCTACTCTGCAACGCAGATCGCCTATCACCTGGCAAAGGGTGATGCCGACGGCAAGCCGGGCAGCGAAATCGCAGCCGGCCGCATGGGCAAGATCAAGATTGGCGACAATGGCGAAGCCGCTATGGCCGACCCCTTCGTCTACAATGCCTCGAACATCGACCAGTTCTCCAAGGTCTTCTGATTGCAGAGATCATGAACGGACACCCGGCGGCTCTGCCGCCGGGCTTCTCTTTCGATGGTGGTAAGCTTGCTGATGACCCCTGCCCTTCAACACCCCGTCTCGGATCCAAAACCTGACGACGCAACTGCCATTCTGGAAATGCGCGGCATTTCGCAGATTTTCCCGGGCGTGAAGGCGCTCGATAATGTCAGCATCGCGCTCTATCCCGGCAAGGTGACGGCGCTGATCGGCGAAAACGGCGCCGGCAAATCGACACTCGTCAAGATCCTGACCGGCATCTACTGGCCGAACGAAGGCGAGATCCTGGTCGACGGCCGGCCGGTGACCTTTGCCAGCGCCCAGGCCGCGATCGATGCGGGCGTCACCGCCATCCACCAGGAAACCGTGCTTTTCGACGAGCTGACGGTTGCCGAAAACATCTTCCTCGGTCATGCGCCGCGCACGCGTTTGCGCACCATTGACTGGCAGGCGATGAACAGCCGCTCCAGGGCTTTGCTGACCGCCCTTGAAAGCAATATCGATCCGACGATCCGGTTGAAGGACCTCTCGATCGCGCAGCGCCATCTGGTGGCGATCGCGCGCGCTTTGTCGATCGAGGCCCGCATCGTCATCATGGACGAGCCGACCGCCGCTCTCTCCCGCAAGGAGATCGACGATCTCTTCCGCATCGTCCGGGGCCTGAAGGAACAGGGTAAGGCGATCCTCTTCATCAGCCACAAGTTCGACGAACTTTATGAGATTGCCGACGACTTCGTAGTCTTCCGCGACGGCCGCGCCGTCGGCCAGGGCCGGCTCAAGGAAACGCCGCAGGACGAAATCGTCCGGATGATGGTCGGCCGCGACGTCGAGAACGTATTTCCGAAGACCGAGGTCGCCATCGGCGGCCCGGTGCTCGAAGTCGAAAAATACTGCCACCGCACGGAATTCCGCGATATTTCGCTGACGCTGCGCAAAGGCGAGATCCTCGGCGTTTACGGCCTGATCGGCGCCGGACGCTCGGAGCTCGCGCAATCGCTCTTCGGCATCACCAGGCCGCTCTCCGGCAGGCTTGTTCTCGAAGGACGGGAAATTTCGATTAACTCGCCGCACGATGCCATCAGAGCCGGCATCGTCTACGTGCCGGAAGAACGCGGCCGCCATGGCCTGGCGCTGCCGATGCCGATCTATCAGAACATGACGCTGCCGTCCCTGACGCGCACCTCACGCAAGGGCTTTCTGCAGGCGGCGCAGGAATTCGCGCTCGCCCGCAAATATGCCGAGCGGCTGGATCTGCGCGCAGCTGCCCTTTCCGTGCCTGTGGGTACACTGTCCGGCGGCAACCAGCAGAAGGTCGTCATCGGCAAATGGCTTGCCACCATGCCCAAGGTCATCATCCTGGATGAGCCAACCAAGGGCATCGACATCGGCTCGAAGGCCGCCGTCCATGGCTTTATCAGCGAACTTGCCGCAGAAGGCCTCTCCATCATCATGATCTCTTCCGAACTGCCCGAAATCATCGGCATGTCGGATCGCGTTCTGGTCATGAAGGAAGGCCTGTCGGCCGGGCTCTTCGAGCGCAATCAGCTTTCGCCGGAAGCGCTCGTGCGCACGGCGACCGGAAATGCATGAGGTGATGGGCATGGCCAAACTGATCAGAAAACGCGAAACCCTGCTCTTCGCCATCATCGTTGTGATGATCGCCGTCTTCTCGACGCGCGCTGCCGATTTCGCCTCACCTGATAATCTCGCCGGCATCTTCAACGACACGGCGATCCTCATCATCCTGGCGCTTGCCCAGATGACGGTCATCCTGACGAAATCGATCGATCTCTCGGTTGCCGCCAATCTTGCCTTTACCGGCATGGCCATTGCGATGATGAACGCCGCGTTTCCCGGCCTGCCGCTGATCGCGCTGATCCTTGCTGCGATCGTGATCGGCGCCGCCCTCGGTTCGATCAACGGCTTCCTTGTCTGGCGCCTTGAAATCCCGCCGATCGTCGTGACCCTCGGCACGCTCACCATCTATCGCGGCATGGCCTTCGTGCTCTCCGGCGGCGCCTGGGTGAATGCGCACCAGATGACGCCGATCTTCCTCTCGGTCCCCCGCACGCCGATCCTCGGCCTACCGGTCCTTAGCTGGGTTGCGATCATCATCGTCGCGCTGATGTATATGCTGCTGCGCTACAGCCAGTTCGGCCGCTCGGCCTATGCGACCGGCGGCAATCCGACGGCTGCCGTCTATGCCGGCATCGATACGGGCAAGACCAAATTTCTCGCCTTCGTGCTTTCGGGGGCGCTTGCCGGTCTTTCCAGCTATCTCTGGGTCTCGCGTTATGCCGTCGCCTATGTCGATATCGCCAATGGTTTCGAGCTCGATAGCGTCGCGGCCTGTGTGATCGGCGGCATTTCGATTGCCGGCGGCGTCGGCTCGGTTGCCGGCACGGTACTCGGCGCACTCTTCCTCGGCGTCATCAAGAATGCCCTGCCCGTCATCGGCATTTCGCCCTTCACCCAAATGGCGATCTCGGGAACCGTCATCATTCTCGCCGTCGTCTTCAACGCCCGGCGCGAGCGCAATCGCGGCCGCATTATCCTGCGTGACCGTGCCGCAGCGGAGGTCGCAGCATGAGCATGGTTTCCGCCCCTCCAGGCAAGCAGACATCCGAAAAACGCGTTATCCCCAACCGCCTCGGTACGCCCTTCCGCCGCATCCTCGCGAGCTGGGAAGTGCTGCTCTTTGCCGTGGCCGTACTGATCTTCATCTTCAATTCGCTGGCCTCGCCCTACTTCCTCGACGCCTGGAACCTCTCGGACGCCACCTTCAACTTCACCGAAAAGGCCATGATCGCTTTTGCCATGGCGTTGCTCGTCATATCAGGCGAGATCGACCTCTCGGTCGCCTCGATCATCGCGCTCGCCTCGACGGCAATGGGTGCAGCGGCACAAGTTGGCATCGGCACGCCCGGCCTCGTCCTCATCGGCATCGGCACCGGCCTTGCCTGCGGCATCTTCAACGGCGTCCTCGTCTCGGTGCTGAAGCTGCCGTCGATCGTCGTCACCATCGGCACGATGAGCCTTTTCCGCGGCATTTCCTATATCGTGCTCGGCGACCAGGCCTATGGCAAATACCCCGCTGATTTCGCCTATTTCGGCCAGGGTTATGTCGTCTGGGTGTTCTCCTTCGAATTCGTGCTGTTCATCGTGCTAGCGATCCTCTTTGCGATCCTGCTGCATGCGACGAATTTTGGCCGGCAGGTCTATGCGATCGGCAACAATGATTTTGCCGCCCGCTTCTCCGGCATCCCGGTCGAGCGCGTCAAATTCATCCTCTTCCTGCTCACCGGCATCATGAGCGGTGTTGCCGCCGTCTGCCTGACCTCGCGCCTCGGCTCGACACGGCCGTCGATCGCGCAGGGCTGGGAGCTCGAAGTCGTCACCATGGTCGTGCTCGGCGGCATCTCGATCCTCGGCGGTTCCGGCACGATCGGCGGCGTCGTCATCGCCGCCTTCGTCATGGGCCTCGTCACCTTCGGCCTCGGCCTCTTGAACGTGCCAGGGATCGTTATGTCAATCTTCATCGGGCTGCTTCTCATCATCACCATCGCCATTCCGATCATCGCCCGCCGTATCAAAGCCATGAGCTCCCGATGACGCTAGAAAAACACGCCTTCAAGATGCAGCTCAATCCCGGCATGGAAGCCGAGTATCGCAAGCGGCATGACGAGATCTGGCCGGAACTGGTCGATCTCCTGCACAAATCAGGCGCCAGCGACTATTCCATCCATCTCGACCGCGAGACCAACACGCTGTTCGGCGTGTTGACGCGGCCGGCCGACCACACGATGGCGAGCCTGCCAGAACATCCGGTCATGAAGAAATGGTGGGCTCATATGGCCGATATCATGGCGACCAATCCAGACAATTCGCCTGTGCAAAGCGACCTCGTCACCCTCTTCCACATGCCATGAACGCCCCGTCCTATCGCCGCATCGCCGTCCTCGATATCGGCAAGACCAATGCCAAGGTCGTCGTGCTCGACAGCGGGACGGGCGCCGAGATCGCTGTCCTGAAGCGGCCGAACATTGCGATCAAGACCGGCCCCTACCCGCATTACGACATAGAGGCTCTCTGGTCCTTCGCACTCGATGCGCTGAAGAACCTTGCGCGAGAACCCGGCTTCGACGCCATTTCGATCACGACCCACGGCGCCGCCGCCGCGCTCATCGACGAGGACGGCAGGCTTGCCATGCCTGTGATCGATTACGAACACGAATATCCGCAGGAGATCCGCGACGCCTATACACGGCTGCGTCCCTCTTTCGACGAAACCTTCTCGCCGCGCCTCCCAATGGGCCTCAATGTCGGCGCGCAGCTGCATTACCAGAAAACCGCCTTTCCCGAAGAATTCGCCAGAGTCGCTGATATCCTCACCTACGCGCAGTACTGGGCGGCACGGCTGACCGGCGTCGCCGCCAACGAGCTGACCTCGCTCGGTTGCCACACCGACCTCTGGAATCCGAAGGTCGGCAGCTATTCTTCGCTGGTCGACAGGCTTGGCCTTCGCGACCTGATGGCGCCGATCCGTTCCGCCTTCGATGCGCTCGGCCCGGTCCTGCCTGATATCGCTGCGGAGCTCGGCCTTGCGGCGCCCGTGCCGGTCTATTGCGGCATCCATGATTCCAACGCGTCGCTGCTGCCGCACCTCGTTCATCGCGAGGCTCCCTTCGCCGTCGTCTCCACGGGCACATGGGTCATCAGTTTCGGCGTCGGCGGCGATCTCGATCATCTCGATCCGAAACGCGATGCGCTCGCCAATGTCGATGCCTATGGCCGTGCTGTTCCCTCCTCGCGTTTCATGGGTGGGCGAGAGTTCGAGATTCTCTCAGCCGAGATCGGCAATGTCGACGAAAAGGAGGCTCAGGCAGCGATCGGGGCTGTGATCGCAAAGGGCATGATGCTGCTGCCGAACATCGCTCCCGGTTCCGGACCTTTTCCTGACAAGGCAAGCCGTTGGGTGGGCGCGGAGGAAGCAAGCCCCGAGGAACGTCATGCCGCTGCCTGCCTTTATCTCGCGTTGATGACTGACGCCTGCCTCGGGCTGATCGGCGCCAAAGGCCCAGTGATCGTCGAAGGGCCCTTTGCCCTGAACGAGACCTATCTCAAGCTGCTTGCGGCGCTCGTCGGCCGCGAGGTCCTGGCCCTTCCCGGGACAACCGGCACCAGCCAGGGTGCGGCGCTTCTCACCGGCGTCCGGCCGGTATGGGGCGTCGAGACGCAGTTTCCGCCGGCCGATATCCAGGGACTGGCCGCTTATCGCCATCGCTGGTACACGGCGATGGAATAGGATTCTTTTCAAAAACGATCTTGTTCGGCCGGACCTTGCGGTTAGTGTGCACCTCGAAAATCACTCGAGGAGATGCCATGACAGACACATTCGATCCGCGCGCCCTTGCAGCCCGGCTTCACGGCCTGCGCCAGGCCGGCAGACAGGAGACAACGAGCACGTTCACGCTGCCGGCCGATCTGAATCAGGCGATGGAGACGCAGAATTTCCTCGCCGCCGCGGATGGCATTTCCAGCAATGCCTGGAAGGTGACGGCCTCGCCACAGGGCCAGGGGGTCTCCGGACCGCTGCACCCCTATGTCGAAGCCGTCTCGGGCGCCAGCATTCCCTGGTATCCGGGCCTGAAATTCGAAACCGAGATCGCCGTGCGCCTCGGCAAGGACCTGCCGATCCGCCCCGAGAGCCCCTACAGCCGCGCCGAAGTGGTCGAGGCGATCTCTGCTGTCCATCTCGGCGCCGAACTGCTGGTCAGCGCCGTCAGGGAAAGCGGCGGCATCTCCTTTCCGCTGTTCCTCGCCGACCGCCTCGGCAATAGCGGCTATGTGCTTGGCCCCAAGGTCGACAAAAGCGTCGTCGATACTGCCGGCGGTACGCACCTCAAGGTTACCCATGCCGGCCGCACGATCTATGATGGTCCGGCGCAGCATCCGAAGGGCGATGTTCTCACCTGGCTCGTCGACTACGCCAATGACGGCTCGCGTCCCGAAACATCGCTGAAGGCAGGCGCGCTCATCACCACAGGCACGTTGAGCGGCGCGGTCGAACTGACCGGACCCGGCGAGATCGACATCCTGTTCGGCGATGTCAGGCTCGGTTTTTCCGTGTCTAAGATCGATTGACGACGGCTCGGCGGCTATCTCTTGTAGCCGCTGGTTACGCCTTCTCGCGGAACATCTCGATAATGGCCGAGAAATCCCTGCCGCCATTGCCCTGCTTTTCGAAGAGCGCGTAAAGCTGAGCGGCCTCCGCACCGAGCGGCGTGGAGGCACCGCTTGCGAGCGCCGCTTCCTGCGAGAGCCTGAGATCCTTCAGCATCAGTGCGGCGGCAAAACCTGGTTTATAGCCATTGTTCGCAGGCGAGGTCGGCACGGGTCCCGGCACCGGGCAATAGGTATTGATCGACCAGCACTGCCCCGATGAGGTGGAGGCGACGTCGAACAGCGCCTGATGCGAAAGGCCGAGTTTCTCGGCAAGCACGAAGGCTTCGCAGACGCCGACCATCGAAATGCCGAGGATCATATTGTTGCAGATCTTCGCCGCCTGGCCGGCACCCGCCTCGCCGCAATGGACGATCTTCTTCCCCATGCCCTCGAGGATCGGCTTCGCCTTGGCGAACGCCTCTTGCGAGCCGCCGGCCATGAAGGTCAGCGTGCCCGCGCTCGCCCCGCCGGTGCCGCCAGAGACGGGCGCGTCGAGCGACAGGCAGCTTGCGGCCTTGGCCATCTCATGCGCCTTGCGGCTGCTCTCGACATCGATTGTGGAGCAATCGATGACCAGCGTGCCTTGCGCGGCGGACTGCAGAATATCGGTCCAGGCCGTCAGCACGTGTCTGCCTTGCGGCAGCATTGATATAATGATCTCAGCGTCCTTGACCGCCTGGCTGACATGGCTCGCCGGCTTGACGCCGCTCTCCTCGGCCGCCTTCAACACGGAAGCCGCGAGATCGAAGCCGAGAACCTCGTGACCTGATTTGACGAGATTGGCCGCCATCGGGCCACCCATGTTGCCCAATCCGATGAATGCAATCCTTGCCATGGTCTTCTCCTATCGATTGTCTTCGAGGATCATCGCGGCCGCCTTTTCGGCGATCATGATCGTCGGCGAATTGGTGTTGCCCGACGTGATCGACGGCATCACCGAGGCATCGGCGATCCTGAGCTTGCCGAGCGCCCGAAGTTTCAGCCTGGGATCGACGACGCTGTCCCTGTCGGCGCCCATGCGGCAGGTGCCGACGGGATGGAAGATCGTCGTGCCGATATCGCCCGCTGCCCGCTCCAGATCGGCTTCCGTCTGATAGGCCGGCCCCGGCTTGAATTCTTCGGGCCTGAAACGGGCAAAGGAAGGCTGCGCCACGATCCTGCGCGTCAACCGTATGGAGCGGACAGCTATGTCACGATCGCGCTGCGTCGAGAGGTATTTCGGGCTGATCGTCGGCTGGGCGGCGAAATCCGGGCTCGACAGATGCACCGAACCCCGGCTTTCCGGCCGGAGATTGCAGACGCTCGCGGTGATCGCAGGGAAAGGATGGACGGGATCGCCGAACTTTTCCAGCGAGACCGGCTGCACATGATATTGCAGGTCGGGCGTTTCCCGGTCCGGACCCGAGCGGGTGAAGATGCCGAGCTGGCTCGGCGCCATCGCCATCGGCCCGGAGCGGCGGACGAGATATTCAAGCCCGATCGCCGCCTTGCCGATCAGCTTCGTCGCCTTCTCGTTCAGCGTCGGAACGCCCGTCACCTTGTAGGCCAGGCGCAGTTGCAGATGGTCTTGCAGGTTCTCGCCGATACCCTTCACCTCGGCGGCGACATCGACGCCCGCCTGACGCAGCACTTCGCCCCTGCCGATGCCGGACAGTTCCAGAATATGCGGCGAGCCGATCGAACCGGCTGAAAGGACAGTTTCTCTCTCCGCATAGGCGCGTTTGGCCACGCCGTTATGCTGGAACTCGACACCGACGACGGCGCCCTCCTCCACCAGGAGCCGTCGAACCTGCGCCTTGGTCAGGACGCTCAAGTTGGCGCGCTTCATCGCCGGGCGCAGGAAAGCCTTCGAGGTATTCCAGCGGATGCCGGAACGCTGGTTGACGTCGAAATAGCCGGACCCTTCGTTGCTGCCACGGTTGAAATCCGCCGTCTCCGGAATGCCCGCCTCTTTCGCCGCCTGCTGGAAGGCGTCGAGCACGGCCCAGCGCACGCGCGCCTTCTCGATGCGCCATTCGCCGCCGGCGCCATGCATGTCGTCCGCGCCGCGATAGAAATCCTCGGACTTCCGAAAGAAGGGCAGAATATCGTCCCAGCCCCAGCCGGTGCAGCCCATCTGCCGCCAGAGGTCGTAGTCGCGGGCCTGGCCGCGCATGTAGATCATGCCGTTGATCGACGAGGAGCCGCCGAGGACCTTGCCACGGGGATAACTCAGCGCCCGGCCGTTCAGCCCCGCTTCCGGCGCCGTGGTGAAGCACCAGTCGGTGCGCGGATTGTTGATGCAATAGAGATAACCCACGGGAATATGGATCCAGTGGTAATTGTCGCTGCCGCCTGCTTCGAGCAGCAGCACACGGCTCCGGCCATCCGCCGACAACCGGTTGGCAAGCACGCAGCCGGCGCTGCCCGCCCCGATGATGATGTAGTCGTAACGATCCATGCCCCGCACGAACTCCCAATGCTTCCGTTCCCTTTCCCCGCAGGACGGGGAAAGGGAGAGTCGCAGCGCCGCCGCCCGTCTCTTTTATCGGGAAAGAGAGATTCTTTCCCGATAAAAGAGAGGTCCGCCCGTTCAGCGGCGATAGACGAAGCCCAGTTTGCGTCCCAGCCGCGAGGCATAGAACTCGCCGATGATGCCGCGGCGGAAGATCAGCACGCAGACCATGAAGACGATGCCGGTGATGATCGTCACCGGGAATTCCGACGTGGCAAGGTAGTTTTCCAGCGCCACCACCAGCCCGGCGCCGAAGAGCGGGCCGATCAGCGTGCCGATGCCGCCGAGCAGCGTCATCAGGATCACCTCGCCCGACATCTGCCAGGCGACATCGGTCAGCGTCGCGAACTGGAAGACGATCGATTTCACTGCACCCGCGAGCCCTGCAAGGGCAGCCGACATGACGAAGGCGCCGAGTTTGTAGCGCGCCACGGAATAGCCGAGCGAGATCGCTCGCTGCTCGTTTTCGCGGATCGATTTCAGGATCATGCCGAAGGGCGAATTGATGAAGCGCCAGATGATCAGCACGCCGATGATGAAAACGGCCAGCACGAAATAATACATGTTGGTCGAGCTGTTCAGATCGATGAAGCCGAAGAGATGGCCGCGGGGCACGGACTGGATGCCGTCCTCACCTTCGGTGAATTTCGCTTGCAGGCAGAAGAAGAAGAACATCTGCGACAGCGCCAGCGTGATCATCGCGAAATAGATGCCCTGACGGCGGATGGCGAAAAAGCCCATGACGAGGCCGAGAAATGATGCCCCCGCCACCCCGATCAGGATACCGAGTTCCGGCGGCAGACCCCATGATTTCACCGTATAGGCGGTGAAATAGGCAGCACCGCCGAAGAAGGTGGCATGGCCGAAGGAAAGCAGGCCGGTATAGCCGAGCAGCAGGTTGAAGGCGCAGGCAAAGAGCGCGAAGCAGAGCAGCTTCATCAGGAAGATCGGGTAGAAGAAGAACGGCGCCAAGAGCAGGAGCAGCAGCCCCACGAGCAGGAAACCCGCCTGCACCGAAAAGGCGGTGCGGCTTTTCTCCGTTTGAATGGTGTCTGTGATGTCGGTCATATCAGGCATCCCGGCCGAAGAGGCCCGCGGGCCTGATGAGAAGCACGATCGCCATGATGACGAAGATCACGATGTTGGAGGCCTCGGGATAGAAGACCTTGGTCAGCCCTTCGGCGATGCCGAGCACATAGCCGGTGATGATCGCGCCCATGATCGATCCCATGCCGCCGACGACGACCACGGCGAAGACGACGATGATCATGTTCGAGCCCATCAGCGGCGAAACCTGGTAGATCGGCGCCGCGAGCACCCCGGCAAAAGCCGCAAGGCCGGCGCCGAGCGCGTAGGTGAGCGTCAGCAGCACCGGCACGTTCACGCCGAAAACCTGCACCAGCACGGCGTTTTCTGTGGCCGCCCTGAGATAGGCGCCGAGCTTGGTTTTCTCGATCAGTAGCCATGTGCCGATGCAGACGACGAGCGAGACGACGACCACCCAGCCGCGATAGATCGGCAGGAACATGAAGCCGAGGTTTGCCCCGCCGGCAAGGGCTGATGGCGTCGCGTAAGGCTGGCCGGACGAGCCGTAGAGATAGCGGAAGGTGCCCTCGACGGCGAGCGCCAGGCCGAAGGTGAAGAGCAGGCCGTAGAGCGGGTCGAGATCGTAGAGCCGGCGCAGGAACAGCCGTTCGATGACCGCGCCGGCAAGGCCGACAATGACAGGCGCCAGGATCAGCGACGGCCAGTAGCCGATACCGGCATAGGTGAGCAACAGGTAGGCCACGAAGGCACCGAGCATATATTGCGCGCCGTGGGCGAAGTTGATCGCCCGCAGCAGGCCGAAGATGATGGCGAGGCCGAGGCTGAGCAGCGCATAGAACGAGCCGTTGATCAGTCCGATCAGCAGCTGGCCGAGCAGCGCCTGCAGGGGAATGCCGAAGATCATCGTCATCTGGTCACACTCCCAGAACCTTGTGCAGCGTATCCATGCGCTGCGGCAGTTCGCCGACCGGGAATTCCGACACCATCTGCCCATGATCCATCAGATAGAAGCGATCGGCAATACGGCTGGCGAAACGGAAATTCTGCTCGACGAGCAGGATTGTCATGCCGCGCTCCTTGAGTTTCTTCAGCACCTCGCCGATGCGCTGAACGATGACGGGGGCAAGCCCCTCCGTCGGCTCGTCTAGAATGAGCAGCCGAACGCCGGTGCGTAGGATTCGAGCGATCGCCAGCATCTGCTGCTCGCCGCCTGACAGTTTGGTGCCCGGGCTGCCGCGGCGCTCGTAGAGATTGGGAAAGAGCTCGTAGATCTCGTCGAGCGTCATGCCGCCGCCGGCCACCACAGGCGGCAGCAGCAGGTTTTCCGAAACGGTGAGCGTGGAGAAGATGCCGCGCTCCTCCGGCACGAAGCCGATGCCCCGATGCGCCGTCTTGTGCAGCGGCACCTGCATCATGTCGCTGCCGGCAAAACTGATCCTGCCCTTGCGGGCGCGCACGATACCGGTGATGGTGCGCAGCGTCGTCGTCTTGCCAACGCCGTTGCGGCCGAGAATGGTGATCGTCTCGCCTTCGCCGACGCGCATATCGACGCCGTGCAATATGTGGCTTTCGCCATACCAGGCATTGAGACCCCGAACTTCGAGGAGGGCGGCCATCAATGCTCCTCCGTGCCCATATAGGCCACGCGCACGCGCTCGTCCTGGCTGACTGTGGCATAATCGCCCTCGGCGAGGATCTCGCCGCGCTGGAGCACGGTGACGTGCTGGCAGATATTGGCGACGACCGAAAGATTATGCTCGACCATCAGCACCGCCCGTTCGCGGGCGACCTCGCGGATGATGGATGATACGACGCCGACATCCTCCAGCCCCATACCGGCCATCGGCTCGTCGAGCAGCAGCACCTTGGGATCAAGCGCCAGCGTGGTGGCGATCTCCAGCACGCGCTTGCGGCCGTAGGAAAGATCGGCGGCGATATGATCGCGCTCTTTGGACAGTCCGACGCTTGCAAGCAGCTGCTCGGCGCGCTCGTTCAGCCGGTCGAGTGCGGAGAGCGGCCGCCAGAATTGCGTTGAGAGGTTGTTCGGCCGTTGCAGCGCCACGCGCACATTGTCGAGAACGGAGAGGTGCGGGAAGACCGCCGAGATCTGGAAGGAGCGCACCAATCCCATGCGCGCCACCCGGTCGGGCGGTGTCCCGGTGATATCGGTGCCCATTAAGGTGATCGTGCCTGCCGTCGGCTGCAGGAACTTCGTCAGCAGGTTGAAGACCGTCGTCTTGCCGGCGCCGTTCGGGCCGATCAACGCATGCACGCTTGCATCATGCACGTCGAGATCGACGTTCTTGACGGCCGTGAAGCCGCCAAAGTCGCGGCGCAGGCCGCGGGCGGACAATACCACCCGCGGCTTTGCCTGAGTTTCAATCGCGGAAACCGCCATGGTGATTACTTCACCAGATCGCAGCCGCTCTTGGCGGGATCGATATAGGCTTCCTTGCCGGGGATGGTGGCGAGAACGTTGAAATAATCCCACGGTTCCTTGCTTTCCGCGGGCTTCTTGACCTGCAGCAGGTACATGTCGTGGATCATTCGGCCGTTGGCGCCGACCGTGCCGCCGCGACCGAAGACGTCATCAACAGGCATTTCATGCAGCAGCTTGGCGACGGCATCAGTATCGTCCGTACCGGCCTTCTGCACCGCCTTCAGATATTGCGTCACTGCCGAATAGGTACCAGTGTGGATCATGTTCGGCATCTTGCCGGTGCGGGCGAAGAATTTCTGGGCGAAGGCGCGGCTTTCGTCGTCGCGGTTCCAGTAAAAACCTTCCGTCAGCGTCAGGCCTTGAGCCGCCTCGAGGCCGAGGCCGTGCACTTCGGCCAGCGTGAAGAGCAGTGCCGCCAGATGCTGGCCGCCCTGGGTGATGCCGAATTCGGCCGCCTGCTTGATGGCGTTCGAGGTGTCGAGACCGGCATTGGCAAGGCCGATCACCTTGGCGCCTGATGATTGCGCCTGCAACAGGAAGGACGAGAAATCCTGGGTCGACAACGGATGGCGAACCGAGCCGACGACCGTGCCGCCGCTCGCCTTGACGTAATCGGTGGTCTGCTGCTCCAGCGAGTAACCGAAAGCATAGTCGGCGGTCAGGAAGAACCAGCTGTCGCCGCCTTGCTTGACGAGCGCGCCGCCGGTGCCAACGGCCAAAGCGTGCGTGTCGTAGGCCCAATGGAAGCCATAAGGCGAGCAGGCCTTGCCGGTGAGATCGGTCGTCGCAGCACCCGTGACGATGTCGATCTTCTTCTTCTCCTTGGCAATCGCCTGCACGGCGAGCGCCACGGAGGAGGTCGTCAATTCCATGATCGCATCCACCTGCTCGGTGTCGTACCACTGGCGGGCGATGTTGGAGGCGATATCCGCCTTGTTCTGGTGGTCGGCGTCGACGATCTCGACAGGAACACCCAGCACCTTGCCGCCGAAATCGTCGACCGCCATCTTGGCGGCTTCGACGGAGGACTTGCCGCCGAAATCGGCATAGACACCCGACTGATCGTTGAGAATGCCGATCTTGACCTTGCCGTCGGTCGCGCTCTGCGCGAACACCGCCGTGCTGCTTGCAAGCAGAAATGCAACGGATGCAACGAGATTCTTTCGCATACTCTCTCCTCCCAGAGATTAGCCAGATTACGGATCTGTTCAGATTTGGCCAGCCGCACTCCTCAGAGCGACCGACCCTTAGCCTACGATCAAGGAAATTCCGCCTTGAAGCAACCGGTGGTTTACAATTAATTCCAAACAGTATCTGTTCGTTTTTGAACAGATGGGGACCGCGATGAGCAATCCACCGCAGTTTACTTGGGACGATCTTCAGTTTTTTCTAGCCGTCGCCCGCACCGGACAGCTGTCGACGGCAGCCCGCCAGCTGCGCTCCAGCCATGCCACCGTTTCACGCCGCATCGACCGGCTGGAATTCACCCTCAAGGTCAAGCTCTTCGAGCGCAATCCGCGCGGCTATGTGCTGACTGCCATGGGCACGCGTTTCATCGAGACGGCCGAGAGGATGGAGCAGGAAACCGAGCGGCTGCGCGCCGACCTCGCCGACGGTTCGATGGCGCAACGCGGCCTGGTGCGTCTCAGCGCGCCGGAGGGTTTTGCCAATTTTTTCTTTGCAACCGTGCTGCCGCGCTTTGCCGCCCAGCACCCGCATCTCTCGCTCGAGCTGGTGACGATCCAGCAGATCATGTCGCTTTCGCGCAAGGAGGCCGATCTTTCCGTCGTGCTCGACGAGCCGAAGGGCGGGCCTTATTTCGCCGAGAAACTGACGGACTACCATCTGCAGATCTACGGCTCGCGCGAGTATCTGGCAAAGGCGCCTGACATCACCTGCCGGGAAGACCTGCTCAACCATCCCTTCGTCAGCTATATCGAGGAGATGATCTTCGCGCCGGGCCTGGACTATCTCGGCGACGTGCATCCGCGCATCAAGCCGCAGTTCCAGAGCTCCAGTATCTTCGCGCAGCTGACTGCCACCCGAAACGGCCTCGGCCTCTGCATCCTGCCCTATTTCTTCGCCAGCCGTTACCCCGAACTCGTGCGCGTCCTGCCCGAGGAGATCGACCTCAAGCGCCATTACTGGATCACCTGCCACCGCGACCTGAAGCAGGCGCCGCGCGTGCGCGCCGTCATCGATTTCCTGCGAGAGGCCGTGCGCAGCGAGGATGCGCGCTTCGTCCCGCCCTATGTTACCGCCGCCGGCCCAGTACGCAGAGGAAAGCCGGAAGCCTAGTTACTTCAGGAATTCGGCCCGGTGCGGGGTAAATGCATCGATCAGCCGGCCCTTTTCCAGCGCCTTGACGCCGTGGACGAGATTGGGGGGCACGATGAAGCTGCCGCCCTGCCGCAGCACCTCGGTGCGGCCATCGATCGTCACTTCGAAGCTGCCCTCGGCGACATAGCTTGCCTGGATGTGCGGATGCGAATGGGCAGCACCCACCGCACCACTCTCGAAGGCCACTTCCACCATCATCATCTCGGGCAGATAGGTCATGATGCGCCTGACGACGCCGGGCTCCGGATTGACCCATTCGGCGCCTTCGGCCGATACGAACAGATCGCTTGATGACATTTCCGCCTCCTCGTTGCAGACTCGATCGCGGGCAAAGTGGATCATGCGGCCGCCTTTGAAAAGATCACGCGTCTCGTCTTTTCGCCAGATCGCCCTCGGTTGACGCGGTCGACTGGCGGGTCTATCCCGACCGGGAGACAAGCAGGCTTGAACCGGGGATGAGGAGACGCCGCCATGCAGCACACGCGCGAGGTTTTCGATTGGGCCGATCCGTTCCGGCTGGTGGAGCAACTGACCGACGAAGAGCGCATGGTGCAGGACACCGCCCATTCCTATGCGCAGGAAAAGCTCGCGCCCCGTGTTCTCGATGCCTTCCGCCACGAAAGGACCGATCCCGATATCTTCCGGGAGATGGGTGCGCTCGGCCTGCTCGGCCCGACGATCTCACCTGAATACGGCGGCGCCGGCCTCGGTTACGTCGCCTATGGTCTGATCGCCCGTGAGGTCGAGCGGGTCGACAGCGGCTACCGCTCGATGATGAGCGTCCAGTCCTCGCTCGTCATGGTGCCGATCGAGACTTTCGGCTCCGAAGAGCAGAAGCTGAAATACCTGCCGAAACTTGCGAGCGGCGAATGGATCGGCTGCTTCGGCCTGACCGAACCCGATCATGGCTCCGATCCCGGCTCGATGGCGACGCGCGCCAAAAAGGTCGACGGCGGCTACAGCCTCACCGGCTCGAAGACCTGGATATCGAACGCACCGATCGCCGATGTCTTCGTCGTCTGGGCAAAGACCGAGGACGGGCTCATCCGCGGCTTCATCCTCGAAAAGGGTTGGAAAGGGCTTTCGGCGCCCGCCATCCACGGCAAGGTAGGCTTGCGCGCCTCGATTACAGGCGAAGTGGTGATGGACGGCGTCTTCGTGCCGGAAGAGAACCTTCTGCCCGGTGTGACGGGCCTCAAAGGACCATTCACCTGCCTCAACTCCGCCCGTTTCGGCATTGCCTGGGGTGCGCTTGGTGCCGCCGAGGATTGTTATGCGAGGGCGCGGCAATATACGCTGGAGCGCAAGCAGTTCGGCCGGCCGCTCGCCGCCAACCAGCTGATCCAGAAGAAACTCGCTGACATGGCGGCGGAAATTTCGCTCGGCCTGCAAGGCTGCCTGCGGCTCGGCCGCATGAAGGAGGAAGGCCATCCCCCAGTGGAGCTGACCTCGATCCTCAAGCGCAACAGCTGCGGCAAGGCGCTGGAGATCGCGCGCGCGGCCCGCGACATGCTCGGCGGCAACGGCATCTCCGACGAATTCGGCATCGCCCGCCACCTCGTCAATCTCGAAGTGGTCAACACCTACGAGGGCACGCACGATATCCACGCGCTGATTATCGGACGGGCGATAACAGGCATTGCCGCCTTTGCGAACTAGAGCATTGGCCCGAACATCGGAATCTATTTTCGGAAAGCGCTGTTGATTCAAAGTGTTATAGAGTCTTTGTGTCTCCGAAAGGACGCGCGGCGCGCTCGGTCTTGTTGACAAAATACGGGCGGCATTTTTTGACAGCTGAGACTGTGAACGCTGCGTATGCGGTTCTCGGGCGCTTCAGGCCTTGGGCGTAGCCTGATTCTACTATATGGCTGCGCGAAATGGATGCGCATGTGAGAATGAACTACCGCCCCGATTTGGATGGACTCCGCGCCATAGCCGTGTTGGGCGTTCTTCTGTTCCATTTTTCTATCGGACCATTCCCCGGCGGATTTGTGGGCGTCGACATCTTCTTTGTCATCAGCGGGTATTTGATCACCAAGCTGATCGTCGAGGACGTGGAACAGGGACGGTTTTCGTTCAAGCGGTTCTATGTGAGACGCATGCGTCGGCTGTTCCCGGCATTGCTCTTCATGCTGCTGTGCTCTCTCCTCGCTGCGGCGCTGATCTTCCCGCCGGAGCAGATGACAGGCTTCGGCGCATCATTGGCGGCATCGGTGTTCTCCGTCTCGAACATCACGTTCTGGTCGGAGCATGGCTATTTCGATGTCAGTTCGCATCTAAAGCCTCTGTTGCATACGTGGTCCTTGGGCGTCGAGGAGCAATTCTATCTGGTCTGGCCGTTCGCGCTGGTGTGGCTTTTGCGGTTCGGACGGAAGGCCGTAATAGCTGCATTGGCTCTGGTCTTTGTCGTAAGCCTCGGCGCGAACCTGGTGATGGAGCCGTATCAGTCGACGCTATTCTATCTCTCACCATTCCGGTTCTTCGAGTTTGCGATAGGAGCGGGATTGGTATTCATGCCCACTGCGCGATCGAACGCCGCAATGGAGGCAGCGCTGCTCTCCGGCTTGGCGATGATCGCCTACGCCTATCGGGATTTCACGGAAACCACCCTGTTTCCGTCCTATCCGGCGCTGGTGCCGACAGTCGGAGCGGCCCTGGCTATCTGGGGCGGACAGGCACGATGGTCTGGGCTGCTTCTGCGCAACAGGGCAGCGGCCTCGGTCGGATTGATCAGCTATTCGCTATATCTGGCGCATTGGCCGCTGCTGGTGTTCTGGCGATATGGACGTGCGGAGCTACTGGCTCGCAATGAGGGCATTGCTCTTCTGATCCTGACATTTGCAATCGCCTGGGCCATGTACGTCTTCGTCGAACGGCCATTCCGTGAAAGAAACGCCGCGGGCTATTTGATTTTGCCGCGGATCTACATGCGTGGTGCCGTGGTAGCAGCACTTGCCGTATCGGCGATCGGTCTCCAGGTCTTGGCATCCCACGGTTGGCTATGGCGCCTCGGTGAACGTGGAGAGTTCATCGGAGAGTTCGTTCGTGGAGGAGATCGGAGAGCGGACGCGCAATATGGGGGCAGCGGTTGCAGCACGCCGTGCAGCACTTCGACAGAGAGCCGGAGGCCCGACGTCATATTCATCGGGGACTCGCATTCCCGCCAGTATTATCGTGGCGCAAAGGAAGCGTTGGCTGGGCTCAAAGTGGACTTCTACGCGTTCCCCAGTTGCCAGTTCTTTTCCCTGGAATACACGCGAGACTACACCGGATATGCTGATCCTGTACTCTATGACAGCCAATGCCGTGAAGCGCGGAAACAGGCATTCGAGGGTATTCGCAAAGCCCCCGACGCTTTGATCGTGCTGGGCGAGTATTGGTATCCCGTGCGGATGCTATCGGAGGCTGGCAGGGCTCCTTGGGCGGTCACGACGCCGGAAGCCTACTATCAGTTCGTGGGTGCAGAAGTGTCGCGGCTCCGGAAGTCCTTCGGGAATCGTCAGATGGTTGTTCTCGGCAGCGTTCCGACATCTGGTGGCATCGGGTCTCCGCTCGGTTGCTTCGGCAATCTTTACCGGGTTGACCCGGGATGCCTGAAGCAACCAATTTCCAACCCGGCTATTTCGAAAAGAGCTGAGATCAATGAGCTTCTGGCGGAAAATTTGTCGCCTGCAGTGACGTTCGTGGACCCATTTGATGCCCTTTGCGCCCGAAAAGAGTGCACGGTTATGAGCGACGGACCTCTGTATTCCGACGACACTCACCTGTCGGGGCTCGGTGCGAAAAAGGTAATGGCTGAAGTCGCCATGACGATCAAACGAAAGCTTGCTGTTCGTGGGGCGGAAGTAAGCAGGCAAGTGATTCAATAGGCCTAAGCAGGCCTGATGCGCTCTCATAATCAATGCATGTTGCCTAAAAGTATGCGGCGGTTTCGGAGCTCCGACGCGACGTGCTTTAGCCTGATGACGCGACAGGGCGAATTGCCACACGCCTGACAATGTGCAACCTTCCCTAGCGACGGCCCAAAAGCCGGCAAAGAGGGGGATCGCGCATGTTTCTGCTTCTTGCATTGCTGATCGGTGTCATTGCTGGCCTTCGCGCCATGACCGCGCCGGCCGCCGTCGCCTGGGGCGCGGCGCTCGGCTGGTTCGATGTCTCGCAGACGCCGCTTGCCTTCATGGGGTACCAGTGGACTCCGTGGATCCTGACGCTTCTCGCCGTCGTCGAGCTGATCACCGACCAACTGCCCTCCACGCCGTCGCGCAAGGTGCCGGTGCAGTTCAGCGCCCGCATCGTCACGGGGGCGCTGTCGGGGGCAACGATCGGGGCGGTCAGCGGCCTGCTCTTCGGTGGGCTGATCGCTGGCGTGATCGGCGCAGTCATCGGCACATATGGCGGCGCTGCCGTTCGCGGCAGGCTCGCAACCTCATTCGGTAAGGACCTGCCGGCCGCCCTCATTGAAGATGCCGTCGCCGTCATCGGCGCGGTGCTGATCGTGGGGGCCGTCTCATGAAAAGCTTCGACGCCATCGTTATCGGCGCCGGCCAGGCCGGCCCGTTCCTCGCAGCCCGCATGGCCGAAAAGGGCATGAAGGTGGCGCTCATCGAGCGCAAATTCCTCGGCGGCACCTGCGTCAATGCCGGCTGCATGCCGACGAAGACGCTGGTCGCCAGCGCCCGCGCCGCCCATGTCGCAAGAAGCGGCGCCATCTACGGCGTGAAGATCCCCGGCGAGATCGGCATCGACATGAAAGTGGTGAGAGCCCGCGCCGAGACGGTGACCATGAACGCCCGCAACGGCCTGATCGGCTGGTTTAACGGCATGGACGGCATGAGCGTGATCTACGGCCATGCCCGTTTCGAGAGCCCGAAGATCGTCAGCGTCAACGGCGAGACGCTGACCGCGCCGCGCATCTTCCTCAATGTCGGCGCGCGGCCTGTCATCCCCGAACTACCAGGCATTGGCGATATCGATTATCTCACCAGCACCTCGATCATCCATCTCGACACCCTGCCGCGGCACCTCGTCGTGATCGGCGGCAGCTATATCGGGCTGGAATTCGCGCAGATGTATCGCCGCTTCGGTGCCGAGGTCAGCGTCATCGAGCACGGCCCGAAGCTCGCATCGCGCGAGGACGAGGACATATCGGACGCGATCGCCGACATCCTGCGCTCGGAAGGCATCGGCGTCCACACCGATGCCGGCAGCATTGCCTTTGCACGAAACGGCAGCGGCGTGAACGTCACCGCCGGCTCGGCGACGATCGATGCGAGCCATGTGCTGATCGCCACCGGCCGCAAGCCGAACACCGACGATCTCGGGCTCGACGCTGCCGGCGTCGCCACCGATAAACGCGGCTACATCACCGTCGACGACAAGCTCGCCACCAATGTCGAAGGCATCTTCGCGCTCGGCGACTGCAACGGCCACGGCGCCTTTACCCATACCTCCTACAACGACTTCGAGATCGCCGCCGCCAACCTGCTCGATGGCGACGACCGCAAGCTTTCGAGCCGCATCCTGGCCTACGCGCTCTATATCGACCCGCCGCTCGGCCGTGTCGGCATGACGGAGAAGCAGGCGCGCGCCTCGGGACGCAGGATCATGGTCTCGACCCGGCCGATGAGCCGTGTCGGCCGCGCCAACGAACGCGGCGAAACCAAAGGCTTCATGAAGGTGATTGCCGACGCCGAGACCAAGGAGATCCTCGGCGCGGCGATCCTGGGCATCGAGGGAGACGAGGTGATCCACGGCATCATCGATGCGATGAACGCGGGAACGACCTATCCCACGCTGCAGTGGTCGGTGCCGATCCACCCGACGGTGTCGGAGCTGATCCCGACGCTGCTTTCGGATTTGAAGCCGGTTCAGCTGTGAATGCGGCCGGAGGCGGACCCGCGTGTCTATTGAACTGCTGATCGAGCATTACGGTCTGCTGGCAATATTTCTGGGCGCCGCCTTCGAAGGCGAAACGGCGGCTTTCCTCGGCGGCGTGATTTCCCACCGCGAGCTGCTCACCTATTGGTCGGCCTCGTTTGCGGCCACGGCAGGCTCCTTCGCCGCCGATCAGATGTGGTTTTTTGCCGGCCGCTACGCCGGGCAATGGGGTTTCGTCCGCCGGCTGATGGAAAGGCCGGCGCTGACACGCGTGACCAGGCTTCTGGAAAACTATCCGACCGGCTTCATCCTGGCGTTTCGCTTCCTGATAGGTTTACGGACGATCAGCCCTGTTGTCATCGGGACGACGCGCATACCAACCGGAAAATTCGTCGTCCTGAATGCCGTAGCCGCGCTGGTCTGGGGACAGCTTTTCACGGCGCTCGGCTACCTGTTCGGACATGGCATTCAGCAGACGATGGGGCACCTTCCCCTTCAGCACCATCTGCTCATTGCAGTCGGAGCCGCGGCTGTCGTCGCGGCCGCGGCCTTTGCCTTTCGCAAGATGAAGCCGAGAGCCGGGCACTCATAGAAGAAGCGCGGCTTCCTACTCCATCACGATCTGCAGCTTGACGTCGCTCGGTCGTGCTTCGACGGCGCGATCGAACGCCTTGATCGAATCCTCGAACTTGAACGTCTCTGAGATCAGCGGCTTGAGATCGACGCGACCCGACGCCAGCAGCGCGATCGAACGCTCATACTGGTGCGCATAACGGAACACCGTCTCGATGCGGATTTCCTTGGTGGATGCCGTCGAGACGTCGAAACCAACAGGATTGACCGGCAGCCCGACGGCGACGATGACGCCGCCGGGACGCGGCAGCGTCATGATCGTCTCCCAGGCCCTCGGCGAACCCGAGCATTCGAAGACGACATCGGCGCCCCAGCCGTCGGTGAGCCGGCCGACTTCCTCGATCAGGTGCTTCTCGCGGATATTGACCGGGATCACGCCCTGATACCGCGCTGATATATCGAGCTTCGGCTGGGCGAGATCGGCGACGATGGCGCGGGCGCAGCCGCCGGCAAGGGCAGCGATCGCCACCATCGTGCCGATCGGCCCGGCGCCGAGGACGACGGCGGTGTCGCCTGGCGCAATCTTCGCCTTTGATGCCGCCTGCATGCCGACGGCGAAGGGCTCGACCATGGCGCCTTCGGCGAAGCTGACATTGTCGGGCAGCTTGAAGGTATAATTTGCGGGGTGCACGACCTCTGATGTCAGCACGCCATGGACCGGCGGCGTTGCCCAGAAGGTGACATCGGGATCGATATTGTACATGCCAAGCCGGCTTGCCTTCGAATTCGGATCGGGAATGCCGGGTTCCATGCAAACGCGGTCGCCGACCTTGAGATGCGTGACGCCCGACCCGACCTCGACCACCGTGCCCGCCGCCTCGTGGCCGAGCACCATCGGCGCGTTGACGACGAAGGGACCGATCTTGCCATGGGTATAATAATGCACGTCCGAACCGCAGACGCCCACGGTATGAATCTTGATCTTCACCTGCCCCGGTCCCGTTTCCAGCGGCAGATCGATATCGCGAAGCGCGAGCTCATGCTGGCGCTCCAGCACCAGCGCACGGACTTTGGTCATGATCGGTTTCCTTCCCTATGGCCCCCTGCGATTCATGGAGCACCGTTGAAGCGACTATAAGACCGTACAGGGCGACAATTCAATCCTCTCAAGCTTTTGCTCAACATCTGATGAAATGCCCATTTTCTATAACCCGAAAGATTCACGTCCCAAGACCTCTGGATGATTCCAGCCGAGGCTATTGGGGAGTATATTCTCAAGTCTAAATCGCCATCAATGAAGAAAGACAAAGAGATGAAGCACGATAACGATAATATCGTCAGGAATATCTCTCGCGGTGCGACGATATCAAAGCAATTCCGGGATCTCTGGCGCCGGCTCGTAGATAACTGTATCGCCGCGTTCGAAGAAGACCGCTCGCCGAAGCCGGTGCGCGTTATTGTCGAGCCAATGGATCGAAATCGTCCCGTAAAGCGTTAATAGCAGGCGCCGGCATGGCGTCGCGGGGACATGACGGCTCCCGGCACCATGCGGATCGGCGGGAGAAGGAAGACCATCATGAAGTCGATCGTGTCATTTTGCCTGTTCGCATCCCTTCTCCTTGCCGCGAATGGAGCGTCTGCCGCAATCGAGGAAGCATCGCTTCCACCGCAGCAGCAGGAAGAAAAGCTGGTGCCGGCCAATCTCGAACTCACTTTCACCGGCCCTGTGGATCTTGCCCGCTCGACGGCCATCCTGCTGGATGCCCAGGGCACGCCGCTTCCGACAGGCAAGCCGTTTCTCGCCGGCCCCGAAGGATCCATATTCAAGATCCCGCTCGACCCGTCGATGGCGCCGGGCCTCTATACTGTCGACTGGCGCGTCCTCTCGATGGATGGCCGCAGCGCCGAAGGCAAGTATCAGTTCCGGGTCGATCCTTAGGGCCGCAACCGCCCCTTCGACCCATAAAAGCATTTATAAGATTTTTATATTGATGGCCGCCTGCCCGTCTCGATCCTTTATGCCCTCCGGCTCCATATTGATGCCTGAGAGATCAAAGAGATCATCTCCACGCCAGAAAGCATGAAAGGCGGCCTCCATCGAGATGCCGGCCCTTTGTCTTGTCTGACTCCAAGAAAAACAACAGGCTACGATCATGATGGATATCATTCTACTCGCCACTGCGATCATATTCTTCGCACTGTGCTTTGCCTACACCAGAGCCTGCGACAGGCTCTAACAAGAGAAACGACGATGACCCTCGATTATGTCTTGAGCGGTGCCGTGACCGTGTTTCTCACCGTCTACCTCACCTACGCTCTCCTCCGCCCAGAACGCTTTTGAAGAGAACTGGCGCTTCTGAGGTCGCGCATGCGCGACCGAGAAGCAGCCGGGCATTGAAAGTTTACCTCCATGAACCTCAACGGATGGCTTCAGATCCTGCTTTACTGCGGGATCGTCCTCGTGCTCGTCAAACCGCTCGGCGGCTATATGACGCGCGTCTTCAGCGGCGAGCGCACTTTCCTCTCACCGGTCCTCGCTCCCCTCGAACGGGGACTTTACCGTCTTGCCGGCACGAGCGAGCGCGAAGAGCAGCATTGGACCTCCTATGCCTTTGCCATGCTGATGTTCAATCTGCTCGGCGTGATCGTACTTTACGCGCTGCAGCGCCTGCAGGCCGGTCTTCCCTATAATCCGGCCGGCATGGCAGCCGTCCCGCCGGAGCTTTCCTTCAACACCGCCGTCAGCTTCGTCAGCAACACCAACTGGCAGAACTACGGCGGCGAAAGCACGATGTCGTATCTGACCCAGATGGCCGGCTTCACCGTCCAGAACTTCGTCTCCGCGGCGACCGGCATTGCCATCGCGCTCGCCTTCATCCGCGCGTTCTCCCGCGCCTCGGGCAAGGCGATCGGCAATTTTTGGGTCGATATGACCAAGGCCACCTTCTATGTGCTGCTGCCGATCTGCATCGTGCTGACGCTGGTCTTTGTCTATCTCGGCGTGCCGCAGACGCTTGGGCCTTACGTCAATGCGACGACACTCGAAGGCGCGCAGCAGACGATCGCCGTCGGCCCCGTCGCCTCGCAGCTTGCCATCAAGATGCTCGGCACCAACGGCGGCGGCTTCTTCAACGCCAATTCCGCCCATCCGTTCGAAAACCCCGACGCGATCTCCAACCTCATCCAGATGGTCTCGATCTTCGCGATCGGCGCTGCTCTGACCAACGTCTTCGGCCGCATGGTCGGCAACCAACGGCAGGGTTGGGCGATCCTCGCCACCATGGGCGTGCTGTTCATCGCGGGCGTCATCGTCACCTATTGGGCCGAAGCCGCCGGCAATCCGCTGATGCATGCCTTCGGTCTTGGCGGCGGCAACATGGAAGGCAAGGAAGTCCGCTTCGGCGTTGCCATGTCCTCGCTCTTTGCGGTCATCACCACGGCGGCCTCCTGCGGCGCGGTCAACGCCATGCATGGCAGCTTCACCGCACTCGGCGGCCTCGTTCCGCTGATCAACATGCAGCTCGGCGAAGTCATCGTCGGCGGTGTCGGCGCGGGCTTCTACGGCATCCTGCTCTTCATCATCGTCGCCGTCTTCGTCGCTGGCCTGATGGTCGGCCGCACGCCGGAATATCTCGGCAAGAAGATCGAGGCGAAGGAAATGAAGATGGCCGTTCTCGCCATCCTCTGCCTGCCGCTCGCCATGCTCGTCTTCACCGCGATCGCCTCGGTGCTGCCAAGCGCCGTCGCCTCCGTCGGCACTTCGGGCCCGCACGGCTTCTCCGAAATCCTCTATGCCTATACGTCGGCTGCGGCCAACAACGGCTCGGCTTTCGGCGGCCTGACGGGCAATACGCCGTGGTACAACATCACCCTCGGCCTCGGCATGCTGATGGGCCGCTTCCTGGTCATCATCCCGGCCCTTGCCATCGCCGGTTCGCTGATCGCCAAGAAGTCGGTTCCGGCCTCGGCAGGCACCTTCCCGACGGACGGCCCGCTCTTCGTCGGCCTGCTTGTCGGCACGATCCTGATCGTCGGCGGCCTGACCTTCTTCCCGGCGCTGGCCCTCGGTCCTGTCGTCGAGCATCTGGTCATGATCGCAGGCCAGACCTTCTGAGGTGATGCCATGATCCTCCGCCACAGGCTTCGCCACGCTTCTCATCCACGTCCCGGTGCGCCGGGACGTGGAAATGGCCCGGGACCCCAAGCCTCCGACATCATCCTGGTGATGATGGCAGGCCTCCTCGTCATCGCCGCCATCGTCAAAATCTTACAGGGCTGACCGGCTTCCGGTTCGCCATCCTCGTTTCAAAGCTGGAGTCTCTTATGAGCCAGGCAAAATCCGCGAGTATCATGGATAGTCGCATCCTCATTCCGGCCGTGGGCGCCGCTTTCAAGAAGCTCGACCCCCGCGCGCTCGCCAGAAACCCGGTCATGTTCGTCGTGGCCACGGTTTCGGTGCTCACCACCGTGCTCTTCCTGCGTGACCTCATCGCAGGCAACGGCAATCTCGGCTTCTCGTTCCAGATCAATATCTGGCTCTGGTTCACCGTGCTCTTTGCCAATTTCGCCGAAGCCGTCGCCGAAGGCCGCGGCAAGGCGCAGGCGGATTCGCTGCGCAAGGCGCGCACCGAAACCCAGGCAAAGCTGCTCACCTCCACTAACGGCAGCGACTACCGCATGGTGCCGGGCACCAGCCTCAAGGTCGGCGACCTCGTACTCGTCGAAGCCGGCGACATTATCCCGTCGGACGGCGAGGTCATCGAAGGTGTGGCCTCCGTCAACGAAGCGGCAATCACAGGCGAATCCGCTCCTGTCATCCGCGAATCCGGCGGCGACCGCTCGGCGGTAACCGGCGGCACACAGGTGCTCTCCGACTGGATCCGTGTGCGCATCACCGCGGCTGCCGGCTCGACTTTCCTCGACCGAATGATCGCGCTCGTCGAGGGTGCGGAACGCCAGAAGACGCCGAACGAAATCGCGCTCAACATCCTGCTCGCCGGCATGACTTTGATCTTCGTGCTCGCCACCGCGACGATCCCGAGCTTTGCCATCTATGCCGGCGGCTCGATCCCGATCATCGTGCTCGTCGCCCTCTTCGTCACCCTGATCCCGACGACGATCGGCGCGCTGCTCTCAGCGATCGGCATCGCCGGCATGGACCGCCTCGTCCGCTTCAACGTGCTCGCCATGTCCGGCCGTGCGGTCGAAGCCGCCGGCGACGTCGACACGCTGCTGCTCGACAAGACGGGCACGATCACGCTCGGCAACCGCCAGGCGACGACCTTCCGCCCGGTCCGCGGCGTTTCCGAGCAGGATCTCGCCGATGCCGCCCAGCTCGCCTCGCTTGCCGACGAAACGCCGGAAGGCCGCTCCATCGTCGTGCTCGCCAAGGAGAAATACGCGATCCGCGGCCGCGACATGGCAAGCCTCAAGGCCACCTTCGTGCCCTTCACCGCTCAAAGCCGCATGAGCGGCGTCGATCTCGAAGGCGCCTCGATCCGCAAGGGCGCGGTCGATGCGGTGCTGACCTATGTCAACGGCGACGCGCCTTCCAAGAACGGCGGCGAGGTCGTGCGCGAACTGCAGTCGATATCGGACGAGGTCGCCAAATCAGGGGGCACGCCGCTGGCCGTCGCGCGCGACGGCAGGCTGCTCGGCATCATCCAGCTGAAGGACATCGTCAAGGGCGGCATCCGCGAGCGCTTCACCGAGCTTCGCCGCATGGGCATCCGCACGGTGATGATAACAGGCGACAATCCGCTGACGGCAGCCGCCATCGCCGCCGAAGCCGGCGTCGATGACTTCCTCGCCCAGGCAACGCCTGAGATGAAGCTGGCGCTGATGCGCGAGGAACAGTCGAAGGGCAAGCTCGTCGCCATGTGCGGCGACGGCACCAATGATGCGCCCGCACTTGCCCAGGCCGATGTCGGCGTCGCCATGAACACCGGCACGGTCGCCGCCCGCGAGGCCGGCAACATGGTCGACCTCGACTCGGACCCGACGAAGCTCATCGAGATCGTCGAGATCGGCAAGCAGCTGTTGATGACACGCGGCGCGCTGACGACCTTTTCGATCGCCAACGACATCGCCAAGTATTTCGCTATCATCCCGGCGATGTTCCTGACTTTCTACCCGCAGCTCGGCGTGCTCAACGTCATGGGACTTTCGACGCCGCAAAGCGCCATCCTCTCGGCGATCATCTTCAACGCGTTGATCATCATTGCGCTGATCCCGCTGTCGCTGAAGGGTGTCCGCTATCGTCCGATCGGCGCAGGCGCGCTGCTCTCGCGCAACCTGCTGATCTACGGTCTCGGCGGTATCATCGTCCCCTTCATCGGCATCAAGGCGATCGACATGGCCGTCGCGGCCCTCGGTCTCGCTTAGCAGAACTCGGCCTGAACACTCCAAGGAGTAAGAACAATGTTTAGAGAATTTCGCCCGGCGATCGTGATGATCATTGCCACCACCGCCATAACAGGCCTTCTCTATCCGCTCGCCATGACGGGTGCGGCCCAGGCGCTCTTCCCGACCCAGGCAAACGGCAGCCTGATCGAAAAGGACGGCAAGGTGATTGGCTCGACGCTGATCGGCCAGGCCTTCGCCAGCGACAAGTATTTCCACGGCCGCCCTTCGGCGGCCGGCGACGGCTACAATGCGGCCGCCTCCAGCGGCTCGAACCTCGGCCCGACCAGCCAGAAGCTGATCGACCGCGTCAGGGGCGACTATGAGGCCGCCAAGGCCGCGAATCCCACGGCCGACGTACCCGCCGACCTCGTCACCGCTTCGGGCAGCGGCCTCGATCCTCATATTTCGCCCGAGGCGGCCTATTTCCAGGTGCAGCGTGTCGCCAAGGCACGGGGCGTGGATGAAGCCAAGGTCAAGGCACTGGTCGACGGCGCGGTTCAGGCCCGAGAGCTCGGCATTCTCGGCGAACCCACCGTCAATGTTCTGGCGTTGAACCAGAGCCTCGATGCTTCTATGACTCAGTGAGTTTGGTACGTTGGGCGGGTTTGACGAGAAGGCCAACCCCGCGCTCCGTCATCCTCGGGCTTGACCCGAGGATCCATGACCGTGGCTGCTGACGGATGCGGTTTGGATGCTCGGGTCAGGCCCGAGCATGACGTAGGGTGGGGCGGTTGAACTGACTTGACGAGTTACGGAGACGCAACGCGTCCCCGGCAGCGATTTGCAGAAAGACCACACGCATGCCAGACGACAATCGCGACCAGGCCGGCAGGCCCTCGCCCGATGCGCTTCTCGAAAAAGCCCGGGCCGAAACACGCGGCCGTCTGAAAATCTTTCTGGGTGCTGCGCCCGGCGTCGGCAAGACCTACGAGATGCTGATCTCCGGCCGTGCCAAGATCGCCGACGGTCTCGATGTCGTCATCGGCGTCGTCGAGACCCACGGCCGCAAGGAGACCGAGGCGCTGCTCGCCGGCTTCGAGATCATCCCCCGCGTCAAGATCGACTATAAGGGCCGGCAGCTCGAGGAAATGGATCTCGACGGCATCCTCGCCCGCAGGCCCGATCTCGTGCTGGTCGACGAACTCGCCCATACCAATGCCGAGGGTAGCCGCCATCCGAAGCGCTATCTCGACGTCAAGGAATTGCTCGGCCGCGGCATCGACGTCTACACGACGCTGAACATCCAGCATGTCGAGAGCCTGAACGACGTCGTCTCGCAGATCACCCGCATCCGCGTGCGCGAGACGGTGCCGGACTCGATCATCGATCTTGCCGACGACGTCGAGATCATCGATCTGACACCGGATGATCTGATCAAGCGCCTGCATGACGGCAAAGTTTACATGGCGCGCACCGCCGAGCGGGCGCTGACCAACTACTTCACGCCTGGCAACCTGACAGCACTCAGGGAATTGGCGCTGCGCAAAACCGCCCAGCGCGTCGACGATCAGTTGCTCACCCATATGCAGGCTCATGCCATCTCGGGCCCCTGGGCGGCGGGCGAGCGCGTCCTCGTTTCAGTCGACCACCATCCGCGCTCGGCCTCGCTGGTGCGTTATGCCTCGCGCATGGCCTCGCGGCTGCGCGCGCCCTGGGCCGCCGTCTACATCGAGACCAACCGCTCGATCAATCTGTCGGAAACGGAGCGCGATACCATTGCCGCCACGCTGCGGCTTGCCGAGCAGCTGGGCGGCGAGGCGATCACCATTCCCGGCCGCGAGGTGGCCGAGGAACTCGTCCGCCATGCCACCGCCAACAACGTCACACATATCGTCATCGGCGCGCCGAAGAAGCCGACATGGCGCGACTGGTGGAGCCGCTCGATCACCGACGAGCTGATCCGCAAGACCGGCGAAATCAGCGTCCACGTCATTTCGGGCAACGAGAAGGACGGCACCACGGCGCGCGGCGTCAAAGCCGCAGCCACGGCGCCGCCGCTGGATCTCTGGGCCTATCTGCTGGCAACCGCCTATGTCGCGATCGCGCTCGGCGTCAGCGTCGTGCTCGACCAGGTGCTCGACGTGCGCAACCTCGCGCTCGTCTTCCTGATGGCGGTGCTGACCTCCGCCGTCCTCCACGGGCTGCGGCCGGCGCTTTACAGCTGCATCCTCAGCGCGCTGTCCTTCAATTTCTTTTTCCTGCCGCCGCGCTACACGCTGACGATCAGCGATCCGGAGAGCGTGCTCGCGTTCTTCTTCTTCCTGGGCGTCGCGATCATCGCCAGCAACCTGACCGCGACCGTGCAGCGCCAGGCGGCCGCCGCCCGCCAGCGGGCGCGGACCACGGAAGACCTTTACCTTTTCTCGAAAAAGCTCGCCGGCACCGGCACGCTCGACGACGTGCTCTGGGCGACCGCCTTTCAGCTCGCCTCGATGCTGAAGGTCCGCGTCGTGCTGCTGCTGCCGGAAGAAGGCACCATCGCCGTCAAGGCCGGTTATCCCCCCGATGACACGCTCGACGAGGCCGATATCGCCGCCGCCCGCTGGGCGTGGGAACACAATCACGCCGCCGGCCGCGGCGCCGATACCCTGCCCGGCGCCAAGCGCCTCTACGTGCCGCTCCGGACAGGGCGCGCAGCCGTCGGCGTCATCGGCCTTGACAGCGACCGTCGCGACGGGCCGCTGCTGACGCCGGAACAACAGCGCCTGCTCGATGCGCTGGCCGACCAGGCGGCGCTCGCCATCGAACGCGTCCAGCTTGTCGCCGACGTCGATCGGGCAAGGCTCGCGGCCGAAGCCGACCGGCTGCGCTCGGCCCTGCTCACCTCGATCTCGCACGACCTGAAGACACCGCTTGCCGCCATCCTCGGCGCCGCCGGCACGCTGCGCGACTATTTCGCCTCCATGCCGGAGGAGGATCGAAGCGACCTGCTTTCCACCGTCGTCGACGAATCGGAACGCCTCAACCGCTTCATCGCCAACCTGCTCGACATGACGAAGATCGAATCCGGCGCGATGGAACCGAACTATGCGCTGCATTTTGCCGGCGATGTCGTCGGCACCGCGCTACGCCGCGCCGCAAAAATCCTCGAGCGGCACAAGACCGAGATGAGCGTTCCCGCCGACTTGCCGATGGTGCGTGTCGACCCCGTCCTGTTCGAGCAGGTGATCTTCAACCTGCTCGACAATGCCGCCAAATATGCCCCCGAGGGATCGGTGATCCACATCGAGGGCTGGGCCGATGCCGACAATGTCGTCCTGCAGGTCTCGGACGAAGGCCCGGGCATTCCGCCCGCCGACCTCACCCGCGTCTTCGATACCTTCTACCGCGTGCGCAAGGGGGATCAGGTGCGCGCCGGCACCGGGCTTGGCCTTTCCATCTGCCGCGGCTTCATTGAGGCGATGGGCGGCACAATCGTCGCCGGCAATCGGACGGGCCGCCCCGGCGCCGTCTTCACCATCCGCCTGCCGAAACCCAATGACATTCCGAAACTGGACGAATTGAGATGACCGGTTCAGCCGTCAAATTGCTCGTTGTCGACGACGAGCCTCCGATCCGCAAGCTGCTCCGCGTCGGCCTGACCGCGCAGGGTTACGAAGTGCAGGAAGCGGCAAACGCAGCGGCCGCCCGTCAGTCGATCGCGGACAACATGCCCGACCTCATCGTGCTTGACCTCGGCTTGCCCGACAAATCAGGCCACGATCTCTTACAGGAGTGGCGCGAGGAAGGGCTCTCCATGCCCGTCGTCATCCTCTCCAGCCGCACCGACGAGGCCGGCATCGTCAAGGCGCTGGAAAGCGGCGCCGACGACTACGTCACCAAGCCCTTCGGCATCAACGAGCTCGGCGCCCGCATCCGCGTCGCCTTGCGCCACCGACTGCAGCAGCAGGGCGAAAAGGCGATCTTCCAGACCGGCGGGCTGTCGATCGATCTCGTCAAGCGCATCGTCAAGGTCGACGGCAGGGAGATCAAGCTGTCGCCGAAGGAGTACGACATCCTGCGCGTGCTCGCCCAGCATGCCGGCAAGGTGCTGACGCACCAGTTTCTTTTGAAGCAGATTTGGGGACCGGCGGCCGATGTCCAGTATCTGCGTGTCTATGTGCGGCAACTGCGGCAAAAGGTCGAACAGATTCCGGATCAGCCTCACTATATTACCACCGAGACCGGCGTCGGCTACCGGCTCAGGGAACCGGATTGATATCCGCTCCCTTCCGCTGCCCGAACAGTATCGAGCCGAACAGCATTGAGAATCACATGAACCTTCCCAACATCATCCGGCCGGAACACACCTTCATCGGGGTGTCGGCGCCAACGAAATGGCGCGCACTGCAAACCATATCGGAGAAGGCGGCCAAGGCTTTCTCCGTCGACGGCCAGACCATCCTGAAGTCGCTCGAAGCGCGTGAGAAGCTCGGCTCCACAGGGATCGGGAACGGCATCGCCATTCCACATGCGGCGATCGACGGCATGACCAGCCCGCGCGGCCTTCTCGTCCGCTTCGCCCAGCCGCTCGACTTCGAGGCGATCGACGATATCCCGACCGACATCGCCGTCGTGCTGCTCTTCGGGGAAAACAATCGCGGCGAATATCTGAATGTTCTCGCCGCCATCGCGCGCCGTCTGCAATCGGACGGCGTGCTTGCCGCCATGCGCAAGGCAAGAACGGTCGACGAATTCTATTCCGACTTCATCGCCGATTCCCGGGTGTGACAGCATAAAGAAGGCGCGGCCTGAAGGCCGCGCCCGTTCGTCTGCAATGAGACTATCTTAGAAATCGCGCTGGAAGCGCAGGAAGCCGAACACTTCGTCGTCGCCTTCGTCCTCGTCGTGATATTGCACGCTGAGCTTCGTACGCAGGTCTTCGACGATCTGGTAGTCGATCGTTACACCCGTGGTATAGGCGCTACCGCCGGTGAAGCCATTGCCGTCAGCCTCGAGAGCGATATTTTCGAAGTACTGGAAGCCGGGAGTGATCTTCCACTTGTCATTGATCTTCAAGGCGTATTCTGCCGCGATCGTCCATTCGGACTCTTCGTAGTAGTAGTTGGCGCCGCTTGCCCATACGCCGGCGATACCGAGCGTGCCGGGACCGATATCGGCATAGACGATGCCGCGGACCGCGACTTCGCTGGTGTCCGTGTCATAGCCGGCGAGCAGGTAAGCGCTGATGGCGCCGGCCTTGTAGGAGACCTGACCTGCGACACCGAAATTGTTCGGGCCTTCGCCCGGCTTGGTGGCGTAGTCGTCTTCCAGCTCGTCGACCGAAATACCGGCCGTGAAAGCGCCGGCCTCGTACTGATAACGGATCGAGTTGTGGGTCGTCTCGTTGCTGGCGAGCGTATCGGTCTCGCCACTCATGTCGTCGTCCCACCAGCTGTACAGCTTACCGACGCGGAAACCGGCGATGTCGATATAGCCTTCGTCCAGAAGAGCTTCCTGATCGGATGCATTGTCGACGTTGTAACGCAGCGTGATGACGCCGGTGAGCGTGCCGTACTCGGTGTCGTTCTTGGCCTGGAAGGTGACCTGACCGCGAGTCCAGAAGTTGACGTCGGAATCGCCGGCGATATTGTCACCGAAGCGCACTTCGGTACGGATATAACCGCCGATCGAAAGGCATGTTTCCGTCCCCGGAATGTAGAAGTAACCCGTGCCGTAGGCGTCGCAAACGCGAACATATTCCACGGGCTCGGGTTCCGCCGCCACGATGGCGTCGGCAGCGCGTGCTCCGGATGCCGCGGCAAGGGCGGCAACGGAAGCAAAAAGGATAGTTCTGATATTCATTTTGAATGGCCCTTAACAGGTTTGGAATGCGAGGCGCATTTCAAGGATGCCCCCACGTAGCGGTCGGCGAATTCGGCCGCACCGACGCGATATAGGAATCCGCAAGTGTCATCGCGGCAAAATCTTGGCAAAAATCAGCATCCGCAGCGCCGCTTGTGGAGAAACTGTGGCAGAAAAAACACGGCTCTGCGGCAGGACGGCGACGACCCTGCGATTGGCCGCGGCCAACTTCGGCACGTCCATTTCAAAATCGGCAGCTAAATGGAATGACATTCTAACGGCAATGAGGGAACAGGAAGAACCTTCGTTTCATTATACGACTGACTTGATAGAGTTAAGGCAGAAAACAGGAGGTTCCCCATGCAGACACAACGGCTCACCCGGCTCCTCGCGGCGGCGGTCATGGCAGGCAGCTTCGCGATCGGAAGCATTGCTCCGGCATTCGCGGATCAGACGCTGCTTAACGTTTCCTACGATCCGACCCGCGAATTGTACAAGGATTTCAATGCTGCCTTTGCTGCCAAGTGGCAGAAGGACAATGGCGAAGCCGTGACGATCAAGGCTTCGCATGGCGGTTCCGGTGCCCAGGCTCGCTCCGTCATTGACGGTCTCGACGCCGACGTCGTCACGCTTGCACTGGAAGGCGATATCGACGCCATCGCCAAGGCGACCGGCAAGATCCCGGCCGACTGGAAGACGAAGTTCCCGAACAATTCGACGCCCTATACCTCAACGATCGTCTTCCTCGTGCGCAAGGGTAATCCGAAGGGCATCAAGGATTGGGGCGACCTCGTCAAGGACGACGTCCAGGTCATCACGCCGAACCCGAAGACCTCGGGTGGCGCCCGCTGGAACTTCCTCGCCGCTTGGGCATGGGCCAAGCAGGCGAATGGCGGCGACGATACCAAGGCGCAGGAATACGTCACCAAACTCCTGCAGCACGTTCCGGTACTCGACACCGGCGCCCGCGGTGCAACGACCACCTTCGTTCAGCGCGGCCTCGGCGACGTTCTGCTCGCCTGGGAAAACGAAGCCTATCTTTCGCTCGAAGAACTCGGTCCCGACCAGTTCGAGATCGTGACGCCCTCCTTCTCCATCCGCGCCGACCCGCCGGTCGCCATCGTCGACGGCAATGTCGACAAGAAGGGCACGCGCAAGGTCGCCGAAGCCTACCTCAACTACCTCTATTCGGACGAAGGCCAGAAGATCGCCGCCAAGCACTTCTACCGGCCGATCAAGCCGGAAGCCGCCGATCCGGCCGATGTCGCCCGCTTCCCGAAGCTGACGCTCGCAACCATCGACGACTTCGGCGGCTGGAAGACGGCACAGCCGAAATTCTTCGGCGACGGCGGCGTATTTGACCAAATCTACAAGCCGGCCCAATAATAGACTTCATGAAAGCACATAGCCCCACGCGGTGGCGGTTCAAACGGCCGAGCGTCATTCCGGGTTTCGGAATGGCGCTCGGCCTTACCTTGACCTGGCTCACCCTTCTGATCCTTATCCCGCTCTCGGGCCTTGCCGTCCGTTCGAGCGCCCTCGGCTGGGAGAAATTCTGGTCGATCGCGTTCGATCAGCGCGTATTGAACGCGCTGCGTATCAGCTTCGGCAGCGCCTTCATCGCAGCAATCGTCAACGCCGTCTTCGGCATCATCCTCGCCTGGGTCCTGGTGCGCTACCGTTTCCCCGGCAAGCGTATCATCGACGCCATGGTCGATCTGCCCTTCGCGCTGCCGACCGCCGTTGCCGGTATCGCATTGGCGGCGCTCTACGCGCCGAACGGCTGGGTCGGCCAGTTCCTGACGCCGCTGGGCATCAAGATCGCCTTTACGCCAGCCGGCATCGTCGTGGCGCTGATCTTCGTCGGCCTGCCCTTCGTGGTGCGCACCGTGCAGCCTGTCATGGAGGAGATCGACAAGGAAGTGGAGGAGGCCGCGGCAACGCTCGGCGCCAACCGCCTCCAGACGATTTTCCGCGTGCTGCTGCCGGGACTTGCGCCTGCCGTCCTCACTGGCTTCGCGCTTGCCTTTGCCCGCGGCGTCGGCGAATACGGCTCGGTCATCTTCATCGCCGGCAACCTGCCGTTCAAATCGGAAATCGCACCGCTGCTGATCATCATCAAACTCGAAGAATATAATTACGCGGCGGCAACCGGCATCGCGGCGATCATGCTGGTGATCTCGTTCGCCTTGCTGCTCGTTATCAACCTCATCCAGAGCTGGAGCAGGCGGAGGTACGGCTATGGCGCTTGATGCGACCGTTCCACCCGCGAAGCTGCGTTCGGTGACCACCGAACACAGGATCGCGCGCTTCACCCTGATCGCCCTTTCGCTCGTCTTCCTGCTGCTGATCCTGCTTCTGCCGCTCGCCGCCGTCTTCGTCGAAGCCTTCCGCAAGGGTGCCGGCCCCTTCCTCGAGGCGCTCGCGGATGCTGAGACCTTCTCGGCGATCCGCCTCACGCTGATCGTCGCCGGCATCAGCGTTCCCCTTAATCTCGTATTCGGGGTCGCCGCCGCCTGGGCGATCGCCAAGTTCGAGTTCAAGGGCAAGGCGTTCCTGACGACGCTGATCGACCTGCCCTTCTCGGTTTCGCCCGTCATATCGGGCCTGGTTTTCGTGCTGCTGTTCGGCGCCAATGCATCGCTCGGCCAGTGGTTCAACGCTCACGACATCAAGATTCTGTTCGCCGTGCCGGGATTGGTGCTCGCCACGATGTTCGTCACCTTTCCCTTCGTCGCCCGCGAACTGATCCCACTGATGCAGGAGCAGGGAACGGCAGACGAAGAGGCAGCCCTTTCGCTCGGCGCTTCCGGCTGGCAGACTTTCTGGTACGTGACGCTGCCGAACATCAAGTGGGGGCTGCTCTACGGCGTGCTGCTCTGCAACGCCCGCGCCATGGGCGAATTCGGCGCGGTCTCGGTGGTGTCAGGCCATATTCGCGGCCAGACGAACACGATGCCGCTGCAGGTGGAGATTCTCTACAACGAGTATAATTTCACCGGCGCATTTGCCGTCGCCACGCTTTTGGCCTTGCTCGCGCTCGTGACTCTTGTTTTGAAGACGCTGCTGGAAATGCGCTATAGCGCGGAGATCGCCGCCAGCCGGCGGCACTGAAGGATTTGGAATGGAAGTACGCGTTCAAAACATCCGCAAGGAATTCGATCGTTTTCCGGCGCTGCACGATGTCTCGCTCGACATCCGCTCCGGCGAATTGATCGCACTGCTCGGCCCGTCGGGTTCCGGCAAGACGACATTGCTGCGCCTGATCGCCGGCCTCGAAAGTCCGACCGAGGGGAAGATCTTCTTCGGTGAGGAGGATGCCTCGAAGAAATCAGTGCAGCAGCGCAATATCGGCTTCGTCTTCCAGCATTATGCCCTCTTCCGTTACATGACGGTGCTCGAAAACGTCTCGTTCGGCCTGAAGGTCAGAAACGGCGCGCGGCGCCCCCCGAAGGCCGACATCCGCAGGCGGGCCTTGGAATTGCTCGACCTCGTTCAGCTTTCCGGTCTCGAAAAACGCTACCCGGCACAGCTTTCCGGCGGCCAGCGCCAGCGCGTGGCGCTCGCCCGCGCCATGGCCGTCGAACCGAACGTGCTGCTGCTCGACGAGCCCTTCGGCGCGCTCGATGCCCAGGTGCGCAAGGACCTGCGCAAATGGCTGCGCGAAATTCACGACCGTACCGGCCACACCACCGTCTTCGTGACCCACGACCAGGATGAGGCTCTTGAGCTTGCCGACCGCGTCGTCGTCATGAGCCAGGGCGCGATCGAACAGATCGGAACGCCCGACGAGGTCTACGACAATCCGAATTCTCCCTTCGTCTTTGGCTTCATCGGCCAGTCGAACTGCCTGCAGGTCGAGATATCAGATGGCGACATCCGTTTCGACGGCCGCTCGCTCGGCCTCAATGCCAGTGGCGAATCGGACGGCACGGCCCAGCTCTACTTCCGCCCCCATGACGTGCGGCTCTGCGAATCAGCTGAAAACTGCATCGCCGGCCAATCGGTTTCCAGCCGCCGTGTGGCCGGCACCCGCCATATCGAACTCGATATCGGCAACGACCGCCCGCATATCGAAATCGAACTGCCGCCGAGCGAGGCCGACAGGCTGGACCGCAACCGGGTCGCTTTCAAGCCGACACGCTGGAAGCTATTCCGCGGCTGACGGAAATGGAGCCACAATCGGGATGATCGCCGGAATCGTATTTGGCGAGAGTCCCTCAGGCTTTTTGTGATCCCAGGTTGTTTGTATTTTTGTCACATGCCGGGTAAAACGTTTTCGCGTTAATCATGAGGGGCTGGACTTATCCAAACGGAGGCACCTGGCGTTGAGGGCGGAGATTTCCTTTGGAAAATCCCTGATCGGGATTTTGCTCGTGGGGCTGGCAGCGGCAAGCTGCACAACGACATCGACACCGGCGGCAACGGCGGCGAAGACCAAGACGAAGCAGGTTCAACCGGCGAAAGTCACCTTCAATTATACGGCCAAGGATCGCGACTGTCTGAAGCGCGCGATGTATTTCGAATCACAGCATTCGGATGAGGACGGCTATCTGGCCGTCGGCACCGTCGTTATGAACAGGCTCACATCAGGCGCCTATCCTCCTTCCATCTGCGGCGTCGTCGCTCAGGAGAGACAGTTTGCACCGGGCGTGATGACGCGCGAGGTGAAGCCGCAGGCCGAAACGGAGCTTGCGACCGCCGCCGATGCGATCCTCGTGAAGGGCGCACGTCATCCGGCGGTGAAGGATGCGATGTTCTTCCACACCGAAGGGCTGAAATTCCCTTACGACAACATGCATTATGTGACGGTCGCCGGCGGTAACGCCTTCTATGAGAAGCGCGATTCCAACGGCACGCTCGAAACGCCGCCTCCGCTGCCCTCCTATGAGGTGGCGATGAATTATGTGCCCGGCGAAAGCATGCTGCCGCCGCAATTCGAGGCCCTGATTCCCTCGGCCGTTCCCGTGCCTCTACCGGCTCCCGATTCCCTGGCCACGGCGAGCACGGCGTCGATGCAGATAACTGCACCGGTGACCGCACCAGCACCTTCGCCGGTTCCGGTGACCACGCCTGCACCCTTGCCGACAACCTCAATCGAGCCCGAACCGGGAATGCCGATCGCAATCCCTACTCCCCGCCCCGCCTATGACAGCGTGATGCTGCGCGGAAGCATGCCCGCGAATGGCGGCTGACGCGGCCAACCCCGCACCCCGGACAAGGAAAAGCGTCTAAGCACGCTCTTCCCAAACCTTGGCAAGTTCCACGATCGTCTGGACGGCCTTTTCCATATCCTGGCGGCTGACCCATTCGAGCGGCGAGTGGAAAGCATGACCGCCGGCGAAGATGTTCGGGCATGGCAGCCCCATGAAGGAGAGGCGCGAGCCGTCCGTGCCGCCACGGATGCTGCCGCGCACCGGCGTCATGCCGGCACGACGCACCGCCTCGACGGCGTTCTCGACGATCTCAGGGTGGCGGTCGAGTACGACCTTCATGTTGCGATACTGCTCCTTCACCTCAAAACGATATGTCGAGCCGGGATAGGCTGATATCACGTCCTTGACGATGGCTTCGAGCATGGTCTCCTTTTCCACGAGACCTTCGTCGGTGAAGTCGCGAATGATCAAGCTCAGCGAAGCCTTTTCCATCGAGCCGGTCAGATCGACCGGATGGATGAAGCCTTGCCTGCCCTCTGTGGTCTCGGGCGCAATATTCCTCGGCAGCCGATCGATGATCGCGCCGGCGATCTTGATGGCGTTTTCCATGCGGTCCTTGGCAAAGCCCGGATGGATCGCCACGCCCGATATGGCGATCTCCACACCATCGGCCGAAAAGGTCTCGTCCTCGACATGGCCTGCCGTCTCTCCGTCCATCGTATAGGCGAAATCCGCTCCGAGTTTCTTGAGGTCGACCTTGTTGACCCCGCGCCCGACCTCCTCGTCTGGCGTGAACAGGATCTTGATCGTCCCATGCTTGATATCGGGATTATCGACGAGGATCTGGGCTGCGGTCATGATCTCCGCCAAACCAGCTTTGTCGTCGGCGCCAAGCAATGTCGTGCCATCGGTCGTGACGATGTCGTTGCCGATCTGGTTCTTCAGCTCGGGATGCTCGCTGACGCGGATCACCCGGCTCCGATCGCCGACAAGCGCGATATCCCCGCCCGCATAGTTCCTGACGATCTGCGGCTTGACATCGGTGCCGCTGAAATCGGGCGCCGTATCCATATGCGAGCAGAAACAAATGACCGGAACCGTCTTCTCGCTATTGGCCGGAATGGTCGCATAGACATAGCCGTGCTCATCGAGATGGGCGTCCGCGAGGCCGATCTTCAGCAGTTCATCGACCAGAACCCGTCCGAGGTCCTTCTGCTTTTCGGTGGTCGGCTGCGTCGACGAGGATGGATCGGATTGCGTGTCGATCACGACATAACGGAGAAAGCGGTCGAGAACAGTGTCGGTCATGGTTTCATCCCAGCAAGATCACGCGGACGATATAGGCCTCGCGGATCGTACGGCAAAAGCTTTTTCCATTCGCGGCGCATCAGGATTCACCGTTCAATTGGTCGTGCGCTCGCGGGGTGCCGGGATCGATACCACATGCGAAAGTAGCCCGCTGTCTCTGACGTCATGAAGGAGGAAAGAGGGAGCGTCGACCACCGGAAGATCGGCCCGGCCGTCAAGCAGCAGCGGATTGGGCGGACACAGAGAACCGCAGGTCTGTACCGGAATCGATCCCAGCCTGCCGGATATGGGTCGGTGAACATGGCCGCAGGCAATCACCAGCGGCTGTCTGTCCATTGCATCCAGGGCGCCGAGAAGCGCACCGTCATTCTTGCATCTGACCTGATCCAACGACTCTATGCCGATCTTGAATGGTGGCTGATGCATGAACAGAAGGACGGGGGGCGTCACATCGGCAAGCGCGCTCGTCAGCCAGTGCAGATGGGGAAGGACGTCGCCGTAGCTCTGACCGGCCACCGTAACATCGAGACCACAGAGGATCAGCCCATTGACGGCTGCGCGGAAATGCATCGGTCCCGCCGCAGCGGCCCATGTGCCGACAGCGGCAAGTTCGGATCGCATCAAGAACGCATCATCGCCGTTGCCCGGCAATAGATGGACTGGACAGTCCAACGACCGCAGGCACTCGGTGATCAAGCGATAACCTTGCCGCCACCCGTCATCCACCAGATCTCCTGTCACCACGAGCGCATCCGGCCGAAACGTCTTCAGCCAGTCTATCGCCCGCTCCAGCGTCTGAAGCGAAGAAAGATCCGGCGTTGCATGAATATCGGATATCTGCGCAATAAGCATATCGTGCCTTTCAGCTCCTGCCGGAGGCAGTATGCCGAAATCGGCAGCGACGGGCTACAGGCACCCACGGTTCAATCGACGCGTTTTCCCTCGCCGTCGAACACATGCAGATACTGGGCAGGGAAGGCCACATTGACTTTGGGACCTGCCTTCAGCGCGCCGCGGTCCAGTGTGAAGATCTTGAACGGCAGGCCGTGCAGGGCAAGGTGCACAATGATGCCGAAGCCTGTGGGTTCGATGAGTTCTACATCCGTGGCTAGTCCCGCCCCGTTGTCGCTCATCACCACATGCTCCGGTCGGATGCCGAGCGTCACTTTCGCGCCATCGGCAAGCGGCAGCGGCTTGGCGAGCGGCACGATCGTTCCATCCTTCAGCCGCACCCCGCCAGCGTCATATGTGGCGTCGAGGAAATTCATGCCCGGCGAGCCGATAAAACCGGCAACAAAGAGGTTGGCGGGACGGTCATAGAGTTCCAGGGGGCTGCCGACCTGCTGGACCACCCCGCCATGCATGGCGACGATCCGGTCCGCCAGCGTCATTGCCTCGATCTGGTCGTGGGTCACGTAGATCGAGGTCGCCTTCAGGTCGCCATGCAGTTTCTTGATTTCGGCGCGCATCTGTTCGCGCAGCCGCGCATCGAGGTTGGAAAGCGGTTCGTCGAACAGAAAAGCCTTCGGCTGGCGCACGATGGCGCGGCCCATGGCGACGCGCTGGCGCTGGCCGCCGGAAAGCGCCTTCGGCCGTCGTTCGAGCAGCGGATCGAGACCGAGCTTACCAGCAGCGGCCGCCACGGCGCTTGCGATCTTCTCCTTCGCCGTCTTCCGAAGTCTCAGGCTGTAGCTCATATTGCCGGCGACATTCATATGCGGATAGAGTGCATAGGACTGGAACACCATGGCGATGTCGCGATCCTTGGGATGCAGCTCGTTCACCCTGGCCCCGGCGATGCGGATCTCGCCTGACGTGACATCCTCCAGCCCGGCGATCATGCGCAGCAGCGTGGATTTGCCGCAGCCGGACGGGCCGACGAGCACGACGAATTCACCGTCCTGGATTTCGAGATCGACGCCGTGCAGCACCTGCACGTGACCATAGGCTTTACGGATATTCCGGATATCGATCGATGCCATTTTGTTTAACCCTTGACCGCGCCGGCCGTCAGGCCCTGGACGAGATAACGCTGGATGAGCAGGAAGAAGAGGCCGGCCGGAATGAGCGCCATGACGCCCGCCGCCATCATCTGCCCGAAATCCACGGAGAACTTCGAAACGAAGGTGAGAAGGCCGACTGGGAAAGTCGCCGCGTCGTTGCCGTTGATCAGCATCAGCGCGAAAAGCAGCTCGCTCCAGGCGGCGGTGAAGACGAAGCCGAGCGTGGCGGCGATACCCGGCAGCGTCAGCGGCAGGATGATCTGACGGAAGGCGGTAAACTGCGTCGCTCCGTCGATCATCGCCGCCTCTTCGAGATCCCTCGGGATGCCATCGAAGAAGGACTGCATCAGGAAGGTGGCGAAGGGAACGTTGAAGGCGGTGTAGACGATGACGAGCCCGGTCAGGCTGTTCGTCAGATGTAAGGGCGACAGGATCTTGAAGATCGGAGCGACCAGCATGACGAGCGGGAACATCTGGGTCAGCAGCATCAAGGCGACGATCCAGTATTTCGCTCGGAAATTAAAGCGCGACAACGCATAACCGGAGAGCGAGGCGCAGATCGTCACTGTCACTGCCGTCGAGGTCGAGACGATCAGGCTATTCTTGAAGAAGGTCGGAAAGGCGCTGTGCTGCAGTACGAAGGCATAGTGATCCCATGTCGTGCGCGAGGGCCACATGCGCACGCCCTCGGTATAGAGCAGATCGTTCGGCGTCACCGAGACCTTGAGCAGCCAGAACAGCGGGAAGAGCGCGAAGGTGATGTAGCAGAGGATCGCCAGACGGTGCGCGATCGTGGGCATGACGGATCGTCTCATGGTCTCAATCCTTGTTCAGCAGCGTTTGCCGCAGCAGGATGATCAGCATCGAATAGGCAAGCAGCAGCGCGAGCAGCACCAGCGCGATCGCCGAGGCGTAACCGAAATCGAGCCGCTTGAAGGCCGTCGTGAAAATGTAGCTCGCGACGATCTGCGTGCGGTCGGCCGGCCCGCCATTGGTCATGACGACGATGAGATCGGCGAAATTGGAAATCCAGACGGTGCGCAGCAGCACGGTGATGGCGATCGTCGGCGCCAGAAACGGCAGGGTGATCGAGCGGAAACGCTGGAACCAGCCGGCACCGTCGATCGACGCGGCTTCGTAAAGATCGCGCGGGATCGCCTGCAGGGCCGCCAGCAACGTGATGGCGAAAAAAGGAATGCCCCACCAGACATTGGCGATGATCGGCCCCCACATGGCATAATTGGGATCGGACAGGATATTGCCCGGCTCATGCATCAGCCCGAGCGCGAAGAGCCAATGCGGGATCGGCCCGATCACCGGATTGAACAGCCAGGCCCAGTTGAGGCCGGCGAGGAAGGACGGCACCGCCCAGGGCAGGAAGACCAGCGCCTGCGCAATCGCCCGGCCCGGGAATGGCTTGTCGAGCAGCAGCGCCAGTGTCAGCCCGAAAACGAACTGCAAGACGACGGAGGCGCCCGTCCACCAGAGGGTGTTCCTGAGCGCGCCGTAGAAGGCCGCATCCCCGGAAAGCTCGCGGAAATGATCGAGCCCGATGAAGCCGCCGGAAAAGGGATTGAGCAGTTGGATATCCCGAAAGGCGTAGGAAACGCCGAGCGTCAGCGGCACCAGCATCACCGCGATGATCAGGATCAGGGACGGCGCGCTGTAGAGATAGGGCTCCGAAGCATCGGCAAGGCGACGCAGCCATGGCCTGCGGTCGCGACGCATGTCGAGCGTATCGGCGGAAATGGTCATCGGGTTGCAGTTTCCATTGTCTTTACCCGGTTGGGAATTCTGGCCGGGTGATGCTTTTGAATGCGGAGGGCGGAGCCCCCTCATCCGACCCTACGGGCCACCTTCTCCCCGAGGGGAGAAGGGAACGGATGCGTTACGGCATATTCCCTTCTCCCCAGCGGGGGCCCGATGGTGGGCCGAGACCGGTGGCTCGACCCCGGTCGGTAGCGGCAGCCGGATGAGGGGGCTTTGGTTCAAAGCCCCTTACTTCTTGGTGAGGAACTTCTGCTGCGCCTTGGTCAGATATTCCGCCCACTGGTCGGCCAGATCCTTCGCCGAGATATCGCCGAGCAATGCCTGCTGCGAGGTCTTGATCGCCAGCGAATCCTTGAAGAAGGCGAATTCCTCGAGATAGGTCGGCATGACAGTCGGCACCGTATTCGGATCCGCCAGTTCCTCGAACCAGCCCTTGAACTGATCACCGGCGTAGAAGGGATCCTTCTCGGCCGCCGTATAGGCCGGCAGGGCGCCGATGCGCTTGTTCCACTCGATATTGCCTTCCGGCCCTTCGAGGGTGGCGATCAGCTTCCAGGAGAGATCCTTGTTGCCGCTGGTCGTGAACATAGACCAGCCGCCATAGCCGATCGTCGGGAAGGACTTGCCGTCCGGCCCCTTCGGCAGCGGCATGACGCCGAAATCGTCCTTGTTCATGCGTTCGGCAATGGCGATCAGCGCATCCGGATCCTGGTCGAGGAAGGCGCAGGTGCCGGAGTAGAAGCCGGCGACGACTTCGTTGAAGCCCCAGTTGACGCTGTCCTTCGGCGCATAGCCCTTCTTGTAGAGATCGACCATCCATTCGATACCCTTGGCCCAGCCGGGGCTGTTCATCGTCGAAGTGCCGTCCTCGTTAAAGTACTTGTTCGAGCCGGCCATGGAGGCTGCGAAGATCATCCAGCCGTTGAGGCCGCCCGGTCCGCCGCGCATGCAGTAGCCGTATTTACCGGAGAGCTTGGAAACCTTTTCCGACGCGGCGGTGAATTCATCAAGCGTCTTCGGCGGTGCCGCGACACCGGCTTCCGAGAGCAGCTTCTTGTTGTAGAACATCGCTCTGAGATAGAAGCCGTAGGGCAGCATGTAGGCGGTATTCTTGACATCGCGGCCGAGCTCGAGCGCGCGCGGCGTCAGTTCCTTGGTGTGCTCCCACTTTTCGAGGTAGGGCTCCAGGCTCTCGAGCATGCCGTTATTGGCATAGAGTGACAGCCAGGTGTCGGGCATCTCCATCACATCGGGCACGTCGCCGGCGGACACCATGGTCGCAAACTTCTGGAAGGCCTCGTTCCAGGGCAGCGAGATGATGTCGACCTTGGTGCCGGGATTGGCGGCTTCGAACTTGCCGACGATCGACTTCAGCGTTTCGGTACGCTCCGGGCTGGTGATGACTTCGACAAGCTTGAGCGTCGTATCGGCAAAGGCCGTGCCCGCCATCATCGAAGCAAAGAGCGTTGAGATTATTAGTTTTTTCATGCTCAGTTCCCCCTTGTTAGGTTTCTCTCTGGTTTCAGGGTTGTGAGGCGGCGGCGAGCGCCTCCTCGATGTCCCTCCACAGCGCCTCGGTTCCTTCGAGGCCGACATGGAGGCGTACGGATCGCGCATGGATGCCGAAGGCATGCGCGGAATTCGGCTGTGCCTTCTGCTGAAGCACCACCTCGCCCGGTACGATCAGGCTTTCATGTCCACCCCAGCTTACACCCAGTTTGAAGAGCTTGAGGTGATCGGCGAAGGCGCGGATATCGACCCCTTCGCGGAAGATGAAGGAAAACAGGCCGGATGTGCCGTTCAACCCAGCGGGCAGACGGTTGGCGAGGCCGGGATGGCAGACCGTCTCCACCACCTCGAGCTTCTGCAGGCGTCTGGCGATTTCGAGGGCGGAGGCCTCGTGAGCTTTCATACGCAGCGGCAGCGTGCGCAGGCCGCGGATCAGAAGCCAGGCATCAAAGGGCGAAAGCTTGCCGCCGAGATAGGGATAGGCCTCGGCCTTGATGCGCGCGATCATCTCCTTCGCGCCGGCAACGACGCCGGCCACCACATCGCTGTGGCCGCCCAGATATTTCGAGGCCGAATGGATGACGAGATCGACGCCGAGCGTCAGCGGCCGCTGGAAGAACGGGCTCGCCCAGCTGTTGTCGATCATGGAGACGACGCCGTGCCGCCTGGCGAGCGCTGCGAGCGCGCCGACGTCGTGCGCCTCCATCACCCAGCTCGTCGGGCTTTCCATGTAGAAGACCTTGGCGCCAGGCAGCACTCTCGCGACCGCTTCCTCGTCGCGCCCGTCGACATAGGTCACCTCGATCTTCATTCGTTTCAGAATGGTGCCGAACAGGCGGAAGGCATCGGGATAGACATGCTTGACCGCGACGATGCGGTCGCCCGGCTCGACGAAACTCAGAACGGCCGACGAAATCGCCGCCATGCCACTCGCAAAACCCAGCGCATCCTCCGCGCCTTCGAGCTTTGTCAGCATTTCCTCAAAGGCGCGCACCGTCGGGTTCAGCCCGCGTGTATAGATCGGCCGCAGCTTCTCGCCGCGATAGCAGGCGATCATCTCGTCATAATCGGAAAAAGTGAAAAGCGAGGTCTGGAAAATCGGCGGAACGACGGCCTCGGCGAAGTTGCCTTCATCGTGAGCCGTGATCAGGGAAGCGAGATCGAACGGTTCTGCGCCGCTGCTCATTTGGACATTTCCTTGATGTCTTCCTCGACGATGTCGAGAATTTTCAATGTTTCGGCGCGCGCGGCCTCCGGATCGCCTGCGGCGATCGCGTCGAAAAGGGTGCGATGAAAGGGAAATGACCGGCGGGCGAAATCCTGCCGGTCGAAAGGGTGTTCCCAGAAACGTTCGAAGGTGCCGCGCATCTGCTCGAGAAGCTGGCGAAACAGCGGATTGTGGGTGGCGTCGTAAACGGCGAGATGGAAGGCAAGATCCTCTGGCCCGGAGGTGCCTTTCTCCAAGTGCACCCGCTCCATCTCCTCCAGTTTTTCCTCGATGACGACAAGATCCTTTGCGGTGCGCCGGCGCGCCGCGACCATGCCCGCCTCGCATTCGATGCCGCGGCGAACCTCCAGCGTCTGCAAGAGCGCGTCACGCAGGTGCGCCGTGTCGAACGACAGCGGCATATGGATCGTTGCCCTGGAAACCGGCTTCAAGAGATAGGTGCCGCTGCCCTTGCGCGTCTCGATGACGCCGAGCGCCTGGAAATGGCGGATCGCTTCGCGGATGGTCGAGCGCCCGACGGCAAGTGCCGCCATCAGCTCACGCTCGGCCGGCAGGCGGTCCCCCGCCTTCAACCTGGCTTCCTCGACATAATCCGCCAACGCATCAGTCACCTGACGCGCCCGGTCCATGACGGGAAGCGGCCGGATCACCGGCCTGTCGCCGCTATTTGCCTTCATGGTTCCCCATTTTCTGTTCAGGCAACCGACCTTAAAATTGGTCTGACATCTTAGCATTTAGCAAAGATGGGAAGGCGTCAAGCGGTGTTTGCGACAGGGCGAAAAATGATTCCGAATGGCGGCATGTTGGCCGGAGTTAGGGACTGTCGATAAACAACTGAATCGTGTCTTTAGATCCTCCTATAGTCATAAATGACATAGCGCAGCTTATAGAACACGCATGCGTGCGAGGATCGCGTTACGCTTTTCCAATAAATTAGAGATCTATTAAAACTAGACTGCTATTCCTCGCACCCAGGCAAAGCCTGCATGCACTGTGTGGAGAAAAACATTGAAGGCCTCATATAACGCGCTACGCGCATTACTTATCGTTGCTAACATCGCATCACCTTTGGCTGGGCACGCCGCGGCGCCGCCGACGCATGAACTTCCCTCGCCTCAGATTTCCAAGGCGCTCGATGCATTGCTGTTGCCCGTCAACAAGGCCGTCATAAAGAAGTTCAAACTTGCCAAGGGCGAGCACGGCGTACTGGTGCTCTCGGTCAAGAAGGGCGGGGTCGCCGACAAGCAGGGGATCAAGCCGGGCGATGTGCTGTCGGAGGTTCACGGACACAAGGTTCACAAAGCTGTCGACGTCGACATCGCTGTCAGCCGCGACTTGAAAGCGGGCAAATCCGATATAGCTTTTGCCGTCCTTCGGGATAGTGCGCCGGTGGCTATCGCCGCCGTCATCACGCTTGAGGAGTACAACGAGGCCATCTCGGTCACGGAAGTTTCGAGCTGGGAGAGCGACACATCGGAGACGTCTTTCTCCTACTCCGAATATGTGTCCGAGGAAACGCAGACGATTGAGTCCTCCTATGAAAGCGAAGAGACAACCGTCGAAGAAGCAATGACGCAGGAAGAATCTTCCAGCGACGAGGAAACAAGCGAAGAGGCGAGCGACGATAGTTCCGAGGATGACGGCGGCGACGACGCTGGTGACGATGACGGCGGCGGCGATGACTCGGACGGCGATTCCGACGGATAATCATAGCCTGCCAAGGCGCTACCGCGTCTAACCCACCTGCCGCAACGGATCGGCCACCACGTCGTGGCCGATGCGATAATCGGGCGCGTCAGACGCGCCGCGCGAGGGAAGCCGCAATCAAACTCTGGGGTCTTTCCCGGTCAGACTGCGGCATTCTGACCAGGCAAGGCCCTAGCGGCGGCGCCGGACCACCCGGCCGCCGGGGTGAGCAATACCGGGATGACCAAGCCAAACCAATGCGAGCCGCTCGCCCGTCTGCTTGGCAAGATACATATAGCCGTCGGCGCGCTTCATGAATGAGGTCACGTCGTCGTCCGGTTGCAGCATCGTGACGCCGACTGCGGCGCCGAGTTCGACCACGGCACCTTCGATCGCCATTGGTTTGAAAATGCGGTCCATCGCGTCGGTGAGCGTCGGTTCGACATCGCTCAAATGAGCCGGGTCGACCTCAAGCAGAACGACAAATTCGTCGCCGCCAATGCGTGCAATGAAGTCGTTGGTTCGGAAACTTTCGCGAAAGCGGCTGGCAATCGTTCTCAGCACTTCATCGCCGGCGGCGTGTCCCATCGTGTCGTTGACGGCCTTGAACCCGTTGAAATCGACAAATGCCAGCACCAGGAGCTTTTCGCTCTCGTGCATCCGCTCCACATGCTGGGCGAGCACTTCGTCGAAACAGGCCCTGTTGGGAAGTCCCGAGAGTGCATCGGTTCGTGCCGACGCGCGCAACGCAAGTTCGATTTCATGCTGGTGTCGAACACGCGCGGAGACGTCGAGAATAACTTCAACGTCGAAGGAGACATCATCCACGATCGTGCGCTGCGCGGAAATCAACGTCGGAATGATCGTGCCGTCGGCATGCCGGATATCGACCTCCTCCAGCACATAGCCGCCATCTTCCTCGAGCATGCGATGTCTGCGATCACGCGCCGGGCTACTGATGGCAGCCCCCTCCGATGTCAGCGTCCTGCCGCGAATATCATCCCACTTCAGGCCCGTCAGACGCAGATAGGCATCGTTTACCTTGAGGTAGCTTGATGTCTCCGTATCGCTGGTCGAAATCGCCATCGCTATCGGCGCAAACTCGAACATTCGCATCAATATCGAGGTCAGAACCTGTGAAGGAAGTATTTCTTCGTCGGCCATACGTTTATCACCAAAAGGACGTCGGGCACCTTAGCGGACGAAAGTTAAGCTCTCCCTGACGACGGCGGCCAATGTAGAGCATTAATTTCCCATAACCCAAGCGAGCCGCGTTGCAGCGCTACCGCCGACCCCAATCGCACTGATATGCGGCCGCCGTCTCGAAACGCCGCCCTTGGGGCGACCCGAAGGATCCTTCTTGTCCAAACTTCAATCCGCTCGAGCATGTGATAATAATTCGCCGTGGCTCATGGACCGGGGATCAGCATGCGAGGTGCGTTTCTGACATTCGTCATTGCTCTTTCCGGCGGTGCCGCCTGCGCAGCAGGGCTCAAGGATAGCTTCGATTCAGACAGGCTGAATACGAAAAATTGGACGACGCAGCAGATACTGTCGCGTCAATACCAGTTCCAGAAACCCGGACGTTGCGGAAGCGCTGCCATCGACATCGTCACGACGGACGGCGACAACGGCCTCGAATGCGAAGACGACTGCCAGCGCGCCGAGTTGAGAACAACCAAAAAGACATGGCCGATTTTTGGTGACGAGGTTTGGTACCGTTTCAGCTTCAAGATAGCCGGCGACATACCATCGACAGGAAGCGCCCGTTCGGTGATTGGTCAGTGGAAGGGTCCGGGCGATGGCAGCCCGATGATTGCTCAGCGGTTTGACAACGGAGTCTTCCACATCACCGTGCAGGACAACAACGTCCGACGCGTGGTCGCCAGGGCAGAAGGCGACCCAGATGCCTCGCTCTCGGCTCAGGCCTTGCTCGGAAATCTCCATCGCGACGAGCAGACGGTCAACGCGATCAATTCGCTGCAGTCTCTCGACCTCTTCACAAAAACGCAGCCGGACCTTTCGCAGCAGTTCTTCAAGCAGAACCTGATGGACAGCCTTGGCCCCGAGGCACAACCATCGGACTCCCAGCAGCTGTCGCAGGCGCTCGGACTGGGCGACCCCGCCCTGGTCGGGCAATTCAACGCCCTTTCCTTCGTGGCGGAACCGGGAAAATACATCGGCAGGGCTGATATCGACATAGAGACGGAAGACAACCGCTCGCTTCCGGACCCACGCAAGGGCTGGGTCGACATGGTCTATCGCATCAAGCCGGGACGCACCGACAACGAGTATGGACCGCGACGTCCCGGCGAGATCGACATCTGGGCGAATGGTCAGAAGATCGTGTCTGTCAGAGGCAATATCGGCGCCACGCTGAAGAAGAACGATCCCCGGCCACTGGTAGGTCCGTATTTCAAGTTTGGAACCTACAGGCTACGCACACCCGGCACGTTCCATTTCCAACTCGACGAGTTCGCTCAGGCTTCGACGCAAGCGGGTCTGGGTCAAATCTGCGCCGCTCGCTGACATCACGCGCGCTTCCACAATCCTGAATTCGCTGTCGCTCGGCCCATCGTGCGTCTAGATGAGCGCGTAACAGACGGAGGCGGGGCGAAGAAGTCTCGGCTCAGCTCGACATTTTTAAGTGCTTGTCGATCCTGGGCATGCATTTAGATCTTCACGTCGCAGCGAACCAATGGAGTAAACCATTCTCTCGTCATCCTTTGCCAATCCTGAGCCGGTGCAAATCGAGACCGGCTCTTTCGGCAAACTCGTGGAGCAGGTGCGTACGCTCGCCACATGCGCCGGGCAGACCGTCACCCCATCGCCCGATATATGGGTTTTCCGGTCGGACTCGCCCATCTCCTATGTCCGCAGCTACTCCTCGATGATGAATATCGCAGTCGCAGTGTCCGGGCAAAAGACTGTTCGGATAGGCAATCATATCAAGGTCAATGATCCGAAGAACTACCTTTTGATGCATGGAAGCACGCATTATCAGGCAAGCGTCGATGCCAGTCCTGATACCCCTTACATAGCCCTGAAACTGCAACTTTCCCCCGGCATTCTCGGTCCCACCCTGCTCGAGCTTGCGGATCTCGGAGGACTTCGAGACGGCGCCCTTGAACCACCGCCGCCGGTGTTCGTGGGTCCGGTTGAAGACACCTTCGCCGAGCCGCTCTGCAGGTTGCTCACATGTCTCGATAATCCGCTGGAGCGACGCATGCTCGTGCCCTTATACCTGCGGGAAATTGCATTCCGGCTGCTGCGTTCGGATGCTGCCAGCCTCCTGCGGGCGTCTATCACGCGCGAACATACACGCGTCTTGCGAGCCATCCGCTTCATCGAAGAAAACGCCGATGCCGGAATAACGGTCCAGGCGATGGCCGAGTCGGTTGCGATGAGCGGATCACATTTCGCGCATCGTTTTCGCGAAATTACCGGTGTTTCGCCCATTCAATACTTGAAGAGAATTCGCCTGGAAAAAGCTCGGCTCCTGCTGCTCGAAGGCGATCTGTCGGTGAGCGTTGCCGCGGAAGAGACAGGCTATGCCAGCACGTCCCATTTCTCGCGTGATTTCCGGCGACAATTCGGCCTCAGCCCAACAGGCTACGTGCAGTCATTCAAGGAGCACGTCGCGGTTGCCTCATGAAGGGGCTATATAGCAGGATTGAGCAGCTCTTTCGCTGCTCTCGGCATGGCTTCATCTTCATTGGTTTGAGAAAACCGCTCCAGAAGAAAAACCCACTGGAGAAATGACATGAGCATATTACTGACCATCGCATTCGAGGTAAAACCCGATAGGCTGGCGGCATTTTTGGAGCTTCTTGCAACAGTGAAGGCAGAGCTTCCGGGAACTGCTGGCTGCGAGGATATTCGCATCCTTCAGAAGATCGACGAGCCAACGTCCGTCTCGCTGATAGAGACGTGGGGGTCGAGGGTCGAACATCAAGCGCATGTCGAGGCCATCGTGGCGAACGGCGGATGGGATCATGTCATGTCCCACCTCGCGAGCTCGCCGGTGAGTTTCTACTTTCAGGAGGCGTAGCGCCGTCATGCGACGGCCGCCGAGCTTCACCGGTAGCGGCCGCCTTCAAGGCTCTTCGATCCGGGACCTGATCCAGCGAACGAAGAGCGAGGCGGCCGGGCTGAGCCGGTCGAAACTGCGCGCGACGAGCCAGTAAGCACCGAGGGGAATGGCGAGATCGAAGAGGCGAAGCAGCCGGCCCGCTTTGATCTCTTCCTCGGCGAAGATCTCGTCCATCAGCGCTATGCCCTGCCCGCGCAGAACGGCCTGCATCACCAGGCCGCCGTCAGCATAGACCGGCCCGCGCGCCGTTTCCGGCATCGCAACACCGGCTGCCTCGAACCAGCGCGACCACACGTCCCTGTTTTCCTCGTGCAGCAGCGTGTGGCGCAGAATATCCTCCGGCCGCTCGATCGCAGGCCCGGCCTCGAGCAGTGCAGGTGCTGCCACCGCTATCATGCTGACACCGGCAAAATGCTCGCTCTCGGTCCTTGGCCACGTGGTCGCGACAGCGCCGTGGCGGATGGCGATCTCCGCCTGCCCGCTCCGGAATTCGACCAACCGCGGATCGGAGTCGATCGTCACGTCGATATCGGGATGCCGCTGGCGAAACTCCGGCAGGCGAGAAACGAGCCAGCATGCCGCGAAGGAAGGTTCCGCGCTGACCGTCGCCGCCGCCGCCCTCGGCCGGCCGCGGATCTCTTCCAGGCATTCATCGATCCGGTCGAAGGATTGCGTCAGGATGGCGAGCAGCCTGGCTCCGGAGGGGGTGAGATGGACGCTGCGATGGCGCCGCTCGAAAAGCGCTCCGCCCAGCAGCGCTTCCAGCTCGCGGATCTGCCGGCTGACCGCCGCCTGCGAAATGAACAACTCCTGCGCAGCCAGCGTGAAGCTTTCGAGACGGCCGGCGACCTCGAATGTGCGCAAGGCCGTCAATGGCAAGCGTCCGCGCTTCATCCATAACCTCAAGTCATTCGAAAGCGACGATAAACTCGTTTGAACGCGCCAGGCAAGAGGGGCCAAATGATCGCGAAGGAGAGATGTCGATGTGCAAGCGAATATTCGAGATCCTGCTCGACGTCATCACGCTCGCGACCTTTCAGTCGCGGCCGATCGAGGGGCGCAGACGTCATCCCTTTCGACAGGGTTCTAAATCCGGTATCACAACATGATTTTCAGATACCCACGCCGATGGACGCTTGCTGCCACGCAAGCGTCCATTGTGCCTTCGAGCATGCCATGGGATGCTCTGAGGAAGGGTATAGCCCAGGGATAGGCTGAAGAATGCGCGACTATGTGAAAAGTCGAGACTTTCATCGACATATGCGTTCGCTGCTGGCTTCGAGATTTCAGGAACTCGGCTGGAAAACGCAAACGGGCAAGTGCAGCTTTGCCCGTGGCAGAAGGATTTGTTGGCTACAAATATCCCAGCATTCGAACCGCATTTTAGGCAGCAAATTTACGATCAACATGACGGAAGGCTCTGGCCGCTCTGGCGACACGAGAATACTTCACCGCCTGAACGAGGCGGATCGAGCCATTGGCAAAGCTTTGGAAGAGCGCGTCATCGCGCGCCTTCCCAGGCCCGATCCTGACCCGGAGGTTGAAGTTGTCGGAGAGGACGGCGGAACCCTACTGGTAAAACTGGGCGATCTCGTTCGAGCAAATCCAAAACAATGGGACGCTCCCTCCGACGTCTGGCTGCCTTATTTCAGCAAAAATGATCTCGACGATTGGGCTGCATTTCTCCTGCCTCGCCTTGACCGGCTGATCGCGTCTTCCTCCTCCGAAATGACCGACCCGTTGTTGTGGTTCCAGCGGCTTCGCCATCTCACGGGCTTGTTTCGCTCAAAGTGAGAGATACCCGACAAACTCGCTGACCCCAGCGGATTTTAACCGCCCGCCGGCTTCAGATCGACAAGCGCCTTGATCGGCAGGTGGTCCGAGGCAATGCGCGCCAGCGGCGTGTCATGCGCTTCCACCTCCGAAATGAGGCCCCTGCGATTGGCGATGATGCGGTCGAGCGCCAGCAGCGGCAGGCCAGCGGGAAAGCTGGGGATGGCGGGCGGCAGCTCTCCGAAGGCGGATTGGAAAGTGTTGAGCGAAGACCGGTCGCCGAGCCGCCATTCGTTCAGGTCACCGAGCAGGATGGTCGGCATCTCGTGCCTGTCGTTGATGAGTTCGACGAGGGTCCGGGCCTGCTGGGCTCTGCTATGGCGCAACAGGCCGAAATGCGCGGCGATGATGCGCAACACCCCGCCCTCTTCGAGTTCGATTTCGGCGACCAGCGCGCCGCGCGGCTCCAGCCCCGGCAGCTTGACCTGGTGCACATCATGCACCAGTCCTTTCTTGAAGAGCACGACATTGCCGTGCCAGCCATGCGCCTTCGCCATGCCGGCCACCGGCACCGGGATCAGTCCCGTCTCCCGCTCCAGCCGGCCGAGATCGAGAATGCCCGTACGCTCGCCAAAGCGTGTATCAGCCTCCTGCAGCGCAATCACGTCGGCGCCGATTTCATGGATCACCCGGCTGGTGCGTTCCGGATCGAAGCGCCTGTCGGTGCCGACGCATTTGTGCACATTGTAGGAGGCGATCAGCGTTCCCGCGCTGCGCGGCCTTGCCTCGGTGTAGGCCGGATCGAGCCGTTTTTTCCTGCTCCTGATCGAGGCGAGAATACTGGAGGGAAGACTGTCTCTTTTGGCGAGCATCGGACGGCGCACTTGTTCCGTTGATCAAAAAGGCTTCTCTCGGAGTATAGGCATGGCGGCAGAACTTGCCATGTCCGATCACAGAAAAATCCGCTTAGAGATAGGGCGAACCCAGCCATAGCACCTTCTCGAGCAGCCGCACCGGAAAAGGCCGCGCGCGCAGCCCCTCCAGCGTCACCGGCGTTGCCGATTTCAGGGTTTCCTCGATATGTTCGTCGATCTCGGCAGCAAAGCCCTCGTTCAGCACCTCGAGATCGACCTCGAAGTTCAGCCTGAGCGAGCGCGGGTCAAGATTGGAGGAGCCGACATAGGCCCAAGTGCCGTCGATCGTCAGCAGTTTCGAATGGCTGAAGCTGCCGGTCGAGCGCCAGATGCGGCAGTAATTCTTGAGGATCTGGTCGAATTGCGCCGTCATTGCCCGGTCGACCAGCATGAGGTTGTTGACATCAGGCACGACGATATCGACTTCGACGCCGCGCCGCGCTGCCGTCACCAGGGCGCTGATGAGCTCCCGATCCGGCAGGAAATAGGGCGACATGATGCGGATCGATTGGCGCGCCACGGAAAAGGCGCCCATCAGCATCTTGTGGTTGGTTTCCACACTTCGGTCCGGCCCGGAGGCGACGACACGCATCAAGATGGGATCGCCGGGGCTGCGCTGCGGCGGCTCGATGCGCCAGACCTCACCGTTCAACAATTCCTGGGTGGAGAAACGCCAGTCTTCGGCGGCAAGGTCAAAAAGGTCAGCCACGACAGGGCCGGTGACGCTGAAATGCGTGTCGTGGGCAAAGCTCTCGCCCGTCGCCTCTTCGCTGAAGCCTGCCCTGATGTTCATTCCGCCCGTCAGCCCGATTTTACCGTCTGCGATCAGGATCTTGCGGTGGGTGCGCAGATTGGCATAGGGCAGCCGCAAGCCCATGATGACGTTGCCGTTGAAGACCGCGACGGTGACGCCGCCTTCCTTCAGATGGCCGAGAATGCTCGGCACCGAATACCGCGCGCCGACCGCGTCGATCAGCACTCGGACCTCCACACCGCGCCGCGCCGCCGCAATCAGCGCATCGGCGATGCGAAGACCGATCTGGTCTCGGTCGAAAATATAGGTTTCGAGCAGGATGCTGCGCGTTGCCTCGTCGATGATCGACTTCATCGCCGCATAGGCCTCGTCACCGGTCTCCAGCATGTCGATGGTGTTGCCAGATGTCAGCGGATTGCGCGTCACCCGGTCGCCCAGCGTCTGCAGCGCCGCGAAACGGCGGCCGAACTGGCTGATCACCGTCTCGGTCTCGGCATCGAAAGTCTCCAGCTCGTCGATCTCGGCCGCGCGCAGCAGCGCGTCGCGGCGGATGCTCAGCGATTTGCGGCGAATGCGATTGATGCCGGCAATCGCGTAGACCAACGCCCCGATAATCGGAGACAGGATGATGACGCCGACCCAGCCGGTCGCGGCACGCACCTCCTCCTTGGTCATGGCGGCATGGATCGCCGCCGTGGTCCCCATGGCGATTGAAACGACAAAGAGGATATGCGGCCAGTAGGTCGACAGGAGATAGAACATCGCTGGCAAATATAGCCGCGAAACGGCGGCGTTCAATCGCGCCGCCGTTCTCCCATGACGCGAAATTTTTCGCCGTGATTATTTTGCGCATCCGCGACGAGGAGGACCAGCGCCGACAACGCCGGGATTTCGTCTCAGATCTGCACAAGGCGGTCGAGTTTTTGGGCTGAATGAACGCCTATTCTCAACCCTGATATGCTGCAATGCGAAAATATTTACGGTTGTAGCGCGATTTCGCTTGAAAGAGCTCCTCTCCTCTGGAACCATCTCAGCAGTATCGCGTTCGAACGACGGCATCATGTGACTGGAGATCAGCGATGACAGAAACTCGGGATGAGTGGATCAAAAAACGTGCATACGCCCTCTGGGAAGAAGAGGGTTATCCGACAGGGCGAGATTCCATCCATTGGGAACAGGCACGACACGAGCGCGACACGCTCGAGGGTTCGGCGGCAACGCCCAACGGCAAGGAAGTCAAGGCCAAGGCAAAACGCACTGTGACGGGCAGCAAGACGACCAACGGTGTCGTTAAACCGGCGCCGAAGCGGACCGCGAGCCGCAAGACGGCGTCCTGAACACAGGCATATCGAGTAGGTCGATTTAAAAAGGGCGCCCTCGCGACGCCCTTCGACCTTGTTTGTCATATGTCTGAATTAGTTGTGCTTTATTGAATTGTGCGGGCGGCTTTTAATGTGGGGGTGAACAGAGGCCGGATGATACTGCATGCTTTGAGGCTTCCCCAAAAATTTGCGCCCGCGCGACAATCCCGAACAGAACACAGCCTGTTCCGGGAACAGGAAGATGCACCGATTGTTTATGGCGAAACAGGGGAAGTTGCCCTGAACGACAGCTATGCCGATATCCATTTCCTTCCGCCCTTTAAAGCCAGCGGCCGCGTTCCGGCCGGGATCGTGTGAGGGATGGAGATGTCGCTTCTGCTCATCGCCGCCCTGCTCTATCTCGGTCTCGCACTCGGGTTCATCCTTATCGTCGACAATCTCGTCGGCCTGGTTTTCCGCGATCCACGCGCGCCGCTGCAACTGCCCTCCTTCGACATCAGCCGCGCCTTCGCTGCATCGCAAAAACTCTATCGAAAATAGAGGTCACGGGCGCGCCCGCAGACCGGCGATATTTGGCCGTTCATGTCGATCGCGCCGTTTCCATCGGCTTTGACGATGTGTTTTCCGATGCTCTCGCGGCCCTTCTCCGAATCCACACCTTTGCGATCGACGACCATATGGCCGGAACTTTTGAGCTCCTGACTGGTTTGATCTCTTGCAAGCTGGAAGAGGCGGCGGTGACTTGCCGCCGGCCGCATCCGGCAAAAGGATTTTCGACATGGCCAAATCGAAGAAGAAATGGTCGCAGGACGTCACCGAACACAGCGACGCAATGGACCTGAAGGAAGGCGTGTTCACATCGGATGATCCGAAGAAGATTGCCCGCTCCGTCAAGCATTCCGCGGAGGAAAGCCATCGCCGTAAATCGAGCCCCTTTCGCGCCGCGATGTCGATGCTCACCTTCTATATCAACCGCGCCGGCGACCAGCTGACAAAAAAGCGGCGAGGCACCCTTGAAAAAGCCAAGGACGAACTGCGAAAAGACTTCGGTCGGGAACCAAAGGGTTAGGTGCGGATGGCATACGAGCTTTACTACTGGGACGGCATCCAGGGTCGCGGTGAATTCGTCCGGCTCGCGCTTGAGGAAGCCGGCGCCGATTACATCGACGTCGCCCGCCAGCCTACGCGCGGGACGGGTGCCATGTTCGCCATCATGGAGAGCGAAAGCGAGCCGCACATTCCCTTTGCGCCGCCCTTCCTGAAAGACGGCGACCTCATCATCCCGCACGTCGCCAACATCCTGTTCTATCTCGGGCCGAAGCTCGGTCTGGTGCCTGAGGACGACGGGCTCCGCCATGTCGTCAACGGGCTGCAGCTGACCATCACCGATTTCGTCGCCGAGGTGCACGATACGCATCACCCGATCGACACCTCGCTCTACTACGAGGACCAGAAGCCGGAAGCAAAAGCCCGCTCAGCCGCCTTCATCCGCGAGCGCATCCCGAAATTCCTTGGATATTTCGAGCGCGTGCTGCGGCAGAATCCGAAAGGCCGCAACCATATGGTTGGCGATGCGCTGACCTATGTCGACCTCTCGCTCTTTCAGGTGATCGAGGGCCTGGCCTATGCCTTCCCGAAAGCCATGGCGAACCGCAAGGCGGAATATCCCGCCCTGCTGGCCCTGCATGATGCTGTGGCGAAGCGTCCGAATATCGCCCGCTATCTCGCCTCCCCCCGCCGCCTCGCCTTCAACGAGGAAGGGATTTTTCGGCACTATCCCGAGCTCGACAGCACGGGATGAGGCAAGAGCCGTTTATGCGAGCGGCACGGCCGCATCGAAGAAATCGCCCCATGGGTCTTTCGGCCGGGTCTCCAGTCGCTGCGCCACATTGGCGAGCGTGAAGGCGGCCGGGCCGGCTAACCCCTGCAATTCCTGCCAATCCAGCGGCATCGAAACCGGCGCACCCGCTCTTGCCCGCGTCGAATAGGCCGCAACCGCTGTGCTGCCGCGGCCGTTGCGGAGATAATCGATGTAGATATGCCCGCTGCGTTTTGCCTTCGTCGCGGTTGCCAGATATTTCTGTGGCGCGTCTGCCGACATGCTTTCGGCAAGCGAATGGGCGAAGTCCTTGACCTCGGTCCAGCCGGCCTTCGGCGCAAGCGGCGTCACCACATGCAGCCCCTTGCCACCCGACGTCTTGACGAAGGCAGCCAGGCCACGCGCTTCCAGCCGCGCCTTCACGTCAAATGCGGCCGCGATCACCGCGGACCAGGCAACGTCCTCGCCGGGATCAAGGTCCATGGTGATCATATCGGGTCTTTCCCAATCGTCGGTCGTCGTACCCCAGGGATGGATTTCCAGCACGGCCGATTGCACCAGCGCCACCAAGCCATTGAAATCGGCGATGCGCAGCAGCTTTTCGCCGCCCGGATCCTGCGGGTCGGCGATCTCCTCGATATGCGCATTCATGCCTTTCCAGGCGTGCTTCTGGAAAAACCGCTGTTGGGCCTTTATCCCGTCCGGCAGACGCAGTAGCGCCAGCGGCCGGTTGACGACATAAGGCGCCATGAACGGCCAGACCGCGGCATAGTAGTCTGCGAGGGCCTGCTTGGTCACGCCCTCGTCCGGCCAGTAGAGCCGGTCGGGATGGGTCAGCGATACATCAGATGCCGGCGGAGTTCTGGGGCTCATTCTTCGATCTCGCGTGTGAGGAAATCAAGTAGCCTGTTTTCCTCGGCCCGCAAGCCCCGCAGCGGCTCGCTGCCGCTTTCGATCAGCGGATGATCGTTGCCGGCAAGCGCGATGATCGCAGGATGGATATAGCTCGAGCGCGCGATCGCCGGCGTGTTGTGCAGCGCCTCGGCGGCAGCCTCCGACATGTCCTTCACCGTCGGCCGGCTGCCGCTTGCGATCCTCTCGCGCGCCGCGCCGAAGGCTGCCAGCGATCCCGCCCAGGTGCGGAAGGTCTTCGCCGAAATGGGGATGCCCGAAATCTCGGCGAGATAGCTGTTCAACCGGCCGGAATCGACCGGCTTCAACGCCCCGCTTTCATCCTTCCAGACGAAGAGCTGGCGCCCGGGCAGATCGGCTATCTCCTCCAGGATTTTCTGCAGCCTCGGATGTTTGAGACTGCGCTGAACGCGCTTGCCGCCCTTGGCGCGAAATTTCAGCTCTATCTGCCCGTCGACGATCTTCAGGTGGCGCTTCAGCAGCGTCGTGGCGCCATAGGTGTCGTTTTCCCTGACATAGGCCTGGTTGCCGACGCGCAAGTGCGCCTCATCGAGCAGCGTCGTCAAAGCCGCAAGCACGCCGTTGACATCCTCCGCGCCGGTGTCGAGGTGACGCAGCACCGTGCGGCGTATCTTCGGCAGCGCCCGGCCGAACTCGATCAACTGATGGAATTTTCCGGCACTTCGGAAGGATTGCCATTCCTTGTGGTAGCGGTATTGCTTGCGCCCGCGCGCATCGAAGCCGGTCGCCTGCAGATGGCCGTTGTCGTAGAGGCAGATCCAGACATTCTCATAGGCCGGCGGCAGACCGAGCGCGCCGATGCGCGCCCGCTGCGATTGGTCGGCCAGCGTCTTGCCGTCAGGCATCACATAGCTGAAGCCCTTGCCCTTCCTGCGTCTGCGGATGCCTGGTTCGGTATCGCTGACATAGACGAGACCAAGTTCGGTGATGGCTTCGGCATTCATGTTTTCCGCGACCTGCTACTTGCTCCTGCGGCCGAACTGGAACCAGCGCCGGCGCTCGGCTTTTGTCGCGCCCTTCGGCGGTTCGGTCTGTCCTTTCGGTACGAAAACCGCCACGCTCTGGGCATAGACGATGACCGGATTGTCCTGCTCGTGCACCTCGAAGGCTTCCGTCTCCGTCCCCGTGTCGAGAACCCTCGACCATTGCCTGAGCCCGTTCACCACAGGCAAGTGAACCTCGCAGTCACCGCCGGCGTTGAAGACGACGAAGAGGTCGTCCATCGTTTCGGTGGCCGGTGCATACACGCTCCTCGAGAGATAGACGCCGAGCACCTGCAATCCGTCGTCGTTCCAGGCTCCGTCGTCCATGAAACTGCTGTCCGGCTTGTACCAGGCGATCTCGATGCGCCCATCCTCGCTGACCTCTCCCGTCAGGAACCGCTCCTGCCGCAGCACAGGATGAGCCTTGCGGAAGGCGACGGCCTGCCGGCAGAAATCGAGGAAGGGATCGTCGAGCCCCGTCCAGTCGGTCCAGCCGATTTCATTGTCCTGGCAATAGGCGTTGTTGTTGCCATCCTGGCTGTTGCCGAGCTCGTCGCCGGCCAGGATCATCGGCACGCCCTGGGAGAGCATCAGCGTCGCCATCATGTTGCGCCGGCGCCGGGCCCGCGCCGCGTTGATGTCGGCATTATCCGTCGCGCCCTCGGTGCCCATATTGTCGGAATGATTGTCCGAATGGCCGTCCCGGTTATCCTCGCCGTTCGCCTCATTGTGCTTGCCGTCGAAGGACACCGTGTCCATCAGCGTGAAGCCGTCATGGGCCGACAGAAGATTGACCGAGGAGGTCGCCCCCCGGTCGGAATGGTTGAACTGCGGCGCCGAGCCGGTGACCCGCGCCGCCACCTCCGACACCATGCCGCCATCGCCCTTCCAGAAACGGCGGACGTCGTCGCGGAACTTATCGTTCCATTCGCGGAAAGGGTGCGGGAAGCCGCCGACCTGATAACCGCCCTCGCCGATATCCCAGGGTTCGGCGATCAGCTTGACGCCTGACAGGATTGGATCCTGCCGAATGGCGCCGAAAAAGCCGCCCTGCCGATCGAATTCCAGATCCTGCCGTCCGAGCGTGCTGGCGAGATCGAAGCGGAAGCCGTCGATATGCATGACGCCCACCCAGTAGCGCAGGCTGTCGAGCACCATGCGCATCACCATCGGATGGGCGACGTTCAGCGTGTTGCCGGTGCCCGTCGTATCGAAGGTATGGCGTGGATCATCGGGGGAGAGGATGTAATAGCTCGCATTGTCGAGCCCGCGGAAAGACAGCGTCGGCCCTTTCTCGCTGCCCTCGGCGGTGTGATTGTAGACCACGTCCATGATGACTTCGATGCCGGCGGCATGGAACTTCTTCACCATGGTCTTGATCTCGGTGATCTTGTCGCCGGACATGTAGCGCGATTGCGGCGCGAAGAAGCCAAGTGTCTGGTAGCCCCAATAATTGCGCAGGTTGTTTTCCAGGAGATAGCGATCGTCGAGGAAAAATTGGATCGGCAGAAGCTCGATCGCCGAGATGCCGAGCTTGACGAGATGATCGATGATCGGATCGCTGCACATGCCGAGAAAAGTGCCGCGCAGCCGGTCTGGCACCTTCGGATGCGTCATCGTCAGGCCGCGCACATGCGCCTCGTAGATGATCGTGTCGGGCCAGGGACGGCGGATCGCCTCTTCACCGGCCCAATCGAAGTCCGGATCCTGCACCACGCCCTTGACCGTGAAGCGCGCGCTGTCACGCTCGTCGAAGGAAAGGTCGCCTTCGCCGATCTGATAACCGAACAGCGCGTCGTCCCATGTCAACTCGCCCGTGACCTGTTTGGCATAGGGGTCGAGCAGGAGCTTGTTCGGATTGAAGCGGTGACCGGCTTGCGGATCATAGGGACCGTGGGCTCGATAGCCGTAGACCGTGCCCGGCCCGATGCCGGCGATATAGCCTGACCAAATATCGCCTTCGCGCTTCGGCAGCGGCAGCCGGGCGATCTCATCCTTTCCGTCGGGAGAGAAGAGGCAGAGCTCCATTTGTTCCGCATGAGCGGAGAATACCGCGAAATGGGTGCCAGAACCCGTATACTCCGCTCCCAGCTCCGGCTTGAGGAAGTCGAGTTCCGAAAATGAAAAGCTCATGATGCCCCGCTTGCTGAAAAGACCAAGCGGGAAACGCCACGGCGGTTCGAAAGTTCCCTTATGAAAGGGAAAGGGAACGCTGGTGCTCGCTGACTGATGCCTTTACGGCATCAGCTGGCCGCCATTGACCTCGATGATCTGGCCGGTGATGTAGCCCGACAGCGTTGGCGAGGCGAGAAAGAGATAGGCTCCGACGCAGTCCTCTGATGTGCCGACGAAGCCCATCGGGATCGATCTGCGCTGCAGCTCCATCTGCTCGTCATCGGTATAACGCTCATGGAAGGGCGTGGCGATGACGCCAGGCGCCACCGCATTGACGCGGATCCTGTCGGCGACGAATTCCTTCGCATGGCCGCGCGTGATGGTCGAGACGAAGCCTTTGGACGCCGCATAAAGGATCGCGCCGTTACCGCCGCCGTTGCGCGCGGCGATCGAGGTGGTGTTGATGATGAAGCCACCCTGCTTCTTCAGCCAAGGATGCGCGGCACGCGTCGCCGCCAGCACCGAGCGGGCGTTGAGGTCCATGACCGCGGCATAATGCGCGTCGGTGTATTCGGAGGTCGGCTTGCGCCCGAGCATGCCGCCGGCATTGTTGATGAGCCCGTCGAGATGGCCGAAGGTCTTGGCCGTCTCTTCGACGACGCGCTCGGTCTCGCCTTCCCGCGAGACGTCGCCCTGGATGAGATACACGGTGCCGCCGGCAGCGCGGATCTCCTCGCCGAGCTTCTCGGCCGGTTCGCGGCTGGCATTGTAATGCACGCCGACCTTGGCCCCTTGAGCCGCAAAGGCGCGGGCGACGGCCGCACCGATCCCGGTCGAAGCGCCGGTTATCAGCACGGCCTTGCCGGAGAGATCCGGCAGTTTGATGGATGCGAGCGATTGCGCAAGTTCTACCATGGCGACGATGGCCTCCCGAAAAACCAAAGACATAGGTGATGAAACAGATTGGGGAAGTCTATCAGCCGAAATCGATGATGGGCAATGCACGAAAGCGGGAGATTTGCGTCGTGGGGGATGCCACGGCTATCTCGTTCGCACAAATAGCTGCCCCTCACCCTAACCCTCTCCCCGTAAAAAACGGGGAGAGGGAACGTGCCCTGCGAGATGTTGGCGTGGAATCGAGAGGTCGCGACATGTCCCTTCTCCCCGCAAGCGGGGGTCCGATGGACGGGGCGAGACACATGGCTCGCCCCCGACAAAGGTGGCGGCAGCCGGATGAAGGGCTGCTCGCCGATCTCGTCGGCCGGATCTCGCTACGGCGCCATGCCCAAGACCGCCTCCTGCTCCCGGCGGGCGAGAGGCGGGAAAGCGAGCGCCATCCCCGCAGCCCCTAGCCCAACCATCGCCGAGCCGATGAACAGCCAGGAATAATTGCCGAAAGTGTCGAATATCCAACCGCCGACGAGAGGCCCGAAGGCCATGCCGAGGCTGGAGAGCATCGTCGCCGCGCCGAAGACAGTGCCGAGGATGCGCGGCCCAAAATATTCACGCGCCAGCACCGCATAAAGCGGCATCACACCGCCATAGGCGCTGCCGAAGATAATGGCGAGCGCGTAGAATTCGCCGAGCCGGCTGACGAAGAGATAGGTCGCGAGCGCGGCCGCCTGCACCAGCAGGCCGGCGATGAGAACCGGCTTCACCCCGATCCTGTCGGCAAGGCTGCCATAAAGCAGCCGGCCGCCCAGCCCCGCAAGACCTTCGACGCTGTAGATGCTGACGGCGGCCATCGGCGCCACACCGCAGATCGTCGCATAGCTCACCATATGGAAAATCGGCCCGGAATGCGCCGCGCAACAGGCAAAGAAGGTCAGCCCGAGCACGATGAATTGCGGCGATAGGAAAACCTGCGACAGCCGCGGCTTAGCTCCTTCCGCCACGAAATCCGCACTCGTCTCGACAGCCTCCGCAGGCGGACGCCTGACCAGAAAGGCGGCCGGTATGAGCAGCACCCAGACCGCAACACCGATGATCAGCATGGCGGGACGCCATTCATAGGTCGAGATGAGCCAGCGCGCGAAAGGCGAGATGGTCATCGGCGCGACCCCCATGCCGGCAGAGACGAGCGACACGGCAAGCCCACGATTTTCGTCGAACCATCCGATGGTCGTCGCGATCATCGGCGCAAAGAAGGTGCTGGCGGCCAGCCCGACGAAGATGCCGTAGGTCAGCTGGAACTGCAGCAGCGTCTGGGCGCGGCTCGCCAGGACCAGTGCCAGCCCGAGCAGCACCGCTCCGATCAGCACGACGATGCGCGGGCCGAAGCGATCGCTCGCCGCGCCCCAAAAGAATCCGCCGAAGCCCATGACGATGAAATTGAGCGTCATCGCGCTTGCGATGCCGACATGCGACCAGCCCGTGGCCGTTGCGACAGGCTCCTGGAAAATCGCCAGCGAAAACATCGCGCCGATTGCAACGCAGCTCATCAATGCGCCGGTGGCGACAATGACCCATCGATAGGAAACACTCATGGCTCCATAACCTCCATGCCGACAGAGTGATCGCGACGCCAGCGGCTCTCTCCGCTGCGCCTGCGATCTAAAGACGCTCGAGCCGCTACGTTTTCGACATCGCGCTCGCATCTTTTTTAACTCGCCGCATAGCTAGAGGGCGTCGCGATCTTTCAGGTTCGCTTGCCACTTTAGGCCTTTAATTTCCCGCATGTCGTTGCCGCAAAACAACTGCACACTTTTGCCCGACCTGTTTTAGAGATTACGAAACATCACCAAAGCGTCGACATAACCCTCGGTGGGATGAAGGAAGACGCCGGGAAGACGGCCGACGATCTCGAAGCCGAGGGACTGCCAGAGCTGAACCGCGCGTTTATTGCTGCTGACGACGAAGTTGAACTGCATGGCTCGAAAGCCCCTCAAGCGGGCATGTTCCAGGGAATGTTCATGCATCCGGCGAGCGACGCCGCGGCCGCCTGCTGCGGGGTCGGTCATGTAGCCGCAGTTGCAGACATGCCGTCCGCCGCCTGCCTGATTGGCCTTAATGTAATATGTGCCGAGGATAATGCCGTTCTCTTCGGCGATGAAGGTCTCGCGGTCCGGCCCCATCCAGTAGGCCAGCGCATCGGCCTCACTGAGATCGCGGTCGAGCGCATAGGTCTCGCCGGCGCGGATCGTCGGACCGACGATCCTCCAGATCGCGCTTTTATCGTCCTTGCTTGCGGGTCTGATCAGCATGCCCGATTTCTATCGAAGCCGGGCATTGCGCGCAATGGATTGACCGACCTCAAACCCTTTCGAGTGCGATGGCGATCCCTTGCCCGACGCCGATGCACATCGTCGACAGCGAATATTTTCCGCGGGCTTCGGCAAGCTCCAGCGCTGCCGTGCCGGTGATGCGGGCGCCCGACATGCCGAGCGGATGACCGAGGGCGATCGCGCCACCATTGCGGTTGACCCGCTCGTCGTCATCGGCAATGCCGAGCGCGCGCAGCACCGCCAGCCCCTGGCTGGCGAAGGCCTCATTGAGTTCGATCACGTCGAACTGTTCCTGGGTCAGGCCGAGCCGGGCCATCAGCTTGCGCGAGGCCGGGATCGGCCCGACACCCATCACCCTTGGCGGAACGGCTGCAGCCGCGCCGCCGAGAACGCGGGCAATCGGCGTCAGGCCGTATTTCCTCGCGGCTGCTTCGGAAGCGACGATCAGTGCCGCCGCCCCGTCATTGACGCCGGAGGCATTGCCTGCCGTCACCGTGCCGCCCTCCTTTTTGAAAGGCGTTGCGAGTTTCGCCAGCGCCTCGATCGTCGTCGCGCGCGGATGCTCGTCCTTCTCGACCACGACAGGATCGCCCTTGCGCTGCGGGATGGTGACAGGGGTGATCTCCTTCGCCAGCCGTCCGTTCGCCTGGGCGGCCGCCGCCTTCGCCTGGCTTCGCACCGCGAAGGTATCCTGATCCTCGCGATTGACATGATAATCCTCGGCAACGTTCTCGCCGGTCTCCGGCATGGAATCGACGCCATATTGCTTCTTCATCAGCGGGTTGACGAAGCGCCAGCCGATCGTCGTGTCGTGAATTTCGGCCGCGCGCGAAAAGGCCGTCTCGGCCTTCGGCATGACGAAGGGCGCGCGCGACATGCTCTCGACGCCGCCCGCGACCATCAACTCGGCCTCGCCGGAGCGGATGGCGCGCGCCGCGGTGATGACCGCATCCATTCCGGAGCCGCAGAGCCGGTTGATCGTCGTGCCCGGAACCGTGATCGGCAGGCCGGCCAATAGGGCCGACATACGCGCAACATTGCGGTTGTCCTCGCCCGCCTGGTTGGCGCAGCCGAAGATCACGTCATCGACAGCTTCCCAATCGACGGTACCGTTTCTTTGCATCAGCGCCTTCAGCGGGATTGCGCCGAGATCATCGGCGCGCACCTGGGAGAGCGAGCCGGCGAAGCGGCCGATCGGCGTCCTGATATAGTCGCAGATAAAGGCTTCGGTCATGGCTTTTCCTCAGAGTTTGGGGACCACGAGATCGGCAACCGGCCCCTCCACATGGAGCGGTGCGCCGGTCATGGCCTGCAATTCCTTCAGCGACATCGCGGCCAACTTCTCCCGCAGGACGAAGCGTCCATCGACAATGTCGATGACGGCATGGCTCGTATAGATGCGGGTGATGCAGGCGACACCGGTCAGCGGAAAGGTGCATTTCTCCACCAGCTTCGGTTCGCCTGTCTTGGTGACATGCTCGGTGATGACGCAGACCTGCTTGGCGCCGTGCACGAGGTCCATGGCGCCGCCGACGGCCGGCACACCTTTGCTGCCCACCCGCCAGTTGGCGAGGTCGCCATTCTCTGCGACCTGATAGGCGCCGAGGATCGCAACGTCGAGATGGCCGCCGCGCACCATGGCGAAGCTGTCGGCGTGGTGGAAGAAGGCAGCACCCGGCTTCAGCGTCACCGCCTTCTTGCCGGCATTGATCAGGTTCCAGTCTTCCTCGCCTTCAGCCGGCGGCTCGCCGAAATTCAGGATGCCGTTCTCCGTGTGGAAGATCGCCTCGCGGCCGGGCGGCTGGTAGCGCGCGACCATTTCGGGAAAGCCTATGCCGAGGTTCACATAGGCGCCGTCGGCGATGTCCTGTGCAGCGCGCCAGGCGATCTGCGCGTTGGAAAGCTTGATGTCTTCCCTGATATCGATGGTCATACGTAGGCCACTCCGGCTCGAATGAGCTCTTCTTCCTGCTGGGGATCGGGGACGGCGACGACATGATCGACGAAGATGCCAGGCGTCACCACATGCTCGGGATCGATGCCGCCGGCCGCCACGATCGATGAGACCTGGACGATCGTCTTCGCCGCCGCCATGCACATCAGCGGATTGAAGTTACGGCCGGCCTTGTTGTAGGTGAGGTTGCCGTGGACATCTCCGATCTCAGCCTTCACGATCGCGAAGTCGGCCTTCAGCCAGCGCTCCTGCACATAATGGCGGCCATCGAATTCGGCGATGACCTTGCCTTCCGCAAGTTCGGTGCCATAGGCCGTCGGCGTGTAGAAAGCCGGAATGCCCGCCCCGCCGGCGCGGATGCGCTCGGCAAGCGTCCCCTGCGGAACCAGTTCGAGCTCGATTTCACCGGCCAGATATTTATCCGTGAAGGCGCGCGGATCCGACGATCGCGGGAACGAGCAGATCATCTTCCGAACCATGCCGGCATCGATCATTGCGGCGATGCCGATGCGCCCGTTGCCGGCATTGTTGTTGATGACCGTGAGGTTCTTCGAGCCCTTGTCGATCAAGGCATGGATCAGCTCGATCGGCGCACCCGACCCACCAAAACCACCGATCATGACGGTCGCGCCATCACCGATCTCAGAGACGGCCTCCGCCGCGCTCCCGACTGTCTTGTCCATGCGGGATCTCTCCTTGGCTATGCGGTCGGGAAACTGCTCATCCCTTCCTCGGGGTCAGACATAAGCCGCGGCGGGCTATGCGGCAAGAATTTTGTGCGTTATTTGACATTTGTTCATATATCGCACAAAATAAGCAAATAGAGTGGAGATCGGACCTCATGCGCGAAACGGATTTCGTCAGCGGCTTCGCCCGCGGCTTGAAAGTCATCGAAGCTTTCGGTGAAACGCGGCAGCGGCTTTCCATCGCCGAAGCCTCGAAGCTGACGGAGCTCGACCGGGCCACCGTGCGCCGCTCGCTGTTGACGCTCGCCGAACTCGGTTATGCTGATTACGACGGCAAGTTCTTCACGTTGACGCCGAAGATCCTGCGGCTCGGCCATGCCTATCTCGCCGCCACGCCGCTGCCGGCGCTGCTGCAGCCGCATCTCGATCTTCTCTCGGAGAAAGCCGGTCAGAGCGCCTCGGCCTCAGTGCTTGACGGCACCGACATTGTCTATATCGCCCGCGCTTCGCAGCGCCGCGTCATGTCGATCAATCTAACCCCCGGCAGCCGCTTGCCCGCCTACTGCGCCTCGATGGGCCGCGTGCTGCTTGCGGCTCTCGCCGAGAACGAAGCGCGCGCCATCCTCGCCCGCAGCGAGCTGAAACAAAACACCCCGAAGACCATGACCGATCCGGACGAACTGATCGCCGAATTCCGTCGCATTCGCGCCGAAGGTTATGCCGTCATCGACCAGGAGCTGGAGATCGGCCTCTGCTCCATCGCCGTGCCTGTCGATAACGACCGCGGCGAAACGGTCGCGGCGATCAATATCGGCGCACCGGCCGCCCTCGTCCCGGCTGCGGAGATGAAGGAGCGGTACCTGCCGCTGCTGAAGGAAACACAAGCCGCATTGCGGCCGCTGCTGCGCCGGTGACGACAGACCCAAGGTGGAGCGCTCCGGCCGGTGACCGGGGCGCTCCCAATCGTCAGTGAGTCAGGTCAAGCGAGGCGGTCAGGTCGCCCATCGGCGGCTGACCGTTGCTGCGCAGCGCCTCGTCGCGGGCGACGATACCGGGCAAAACAGGCAGATCGTAGCGCGCGGTGATCAGGCGGATGATCGAGGTCGTGTCGTATTGGGTGTGATCGACCGTGCCACCCTTGGCGAAGGGCGAGATGATGAAGGCCGGGATGCGGTTGCCCGGGCCCCAGCGGTCGGCCTTCGGCGGCGCGACGTGATCCCAGAAGCCGCCATTCTCGTCATAGGTGACGATGACGAGCATATGGCCCCACTGCGGGCTCTTTTCGAGGTGGGAGACGATATCGGTAAGATGCTGGTCGCCGCTCGAAATATCGGCGTAACCGCCGTGCTCGTTGAGATTGCCCTGCGGCTTGTAGAAGGAAACGGCCGGCAGCTTACCGTCGTCGATGTCCCTCAGGAAAGCTTCGCCGGCAAGGCCGCCATCCCTGAGATGTTCGGCGCGCGCAGGCGTGCCGGGTGCGAAATTGGCGAAATAGTTGAACGGCTGGTGGTGGAACTGGAAGTTCGGCACCGGCGTGGCATTCTTGCCGTCGAGCGCCGCCTGCCAGGCGCCGCCGTACCACGCCCAGCTGACACCCTTCAGCGACAAGAGGTCGCCGATCGTGACGGCATGCTGCGGCGGCAGCGTCGTTGCGGCAGCGGGATCGGCATAGGCCGGATCGCCGTCCTTGGCCGGCGGGTTGGCGCTCGGCTCGTAGGGCGGCTGCATGGTGTTGACGGCGTAGAAGTCGGGCGTCAGCGTGCCGTCGGAGACGAATTTCGGTGCTCCTTCCAGCGCCGACTTCGGTGCGTTCTCCGCCACAACAAGCGACGTGCCATCCGCATCGACCTTGGCGATCACAGGCTTGGCCGGGCTCTTGTCGGCATCGGGATAATAGGGCGCGCAGGCGCAGACCAGCGCGAAGTGATTGAGGAACGAGCCGCCGAAGGCGCCCTGGAAGAAGTTGTCGGCAAGGACGTACTTCTTCGCGACCTGCCACATCGGCAGGATGGAGCCGTCGTAATGGCCCATGACGAGGCTGCCGGAATCGGCCCAGGCGACGAACTTGTCGTTCCTGCCGCCGTCGATCTGCATCTGCTCCTGGTAGAAACGATGCCAGAGGTCGCGGGTGATGACCGAAGGCGCCTGCGCAAAGCCCTTCGGATCATCGATCGCGAAGGCGGCGTTGGCAAGATGGGCCGATTGCGCCTCGGTGACGGCAGGCGTCACGCCCTTGGCGGTCAGGCCGCCCCAGGCCGGCGGCAGTTCGGAGAGCGGCTGGCCGTTCCGGTCGAGCTGGCGGGCCTGCTCGGCGCTGACATTGGCGAGGCCGTTGGCGCCGGGGAAACCGCCGTAGAGATTATCGAAACTGCGGTTTTCGGCATAGATGACGACGATATTGTCGATCTTGTCGTAACCGGCGGGCGCCGCATGGGCAGCCGTCGCCATGGCGAGCGGCACGATGGCCGATCCGGCGAGGCAGATGGAGTTGAGGAGTTTCAATCTTTTCACGGCTAGTAACCTCATGGCTGGGGGCGTTGGCTAGAGGGAGCGGGGAACGCTCGGGGGCGAGCCGACGCTATTCCCGCCGTCTATCAACTTTGTGACATCGCAGTTGCCGCGAGACGGCAGCGGAATAGCCGTCATCAATTTGTTGCATCGAGGTTCGATCATGGCGCAAAGCATTGCTAAGCTATTGGAATCCTTATTATGACGACAAAGATATTCTGGCTTGCGCGGTCCGGTCTGGGGATCGGCACGGCCACGGCGGCGCTCTGCCTGGCCGTTCTTCCCCTGCGGCATAGCAGCGCGGCGGCCGCTGCCGGCGTGCATCCCGGGCCGATGTCGCGCACTGACGCCTTCGCTCGGGCAGAAACGCTGACCGCGCTCGGCCGCAAGATCTTCTTCGATCCCTCGCTGTCGGCCTCGGGACTCCAGGCCTGCGCCTCCTGCCATGATCCCAGTCATGCCTTCGGCCCGGCGTCGGCCAAGCCGGTCGAAGTGGGCGGCGGCGAACACATGGACCGGCCTGGTCTGCGCGCCGTTCCGACGCTGCGCTATCTGCAGGCGGTGCCATCCTTCACCGAGCATTATTATGATTCCGAGGACGAGGGTGACGAGAGCGTCGACAACGGTCCGACGGGCGGCCTGACCTGGGACGGCCGGGTCGATCACGGCGCCGATCAGGCAAAGCTCCCGCTGCTCTCGCCTTTCGAGATGGGCAACAAGGATGCCGCGGAGGTCGCAGCGAAATTGCGCAGGGCTCCCTACGCTCGGGATATCGAGGCGGCCTTCGGCGCAACCGTGTTCGACAATCCGCAGGAGGCCTTCGACGCCGCCGTCGAGGCGCTCGGTACCTTCGAACAGAGTGGTCCCGATTTCTATCCCTATTCCAGCCGCTACGACGCCTTCCTCGCCGGCAAGGCGACGCTGACCGCTCGGGAATTGCACGGACGGCAATTGTTCGAGGATCCCGCCAAGGGAAACTGTTCGAGCTGTCACCTGAGCGAACCCGCCAATGACGGAGAACCGCCGCAATTTTCCGATTTCGGTTTTCTCGGGCTCGCCGCACCACGCAACATGGCGATACCGGCCAACACCGACCCCGGCTATCATGATCTCGGCCTCTGCGGCCCTCAGCGGACTGATCTCGCCGGACACAGCGACTATTGCGGCCTGTTCCGCACGCCGACGCTGCGCAATGTCGCGCTGAAGAAGAGTTTCTTCCACAACGGCTATTTCCACTCGCTGCGCGACGTCGTCTCGTTCTACGCGACACGCGACAGCGATCCCGGCCGCTGGTATCCGAAAAATTCAGACGGCAAGGTCCGCAAATATGACGACCTGCCGCAAGCCTATTGGGACAATCTCAACCAGGATCCGCCCTTCGGCAGGAAGCCCGGCGATGCATCCGCCCTCACCGATCCCGAAATCGACGACATCGTAGCTTTCCTCGGGACGCTGACGGATGCCGACCTGCTGCTGGAGGCGAGCGGGCACTGACGCAATCGCCGAATGGGCCGAAATTTACAACGATCCCTTGCTACGCTCAGCAGTCATAGCGTCGTCTGTAGGAAGCCACCGCGACGGCTTCCTTGGCTGATCTCAACCGCGCATCACGTGATGAGTCATTTAACCTATAGTGATGGAGCCTCAATTTCCCACGGTTGGAAATGGTCTTCCACCCTAACGAAATTCTCTTGTGAGAATAATAGGTTAAACTTAATCCCTGCAGTTGAGGCCCGAAGTAAGGGCGGCAACTTTTGCATTAGAACAGGGTTGGTGGGCGCGGCCACCTTTTCATATTTCCTCGCATAGTCACGTTCAACTCTATGAACATCAGGCCAGTCGTAAACGAAGAGGCCCTTCTGTGCGAGCGCGATAAAATCATCCGGACGGGGATAGGAGATTAGAAGGTTCGCGTCAGAAATAGAGGGGAGTTCAGCTAACGACAGTTCTATATTTTCTATTGGCAAGACGGCATCCTTTAGGGCTCCCCAAGGAATGCAGCCAAATCCCGCAGTTACAAAAGCAGCAACAAATCCGTTGCTGTCACTGCCAACCCAGATACAGTCTATTTCATCCGGATATCCGATCATTGATCGTTCGCCCACCCTTCATTGTTAGCACAGACTCGCTCAGCCCAAAGGTGACGTATGTGGTAATTCCCTGTGCAGGCTGATCCGCAAAACACGCTACCTGGATGGCACGTGAATTTGAGCTGTCAGACCAACCATTCGTAGTTTCTCCTAGATACCGCTCTAGGTGTTCCGGCAAAGAATTTTTTCAAAATCAACCACTAGCAGACCCATTACAACTTATGCAGCGAAGCTCCTGCGACCGTTATATTCACGCAAGATGAAAGCTTCGCGCTTGCGCCGTTGCTCACACCGCGCCACTTGGCGTATTCAAAATTGCCGGGGCGCTGATCGCTGCGGCGAAATTCGGGGGCAGGTCACCTTCCGCACCCAAACGAAGTTAAACTAGGCCAATGAACTTTATTCCTGAGCGTCAAATTCGAGCCCTCTACGACGAACAAACGATCCGTGTATACCAGGCCTATAGCGACGAAATCGCTGACGCTGCCCTACGTCAGGGCACCTTCGTTTCGCCGCCCTTCAAGATGGATCGCATGACGTGGATAAAGCCTTCATTCCTGTGGATGATGTATCGCGCCGGATGGGGCCGAAAAGATGCCGGCCAAGCCCGCATTTTGGCAATCGATATTTCGCGCGAAGGCTTTGAATGGGCCTTAAGTCATAGCTGCCCGAGCCACCCTAGTGACTCAATGAGCAAGGAAGAATGGTTGCGCGTCAAAGAGGCTGCCCCTGTGCGCATCCAGTGGGACCCTGAAAGGGACTTGCAACTACAGCCGCAAACGCATCGCGCAATTCAAATCGGCTTGAGCAAGCAGGCCGTGGAGCTCTACGTCGGACAATGGATCAAACGCGTTACCGACATCACCTCCGAAGCCCATGCCATTCATACCCTTGTTCTCCATGGGAAGTTTGACACAGCACGAAAGAGTTTGCCCCTGGAGCACCCCTATGTCTCAAAGACGTTGTGAACAGGTAGTCTTGGCTGCGCGATCTTATCGGACTGCCCGCCTCACCTTCCTTCTGCATCTGCCACTTGATGTATCATAATTTCCGATATACATCATTTCATCGGAAATGATGGGGAAATGATGGAACGCTCGTTTTTGACGATTGCCGCCGGCGAGAATAATGATGCATTGCGCGCGCTTTCGGCACCGGCACGGGTTGAGATACTCAGGCTGCTCTGCGCCAAAGGACCGATGAATATCAACGATATCGCGCGGACTCTTTCCCTCCCCCAATCCACCGTCGCAACCGGCATCCAGATTTTGGAAGACGCACGGCTTGTCGACTCCCAACTGGCAAAGGCCCGGAAGGGAAATCAGAAGATCTGCTCTGCGATCTACAGCGAAATTCTGATCAGCTTCGAGGAAAGCGCGGCTCAGAGGGCCAACAACATCATCGAAGTCGAGATGCCGGTCGGGCTTTACACCAGCTGTGACGTCCATGCGCCATGTGGTCTTTGCTCCACCGAAAGCGTCATCGGTCCGCTCGATGTTCCCGACTATTTCCTTGATCCGCAGCGCATGCAGGCCGGACTCGTCTGGTTCGGCAGGGGATATGTGGAATATAAATTCCCCAACAACGCCAAGGTGTTGAACAAGGATATCCGCGCCATCGAGTTTTCGCTGGAGCTGTCGTCCGAGGTGCCGGGCACCAATCCTGACTGGCCCTCCGACATAACGCTCTGGGTCAATGGCATGGCCATCGGAACCTGGACGTCCCCCGGCGACTACGGCGACAAGCGCGGCGCCTTCACGCCGGCATGGTGGAAGCTTGAGGGCTCGCAATACGGGATGATGAAGACCTGGCGCATCTCCACGCGCGGAACCTTCATAGACGGCGTCGCCGCATCGAATGTCACGCTCAGCGATCTGGCACTTGCCCAGCACTCTTCCATTCGGCTCCGGGTCGGCATCGCGGAGAATGCCGGCCATACCGGTGGCGTGAATATTTTCGGCCGCGGCTTCGGAAATCATGGCCGCGACATCATCATGCGACTGCATGTCTGATCAATAAATATCGGATATCATGATTTAAATAAGGCATTTCTTTTGAGAATTAGAGATGCCTTAATAACATTATCTATTTGTAATTAAACTATTTTCTTAAAAATCGCCTCGCCTCAACTCAAGGAGCAACGTAGTTGACAGAACGACATTCCTGATATCAAGTTAGAGGCAAGAAAACAAAAATTCTGATATATAAACGGGAGGATCCGTTGAAGACGAATGTCGTTGCCCACCGCGATTTTCGCATCGCGACCATTGACGCCAGGCTCTACAGCTCATTTCTCGAGCATCTCGGCAGAGCAATCTACGGCGGCATCTATGAGCCCGGACATCCCAGTGCCGATGAAGACGGATTTCGCCGCGACGTCCTCGATCTGGTCCGTGAGCTCGACACGCCATACTGCCGCTATCCCGGCGGCAACTTTGTATCGGCCTATAATTGGGAAGACGGCGTCGGCCCGCGTTCGGAGCGCCCGGTTCGTCTCGACCTTGCCTGGCGCACCCGCGAAGCCAACCAGATCGGCGTGAACGAATTCGTCGACTGGTGCAAGAAGGCGAACACCAAGCCGATGCTCGCCGTCAATCTGGGATCACGCGGCCTGGACGCCGCCCGCAATTTCCTGGAATACTGCAATCATCCCGGTGGCACCTACTGGTCGGATCTGCGCCGCAAGCACGGTTGGGCCAATCCGCACGATGTCAAATTGTGGTGCCTCGGCAACGAGATGGATGGCCCTTGGCAGGTCGGTCACAAATCGGCCTATGAATATGGCCGGGTGGCGGATGAGACGGCGAAAGCTATGCGCGGCTTCGACAAGTCGCTCGAACTCGTGGTCTGCGGCTCGTCCAATTCCGATATGAAGACCTATCCCGATTGGGAGGCTGAGGTTCTCGATCAGTGCTACGACAGCGCCGACCATATCTCGCTGCATATGTATTTTGCCAACCGCGAGAAAAACACCCTCAACTATCTCGCCCGCGCCACCAAGCTCGACCGCTACATCACCACGATCGGCGGCGTGATCGACTACATCAAGGCGAAGAAACGCTCGAAGAAGACGATCGGCATTTCTTTCGACGAATGGAACGTCTGGTATCATTCCAACCAGCAGGACAAGGAGATCCTGGCGCGCGACGAGTGGCCGGATGCGCCGCATCTCTTGGAAGATGTCTATAATTTCGAGGACGTGCTGCAGGTCGGCGGTATTTTGAACACCTTCATCCGCCGGTCCGACCGCGTGCGCATCGCCTGCATCGCCCAGCTCGTCAACGTCATCGCCCCTATTATGACCGAGGACGGCGGCGCGGCCTGGCGCCAGACGATTTATTACCCCTTCTACTACGCCTCCAGATATGGCCGTGGAACGGCACTCCAGCTGGTCGTCGATGGCCCGACCTATGACAGCGACGAGGAGAACGACGTTCCCTATCTCGACGTATCAGCGGTGCATTCCGAAGACGGTAGGTCGCTGACCTTCTTTGCCGTCAACCGTCATCCGAACACGGCGCTCGATCTCGATGTGCGGCTGGAAGGGTTTGGAAATGCACGGGTAATCGAGCAGGTGGAGATGACCCACGGCGATCTGGAAGCCGTCAACACGGCGGCGCGGCCGGGGACGGTCGCTCCCGTCAACGTCGACAGTGCGAAGATCGAGGACGGACGGTTGCGGACAGGGTTGAAACCGCTGTCCTACAGCGTCATCCGGCTGTCGGTGTGACAGCCGCTGCCGGGTAAGCCTTATTGGCCCCGGCCAGGAGTATTCGGCTCACTGCGAGGAGGCAGGCGAGCCGGAGGGATGGTTCACCGAAGCCTTGGCTTTAGCGAACCGACAACCGCGACGTGCCCATGCGTGCCTTTGCGGCCGCCGTATCGTCGCTTTCTAGGGAGGAGTTCATGCAACAGTGGAAGAGGCTCGCATTTGGCGTCGCGCTGGCCGCACTCGGCCTGACGGCGGCGGCCAAGGCCGATGACTACACCTCCTTGCCGCGCAAGGAGACGCTCATCGTCGAAAATCCGGAAGGGACGATCAAGAATCCCGGCTGGTTCAACATCTGGGTCAATGGCGGCGGCGGCGTATCGACCGGCCTGCAGCAGCTGACCATGGATACGCTCTGGTATATCGACCCTGAACAGGGGCTTGGCGGGGCGAGCTGGGACAATTCGCTCGCCGCCGACAAGCCTCAATATAATGCTGACTTCACCGAGATGACCGTGAAACTGCGCAAGGGGCTCTACTGGAGCGACGGCGTCGAGTTCACGGCCGACGACGTTGTCTATACCGTCAAGACGCAGATGGATCACCCAGGCATGGTCTGGAGCGCGGCCTTCTCGGTGCAGGTGGCAAGTGTGGAGGCGACCGATCCCCAGACGGTGGTGTTCAAGCTGAAGAAGCCGAATTCGCGCTTCCACGCCATCTTCACCGTCCGCTGGAACGGCGCCTGGATCATGCCGAAGCACGTCTTCGAGAAGGTGGCCGATCCGCTTCGCTATGATTTCGCCAATCCCGTCTCGCTCGGCGCCTACAAGCTCAAGGCCTATGATCCGCAGGGCAAATGGTATACCTGGGAGAAACGCGACGACTGGCAGCGGACCTCGCTTGCCCGCTTCGGCGAGCCGGCCCCGAAATATGTGACCTATACCGATCCCGGCCCGCCGGATAAGCGGACGATCGCCCAGCTCGAGCACAATCTCGATATCATCCACGACAATACGCCGGAGGGCATGTTCACCCTCAAGGAGAAATCGAAGACGATCGATACCTGGTTCCCGGGTTTCCCCTTCGCCCATCCGGATCCGACGCTGCCGGCGGTGATCTTCAACACCCAAGATCCGCCGTTCGACAATGCCGATGTGCGCTGGGCGCTTGCCCTGCTGATCGACATCAAGGCCGTTGATATGGCGAGCTACCGCGGGGCGGCGACGCTTTCGGCGCTCGGCGTGCCGCCGACGGCGGCCACGATGAAAGACTATCAGGCGCCGATGCAGGATTGGCTGAAGAATTTCGAGATCGATACCGGCAAGAGCAAGATCAAGCCTTATGACCCGACGGTCGGGCAACAGATCGCCGATATCCTGCGCAAGCAGCCGAAGTTCAAGGACCAGATTCCGACCGACCCGCAGGCGATCAGCGGTGCCTTCGGCTATGGCTGGTGGAAACCGGATCCGAAGGCTGCCGGCGAACTGCTGGAGAAGGCAGGCTTCAAGAAATCCGGCGGCAAATGGCTGACCCCGGACGGCCAGCCGTTCAAGATCCGGATTACGGTCGAGAGCGACACGCGCTCCGTCTTCACCCGGGCAGGTACCCTGATCGCACAGCAATGGGCCTCTTTCGGCATCGACGCGAAAGCCGTGCCCGCCGAGAAACTGTGGCAGGTTGCGCTGCAGCCCGGCGATTTCCAGGTGGCGATTGCCTGGAGCGTCGAGACCTGGGGCGGCGATCCCGATCTGTCGTTCTTCCTCGACAGCTGGCACTCACAATTCGTGGCAAAGAAGGGTGACAATCAGCCGCCACGCAACTGGCAACGCTGGTCCAATCCGGAGCTCGACAAGATCATCGAGAGCATCCGCGGCATCAGCGCCGACGATCCGAAGGGCATGGAGCTCGGCAACGATTACCTGAAGCTGGTCGCCCGCGAAATGCCGACGATCCCGCTGATGTCCTATAACGTCTTCACCTCGATGGATACGACCTATTGGACCGGCTACCCGACGATATCAGACCCTTATACCGATCCGGTGCCGAATTGGGCGAATTCCAGGCTCATGATGGTCAAACTGAAGCCGGCACAACCGAAATAATCCTCCCAACGCCGGCGCGAGTGTTGCGCGCCGGCCCCCTATCGACGGGCATGTGGCATGTCCGTCGATCCTTTCCACTTGATGAAGGGAACCAGAGAGGAACCACTGCTCTATGACGTCCTACCTGCTCTTTGTGTTGAAGCGGTTCGGTCAGTTTCTGCTCGTCGTCTTTCTCGGCGTGACCATCACATTCTTCGTCACCCACTTGACCCCGATCGACCCGGTCGAAGAAAGCATAGGCGCCATCACCCAGATGGGGCAGTCCGATCCGAACGCAATCGAACTGATGCGTCAGTCGCTCCGCGAGCTGTACGGAATGCAGGGCTCGATCTGGCAGCAATATCTGCACTTCTGGCTGCGGCTGGCGACCGGCGATCTCGGCCCCTCGCTCTCGGCCTTTCCCACGCCCGTTTCCACCATCATTCTGCGGTCCCTGCCCTGGACCATCGGGCTGATGACGGTGTCGACGCTGATCACCTTCGTGCTCGGCAATGCGATCGGCGCGCTCGCCGGCTATTACCGCAAGGACATGGTGCTGAAGGCCGTCAGCCTCGTCTTTATTGCGCTGCTGCCCATTCCCTATTACATCCTCGCCTTCGTGCTGCTCATCGTCTTCGGCTATCTCTGGCCGGTGCTGCCGATCAATGGCGGCTATGAGATGAACGCCAATCTGGACCTCTCCTTTGCCCTCGCCTTCGATATCCTCAAACACTCCGTCCTGCCGGCGCTGTCGCTGATCCTTGTCGGCGCCGGCAGCTGGCTGATCGGCATGCGGGCGCTAGTTTCCAACATCATCACCGACGACTACGTCGTTTTCGCCGAACTCGGCGGCGTTCCGAAGCGGAAAATTCTCCGCTCCTACATCGCCCGCAATGCCATGGTGCCGCAATTCACTGGGCTCGCCATGTCGCTCGGGGGGATCTTCAACGGCACCGTCATCACGGAAATTGTCTTCGGCTATCCCGGCATCGGAAACCTGCTGATCTCGGCAGTACATGCCGGCGACTACAGCCTGGTGCTCGGCCTCAGCGCCTTGTCGATCGTCGGCGTCGCCGCCGCCGTCTTCATCATCGACATTCTGAGCCCGCTGATCGATCCGCGCATCAAGGTGGAATAGGCCATGTTTACCATCATCCGTGACCTCGCACGCCAGAACATGGAATTCCTCTGCGGCCTGCTGCTCTTTGCCGTCATCGTCGGCTTTGTCGTCTTGTCGTATTTCTCGCCCTATGGCGCGACCGACATCTATCTCCTGCCGCCCGACATGCCGCCGGACGGCGAGTATTGGCTCGGCACCACTTCGCGCGGCCAGGACGTGTTCTGGCAGTTGACGACGGCGCTGCGCAACACCCTGTTCTTCGGTATCGGCGTCGCCTTCCTGTCGCGCATCATCTCGCTGGTCGTCGGTCTCGTCGCCGGTTATGCCGGCGGCACGGTCGACCGAGTGCTGATGGCCATCAACGACAGCGTCATGGTCATCCCGCAGTTTCCGCTGCTGATCCTGTTCTATTTCGTGCTGAAGGACAGCATGACCTGGACCGTGCTGATCGTCATCATGGCGTCGCTCGGCTGGTCCTACGATGCGCGGCTGATCCGCTCGGTGGCGATCGGACTGAAGAGCCGGCCGTTCACCACCCAGAGCGTCTATTCCGGCATGACGATGCGCAAGATCCTCGTCGAGGAGCACCTACCCTATGTGCTGCCGATCGTCTTCGCCACGACGATGAACAACATGATCTGGTCGATCGGCATGGAGATCACCCTTTCGGTGCTGGGCTTCACCGATATCGAGACGCCGACCATGGGCATGATGATCTACTGGGCCAATGCGCATTCGGCGCTGATATCAGGCATATGGTGGTGGGTGGCCGCCCCCGTCGCCGTCATCGTCATTCTCTTCCTGGCGCTCTTCCTGCTGTCCATGTCGATGAATGAATACAATGATCCGCGCAGCCGGCTCAACCGGATGGGAAGTTAGCATGGAGAATTTGGTCGAAATCCAGAACCTGAAAGCCTATTACCGCGCCTTCCTCTATGGCGTCGATCGCGAGGTGCGGGCTGTCGACGATATCAGCCTGACGATCGGCCGCGGCGAGGTCTATGGCGTCGCCGGCGAATCGAGCAGCGGCAAGACGACGCTGATCAAGACCATTGCCGGCGCCATCCGGCCGCCGCTCCGGGTCGTCTCCGGCACCGTCAAATTCCATTTCGGCGGCGGCACCCAGGACATCTACGCGATGAAGCCGGATGAGCGCATGGCGCTGCGCTGGCGGCATCTTTCCTATATCATGCAGGGCTCGATGAATGTGCTCAATCCGGTGCGCCGGATCCGCCACTCCTTCACCGATTTCGCCTTTCGCCACATGAAGGTCAGCAAAGAGGTGTTTTTCGAGAAGGTCGCCGCCCACCTGCAGCGGCTGAAGCTCGATCCGCATCTGCTGAACGCCTATCCGCACGAACTCTCCGGCGGCATGCGCCAGCGCATGACCATTGCGCTCGCCACCATCCTGACGCCGGAATTCATCATCGCCGACGAGCCGACCACCGCACTTGACGTGATCGTGCAGCGCGACGTGCTTTCGATGATCCGCGAAATCCAGCGCGAGATGGGCTCGTCCTTTCTGTTCGTCACCCATGATATGGGGGTGCATGCGACCGTCTCCGACCGCATTGGCATCGTCTATGCCGGGCGTCTCGTCGAGGAGGCCCCGACCGCCAAGCTCTTCAGCATGCCGCTCCACCCCTATACGCAGCACTTGGTCGGCAGTCTGCCGCGCATCGGCGATCCCAGAACCAGGCCTTCGCTGGAGGGCCGCCCGCCGAACCTTGCCATGCCGCCGGAAGGCTGCCGCTTTCACCCTCGCTGTCCCAAACGGATGGACATCTGCTCCCAGAAGGTTCCACCGCTGGTCACCGTCGAGCCTGGGCGACGGGTGGCGTGTTTTGCTGTCACGGGAGATCCGGTTTGAGTGCTCTGCTTCGCCTCTCGCATGTCACCAAGGTCTACCGTCAGGGCGGCCTCCTCGGCCGGCGCCTGATCACCGCGGTCAAGGATGTCAGCTTCGAGCTCGGCGAGGAGCCGGAGATCCTCTCGATCGTCGGCGAATCCGGCTCCGGCAAATCGACGGTCGCGGCGATGATCCTCGGCCAGACCGTGCCGACGGAAGGCGAGCTGCAATTTGCCGGCAAGACCGTCGCGATCCACAACCGAGCGGAACGCACGGCCTTCATGAAGGAGGTCCAGCCGGTTCTGCAGAACCCCTTCGAAGCCTTCAATCCGCTGAAGCGGGTGGACCGCTATCTCTTCGAGACCGCCCGCAATTTCTCGGCGGGAAAACGGCCGGACCGGCAGCAGGCGGAGCGGATGGCGGATGCCGCACTGGTGCATGTCGGCCTGACGCTTGAAGAAGTGAAAGGCCGGTTTCCCCACGAATTGTCGGGCGGCCAGCTTCAACGCGTCGCGATTGCACGCGCGCTGATCCCGCAACCCCGCCTGCTGGTGGCTGACGAACCGGTCTCCATGGTCGACGCCTCGCTGCGAATGGCGATCGTCAACCTCTTCGGCCGGCTGAAAAACGAGCTCGGGCTTTCGATCATCTATATCACGCATGACCTCGCCACCGCCTATTATGTCAGCGACAACATCATCATCATGCGCAAAGGCGAAATCGTCGAGCGCGGACGGGCGCGGGCGGTGTTGGACGATCCGCAGCATCCCTATTCGCGGGCGCTGAAGGATGCGGTGTTGGCCGCCGATTTCAGCCCGGCAACATAGTGCTAAGGCAGATGCGGCAAATTGCCTGCATCTGCGTCTGTCGCCATCTCTTCGAATTTAGCGTTGCCTTAAAGAAGCTGTGCAAGGGTAGTGGCCTGTCTTCCACGCCGGCGACCCGATGAAGTTTCGAAGAAATATAGCTCGCTCAGCAATGAGCCATACCAGCGCATTCGCTCCGGCAATATTTGCGGCAACGATTGCTTTAATCGTTGTCTGGGTAGCGACGAACTGGCGGCTGGAGAAATCGCTCGCCGATGAACGCTCGATCGTCGCCGGCGAACTTGCCACTATATCGTCCCGGCTCCAGACGAACCTCAATAGCAATGTGAAGCTGTTGCAAGGGCTGGCGGCTGGTATCGCCGTCAATCCGACGATGGACCAAAGCGGATTTTCCAAACTTGCCGCGCAGATCCTGCAGCCCGATTCACAATTGCGAAGCTTCGCCGCCGCGCCCGGCATGGTCGTCAGATGGGTTTACCCGGAGAAGGGAAACGAAAAGGCCATCGGGCTCGACTACCGAACGAATGAGAAGCAGCGACCTGCCGCGATGCTGGCGCGCAACACCCACAATATCGTTCTGACAGGCCCGGTGGAGCTTGTCCAAGGTGGAACCGCTTTTGTCGTCCGGTGCCCGATTTATATCACCGAGGGAACAAGCCAGATTTTTTGGGGACTGCTTTCTGGAATCGTAGACATACCAAAGCTCTACCAGGAAAGTGGCCTTGGCTCGACCGAGCTTGAGATTGCCATCAGCACCGTGCCGGAGCCGAACGCGGCCAATCAGGTATTTTTCGGGAGCCTGGAAACGTTTTCAAAGAAGCCGGTCCAGACATCCGTTGATATGGTTTATGGCCGATGGACGCTTGCCGCACGGCCAAAGCAAGGATGGGGTCAAAATAACGGGATTGGCACTTTTGAGTTCTATGCGATCCTGTTGTCGTTGTGTGTCGTCGCGCCGATTGTCTGGGTCGGTTTTCTCACAAAATCACGCCAAGGAACGATTGAAAAGCTTCGCCTTCACAAGAAAAAGCTCGTTCGAGCGCAGCAAAGGCTGGAATACCTGTCCTTGCATGATGCGCTGACGGGGCTTCCCAATCGACGCTTTGTCGACCGAATGATCTCGCAACCGCCGAGACCCAACCCGGAAGATTGCCTGATACTCCTTCATATCGACCTCGATCGATTCAAAGAGATCAACGACACCAAAGGGCATGCCGGAGGCGACGCGGTCTTGCAGGCAACGGCTTCGCGCCTTGCCGATCTGGCTGGTCCGAACGACGTTGCGGCTCGTATCGGTGGAGATGAGTTCATCTTCGCCAGCTGGAGTAACAATCCCGAGCCGAAGGCCAACGCATTGGCCCAACAAATCGTCGATACGCTCGAGCAGACCCTTTTCGTTGATGGTGCGGAGTGCATGGTCGGTGCAAGCGTCGGCGTTGCATGGGAGACCGAACGTGCTGGTGAGCGCGATCTCGGTCAATTGCTTCTCAATGCCGATTTGGCTCTGTACGAGGCGAAGAAGACGGGCCGCGGTCGCGCGGCCATTTTTACAGAAGAGCTTCGCAGCGCCGCGATCCATTCGAAAGAATTGGCGGACGAATTCAATCAGGCGCTCGATCGCGATGAACTGGTTGCTTTCTTCCAACCGCAGTTCAATGCCAAAACGCTGGAAATTGTCGGCGTGGAGACCCTTGCCCGCTGGAATCACCCGCGAAAAGGCCTGCTCGCTCCGGACAAATTTCTGGATGTCGCCGACAGGCTGGGGCGTACCGGCGACATGGACAGGCAGATCCTGCAAAAGGCCCTGTTCGAGCTGACGAGATGGGACCGCCTCGGAATGCAGATCCCGCGTGTCTCCGTCAACATTTCGGCGCGTCGACTGGCGCAGCCAAATCTGCTTGCCGAGTTGTCCGAGCTTCCGCTCGCGAGCGGGCGCGTGTGTTTCGAGCTGCTTGAGACAATCTCCTTCGACGATCTTCAACCTGTTCTCAATGAGATCATTCCAGCCGTCAAAGAGCTTGGCATTGAAATCGAGATTGATGATTTCGGCACCGGACACGCCAGCATCGTCAGTCTGCTTCGATTTGAGCCGCGACGGCTCAAGATCGATCGCGAAATCATCAAGCCGATTATCGCGTCGCCATCCCAGCGCCGTCTGGTCACCTCAATTATCGAAATCGGCCGATCGCAGAACATCGACATCGTTGCCGAGGGCGTGGAGACAATGGAACATGCGAAGATCCTGAAGGATCTCGGCTGCCATATACTGCAAGGCTACGCCCTGGCACGACCCATGACCTCGGAGCAGCTGATCGAATTTTGCCGCGTAAAGGACAAAGGAATTGCAGGGGCAGGCCGATAGCCACACCCCGCATTCCGGGTGTGGCTATTTCCCGTCCGCGCTTGCCTACTGTTTCGTGACTGCCTTCAGCACGTCTCCCTGCAAAACCGCCTCGTCGGCAAGAATGGCGGCAGCTTCATTCAGCAGGACATCCTTGGCCTTCTTGCGGGCATTTTCGAGGGCAATATCAGCGCTCAGGCTGCGCTCGTCTGCCTCCAGGCCATCATCGCTGCCAGAATCGTCGCCATCGCCCGCCTCCGCGCGAGCCTTGAGCCGGCTTTCCCGAGCCGCCGCTTCTTTGCGGCGTTCGGCTTCGTTGAGGGAGATAACCCCCTTCTCGCGCTGCGCTTTCAGTTCGGCAACATCTTTCAACAGGTTCTGGAAGTCCGGATCGCTGCCAACGCGCGCATCATGGCGGCTTTGCAATGTCGGCAGCAACTTCGCGACCGTATCGGAGGGCGCGTAATTTGCGGGCTTGATCTCAGCCCACGGCAGGGCATTGTCATAACTGGTTTCGCCGAAAGCAGTCGGATCGGACAGCCCCGGCAAGCTGATATCAGGTGTCACGCCGCGCAGCTGCGTCGTACCGCCGTTGACCCGGAAAAACTGGGCAATCGTGACTTTCAGCTCGCCGAATTCGGGTTTGCTGTTGTGCACCATCTCGTCGAGATCGACGACGGTTTGAACGGTGCCCTTGCCAAAACTGGGTTCGCCGACGATGACGCCTCGACCGTAGTCCTGGATTGCCGCGGCAAAGATCTCCGAAGCCGAGGCCGAGCCGCGATTGATCAGGACACCCATCGGGCCTGCCCATACGGGCTCTGCCAGCTCGGCGCTCTTGACCTCGACCTTGCCGTTGCTGCCGCGTTGCTGAACGACCGGGCCATTGCCGATGAAGAGACCGGTCAAATCAATCGCCTCGTCCAATGAGCCGCCGCCATTGTTGCGCAGGTCCATGAGAACGCTGTCGACCTTTTCTTCCTTCAGCTCGTCGAGGAGCTTGGTGACATCACGGCTTGCGCTTTTGTAATCCTTGTCGCCTTTGCCCTTGGCTTCAAAATCCTCATAGAAGACCGGCAGCGTGATGATCCCGATTTTACGCGTGGCGTCGCCCACCTTCACAGACAGCACAGTCTTCCTGGCAGCCTGCTTATCGAGACTGATTTTATCGCGCACCAGGCTGATGACGCGATGCGTGGCATCTGCTCCGGCATCTGCCGGCAGAATGTCCAACCGCACGATGGAGTCTTTTTTCCCGCGGATCATCTGCACGACTTCATCAAGGCGCGTGCCCACCACTTCTTTGATCGGCCCATCCTTGCCTTGACCGACGCCGGTAATGCGGTCCCCGACCGCAAGCTTGCCGGAGAGCTGCGCCGGCCCGCCAGGCACGAGCTCACGGATCGTCGTGTAGTCGTCGCGTTCCTGCAGCACGGCACCGATGCCAAACAGCGAAAGCTTCATCGAGACATTGAAATCGGCCGAAGCGGCCGCACCGAAATAGTCCGTGTGCGGATCGATCGAGGTTGAATAGGCATCCATGAACGACTGGAAAACGTCGTCGCTTTTAAACTTGCCGACGCGCTCAAGCGTATTTTCATAGCGTTTGTCGAGCGTTTCGCGAATGGCCGCGTCCGTTTTGCCGCCGAGCTTCAGCCGCAACCAGTCGCTTTTGACGCGCTTGCGCCAAAGCTCATTACTCTCGGCTTCCGACTGCGCCCAAGGCGCTTTATCGCGCAGCACCGAAAAATTTTCCTGCACGCTGAAATCGAAGCCCTGCTTCAAGAGGCTGCGCGCATAGGTCATCCGGTCGACAACACGCTGTTCATAAGCGTTGAAAATCGCAAACGGGATCTTCAAGTCCTTCTGCTCTATGGCATCGTCGATCTCGCTGCGGTCAGCCATGAACTTGTCGACGTCAGTCTGCAGGAAGAGCATTCGGTCCGGATCAAGCGACTTGACGAACCGATCCATGATCTTCGCCGACAAGGCGTCGTCGAGCGGAACGGGCTTATAGGTATACCGCGACAGAAATTGCGCGCTCAACTGAGCAGCTTGCGCCTGTCGCTTCAGCGGCGCCAAAACAGGCGATGATGCGACTTCAGCATATGCGGACTGTGCGATTGCAAGAAATGCACCAAGGAAAACATAGGGTATGCGCATTCAGCGTTGATCCAATTCTTTAGGCTGAGCGTGGATATGTGATCTATGTGAGGCAATCATGGTTTTTTGGCAACCAGGTGGCAATTGGGATGGGCTGAAAGGTCGCGGAAAAGTATCTAGTGCGATCGGCCGAGAAAAATGTCCATTGCGCTTGTCAGACGACATAGCCGCTGACCCGATTTTGATGCGCCTTTAGTTGGACTGATGCAGGTATTTAAGAAAATGGCGACGCAATGTCGACGCTCCCGTCCTCGCCATCCCTTAATTGCAAGTGACCCGTCCTCAGGAAGTCTCGCCGAACATGGTTCTCACAAAGTTTGAGTTGACCGCTTCCGATGCCGAGGCGACACTCAACCCTGCGGCAAGGGAGGAGAAAAAACGATGGACGAGCCAGATCGCTGGCGCCTTATGGCAAGCGCTCCGAAAGACGGTAGTCGGATCCTCGTCACGATCCGCCAGTCCGAACAGGGGCCGGCAGAAGTTGACCTCGCCTATTGGTCGCATGGCGATCAGTTCGGTGGAGAGGGCTGGCGTGCCTCCGATTCCTCGCCCGGGCACGTCATCGAATATGCCGAGCCGGAATTGAAGTGCTGGATGCCGATGCCCTCGGCCAACCTCGCTAGCACCTCGATGCCTTCACCCTGGGAAGGTAACGATGATCAGGAACTCCACGGGTCAGGGATCTGAGAATTCGCGCCGCACACCAAATTGAGGTTCAACCGCAAGCCCAGGCCCCTACGCCGCACGCACCCTGTCCCGGCCGCTCAGCATGGCGGCATAGAGTGCTTGATCGGCGCGCCGATAAAGGTCCGACGCGCTGTCGGTCGGAACACAAGCGGCGATGCCGGCAGAACAGGTGTAGCTGAAGTCGGGAGATTCAGGCAGAGGGCGCGAGAACCGGATCACCGTCAGCATGCGCTCGACCATTGCAACAGCGTCTTCCGGCCCGGTTGCCGGCATCACGAGAAGGAACTCTTCTCCGCCGACTCGCCCGAAACAATCGTTGCGGCGGACATTCTGATGAATGCGATGAGCAAAATCACGCAGGACGACATCGCCTGCGTGGTGGCCGAGCCGATCGTTGATGTGTTTGAAATTGTCGATGTCGAACACGGCAAGGCACCCGTCGTTTCCATGCCGGGCGGCCGCCAGCATGTCGTCGACGCGTGCCATCACAAAGCGGCGGTTGGCGACACCCGTGAGTTCATCGGTGTAAGACGCCTTGATCGCGTGATCGCGATCCTGCCGGACAGTCCTGCCATGCGCTCGCAAACTGGTGATGTCGCTCGCAATGCACAACATCCACCCGTTCTTCTGGACCGCCTCGGTCATCCAAAACCATCGGCCATCCCACAGATCCGTCTCGAAGGCGCGGTAGCCGATCTTGCCGCGACGCGACTGTGTCGACCGCAGCCACTCCTCGAAATTACTCGTCCGAATGACAGTGCCTTGCCGCAGCTGGAAATTGCGCCGCATGAGATCCGGCCAGAGGGGCGTTTCATCCGGATCGATGAAATAAACCGAACGAAAGGCGCTGTTGGCATATTGCAGCCGGTCATTACTGTCGTAGACCGCAATGAGCGTCTCGGTGTGTGCAGAAAGGTGCAGAAGCTGTTCGAATATCTCGTCCATACCGAACCCTGTCTGGTGGCCTTGGCATGACATGGCGCAGAAATCCTATGAGAAAAGAGCCAGTCAGCAAGTAAAGGCGCCTCCAGTGATTACGGAAACGTCAACGAGACGCCGAGCCCAATCGTGATTGGACATCGGCGGCCACCTGAGCCACGCTATTCTTGGGAGCGGACCATCTATTTTTCCGGAGATAGGAGGCCGAGATGGAACAGTACGCACTCGATCAGTTGAAAAACATTGCAAAGGTCAGCACGACCTGCAAGCGCCTCGAATTGACGCGGCGCGAACGGCTTGAACGGTGGGCCGAAAGCCTTGAACACAGTCCCAGGCCGTTTCTGAGGACGCTTCATGAAACCGAATATAAGCCGATTGCAGATCGGCTTGCTCTGCGGGATGACGGCACGCCGCTCTCTGTTGCATTCGCTGATCCCATTCTGCGGGCGGCAGGAATGGAAAATGACAGCTATGGAGAGGCCAAACGGTTCTTCGAACTCAGCGACGAGCAACTGCATGATCTGGTCTGCTTCTGCCATTTCGGTGAACAGGTCAGCGCGGCAGTCATCGCTCGCCGTCTGCGAAAGATGGCAAATTACAATCCAGGCGGATTCTTCGCTCAGCTTCGTGCGTTCTTTGGCTGATCGGGGCTAAAGGCCATCTGGCGCTGCAAGGCCGGCGCTCGCCGCGGTGGTGAAAGAGCCGCCACGGCGATCGGCCGGTCGCCCATTGCCAGGTCAGGCGGCTGGATGCCGAATAGTATAGTTCACTATCAAGCGGCGCACGATATAGCTGGTTTATATTAGCATCGCCGCACGAAAAGCTTGCATCAACGCTATAAATCGGATGTCCTTAACAAGGCTTCTGTGGTGTTGGGCGACCCATTATGAAAACCCTCGACGCGCGATTTCGATTCACGGGTGAGCGGCGACAGGTCACTGCCCTTTTCTATGACATCGTGGGCTCCACCGAGATCTTGCTGCGCAGTGAGCCGGAACAATTCTTCCGATCCGTGTCGGCGCTGCATCAGAGTGCCGAAGCCATCATAAAGGAGCATGGAGGGTTTCTTCATCAGCGGCTCGGAGACGGCGGATGCTGTTTCTTCGGGTATCCCGACCAGTCTGAAGATGCAGCTGAAAGTGCGGTGCAGGCTTCCTTGGAACTCGTGCGCATTGCCGCCAGGACCAAAGCCAAAGCTCGAACGCCTTTCAAGCTGCGGATCGGGGTTGCCACCGGTCTTGTCGTATTCTCCACGGACGGTGATGAGATTGTCGGCACGGCACCCGTTCTGGCGGCTCGCTTGCAGGCGGAGGCCGAGCCTAATTCCGTGCTCGTTGCAGATTCGACCGTTCAGCTCACCCGCCACAAATTCGACTACAGCCTGCTTCGAGAAGCCAGGCTCAAAGGGTTTGAAGAGCCGATTGCGCTCTGGCGCCCGCAAGAGCGTGAGCGATCAACGTTGGAGCCATCGCCATCCCATGAGTGGGACAGGCCAATCAGAGGCAGAGAAAGAGAACTTGCCGCGCTTTCGAGTGCCTGGAATTCAGCTCTCGATGGCAAGGGGAGTTCGATCGCCCTGGTTGGAGAGGCCGGCATCGGCAAATCCAGACTGTTTGGCGAATTCGCCAGAAACTTATGGGAAACGACGCACGAAACCTTGGTCTTCCAGTGCGGCAGACGCTTGGAGAGCCAGCCTCTGCATCCGTTTGTTGCATTTCTCGAGAGGCTCGTCGGCGAACCATCGGTTCTGAAGGATGGCGACAATGGAGCCTTTGCCAAGGCTCTTCAAGCATCCGGCCGAGACGTTGAGGCTGATACAGTCGACACAATTCTCTCCTTTACTGCCGACAGATCCTCGGCAACGTCGCGCAATATCCGGGTGCCCGATTTGTCCGGAGGCGCGTTCAGGCGGAAGGTCATCGAAGCCGCGGCTCACATCCTGACATGCAAAGCAACAGCCGTTCCGACGCTCCTCGTCTTCGAGGATGTTCACTGGGCTGACGGCATGACTTTGGAGTTAATGGATCGATTGGGATTGCTGGCCGAGAAGTTTCCGATCCTTGTGATTCAGACATCGAGAATCAGGCGATCCCTGGCAGTTGCAACCGAGATAGAATTACCCGGATTAGCCTCTGCTGCGGTTCGGGATCTCGTCGCCTCGATTTGGGGGGAGCATCCTCCGCCCGGCCTGTCGGATTTCATACTGGATCAATGCGATGGCATGCCGCTCTATGCGGAAGAACTGGCTAACTTCTTCCTGACAAGGCAACCTTTAGGCAAGGCCTTGTCCGAATGGAAAGGGCTGCTGCTGGAAGGTGGCGTCACTTCGCTGAATGATCTGCTTTCCGCCAGACTCGCTGAGACCGGTCCGGCCCGACGGGTGGCGCAATTTGCGAGTGTCATCGGCCGCGAATTCAGCATCTCGCTGCTCACCTACCTTCTCGAAGGGATCAACCGGCAGACTGTCGACGTTGCCATTGAGCGGCTTCTTTCCCAAGGCATCATCGAGCGTTCTTCTCCTCGCGGTTCCTTCCAGTTCCGGCATGTGCTCACTCAGGAAGCTGCCTATAGCAGCCTTCTCAAGAGCGACAGACGTCGCATACACAGGCGGATCGCGGATCTCTTAATCGGCGAAGGACAGCCCAGCCTGCCGGCTGCGATCGCTGCCTGGCAATGCGCCGAAGCGGGCCTGCATGACGCCGCCGCCAGGTTTGCCTTGGCGGCGGCGGAAGCAAGCGTTCTTCGCTCCGCCATGCACGAGGCAAACGTGTCACTCGAACTCTGTGCGCGGGAGGTCGATAGCGTTTCCCAGCGCCATCCCGATCGTACCGAGCTCGCACTCGGCCTGTTCGAACTTCAAGGCGTCGTGGCGACCGCACTTGAGGGAGAGGGCTCGGAGAGCGCGCGGCGGGTCTATTCCCGCGCAATGCAGCTTCTGAGGAAGCAATCGTCTGTCGTTCGGGTGAAACATTTCCCGGTCTATTGGGGATGGTGGTTCACAGCGCCCAACATTCTGACACAACAGTCTCGCGCGCGAATTCTGGTAGGCGACATGCAAGCCGTCGAGGATCAGGAGACGAGACTTCAGTCCTATCACTGCGGATGGGCCACGAGCTTCCATGCCGGCGAGCACGACTTCTGTCTCGATTGTGTCGCCAAAGGCCTCGATCTCTATGATCCCGAAAGAGCCGTGAGAAATCGAGCCTTCTTCGGCGGACATGATGCCAAGGTGTGCGGGTTGGGTGAGAGCGCCCTTTCCTACCTGCTTCTGAATGATGCCGACGCCAGTGAAAATGCGATCCAACAGTGCCTGGAATGGGCAACCTCGACCGATCACGCAGGCAGCATGGTTCATGCACTTTATTACGCAATAGTCCTTCGTCGCTGCCAAGGCAGATATGACGATGTCCATGCTCTCGGCGAACAAATGCTATCGCTTGCCGAGCGACACGATCTCGCCGCAAGCCAGGCGCGTGCCAACATGTACTGCGGCTGGGCGGAACTGATGATGTCATCCGCAGAACGCGGCGAAGAGCGCTTCCAAAGCGGTCTCCTGCTCCAGCAGCAATTGGGCACTGACGACAACTTTTCCATACACAGCGACATGCATGCGCAAGTGCTGCAGCGGCTCGGCAAGCCTGCGGAAGCTCTCGCGACCGTTCACAATGCGATCAACGTTGGCCGCAATAGCGGTCAACGGTTCTGGCTCGCCGAACTGTATCACCTCAGCGCAAAACTGAGACGCGATCTGAACGATGCTCCCTCATTGATAAAAAGAGACCTGACGAAAGCCATCCAGATTGCCGAAGCACAAAAAGCGGCCTGGCTGGCGGAAAGAGCAAAGCGCGCCCTGGACGGACTGCCAAGATTGTAGCCCCAGGGACAGGAGGACGCGGTGGCCGAAGGGATGCTCGATAATATCTTCGATACCCTTATCCCCTCGCCCCCTGATCCCTGGCAGACGGCGCGGCGCATCCTCGCGCGTAAACACGAATACGGGATCACCAGGCTCGGTTCGGTCACCCAACTCGACTGGATCGGAGTTCCCGTCGTTCAGGTCGTGCGGCCGCGGTCGCTTTCCGTCACGGTCAGCCAAGGGAAAGGTTTGACGTTTCCAGTTGCGGCGATATCAGGCCTGATGGAATCCCTGGAGGGATGGGCCTCGGAGCGAATTGCCCCGGACCGCGTCTTCACGGCGACCCTCCGCGAAATGAACGAACAGAAAGACTGGTCGCATCTTGGCGTCGGCCGAGGCGATGAGACGCTTTCCTGGATTGACGGGTTGGATCTCTTTTCGGGTCGGAAAACCTCTGTTCCCCTTGCCCTTGTCGACTCCGCCTATACCATCCCGTCGCCTCACCCACATTGGACAGCCAGAGACACAACGGGCCTGGCAGCCGGCACGAGCCTTCAAAGTGCGGCAGTCCATGCCTGCCTGGAGATTCTGGAGCGGCAGGCTCGATGCACGGCAATGAAGACCCCCCATTTCTTTGACCGCTTTCAGATCGACAGCCGGTCAGTTTGCTCGGGAAGTGCTGGGGAAATCATGCGACGACTATCCAAGGCAGGTTTTGTCGTGGGCATCTGGCAGATCCCGGCACCGCACGCGCTGCCAATCTACTGGTGCCATGTCATGGAAGATGCAAGCAGAGCCCCATTCGCGCCCTTGCCAGCTGAAGGCTTCGGGTGCGACTTCAGCCACGACCGCGCGCTGACGAGTGCATTGCTTGAAGCCTGCCAATCTCGACTGGGAGTGATTTCAGCGACACGGGAAGATATCAGGACCGAACTTTATGGATACCCGGATGCCGCGGAACTGGCCGCATGGCGCGGTCAACTCGCAAAGAGGGGCAGTTCATATGTCGACAAGGAGTGTCCTCCCGCCAACGGCCAATCCATCCGGCTGACCATTGAGGCGTTAAAGCTGGCGGGCGCGACCGCGGCTGTCCTTGTGGTTCTTCATTCGGATGAATGCATACCCCTTCATGTCGTCCGCGTGGTTGCGCCTCCGCTGGAAACAAATCCGGAGGCGGACCTTGCGCGATGATGTCGTGGTTTTTCTCGGCCCAACCCTCTCCGAGACGGAAGCGCGGAGGCACCTGGACGCGATTTATCTTCCTCCCATCGGATGCGGAGATGTCGTACGGGCCGTGGCGCAATACGCTCCCTCGGCGATCGTGCTGATCGACGGCGTCTTTGCGCAGTTTCCGGCTGTTCGTCACCAGGAAATTCTGTGGGCGATGGCCCGAGGAGTCCGCATGTACGGTGCGGCCAGCATCGGCGCGCTCCGAGCAGCGGAATTAGCGCCCCAAGGTATGGTTGGGCATGGACTGATCTACCGCTGGTACCGAAGGCAACCGCTCGCCGATGATGCCGACGTCACGGTGCCAATGGCGCCCGTTGAACTGGGATCAAGCGCATTGGGTGACGCTCTCATAGACATCAGGCTCTCTCTGAGAAAGGCGGAACGCGCCGGGGTCATCGAAAAATGGCTGAGGCATGACCTTGAGTCCCTGGCGCGCTCGCTTCACTTCAGCGAAAGGTCATTCCCCAAGCTCTTTGCGGCGGCTGAAAACAGTCGCAGCCCTATCGACCAGCTCGAAGCACTAAAGGCGTGGCTGAAAGCTGGAGTTGTAAACCAGAAGCGAACCGATGCGGTAAATCTTCTGAAATATCTGGACAATCAAAATATCAACAATCTAAACGAGAGCTTTCCGTTTGAGTTTGAACTTACAGAATCGTTTGCCAACGACATGGAGTACTACAATCTGCTCGATACACTATTGTCGAAAGGCGCGTAGTACTGGTATATTAGAAAATTCGCTTGGCGTGGGGCAATGAGCGGTGGGGGCAGCATTGGATGCCATCACACATCCGGAGGGCGCAGGCAGCGGGGCGGCTTCAGGGCAGCCCCTGGGGGTACGTTTCCTTGTCTTTCCCCAGCCCCCCTTCATCCCCGGCTATGAAAAGCCCGAAGTGGTATGGATCGGAGCTTCAGCGGGGCCGATCCTGGCGGGGCCATCGGACAGCCGAATGTATGTGGCAAACCCCGTTGAACCGAAGTCTCCCTATGCCGCGCCATATATCCCTCCTTATACCGGCCTTTTGCAGTCCCCTGTAGAGCCCGGTCCCGATGGTCATTTCGATCACATCGGGCCTGGTTCGCCAGCATTCCTTTCGACGCACAGCTTTGCCTGCGCCCACCGGGTTCTCGATATCTGTGAGAGCTATGTCGGTCGCTCGATCCCCTGGTTCTTCGAACCAACGCTGGAACGATTGGAAATTGTTCCCCGCATTCCCGATTGGGAGAATGCACAATCCGGCTTTGGCTTTCTGGAACTGGGTGAGAGCGAGCCGGGAAACTCGGCATCAAGTTTCGCGCTGAATTTCGACGCCGTTGCTCACGAAATGGGACATCTCATTCTGTTGAACGAACTCGGAGTCCTCCAGGGCGACGGACGTGACACCGATTTCTTTTCCTACCACGAAGCGATAGCCGATTTCATATCGCTGCTGGGATTGCTGCAATTCGATACCGCTGTCGATCGACTCCTTCGCCGCACCAGCGGAAATCTGCTCTTGCACAATGAACTCGATAAATTTTCGGAACTCAGCGACGAGAAGCAATTGCGATCGTTCAATAACTCGCTTCGTATCGGCGATGTCGGCAGCGATGTTCACGACCAGTCAAAGCCGTTCGCGGCGGGCCTTTTTGATTGCCTGATCGAGGTCTTCCAGTCGCTGCAGTTCGAACGCGGAACATCGGACATCAATCCCAGAAAGTTCAGCGATCTTCGTCGGCAAATGGTGCCGGCGCTTATCGAAGAAGGGTTACGAGCGCCAAAGGCATCCTATGAATTGAAGCATTTCGCCACGAAGGCTGCGCTGCAGGACGCACGGGACATCGTCGGCGAAGCCGTGGTGCGTTCCTGGAGGTACCTCGAACCGGACAGTCTGACTTTTGAAGCCGCAGCACTAGCCTTCCTCGAAGCTGCCAGCCGAGGGAGGGGTGTCGCTTACATTGACCAGCTTGAAGATTGCATGAGGTGGCGTGGAATTCTTTAACCAGACGACGGGAGGTATCGATGATAAATGACAGCGTCCCCGCTCCGGCGACCGAGCGCTACGAAGCTGATGCCCTAATCCTTTACGGCGTCAAGCTCAACGACAGAAACGATTATGCTCGCTTCGATATCGGAGAGGGATCCCTAACCGATCTTCGAATGCAATTGTTCCATGGCGATGTCGGAAGTGCGTCCGGAGAATATTCAGTCGTTCTAGCCTATGGTTATGCTTTTGAAGGGCATTGCTACAGGTTCGATTCAAACCGGGTATTTCTCGTTACAGGCGACACTCCCCGGGACGCCGTCGGATGTGGATTTGATGATCTTGGCTATAAGATGTGGAGGATCCGCGCATCCGATATGTTGCTTGAGATATGCACAAACTTCGGCGACGCAAAGACACTCATACTAGACGCCAATCTACCGGGAAAACGATCCCCAAGCTCTTACGCAATCACCCTTAGGATGGCACATCGGGACGGCCGTCTTACCCGCGACTAATCACGCATTGATGGAGAGCATCATGGCATTCGTGGTCTACGTAAAAATACCGGACGAATACGAGCAGCTATCGATCTTTGACGAGTATGCTTCAAGTCTGTGTGAGGACGGGGACGGGCAAATCAGCGGCCGAGCCGGTAAAAATGATGAATACAAGTTCTCCGTCAAGGAAGACAAGAAGAGCACACCACCCGGCTTGATCGCGGTAACAGCAACAATCATTACTACCACAGACTCGGGACGAACGGTGAAGGATACCCTGACGGTGAAATACCCGATCCTAAGAAGCGGTCAGCATTTTGAATTTCCGAAGCCACCAGCATAACGCCGCCGAAGCAATTCTCGGGCATGAAACGTGGTGGGCTCCGCCATGAGAAGACCGGTGGTCGGTCGTCCCAGAATTAGGCTTCACCCACGAAAAACCCCGCGGTTGTTGCGACCGCGGGGCTCTTTGACGCCCGACCCGGGAGAGGGGATCAGGCGGCCTGTACCTTACGGCTGGTGCGCGCCCATTCGGGCAACCAGTCGCCGTGGGTGGCGAGCAGATCGTCGACCAGCGACCAGATCTGGTCGAGGTCGAGTTCGGCTGCCGTATGCGGGTCCATCATCGCGGCGTGATAGATGTGCTCGCGATTTTCAGTCATCAGCGCCTGCACCGTCAGTTCCTGCACGTTGATATTGGTGCGGATCAGCGCGGTCAGCTGCGGCGGCAGGTCGCCGATGAAGGTCGGCTGGATGCCGGAGGCGTCGACGAGGCAGGGCACTTCGGCGGCGCAATTATAGGGCAGCGAAGTGATGCAGCCGTTGTTGCGGACGTTGCCGTAGATCACCGAGGGCTCGCCGGTCCAGACCGAATTGATAATCGAGGAGGCATATTCCTTCGACGGCTCGACCTCGATCTTGTCTGCCGAGCGGTAGGCCTCCGCCTGGCCCTTCCAGCGCTCGATCTGCTCGATGCAGCGCTTCGGATATTCGTCGAGCGGGATGCCGAATTTCTCGATCAGATCCTCGCGGCCCTCCTTGATGAAATAGGGCGTGTATTCGGCGAAATGCTCCGAGCTTTCGGTGACGAAATAGCCGAGCCGCGTCAACATCTCGTAGCGCACCTTGTTCGGGCAGCGCGGGTTCCAGCCGGGCTTCGGCGCCCTGCCCTCGCGATAGCCGCGCACGAGATCGGGATAGAGGTTGCGGTAGGAGCCATCCGGCTGGCGATGCTCGAACTTGAGGTAGAAGGCCATGTGGTTGATGCCGGCCGAACGGTATCGGATTTCCTCGTAGGGAATGTCGAGATCGTGAGCCAGTTCCATCGCCGTGCCCTGCACCGAATGGCAGAGGCCGACCTGGCGAATGGTGGGATATTTCTCCGATATCGCCCAGGTGTTGATCGCCATCGGGTTGACATATTGCAGCATGATCGCCTCGGGGCAGACGGCGAGCATGTCCTCGCAGATCTTCCAGAGATGCGGCACGGTACGCAGCCCGCGCATGATGCCGCCGACGCCGAGTGTATCGGCGATCGTCTGGCGCAGCCCGTATTTCTTCGGCACTTCGAAATCGGTGACCGTGCAGGGCTCATACCCGCCGATCTGGAAGGCGACGACAACGAAATCGGCGCCCGCAAGCGCCTTGCGCTGATCGGAATAGGTCTCGGCCTTCGCCTTGACGCCGAGCGTCGAGATCAGCTTGTTGACGACGACGGCGCTTTCCTCCAGCCGCTGCGGATTGACGTCCATCAAGGCGATCGTCGCGCCCGACAGGGCCGGACGCTGCAATACGTCGCCGACGATGTTCTTCATGAAGACGGTGGAGCCTGCTCCGATGAAAGTGATCTTGGGATTTACTGCCATTATAACCTCCGGCATTCGGTGTTCACGCTACCTCGAAAGCGGCCTTGACGAGCCGTTCGGTGTAGGCGGTCTTGGGATGGGATAAAACGTCGTTGACGGGGCCTTCTTCGACAATCTTGCCATGCTGCATGACGATGACGCGATGGCAGAGCGCCCTGACGACCTTGAGGTCGTGGGAAATGAAGAGGTAGCTCAGGCCCCGCTCGTCCTGCAGCTTGCGCAGCAGTTCGATGATCTGCGCCTGGACGGAAAGGTCGAGCGCCGATGTCGGCTCATCGAGCAGGATGAATTCCGGTTCCAGCGCGATGGCGCGGGCAATCGCGATGCGCTGGCGCTGGCCGCCGGAAAATTCGTGCGGGAAGCGCGACAGGATATTGCCGGGCATGCCGGCGGCAATCAGCGCCTCTCGCACCCGGTCCTGCCGCTCGCCCCTGGTCGCGCCCAGCCGGTTGACGACGAGACCTTCCTCGATGATCTGGCCGATCGTCATGCGCGGGTTGAGCGATGAGAACGGATCCTGGAACACCACCTGCATGCGGGCGCGCAATGGCCGCATCTCGGCGCGTGAGAGACCATGGATCGGCTGATGATCGAAATGGATCTCGCCGCTGTCGGGCGTGTTCAACCGCAAGATCGCCTGGCCGAACGTCGTCTTGCCGGAACCGGATTCGCCGACGAGGCCGAGCGTCTCGTGACGGCGCAGCGTCAGGTTGAGGCTGTCGACGGCGACGAGCTCACGCATCGCCGGCTTGAGAAACGTACCGTGACGCATCATGAAGGAGACACGCACACCCTTGGCATCGAGGATGACATCCGATCCCTCCGGCAGCGGATTGGCCTGGCCGCGCGGTTCGGAAGAGAGCAAATGCTTCGTATAGGCATGCTGCGGGTTGGCAAACAGCGCTTCGGTAGTGTTGTGCTCGCGCACTTCGCCGTACTGCATCACATAGACGTAGTCCGAGAACTGCCGCACGACGGTCAGGTCGTGGGTGATGAGGATGACCGCCATCCCCAGCTCTTTCTGAAGATTGCGGATCAGGTTGAGGATCTGCGCCTGCACGGTGACGTCGAGCGCCGTCGTCGGCTCGTCGGCGATCAGCACGTCCGGATCGTTGGCGAGCGCCATGGCGATCATCACGCGCTGGCGCTGGCCGCCGGAAAGCTGATGCGGATATTGCATGAGCCGCGCGGCGGGATCGGGGATCTGCACATGTTCGAGCAGTTCGAGCGCGCGCTTTTGCGCATCCCTCTTGCTGATCCGGCGATGGACGCGGATCGCTTCGACGATCTGGCTGCCGATCGTATAGATCGGGTTCAGCGAACTCATCGGCTCCTGGAAGATCATCGAGATGCGGTCGCCGCGCAGCTTGCGACGCGCCCGCTCGGAAAATTTCAGGATATTGTTGCCGTCATAGGCGACCGTCGATTTGTCGGAAACCACCGCGCGCTTCGACAGGAGCCCCATCACCGTTCGCGCCGTCACCGATTTGCCGGACCCGGATTCGCCGACGATCGCGATCGTCTCGCCGCGATAGAGCTGGAACGAGACGTCCTTGACGGCTTCGACCATGCCGTCCTCGACCTTGAAGTTCACCGCCACATTGCGGGCGTCGATAATCGGCGTGTCCGAACGGCCATCATGATCGTGGCGGACGGGTGGGGCGAAGGAATTGACCAGTGCGAGAGCCATATCAATCACCTCAATAAGGGTCGACCGCGTCGCGCAGTCCGTCGCCGAGCGCATTGAACGCGAAGACGGTGACGAGCACGAAGCCGACGGGGGAGAGAATCCAGGGATAGGAACCGATGACCGAATAGGTCGCCGTATCCTGCAACATCAGTCCCCAGGAAATCAGCGGCGGCTTGACCGCGAAGCCCAAGAAACCCAGGAAGGATTCGAGCAACACGACGCTCGGTATGGCGAGCGTCACCGCGACGATGACGTGGCTCATCACGTTCGGGAAGATATGCTGCATGATGATGCGCGTGTCGGTGGCGCCGACGGCCATGGCCGCCCTGACATAGTCGATGCGGGCGAGCGCCAGGGTCTTGCCGCGCACTTCGCGCGACATCTGCGCCCAGCCGAGCGCCGACATCACGGCGATGACGAAGGCGAGGAAGACGTTGGTCGGCGCCGTCACCGGGATCAGCGAGGTCAGCGCCAGATAGAGCGGCAGCTGTGGGAAGGCGAGCACCAGTTCGACGAAGCGCTGGAGCCACACATCGAAGGTGCCACCGAAATAACCCGACACCATGCCGACCGTCGTGCCGATAATGGTGACGATGAAGACCACAGTCAGGGCGATCGTCAGCGAGATACGCGAGCCGATGATGGCGCGCGACAGCACGTCACGGCCGAACTTGTCAGTGCCGAGGAAATGCACCGGCTGGCCGTCGGTCGAGCCGAAGAAGTGCCGGTTGACCGGGATCAGACCCAAAAGCTGGTATTCAGCCCCCTTGACGAAGAAGCTGAGCAGCCGCGGATTGTCATAATCCATACCGACGATCGGCTGGAAGGTCACCGGGTCGAGCTCTTCGGAATCGGAGAGCGCATAGACGCGCGGCTGGAAGACGAAATTGCCGTCCTTGTCGTGGAAGCTCATCACCTGCGGCGGCGCGAAGCCGACATCGGTCGCCTTCGGGTCCATCGGCGCGAAGAAATCGGCAAAGATCGCCATGAAGATCAAGAGCCCGACGAGCACGAGCCCGGCCATGCCGGTCCAGGAGCGCCTCAACCGGCGCCAGACGAGCGCCAGATAGCTCTCGCTGCCATGCGAAGGCTTCTTGATCGCGAGTTCGGTTGTCGGCGGCGTGGCGGAAGAGTCAAAAGCAAGCATTTCAGGCTCCTCCAAACTGGCGCACGCGCGGATCGAGCAGGGCCAGCAGCATGTCGGCGATGATATTGCCGACGATCAGCGTCGCCGAGAGCACCATCATAAAGGTGGCAGTGACATAGACGTCGCCGACCGCCATCGAGCCGACGATCGCCGGACCGACGGTCGGCAGTGCGAAGATGATGGCGGTTTCGATCTCGCCCGTCAGCATGTAAGGCAGCACGACACCCTGATACATCACCAGCGGGTGCAGCGCGTTGGGCACCGCATGGCGCATCACCACCGCCGCGCCGGAAAGCCCCTTGGCCTTCGCCGTCTCGACATATTGGGCATTCAAAGTATCGAGCAGATTGCCGCGCATCACCCGCATGTTGTAGGCGAGCCCGCCGAAGGTGGCGATCGCGACGACCGGCCAGACATGGTGGACGAGATCTGCGAATTTCGCCCAGGACCAGGGCGCCCCGCCATATTGCGGCGAGAAGAAGCTGCCGATTTCGGAAACGTTGAACTGGAACACCAGGAGATAGACGATGATCAGCGCCATCAGGAAGCGCGGCACCGTCATGCCGAGGAAGGAAATCCCCGAAAGCAGGCTGTCGATCCAGCTGTACTGTCGGGTCGCCGCCCAGATGCCGAAACCGATGCCGAGCACCGAAGCGAAGATGTGGCAGACGAGCGCCAGAAGCAAAGTGCGTGGCAGCCGCTCCGCGACCACGTCGGCCACAGGCTTGTTGTAAAACATGCTGTAGCCGAAATCACCACGCGTCACGATTCCGCCGATCCAGTTGACGTATTGGACGATCATCGGCTTATCGAGGCCGTGTTCGACCCGGTAGGCCTGCGCCTGCGCGTCGGCCTGGGCGTAGGACGCGCCGCCCTGGTTGATCAGCTGGGATCTTATATAATCGGCATAGTCACCGGGCGGAGCCTGGATGATCGCAAAGGTGACCACGCTCAGGATGAAGAGAACGGGGATCGCAGAGGCTATGCGCGTGAGCAGGAATCGTAACATCGGACGGTTCGCTTCTCCTTGCCGCCAGTCGCTCCTTGTCAGCGCGGCTGGCTTGTTGGTCATATCAGGCCGCGCGCGGCACGCGCGGCCTGAGGCTCACTTCGGGCTGGGAGGAAACTCTCCAGCGCGTCGCATCGAATGCGACGCGCTTTAGCTCTTTGTTTCATGCATGTCATTGGGGAAGCGCGGAACACTTCCGGGCGACATGCATCAGTTGATCGGACCCTTGTCGCCGGGCTTACCGGGCAGCTGTTCGGGGAACAGCTCGTATTTGCCCTGCTTGTCGGCGGCCACCCAGAGGCGTTCGCGGATTACAGAATCTTCAGCCCAGTTGAACATGAAGATCGGCGTGCCCTGCGGGACGTTCGAGAACCGCTTGTTGATGATCAGCGCGCCAGGATATTCCGTCAGACCGACGGTGTTGACGTGCTCCGTCGAGATCTTCTGATACTGCTTCATCAGATTGACGCGCTCGTCGTTGCTCTGGCTCGTCGTGAACTTGTTGACGACGTCGACAAGTTCCTTCTCGTAGGGCATCAGATCAAGCTTGTCGTCCTTGCCGGCACGATGGTTCCAGCTGGTGCGCGGACCGACAGGAGCAAGCTGTTCGGTATTCTGCACCACCGACGACAGTTCCGTCGTGTTGCGCTGGATCAGCCAATCCCAGCGGCCGGAATAATGGGCATCGTCACGCTTCGTACCGTCGAGCCCATTGATGACGATCTTCAGACCGAGCTTCTCCATCTGGGCGACGACACCTTCGGCAAGGCTCTTGTCGGTCGTGTACTGATTGGTGATCAGCATGACGATTTCGACATCCTTGCCGCCAAGCGTACCGGCCGGGAAATTCACGATGCCGTCGCCATCCGTATCCTTGAGGCCGGCTTTGGCGAGTTCTGCCTTGGCGCCAGCGAGATCAAAGGGATAGTAGACAGTCGAGTTGCGGTCGTAGAAGCTGGTGCCCGAGGAGAGCCCACCCGGATAGATCGCGGTGAACGGCCCCTTGACCAGCGAGTCGCCGATCGCCTTGCGATCGAGCGCCATGGTGACGGCCTTGCGGAAGTCCTCGTTGCGGTTCAGCTCGCGGATCGCCTGACCGCGTTCGTCCGGGTTGCCCCAGCCATTGGCGGAGAAGTTCAAGCGAAGATTGTAGCCGATGAGGCGCGGACCGAAGGCAAGGCGGGCGGGCGCCGTCTTCTCCGCTGCACGCTTCAGCGACGCGACGAAGTTTTCCGGCTGCTCGAGGTTCGAGATGTCGGCGGACCCTGCCACGGCCTGAACGTCACGGTCGGCCCAGGTCGAAAGCTTGTAGTGCAGCTCATTGAGATAAGGCAGCTGGTTGCCCTTCTCGTCGACCTTCCAGTAATAAGGGTTGCGCCGCATGACGATGATGTCGTCGGAACGATATTCCACAGGCACCCAGGCGCCCATGACAGGCATGTTCATGAATTCCGGCGGGAAGGCGTTCTTGAACTGGTCGTAGGTGTTCTTCGAATATTTCGGATGCTGCGGTTTCAGGATATGCGACGGACCCGGGCAGAAATTCGGGTAGGACATCGTGTAGAGATATTGTTTCGGGAAGGCCTCCTTGAAGGTCCATTCCACGGTGTAATCATCGATCTTCTTCAGCGTCGTGCCCGCGCCGAAGGCTTCCGGCGACGCGCCGCCGCCGAGCGGCGAGACGTTCGGATCGATGACTTCGTCATCCCAGTAGAACATGATGTCGTCGGCGTTGAACGGCGCGCCGTCGGACCATTTGGCCCCTTCGACCAGGTGCATGGTCAGCTTATGGCCATCTGCGGACCAATCCCAGCTCTTGGCGAGGTTCGGCAGCGGCTCGGTGTCCTTGGCTTCCACCTGGAACAGCGGCGCTGTGCGCGTCAGGCATTCGGAGAGGCCGATATCGATGCCGCCCCAGCCCTGCGTCTGGCCGGCGCCGTAGTTCCAGCCTTCCGGCCGGCCGCCGATGACATGGCGCATCGTATCGCCGTAGACACCGACACCATCGGGCATATTGCCGGTCTTGAAGACCAGCGGCTCCTTCGGCAGCCGGTCCTTGACCGGCGGCAGCTTGCCGGCGGCGACGAAATTCTTCGTGACCCAGTCCGGCTCGTGATATTCGGGCAGCGCCTTGAACTCCAGGATGGAGTCGCGCGCCACATATTTGATCTTGCCTTCGGCGGGGAATTCCGCCGGCACCGGCGGAATGGTTGCCTCGGAGGCATATGCATTCAGCGCCAAAACCGAGACGCCGAGCGCCAGGCCGGCAAGAATGCCTGCTTTGCGGAAATTCATCATCGTTTCTCCCTCTGTTCCGGAGCGCGATCACGCGGCTCCTTTTCCTCGCACGACATGAAAGCGGGGCCTGATGTCATGGAATTCCCTCCCGGAAATCCATGACGACCCATCCTTCACAAGATTCACACGGCCTGTTTCACAGCCGCCTTTTCGGCGCGCAGCTCTTCGATCGAGCGGACATTGCGGCGCGCAGCGCCCGCCCAGTCGCGAGTCTGCACCTTCGATTTCGACAGCCGCTCCTTGGCGGCCGGCACCGCATCAGCATATTGCGGCAGCCAGCGGGCCTGGGCAACAACCATCTCGTCGACCATCTGCCAGACCTCTTCCGGTGTCGATACGGCGCCGACCAGCGGATCGTGCAGCACCGCGAGCTTCAGAAGATCGATGTCGCCCGATATTGCGGCATGCACCGACATGCGCTGGACGTTGATCGAAGCAATGCAGGTGGCCGCACAGGCTTCCGGCAGGGTGACACCGGAGACCATGTTGATGCCGAAGCGATCGACGAAACCGGGCGATTCAATGATCGCATCGGACGGCAGGTTGGTGATGACGCCATTGTTCTTGACGTTGAAATGACCGCGATAGACCCGGTTCGTCTCCAGCGCCTCCAGGATGTGGCTGGCATGTTCGTTCGAGCGCTTGGCAGGGTCAATCGGCTTGGCGGCGGATTCCAGGAATTGCGGAAATTCCGTCTCGAACCAATTGCGCGTTTCGGTGGAATAGCGGAGATAACCGCCGGTCTCGCCGTGGATCCAGTCGGACATGTCGATCCAGCGGGTGATTTCGTCCGGCCGCTTGCGATACCAGGGCAGGTATTCCGAGAGATGGCCGTTGCTTTCCGTCGAATAGACGCCGAAACGCTTCAGCACGTCGATGCGCAGTTTCTCCTGCTGGGAAAAGACCGGATGTGCCTCGAAGGCGGCAACCAACTCGTCCTTGCCGATCTTGCGGCCGTTGAGACGCAGGTCGATGAACCAGGTCTGGTGGTTGATGCCGGAGCAGATATAGTCGAGCTCGCTGCGCGACTTGGCGCCGAGCACATCGGCGATCTGTTCGGCGCCGTGCTGGACGCCATGGCAGAGGCCGACCGTGTCGACCTTGCCGTATTCGATCGCCGCCCAGGTGTTCATCGCCATCGGATTGGCATAGTTCAGGAACTTCGCGCCTGGCTCGGCGACCTCTCTTATATCCTTGCAGAAGTCGAGGATAACAGGGATGTTGCGCTGGCCATAGAGGATGCCGCCGGCGCAGATCGTATCGCCGACACATTGATCGATGCCGTATTTCAACGGGATGCGGATATCATCCGCATAGGCTTCGAGGCCGCCGACCCGGACGCAGCTGATGATATAACGCGCGCCTTCCAGCGCCTTGCGCCGATCGGTTGTCGCTGTCACTTTTGTCGGCAGCCCGTTCGCCTCGACGACGCGGTCGAGGATCGCCTTGATCATTTCGAGATTGTGCTCGCTGAGATCGGTCAGCGCGAATTCGATGTCGCGAAACTCGGGAACGCACAAAATGTCGGTGAACAGCTTCTTGGTGAACCCAACGCTGCCCGCACCGATGATAGCGATTTTGAAACTCATGATCTTCACCTCGACCTAATCGAATGCTAGAGAAAAGATGGTTATGGAGGATCCGGCCGCATGCCGGCGCATGTGGTTGAAAAAGCCGTAAAACTGCCTGTTTTCCTCCCGGCCGCTCTCGTCGGCCGTGGTCTCTTCCTTCTTGTCGAGCGGGATTATGCCCGAAATCGGCGGGGCCACCAGAGAAGGATTATGCTTTCAGGGGTAATTTTGTGCTGCAGGATTTGATCGCCAACGGACAGTCGATGAGGACGGTTTCCCTGCCGCGCGGGCGCCAGCGATTGCATGCGATGCCGACCAGCGCCGGCTATGAAGTACGCGAGAACGAAACCTACGACTGGGATGGCCGCCGGCGCGGCCAGACGCCCTTCACCGTGCTGCAGCATACGATCAGCGGCAGCGGCCGGCTGCGCTACCAGAACCGCAATTATCGTCTCCAAGGTGGCGACACATTGCTGGTGCTCGTGCCGCACAATCACCGCTACTGGTTGGAGAAGGGCGAGCGCTGGGAATATTTCTGGATTTCAATGAACGGCGAGGAGACGCTGCGCATTCACAAGCTGGTGCTTTCGACAGCCGGCCCTGTGCTGAAACTGCAGCCCTCGACCATCGACCATCTCGCCGACTGCAGCCTGCGTCTCGTCAGAGGCGCGACGTCGGCGGGTGCCGCCTCGGCAATCGCCTATGAGGCGGCAATGGCGCTCTATGACGACGTCTTCGGCTCGCCGGCCTTTGCCGCCGAGCTCAGCCTCATGCAGCCGGTGATCGACCATATCAACGCCAATCTCGAAAAGCCGCTGCCGGTCAGCGAGCTTGCCGGTATCGTCGGCCTCAGCCGCGCGCATTTCTCGCGCAGCTTCGCCGAGAGCGAGGGCATGCCGCCCGCCGAATTCGTGCTGCAACAGCGCCTGCAGCGCGCCGTCAAACTGCTGACCAAGGCGGACTTCCTGCCCGTCAAGGAAGTCGCCATCATGTGCGGCTTCGAGGACGCCAACTATTTCTCCAAGGTCTTCCGCCGCGTCTACGGCACCAACCCCACGGAATTCCGCACGACGGGCATGTATGCCAGCATCGGCAAGCTGAAATAGCGGGTCACCCCGAAGCAGGCTTCTCTACGCCCGCACCTCGAACACCATGTTGAACGGCGTTTCCGTCGCACGACGGAAATGCGTGAAGCCGGCGTCGAGTGCGACCTTTCGAAGTTTCATTTCTCCCGCCTGGGCGCCAAGCCCGAGCCCCACCTCCTGGGAGAGTGACGCGGGCGTACAGATCATCGTCGACGCACCGTAATAGACGCGGCCGACCGGGTTGAGATTGTCCTTGAGATGGTCATGGGCAAAGGGCTCGACGATCAGCCAGGTGCCGTTCGGGGCAAGCGTCTCCTTGACGTGCCGTCCGGCGCCGACCGGATCGCCCATGTCGTGAAGGCAGTCGAACATGGCGACCATATCATAGCCGCGCCCCGGAAATTCGGACGCCCGGCCCTGCTCGAAGGTGACACGGTCCGCGACACCAGCCTCTTTCGCGGCTGCCTTGGCTCTTTCGATCGAGGGGCCGTGATAGTCGAAGCCGGTAAAATGCGAGGCGGGATAGGCCTGCGCCATCAGGATGGTCGATGCGCCGTGACCGCAGCCGACGTCAGCAACATTGGCGCCGGCCTTCAGCTTGTCGTCCATCCCGGCAAGAGCCGGAATCCATTCGTTGATAAGATGGCTGTTATAGCCCGGGCGAAAGAACCGCTCGGTTCCCCGGAAGAGGCAGGCGCTGTGCTCATGCCAGCCGAGACCCTTGCCGGTGCGGAAGGCTTCGGTGACCTTGGGTTCGTCCATCCACATGGATTGGACGACCTCGAAGGCGCCGACGAAGAAGGCGGGGCTGTTTTCCTCGGCGAACACCATCGCCTGTTCCGGCGTCAGGCTGAAACGATCGGTCTTTTCATCATAGGTGATATAGTCGGCCGCCGCCTGGGCACTCAGCCATTCCCTGAGGTAACGCTCCTTCACCCCGGTTTTCGTCGCAAGTTGCTCGACGCTCAACGGTGTCCCATCGGCCATTGCCTTGAAAATTCCCACCTTGTCGCCAAGCACGACCAAGGCACCTGACATGGCGGCGCCGACGTCGCCAACAAGACGACCGACAAGCGCATCGAGTTTCTGCATATCTGGCTCACGCATTGTTACCTCCCGGCGCGTGACAAGGAGCCGTTAGATTAGCCATTAATAATATTCAGTCAATCAACCTCCCTTATTGCCGGATGGCAGTGGTCACTGGAGAGAACCGGCTTCGGTGCGCCATCACAGAAACGCGAACGTCGAATATCTGACGATCGTCCCCGTTCCGGCCCAGCAAGACACGCGCTTGTTTTCTTCATCCAGTGCCGCGCTGCGCGTGCTCTCATCGGATGGTCTCAGGATGACTTGTCTTCGGCCTCGAAAATCGTCAAAGAGACGATAGCCGATTTCGAGGCCGGGACGCTTTCCCCGTCCGAACGAATCCTGCAGGATATGAAGCATAGTTTGGAGGACGCAGGCGTGCTCTTCATCGCGGAGAATGGTGGCGGTGCCGGCGTTCGCCTTGCGAAACGCGCGAACGCCTCGATCGACACGAACGAAACCGAGACGGTTCAATACGAAGAACATCTCAAAAACGACGCCCCTCCCGGGGCCGGCGGCTGAATGATGACAAAGAAGCAGAAGTTTGAGCATTCCGAACTGGCGGGCGAATTCACTGATGACGGGATTACCGTGCTCGTCGATATTTTTCGAACCGCCGGCAGCAATGAGGACTGGACGATGGAAGTCGTCACGCAGTCGGAGGATCTGATCCAATGGGAAGAGCCCTTCGCGACCGACCGGGATGCCTTCGATGAATTCCTGGCCGTCGTGGCAAAGGATGGCATTCGATCCTTTCTGGAAGACGAAGAACCTTCCACGCATTGAGGGATATTTGTGAAAAGCATCAATGATCTCGTCGCGTCGGCGAAAACCGTCTGCGATCGATACCGCGCCGGGCGGATGGAGCGGGAGACCGTGCGGGAATGGGTTCTCGGACTGGGCGCCTATCCATCGCCGCACGGAGACCGCGTGCGCGAAGCGGCCGAATGGTTCCGCCTGCACAATCGCGAGCCGGTTTCGGAAGACATCGTGCTTGTGGATATCGACCGGCTCAAGGCGATTTCAGCGCCGTGATCCCGGGACGAGCAAGCGGACAGGCCAGCTGCGAGAGCGCGCCCATATCCGATCTTGGCCGGTCATTGCCTGACCAGCGTCAATCCGGGCTGACGCAATCACGCCGGTACTCGGCGGCGTAGGACCAATGACGTTCATAAGCCTGATGCATAATGCCGTCATCGCGAAGCGCAGGTCGAGCGCGGCTGGCAAGTTTTAATTCGTCCGATATGTAGAAGGAACACCACGTGGCAACATTTCCGGAAAAGGCAAAGGTCGTCATCATCGGGCTCGGCGGTATCGTCGGCGCCTCCATCGCGCATCATCTCGTCGAGCGCGGATGGGACGATATCGTCGGCATCGATAAGTCGGGCATACCGACCGATATCGGCTCGACAGCCCATGCCTCGGACTTCTGTTACACCACGAGCCACGACTATCTGTCGGTCTGGACCACGCAATATTCGATCGATTTCTACGAGAAGATGGGCCACTACGCCCGCATCGGCGGCCTCGAAGTGGCGCGTACCGGCGACCATGCCTGGATGGAGGAAATCAAGCGCAAGCTTTCCTCGGCACGCGCTTTCGGCACGCGCGCCCATTATGTCAGCCCTTCCGAGATCAAGGAGAAGTTCCCGCTGATCGAGGAGGATCAGGTGATGGGCGGCCTTTACGATCCGGATGCCGGCCTCGTCATTCCGCGCTCGCAGACCGTTGCCGGCAAGCTCGTCGATGCCGCCGAAAAGGCAGGCAAGCTGCAGGTGTTCGGCAACACGCCGGCGAAGTCGCTGATCGTCGAAGGCGGCCGCATCAAGGGCGTCGTCACCCATCGCGGCACGATTATGGCCGACCACGTCATCGTCTGTGCCGGCCTCTGGGGGCGCCTGATCGCGGAGATGGTCGGCGAAGACCTGCCGGTCATGCCGGTCGATCACCCGCTCACCTTCTTCGGTCCATATAACGAGTTTGAAGGCACCGGCAAGGAAATCGGCTTCCCGCTGCTGCGCGACCAGGGCAACTCCGCCTATATGCGCGACACCGGCGACCCGGCGACGACGGAAGGCGGCCAGATCGAGTGGGGCTATTACGAAGCCACCAATCCGCGCATGTGCCATCCGCGCGATCTTCTCGAAAAACACGAAGCGCGCCTTTCGCCCTCGCAGCGTGACCTCGAGATGGAACAGATTATCGAGCCGCTCGAGCGCGCCATGGAACTGACGCCGATCCTCGGCGAACTCGGCTATAACGAAGGTCATTCCTTCAACGGCCTGCTGCAAGTGTCCGCCGCCGGCGGCGCATCCTGCGGCGAGAGCCAGAAGGTACGCGGTCTCTGGTATTGCGTTGCCATCTGGGTCAAGGACGGCCCGGGCTATGGCAAGCTGATCGCCGACTGGATGACCGATGGCCGTACTGAAATCGATCACAACAGCATCGACTACGCCCGCTTCTATCCGCATCAGTTGACGGAAGAGTTCATTGAGGGCCGCTGCTACGAAGCCGCCCAGAAGATCTATTTCCCGGCGGTTCACACCCGCGAACCCTATGTATCCGGCCGCAATGCCAAGCGCTCGCCCTTCTACGAGCGAGAAAAGGAGCTTGGCGGCTACTTTATGGAACTTGGCGGCTGGGAGCGTGCGCACGGCTACGCCGCCAACGAGCACCTTCTGGAGAAATACGCCGACCGCGTCCCGGTTCGCGAGAACGAATGGGACAGCCGCCATTTCTGGCGCGTGTCGAATGCCGAGCATCTGGCGATGAGCGAGGATTGCGGCATCGTCAATCTCAGCCACTTCCACATGGTCGATATCGAGGGACCCGACCATGTCGAGCTAATGGAATGGCTGTGCGCCGCCAAGATCGGCGGCGATGCAAACATCGGCAAGGGCGTTTACACCCACTTCCTCGACGACGAAGGCATGGTGCGCGCTGACTTCACCGTCTTCCGCATGGCCGACCGGTGCCGTCTCGTCAACGGCGCCGATGCTGGCCCGCGCGACCTGCAGTATATGAAGCGCGTCGCTCAAGACCGTGGCCTCGAAGTGACCATCACCGACGTCTCGGAAAAGTTCGTGACGATCGGCATCTGGGGTCCGAACGCGCGCGACACGCTGAAGAAGGCTGTGGCGGAGCCGGTCGGGCTCGATCAGGAAAACTTCGCCTTTGCGGCGATCAAGTCGATCGAAATCGCAGGCAAGCCGGTCACCGCCTTCCGCATCTCGTATGTCGGCGAGCAGGGCTGGGAACTGCACATGAAGTACGAAGACGGCCTCGCCGTCTGGGATGCGCTGCGCTCGACCGGTGTGATGGCCTTCGGCGTAGAGACCTATGCAAACTCCCGCCGCATGGAAAAGAGCCTGCGCCTGCAGAACGCCGACCTCCTGACCCAGTACAACCTGATCGAAAGCGATCTCGCCCGTCCGAAGGTCAAGGAAGCCGATTTCCGCGGCAAGGCAAAGCATCTGGAATACAAGGCGCGTGAGCACCAGCCGGCCATGCTCTGCACGCTTGTGATGACCGAGAATACCGACAAATTGGGCGTGAAGCGTTATCCCCTCGGCAACCTGCCGGTTGTCGACCCCGCCACTGGAGAGGTTCTGGTCGACGAGCTTGGACGCCGGTCCTACACGACCTCGATCGCCTACGGCCCGACGGTCGGAAAGAACATTGCCTTGGCCTATTTGCCTTGGTCGCATTGCCAGGTCGGACGGAAGCTGAATGTCGAGTATTTCGCCGAGACTTATCCGGTGGAGGTTGTCGGCGTCGGGTACAAGCCGATCTATGACCCAGAAAATCTGAAGCCGCGCACCTAGCGCGACGGCCCGAAAATCGGAATTTGAAAGTGTTAGAGCGCCGTGCGTCCGAAAGGAGGCACGGCGCTCTCAGCATTCAAGTACTTGTGGCGCCGCAAGCACGGGTACCACAAACATGAGATTGAGCCGCTTGGCCGAAAACAACGAGAAATCTCCGAGTTAGTGCCACTCCGTTGTGTGCGGAGCGTGCACGTCGTCCGCGATTTCCAGCAAGACAAAGCCGCACGGGCGAGGCCCACACTCTCCCGTGGGTAAAAGTTGCGAGACTCTCGCCGAGCGGACCGGTTGTCACATAGAAACAGTCATTTGACATCTCTGTAGTGACCGGCAATGCTGACCCACCAGTCTTCCAAATGCATGCAGGCGACGTCATTCGGCAAGGGAAAGTGGGTCATGACAGCTTCCAGAATTCTTCGGCCGGCGATCGCCTTGGCGGTTCTGGCAGCACTCGGCATCCTGCTCTGGTTTGCAACACGCCCGCCGCCGCTGATCGTCCAAGGCGAGGTCTCTGCCAATCGGGTCGATATCAGCCCGCGTGTCTCCGGCCGCATCGCCAAGCTCAATGTCGATGTCGGCGATAATGTCGAGGCTGGCACCGTCATCGCCGCACTCGAAAGCCCCGAGCTGACGGCGGCACTTCATATGTCGGAAGCTGCCCTTTCCGTTTCGCAAGCCGATCTTGCCCGCGTCAACAGCACGCGCCCCGAGACGATCGATGCTGCGAACGCCGAGCTTGCCGCGGCCGCTGCGGATGTGACCCTCTACCAGGAAGAGTCTACGCGTCAGGCCAGGCTGATCACCACCGGCGCATCGACCCAGGCTCAGGCGGACCAGGCGGCCCGCAATCTCGAAGCGGCGATCCGCAAGCGCGAATCCGCCGCGGCCAATGTGCGGCTTGTTGTCGCCGGCTCCAGCAAGGAAGAGAAGGCGCTTGCCGCCGCGCAGGTGGAACAGACCCGCGCCTCGCTCAATCAGCAGCAGGTCAACGTTTCCGAACTGACGATCCACGCGCCGATCTCCGGGCAGGTCACGACCAGGGTCGCCGAACTCGGCGAGAATTTCAGCGCCGGCGCGCCGCTCTTTTCGATCATCGATCTCCAGAATCCCTGGTTCACCTTCAACCTGCGCGAGGATCTACTGAAGGGCTTGAAGGTCGGGGACAATTTCGATGTCGTCGTGCCGGCAATCGGCCCCGACAAGATCGCGGTCAAGGTGACCATGATCAATGCGCAGGGACAGTACGCGACCTGGCGGGCGACACGGGCGACCGGCGATTTCGATCTCAGGACGTTCGAGGTGCGCGCCGTTCCGGTAAAACCCATGGACGGCCTGCGGCCCGGCATGAGCGTCATCGCCGCCTGGTCGGAGCGTTGAAATGACGCCGCGCGGGCGCGTACACCCGGGTTTCCTTCTCGTCTTCGCACGGGAGTTTCACTGGTTTCGCCGCCGGCCGTTTCTGCTGTTCCTGACGGCCATCCTTCCGCTGTTGTTGATGGGTCTTCTGGCCGCCGTTTTCAGCGCGGGTCTGGCGACCCGCCTGCCGATCGCCGTACTCGATCAGGACGGCACCGATCTGTCGCGCCAGATCATACGCATGGTCGATGCCACCCAGGATACATCGGTCGCGCTCACGGTCAGCGACCTCGCCGAAGGGCGGCAGCTCATCCTCTCCGGCGAGGTCCACGGGCTGCTGATGCTGCCACGCAATCTTGAGCGCGACGTCTTGTCCGCCCGGCGGCCCGAGGTGGTGTTCTTCTACAACACCCAGACAATGACGACGGGCAATCTGGTGGTGCGCGGCATAAACTCCGCAATCCCGAGCGTCGCCGCCGGCATCAGATTGTCGTTGCGCACCGCCCGGGGAGAGCCCGTCGATGTCGCACAGGCCGCTCTCGCTCCCGTTCCGGTACAGGTGAACCCGCTCTTCAACCCTACCCTCAACTATGCCCATTTCCTCCTTGCCGCCCTGATGCCCAGCGTGCTGCAGGTGGTGATCATCACGACGATGGCCTATTCGCTCGGCCTCGACGTCGAGGGCCGCCACCGGCTGCGTATCCTCCGGCGGCTCGGCGGCGGGTTGTGGCCGGCGCTTGCAGGCAAGATCCTGCCCTATACGCTGATCTTTCTCGCCGTGCTCGGCGTCGCGGATCTGGTCCTCTTCGATCTTCTCGACATGCCGCTGCGCGGCGATCGCTGGCTGCTGCTGATGGCCGGCACTCTCTTCATCCTGGCAAGCCAGTTCATCGGGGTGCTGCTCGCGCTGTTCCTGCGGCCGATGGCGAGCGCCATCAGCATCGGCTCGCTGCTCGCCGCGCCCGCCTTCGGCTTCATGGGCATCGGTTTCCCCAGAATCGGCATGAACGGCTTCGCCTATTATTACGGCCAGATGATCCCCGGCACATGGTACCTGATGGCAAGGATCGACCAGACGATCCGCGGCACGCCGCTCGATCTGTCGTGGAAGCCGATCCTGGTGCTGCTTTTCCTGGTTATCCTGCTCGCATCCGTCACCGCGCTGCGGCTGGAAACGATGCGATCGAGGAACCAGCGCCAGGCATCGGCATTGCGGGAGGCGGCGCGATGAATGGACTTTTTGCCGCCTGCCGCATCGAGCTCATGCGCATCCTGTCACTTCGGCCGGCATTCTCCGTGCTCATTCTGGCGGCCGGCATCTACGCAGCCCTCTATCCCCAGCCCTATAGAAACGAGGCCCTGCGCGACGTGCCGATTGCCCTCGTCGACCTTGATGGTACCGACAGCAGCCGCCAGTTCGCCCGGCGCGTCGATGCCTCGGCCGACGTGGCCATCGGCGCCGAACTGCCCGATGAGCCGAGCGCCGAACGGGAGGTCTTCGCCCGACAGCTCTACGGCATCCTCGTCATCCCGAAATATTTCGAACGCGACCTGCTGCACGGACGCCAGTCGCCCGTGGCGATCTATGCCGATGCCAGCTACTTCCTGATCTATTCGCGCATCTCCGGCGGCGTTTCGGCTGTCGCCAAGACCTTCGGCGCCGAGATCGAGACCGCACGGCTGATCGCCGCTCATGTCGATCCCGCCATCGCCGCCGCCGCCGCCGACCCAATGCCGCTGACGACGGTGCCGCTCTTCAACCCTCAAGGGGGCTACGCGACCTATCTCCTGCCTGCCGCCTTCGTTCTTCTTCTGCAGCAGATGCTACTGATCGGCGTCGGACTGCTCGGAACGCTGCGAAACGATAATCTCGCCGGTTCTTCGGCCGGCGCTCTCGCAACCGTGCTCGGCAAGCTGCTCGCCTACCTCATCCTCGAAGCGGTGGTGTTGCCCTTCTATCTGATCGTGCTGCCTTATCTCTACGATATTCCAAGGCTCGGGAACCCGCTCATCGTCTTCGCGGTGTCGCTCCCCTTCGTGCTCTCCGTCGGCGCGCTCGGCATGGTCGTCGCGGCATTGTTCCGCAACCCCCTCACCGTCCAGCTGGTATTCGCGGCCATCGGCATCCCCTTCCTGTTTCTCGCCGGCTTTTCCTGGCCGACCGAGGCGATGCCGAAAGCGCTGCATTATCTGGCGCTCCTGGTCCCCAGCAGTTCCGCCATCAACGGCATCGTGTCCGTCTCACAGCTCGGAGCGCCGCTGAGCGACATTCGCACTTCGTTTCTGACGCTCTGGGCGCTGGCGCTATTCTACGGTTGCCTTGCGGTCGGATTGGAAGTCAGGATACGGCGAAGCCTTCGCTAGCAAATGAGTATTTCGATGCTTGACGATCTCACATGGTCCGGAATGCTTGCCGATCCCGGCGTCCAGGCCGGTACGGTGGCCTTGGTCGGCGCGGTCGTTACCCGAATAGCGCTTCGTCCCTTCCCGAGCTGGAAACTCGCAGGACAGGTGTTCTTCTTCACGGCGCTGACCATCCTGCTGATCTCTCATGACATCGTGCCCTACGAGGTTGGACCGCCCACGGGCTCGACCTTCGAGCGTGTGTTCATCGCCCTTGCCAAGGTGGTCTGGTGGATCAACGCCGCCTGGGCGCTGATCGGCTTCGTCCGCGTCTTCCTGATCTTCGAACGTCAGCCGCGGGAGGGCCGTCTCGTCCAGGATCTGGTCATCGGCCTGATCTATCTCGGCGCGATTCTTTCGGTGGTCGCCTATGTCTTCAGCTTTCCCGTCGGAACGCTGATCGCCACCTCAGGCGTCTTCGCCATCATTCTCGGCCTGGCGCTGCAGAGCACGCTGAACGACGTCTTTTCCGGCATCGCGCTTAATCTCGGCCGACCCTATACGATCGGCGACTGGATCGTCCTGAACGACGGCGTCGAAGGGCGTGTCGTCGAAACAAATTGGCGCTCCACGCATCTCCTGAACGGCACGAACGACCTCGTCATCCTGCCCAACAGCTTCCTTGCCAAGGTGGGGCTGACCAATCTCAGCAGCCCCGACCGCAGCCACGGTGTGACGCTGACGGTCCGCGTCGTGCCGACGAGCGGGCCGTCGGCGATCGTCGACGTCATGCGCACCGTGCTGCTGAGCAGCGGCTCGATCCTGACCGAACCGAAGCCCGGGGTGCAGGTCAAATCGCTGAATGCCGACGCGGTGGAAGTGGAACTCTCCTTCCGTGTGAAGGATATCGGCCACGCGGGGCCGGCGAAGAACGAGATCTTCGACCTCGTTTACCGCCATATCAAGGCCGCAGGCCTCACTCTGGCGCGGCCGATCGATGCCGGCGGCCCGCCTGACAAGGTGCAGTCGGAAGACATCGTGAAACCGCACCGTCCGACGCCGCTCAAGCTTCTCGACGCCATCCCGCTGTTTTCCTCGCTGACCGAGGACGAGAAAGAAACGCTGGCCGCCTCGATGACCCGGCGGACCTACAAGAAGGATGCCATTCTCCTTGAGCAGGGCGATACGGTGGCATCGTTGATGATCGTGCGCAGCGGCGCCCTCATCGCAACAAGGAAGGAAGGCCACAAGGAAATCGAACTCGGACGGCTGGCGCCGGGCGACTATTTCGGTGAGAGCGGACTGCTGATCGGCGTCGGCGAAGCGGCGAGCCTGCGCGCGCTCACCTTCGTCGTCGTCTACGAAATCGCCCAGGCCAGCCTGACGCCGTTGCTGCACGACAGGCCCGGTATCGCCGAGGAACTTGCCGCCACGCTGTCACGCCGCATCGAGACCGGCCAGCATTCCTTCGCAGCCGAAGGCGCCACGCTAAACAACGGCTCGATGACCTCGCTGGTGATGCGGATTCGCCATCTCTTCCAGGTGCCGCAATAGCGGCCTGAGGCTATTTCCGCCGAAACTTCTTCCGCGCCGCGCGCGCCACACTCTCGGCAAGGATCAGCAGACAGCCGAGGAGAAGCAGAGCGGCGGCGAATAGCGCATCGGCATGAGCGAATTTCACCAGCACGCCGACGACGGCGATCAATAGCAGCGCCGCCAGCGCTAGCGCGCCGTCGTCGATGAACATGCCGCAGAATTGCCTGAACGCGACCTTCAGAATATTCGTCATGCGGTGACCTCGGCATGGGCGTTGAAATACTGGCGCAGCATTCGCACCGCGGCGAAGGAAAAGATGGCGAGCACGGCAAGGATCGCCAGGAGCGAAAGGTCGGCGCCCGGCCAGTCGGCGCCGATGCCCTCGCCGATCCAGAATATGCCAAAGGCGCTGAGTAGCAGCCCGACGACGAATTTGAGGCTGTTCTCTGGAACCGCCGAAAGCGGTTTGTGCACGGAGATGCCGATGATCAACACCAACAGGCAAGCCGCGGCGGCCCCAAGGCTCGCATAGCCGATCATGCCACGTCCGGCACCGGTGGCGATGACGATGAACACCACTTCAATCCCCTCGAGCAGCACCGCCTTGAAGGCCACAATGCCCGCCAGGAAATTCGCACGGCGCTCGGCGGACTGTCGCCGCAGGCTGTCCGTCTCCGCCGCGAAGGCTTTATCCTCGTCGTGCAGTGCGATGAAACCCGAAGCCCTAAGGATCGCCTTGCGCAGCCAGCGCAGGCCGAAGAGAACGAGCAGCGTGCCGATTGTGAATTGCATCAGTTCGACCGGGATAAGGCCGAGCAGCGGGCCGAGCGCCAGCACGAGGATGGCGAGAACACCGAGCGCAAGACCGGTGCCGATGAAGGCCGGTCGCCAGCTCTGCGTGACGCCGACGGCGAGGATGATGGTGAAGGCTTCGACGACCTCGACGAAGGAGCCGAGAAACGCGGCCGTCACCGTCGATGCAATCGTTGTCAGAGTTGTCATGGTTCTAGTCCGTTGTACCGGCGGAGATCAAAGTGTCGGTGATGCCGGCATCACTGTGCCGCAATTTCGAGAAGGGAAAAAGACGGGCGCCGGGAGAGACCCCGGCTCAGATGGATGTCACAGTGGTTTTTCGCATCTTTTGCGATTTCGCCACCCGCCTACGCCATGGATGAGACCTGGGAGAATATCGAGAAAGCTTTCTGCGTGTCGGGCTGAACAGCTATTTCTTCTCGTCGTTTCCGGTTTCGGCTGAAACATCAGGGGCGCGGCTTGGAATGAAGCGTTTCGAGATCAGCCAGCAGCCGAGCGCCCAAAGCGCGCCTGCGCACCATCCGGCGAAGACGTCGGTGGGGTAGTGGACGCCGAGGTAGATCCGGCTCAAACCGACGATGACGGCGAGGAAGACGCCGGCGCCCATGACGAAGATCCGCGTTGAGCGGTAACGCTGTGTGCGCGCCACGAGTGCCCCGAGCGTCAGGTAGGTCACCGCCGAAATCATGGCGTGCCCGCTCGGGAAGCTGAGATCGCTCACCTCGACGAGATGCGGCACGATATCGGGACGCGGCCGTGCGACAAGAATCTTCAAGAGCGTGCTCGCCAGCCAGCCTGATAGTACCGAGGAAACCACGAAGATCGCGATCTGCCAGCGTCGGTCGAGCAGAAGATAGACGGCGATGAGAGCCGTCAGCAGCGTGAGAACGGTGATACCGCCGAGGCTGGTGATATCGCCGACGGCATGCGTCAGCCAGGCGGGGCCGATCGGCACGGCAAGATCCCCCGGCTGTCGCAGCCCCAGCAGGATTGCCTCATCGAAACGAAAGGTCTCACCCTCGAGAACCTCGCTCGTCAGCCGCTGCAGCACGAACAGCCCGCCGGCGATCGATGCCAGTGTGATCAGCGTCAACGGCTCGTATGCGGTGAGCCTCGCCAGGAATCCGCGTGGTTGAACCTCAGTCATGCCTGTCGTCGAGCTCCCTTTACCCTATGTCGATCCTCGCCAGATTGGCAATGCGAGCCCAGGATTCAAGACCTTGCGGCATTCGGGGACAGCTTGGAGGCAGCCGTCGGCCGATTCCGGCACGCGCGGTAGCAAAAACTCAACCTTCTTTTGCTATGGCTGGAGCCGATTGTCCTGGAGATGGTTTCGGCGATGAAAATTCTGACGGCGATGGTTCTGATGACGGCCGTCCTGCAGCCGGTCTCTGCGCTCGGCGAGACCGAATGGATGGGCGGAGCGAGACAGTGGTCGGTCGGTTACGCGGCCGAGAGCCCTCATCCCTATTGCCGGCTGGTGTGGGACAGCGAGATCGGCAAGACCACGGAATTCCGCCAGAGCATGAGCGAGACGTTCTGGCTGGTGACAAAGAATACATGGGACATTCCCGCCGGCACCACGACCGAGGTGACGCTGACGGATCGCAACGTGACGAAAGTGGTCGCCGCCCAATTCTTCGACAAGAACACGCTTCGCCTCTGGCCCCCGGCCAGCAAGGGGAGCGGCGGCCTGAAGAAGATCATCAAGAATTCCTTTGCCGGAACCCCTGATGTGCAATTGACCTTTGCCGGCGATGAAGGCGACTGGACGCTTCCGCTCTCGCGGGTGGACCAGCTCTATCCGACCTTCGCCCAGTGCCTCAAGCGGCTGGAGGCCGGCGAAAAGGCCAAGCAGGATTCGGCAACCAGCAAACCCTTCTGAGGGCTTCCTCCGGCTCAGCCCGGCGGCGCGGCATCGCGGATCAGGCCGCGTACGGCCTCGATATCGCCATTGAGCGGCCGCTCGTCGCCGTAATGGGAAACGTGCTCTCGGACGACTTTATAGAGGCGGTCGGTCCCTGCCGCCCGTGGCGCCGTCGCCGCCAGGAAATCATGCGCCTGGGCGGCGGCCATCAGCTCGATCGCCAGGATATATTCGGCATTGTCGATGACGGCGAGCAGCTTGCCGGCGGCGGCCGTGGGATGCGCGAGAAAATCCTCCTGCAGCCCGGAGGTCAGACCGCCGTCCATCGCCGCGGGTGCCGCAAGGCGGCGGTTCTCGTTGCTGAGCGCGGCTGCGGTGTATTGTGCGATCATGAAGCCGGAATGGCTGCCGGCATCGCTCGCCAGGAAGGGCGGCAGGCCGCTCACCAGCGGATTGACCAGCCGATCCATGCGCCGTTCGCTGATCGCGCCGATCTGCGCCAGCGCAATCGCAAGGCTATCGGCCGCCTGCCCGAGTGCCGGGGCAACCGCATGCGCCTCGGAGGAGACGATCGGCTGCTCCGGCGTGCCTGAGACGGCAGGATTGTCCGTTACCGAAGCCAGCTCCTGATCGGCGATGCGGGCGGAATTGTCGAAGACATCGCGTGCGGCACCGTGCGCGTGCGGCACCGAACGAAGGCTGAGCGCGTCTTGCGTGCGCCGGCCGCGCGCGGCGGCGACAAGGCCGCTGCCGCGTAGGCGCTCGCGAAGTGTGGCTCCCACCTTCTCGATCCCGGCCGAGGGGCGCAGCGCAAGCACCGCCTCATCGAAAGCGGCGACTTGGCAGCCTGCCGCTTCCAGCGTCAGCGCCGCGGTTGCATCGGCCCAGTCGAGCAGCCGTTCGGCGCGAGAGAGTGCCACTGTTGTAAGCCCGGTGGCGCAGGCCGTGCCGTTGACGAGGCTCAGCCCCTCCTTGGCGCCGAGCACCAACGGCTCCAGGCCGATCGCCGCAAGCGCCTCGCGGCCGCTGAGACGCCGCCCGGCGAGCGTGGCGCTGCCTTCGCCGATCAGCACAAGCGCGGTATGGGCATTGTGAGTGAGATAACCGGCCGAGCCTTTCGACGGCACGTCGGGAATGCAATCATGCTCCAGCAAGGCCGCAAGATGCTGGACGATCTCGCGCCGCACGCCGGAATGGCCGTGGGCAAAATTGGCGATCTGGGCGGCGATGATGGCGCGCACCTCGCGAGCAGGCAGCAGCGGCCCGACTCCGCAGGCATGGCTGAGCACGATGCTCCGCGACAACAGGCTTTGCGAAGCGCGGTCGACCACTGTATCCGCCAGCGCCCCGACGCCGGTGTTGACGCCATAGGCGCGCACGCCGGTTTCGACGATGCGCGCGACGATGCGGCTTGCCTGCTCGACCCGCTCCCAAGCGGCCGGCGAAAGCGCAAGCGCTTCCCCTGCCCCGACGCGCGCGACGTCGCGCCAGGTCAGTACTTTATCGATGACGATCGTCATTGACCCGTTCCGAAATGGCCGATGAACTGGCGGAAGGCGGGTGTGGCCCCGGTGGTAAACATCTCGTCCGGCTTGCCGCTGCTTTCGATCAGCCCTTCGCGCATAAAGACGACCCGGTTCGAGACGTTGCGGGCAAAGCTCATCTCATGGGTAACGACGAGCATGGTCATGCCTTCCTCGGCAAGCGCGCGCATGACGCGCAGCACTTCGCCGACGAGCTCCGGATCGAGCGCCGAGGTCGGCTCGTCGAACAGCATGACCTTCGGCTTCATGGCAAGCGCGCGGGCGATTGCGGCACGCTGCTGCTGGCCGCCGGAGAGATGAGCGGGATAGGCGTGGCGCTTGTCGGCGATACCGACCTTTTCGAGCAGCGCCTCGGCCTCGGCGATACAGTCGGCGCGCGGCCGCTTCAGCACATGGACCGGCCCTTCGATGACGTTCTGCAGGATCGTCATGTGGGACCAGAGATTGAAGGACTGGAAGACCATGCCGAGTTCGGAGCGGATATGATCCACCTGCTTCTGGCTGGCCGGCTTGCTCCGACCACCCTTGTGCACCATGCGGATCTCCTCGCCGTCAACCCAGATCTCGCCGTCGCTTGCGGTTTCCAGCAGGTTGATACAGCGAAGGAAGGTCGATTTTCCGGAGCCGGAGGCGCCGAGCAGCGAGATTACATCGCCGTCTTCCGCATCGAGGGAAATGCCGCGCAACACCTCGTGCGTACCGAAGCTCTTGCGGATATTGCGGACCGAAAGTCGGGTAACGCCTGGCATGGTTGCTCCAATCAGATCAAAGGTCGCTTACGCCTTCAGCGCCGCCGGAATCGCGCGGCGGTGTCGGGAAAGCGAATATTCGAGCAAGGCCATGCCCTGCAGGATGATGAAATTCAGGGCGAGATAGATGATGGCCGCGCAGAGGAAGACTTCCATCGTGCGGTAGGTCTGCGAGATCAGCCGCTGGGCTACACCGGTGACCTCCCAGACGGTGACGAGGCTTGCGAGCGCCGTCGACTTCATCATCAGCACGATCTCGGTGGAATAGGCCGGCAGCGCGTGGCGGAAGGCGATCGGCGCCAGGATGCGGCGCACCAGCAGGAAGCCGGACATGCCGATCGAGCGCGCCGCCTCGATCTCCTTCGGGGACACGGCGCGGATGCCGCCGCGGAAGATCTCCGCGGTATAACCGGCCGTGCAGAGCGCCAGCGACAGGATGGCGCAGACCATCGGCTCGCGCAGGAATGGCCAGAGGAAGGAGTAGCGGATGACGCCGAACTGGCCGAGGCCGTAGAAGACCAGGAACATCTGGATCAGAAGCGGCGAGCCGCGGAAGACGAAGATATAGCCCTTGGCGAAGCCCATAAGCGCGCGGTTGCCGCTGACCCGCATCCAGACGATGACGAGCGCCAGCAGGCCGCCGAAGAAGATCGACAGCGAAAACAGGATCAGCGTCGTCGGCACAGCCTTGAGCAGGGTGACCATCGTCGAGGCGAGGAAGGTGAAATCCATCGTCGTCTCCCTATGCCTGGCCCATGGCCGATGCCGGCATGCTGCGGTTGGCGCGGCGTTCCGCGCCGTTGAAAATGCGATCCGAAAGGCTGGTCAGGATCAGATAGAGACAGCCGCCGGCGATGAAGAAGAGGAAATATTGCCGTGTCGAGCCCGCCGCCACCTGGCTGGTGCGCATCAGTTCGGCAAGGCCGGTGACGGAGATCAGCGCCGAATCCTTGAGGCTGAGCTGCCAGACGTTGCCGAGGCCGGGAATGGCGAAGCGAAGCACCTGCGGCATGATGATGCGGCGAAGGCGCATGCCGCGATGCATGCCGATTGCGGACGCCGCCTCGAGCTCACCCTTGGAGATGGCGAGGAACGCGCCGCGGAACACTTCCGCTTGGTAGGCGCCGGAGATGATACCGACGGCAAGCGCGCCGGCGGCGAAGGAGGGCAGGCCGAGGAAGCCTTCGTACCCCATCGCCGTACCGATCGACGTGATGGCCGAGGAGCCGCCGAAATAGATCAGATAGATGATCAGCAGTTCCGGCACGCCGCGAAACACGGTCGTATAGACGTTGCCGAGCGTGGCGACGAAAGGATTACCGGAGAGTTTCGCGAAGGCGACGAGCGCGCCCAGGACAGCGCCGATCGCCAGCGCCGTCGCGGTGACGGCGAGCGTCATCAAGGTGGCGAGAATGAGCAGCGCGCCCCATCCCGTCGAGCCGAAGCCAAGCAGTTCCAAACTTGCCATATCGTCCGTTCCCCGTCCGCGGCAGTGTTTTGTGGATTTGAGAATAACACGCGGTCTCCGGCGTTAAAGCCGGAGACCGGCGCTTACGGCCAAAAGGCCGAAACGCTTTACTGCTGCGGGCTGACGTCGACCTTGAACCACTTCATCGAAAGGGTCTTGACGGTGCCGTCGGCGAGCGCGGATTTGATCGCCTCATTGAACTTGTCGCGGAGATCCGTATCGGCCTTGCGGATGCCGAGGCCTTCGCCCTCGCCCCAGATCGAGCCGACGATTTCAGGACCGGTGAAGTCGAGCGCGCCGTTGGCGCTTTGGAAGGCGTTGGCGAAATAGACGGCGTCGTCGAAACCGAGGTCGATGCGGCCGTTCTGCAGGTCGAGGTCGCGATCGGCGCCGGTCTTGTATTCGCGGATCTCGGCAATGTCGCCGAAGTTGTCATAGACGAACTTGGCGTAAACTGTTGCCGCCTGAATGCCGATCGTCTTGCCCTTGAAGGCGGCCTTCAGCGCGTCGATCTCCTTCACGCCGGTCTGGCCGGGCGTCATCTTGATCGTCGCGCCGGTGCCGGCGGCTTTCGCCAGCGGGCTGTCCTTGGCGGTGGCGAAGGCGGCAGGCGTCGCAGCATAGGGAATGGTGAAGCCGATGACCTGCTTGCGCTCCTCGGTGATCGACAGTGCGTCCATGATGACGTCGAACTTGCCGGCGTTGAGCGCCGGGATCATGCCGTCCCAGTCGGAAGCGACAAGCGTGCATTCGATCTTGGCGCGTTCGCAGAGCACTTTGGCAAGCTCCGGCTCGAAGCCGCCGAGCGTGCCGTCGGCATTGGTCAGGTTCCAGGGCGCGTAGGCGCCTTCGAGCGTGATCGTAGCCTTGGTCCAGTCCTTGGCGAAGGCGGGTGCGGCGAAAGCGGAAAAGGCGGCGACGCCGCAAAACAGGATGGCGCTGAATTTCATAGATGAATTCTCCTCTGAGATTGAAACTGACCTTGCGGCACCGGGGCCGATCTTCGCCGGCTTGCCCTTTCCGCCCTATTTTTGCTTTGAGGACGGATCAGGAGGTTGTATAGGGTACCATATGAGATATTTTGTGATATGCAAGAGGAAAGTCGATTAAAATGGCGAATTCCATTCGTGCAAAAGGAATAGGCAATGAAGCGTTCCGGCGAAATGAAGCGCGAACTGGCGGGAAATGATAGCACGCCGCTCTACGCCGGCGTGAAGCAGGTGATCCTCGACCGCATCCACAGCGGCGAGTGGCCGCCGAAATACCGCGTGCCGTCGGAAAACGAACTGGTGGTCGAACTCGGCGTCAGCAAGATGACCGCCAACCGGGCGCTACGCGAACTCGCCAGCGAAGGCGAACTCGTCCGCATCCAGGGCGTCGGCTCCTTCGTCGCCGAGCGCAAGGGTTATTCGGCCTTGTTCGAGGTGCGCAACATCGCCGAAGAAATCGCCGAGCGCGGCCATGCTCACGAGGCGACCGTCATCGTTCTGGCGCAGGAGACGGCGTCTCCCGAGATCGCCGATGCGCTGGAACTCGAGATCGGCGCGCCCGTGTTCCACTCGCTGATCGTGCACAGCGAAAACGGCGTTCCGGTGCAGATCGAAGACCGTTTCGTCCATCCGGAGGCCGCTCCCGAATATCTCGATCAGGACTTTGCGACGCTGACGCCGAACGCCTATCTCACGGCCGCAGCCCCGCTCAGCGGCTCGGAGCACGTTGTCGAGGCAGCGATGCCGCAGGCCTGGGAATGCAAGCTGCTCACCATCCTGAAGACCGAACCGTGCCTGACCATCCGCCGGCGCACATGGTCGGCGAAGCAGGTCGTTTCGACCGCCCGCCTCGTCTATCCCGGCTATCGCTACCGGCTGGAAGCGCGCAGCGGCAAGTTGTTCGAGGAGTGAAAACACCGGCCATCTTGTATATGGAACCTTGCGACTATTGTGATGCCGGCGTGAAGCGCGCCACCAGCGCGTGACGATCTCCCGGATAGGTGAAGCGCACATGTGTCACCGGGCCGGCGCCACTCCACGTACGGCGTTCGACGACGAGGCAGGCGGTGTTGCGCGCTATATCGAGAGCCGCAGCCACCTCCGCACTCGCGGAAATCGCATGGATCCGGTGTTCGGCCGTGCTCCACGGCACCTGGTTGAGCAGCCACGGTCCTGGCGCCACCGCCAGGAAATCGGCGGCGGCTGCTTCCGGCACGGTCTCAAGGCTGATCAGCCGCTCCTCCAGGCAGAAGGGCCGCACGCCCGCATTGTGGATGCAGACGACCTCAACGACCGAGGAAGCAACCGGCAATTCCAGCCGGCGGCTGTCTTCCGCCCTGGCCTTGCGACTCGTCTTCTTCGAAACCGCATATGAATAGGGCAGGTTCAGCGACTGGACCTCAGCCTTGATGTCGTGGATTTCGAGGACAGCCGATTGTGCCTGCGGCTGGGTGACGAAGCTGCCGGATTTCTTGCGCCGCTCGATGAGGCCGGCCTTGGCGAGCTGGGTCAGCACCTTGTTGACCGTCATGCGCGAGCAATCATATTGCGTTGCGAGATCGACTTCGAAGGGAATGCGGTATCCCGGCGGCCATTCGCCGGAGACGATACGGCCCTCGATCTCGCTCAGGATGCGCTGATGCAAGGTGGGGTCCCTGCTCTGATTCATCGCCATGTTCCGATTGGTCTCGCCACAGGGTATCTCCGCTTCTCTTCAGAATGCCCTATCTCTTTGTTTTTATGCAACTCCAGATGCAAAACCGCGACGCGCTTTTGCTGAAATTGCTCTAGTTCGAATATCCGGACAGGAAAAGCGCTTTTTCAGGCGGCAAGCAATTCCCCCATGGCGGCGAGGAAACGCCGGTCGATGGCATCGCGCTCGACATGGCGCCCGCCAGCCACCTGCTTGCGGCCCCGCGCCCAGACGCAATCGACGGAAATGCCGCCGGCAAACAGCCAGTGATCGAGGATCTGGTCACCTGTGAGATAGGGAACGGCCGTAGCATCGAGCGAAACGAGATCGGCGTAATTGCCTTCGGCGAGGCCCGCCGGCGCTTTCAGCGCGGCACCGCCGCCGGCAAGCGCATGCGTGAACAGCGAAAGTGCCGTTGAACCGCCGGACGCTGCGACGACATTGCGGGCGCGAAGCGCCAGGCGCTGCGAATATTCGAGCTGGCGCAGCTCTTCCGGCACGGAGATCAGCACGTTGGAATCCGAGCCGATCCCGTAACGCCCACCCTCTTCCAGGAAGAGCGGCGCGGCAAAGGCGCCGTCGCCGAGATTGGCTTCGGTGATCGGGCAAAGGCCGGCGATCGCGCCGCTCTTTGCCATCCGCTGCGTCTCGTCCTCGGTCATGTGCGTTGCATGGATCAAGCACCAGCGCTCGTCGACCGGCGCGTGATCGAGCAGCCATTCCACAGGCCGTGCGCCGGACCAGGCGATGCAGTCCTCGACCTCCTTCACCTGCTCGGCGACATGGATATGGATCGGGCCGTCGCCCGCCATCGGTAGGAGCTTGGCCAATTCCTCGGGCGTTGCCGCGCGCAGGCTGTGCGGCGCAAGTCCAAGCTCGGCGCCGTCGAGCCGACCGGTCACTGCCCGGCAGCCCTCCATCAGCCTTTCGAAGCTCGCGAGCGAATTGATGAAGCGCCGCTGGCCGTCGATCGGCGCTGCGCCGCCGAAGCCGGAATGGGCATAGAAGACCGGCAGCAGCGTCAGACCGATGCCTGTCTCTGCACTCGCCGCGCCGATGCGTTCGGCAAGCTCGGCAATATTGGCGTAAGTCGCGCCATCCCTGTCATGATGGAGATAGTGGAATTCGCCGACGCGGGAAAAACCTGCCTCCAACATTTCCGCATAAAGCTTGGCGGCGACCGCCTCGATATGCTCTGGTGTCATCGCCAAGGCAAACTTGTACATAACTGTGCGCCAGCTCCAGAAGCTGTCATTGGCGGGGCCGCGCACTTCTGCAAGACCAGCCATCGCCCGCTGGAAAGCATGGCTGTGCAGGTTTCCCATGGCGGGAACGAGGAGAGCGTGGCGCTCATCGCCGGGCTCGGGAGAAACGCCGGCTTCAATCCGGGCGATACGTCCGGATTCCGACGTCAGCCGCACGTCCTTCTGCCAGCCTTGCGGCGTCAGTGCCGCCTTTGCGTGAAGTGTGGTCATGACCTTCCCTCTCCTCTTACTGCGTCGCCGATCTTTCTTTTCCAGAAAAGCGCGCAAAATTTCTCTTGTCACCTGTCGATTATGTATATACATGTTTTGACATAAGGAAAGGCGCAAAGCTGATGACCGGGAACAATTTTTCAGAGGAAACCCCATCCGCCGATGTCAGACCGGTGCTTTGGCGCAATGCGCGCCTGGCAACGCTTGCGCCTGATAAAGCGGGACTGGGCATTGTCGAAAAGGGCGTCCTGCTCACGGACAACGGGCACATTGTCTTTGCCGGCGCCGAAAGCGACCTGCCGGCATCCGCCATCGAACGGTCCGAGATCGTCGATCTCGAAGGCCGCTGGGTGACCCCCGGTCTCGTCGACTGCCACACTCACATCGTTCATGGCGGCAATCGCGCCCGCGAATTCGAGATGCGCCTTGAAGGCGCGACCTATGAAGAGATAGCGCGCGCCGGCGGCGGCATCGTCTCCTCGGTGAAGGCGACCAATGCGCTCTCGGTCGAGGAACTCGTCGCCGGGGCACTGCCGCGGCTCGACACGCTGCTTGCCGAAGGTGTTACGACGATCGAGATCAAATCCGGCTACGGGCTGAACCGGACCGGTGAAGTGAAGATGCTGCAGAGCGCACGCCTCCTCGGGCATATGCGCCCGGTCCGCGTCGCCACCAGCTATCTCGGCGCGCATGCGACACCGGTCGAATATAAAGGCCGCAACAGCGACTATCTCGATGATGTCGTCCTGCCCGGCCTCGACGACATGCATAGTCTCGGCCTTGCCGATGCCGTGGACGGCTTCTGCGAGGGCATAGCCTTTTCGACGACCGAAATCGCTCGCGTCTTCGACAAGGCAAAGGCGCTCGGCCTGCCGGTCAAACTGCATGCCGAGCAACTCTCCAATCTCGGCGGCGCCAAGCTCGCCGCATCATATGGCGCGCTTTCGGCCGATCACCTCGAATATCTCGACGAGGAAGGCGTTGCCGCGATGGCAGCTGCCGGCACCGTGGCCGTGCTCCTGCCCGGCGCTTTCTACGCCATCCATGAGAAGCAGAAGCCACCGGTTGAGGCGCTGCGCCAGGCGGGCGTGCCGATCGCGATCGCCACCGATTGCAATCCCGGCACCTCGCCGCTCACCTCGATGCTGCTGACCATGAACATGTCGGCCACGCTGTTCGGCCTCACCGTCGAGGAATGCATCGCGGGCGCCACCCGCGAGGGTGCCCGCGCGCTCGGCCTGCTTGGCAAGACGGGAACGCTCGAAGTCGGCAAGTCCGCCGACCTCGCCATCTGGAATATCGAAAGCCTCGCCGAGCTCGTCTACCGCATCGGCTTCAACCCGCTTCACGCACGCGTCTTCAAAGGCGAAAGGAACGGCCGATGACCATCACGCTCCACCCGGGCTCCGTCTCGCTCAGAGATCTCGAAACCATCTATTGGACGGGCGAACCGGCAAGGCTCGATCCCTCCTTCGATGCCGGCATTGCCAAGGCTGCCGCCCGTATCGCCGAGATCGCCGCCGGCAATGCGCCCGTTTACGGCATCAATACCGGCTTCGGCAAACTCGCCTCGATCAAGATCGACAGCGCCGATGTTGCCACGCTGCAGCGTAATCTCATCCTGTCGCATTGCTGCGGCGTCGGCGCGCCGCTGCCGGAGAATATCGTGCGGCTGATCATGGCGCTGAAGCTCGTCTCGCTCGGACGCGGCGCCTCCGGCGTGCGGCTGGAGCTGGTGCGGCTGATCGAAGGCATGCTGGCAAAGGGCGTCATCCCGGTTATCCCGGAAAAAGGCTCGGTCGGCGCTTCCGGCGATCTGGCCCCGCTCGCCCATATGGCGGCGGTAATGATGGGCGAGGCCGAAGCCTTCTTCGCCGGTGAACGCCTCTCGGGTGCCGCAGCCCTTGCCAAAGCCGGCCTCGAACCGGTCGTACTCGCTGCCAAGGAGGGCCTGGCGCTCATCAACGGCACGCAGACCTCGGCAGCGCTGGCGCTTGCCGGTCTCTTCCGCGCCCATCGCGCCGCGCAATCGGCCCTGATCACCGGCGCTATGTCGACCGACGCGGCCATGGGTTCCTCTGCACCCTTCCACGCCGATATCCACACATTGCGCGGCCATAAGGGACAGATCGACACCGCAGCGGCACTTCGCGCCCTGCTCGAAAAATCGGTCATCCGCCAGAGCCATATCGAGGGCGACGAGCGCGTGCAGGATCCCTATTGCATCCGTTGCCAGCCGCAAGTCGACGGCGCCTGCCTCGATCTACTGCGCTCCGTCGCCCGAACGCTCGAGATCGAGGCCAATGCGGTCACCGACAATCCGCTGGTGCTCTCCGACAATTCGGTCGTCTCCGGCGGCAATTTCCACGCCGAACCCGTCGCCTTCGCAGCCGACCAGATCGCGCTCGCCGTCTGCGAGATCGGCGCGATCTCGCAGCGCCGCATCGCGCTGCTGGTCGATCCGGCCCTCTCCTACGGGCTTCCGGCCTTCCTCGCCAAGAAGCCGGGCTTGAACTCCGGCCTGATGATTGCCGAGGTCACCTCGGCGGCGCTGATGTCCGAGAACAAGCAGATGTCGCATCCGGCCTCGGTCGATTCGACGCCGACATCGGCTAATCAGGAAGACCATGTCTCCATGGCCTGCCACGGCGCCCGCCGTCTCCTGCAGATGACCGAAAACCTTTTTGCCATCATCGGCATCGAGGCGTTGACCGCCGCTCAAGGGATCGAACTGCGCGCGCCGCTTGCGACAAGCCCGGAACTCGTCAACGCGATCGCTACTATCCGCGACAAGGTGCCGACGCTTGAAGTCGACCGCTACATGGCAAACGACCTCGCGGCTGCAAGCGAACTGGTGGCAACGGGCGCGCTGAACGCCTCGGTTTCGACTGGCATTCTGCCGGTTCTGGAGGGTTGATCGTGATGTATGTGCACTTGGTACCCCCCTCTGCCCTGCCGGGCATCTCCCCCCTTGTGGGAGGTAATGCCTCAAACGCCGGAGCACTTTGCCCATGAGCGCCCCCGTCTTCGAGACAAGACAGGGCACCTCGCCCATCATCCTCGGCTTCCCCCACACCGGAACCGAGGTCCCACCGGCGATTTACGACCGCCTCAACGACAACGGCAGAATTCTCGCCGACACCGACTGGCACATCCACCAGCTCTATGACGGCCTGCTCGCCGACGTCACGACCGTTCGGGCCACCTTCCATCGCTACGTGATCGACGCCAACCGCGATCCGGCGGGTGTAAGCCTCTATCCCGGCCAGAACACCACAGGCCTCGTTCCCCAGACGGATTTCGACGGCAAGGCAATCTGGAAGGACGGGCAGGCGCCCGACGAGGCCGATATTGCGGCGCGGCTGCGGGACTTTCATGCGCCCTATCATGCCGCACTTGCCGCCGAGATCGAGCGGGTCAGAGCAATCCATGGCGTTGCAATCCTCTATGATTGCCACTCGATCCGCTCTCACATTCCCTTCCTCTTCGACGGCAAGCTGCCGGATTTCAATATCGGCACCGATATGGGCAAGACGTGCGACAGCGCGATCGAGCAGGCGACGCTCACCGTCGTCGAAGCCGCCGAAGGTTATGACAGCGTGCTCAACGGCCGCTTCAAAGGCGGCTGGACGACCCGCCACTATGGCCGGCCCGAAACCGGCGTGCATGCGATCCAGATGGAGCTTGCGCAATCCACGCATCTGCAGACCGAGGCAGTGCCCTTCGCCTACGACGCTGCCAAAGCGGACAGGCTTCGCGTCCATCTCAAAGACATTCTGGTGCGCATCGAACAGATCGCGCCAGGCCTGAAACGATAACGATCACTCGACAGGGGAACCGTCATGAACAATCCACGTCACAATATCCGCGAAATCCGCGCGCCCCGCGGCAACGAGCTCAACGCCAAGAGCTGGATGACCGAAGCGCCGCTGCGCATGCTGATGAACAATCTCGACCCCGACGTTGCCGAGAATCCGAACGAACTCGTCGTTTACGGCGGCATTGGCCGCGCCGCCCGCACCTGGGAGGATTTCGACCGCATCGTCGCGACGCTCAAGACGCTGACGGAAGAAGAAACGCTGCTCGTGCAGTCCGGCAAGCCGGTCGGCGTGTTCCGCACCCACAAGGATGCGCCGCGCGTGCTGATCGCCAATTCCAACCTTGTGCCGCATTGGGCGACCTGGGATCATTTCAACGAGCTGGATAAGAAGGGCCTTGCCATGTACGGCCAGATGACGGCCGGCTCGTGGATCTATATCGGCACGCAGGGCATCGTGCAGGGCACCTACGAGACCTTCGTCGAGGCCGGCCGCCAGCATTACGGCGGCAATCTCAAGGGCAAATGGATCCTGACCGGCGGCCTCGGCGGCATGGGCGGCGCCCAGCCGCTCGCCGCCGTCATGGCCGGCGCCTGCTGCCTCGCCGTCGAATGCAATCCCGATTCGATCGATTTCCGCCTGCGCACCCGCTATCTCGACGCCAAGGCCGAGACGCTCGACGAAGCGCTTGAGATGATCGACCGCTGGACCAAATCAGGCGAAGCCAAATCTGTCGGCCTGCTCGGCAATGCCGCCGAAATTCTGCCGGAAATGGTTCGCCGCGGCATCCGTCCCGACATGGTCACCGACCAGACTTCGGCGCACGACCCGATCAACGGCTACCTGCCGAAGGGCTGGACGATGGCCGAGTGGAAGGCCAAGCGCGAAAGCGATCCGAAGGCGGTGGAAAAAGCTGCACGGGCCTCGATGCGCGAACATGTCGAAGCGATGATCGCCTTCTGGAACGCCGGTATTCCGACGCTCGACTATGGCAACAACATCCGCCAGGTCGCCAAGGAAGAAGGCCTCGAAAACGCCTTCGCCTTCCCGGGCTTCGTGCCGGCCTATATCCGCCCGCTGTTCTGCCGCGGCATCGGCCCCTTCCGCTGGGCTGCCCTGTCAGGTGATCCGGAAGATATCTACAAGACCGACGCCAAGGTACGGGAGCTCACTCCTGGCAATACCCACCTGCACAACTGGCTCGACATGGCCAGGGAGCGCATCGCCTTCCAGGGTCTGCCGGCACGCATCTGCTGGGTAGGCCTCGGCGACCGCCATCGCCTGGCTCTGGCCTTCAATGAAATGGTCAGGAACGGCGAGCTTTCCGCGCCGATCGTCATCGGTCGCGACCACCTCGACTCGGGCTCCGTTGCCTCGCCGAACCGCGAAACCGAAGCGATGAAGGATGGGTCCGATGCCGTCTCCGACTGGCCGCTGCTGAACGCCCTGCTCAACACGGCGTCGGGCGCCACCTGGGTGTCGCTGCATCACGGCGGTGGCGTCGGCATGGGCTTCTCCCAGCACTCCGGCGTCGTCATCTGCGCCGATGGCACGGATGATGCGGCAAAGCGTCTCGAGCGCGTGCTCTGGAATGACCCGGCGACCGGCGTCATGCGTCATGCCGATGCCGGCTACGAGATCGCCCTCGACTGCGCCCGGGAAAAGGGCCTGCGCCTGCCCGGCATTCTCGGGAACTGAGCCTCGTGAAGATCCTGCGCGCCAGCGATCACAAACGCATGCCGTGGAAAAACGGCGGCGGCGAAACGGTGGAGATCGCCGTTTCGCCGGAAGGCTCAGGCCTTGCCAGCTTCGACTGGCGCGTCAGCATGGCAACGGTCGCGATGGATGGTCCGTTTTCGATCTTTCCCGGCATCGATCGCACTCTGGCGATCCTCGACGGCAACGGCATGGTGCTCGATATCGAAGGCAACGCGCCGGTGCTGCTGACGACGGCAAGCGATCCCCTGGCTTTCCCGGCGGATATCCCCGTCGGGGCCAGGCTCCAGGACGGCGCGATCACCGATCTCAACGTCATGACGCGCCGCGCGGGGCTTGCCCACACGCTCAGCCGGGTCGACGTCGACGGCATCAGAATTGTGGCCCTCCCGTCGTCGACGTGCCTGTTCCTCTGCCACCGTGGCACGCTGTCATTCCGGTGGGATGACGATACGCACGCGCTTACCGCCGGGGATGCGTTGCTGATCGAAGATTCGCCCGGAACGGTGTTGGAAATCGACGGCGAAGCTCAATGTTACCTCGCCTCAATCACCACAGGCTGATCTTTCGATCAACAGTTTGAAAAAATTTAACAATCCAGGAATTGTCGGGGTATTTCCCCGACCATTCCGTTCACGGACCATGGACGTCATTCCTGCTTTCGGTCTAAACTTTGCCCTTCTGATGCAGAAGAAGACCTAGACTGCCCGCGACATTGAGGGCAGCAAGGGAGAAGGCGTGACGGATCCTTACGAAATTCTCGGCGTTGAACGCGATGCCAATGAGGCGCAGTTGAAGGCCGCCTATCGGCGCCTGGCCAAAGTCGCCCATCCCGATTCGGGCGGTGATACGGAAGCCTTCGACAATTTGCAGAAAGCCTATGGCCTGCTTCTCGATCCTGTCCGCCGCAAGGTTTACGACGATACCGGCTACGACGTCGAACTCGCCGATGCCGCCGAGTTGCAGGCGCTCGTCATGATCGAGAAGCTCGTCACCGACGCAGTGCTTGACGAGCGCGCGCCCGGAAGTTTCGATCCCGTCGCCGTCATGCAGGAAAGCCTCTCGGAGGAGCTGCGCAAGGCGCGGTTCAGCAAGAGCGAGCTGGAACGCCACGCCTCACGCATCGGGCTGCATCTGGAGCGGCTTGAAAAACACTCCGGCCGCGATGTGCTCGCCCACATGTTCCGCGCCCGCATCGAGGCGATCGCCAAGGCGGTCGCGGAAACCGAAGCGAAGATCAAGGCGACGGAACGCGCCGCCGACATGCTCACCGGCTATGTCTATGACATCGATCCGCCGCTGCCGGAGACAGCGGTCACCAACATCGAATGGGTGGAAGGCGCGAGGAGCCGCTCCACCGGCTGACGGCAGTTGGCTTCAATAAGACAGCTTGGGATACCAGTCCGCCGCCCGGCCCTCCGGCGTCGTATCGAGCACGGTCCAGAGCGGCATCAGGTCAGGCGCACCGCGCGGGTCCTCGCCGGGATCGGCCGTCGCCTGGCCCATCTCCTCGCTCCAGAAATGGCGGATAGTGCCGTCGCGCCGCGTGAAGACATTGAAGGCGGGGTCATCGCTGCCACCTTTGCCGATCGCGCGATAGTCACGGCTATAGTCGTCCGTCAGATCGGAATAGAGCGGCAGGTGATGCCAGCCGCGCTCCTTCTTGAAGTCAAGCAATTTTTCGATCGGCGAGCGGGCGACGACGGCAAGGGCGACACGCTGCTGGATGTCGGGCACTTCGCCGTCCCAGGCCGACAGCAGCGAGGTGCACATTGGGCATGGGCGCTCGCGCTCTGGGCCGAACATGTAGTTGTAGATGATCAGCGTGTCTTTGTCGGCGAAGAGCTCGGTGAGGGACACGGGCCCATTGCTGCCTTCGAAGCGGTATTCTTTCTTCACCTCGCCGCCCGGCGGCAGCGCCCGGCGCTGTCTCGCCACGCGCTCGATATGGCGGCGCAATTCGATCTCTTCGGCCAGCAGTGCATCGCGGGCGCTGCGATACGCCTCGCTCTCATTGGGGAAGCGGGCGCCGTTCTTCGCCGCAAGCACGGCGGCGGGTACCAGATGTCGATTATCCATGACGATATCCTCTTTCTGTTTTGCCAGACGCGCGGAAGCCGCAGGTGGAATTCCAGCACATCGTGAGAATGACGAACGACGGATGCGAAAATCGACTGTGCCGATGCGAAAAAACCGCTTTCACAAAGCCGGAAAGCAAAAAGGGCGCTCGACCCTTTCGGGGAGCGCCCTTATCCTGTCGGACAGCGGACCGTTCGACGACGTCGATACCGTACGCATCCATTTTTCAGGCAGGGCCGGTATATGTACCTTCTGCTTCACTGTTTCAAGGGCGATTCTGCATCATGGCCATCTTCTTCGAGAAAAGTCATGGCCACTGATATGGTTCCCGCGGTGAAATATAGGATTTCCGATGCTTGACAGATTTCTGCTGCAAGGGCCTCAGGACGCACGCTTCACGATCCTTCTTGCCCACGGCGCCGGCGCGCCCATGGATTCGGCATCGATGACATCGGCGGCAGACGCGCTTGCCGGCGTCGGTTTCCGTGTCGCCCGTTTCGAATTCGCCTATATGGCGGCCCGCCGCACCGAGGAAGGACGCAAGCCGCCGCCGCGCGCAGAAACGCTCAATCCGGAATATGAGGCGGCCGTTGCCGAACTTAGCGCCAGCGGCCCTCTGATCATCGGCGGCAAATCGATGGGCGGCCGGGTTGCCAGCATGATCGCCGACGATTTGCATGACAGGGGAAAGATCGCCGGCCTGCTCTGCCTCGGTTATCCCTTCCATCCGCCCGGCCAACCGGAGAAGCTGCGCACCGGTCATCTCGCGGGGCTGACGACTCCCGCGCTGATCTGCCAGGGCACGCGCGACGAATTCGGCACGCGGGACGAAGTGCCAGGCTATGATCTGTCCGACAGGATCGAGATCCTCTGGCTTGAGGACGGCGACCACGACCTCAAGCCGCGCAAGAAGATCTCAGGCTTCTCCAGCGCAGATCACCTCGCCACGATGGCGAAGTCGGTAAAGGCGTGGGCCGAGCGATTGCCGGTTTAGAGCCCTGCGGCTGCCGCCATCAGGCCGCGAGCTTCCTGACGTCGATGCGGCGGTCGGTGGCGGAAACAGTGATTTCGAAATGATCGGCCTGCACCACATCTTGAATGTTGCGCGGCCGGTGGGCGACGACGTTCACGCCGCCTCGAAGCCGGACGCTGTCATAGAGGATGCCGGCCCGGCCTTTCGAACGCACCTGCTCGCCAAGCACCTGCGATGCCGCGTAGCTGGTGCCGTCATAGATATCCGGCCGCAGCGTCTGTTCTCCGCGAATGTCGAGGTAATCGCCATGCAGGGTGGCCGCGTAACTTCTGTAGGTGCGCGCCATCGTCGCCACCCCGCGCGCGACAGCCTCGCGGCGGAGATGGTGGCCAACCTCGGCGGCCGCTGTCTTGAGATCGTCGGCGGCGTACCAGGCGCCGAGATCGGGACCGTTGAACCGCATGCCACCGGGCGCGACATGCAGGAAGGACGCCATCACGATACTGGCATTCGGCGTGCCGTAAACCCATTCCTTCTCCGGCAGCCGCTGGATGCGGTCGGCAACGAGACGGTCATTGGTCCATCCGACGAGTTCCATCACCGCTTCGAGATCGGCTGCCCTCGCCACCGTCTCGAAAAGCCCGATCGGCGGAAATTGCGACGGGATCAGCCGGTACGACGGACGCGGCGCCTGGGCAAAACGCTCGCTCACCGGAAGACGATGTCCGCATCTTCGTAAGGCGTGAAAGCTTCGTCGAGCACATTCGGCTGCATGTAGACACCGCCTCGAGCGCCATCGAGAAACCGCCTTACCGTCATCAATCCGTCCTGGGTTCCGTTGGTCACGACATCGAGCGGCGGATGCCCGCCGAAAACGGGCGCCTGATGCGGCATGCGCAGCCACTCGACGCCGGCGCGTTCATCGGCAAAAAGCACCCCGAGTGCCTGATGAATGCCGAGTACGGCCGAGATGCGGGTCAGCGTATCGACATCCAGGGTAAAGGCGCCGTGCTCGCGCGCCTGTTTGGCCCAATTATGGTAGGTTGAACGTGAGGGATAACCGAGGACGAGCAGACGCTGCTCTTCGCTCAATCCCCAGAGGTCGGCGATCGCCAGGAAGGTTCGCAAGGCCGGCGCGCTCAGCCTCCTGCGGTTTGCCGGAGCAAAGCGTTCGGCATCCAGCCGCTGCGGCCCCTGACCTTCCCGTTGCTGCTGATGTCGCGCATGCTGCATGAAAGCCACTCCTGTCCTGAATTAGACTTAGTCCAAATATGGGCAAACATCAAGCAAATTTAAAGATTGGGTTCTGCCGACGCTGCCACGATATCCTGCGAAAAGTAGGCCAGACGAGTGCCTGGCCCGGTCACGGTTTCCCGGAAACCTCGCCTGCCGCCTCGCGGATGGTCTGCATCAGGATCGATTGCGGCGCCGACGACACGGCGTCGGCGCGCATCGTCAGCCCGACCGGCCCCTTGGTTTCGCCGGTATCGACCGGCAGAAGCGCCAACCGCCCATCGGCGACATCGTCGGCCACGACGCCGTTGGAAATGATCCAGATCGCATCGCTTGTCCTGAGGAAAGCGCGACCGAAGGAGTCCGACACGGTCTCGATCTGGTTCGGCAGGCTGGAGACGCCGTTGGCGATGAGGAAATTTTCGACCACCGGCCGGATGATCGAACCCCGCGTCGGCATCAGCACCATGTAGTTGGCAAAACCGGCAAAGGGCGATTGCCGACCGTCGAGCAGCGGATGACCGGCGCGCACGGCAAACACCACCTGCTCGGAATAAAGATGCTCGAAGGAAAAACCCGTCATCTTCTCTGCCCCCGCCAGGCGCCCGACGACGATGTCGAGATCGCCGACGCGAAGCTGCTCCAAGAGCACGGCGTTCTCGCCGGTGACGATCTTCACCCGGCTCCATGTCCTCTCCTTGAGGAAGAGTTCCATGGCCCGCGGCATGATCCGCGAGGAAACCGTCGGCAGCGCGCCGACGCGGATCGGCGGCGCATCGGCGAACTGCTCCTGGGAGACGGAATCGAGCCCCTGGCGCAGCGCCGTCAACGCCGCTCCGGCGTGGCGCAGGAAAACCTCGCCGTAGCGGGTGATCTTGATACCCCGGCCGTCGCGCTCGAAGACGCCGACACCCAGCGCCTGTTCCAGCTCGCGGATCGTCTTCGTCACCGCCGGCTGGCTGACATGCAAGAGCTCGGCTGCCTTCATGACGCTCTTCTGCCGCGCCACCTCGACAAAGGTCTGCAGATGGCGAAACTTGACGCGGCTGTCGATCATCGCTCACATAACTCCACGGTTATCAGAAAGCCAAAAAATATCATTTTACTTAACCGGATCAAACATTCAATTTGCCGTTCAGGAGGAAGTGACGTGCAATTCGCCCGCATAAACGACGTGACGATCCACTATCAGGTCATCGGCGCACCCGCCGACAGGCCGGTGATCGTCTTCATCAATTCGCTCGGAACGGATTTCCGCATCTGGCGCGACGTCGTGGTGCGGCTTGCCGGCGAATTCGCCATCGTGCTTTACGACAAGCGTGGCCACGGCCTTTCCGATGTCGGCCAGCTCCCCTCATCGATCGAGGACCATGCAACGGATCTCGCCGGCCTGCTCGATCTTCTGTCGGTGAAGGATGCCGTCATCTCAGGCCTCTCGGTCGGCGGCCTCATCGCCCAGTCGCTCTATCAGCGCCGGCCGGACCTGGTGAGCGCGCTGATCCTCTGCGACACCGCCCACAAGATCGGCACAGCAGAGAGCTGGAACGCCCGCATCGAAGCCGTCGAGAAGAACGGCATCGGCAGCATCGTCGACGCCGTCATGGAGCGCTGGTTCACACCCGCTTTCCACCGGCCGGAGAACACCGCCTATTCAGGTTATTGCAACATGCTGACGCGCCAGCCGGTCGAAGGATACCTGGCCGCCTGCGCGGCGATCCGCGATGCCGATTTCACCGAGGTTGCCAAAACGATCACCGTCCCGACGATCTGCGTCGTCGGCGACCAGGACGGCTCGACGCCGCCCGATCTCGTGCTCTCGACCGCGCGCCTGATATCAGGCGCTCGCTACGAGGTCATCCGCGATTGCGCCCACATTCCCTGCGTCGAGCAGCCGGAAGCACTGACGGCGATCATCCGTGCCTTTCTCGCATCCATTCCGCCTGGAGAAGTCAGCCCATGAACGAAACCGCGCCCTCATCCGAGCACTATAGGCAGGGCATGGCGACCCGCCGCGCCGTGCTCGGCGACGCCCATGTCGACCGTGCCGCAGCATCTACGACGGAGTTCGACCGCCCCTTCCAGGAACTGATCACCGAAGCCGCCTGGGGCCATGTCTGGTCGCGACCGGGGCTGACGAAGCGCGAGCGCTCGATCGTCACGATCGCTCTGCTCGCAGCCCTCGGCCAGGATGACGAAGTCGCCATGCATGTGCGCGCCACCGCCAATACGGGCGCCTCCCGCGAGGATATCTGCGAGGCACTGCTGCATGTTGCGATCTATGCCGGCGTTCCCGCCGCCAACCATGCGATCAAGATTGCAAAGCAGGCCTTTGAACAAATGGATGCCGAACAGGCAGCCTGAGGGGGGAGAGATGTCCGAATTACCGAACCGCAAGCCCGAAACCGGCGCCTTCTTCGCCAGAGATCGCGCCTGGCATGCGCCGGCGCTGACCCCGGGCTACAAGACCTCCCTACTACGCGCGCCACAGCGCGCGCTGCTTTCTCTCGACGGCACGATCTCCGAAACCACCGGCCCCGTCTTCGGCCATTCGATGATCGGCGAACTCGACAACGACCTGATCCTGAACTATGCGCGCCCCGGCGAAAGTGCCATCGGCGAGCGCATCATCGTCCATGGGCGCGTGCTCGATGAGCGCGGCAAGCCCGTCGTCGGCGCTCTGGTCGAGTTTTGGCAGGCCAATGCCGGCGGCCGCTATCGCCACAAGAAGGAAACCTATCTCGCGGCGATCGACCCGAATTTCGGCGGTTGCGGCCGCGCCATCACCGACGAGGAAGGCCGTTATCATTTCCGCACTGTCCGCCCAGGCGCCTATCCCTGGCCGAACGGCGTCAACGACTGGCGCCCCGCCCACATCCATTTCTCGATCTTCGGCCACGGCTTTGCCCAGCGCCTCATCACCCAGATGTATTTCGAGGGCGATCCGATGATCTGGAAATGTCCGATCGTCGGCACCATCCCCGACAAGACGGCGATCGAGCAGCTGATCGCGCCGCTCGACTGGGGCAACACCATCCCAATGGATTCGCGCGCCTATAAGTTCGATATCGTGCTGCGCGGCCGCCGCTCGACGATGTTCGAAAACAGGCTGGAGGGCAACTGACCATGCAGCAGCTCGGCTATCTCAAGGAAACACCGTCGCAGACGGCAGGTCCCTACGTCCATATCGGCCTGACGCCTAATTTCTGCGACATATCGGGCGTCTACGACACCGATCTCGGCACCGCGATGATCAACGAGAAAACGCTCGGCGAACGCATCACCGTCACCGGCCGCATCTTCGATGGCGCCGGCGCATTGGTACGCGATGCCGTCGTCGAGATCTGGCAGGCCGACAGCGCCGGCCTCTACAACAGCCCCTCGGAAATGCGCGGCACCGCCGACCCGAATTTCACCGGCTGGGGCCGCTGCCCGACCCGCGCCGAGGACGGCGTCTACAGTTTTGAGACCATCAAGCCCGGCCACGTTCCCTTCAAGGACGGCCGCAGACAAGCCCCGCACATCACCGTCTGGATTGTCGCCCGCGGCATCAATATCGGCCTGCACACGCGCATGTATTTCCCTGAGGAGGCGGAGGCCAACGCCGCCGACCCACTGCTGTCGCGCATCGAACATCGCGACCGCGTCGCAACGATGGTCGCCACCCGCGACGGCGCGACCTGCCATTTCGACATCCATCTGCAGGGTCCGAAGGAGACAGTGTTTCTGGATATTTAAGCGGTGCTGATAGCTTGCCCGGAAAGCTCGGTGCAAGCGGCCCCTCACCCTGCCCTCTCCCCGAGGGGAGAGGGGACCAGTGCCACGCGAGATCACTTGGCCCATAGGCCGCCGACGTCGCCTCACCTCCCTTCTCCCCGGCGGGGTGGCGGCAGCCGGATGAGGGGGCCACCACCACAAACCGAGACGCCCATGACCGCATCGCCCTTCGACCATTCTTTCCTCTCCGGCCTGCTCGGCGACGATGAAATCGCGCCCTACTTCTCCGCCGAGGCGGATATTCGCGCCATGCTCGCCTTCGAGGCGGCGCTCGCAAAGGCCGAAGCCGCCAATGGTCTCATCCCCGGAGAAGCCGCAAGGACGATCACCGAAACCTGTGCCGCCTTCTCACCCGATGTGACCGACCTTCGATCGGCAACGGCAAGGGACGGTGTCGTCGTCCCCGATTTGATCAAGCAGCTCCGCACTGCCGTCGGCGAGGAGGCGGCAAAAAGCCTGCATCTGGGCGCCACCAGCCAGGATGTCATCGACACAAGCCTGATGATCCGCCTGAAGGCCGTCGCCTTCCTGTTTGCCGGCCGGCTTTCCGCCATTGCCGCAGGCCTCGATGCGCTCGACCGCCAGTTCGGCCGCGACCGCCTGATGGGTCATACCCGCATGCAGGCGGCGATCCCGATCACCGTTTCCGACCGCCTCAACGCCTGGCGCGCGCCGCTAACAACCTATCGCGACCGGCTAACGGAGCTAAGTTTTCCCGTCCAATTCGGCGGTGCGGCCGGCACACTGGACAAGCTTGGGCCGCAGGCCGCCGCCATCCGCGCCTCGCTTGCCCAGGAACTCGGCCTTACCGACGCACCGCAATGGCAGAGCGGGCGCCTGCCGATCGCCGATATTGCCGGCCTGTTCTCCTCGATATCCGGCAGTCTCGGCAAGATGGGTCAGGATATCGCATTGCTCGCCCAAGCCGGCGATGAGATCGAAATCTCGGGTGGCGGCACCTCTTCGGCCATGGCGCACAAGCAGAATCCGGTTTCCGCCGAGGTCCTGATCTCGCTCGCCCGCTTCAACGCCACAGCACTTTCAGGCATCCACCAGTCGCTCGTCCACGAGCAGGAACGCTCTGGCGCTGCGTGGACGCTCGAATGGCTGCTCCTGCCGCAGATGACGATGGCGACTGCGGCTAGCCTTCGCCTCGCCGGCGAACTTGCAAGAAATATCAAAAGGCTCGGAACCGCGTGACGCCAGACCTTCATGCATGGTCGGAAACCGGCTATGCAGGATGTGATAAAATCAGGAGCAGTCCCCCGTGACCTTTCCCCTCTTCGATCTTTCCGGCCGCCGCGCCCTCGTCACCGGTTCCAGCCAGGGTATCGGCCATGCGCTGGCGCTCGGGCTTGCCGAGCATGGCGCTTCCGTCATCATCAACGGCCGTAACGCGCAAAAGGCGGAAGCCGCTGCCAAGGCGATCCGCGAGCACAAGGGCCATGCCGTCAGCGCCGCCTTCGATGTGACCGACGCCGGGGCCTGCCGTTCGGCAATCGACTATATCGAGGCGGAAATCGGCCCGATCGACATCCTGATCAACAATGCCGGCATGCAGTTTCGCATGCCGCTCGAAAATTTCCCGATCGAAAAGTGGGACGAGCTTTTCCGCACCAATGTCTCCAGCATCTTCTATGTCAGCCAGCCAGTCGCACAGGCAATGATCGGCCGTGGCCGCGGCAAGATCATCAACATCGCCTCGGTTCAGGCCGAGCTCGCCCGTCCTAACATTGCTCCCTACACCGCGACCAAGGGCGCCGTGCGCAATCTCACCCGCGGCATGGCGACAGACTGGGCGAAACACGGGTTGCAGGTCAATGCCATCGCGCCAGGCTATTTCAAGACACCGCTCAATCAGGCGCTCGTCGACGATCCAAAATTTTCCGCATGGCTTGAGAACCGCACGCCCGCCGGCCGCTGGGGTGATGTGAAGGAATTGGTGGGTGCTGTCGTCTTCCTGGCGTCAGACGCGTCGTCCTTCGTCAACGGCCACATGCTGATGGTGGATGGCGGGATCACCGCCTCGCTTTAGACCAGCCGATCGGCGTCGGTTCGGCAGCGTGCCCGATTTTTGGTAGAAGAAGCCCTCTACCGCAAATGTCGTGCTTGCCGGTGGGATCCAAGGTCAAGATGGCGGCAATTTGCTTTTTCGATCGCGCGCAACCATCTAATAGGCATGACTTGCGGGAAAATGTCCTCACCCCCAGCAGCCCATTTACCGAAAACCAACCATACTGGGTTGCTTTCCGAGGCGAAAGCCGATTGCTTAGGAAAATCTACTTCTTCTTCCGCTAGCGGTTAGGAGAATGAAAGGGGGCATAGGCAAACCCGTGGAATTCTGCTGCTTCGCATCGGGATAAACTACGATTACGATGGCGATGCGGGAAGGCCGGTTTGAAGAACGATGACGACAGAACTGTTTCAAGTTAAATTTTGGGGTGTCCGCGGCAGTATTCCCGTATCAGGCCCCGAGTTCGACCGCTACGGCGGTAACACTTCCTGCATCGAAATCCGCTGTGGAAACCGCCGGATGATCTTTGATGCGGGTTCGGGCCTGCGCGAGGCCGGACTTTCGCTGATTGCCGACGGCGTCAGTGACGTCGATCTGTTCTTCAGCCACTGCCATTACGACCACATCATCGGCCTGCCCTTCTTCAAGGCGATCTACTATCCCTCGATCAACGTCAACATCTGGTCCGGCCATCTCGACGGCAAGATGAGCACGCGGGAAATGGTCGAACAGTTCATCAGCCCGCCCTGGTTTCCGGTCAAGACTGACATCTGCCAGGCGACCATGAACTTCCGTGATTTCCATCCCGGTCAGGTGCTAAATCCCCACGAGGGCGTCGTCATCAAGACCTTCATGCTGAACCATCCGGGCGGCGCCATCGGCTACCGCATCGAATGGCAGGGCCGATCGATCGCTCTCATTTATGATATCGAGCATATTCCCGGCGCTTACGATCCGGTCTCGCTTGACATGATGAAGGACGCCGATCTCGTCGTTTACGACTGCACATACAATGAAGACGAGATGCAGCGCTTCAAAGGTTTCGGCCATTCGACCTGGCAGCATGGCACCGAGCTTGCCAAGATGGCGGGCGCCAAGCGCTTCGCCCTGTTCCACCACGCGCCATCCCGCACCGACGAACAGCTGGCCCAGATGGAAGCACAGGCGCAGGCCGCCTTCCCCGAATCCTTTGCCGCCCGCGACAACCAGATCGTGGTGATCTAAAGCTTCAGAAGCGCCGCCGACGACGACCACAGGACGGCAGGATGCCGGCTCGTCATCGCGAACAATGCCGACAGGAACTTCCACGCCGCCGCGTCATGCACCAGATGGTGGGCAAGCACGCCGATAGGCTCGTCGCTGCCGGCAAAACGGTCGCGAAGCTCCGTGACCAGTTCGGCCACCAATTCCGCTTCTCCTCGTCCGCCGCGCGTGCCGTGCCAGTCGATGATGTCGACATGGGTGTTGAGAAGCGGCACCGGGCTCTCCTGTTTTGCCCGCCCGTAAACCGAAAGGGCTGCAAATCCCAGCGTCGGCAGTGCCGGGATGAGGGCCGCATCGATGCGGTTCCACGGCGGCACCAGCATCGGCAGGAAGCCGGCCGGATGCAGCCGCTGCAGCAACCGGAACCCTTCATGCAATTCGCCGAGCACGGTTTCCGCCGGCCGCTCGCCGCCGAGTTCCTGCTTCTTCCCTGCCGGTCCTCCGTAATTCGTATGCGACCAGCCATGCACGGCGACGGCGACAGTGGCTTCCCTTGCGAGTCGCGCGGCTAGCCCCTCCCCGGTCAAGCCGGGAATGACAGCGAGCGTCAGCGGAATCTCATGTTCGCCTGCCAATCCGACCAGCGTCTCCAGCGCCTGCGTCGGCTCGACGGCATCGTCGTCCCGCAGCCAGAACCGCGCGACGCGGCCGGCGGCCTGCCAGCGGTCGAGTTCTCGCCGCAGGGGCTCCCATGCCATGCTGTCGGTCATCACGTCACTCCTGTTGCTGTATTGTCTTGCAATATCCCATCCAGGACGCGCGCCGCCATCGCAAGCGAACGCTCCTCGAGCACGAAGCGCCGCGCCGCCTGCCCCATCGCGTCGCGCCTTTCCCTGTCGTCGAGCAAGGCAGCCACCGCACTGGCATAGGCGGCCACATCGCCATCCGGCGTCAGCAGCCCGGTGACCTCGGCCTCGACTACCGCCGGCACTCCCGCCGTTTCCTGCGCCACGACAGGCAGGCCGGCGGCCTGGGCCTCCAGATAGGCAAGGCCGTAAGCCTCGCCGCAGCCCGGCCAGACATAGATGCCGCCGCGCCCGAGCAGTTCGGCAATCTCGACGGCATTCCGCTCGCCAAGCCACTCGACGCGGTTGGAAAGGCCGGCAAACAGCGCCTGCACCTCTTGTCGCATCGGACCATCGCCGATGACCGCAAGCGTCCAGGGCCGGTCTTCGATCAGCCGCAGCGCCTTTGCGAGCATCGCATAGCTCTCCATCTTGTCTCCGGCCCGCATCATCGCGACCGTCATCAGCCGGTGCGGGTCCGGCGTCGGCGACGCAGCTTCGAACAATGCTGTGTCGATGAAGGGTTTCAGATGGGCAAGTCGCGCGTCTGGAAAGGCGGCTGCAAGCCCTGCCCGATCGCGTTTCGTGAAACTGATGTTGACCGCCGCCCGCATGATCGCCTCGCCGACCGGCTTTTGGATAGCGGCCCAGCCGGTCCGGTCGCGCTTTGCCGCATAGGAGGCTTCGGCGGTGAAATAGGGAATGGCGAATTCGGCTGATATCGCCGGCCCGAAGGGGTCGGGCGATTTATAATAGGGGTGGTAGCAGAACCAGAGCTCGGGTCGCGGCGCGGATTTCCATTTCCACCGCAGCCGCTCCAGTTCGGCACGAATGGCAGGTTCGAGCGCCGCGGCCGCCTCCGGCGTCGCAGCATAGGTGCGGAATTCGGAGGCCACGTCAACCTCATACCCGGCAAGCTCCAGCGCCCGGATCAGCAGCCGCGCCATCAGCCGGTCGCCTGACGGCACCGAGTGGTTCGGCGATTTCATCGGTGCGTAGAAAGCCACCCGCATTGACACCTCTCACAAGACACACTGTTTACCTCAGGCACTCGCGCCTGCGGCGAAAATTTCCGCTATTGTCCCTTTCCCTAAAACTTGCGCATAAGCATATGGAATTTGATCGCGATCGAAGCAATTCCGCCTCTTTCTCAATCTCTATGGGCCTGCGGTTACATCGACAAGAACGGGAATGAATGACGACGGTCTCGGCCACAGGGATTTTTTCGGAGCGCACGATCAGAAGGGCAAGGCTCGGTTCCGGCCTCGTCATTTTCATCTTCGTCCTGCTGCATTTGTCGAACCATGCGATTGGCCTGATTTCTGTCGCCGCTGCCGATAAAGCCGCCCATCTCTTCCTCATGATCTGGCGCAATCCTGTCGGGACCGCCATCTTCTATTCGTCGGTCCTCATCCATATCGCGCTGGTGCTGCGCGCCATCTACATGCGCCGCAGCCTCGTCATGCCGAAGGGGGAAATGGCGCAGATCGTGCTCGGCTTGATGATCCCGCTGCTTCTGATCGATCATGTCATCGGCACGCGCATCGCCCATGCGCTCTACGGCTACATCGACGACTACGACGCGGTCGTCAGCATGCTCTGGATCAGGAGCCCGACAAACGGACTGCGGCAGGTGCTCGGTGTTGTCGCCGTCTGGATCCATGGCTGCATCGGCATCCATTTCTGGCTGCGCTACCGCCCTTGGTACCCGAGCTTCGCGCCCCTCCTGCTGGCGCTTGCGATCCTCGTTCCGGTGCTCTCGCTGCTCGGCTTCGTCGAAATGGGCCGCACGCTCGCCGACCCCTCTTACCGGCAGGCAATGACGATCAGCGCCTACAAGGAGGGCGTCAACACCCATTACACCTCGAATCCGGAGGTTCACCGCCAGGTCGCCATGATCCGCGCCGGGCTCTACGGCGCGTTTTCGGCCTCGCTGCTCATCGTCGTCGTCGCCCGCGCCCGGCGCAAGCTGAAGGAGCGGCTCAACCAGGTTGCCGTGCATTATCCGGGCGGCGAGGTGATCCGCGTACCGCGCGGCTTCTCGGTGCTGGAAGCAAGCCGGCTCGGCGGCCTGCCGCATTATTCCGTCTGTGGCGGCAAGGGCCAGTGCTCGACATGCCGGGTACAGATCCTCGGCGACTACGAAAATCTGCCGCCCCCCGACAAGATGGAGCAGACGACGCTGAGGCGCATCAATGCCGGCCCGGATGTCCGGCTCGCCTGCCAGCTTCGCCCGAACCACGACGTTGCCGTCGCGCCGCTTCTGGTGCCGGCGATCGAAGCGGCGCTGCCTGCCAACAGCCAGGAGACGAGCCCGGGCCGCGAGCGCGAGATCGCCGTGCTCTTCGTTGATATCCGCCACTTCACCACGCTGACGGAAACCCGTCTGCCCTTCGACGTCGTCTTCCTGCTGAACCGCTATTTCGCCATCATCGGCAAGGCTGTGGAGCAGGCGGGCGGGCGACTCGACAAGTTCATCGGCGACGGCGCCATGGCGCTTTTCGGCCTCGGCACCACGCCGGAGGAGGCGTGTCGCCAGGCGCTCAGCGCAGCAGCTACGATCGTCGCCGAAATCGAGAAACTCGCCGCGGAACTCGCTGATGAACTGGCGCTGCCGCTGCGCATCGCCATCGGCATTCACACCGGCCCCGCCGTCGTCGGCACGATGGGATATGGCCGGGTGCGCAGCATGACGGCCATCGGCGATACCGTCAACGTTGCGAGCCGGCTCGAGAGTGCCGCCAAGGAATTCGAAGCGGCGATCGTGATTTCCGAACCGGTGGCAAGTCTTTCCGGCGCCGATCTTTCCGGCATCGAGAGCCGTGAAATCAGCGTGCGCGGCCGGGCCCTGCCCTTGAAAGTCTATGTCATTCCGAGAGAGAAAGCGGCAGAACCGCTCGAAGGAAAAGGCTAATGTCCGGCAGGCCCTGGCTGACCACCAAATACTGGAAGCGCCGCCTGCGCAAGGCGCGCAATGCCGCCGCTTCGCGCTTCTTTAACACCCGCTTCGGCCGCCGCCTGCTGATCGAGAATATCGGTCCGCGCGTCATCTCCATGACGGTTGACGCCGGCGACCATCTGATGACCTTCTCGCCCTCGGACTATATCGGCCGCAAGGTCTTCCGGAAGGGTCATTTCGAGCGTGAGGCCGTCGACCGGCTGATTGTCATCCTGCGCGAGCGCGGTCTGCTTAGAAAGGATGCGACGCTGCTCGAGATCGGCGGCAATATCGGCACCCAGACCGTCTATTTTGCCCTCAGCGGCGCATACACCAAGATCGTCAGCATCGAGCCCGACCCGCGCAATTTCCCGCTGCTTCAGCGCAACATCCGCCAGAACCGGCTGGAGGAAAAGGTCCGGCTCGTCAATTGCGCCGCCGGCGAGAGCGAAGGCGAGATCGATTTTTTCCTCAACCTCGACAATCACGGCAAGAGCAGCGCCATCCGTCAGAGCCCAAAGGACAAGAAGATCAGCGTGCCGGTAAAGCCGGTTTCCGAGATCCTCGCCGGGCTTTCGGTCGATCCGGCGTCTATCGGCCTCGTCTGGATGGATATCGAGGGCTATGAGCCGGTCGCCTGCCGGTCGATGCAGCCGCTGCTTGAGCGCCGCGTACCGCTCTACATGGAGTTCACGCCGCTCTTTTACGGACCTGAGGGAACGAAAGCCTTCAAGAACATGCTTTCCGGCTTCTACGAGGATTGCCTTGTCATCTTCGAGGACCGCGACGAGGAAATAAAGGTTCGTGACCTGCCGGGCGATTTCGATCAATACAACGTGCTCTTCCTGCCCTAAGGCGCTTCGCGATCTTTCAGATTCGATCGCCATTGCCCCGTTTGTGCCGATCGCCCCCTCTCCGGTCTACGCGACCTCTGCCGAACTCCCGTCATAGCTCTTGTTTGCCGCATTCTGCACCAATGCGATGGCGATCGGCGGGAAGAGAAAGCTCCAGAAGGCGAGCCAGGGGATAGAGATCAGGCGCCCCTTGCCGCTTTTGCTCCCGCGATCGTTGAGGAGATCGGCGAGCGTCACCAGCAGAACAGGCAGGCCGAGCGGCACGAGGATCGTGACCAGCATGGCGGCAAGTGGCGTGAGCAGGCGCTGCGAGGGTGCAGCTCCCGCAAGTTCGCCGTGGATACGATAGGACCAATAGGCAAGATAGATGAAGGCGGCGATCGCGATGACAAGCACCAGGAGGGCGAGAAGCAACATGATCTCGAAGTAGCCGTTCGCCTCGAGATTATCGACCTGAAAGCCGTAGACGCCAAGAGTGAGGAGGAAGATCAGCACCAGTGGCGTGGTCAGGATCGCGGCGCCGATTAGCGGCGATCGCTTTTGCGGCGCGATCGGCCTGTGACGCCGGCGCGGCGTGTCGTCGAAAGCCAGATGTTGCGCCGGCAGAAGCAGGATGATGGCAATCACGAGACAGGAGAGGAAACCCAGGATGACAGGCACACCGCCTTGGTCGGCCTGATATAACCAGGAGACGCCGCTGGGTGCGAAAGCCGAGGTCAGGATCGTTGTCGACATCAGCGTGAACGCGCAGCCGAAATCGATCTTACCGGGCCGCCCGCCAACCAGGAATATGGCAATCGCAAGCGGAAAAACGGCTCGGACTGTGCCGAATAGTGATCCGAACAGAAAGAGGAAGACTGGCGAAGCCCAGAGTGCCGGCGCGGGCACGACGCTGACGGCGACAAGGGCGCAGACGAAAAGGGGCACGATCAGCGCCGGCCGTCCATGGCGGCTGGCAACCACAAAGGCCAGGAAGGCGCCGATGATCCAGCCCGCATTGGAGCCGAGATAGAAGATCGCGACAGTCTGATAGTCGCTACCGGTCTCCCGCGCAATCAGCGGAAAAACCGTAGTCAGCCCCTGCCCGCTGACTGCCACAAGCAGCGAGGCAAGGAACAGCGCCCAATAACGATACGTGCCGAGGAAATCGGCCAGCGTCCATTCGACCTTGCTAGAAGGCTGAGAGGTGTTGTCCATCTCTGAATCGGCTCCATTCGAAATCATCGCTCTTCGGCTCAATGGCGAACCGGTGAAATACCGGCCATGACGCAAATAGAAGGGCAACGACGATTTTCGAGAGGTTTGGAGGCCATTTAATCGCGGACTCTTCATTCGTGCCCCAACGAGGTGAATGCCGACGGGGAGATGGGCCACGAACTTTCGGCAGCCGCAGTCAGGCTGTCTGTGCCGCGCGGAGGGCTCACATCGACGCCTTGTGCAAGCCCGCAAAAAGCGGTTAGCTGCCATCGTTGGGGACGCTCATTTCTGCATAGTTAGACAAGCACTGAGACGTGTCCACATTTCGAGGAAAATCTCGTGCACTGGTCTAAACCGCTTAGAGTGCATCTCGGCGTCCTGGTTGTCGCATCGCTGCTCTGCACGTCGATGCCGATCATCTGGCTGGCATTCAGGCAGGGAAGCGATGCTGCGGTGAACGCCGGCGTGCAGCAGATGCGCGGGATGAGTCTGCGGCTGATCGAGGGATACCGCAACACGCTGCAGGGCGGCATGGAGGCGGTGGCGCTGGCATCGACCCTGCCGCAGCTCGTTTCCCCGCCGCCTCAGGATATGAAGGCAAAACAGGAACTCTTTCTGGAAGTTCTGCGAAACGTCCCCGAGGCGACGAGCATCTACACCGGATATCCTGACGGTTCGTACCTGCAGGTCATCAACACCGTAAGGAGGGATATTCGCCAGACCCTTTCGGCACCGGACGGCGCGGCTTATGCGATCAGAACGATCTCAGAGAGACAAAGCGCGGACGCCACATCGACGCTTCGCTTTCTCGACAGCCAGGCAAGGTCGATAGGTGAGCGGAACATCGAATACGCATCCTTCGATCCGCGGCAACGCCCCTGGTATCAATCCGTCGTTCAGGATGGCGTTCCGGTTTCCGTCGGGCCTTATGTGACCGGGACGCTCAAGGTTCCGACGCTGACGATCGCGGCACCGATGAAGGACGACGGTCAGGTGGTTGTCGGCATCAACATCCACCTACAGACCATCAGCCGCCTGCTGGATGCGCAGGGGATTTCGCCGCATGCCCGCGCTTATATCATCGATGGAGGCGGCAATCTCGTCGCCCATTCCGACCCTGAGATTATGAGCAGGATCATCGCAACATGGTCGAGAACGTCAGGCGCCTTTGCCGCGACGGCAGACGGTTTCGACACGAGCCTTCAAACCGTGGCCAGGCTGCGACGGGATCCGGCCTTCGCAAGCGGCGGCCTGGCACGGCTCGATCTCGATGGCGAAAGCTATCTCGTGCAGATCGCCCCCGTCAGTGTGTCCGGCCTGTTCAAAGGCAGCACCGCCGCAATCGTCGTGCCGTTGGAGGACCTGGTGGCCGAGGCCAACCGGCTGCTCGTGCGCAATCTCCTGATCGCCAGCGCCCTGTTGATCGCGGGTGTCGGTGCATCGGTGGTGCTTTCCCGCATGGTCAGCCGCTCTCTCTATCGGCTCGCCGACGAGGCGCGCAGGATCGGCGATCTCGACGTCGGCGAGAAAGCCTTGTCGCATTCCTGGATAACGGAGATCAACACCTTGGCGGGTGCGCTTTCGGCAAGCCGCCATGCGATCGGTCAGTTTGCCCTTTATGTGCCGCGTGAAGTGGTGCGGCGGATCGTCAGCCCCGAAGGGCGAGCGGTCGTCAAGGCGAAGCGGCAGGATGTGACGGTGCTCTTCACCGATATCAGGGACTTCACGACCATATCCGAGCTTAATTCGCCCGAGGACGTGGTCGATACGTTGTCGGCCTATTTCGAGCGGCTGAACACCATCGCCGAGCAGAATGGCGGTACGGTCGTGCAATATCTCGGCGACTCCATTTTCGTCATGTGGAACGCTCCCGTCCCGGATATCCAGCACGTCGAACACGGCTGCCGATGCGCGCTTGCCATGAAAGCGGCGATCGACGACCTCAACGAAGAAAACAGAGGGAATGGCCGCCCGGAGCTCGTCACGCGATTTGGCTTGCACACCGGCCCGGCCGTCGTCGGCAGCTTCGGTGCGATTTCGCGGCAGCAGTACACGGCCATGGGCGATACGATCAACGTGGCATCACGGCTGGAAGGGCTGAACAAGGAGTTTGGGACGTCGATCCTGGTGAGTGCAGCCATCCACGATGCGGTAGGCGATCGGTTCGCGTTTCGGCCGCTGGGGCTGGTGCAGGTCAAGGGGCGCACTGAGGAGGTGGATCTGTGGGAGCTTGTTGGGGAGAGTGGTGGCTAGCGAAACTTCGGCACACATTCTACTTCATTAGGCTGACCAAAGCGGCCGCCCGTCACGAGCTTCATGTCCATTGGTGGGCAGGAATCATCGGCGACGATGACCTGTTGTCCTGGCCTGAGCGCGCCCTTAGTCGGTACCTTATACACGACAGGAGGGCCGCAACTGGCTAGCGCAGACAAAGACAATATAAACACGATCCTACGCTTCACTTCGTTCCCTCACATTGGCTGCACCGACTGCGATCTACACACATACAATTCATCAGATCATCGCCTGATGTTCCACCACCATCATTTCACGGGCAATGACTAGCCGGATCGCGCCCAACGCATTCACCCCGCCTCAAACCAGCTTCTTCGCCTCTGTCCGCGTATGCTCATGATACTTGTTCTCGCGCAGCGTTCCGAAAAGCTTCAGGCTCTCCAGATGCTCGCGCTGGGCGCGGTAGAACTCGTTGAGGAATAGCCGCTCCTGGCCTGATTTCACCGTGTCTGGATAGCGGATCCTTCGAGTGATGGTTTTGACGATCTGGACGATTTCTTGGTGGTTGGATGTCTTCGTTGAGTCGCGAAGCACGTCCTCCAGCGTCTGCAGCTCATATTTGCCGTAGACATCAAGATGTTCGGCCAAGAATTCGAAGGCCGGCTGCGAGGATGCGGCGGCGGGGGCAGACAAAACGAGGTCGGACAGCAGCACGGAGCGCGGATTGTCGACCACCAGCGTACCGGCGATGATGTCGCCGATCCTTTGCCGCCGTCGGTTGGCAAAGGGAACGACTACGACCACCAGAAACCAGAGGGTCGTCAGACCGTTTTCCCATGCCGATTGAGTGCCAACCGAGGCCAGAAGGCCCATCGGGGCGAAGATCTCGACCTCCTTCATCAGGTTGCGCGCGGTGACCTGGTGCGGGGTCAGCCGGCGTCCGTCCACGTTGATGACGCGGATGCCGGTTATTCTCTTTCCGAGCGTGCGTCCGTTCCAGATGAGCTCGGAGAGAATGTAATAGGGGGTCTGCACCAGAAAACCGAGCAACACCATCAGCATTCCCTGGGCGCTCGCAGGCAAAACGCCTGTGAAGACGATCGCAAAAGCACAGATGAATATGACGATCGTGGTGAAGAGGATGTCGAGGAATTGCGCCCCGAAACGCGTTCCGAGCGAGGCAATGGCGAAAGTGATCGGGACGCCCTCCGGCGGGATGAACTGTCCGGCGCGCTTGCCGTCCTTGACCGACTGGTTCATCGCGCGGCCTCGCGCGAAGCTTTGCTTTCCCGGCCGCCAAGCAGCAGCCAGCCGATCCAGAAGAGACCCATCCCCCAGCCGATGACGAGGCGCAAGGTCGGATCCTGTATCAGCTGGCGCAGAAATCCTTCGATGAAGGCTGCCACGACGAGCATGAGTGCGGCAAGGATCGCGAGTTTGACGGCATCATGGGCCTGGTGGCGCAACTCTTCCTTTCGCGTTCTCGCACCCGGAAGGAGAACGGCAAGTCCAAGTCTTGCACCGCCCGCACAGGCAATGGCGATTGCCGCAAGTTCGGTTACGCCGTGGATCGAGAGCCAGGCAAACACGTCGTAGCCGAGCCCCTTCCGCGCAAACATCGCGAAAAAAGCGCCAAGGATCAGGCCATTGTAAAAGGTCAGGACAAAGCTTGGCACCGAAACGAAAACGCCGAGCGTGAAGATCAGGACGACGATGCTCGTATTGTGGGAAAACAGGAACGCGGAAAATGCGGCCAGCCGGTCGCTGTCGTGCTGCCCTTCGTCGCCATAGATCGTCGATCTGAGATAATCGCCCGATGCATCGGGCGTGCGCTGATCGGCCATCTCGGGGGGCACGAAAGTGTAGAACCAGCTCGGGTCATTTTCGTAGAGCCTGTATCCGGCAAGCGCGCCGAGAATGAGCGCCAGGAAGCCGATGAACAGAGGCAGGGCCGAGCGACGCACCGCCTGCGGAATACCCTGCGTCAGCAGGCGCGTGATCAGCCCGCCGAGGCTTTCCTGCGGAGCATAGACGACGAGATAGGCCCGGGCGCAGAGGCTTTCCAGGTAAGCGATCAGGGCGCGATCGAGGGAAATGTCGCGCGCCACGCTTAGCGAGTTCATTGCCTGCCTGTAGCCGCTAGCGAGATTGCGGACCTCGTCATAGCCGAGCGCAGCTGCACCGCCTTGCTCGGCACGCTTCACAAGATCGTCCAGCTGACGCCAGTGCGCCTCGCGTTCCACCCGAAAACGCGCCGAGCGCAGCATATCGTTCTGGACAGCGCCGGCGTTGACCGTCGCGCCCTGATCGATCCTGCCGTCGATACCGATATCTATCATATCATCTCACGGGATTTGATTTCGATGTAGCGTGCAATGAGATCCGAGGTCAGTGCTTCCGGTGTGCTATCAAGACAAAGTACGCCGAGACGCACGAGCTTTTCCATGACGGCGCGCCGCTCGTGAAGGATCTGGCGCGCTGCGACGGAGCGGGCGACAGCGTCCAGGGTCGTCTCTTCGGGTTCCACAAACTTTGCCAGCATGGGATCGCGCAAGGCGACGTAGACGATGAAATGATGCCGGGCGAGCACCTGTATGTTCTCGATCATCAACTCCGCCGTGATGGTGTCGACAAAATCGGAGAATATCACGATTAGCGAGCGTCGCTTCAGACGTCCTGACAGATGCGTCAGTCCCAGCGTATGGTTGGTCTCCTGGGTTTCATAGCGCAACCCGGCGCACACCGTCTGCAATCGCGGAAAGGCCGATCTGCCGGGCAGGGCCGGCACGAACAGGCGCGGGCGGCTGTCGAAGCTGTAGAAGCCCACGAGATCGCCGGCGAGCCCTGCGCCCCAGCACATGGCGAGCGCCGCATTGATGGCGCGATCGAGCTTGGTGAATCCGGCGAGCTGCTCGGCCATCAGCCTTCCGGAATCGATGCACAAGATGACCTGATGGTTTCGTTCGGCCCTCATCTCGCGCACGACGAGACTACGCATTCGGGCGGAGCGTTTCCAGTCGATGCTGCGCGGATCCATGCCGCTTGCAAATTCCCGCAGCTGATGGAATTCCGATCCCTCGCCGCGCAGCCGCAGATCCTTCTGGCCGCCTTCGAGCGGCAGGATCTGGGTTTTTATCGCTCCTGAAAGGACCGGCGATATGTCGGGCAGAACGGCAATCTCTTTTCCCACAGGCATCCGCGCGATGACGTCGAGCAGCCTCAATCGCGACGGCCATTTCAGCCACAGTTCTTTGACCGCAAATTGTCCCCGTCGCGTCAGCTGAAGGTCCAGAGAGGCCTTGACCTCTGCTTCTCCAGCACCCGATGCAGGGTTGAGCCATCTGATTTCGGAGACGACGAGCTCGGGAGCGAGATCGAGCCGGATTTCGATTTTCCGAGGCAGCGCTTTCTTCTGCGGCCTGATGCCGACGATGAATTCGGCGGTGTGGCCGACAAAGCCTTGCGGCGGCAGATCGAAATCGATCGTCATCCTGCCCGACAGGTTTGACATAACAAGATCGGCGACCGTCATTACAGCGAGCACAAGCCACACGAGAAGCAAGACGTAGCCGACGTCGCGCCACCACACGCTGACGAAGACCGTCACCGCAGCAGAAATCAGAACGAGCGCGATCAGATATGACGATGGCCGCATTTATCGGGGTGCATCCACGCGGTTCTTGATGTTGCGGAGCACCTCGTCCGGCGTGCGGCCATCGATTTCGGCCGAAGGCGAAAGAATGATGCGATGGCGCAGGGCGGGCACCAGCAAAACCTGGACATCGTCAGGCAAGCCGTAATCCCGGCCCTCAAACGCCGCACGCACACGCACTGCCGAGGCAAGAGCGTCGGCCGCGCGCGTGGATGCCCCATAGAGAATGTCAGGATCGGAGCGCGTGGCGCGCACGAGGTCGACAATGTATGTCAGTATCGTTTCGTCCAGGTGGATTGCGTCGATCAAGGCGCGTCCCGCGGCGAGCGCGGCGCCGGTGACGAGCGGACGGATGCCGGCATTGCGTGCATCCGATTTCAGCGCCTGGCTGGCGTGTCTGGAGAGAATGGCGATTTCCGTATCCCGGTCAGGAAAATCGACGACGAGCTTGAACAGAAAGCGATCGAGCTGTGCTTCCGGCAGAGGATAGGTGCCCTGCTGCTCGATCGGGTTCTGCGTGGCGAGCACGAAGAAATTCGACCCGAGGGAATAATCGGTCCCGTCAAGCGTGACCATCCGCTCGTTCATGGCCTGAAGCAGGGCGGACTGCGTCTTCGGCGGCGCTCGGTTGATCTCGTCGGCAAGAAGAATGTCGGTAAAGACCGGGCCCTTGGTCAGGTGGAACTGGTTTGTCTGAAAATTGAAAAGATTGACACCCAAAACATCGCCCGGCATCAGGTCGGGCGTGAACTGGATGCGACGATAGTCCAGCGCCATGGCAGCGGAAACGGAACGAGCGAGCAAGGTTTTTGCCGTGCCGGGAGGACCTTCCACAAGGCAGTGCCCGCCGGCAAAGATCGAGATCAGGACGAGGTCGATGATAGCATCCTGCCCCTGTACCGCTTTGCCGATCTCGCCACGAACCGTGGCAATAAGATTGCGAAATTCACCTAGATCCAAGGTCTATGCTCCCCAGCGACTTTCTGAATATTTCGAGATTGCGGTGCAAATCTGCCCGCGTCATTACATGTCCACGATCGATCAGCGCCTGCGCTGACGAATGCAATGCCTTCGCCGTCGCCTGATCGCGGCGCGCCAGGCGCTGAAACAGCCGCTCTATGCCAGCCTCGTTTCCGGCTCCAGGCCCGAAGAACTGTTGCGCCTTGTCCGCAAGCAGATGGAGCACGAACTGTCCCGTCATCCGGCCATCATTGCCCGACAGGCGCAGCAGGCGCGCCGTGGCTTCGATCGCGGCGGTCTTCGACATTTCGATGTTTGCGGATGCCTCGGGCAAAGGCGGGCCGAAGCGATAGGCGCCGCGCCAGAAGCAGATCGCCGCGACAAGGATGAGCGTTCCCCAGATGACCGACAAGGGATAGGCGAAGAACCGCTTCAGGTCGGAACCGGAGCGCTCATAGGAACGGCCCTCGTCAACCGGTTTCTTGCTATCCAGAGGCTGGCCTGATGTATCCAGATAGACTGGCCGGGTTTCGCTTGCCTTGCGCAATAGCGTGACGAGCGATACGGCAAAAGAGGCGTTATCGGCGAGAGCCAGTCCATGATTGTTCATCAGGTCTGGGTCCGACAGCAGATAAACGTTGGGGTCGGCCGCGCAACGCAGGAGCAGCGCGCCCAACGGCGTACCTGCGAGCTCCTCGCAGCCGCGCGGCAGGCTTGACCGTTCGAAGGTTTGTGCCTGATAGAGGGCGATCTTGATTGGTTGGCCCGATTTCAGCTGTGGCTGCGCCTCTTCAAAGCCCGTCTTGCTGCGGGCGAAGCCAAAATCTGAATAACCGATCTTGTCGAGTTCTCCGCCGATATCTACGAGATCGATTAGTCCCGATTTGCCGGCAACACCCTCCGTTGACACACTGCCGCGCCATTTCGGCAAAATGATCAGCGTCGGCAGCGCATAGCGGTTTGACTCCCGGACCGGGCTTTCCGGGCCTGCGTCACCCGCTTCCTCGTTTGCCCGAGGTCCGACAGCCGCGCCTTGGCGTATCGACAAGGGAATGATGCGCAGCGAGATTTCCGAACGCGCCCGGGCGATATGAGAATCGGATCGGACGACAGGTATTCCCTTGGTTTGCAGCCACAACTCCAACCCCTTGTTGCCGAGGGGCGATCGATCGTAATCGCTGCCGCGCGACAGCGCAAAAATTGCCAACGCCGCCAGCGCAAGCAGCAGCCCCAGAAACAGAAGCAGCGCCGAATTACGCATTGGCCAATCTGCCTATCGACAACACGCTGCGTGCCGCTCCCAGAATGACGCCGAAATGGCTCTCCGTCAGCGGGCGGCCGCCGTAGTGAACAAGTTCCACCGCCGTGAGCAGATTTTCGAGGCGATCGCGGTCGGGCATATTTTCCGGCAGGCGGGCGAAAACGGCCCGTTCCGTATCCGAGCGGAAAAGACGCGTTCCCGTGATGTCAGCCGCATGAAGCAGGCAATGCCTGAGCAGCAGGACAAGCGCCTGCCTTCGATCCGCCATGGCCGCAATGCGCTGCAGGAAATCACCAGGCCTTTCCTCGGCCTCCGATGCTGACGTGCGCCAGCTTTGCGGCGCCTCTCCCTGCCGCTTGATGTCGCGCGGAACAGACGAAAGCAGGACACCGCCGTTTCCGAAGCAGATCCACAAGCCGATGACTGCGACGAGACCGACAAGCACGACCGCAACCGCTAGAGGACCACCGACAACCGGCTCCCGCGGGATCATCAACGGCGGCCTGCTTTGCGGTGACGAAGATGTGGTATTCGATGCCGGCTCGGTGTTTACAGAGGCATCGCCATAGACGAGCGTGCACCGAAGGCCATTCTGCGGGCACTGCGCGGCATATTCTGCTCCCGCGGCGCTCCTTTGATGATCGCCACCCTCAACCTGCTGACCGGTACTATCCTGCGCCCGCGCAGGCGAAAACTGAGCCGAGGCGGCGAGCAACAGAGCCACCAACAGACCGAGGTTGCGGATGGTCATGCTCTAGGCAAAGACCTCTGCTCTCGCTTCGGGACGCAGCGGATCCTGCCCGAACTTGTTCGGACCTTCGGTGCCCGGAAGTACGCTGATCACGAAAATCACAAGAACCGAAATGAAGATAACAAACGGAATGAAGCACGCGACGATGAGTCCGAGATACCACCAACCGGAAATGTTGCGATCATGAAAGCGGCGAACCTGAAGGGCTATCTGCGGCAGGATCAATGCGAGTGAAATCAATCCCCCGATTACCGAGAAAGGGTTGGACAATGACGAAGCACTATTCGGCGTAAGCAAGAAGCTCACAAACCAGAGTGCGACCCCCAGTCCCCAATTGAACAACTGAAACCACCAATATTCCGAGCGAGATGCCCTGCCGGAGAAGGTGGCGTATTTCCGCGTTAGAACTGTCCGTACAGCTTCAGTAAACCCCATTTCCATGCCCCCATTTATGCTTGCTGTAAACACGGCGACGACTCACAATCGTCTTGCCACGACAGTCGTCTCGGATGAAAAACAGCTACAATTCAAGCGCAGAAATTGCAATAAGCGGTTATCGAAGCTCAGAATTTAAAAGCAGTGCTTGTGCGTCGAGACTTTTCGCCATTACGCCCCCGGCATCCAGTCGAGATTATAGTGCGCCCGCAAGGGCTAAAAACGACCGACGTGGAAGTTGCCTGCAATACTGATCATTTCCTCCGATAGAGGAAATAACGCCCTTCCTTGATCCCTTCAGGCAGCGGCAGCGCCACCAGCTCGGCATGCTCCAGCGGCAGGCCGCAGACGGCGATGCCGTTGTGGGCAAGCACGCCGGCCATCAGTTGGGGTAGCCAGGTCAGCGTCACCGCATCAATCTCGTCGTGGCCGGTGCCGATATCGGCATGGGCGAGTGCTGCGCCGATGCCGACGAAGGCCTGGCCGGATTCGCGGATATTGCCGGTCACCATGTCTTGCGCCTCCGGCGTCGAGGCCGAATAGGAGCGGACCTCCCAGTCGAAGGCGACGATGCGCCGGCCGGGAAAATTTTCGCGCAGATGATCATAAGTGCGGCCATTGCCGAGGCCGAATTCCAGCACCGGGCCCTCGATTTCTTCAACCAGATCGGTGATCGAGTTCAGAATGTCGCGTTGGGCCGTCAACCGGCGAATGAAGCTGTCGAGGCGGCTCATCTAATCCGTATCCGTCATGAAAATCGTGAGGCGTGCTAACACATGAAACCTTGCCAAGTCGATTGCCGTAAATGGGAATTGGCGTTGCAGTAGCAACATGGGTCTGTGCTAAGCTGGGTGACATGGAAACCGTGACCAACGAAGACTTCTTTGCCGACGTGCCGCTCTTCAGCGAATTCGAAGGCGTGACCGATGCCGCCAACTACCGGCCGCTGCCGGACGGATGGGTGTTGGCGCTCGCCGATATCGTCGGCTCGACGCAGGCAATCGCCGGCGGCCGCTACAAGGACGTCAACATGGCGGGCGCCAGCGTCATATCAGCGGTCTTGAATGCCGTCGGCAAGGGCGACTATCCCTTCGTCTTTGGCGGCGACGGCGCGCTGATCGCGCTTCCGGGTTCGCTGGAGAAGGCGGCGCGTGATGCGCTTGCCGCCGTTCAAGTCTGGGTCGAGGAAGATCTGAAGCTGATGCTACGTATCGCCATCGTTCCGGTCGCCGATACGCGCGCTGAGGGCCTCGACGTCCGGGTCGCACGCTACTCCGCAAGCCCCTACGTCACCTATGCGATGTTCTGGGGCGGCGGCACAAGCTGGGCAGAAAGACAGATGAAACTCGGCCGCTACGGCGTTGCGCACGCGCCTAAGGGAACGCGCCCTGATCTCACGGGCCTCTCCTGCCGCTGGAGCCCGATCGGCGCGCGCAACGGCGAGATCGTCTCGATCATCGCGGTACCAGGCGAAGGCAGGCCGGGGGAGGAATTCCGCGATCTCGTCAACGGCATCGTCGCCATCACCACCGAGCAGAACCGCGACAGCCATCCCGTGCCGGCTGATGGCCCGGACCTTGCCTTCTCGCTGCATGGCATCAACCGGGAAGCCAAGGCCACCGCACCAGCAGGGCGGCGATTGCGGCAGAAGTTCATCATCTTCCTGCAGCTCGGCATTACGGTCCTGTTCCACAAGCTCGGCATTCCGCTCGGCAAGTTCGACGCCCGCCGCTACAAGCGCGACGTCGCCGGCAATTCCGATTTCCGCAAGTTCGACGACGGGCTGAAGATGACGGTCGATGTCGACGCCGACCACCTGAGACGGATCGAAACGCTGCTGGAAGAGGCGCGGACCAAGGGTATTGCCCGCTACGGGCTGCACCGGCAGGCCTCGGCGCTGATGACCTGCTTCGTGCCGACGCCGATTTCGCGCGATCACATGCATTTCATCGACGGTGCGGCCGGCGGTTACGCGGTGGCCGCAAGCCGGATGACCGGCAAGTCCCTTTCGGCTGTTTCCATTACGCCTTGATGACATGATCGGCCGAAAGGCCGAGCCGGTTGAAAATGTTGCGGGTGTCGACGATCAGCGAGGCGCTTTTTACGAGCGCCGCATAATCCACACTGTCGTGGTCGGTTGCGACCAGCACCGCATCGTAGCCGGCGACGGTCTCCGGCGTCGGCGTCACCGATCTGCGGCCCTTCAACGCCTGGTATTCGCGTGTCGGCGGGATCTCCGCGACGAAGGGATCGTGGTAATCCGCCCGGCCGCCTCGTTCCTCGATGATCTCGATCAGCCGCAGCGACGGGCTCTCTCTTATATCGGCGACATTCTTCTTGTAGGCGAGCCCAAGCACGAGCACCCTGCTGCGGCTCAGAGCCTTGCCGGCGCGCATGTCGAGCGCTTCGGCAAGTTTGCCGACGACATAACGCGGCATTGCCGAATTGATCTCACCCGCGAGCTCGATGAAGCGGGTGGGCAGCTCGTATTCGCGCGATTTCCAGGTAAGATAGAAAGGATCGATCGGGATGCAGTGACCGCCGAGGCCGGGGCCGGGATAGAAGGGCATGTAGCCGAAGGGCTTGGTCTTGGCTGCATCGATCACTTCCCAGACATCGATGCCCATCGCGGCATAGACGGTCTTCAGCTCGTTGACGAGGGCGATATTGACCGAGCGGAAGATGTTTTCGGTAAGCTTCACCGCCTCGGCCGTCGCATTCGAGGAAACCGGAACGACCGATGACACCGCCGCACCATAGAAGGCCTTCATCAGCGACAGCGCCTCGGCGCCGTCGCCGGCAACGACCTTCGGGATGGTGGCGGTGTGGTAGTGCTGGTTGCCGGGATCCTCACGCTCCGGCGAGAAGCCGACGAAGAAATCCGAGCCTGACTTCAGCCCGGTCCCTTCGAGAATGACCTTGACCACGTCGTCGGTCGTGCCGGGATAGGTGGTCGATTCCAGCACGACGAGCTGGCCGGGGCGCAGATGCGCGGCGATTGAGCGCGATGTCGCCTCGACGAAGGAAAGGTCGGGATCGCGGTGCTTGGTGAGCGGCGTCGGCACGCAGATGATAATGACGTCGCAATCGGCAAGGCCGGCGAAATCGGTCGTCGCCTTGAAGCGGCCGGCATCGATCTCCGCGGCAAGCGCTTCGTCGCTCACCGCGTCGATATAGGAGCGGCGCGCGTCGAGCGCCACCATCTTGCCGGGATCGATATCGAAGCCGGTGACCGCAAAGCCGCTGCGCGCCACCGCCATCGCCAGCGGCAGGCCAACATAGCCGAGCCCGATGATGCCGGCGCGCGCCGTGCGGGTTTCGATCTTCCTAGAGAGCGTATCGAAGGAGGGGCTGGCCAAGACGGGATCTTTCAAAAGATGGAAATTTCAGGAAGCTGATCTAGTGCATGATCGCGACAAATTAAACCCGGGCTCGGTCCTCTGCGCGCGGAAGAGCCGAAGGCGTCGCGAACAGCAGTCTTATGATGTTTAGCCGGGTGTGGCGGAAATGACTCGGTGACGGCCTTCGCTGCAACTTCGGGCCACAAAAAAATGCCGATCCCATTGTTTCGCAATTGCAGCATCCCTATTTTGACTTTTGATAATAAACCACCATGGAAGGACTGCCCGTCCGATCTCCGACCGGAGAGCTGAGGGGTGCCCCTGCCGGGCTTTCGGCAGATCGTTGACACAATAATACCGCTCGTACATCCTGATTTCCTTGTGTCCTGCGCATGAAAATGTGCCGGCGGAAGGATTTTTGGTTCTTGGGGATGGCGTGCTTTATGAGGATCATACCGAGAATGAGCACGATCGAATCCAGCGTGTCCTCTATCCTTTTGGACCGGGTCGCCGAATGGCTGACGAACTCTTCGCTGGCAGGTGACGATCTTGAAAACATCGTGCGCGGTTTCTGTGAAAGAATTGCCGCAGCAGGCCTGCCGATCGCGCGCGTGCATCTTAGTTTTTCGATGCTGCATCCGCTCTATGATGCGCTGAGCTTCACCTGGCGGCGCGCCAGCGGCGTCACCATCGAAGGCTTTCGCATGCCCGCTGGACAGAAGCCGGACCGCTTCTTGCAGAGCCCTTATTATTATCTGCTCGACAACAACCTCCAGCACATCCGCCGCCGGCTGATGCAGGAGGGCCCGAATGAATTCCCGATCTTCGAGGACCTGCGCAAGGACAGTATCACCGATTATCTCGCCTTCGTGCAGCCCTTCGGCGACGGCTCCGTGCAGGGCATGATGGGCTCCTGGTCGACGGACCATCACAACGGCTTTTCCGACGACATGATCGATGCGTTGCTCAGGATGCAGGACCATCTGGCGGTCGCCGCCAAGATGGCGGTGCTCGGCAAGCTCGCCAACAACATGCTGACCACCTATCTCGGCGGCGATGCCGGCAAGCGGGTCTTGAACGGCCAGATCCGCCGTGGCGACGGCGAAACGATCCGCGCAGCGCTCGTCATGGGCGACATGCGCGAATCCACCATGTATGCCGAAAAGGAAGGCCGGCAGGCCTATATCGACACGCTGAACGAGTTCTTCGACGCGATCGCCGCGCCTTTCAACCGCAATGGCGGCGAGATCCTGAGCTTCCTCGGCGACGGCTTCCTCGCGGTCTATCCCTGCGGGCGCCACAAGGACCCGTCGAAAATCGCCTGCGAAGCCGCTCTTTCGGCGGTCCATCAGGCGCAGGCGCGGGTTGCTGAGCTCAACAACGACCGCGAGCAGAAGCGCCTCAGCAAGATCGGCTACGGCATCGGCCTGCATGTCGGCAACGTCATGTTCGGCAATGTCGGCCTCAAGGACCGCCTGACCTTCTCCGCCTTCGGATCGGCGGTCAACGAGGTGCAGCGACTGCAGATCCTCACCAAGAAATACGGTCGCGAGGTCGTCGCCAGCCAGGCCTTCGCCGGTTATTGCGGCGGCGAATGGACGAGGCTCGGCGAGGAGAAGCTGCGCGGCATCCGCCAGAAGGTGACGGTGCTGCAGCCGCGCGCGCCAACGCCTGAGATCCATGTCGACGAAAGCTTCCGCGACGCCGCGCAGAACGGGATCTCCGAGGCCGAGCAGGTCATTCTCCTGCATCGCGACGCCAAGAAACAGGTCAAGCAGACAAGTATGGAGAAATTCATCCAGTAAAACCCGAAGTCCGCCATCAATCTGCGTGTTTCGCCCGGGGAATTTCGGGCGGGACGCGGGGATTTCCCCTGCGATTGTCATCAACTGGACACCCCGTTTGCGGTACGATAGTGTGCCTTAACGGGAACATAGAAGACTGGGGAATTTCATTGGTATGGCGTCTGCGGCAGATCTGTTGCGTATTGAAAATCTCGACGTCTCCTTCTCGGTTTTCGGCGACCGGCTGCGCGTCGTAAAGGAAGCCAATCTCCGCATTCTTCCAGGCAAGGTCACCGCTCTCGTCGGTGAATCCGGCTCCGGCAAATCGGTGATCAGCCAGGCGGTCATGGGCATCCTGCCCAATCCGGCCAAGGCCTCCGGCCGTATCCTCTTCACCGATCCGCTCGACGGCAGCGCGACCGATATCCTGTCGCTGCCCCGCGACAGCGAGGAGATGCGCGATCTGCGCGGCCGGCGCATGGCGACGATCTTCCAGGAGCCGATGACCTCGCTCTCCCCGCTGCATACGATCGGCAACCAGATCAGCGAAGTGCTGCTGATCCATACCGACGCCGACAAGCAGCAGGCACGTGATAAAACCGAGGAGATGCTCGGTCTGGTCGGCTTTTCCAATCCGCGCCGCACCTACGACATGTACCCGTTCGAACTGTCAGGCGGCATGCGCCAGCGTGCGATGATCGCCATGGCGCTGATCTGCAAGCCGGCGCTTTTGATCGCCGACGAGCCGACGACGGCGCTCGACGTGACGATCCAGGCGCAGATCCTGGAATTGCTCCGTGACCTGCAGGCCAAGCTCGGCATGGCGATGCTGCTCATCACCCACGATCTCGGCATCGTCGCCAACATGGCCGACGAGGTTGTCGTTATCTATCACGGCGAGATCATGGAGGCGGGTCCGGTCGAGGCGATCTTCCGCAATCCGCAGCATCCCTATCTCAAGGGCCTCATGGCCGCCGTCCCGCATTTCGACATGAAGCCCGGCGAACGGCTGAAGGCCTTGCGCGACGTACCGGTCAATCTCGAAGCCCTCGTCGGCAAGAAGAAACCGGTACAGGCGGAAGCGCCGGGCGTGCTGCTTTCCGTCACCAACCTCTCGAAGACCTACAAGACGCGAAGGCGCGGCTTCTTCGGAAAGCAGGAAGCCGGCGTTGTGCGCGCCGTCGACGACGTCAGCTTCGACATTCGCCGCGGCGAGTGTCTCGGCCTCGTCGGGGAGTCCGGCTGCGGCAAGACCACGGTCAGCAAGATCCTGATGCGCGCCATCACGCCGGATAGCGGCGCGGTGGTGTTCAACGACGGCAAGGATGTGATCGACGTGCTCTCCGTGCGCGGCGACGCGCTGCAGGACATGCGGACGAAGATCCAGATGGTGTTCCAGGATCCCGTCTCCTCGCTTTCGCCGCGCATGACGGTGCGCAACATCCTGAGCGAGCCTCTGGAGATTCACGACCGCGGCGACAGCGCCGAGCGCAAGCGCAAGGTCGAGGGGCTGATGGGCGCCATCGGGCTCGACAAGCGATACCTCAGCCGCTACCCGCACAGCTTCTCCGGCGGCCAGCGCCAGCGCATCGGCATTGCCCGCGCACTCGCCCTCGGCCCGAAGCTCGTCATCCTCGACGAGCCGGTCTCGGCCCTCGACGTCTCCGTCCAGGCGCAGATTCTCAACCTGTTGAAAGACTTGCAGAAGGAGCTGGGGCTCACCTATCTCTTCATCTCGCACAATCTCGCCGTCGTCGATTACGTGGCCGATCGTATCGCGGTGATGTGCAAGGGCCGCATCGTCGAGATCGCACCGCGCGAGATTATCCTGCGCGATCCCGTGCACCCCTATACGAAATCGTTGCTCGCCGCCGTGCCCTTCCCCGATCTCGATCGGCCGCTCGACTTCAAGGCGCTCAGGGAAAACGGCGCCGCCGACAAGCAGAACTGGGGCGCGACCTTCACCGCTGAGCATGACGACGCCTCCGAGCTTGCCTATGCCGACCTCGGCGACGGCCATCTGGTGCGCGCCCGCAAGGGCGCCGATGCCAAGGAGTTACGTGGATGGTGACGCGTCGCATCTTCCTCGGCGGCCTCGTCGGCGCGGCAATCGCGCCCGCGGCGCTGCGGGCCGACCCACTCGGCGAACCGGAATTCCTCAAGGAGCGGCTCGCCGCCGGCAGCCTGCCGCCGATGGCCGAGCGCATTCCCGCCCGCCCGCGCATCGTCAACCTGAAAGAGATGGGGCTCGAACCCGGCGCCTATGGCGGGACGGTGCGTACCATCATCGGCGGCCAGCGCGACATCCGCTTCATGACGATCTACGGCTATTCCCGCCTGGTCGGCTATAACAAGCACCTGCAGTTCCAGCCGGATATCCTGGCCGGTTTCCAGTCCGAGGACGACACGGTCTTCACCTTCACGCTGCGCGAGGGCCATAAATGGTCCGACGGTGAGCCGTTTACGGCCGACGATTTCCGCTATTGGTGGGAAGACGTCATTCTGAACGACAAGCTCACACCTGGCGGCGGCGCGCTGGAGCTCCGCCCGCACGGCAACCTGCCGCGTTTCGAGATGCTCGATCCGTTGACAGTGCGCTACACCTGGGAAAAACCCAACCCGATGTTTCTGCCGACCTTGGCAGGTCCTATACCGCTCATCATCTTCGGGCCGGCGCATTACCTCAAGCAGTTCCACAAGAAGTTCCAGCCGGACCAGGCGAAAATGGAACAGATGATGCAGGCCAACCGCGTCAAGAAGTGGCAGGACCTGCATATCAAGATGGCGCGGTCCTACCGCCCGGAAAACCCGAACCTGCCGACGCTCGATCCCTGGCGCAATACGACGGCGCTGCCGGCCGAGCAATTCGTCTTCGATCGAAACCCGTTCTTCCACCGCGTCGACGAGACCGGCAGGCAGCTTCCCTATCTCGATCGCTTCATCCTGAATGTCTCCTCCTCGTCGATCATTGCCGCCAAGGCAGGCGCCGGCGAAGCCGACCTGCAGGCGACCGGCATCGATTTCAACGACTACACCTTCCTGAAGGAGGCCGAGAAGCGCTTCCCCGTGAAGGTCGATCTCTGGAAGGTCGCGCGCGGCTCGCGCATCACGCTGCTGCCGAACCTCAACTGCGCCGACGAGCTGTGGCGCGGCCTCTTCCGCGATGTGCGCCTGCGCCGGGCGCTCTCCTTGGCGATCGACCGGCACGAGGTCAACATGGTCGCCTTCTACGGCCTCGGCACGCCAAGTGCTGATACCGTCCTGCCCGACAGCCCGCTGTTCAAGCAGGAATATGCCGACGCCTATGTGAAATTCGATCCCGACGAGGCCAACCGCCTTCTCGACGAGCTTGGGCTGGCCAAACGCGGTGATGACGGCATCCGGCTGCTGCCGGACGGACGACGCGCCGAGATCACCGTCGAGACCGCCGGCGAGAGCAACCTCGATACCGACGTGCTGGAGCTGGTGCACGATCACTGGGCCAATATCGGCCTCGCGCTCTATACCCGCACCTCGCAGCGCGACGTCTTCCGCAACCGTGCCATGAGCGGCACGATCATGATGTCGATCTGGTACGGCCTCGACAACGGCGTACCGACGGCCGACATGTCGCCCTCCGGTCTTGCGCCGACGCTCGACGATCAGCTGCAATGGCCACTCTGGGGCATGCACTATCTCTCGGCCGGCCAGGAAGGCACCGCGCCCGACCTGCCGGAGGCGGCCGAACTGGTCGATCTGCTCGGCCAATGGGGCTCGACCGCGAAATTCGAGGAGCGCGAGGTGATCTGGCACAAGATGCTGTCGCTCTATACGCAACAGGTCTTCTCGATCGGCCTCATCAACAGCACGCTGCAGCCGATCCTTCGAGCCGCCAAGCTGCAGAACCTGCCCGAGCGCGCGCTCTACGGCTTCGATCCCACCTCCTATCTCGGCGTCTACATGCCGGATACATTCTGGTACAAGGAGGCCTGAGGCGTGCTCAGATACATTCTCTGGCGCATCGCCGCCATGGTCCCGACGCTCTTCGTCATATCGGCGCTGGTGTTCACCATCATCGAGCTGCCGCCGGGCGATTTCTTCGAGAGCCAGATCGCCGAGTTGCGCGCCTCGGGCGAGACCGCCAATCTCCAGGAAATCGAGGAGATGCGCCAGCAATACGGCTTCGACAAGCCGGAGATCGTGCGCTATTTCTACTGGGTCGGCGGCATGCTGCACGGCGATTTCGGCTATTCCTTCGAATATCAGCTGCCGGTCTCCGACGTGGTCGGCGACCGCCTGTGGCTGACGATCCTCGTCTCCTTCACCACGATCCTGCTGACCTGGCTGATCGCCTTTCCGATCGGCATCTATTCGGCCACCCATCAATATAGCTGGGGCGACTACGGGCTGACCTTCTTCGGCCTGCTCGGCATCGCTATCCCGAACTTCATGCTGGCGCTGATCCTGATGTATTTCGCCAATGTCTGGTTCGGACTGTCGATCGGCCACCTGATGGACCAGCAATATCTCAACGCGCCGATGAGCTGGGCAAAGGCGAAGTCGATCCTCGCTCATCTCTGGATCCCGGTCATCATCGTCGGTACGGCAGGGACGGCCGGCATGATCCGGCGGCTGCGCGCCAACCTGCTCGACGAGATGCAGAAGCAGTATGTCGTCACCGCCCGCGCGAAGGGCCTGCCGCCGCTCAAGGCGCTGATCAAATATCCGCTGCGCATGGCGCTCAACTTCTTCATCGCCGATATCGGTTCGATCCTGCCGTCGATTATCTCGGGCGCCGAGATCGTCGCGATCGTGCTGTCGCTGGAGACGACAGGACCGATGCTCATCAAGGCTCTGCAGAGCCAGGACATGTACCTCGCCGGCTCCTTCCTGATGTTCCTGGCCTTCCTCAACGTCATCGGCGTGTTGATCTCGGATATCGCGCTCGGCTTCCTCGATCCCCGCATCCGTCTGCAAGGCAGGAGCACCAAATAATGTCGCCCCTTCCCGCACCCGGCGCGCCGCTTCCCCATTACGTCTCGACCGCGCCTTTCGATCCGCACGCCACCGAAACCATGACGGCGGCGCAATCGCGCATCCATCTCGCCTCGCAGAAGCAGCTGATGTGGTGGAAGTTCAAGCAGCACAAGCTGGCCTTGATCTCCGGCATCTTCCTCGCCGTCACCTACCTGATGATCCTGATCGTCGAGTTCCTGGCGCCTTACGGGCTGCACACGCGCAACGTCGATTTCATCCATGCGCCGCCGCAGAGCATCCACTTCTTCGACAAGGGCAGCTTCGTCGGACCCTTCGTCTACGGCCGCAGCATGACGCTCGACATCGACACGCTGCACCGCGTCTACACCGACAAGCCGAACGACGTGCAACCGATCCGTTTCTTCTGCCGCGGCGATTCCTACAAGTTCTGGGGCTTTGCCGCGTCGGACTATCATCTCGTCTGCCCGGCGATCGGCGGCCAGATGTTCCTGCTCGGCACCGACAGGCTCGGCCGCGACGTTCTCTCGCGCATCCTCTACGGCGCGCGGATTTCGCTCACGATCGGCCTGATCGGCATTTCGATCAGCTTCGTGCTCGGCATCGTCATCGGCGGTCTTGCCGGTTATTGGGGCGGCTTTTTCGATCTCATCGTCCAGCGCCTGATCGAGGTGCTGCAATCGCTGCCGAGCCTGCCGCTATGGATGGCGCTGGCGGCCATCATGCCGGTGACGTGGAGCCCGATCGTCATCTATTTCGGCATAACGGTGATCCTCGGCATTATCGACTGGACCGGGCTTGCGCGCGCCGTGCGCTCCAAGCTGCTCGCGCTGCGCGAGGAGGATTACGTGCAGGCCGCACAGCTGATGGGCGCCAGCACGCCGCGCGTCATCGGCCGGCATCTGGTGCCTGGTTTCATGTCGCATCTCATTGCCTCGGCGACGATTTCGATCCCCGGTATGATCCTCGGCGAAACCGCGCTCTCCTTCCTGGGCCTAGGTCTTCGTCCGCCGATCACCAGCTGGGGCATATTGCTGACCGAGGCCAAAAGCGTCAGCGTCATCGCATTCTATCCCTGGCTGCTCTATCCGATCATTCCTGTTGTTCTTGTCATTTTGGCGTTCAACTTTCTGGGAGACGGCTTGCGTGACGCGGCAGATCCCTACAAATAGCAGCAAGCACGGTGGAGCTTCCCGGCACCGCCGCCTCGTGGCATCCGGACGGTGGGGGTGCTAAGTATGTCGTTCACCCCAGAGGGAATGCCCATGTCCAGACGTCTCGAAGATGCGCGCATCCTCATGTACAGCCACGACACCTTCGGTCTCGGCCACCTGCGCCGCTGTCGCGCCATCGCCCATGCGCTGGTCGAGGATTATCGCGGCCTCAACATCCTGATCATTTCGGGTGCGACGATCGCCGGCGCCTTCGACTACCGCGCCCGCGTCGACTTCGTGAAGATCCCGAGCGTCATCAAGCTTCGCAACGGCGAATATACGTCGCTCGCCAGCCACATCGACCTGCACGAGACGCTGAAGATGCGCGAATCGAGCATTCGCCACACGGCCGAGACCTTCCAGCCCGATATTTTCATCGTCGACAAGGAGCCGATGGGACTGAAGGGCGAGGTCGAGGATACGCTCGCCTATCTCAAGGCCCGCGGCACTGTCCTGGTGCTCGGCCTGCGCGAGATCATGGACGCGCCGCATCTGCTCGAGGCCGAGTGGAAAAAGAACGGCATCATGCAGAAGATCGACCAATATTACGACAGCGTCTGGGTCTATGGGCCGCCTGACTTTTACGACCCGCTTGTCGGTCTCGACGTGCCAGCGAGCCTGCGCCGGAAGATGGATTTCGTCGGTTTCCTGCAGCGCAGCGTCTCCAAGGGCAAGACTTCGATCAACGCCCGCAAGGACAATTACCTGCTGGTCACGACAGGCGGCGGCGGCGACGGCTCCGATCTCGTCCACGACGTGATGAACGCCTACGAGGCCGATCCGACGCTGACGCAGAAGGCGCTCGTGGTGCTCGGGCCTTATATGCCGGCCGCCGAGCGCGCCAAGCTGGTGCAGAAAGGGGAAGCCATCTCCTATATCGAGGTGATCGAGTTCGACAACCACATGGAAGAGCTGATCGATGGTGCCACCGGCGTCGTCGCCATGGGCGGCTACAACACCTATTGCGAGATCCTCTCCTTCGACAAGCCGGCCCTCATCGTGCCGCGCGTCAAGCCGCGCGAGGAACAGCTGCTGCGCGCCCAGCGCGCGAGCGAACTCGGCCTCGTCGACATGCTGCTGCCGGAACAATCGGTCGATCCGACGATCATGGCCGAGGCTCTGAAGCGCCTACCCTCCCGGCTGCCGCCGTCGAAGAGCGGCAGCAATATGCATCTCGAAGGGCTGGACCATATCTCGCAGACCGTCGGCCGATGGATCGACGGCCGCGGCAGCCATCTTTCCCTCGTCGGCGCAGAATAGGGCAAGGCCTTGCCGCCACGCCGCAAGATCCTCGTCGTGCTGAAAGGCTACCCCCGCCTTTCGGAAACCTTCATCGCCCAGGAGCTGCTCGGCCTCGAAAAGGCCGGCTTCGACCTGACTCTGATTTCGATGCGCCGGCCGACCGACAAGAAGCGCCATCCCGTGCATGACGAGATCAGGGCGCGCGTCGTCTACCTCCCGGAATATCTGCACGAGGAGCCGATCCGCGTGCTGAAAGGCCTGTTCGCCGGCTTTTCGAAACCCGGCTTCAAGGCGCTGATGAAGCGTTTTCTCACCGACCTCAAGCGCGACATCTCCCGCAACCGCTTCCGCCGCCTTGGCCAGGCGCTGGTGCTCGCGCGCGAATGGCCTGATGGAGGTGAATGGCTGCATGCCCATTTCATCCACACACCGGCCTCGGTGACGGAATATGCGAGCATCCTGACCGGAACGCCCTGGACCTGTTCGGCCCACGCCAAGGATATCTGGACGTCGCCCGACTGGGAGCTGCACGAAAAGCTCGGCAGTGCCCGCTGGACCGTGACCTGCACCAGGACCGGCTACGAGCATATGCGGACGCTGACACCACGCAAGGAGGCCGTGCACCTGAGTTATCACGGCCTCGATCTTGCCCGTTTCGGCCATTTTGCCGGAGAGCGCTCGGACCGGACCGGTGGCAATCCCGACGATCCCGCCTTCATCCTCAGTGTCGGCCGCGCAGTCGAGAAAAAAGGCTATGACGTGCTGCTGCGTGCGCTGGCACTTCTGCCCGCGGAACTCCACTGGCGCATGGACCATATCGGCGGCGGCGAGGAGCTTGCAAAACTGAAGGCGCTTGCCGCCGAACTCGGCCTTTCCCATCGCATCGTCTGGAAGGGCGCCATGGCGCAGGAAGACGTGCTCGATCACTACCGCCGTGCCGACCTCTTCGCGCTTGCCTGCCGGATCGCCGCCAATGGCGACCGCGACGGCCTGCCGAACGTGCTGGTCGAAGCGTCAAGCCAGCGGCTCGTCTGCCTTTCCACCGAGGTATCCGGCGTGCCGGAACTGCTGAAAAACGGCGAAAACGGCCTTGTCGTGCCGCCGGAGGACCCGGTGCTGCTTGCCCGGGCGCTGGAGGCTGCAATCCGCGATCCGGCACTGCGCAAGCGCCTCGGCGATGCCGCCGAAAGCCAGGTGCGCGAACATTTCGACTATCATTCCAGCATCAGACAGCTCGCCGGCCTGTTCGAGGCCGAATGGCAGAAAGCCTCATGACGGCACCGCGTATCTTTTTCTATGTCCAGCACCTGCTCGGCATCGGTCACATCGCCCGCGCCAGCCGCATCGCCAATGCACTTGTCAAGGACGGTTTCGACGTGACCGTCGTGACCGGCGGCCTGCCGGTGCCGGGTTTTCCCGCCGAGGGCATAAAGACCGTGGCCTTGCCGGCGGTCGTTGCCAACGATGCCGGCTTCTCCGGCCTCGCCGATGCCGATGGCCGGCCGGCGGACGAAGCCTTCCTCAATGCCCGCCGCCAGCTGCTGCTTGACGCCTTCCATGCCGCAAGGCCGGATGTCGTCATCATCGAGGCCTTCCCCTTCGGCCGGCGGCAGATGCGCTTCGAACTGCTGCCGCTGCTCGAAGCGATCGGCAAGGCCGAGCCGCGGCCGAAACTCTTGAGTTCGGTGCGCGACATCCTGCAGGAAAACCGCAAGGCCGGCCGCGACGCGGAGACCGTCGCGCTGGTCAGGGATCATTTCGATGCCGTGCTCGTCCACGGCGATCCCGGTTTCATCAGGCTCGAAGATACTTTCCCGCTGGCACCCGGGATTGCCGACAGGCTGCGTTATACTGGCCTCGTCGCAGCTCCGCCGGCGCCGGAACCGACCGAGACATTCGATATCATCGCCTCGGCGGGTGGCGGCGCTGTCGGCGCCGAACTGATTGGCGCGGCAAAGGCGGCGGCGGCGATGCTGCCCGCCGATCTTCGCTGGCTGCTGATATCGGGACCGAACCTGCCGGAGGCCGATTTTGCCGCGCTGTCGCGCGATGTCGCCCGGAACGTGACTCTGGTGCGCTTTCGCAAGGATTTTCCCTCGCTGCTGCGCGGTGCAAAAGTTTCGATCTCGCAGGCGGGCTACAACACGGTCGGCGACCTGCTGCGCACAGAATGCCGGGCAATCCTCATCCCCTTCGTCGCCGGCGGCGAGACAGAGCAGACAGTGCGCGCCGAACGGCTGCAGGCGCTCGGCCTCGCCGACATCCTGCCGGAAAAAGGGCTGACGCCTGACCATGTGAAAGAAGCTGTCGAAACGGCGCTCGCAGCGCCGCGACGGGGGCCGGTATTGCTCGATCTCGACGGGGCGGAGAAAACGGCCGCCATCATTCGCTCCATGATTGCCGAATCGCTCGCCTAATCCAAAATTCCTGTGATATAAGCAATGTTCCGGCGAGAATCGGCATTTTTGCAGCCGGTCGTTTCGCCTTGTTTTCATTGCGATATCGGCGGTTCGCTGCATGGTCCAGTTCCCAGAACTCCTCCCACCCCGGCGCCCGGATCGCACCCCCGGAATTTCCCAGCAAGCTGACGGTTAGCCATGGAAAAAAGCCTCGCCCGCTACATCTGGAAGAACACGCGGCTGCAGCAGCTGTGGATACTGGCCGTCGTAGCCGCCTCGATGATCCCCTATTTCCTGTCCTTCGACCTGCCGAAGCAGATCGTCAACGGACCGATTCAAGGCGACGGCTTCGAAGGTCCCGGCGCAACGCAGACGTTCATGCACATCCGCTATGACATACCGCTGATCGGCCATGTCGAATTCTTTCAAGGCCTGCAGCTCAACCGCTTCCAGATGCTGATGGCCCTCAGCCTGGTGTTTCTGACGCTTGTGGTGCTGAATGGTCTCTTCAAATTCTATATCAACACCTATAAGGGGCGGCTCGGCGAACGCATGCTGCGGCGCATCCGCTTCGAGCTCATCGACCGGGTGCTGCGGTTCCCGCCCGCTCATTTCAAGCGGGTGAAATCGGCCGAGATTGCCACCATGATCAAGGATGAGGTGGAGCCGATGGGCGGCTTCACAGGCGACGCTTTCGTCTCGCCTGCCCTTCTCGGCGGCCAGGCGATCACGGCGCTCGCCTTCATCATCATCCAGAATTTCTGGCTCGGCATGATCGCCGCCGGCATCGTCGGCGTGCAGGCTGTCGTCATTCCCCGCATGCGCAAGCGCCTGCTCGACCTCGGCCGCCAGCGGCAGCTGACGGCGCGCGAGCTTTCCGGCCGCGTCGGCGAAATCGTCGACGGCATCGGCACGATCCACGGCAACGACACATCAAACCTCGAACGCGCCGACATCGCCTCGCGGCTCGGCCGCATCTTCTCGATCCGCTACGACCTGTACCAGTGGAAGTTCCTGGTAAAGTTCATCAACAACTTCCTCGCCCAGGTCACGCCTTTCCTGTTCTACGCGATCGGCGGCTACCTCGCGCTGCAAGGCAGGCTCGACATCGGCCAGCTCGTCGCCGTCATATCTGCCTACAAGGACCTGCCCGGTCCGCTGAAGGAACTGATCGACTGGGACCAGATGCGCCAGGACGTGCAGGTGAAGTACCAGCAGGTCTACGAGCAGTTCAACGTCGAGCCGCTGATCGACAGCCGCATCCAGGAACTGGCGATCGCCCCGGTCGGTGCGCTGACGAGCGCCCTCGTCATCACCAACCTGACGCTCTCCGACGACAGCGGCGCCCGCCTCGTCGACCACGTCTCCGTCGAAATCAAGCCGAACGAGACGGTTGCGATCGTCGGGCCGAACGGCAGCGGTGCCGAAGCCTTCGCCGAAGCGCTCGGACGCATGGTCTGGCCGGATTCCGGTCGCATCACCATCGACGGGCGCGATCTCCTGGATCTGCCGGAATCGATCACCGGCCGGCGCATTTCCTATGCCTCCGCCGACACTTTCTTCTTCCATGGCTCACTGGCGAGCAACCTGCTCTACGGCCTCAAGCACGCGCCGATGACCGACCCCGTCTACGACGAGAGGGAAGCGCTGGAATATAAGTGGCATTCCGTCGAGGCGACGAAGGCCGGCAATCCGACGCTCGACCTCAACAGCGACTGGGTGGACTACAAGGCCGCCGGCGCCAACGGGCCCGAGGACCTGCTGAAGGCGATCCGGCCGGTGCTCGACGCCGTGCTGATCTCGCAGGATATTCTCGATCTGGCGCTGCGCTCGACCGTCAACACCGACGTGCATGTGGCCGTCAGCGACCATGTCGTCGCATTGCGCTCCGCGCTCAGGAACCGGCTGCGCGACGAAGGGCTCGACACGATCGTCGTGCCTTTCGATTTCGACGCCTACAACGCTCAGGCGACGGTTGGCGAAAACCTGCTCTTCGGCACGATGAAGCGGCCTTTGATGACCAATCGCAGGCTTGCCGCCCACCCCTACTTCCAGCAGCTCTTCCGCCAGACCGGCCTCAGCACGGACCTCTATGCCATGGGCCTCGAGATCGCCGAGAACGCGGTGGAACTCTTCCACGACCTGCCGCCGGACCATCCCTTCTTCCAGCAGCTGACCTTCATGACGGCGGACGACATTCCGACCTACCAGGCGCTGCTGCAGAAGCTGCAAAGCCGCCGCTTCGAGGATGCCACGCCGGAGGAACGCTCGGCCATCATCCGGCTGAGCTTCGCCTATATCGAACCCCGCCACCGCTTCGGCTTGCTGACGAACGAGTTGATGGACAAGATCGTCAGCGCCCGCAAGCAATTCCATGAGCATATTCCGGCCGACCTCGCCGAGTTGATCGAGCGCTACGACGCCGAGCGTTTCACCCCTTCGGCAAGCCTGATGGACAACGTGCTCTTCGGCCGCATCGCCTATCAACAGGCCGACGCCTCCGACCGCATCCGCGCCATCATGGGCGAGCTCTTCGATGCGCTCGACCTTTATGACGACGTGCTGTCGATCGGCCTGGAATTCGACGTCGGTTCCGGCGGCAAGCGGCTGACCATGGTGCAGCGCCAGAAGCTGAGTCTTGCCCGGGCGCTCCTGAAGCGCTCGGACTATTTCATCTTCAACCGGCCGCTGTCGGCGCTCGACCAGCGTGTTCAGGATCAGATCACCCGCAACATCATCGAGGACCTGCACGAGGAGGGCCACCGGCCGGCCATCGTCTGGGTGCTCACCAACGCCCGGCTGGCCGAAGTGTTCGACCGAATCCTGCTCTTCGACCGCGGCGGATTGGCGGAGGCAGGAAACTATCCGGAACTTTCCGAGAAAAACGGTATGTTCAAGGAACTGTTATCGTAATATTCTATTGGGGCGGCAAAGGAGGCGTTCCCGGTGGGACGCCCCGGAGTTTTGAAGACGCCTGGTCCCAGGGACCATGCGGCAGGGGGTTAAAACGCTCATGCTGTTGAGAGACGAAGTCGAAATGCTGCGACGGGTGCCGATCTTTTCGAGGATTGCACCAGCAAAGCTCAAGCTTTTGGCCTTCACCTCCGATCGTATGACCTACAAGGCCGGGCAGAACCTTTTCCATCAGGGTGATGTCGGCGACGCCGCCTATGTCATTCTTTCAGGCACTGCCGATATCATCGTCTCCTCGCCGGCGGGCGAGATCAAAGTCGCCGATGTCGAGCTCAATTCCATCGTCGGCGAGATCGCCATTCTCTGCGATGTCTCACGCACGGCAACCGTGCGCGCCACCTCACCGCTCGAGGTCCTGCGCATCAGCAAGGAGCACTTCCTGAAGCTGCTCAGCGATTTTCCGGAGATGGCCGTGGAAATCATGCGGGTGCTCGCCGACCGCCTGAACCACACGACGGCGGAGCTGACCGCAGCCCGCGCGGCGAAACAGCCGCAGATGGCGCAGTAGGACTTTACTTCAGGATTTTGGCGGCCATTTCTGCGCACCGTGGACGAGGCGCAAAATTTCCACCTGTTTGATTTTTTGGCGAACACGATAGATCACGATAAAAGATGTGCGTGAAATGACCAGTTCGCGCGTTCCATCAATTCGTCCCGGCCGGCCGATCTCCGACTGATCGATGAGCAAATCGGTCTGACGCTCGATCTCATCCAACTGGCCTATCGCGGCGCCGACATTCTGGTCGGCGATAAACTGAATTGCTTTCTTGCGATCTGCTTCAGCTTTCGCACGCCAGACGAGCTTCACTTGGCCTCGCCCTTAAGCCGCGCCAGGAGCTCTGCCCGTTCGCGCGCCATCTCCTCCTTGACGACTTCGTGGGGGATCCAGACTCCGTTCGGATCGTCGGCGTCCCGGATCGCTTCCTCGACCTGTTCACGGAACCACTTGTCGTATTCCGCCGCCTCATGGGTCCGCCGCAGAGCCTCGGCTCGATCGGGCCGTGATGCCGTTTCAGGAACGTAATCGGCGGCATCGACATCGAACTGCAAGATGCCGACATCCTTCAGATAGGAAACCAGGGTATCCATGCGCTTGAACACGCGCACCTGCCGGCTGCGTTGGGCGGCGAGCGGGCGCTCGGCCTTGCCGTAGCGGATGACGACGGACCAGCCGCCGGTTTTGCCGACGACATGAGCGGCGTTGACCGCTCCTGCTTCGACAAGGCGGGAAAGGGTCGAATGATCGATGGTTTCCGCGGTCAAGGCATATCCTCGTTCAGGCCGACAATATGCATTTAATTATAGATCGCAATGCATTCAATAATTAGAATCGCAATCTGGAAACAAAAAAAGCCTGCATGGTTTCCCATGCAGGCCCGTGTGTTCAGGTTCGCCTACTCGCGCTGTTCCAATGCCCTGCTGAAAGCGAGTGCTGCCAGCGTGCAGATCGCGCCGGACAGCAGATAGTAGCCGACGAAGGTCAGGCCGAATCGGCTGGAGAGGCTGAGCGCCACCAGCGGCGCAAAGCCGGCGCCGACGAGCCAGGCAAGATCCGAGGTGAAGGCAGCGCCAGTGTAGCGATAGCCACGGCCGAAACGCGACGAGATCGAGCCCGTCGCCTGGCCGAAGGAAAGACCGAGCACGCCGAAGCCGATGATGACAAAGGCGTCATGCCCGCTGTTGCCCGACGCGATCAGGATCGGTCCAACGAAGCTGAAGACGGCGATAATGACGGCGCAGATGGCGAGCTGAGCGCGTCGGCCGATGCGGTCGGCGATCAAGCCCGAGGCGATGATGGTGACGACACCGACCATGGCGCCGACCACCTGCACCACCATGAAGGCGCCGATCGGCTGATTGCCGTAAAGGCTCATCCAGCCGAGCGGGAAGATGGTGACGAGGTGGAACATGGCGAAACTTGCGAGCGGCACGAAGGCGCCGATCAGGATATCGCGGCCGTGAACGCGCAGCACCTCCAGGATGGGTGCTGCTTCCAGCTCGTGCTGCTCAAGCAACGTACCGAATTCCTTGGTCATGACGAGGCGCAAACGCGCAAACAGCGCCACGACGTTGATCGCGAAGGCGACGAAGAAGGGATAACGCCAGCCCCAGGAGAGGAAATCCTCACTGGAAAGATTGGCGACGAAATACCCAAACAGGATGCTTGCCAGCGCAAAGCCGATCGGCGCGCCGAGCTGCGGGATCATCGCATACCAGCCGCGATGCTTGGCCGGTGCGTTGAGCGCGAGCAGCGAGGCAAGACCGTCCCAGGCTCCGCCGAGCGCAAAACCTTGGCCGAGACGGAAGAGCGCCAGCAACGCAATCGACCAGACGCCGATCTCCTCGTAACCCGGCAGGAAGGCGATCGAAGCCGTGGAGCCGCCGAGCAGGAAGAGCGCGATCGTCAGCTTGGTGCCGCGCCCATACATCCGGTCGATCGTCATGAAGACGACGGAGCCGACCGGGCGGGCCAGGAAGGCGAGCGAAAAGATGGCGAAGGAATAGAGCGTCGCCGTCAGCCTGTCAGGCGCGAAGGGAAAGATCAGCTGTGGAAAGACCAGGACCGAGGCGAGGCCGTAGACGAAGAAATCGAAGAATTCCGACATGCGGCCGATCACCACGCCGACAGCGATGCTGCCCGGCGAAACCGGCTTGTCGTCGTGAATACGTCGTGCGTCGCGTTCCAGCGATGACGACGACGGTCCATAATGCGATGCTGTTGCCATAAAACGCCTCCCTCGTTGAAGCGCTTTCGGCAAGGCGCCTCAGCTTGATCTTGATCAAACCTGCAGGCTTATCAAGTCCGTAAGACGTAAATAGTTCATCATCCCGGCTCAAAATGAGGCGTGGACAGGAAAAATAGCGTGATCGGGATCGCGATTTTCCCATGGGAATGCTGGCCTGCCCGGGTCTTACGGATATATTGGTTGAAACACGCGCTCGCAAAGGAATCCTTCTTGATTTCATCAGGATTTCATAGCTGTAGTGCAACACGATTTGTGCCGCAGTGCGGCACACTTGCTGCACTGCGACCAAACACCTCATGTCGCTATCAGGTTCAGTGCTTTAGTCGCGGAACGAACGAAACAACAAGAGCTTAGAGACGTGCCAAAACTCGTGAAGTTTTCCCGCCTTCTATCCGTCTTGCCGCTGCTTTTCCTGGCAGGATGCAACATGGTGGTCATAGCGCCTTCCGGCGACATCGCCATGCAACAGCGCGATCTCATCGTCGTCTCGACGGTGCTGATGCTGCTGATCATCATCCCGGTGATCTTCCTGACGCTGTTTTTTGCCTGGCGTTACCGCCGCTCCAACACGGCCGCGACCTACGACCCGGAATGGCACCATTCGACCCGCCTTGAAATCGTGATCTGGGCAGCACCCCTTGCGATCATCATCGCGCTCGGGGCCGTCACCTGGATTTCCACGCATAAGCTCGATCCCTATCGTCCGCTCGACCGTCTCGATGCGGAGCGCGCCATTCCCGCAGATACCAAGCCGCTGACCGTCGAGGTCGTGGCGCTCGACTGGAAGTGGCTGTTCTTCTATCCCGAGCTCGGTATTGCCACAGTCAACGAATTGGCAGCGCCGGTCGACATGCCGATCAATTTCAAGATCACCGCCTCCTCGGTGATGAACTCCTTCTACATCCCCGCCCTTGCCGGCCAGATCTACGCCATGCCAGGCATGGAAACGAAGCTGCATGCCGTCATCAACCGGGAGGGCGAGTATGAGGGCTTCTCCGCCAATTACAGCGGCGCAGGCTTCTCGCACATGCGCTTCAAGTTCCACGGCCTGAATCAGCAGGGATTTGACGCCTGGGTGGCGCAGGTGAAGCAGCAGGGCACGATGCTCAACCGCGACGCCTATCTGAAGCTCGAGAAGCCGAGCGAGAAGGAACCGGTGCGCTATTATGCCGGCGCCGATGCCGATCTTTACAACGCCATCCTCAACATGTGCGCCACGCCGGGCAAGATGTGCATGAACGAAATGATGCACATCGACATGATGGGCGGCGGCGGCAAGGAAAGCGCTGAGAACCGCGAGAAGCTGCAATACGACACCCGCCACGCCGGCGAAGGCGAGGCGGCGCCTGCGGCCACGGTGCCGGCAACCGGCAGCATGCAGCATGACATGCCCGGCATGCCCAGCACGCCTGGAATGGACATGCAGCATGAGGGCCATTCCATGCCTGGCATGAGCAATGGCGCCGATCCCGCGCCGGCGCAGCTCAACAACAACAATTAACCTGGCGCTTTGCGTCGCAAGACATAATGAACGGGTTGTTCCATGTTTTCCAATCCTGACCTCCTGAAGTTGATCTTCGGCCGGTTGAACCTCGATGCCATCCCCTATCACGAGCCGATCCTGGTCGTGACTTTCGTCGGCGTCGTCATTGGCGGCCTCGCCGTGCTTGGCGCCATCACCTATTTCAAGTTCTGGGGTCCGCTCTGGCACGACTGGATCTGCAGCGTCGATCACAAGAAGATCGGCATCATGTATGTGATCCTGGCCGTCATCATGCTGTTGCGCGGCTTTTCCGACGCGATCCTGATGCGCATCCAGCAGGCGATCGCCTTCAACGGTTCGGAGGGCTACCTGCCGCCGCACCATTACGACCAGGTCTTCACCGCCCACGGCGTCATCATGATCTTCTTCGTGGCGATGCCCTTCGTCACCGGCTTGATGAACTTCGTTGTGCCGCTGCAGATCGGCGCGCGCGACGTCTCCTTCCCCTTCCTCAACAACTTCTCTTTCTGGATGACGACCGCCGGCGCGATCATCATCATGCTGTCGCTCTTCATCGGCGAATTCGCCCAGACCGGCTGGCTTGCCTACCCGCCATTGTCGGGCGCTGCCTATAGTCCGGGTGTCGGCGTCGACTATTATATCTGGGGCCTGCAGGTGGCCGGCGTCGGAACGACGCTTTCGGGCATCAACCTGATCGCCACCATCGTCAAGATGCGCGCACCCGGCATGACCTTCATGAAGATGCCGGTCTTTACCTGGACGGCACTCTGCACCAACGTGCTGATCGTCGCCTCCTTCCCGATCCTGACGGCTACGCTCGCGTTGCTGTCGCTCGACCGTTATGCGGGAACGAACTTCTTCACCAACGACCTCGGCGGCAATCCGATGATGTACATCAACCTCATCTGGATCTGGGGTCATCCGGAGGTCTACATTCTCGTGCTGCCGGCCTTCGGCATCTTCTCGGAAGTGGTCGCCACCTTCTCCGGCAAACGCCTGTTCGGTTATGCTTCCATGGTCTACGCCACCTGCGTAATCATGATCCTGTCCTACATCGTCTGGCTGCACCACTTCTTCACGATGGGCTCGGGCGCCAGCGTCAACTCCTTCTTCGGCATCACCACGATGATCATCTCCATCCCGACGGGGGCGAAGATATTCAACTGGCTCTTCACCATGTATCGCGGCCGTATCCGCTTTGAGGTGCCGATGCTGTGGACGGTCGGCTTCATGGTAACCTTCGTCATCGGTGGCATGACCGGCGTCATGCTGGCCGTGCCGCCGGCCGACTTCGTGCTGCACAATTCGCTGTTCCTCATCGCCCACTTCCACAACGTCATCATCGGCGGCGTTCTCTTCGGCATGTTCGCCGGCGTGAACTACTGGTTCCCCAAGGCTTTCGGCTTCAAGCTCGATCCCTTCTGGGGCAAGATGAGCTTCTGGTTCTGGCAGATCGGTTTCTGGTTCGCCTTCATGCCGCTCTACGTGCTCGGCCTGATGGGCGTCACCCGCCGCATGAGCCAGTTCGAGGATCCGTCGCTGCAGATCTGGTTCATCATCGCCGCCTTCGGCGTCGGCCTGATCGCGCTTGGCATTGCCAGCTTCCTGATCCAGATCGTCGTCAGCTTCATGAAGCGCGAGGAATTGCGCGATGACAGCGGCGATCCGTGGGACGGCCGTACGCTGGAATGGTCGACTTCCTCGCCGCCACCGGACTACAATTTCGCCCTCACGCCTGTCGTGCACGACCATGACAGCTGGTACGACATGAAGAACCGTGGCTACGAGCGTCCGCTCGGCGGCTTCAAGCCGATCCATATGCCGAAAAACACCGGCACCGGTGCGATCCTGTCCGCCATCAGCGTCGCGCTCGCCTTCGGCATGATCTGGTACATGTGGTGGCTGGTCGTCGTCTCCGTCGTCGCCCTGCTCGTCGTCGCGATCGGCCATACCTTCAACTACGGACGCGACTTCTACATTCCCGCCGAAGAAGTGACCGAAACGGAAGGCAAGCGCACCGCGCTGCTTGCCGAGCAGGTGTAATGACCATGAGCGATCAAACTATCGACACGGCCGAAAAGCCTGAATTCTACCTCACGGAAGATCATCATCCGGAGAACAGCACCAATCTCGGCTTCTGGCTCTACCTGATGAGCGACTGCCTGATCTTCGCGGTGCTGTTTGCGACGCACGGCGTGCTCGGCCGCAATTATGCCGCCGGTCCGTCGCCGGCCGTTCTCTTCGATCTGCCAATCGTTGCCCTCAACACCTCGATGCTGCTCTTCTCCTCGATCACCTACGGCTTCGCCATGCTGCAGATGGAGCGGAACGCAAAGGCGGAAACGCTGTTCTGGCTCGCCGTCACCGGCCTGTTCGGCGCAGCCTTCATCGGGCTCGAGCTCTACGAGTTCATCCACCTGATCCATGAAGGCGCCGGGCCGACGCGCAGCGCCTTCCTTTCCTCCTTCTTCACGCTCGTCGGTACGCACGGGCTGCACGTCACCTTCGGCATCATCTGGCTGATCACGCTGATGGTGCAGGTCTCGATACACGGGCTGATCGAGGCCAACCGCCGCCGGCTGATGTGCCTTTCGATGTTCTGGCACTTCCTTGACGTCGTCTGGATCGGCGTCTTTTCCTTCGTCTATCTGCTGGGAGTTCTCGGATGAGTTCGCAAGCACCTGCACATGAGGATGCCCACGAGGCTCATCACGGCCACAGCCATGGCCATCAGGCCGGCCACGGCACCTTCCGCAGCTATATGACGGGCTTTGCGCTCTCCGTCATCCTGACCGCAATCCCCTTCTGGCTGGTCATGTCAGGCGTAATCGCGAGCCCGACGTTGACGGCGGTGCTGGTGATGGGCCTCGGTGCGATCCAGATCGTCGTTCATATGGTCTTCTTCCTGCACATGAACCCCAGGAGCGAGGGCGGCTGGACGATTATGGCGCTGATCTTCACCATCGTCATCGTCGCCATTGCGCTCTCCGGCTCGCTCTGGGTCATGCATCATCTCAACACCAACATGATGCCGATGAGCCCCGAGATGATGAAGAACATGCCGTGACCGTGACGAAAGGGCGGCGGCAGCGCCGCCCGTAGCGGTTCGGCCCAGCACCGGTTCACCATGAGCGAGGCTCCCTCGGAAAAATCGGAAAGGCGGCGTCACCAGGTAAAACGCGCGATCTTCGCCGTCTGCCTGCTACTGCTTGCCGCGGCACTTGCCGTGCTCGGCAGCTGGCAGGTGCAGCGCCTCGCCTGGAAACGCGATCTCATTGCCCGCGTCGATCAGCGCGTGCATGCAGCACCCGTGCCGGCGCCGGCCGACTGGGATAAGGTCAATACCGCCGACGACGAATATCGGCGGGTGACCGCTGTGGGGATGCTGGCGAACGACAAGGAGACGCTGGTCTATGCCTCGACCGCGCTCGGCCCGGGTTATTGGGTGATGACGCCGCTGAGGCTTGCCGACGGTACTTCAATCCTCGTCAATCGCGGCTTCGTGCCGACCGACCGGCGTGATCCGGCCTCGCGTCGCGAGGGCCAGCCGTCAGGCCCGGTCGAGATCACCGGGCTGATGCGGATGACGGAGCCGAAGGGATCGCTGCTGCAGTCCAACGACCTCGCCGCCGACCGATGGTATTCTCGCGATGTCGCCGCGATCGCTGAAAAGCGCGGCGTCAGTGCGATCGCGCCTTATTTCATCGATGCGGATGCCACTTCCAACCCAGGCGGCCTGCCGGTCGGCGGCCTGACCGTGATCCATTTTCCGAACAACCATCTCGTCTATGCCATCACCTGGTACGGGCTGGCGGCGATGGTGCTGATATTGCTGGTGTTCATTCTGCGTGGCGAGAGGGGTAGCCGAGATCCGGCGGAGCACTCGCCGCACCGCTCATCCTCATGAGGCGACCCGGCTGATCGCCTCGGCGAGTTGTGCCTGCGAAAAGGGCTTGCCGAGACGAGGCAGGTTTGTCACACCGGCGCCCTCTGGAAGCTCCGCGTAACCGGTTGCGAGGATGATCGGCATTTCAGGCCATTCGTCGCGGATCGCCTGGGCGAGTTGCGCGCCCGTCATGCGCGGCATGGCGTGGTCGCAAATCACCAGATCGACCGGTTGCTTATGCAGAATGTCGAGCGCCTCCGAACCCGCCATCGCCTCGAATACGGTGTGGCCGAGATCCTCGAGCATCAGCGTCGTATTCATCAGGACCAGGCCGTCATCATCGACAGCGAGGACACGCAGGCTGTCCGGCGCGCTTTGCTCACGCTGCGGCAGCTCGACAGTTGTTCGGGTCCGCCGTTCGACAATGGCGACCGGAAACCACAATTCGACCGTCGTGCCTTCGCCTGGCTTGCTCTTTAGGAAAAGACGGCCGCCGGACTGGGTCGTCAGCCCCTGCACCATGGAAAGGCCGAGGCCGGTGCCCTTGCCGACACCCTTGGTGGTGAAGAACGGGGTGACCGCCTGATCGAGTGTCTTTGCATCCATGCCCTCGCCTTCGTCCGTTATCGCGATGCGGACGTAGCGGCCGGGTGACAGCGGACTCTTGCTTGGCGGCGCCGGCTCCTCGGAAGCGCGCAGCACGATCCGGCCGCCTGATGGCATGGCATCGCGAGCGTTGACGACGAGGTTCAGGATGGCCATCTCCAATTGGTTCGGATCGGTGAGGATCGTCGGCAGCCTGACCGGAAAAGACGTATCGATTACGGTGAGGGGGCCGAGCGAACGGCTCAGCATATCCATCATGCCGCGGACCAGACCGGAGACGTCGATAGGCTCCACATGCAGTTCCTGCCTTCGGGAAAAGGCAAGCATGCGCTGCGTCAAGGCTGCGCCACGCTGGGCGCCCTGCATGGCGTTATCGACCAGCGACGTCAGCGAGAGATCCTGCGGCATGCGTTTCTTCAGGATTTCGAGGCTGCCGAGCACGGCCATCAGCAGGTTGTTGAAATCATGCGCGATGCCGCCGGTCAATTGACCGATCGCCTCCATCTTCTGTGACTGGAAGAGTTCTTCGCGAGCCTGCTCCAGCGCCCTCTGGGTCTCCATCTTCTCGGTAATATCACGGGTAATCTTCGCAAAACCAAGCACATCGCCGTCGTCGTCCCGGATGACGTCGATGACGACGCTGGCCCAGAAACGGCTGCCGTCCTTGCGGACGCGCCAACCCTCCCTCTCGAACCGGCCCTCGGCGCGCGCGACCTTGAGCGCGGTATCAGGCACGCCGGCTTCCCGGTCCTCCGGCGTATAGAAGGTCGAGAAATGCCGGCCGATGATTTCCTGCGGCCGATAGCCTTTGATGCGCTCGGCGCCGAAATTCCAGCTGCTGACATTGCCCTCGGGGTCGAGCATATAGATCGCATAGTCCGAAACGCCCTGGATGAGCCGGCGGAACTGCTCTTCGCTCTGGCGGATCGCGTTTTCAGCCGCCCTGCGCTCGGTCAGGTCGCGGGTGATCTTGGCAAAGCCGATGAGTTCGCCAGAGGGATGGCGGATCGGGTCGATGATCACATGAGCCCAAAAGCGGCTGCCATCCTTGCGCTGGCGCCAGCCCTCGCCCTCGAAGCGGCCGGTCTCCGCCGCCGTGGCGAGAGCCCGCTCGGGAATTCCCGCGTCGCGGTCCTCTTGCAGATAGAAACGGGAAAAATGCTCACCCAGAATTTCGGAAGGCTTGTAACCCTTGAACCGCTGAGCGCCGGTATTCCAGCTGATTATGATGCCGTCGGGGCTCAGCATATAGATGGCGTAGTCGGTGATGGCATCGACCAGAAGGCGAAAGCGTCCCTCTCCGGTAAGAGACGTATCATGTCGATTCAGCGCTTCCATCGGCCCCTCTTAACCACCAGCGCTTTATAACGCGACGACGGGCAGATGGTTCCGAAATGGCCGCCGATTTCAGACGGCTTTGACCTGCGGATAAAACCGTTCCCCCACCCGCTCGGCGGCGGCATAGGCCTGCGACACGATTTCGGGCACGAGATCGATATCGGGCAGGCTGCCAAGGCCGAGCGGGCCGACGGCAAAGAGCCCGGCGACGGTCGAGCCGTCCTCCAGGAAAGGCTCGCCCCGCGCGTTGACCGCAAGCCCGAGCGAGAGCTCGTCCGGCATGGCAAGGCCGGCGGAAATCAGGCTCTGCATCAGCGGGGCTGAAAGATCGGGCGCCTGACAGCGGCAATCGATGATGCGCTCGGCATGCATGACCTCCTCGACAGAGGAGCCGGCCGGCGTGAAGAACAGACCGCTCAGGCCCCGGCGGCCGGCCCGGCCGCGGCGCAGCACGGTGCGGCCTTCGGCAAGCTCGCGTTTCAGCCGCAAATGCATCGCCTCGGGCAGGCGGTTGCGGTGGCTGTCGTAGATTGCCCTGAGGTGCCGGTTGAACTGATGTTTGTCGCGCGCCGGCAGCGAGCGCCAAAGCAGGCGCGCATGTTTCCTCAGGCCGTTCATCACCGATTGCCAGCTTCGGCCCTCATCTTCCGCCTCGCGACAGGCCTGGCGGATAAAGCGCACGATGTCAGGCAGGCTCTGCGGCAGCGCTTCGGCCGGGAAGACCGGATCGGCGGAATTCGGCGTATGGCTCTGAGGCAGGAAGCCACGCCGGGAAATGATCGTAATCTGGCCAGCATAACCGGAATCGCGCAGCCGCAGCAACTGGTCGACCACGCGGATGCCGCTGCCGAGCAGCACGGCATGCGGCCGGGCGACGAGGCGCTGGGCCCTGACCGGCGAAACGTCCGGCCCGCCGGCGTCCGGCTCGGTCAGACCATAGCCGGTGGCAAGCATCACGGTATCAAACAGCGGATTGGCGGGATTGGCGCTTTCGAGCAGGAAACGGTTGCCGTGGCTCCTGCGGATCGCCACGACAGGATCGTTGCAGACTTGGACGGTGATGTCCCGGCGGGCGGCGAGCGCTTCCGAAAAGCGCTGATAGACATAGTCGCTGAAGATTTCCTTCGGCACGAAGATCTGCCGGAAACCGGGAATGGCGGCCGGCACGGCGGCGCGGAAGGCGGCGTTGCTACAGAGCCAGTCGTTGAAATCGTCATTGTCGCCGAGCGAGACCGAGAGATCACGCACACGGGTATTGAGGATCGTCGAGGAGCGGACCGAGGCCAGCGCCTGGCCGCCGCTGACCGACGAATTCGGATCGAACAGTTGCAGGTGGAAGGGTGCGCGCACCGTCTTCATCAGCGCGATCGCCGTCATCATGCCGGAAAAACCGCGCCCGACGATCGCAATGCGCGGCACCGCAGAAATCTGCGCCGCCGCACTGGCTCTTGCGGAAAAAAGTCCCTGAACCGTCATCGCAACTCCTTTGCGGGTTCATCCGCACCGTGTGTCGATCGAGGTTTCAACGCATAAAAGCCGATCACGCGTTGTTGAGGTTCATGCGGCCATTCACAAACACTGCCGCTGCATCGGGGTCCGTACCAGCGGTCCCGCAAGGAAACTCGGCGAGCGATCACGCTCGTCCATAGTCTATTAAACTAGTCGTGTATGAAAGCGCTAAAAGCCTGATGTGGCAAGAGGGTTTGTTGCTTCGGTTGGTAAGCCATTGGGATAGCAATGGATTTTCCGCGAGAGAGGCTTCCAGCGGCATGGATCCCTCCGGTAATGGTTGCCTGACAGGGTCTCCCCACGCTGCAACCCACCCGTGTACCGGTTGTTCCTGAAGGGATGCGAGGCGGCCTCACGTAAAAATAACCAGATGGTGAATTGTTTACTTGAACCCCCCGGTCGAATCGGCAAAAGTGACGGTGCTATCAATCCCTTCATGGATTTGCCGTCTTTTCGGGCCAGCGTCCGAGCACCACATCTATTGGAAAAATACCGTGAGCAGCGAAGCGTTAACACGCGCGACGAAGCCTTCGGCTTCGATGGCGCTTGCAACTGCGGCAGGCTGGGGCCAAGGCCTCTACACACTGGTGCGCATCACCGTGATGGCCTTCCGACACCCCTGGCAGGCGGGCCTTGCCATCGGCGCTACCTTGATCGCCTCCACCTTCCAGCTTCTGATCCCCCGCCTTCTCGGCCAGGCCGTCGACCATACCCAGGTGGCGCTTCATGGCGGCACGATCGGACAACAGGCGCAGGATGCGCTGCTGACGACGGCGCTGCTTCTGCTCGGCGCCAGCGTGCTGCGCGGCATCTTCACCATGGTGCAGAACTACTTCAGCGAATCCGTCGGCCACCATATGGGATATGAGCTGCGACTAGCCTGCTACGAGAAGATCCAGCGCCTCTCCTTCAGCTTTCATGACACCGTGCATTCCGGCGACCTGATCACCGTCGGCCTGCTCGACCTTGAAGGCGTGCGCATGTATTTCTCGACGGCCCTCGTGCGCGTCTTCCTGCTTTCCATGCTGATCGGCATCGGCGCCTATATGCTGCTTTCGACCGACGTCGTGCTCGGCCTGCTGGCGCTCTCCTTCGTGCCCTTCGTCGGTTGGCGCTCGTCCGTCACCCAGCTTCGCCTGCGCGCCACCTGGCTCGATCTTCAGCAGCGGCTTTCAGTGCTGACCCGCATCATGGAAGAAAATCTCGGCGGCATCCGTGTCGTGCGCGCCTTCGCGGCGCAGGAGCACGAGCTTTCGAAATTCGAGAAGGCGTCGAAGAGCGCGCTGGAACTCGCCCATCAGCGCGTCGGCATCCGCGTCGTCAATACCAGCGCCATGACCTTCTCCTTCTTCATCGCCATGGGCCTGGTGCTGTGGGTCGGCGGCGGCAAGGTGATGTCCGGCGAGATCACCGTCGGCACGCTCGCCTCTTTCCTCACCTTCATGACCATCCTGCAGATGCCGGTGCGTCAGCTCGGCCTGATGGTGAACGCCTTTGCCCGCGCCTCGACCTGCGGCACGCGCCTCTTCGAGCTGCTGGACCTCGAAATCGCCGTGCGCGATGCGCCCGATGCCAAGGCATTGAAGGTGACCGACGGCACGCTGCGCTTCGAAAATGTCAGCTTCGCCTATCCGAGCTCGCCGATGCGCGAGGTGCTGCGCGATGTCAGCTTCGAGGCTAGGCGTGGCGAAACGATCGGCATCGTCGGCCCGCCCGGCAGCGGCAAGACGACGCTCGCGCATCTGATCCCCCGCTTCTATGACGCGACCGGCGGCAAGATCACCATCGACGGGCAGGATATTCGCAAGGCGACGCTGCAGTCGCTGCGTCGCTCGGTTGCCGTCGTGCAGCAGGATTCCTTCCTCTTCACGACGACAATCGAAAACAACATCGCCTATGGCGATCCCTGGGCCAAGGAAGGCCGCATCGAACGCGCCAGCGAAAGCGCGCAGCTGCACAATTACGTGCTCGGCCTGCCCACGGGCTACGGCACTGTTGTCGGCGAACGCGGCGTTTCGCTTTCGGGCGGCCAACGACAGAGGCTTTCGATCGCCCGCGCGCTGATGCTGAAGCCAGCCGTGATGGTGTTTGACGATTCAACGGCGGCGATCGATGCGGCGACCGAGCAGCGCATCCGTAGCGCCATGCGCCGTTATGCCGCCGACCGGGTGACGATCATCGTCGCCCATCGCCTGAGCTCGCTGATGCATGCCGACAAGATCTTCTTCATCGAGGACGGCCGCATCGTCGAACAGGGCACGCATGACGAACTGCTTTTGCTCGGCGGGCGATACAAGGCGCTTTATGATCTGCAGGTGCGACCGGGCGACGACGCTTTGAGCGCGTGAGAAACCGGCGCTGGAGGAAACAACATGGCCGAGGAACTGGAAACCGAGCGTGCTGACGTTCGCGAGGATGGCAGGCGCCCGCCACGGGCGGTCGTCGGCTCGCAGCGCGTCGAAGAGGAGATCTTCGGCAAGGTCTTCGATTCCAACATCGTCAAGCGCATCTGGGCCTTCGTGCATCCCTACCGGCGCGATGTCGTCCTGTCGGTCATTTCGGTGCTTGTTTTCACCGGCATGCAGCTCCTCATCCCGCTGATCATCCGCTATGCCATCGACCACGGCATGCAGCCGGGCGGCAGCCATTCGGCGCTGACCTTGGCGATCGTCGCCTTCCTGATCGCCATCCTTATCAACTACGGCGCCAGCTATTTTCAGGAAACGCTGGTCGGCGGCGTAGCGGAAAACGTGCTCTTCGATATCCGCAAGGCGATGTTCTCGCATCTCCAACGCGTTTCGCTCTCCTTCATGGACAAGACCGAGGTCGGCCGGCTGATGTCGCGCCTGCAGGGCGACGTCAACTCGATGCAGGAATTTCTCGAAACCTGCGTACTGTCGGTCGGGGATATCTTCCTGCTCTTCGGCATCGTCTTCGTGATGCTCTATCTCGACTTCAAGCTCGGCCTGCTGACGCTGTCCGTGCTGCCGGTGCTCTTTGTCGTGCGCCTGTTCTGGCTGCCACTGGCGCGCAAGTCCTTCATGGCCGCGCATGAGACGAACTCGGTTGCGAACGGCGCGCTTGCCGAAGCGATCCATGGCGTGCGCGCCGTCCAGAGCATGGATCGGCAGGACGTCAACTTCACGCTCTACGATGACAAGGCGCATGCCAACCTGCTGACGCATCTGACGGCGGCGCGTTACGCCCAGATCATGGTGCCGATCGTCGATTCACTGACGGGTATCGCCATGGCGCTCGTCATCGTCGTCGGCGGCGCGCGCGTCCTAAACCAGGCGCTTGATGTCGGCGTGCTCGTCGCCTTCCTCTTCTATATCCAGCGCTTCTTCGACCCGATCCGTTCGCTGACCCTGCAATATTCGGTCATGCAGCGTGCCATGGCGTCGGGCCAGCGTCTGACCGATGTGCTCGACGTGCCGGTCGATATCAAGGATGCGCCCAACGCCAAGGTGCTGTCGGCCGAGATGGACGGCTCGGTGGAATTCCGCGATGTTGTCTTCGGCTATAATCCGAAGCATCCAGTGCTCAAGCATGTGAGCTTCAGGGTCAATCCCGGCGAGACGGTCGCCCTCGTCGGCCCGACGGGATCGGGCAAGTCGAGCTGCATGTCACTGATCCACCGCTTCTACGAGGTGCAGCAGGGGCAGGTTGTGGTCGGCGGGCATGACGTGCGCGAACTGACACAGGATTCACTCGGGGCACAGATCGCCATGGTGCTGCAGGAACCCTTCCTCTTCACGGGCACCGTCTTCGAAAACATCCGCTATCACAAGACGGAAGCGACGCGCGAGCAGGTGATCGAAGCCGCCAAGGCCGTTGGCGCGCATGACTTCATCATGCGCCTGCCGGAAGGCTATGACGGCATGCTCGGCGAGCGCGGCGGCAATCTTTCGCTCGGCCAGCGCCAACTCCTCTCCTTTGCCCGCGCGCTGGTGGCCGACGCCAAAATCCTCGTGCTCGACGAGGCGACGGCCAATATCGATAGCTATACGGAGATGCTGATCCAGCGGGCGCTGGTGAAGCTGCTCGAAAACCGCACCGGCCTCGTCATCGCCCACCGGCTTGCGACAATCCGCGAAGCCGACCGCATCATCGTGCTGCAGAATGGCGAGATCGTCGAGAGCGGCAATCACCAGCAGCTCATGAAAAACGGCAAGCTCTATTCGAAGCTCTATAACCTCAATTACGCATCCTTCGACGATATTCCCGAAAACGTACTCGAAGAGACGACGGTAACCGAATCGGCGACCTGATTTTGGGTGCCTGGGCTCGGTGAGGCCGATCCGAGGTGTTTGATGCCAAACGCCAAAACTGATGTCTCCTGCGCCGTTTTATGTATTCTCTGCAACAGCGGCGGTCGATTTGCCTTAAAAGGCGCAAAATTTGAACGAACAAACGCCGTGCTGCGGCATTTCTCCTTTATAGGGGGCGATGTGCCAGCCACTGAGGAGAATGTTATGAAGAGAATTATTAGCAGCCTGTTGATCGCAACGGCCCTTATGGGATCGGCCATTCAGCCCGCTGCCGCGCGTGACCATCATCACCATAACAATACCGGTCGCATTATCGCAGGCGGCGTTGCCGCAGGTGTCGTCGGCGGTCTGATTGGAGGCGCCCTCGTCAACAGCGGCCCTCGCTATGTCGATGGTCCGCGCTATGTTGAAAGCCCTCGCTATGTCGAACCCGCGCCGAGATGCTGGTATGAGGACCGCGACGTGCGCAACCGCTATGACGGCGGTTATCACACTGAGACGGTTCGCGTCTGCGAGTAGCGGGTCAGAAGACCACCTCGTCTCGCGGCTGATTTTCGTCTCCCGGCCGAGGTTGCCTCTGGCAGCCTCGGTCTTTCCTCGCACTGAATATTGCCCGCACCGGATGTCAACTTGCTGCCATCGCTCCTCCATAGAGCTGGAGCGGGCGGAATTGCCAAATCGCGTCAATCACAGTTCTTCCATGCTTGTTCCGGCACGCTTTTCATGCTGATCGTCGAGCATTCCTGAGGGCAGGTATTCTGTCGCGCGTGGAGCATTGAGGGAAAGCCGATGAATGATGGTCCGGTGAAGGACGGCAAGGCGCCGAAGAAAGAACGCATGCGCTTCGTCAGCGCCGAGCAGGTGGCGCAATTGGCGGGCGTTTCGCGCTCCGCCGTTTCGCGCACCTTCACCCCGGGCGCAAGCGTTGCCCCGGCGACGCGCGAAAAGGTGCTGCGGGCGGCCCAAGACCTCGGTTACCACGTGAACGACCTCGCGCGCGGCGTGCTTGCCAATCAAAGCCGCCTTGTCGGCATCGTCGCGACGCGGCCGGAAGTGGGTTTTCGCGCACATCTGGCGGCCGCACTTGCCAAATTGCTGATCCGGCGCGGCAGCATTCCGATCCTCATCAACACCGGCCAGACGGAAGACGAGCTGCTCGCCGCCCAGAAGATGCTGATCGGCCACCGGGCGGAGGCGATCATCATCCTGTCCGGCTCGCCGCCGGCGAGTTTCTTCGAACTCGCGCAGCGAAACGGCCAGCCGCTCGTCGTCATCGGCCGTTCGGAACCCGACGCCGACCATGTCCGCGTCGGCAACTCCGAGGCTTCGCGCAAGGCGGCGACGGCGTTTTACGAAAGCGGCAGACGACGCCTGGCGGTCATCGGCTCCAACACGGGAACGCCGAGCATCGTCGAGCGTGAAAGGGCCTTCCTCTTGGCGGCGGAGTCGCTCGGGGCATCCGTGGTCGTCGGGCGCGGCGGAGATTCCGACTACGACGGCGGCGTCACCGCGGGGCGCGCGCTGTTTTCGGAGAAGATAAAGCCCGACGCCGTCTTCTGCGCCAACGACCAGATCGCCTTCGGGCTGATGGATGTCGTGCGCCAGGAGGCGCGGCTGCGCATTCCCGAGGATGTCGCCGTCATCGGCTTCGACGACGTTCCGGAATCCTCCTGGCTGAGCTACCAGCTGACCACTTTCCGCCAGGATCCGCTGACCATGGCGTTGCGCGCCGTCGAACTGATGGAGCGGCGGCTTGAAAATCCGGACGCGCCTGCGGGTTACGAACGCGTCATTCCGGAACTCGTCATCCGCCGGAGCTTCAGGCCCTAACCTCCCCCACGGCTTTTCGCAGGCGCAATCCTGTGGCAAGAAAGAGCAAATGCGAACCGATAGGGAGGAATATCGTCGCAGATGAAGGGGATTCGCCAGCTTGCAGAGCATCTCGACATCTCGATCGGGACGGTATCCCGTGCGCTGAACGGCAAGCCCGACGTCAACGACGAAACCCGCCGGCGCGTGCTCGCCGCCGCCGAAGAGCTCGGCTATGTCGCCAACCAGTCGGGCCGCAGCCTTCGCCAGGGCATGACCAACGTCATCGGACTGATGCTCGAAGTGAGCCGCGAGACGGTCGAAAACAGCGACGACTTCTTCCTTGGCGTTATCGATGGGCTGCAGAGCGTCTTTTCCCGCCACAAGCTCGATCTGGTCATGCTGCCCTGCCCCGATGACGAGGATCCGCACGAATATCTGAAGCGCATGGTAGCGCGCCGGCTCGTCGACGCGCTGATCATCTCGGCGACGCGACGGACCGACCGGCGAATCGAGCTTCTGGAAAAGGCCCGCATTCCCTTCGTGGCGCTCGGCCGCAGCGCATCCGGCGGCAGCTACACCTGGATGGATCTCGATTTCGAGGGCGTGGCGGCGCGCGGTGTCGACCGGCTGGTCGCAAAAGGCCACCGGCGGATCGCGGTGGCCGCCCCCTCCTCCGACATCAATCTCGGCTATATCTTCCTCGACAGTTACCGCCAGGCGCTGAAGCGCCACGATATTCCCTTCGATCCGGCTCTCGTCATCCGTGTCAAGTCGAGCGAACAGGGCGGTTATCAGGCCGGCCACGAACTTCTGATGATCGAACGGCGGCCGACGGCGATCATCCTGATCCACGAACTGATGGCGATCGGGCTTTACCGGCGGCTTGCGGAAGCCGGCATCGTGCCTGGCCGCGACCTCGCCGTCGTCGGTTTCCGCGACGAGCCGCGCACCCATTTCCTGCAACCGACGCTGACATCCTTCCGCATGTCGCTGCGCGATCTCGGTGCCCAGCTCGGCGAAACCCTGCTCGCCACCATGCCGGCCTATGCCGAGCACTACCCGCAGGGTGCCCGCAACCGGATCTGGCCGATGGAACTCGTCCCCGGCGAAAGCGACGCTCTCACGATTAAAGTCTAGATCTAGGGGCTGTGGCGCGCGACCGCACCCGGAGACCGGGTGCGGCCTGTCTCGATCATTCGGCGGCAGCGACAGCGGCGCGGCGGCCGATCGTTGCCTGCGTCAGCACGAAGGCTGAGAAGGCGCAGAGCGCGATGCCGGCGGCCATCGGAACCGCGGTACCATCGAAGAAGATGCTCGATATGACCATGGCGACGGCGGCGATCACGAAGTGCAGCGTGCCCATCAGTGACGAGGCTGTGCCGGCGATCTCGCCGTGGTCCTCAAGGGCGAGCACCGCGCTCGTCGGGATGACGAGGCCGAGGAAGCCGTAGCCGATGAACAGGAAACTCGCCAGAACAGGCAGCTGATTGAAGCCCGAGGCCATCACCACCGCCATGACGACCATGGCAAGTGCAAAGGCGCTGACCGCGATGCGCATGACGCGCACGAGGCCAAAACGCTCGCCGAGCCAGCCCGTCGCCTGCGACACCGTGAAGAACGACACGGCGTTGATCGAGAAGGCGAAGCTGTATTGGGTCGGCGTCAGCCCATAATGCTGGATCAGCACGAAGGGCGAGTTGGCGAGATAGACGAGGAAGCTCGAAATGCCCAGGCCGCCGATGAAGGTCAGCGTCAGGAAATTGCGGTCGGTCAGGAGCAGGCGGTAGGCCGCCATGGCGCTCTTCAGACCGCTGCCGCTGCGCTCCTTGGTCGAGCGGGTTTCTTCGAGCTGGGTGGCAAGCAGGACGAGGCCGATGAAGGCGGCGATCATCACAACCCAGAAGACGCCGCGCCAGCCGTAGAACTCGATGACGGCGCTGCCGGTCAGCGGCGCCAGGATCGGCGAGATCGAGAAAACCAGCATCAGCAGGGACATCAGGCGCGCGGCCTGCACGCCGGTGTGCATATCGCGGACGATGGCGCGCGGAATGACCATGCCGGCCGCACCGCCGATACCCTGGACAAAACGGAAGGCGATCAGCGTTTCGATGTCGGTCGAAAGCGCACAGCCGATCGAAGCGACGGCGAAGAGGCCGATGCCGAGATAGAGCGGCAGCTTACGCCCCCACATGTCCGACAGCGGACCGTAGACGAGCTGGGCGAGTGCGAAAGAGATGAAGAAGGCGAGGAGGGTCAGCTGGGTGACGCTGTTATCGGCATGCAGATCCTGTCCGATGGAGGGCAATGCGGGCAGATACATGTCGATGGCGAAAGGCCCTATGGCCGAGAGAAGGCCGAGAATGAGGGCAATGCGAAAGAAGGGAGCCGTCATAAGGGTGATCTTTCATAAAAGCGCAGCGGAGGCGTCGGATGATCGCTCCGCCGCATTGCTCTCGGGTTGAATGATGATCGTTCGCGCGAAGACGAAGTTGGGAGCTCATATCTCCAGCGGCGAACCAAGAGTGTCAATAAATTTGGACACGCTTGTAAAATTAGACGCCATTGTCTAAGACGTCAAGACGTCTTATCCTCGTTCTCATGAAAGATCGCATGACACCCGCAGCCAGAATGACGGGGCATACGCAGCGCGGGCAATGCGCCAAGCGCATGTCGATCCTCGATGCCGCCGCCGACGTTTTCTGCAGTCAGGGTTTTGCCGGGGCCAGCATCGACGAGATCGCCGCCGTCGGCTGCGTTTCCCGTCAAACGATCTACAATCACTACCGCGAGAAAGAGACGCTGTTCGTCGCCGTCGTCGAAGACGTCATGAACCGCGCCAACACCATGCTCTTCTCCATGTTGTCGACCTTCCCCGACAGCGCCGACAATCTGGAGGACGACCTCACGGCCTTCGTCGTGCGCCTCAACAAGAACTGCATCTGCAACCACGACGGAAAATTCCTGCGCAAGCTCGTGCAGACCGAGGGCGAGCGCTATCCGCATCTCTTCGAGAGCTGGCGCCTGCACGGACCGGGCAAGCTGACGACGGCGCTATCGGCACTTTTCGCGCGGCTTGCCCATAAGGGAGCGCTCGTCATCGACGATTTCGACGTCGCCGCCCGGCAGTTCGTGGCGCTCGGCAATGCCGACCTGCAGATGACCGTCCTTTTCGGCGGGGTGCCCACCGACGAGGAACTGGAAAAGGCGGCGCGAAACGCCGTCCGCACCTTTCTCAAGGCCTATGGCAGGACGGCGGCGGAAAAGGCCGGCCCTCAATCGCAGCTTGCCGTCATTTCCGGCTGATCGAAGCCCGTCCAATCAGGCAAAAACCGTCATCTGCTTGGGAACGACCGCGAACAAGCCGACACGGCGCGCGGCAAGATATTTCACCAGCTGTTCGACGACCGCAGGCATGACCGGCTTCTGAACCACGCCGACCGCACCCTTGACACCATGTGCGACAACCTCCGGATTGGCGGTCATGAAGACGACGGCAATGCCATGCTGTGCGGCCAATTGCCGGCCGATGTCAGGCCCGGTCGGACCATCGGCGAGGTTGACATCGACGAAGGCGATATCGGCAAGCGGCGCCAGCCGCAGCGCCTGCTCGCGATTATGCGCAAGGCCGGCGACCTGCATGCCCATGCCTTCCACCGTCGCTTCGAGATCCAGTGCGATCAGGAATTCATCTTCGACGATCAATACTCTCTGCTTCATGAGTTCATCTCTTTGCCAGCGCCCCACGACATTGGTGGCCATGATACGTCCCCTTGTTACGCGCATACTTCGAAAGAGGGATCCACTCCGGCAGCTGTCCCTGCTCGAAACTCATTGTTGTAACGGGCAACTTAACGATATGTTCCGCGCTGAAACGCGATTTTATCAATTTAAGATATTGTTAACATTGACTAATTCTTAACGGCGAAGAAGCGGAATGAAAAAAGGCGGCCTCGCGGCCGCCCTGAAATGTCTGGATCGATAAGGATTAATCAGCCCTTAGCCTTCCTCACGAGAACCGGCTGGCTGCGGTAGTCGGCGGGGAAAAGCGACTTCAGGTTCTCGATCTTCGGCAGGTCGTTGTAGACGATATAGGGATAGTTCGGATTGAGCGTCAGGAAATTCTGATGATAGGCTTCGGCGGGATAGAAGCCGGTCGTTTCGGTCACCTTGGTGACGATCGGCTGTGGGAAGACATGCGCCTTGTCGAGCTGGCTTATATAGCTTTCGGCAACTTTGCGCTGCTCCGGATCGGAGACGAATAGCGCCGACCGGTACTGCGTTCCCTGGTCCGGCCCCTGGAAATTCAGTTGCGTCGGATTGTGCGCCACCGAGAAGAAGATCTGCAGCAACCTGCCGTAGCTCACCTGTTTCGGATCGAACCGCACCTGGACGGATTCGGCGTGGCCCGTCGAACCGGTACTGACGGTTTCGTACTGCGCCGTTCCGGCGTCGCCACCGGCATAACCGGAGACGGCGCTCTCCACACCTTTCACATGCTGGAAAACGCCCTGGACGCCCCAGAAACAGCCTCCGGCGAAAATGGCAGTCTCCGTGCCTGAGCTTGCGGCCTCGTCAACGGCCGGCGGCGGAATGACGACGGCATCCTCGGCGGCATTTACGGTACCCGGGCCGAACGAGAGAACAGTGACTGCAAGGAGTGCGGCAAGGCTCCCCCGGCTGAAAGATATGGACATTGCGCTACCTCCTGCGATTGCCCAAATCCTTGCTCATCCTCGCAAAAGCCGCAAATCACAAGGCGATCACTCACGCCGATGTGACAACTATACGAAAGGTTTTGTACGGAGATGAAACAACGCCTGAGTTGAGTTGACAATCCTGCGAGGAGTGAGGAGAGTGCCCGCCGGTCAGAGCCAGCATCCTGTGGGGGGAACCTATGTCCGTGCGCTCGTTCTTTGCCTTTGCCGTCATCGCATTTTCCATGATCGCCGTCAGTTTTCCCGCAGCCGCTGCGGACACCAAGCGCGACATCCAGACGATCAAGGACGCCGATTTCTTCGGCTTCGATCTTCGCACCGAGCAGAATGTTTCTCTCGATCAGTGCAAGACCTCCTGCATCGGCGACAAGAGCTGCAAGGCCTTCACCTACAATCCCAAGGTGAAATGGTGCTTCCTGAAATCCGATTTCAAGACGATGAACGCCTTCCCCGGCGCCATCGCCGGCAAGATCGTCGAGACATCAGCCCAGAAGGAGCCGGATATCGGCGCCGCCCCGCGCCTTACCTTCCTGACCAGCGACCTCATCCAGCAGGCCCATGATTTCAAGGACAATCTCGAGCTCGCCGACGACCAGCAGGGCCAGGGCGTCGACAGCCTGACGGCCAATGCCCGCATCGACCTGACCGGCAACAATCTGGCCGACGCGCTGAAGTCCTTCCATGGCGCGCTGTCGATCACACCCGGCGATGCCGATCTCTGGCTCGAAACCGCCCGCGCCGCCGCGTCGCTCGGCAGCACCGAGAGCAGCACGACGGGACAGGCCGTGCTTGATGCCCTCAACGGCTACGAGCTGACGCGCACCACGGCCAAGCGCGCCGAGGCGCTCTCCGTCCTCGCCAATGCTCTGGAGCGAAACGCCAATTACCGCCCGGCGCTCGACGCCTACAAGGCGAGCCTCGCCCTCGTCGGCGCCAAGGATGTGCAGGCGGCCTACCTGCAGCTGAAAGCGACGCAGGGTTTCCGCATCACCGAACACACGGTCGATGCCGACAGCGCTAACCCGCGCGCCTGCGTCACCTTCTCCGAGGCACTCGTCAAGACCACCGACTACACGCCTTTCGTGACGTTGAACGGCGCAGCCCCCAAGGCGCTCGAAACCAAGGACAAGCAGATCTGCGTCGAGGGCCTGACACATGGCGAGACCTACAAGATCGCCTTCCGCACCGGCCTGCCGTCATCAGTCGACGAAGTGCTCGAAGCCCCCGTCAGCATCGACGTCTACATCAAGGACCGCACCCAGATGGTGCGTTTCACCGGCGACAGCTTCGTGCTGCCCTCGACGGCGCGCCGCGGCATTCCGCTCGTCTCCGTCAACCTGACCTCGGCCAATCTCAAACTCTACCGAATCGGCGACCGCGGCATCGCGCCGCTGCTGACCAACTCGCAATTCCTCAGCCAGCTCGACGGCTACAGCGCCCAGAATATTGAGGATCAGAGCGGCGAACTCGTCTGGCAGGGCTCGATCGAGATCGCCAACGAGCTGAACAAGGATATCGTCACCAGCTTCCCGGTCGATGAAGCGCTGCCCGAGCGCAAGCCGGGCATCTATGTGATGGTCGCAACGCCGACAAACGGCCCGGCGCAGGAGTGGGATTCGCAGGCGACACAATGGTTCCTCGTCTCCGATATCGGTGTCACCACCTATGCCGGCACGGATGGCCTCAACGTCTTCACCCGTTCGCTCGCCTCGGCAAAGCCGATCGCAGGCGTCGAGCTGCAGCTGCTTGCCAAGAACAATGAAGTGCTCGGCACCGCGACGACCGACGAAAACGGTCGCGCCACCTTCACCGCCGGCCTGATCCGCGGCACGGCGGCGCTCACACCCGCCGTCATCACCGCCAGGAGCGGCACGTCGGACTATGTCTTCCTCGACATGACGCGCGCCGGCTTCGACCTTTCCGATCGCGGCGTGACCGGCCGTGCCGCGCCCGGCGCGATCGATGTGCTGCCCTTCACCGAACGCGGCATCTACCGCGCCGGTGAAACGGTGTATGCGCAAGCGCTCGCCCGCGACACCGATGGCAATGCCATCGAGAACCTGCCGCTCACCTTCATCTTCAGCCGCCCCGACGGCGTCGAAGACCGGCGGATCGTCAGCCAGACCAGCAATCTCGGCGGTTACACGGTTGATTTCCCGACCCAGGAAAACGCCATGCGCGGCACCTGGACGATGAACATCTATACCGATCCCAAAGGTACGGCGATCGCCACCAAGAGCTTCCTGGTCGACGATTTCGTGCCCGATCGCACCGACATGGAGATCAAGACCGAGGCCAAGGAAATCGGTCCGGATACGCCGGCGACGATCACCATTGCAGGCAAGTATCTCTACGGTGCTCCGGCCGCAGGCCTGACGCTCGAAGGCGACGTCGTCGTCAAGCCGACACGCGAGAGTGCCGCCTACAAGGGCTTCCTCTTCGGGCTGGCTGACGAGGAGGCGAGCGAGGATTCCCGCCTGCCGATCGACGGCCTGCCGGAACTCGACGAGAACGGCGAAGCCTCGACCGACCTCACCGTCGGCGATCTGCCGGCAACGACCCAGCTGCTCAACGCCACCGTTTATATCAGGATGCAGGAGGCGGGTGGCCGCGCCATCGAGCGCTCTTTGGCCATCCCGGTGAAGAACCAGGGACCTTCGATCGGCATCAAGCCCGAATTTTCCGACGACCTGCCTGAGAACGCGATTGCCAACTTCACGGTGATCGGCGTCGATGCCAACGGCCAGAGGCAGGAGACGAAGGGCCTTCGCTGGAAATTCTACAGCCTCAACCGCGAATACCAGTGGTATCGCGAGGGAACGGCCTGGAAATACGAGCCGGTCTATAACGCTGAGCAAATCGCCAATGGCAACGTCGACGCGACTGTGGATGGCGGCAAGATCTCCGTGCCGGTGACCTGGGGCCGCTATCGCCTCGAAGTGGAAAGCCCGGATGCCGAAGGCCCGACCTCCAGCGTCGAATTCGACGCCGGCTGGTTCGTGACCTCGACCTCGACCGAAACGCCCGACGGTCTGGAAATCGCCCTCGACAAGGACAGCTACAAGATCGGCGAGACGGCGAAGCTGAAGGTCACCTCGCGTTATGGCGGCGAACTAATGGTGACGGCCGGAACCGAAAAGCTGGTCGCCGTGCAGAACGCCACGATCGGCGAGACCGGTGGCGAGGTCGACATCCCCGTCACATCAGATTGGGGCGCGGGTGCCTACGTGACCGCGACACTCTTCCGCCCCGGCGACGCACAAGACAGCCACATGCCGATGCGCTCGATCGGCATCAAATGGCTGAAGGTCGATCCCGAGCAGCGCGCGCTGCAGGTAAAGCTCGACACGCCGGAAAAGATGCTGCCGCGCGGGCCGCTCGACATCAGCCTGCAGGTGGCAGGCGCCGGCGCCAACGAGGATGCCTATGTGACGGTCGCCGCCGTCGATGTCGGCATTCTCAACCTGACGCGCTACGAGCCTGCGAATCCGGAGGACTGGTACTTCGGCCAGCGCCAGCTCGGTCTTGAAATCCGCGACCTCTATGGCCGCCTGATCGACGGCTCACTGGGTGCGACGGGCAAGCTCAGGACCGGCGGTGACGGGGGTGCCGTGGCGCTGCAGGCAAGCCCGCCGACCCAGAAGCTCGTTGCCTTCTTCTCCGGTCCGGTGAAGCTCGACGCCGAAGGCAAGGCCAAGGTCTCCTTCGACATTCCGCAGTTCAACGGCACGGCGCGCGTCATGGCGGTCGCCTGGTCAAAGAGCGGTGTCGGCCACGGCGTGAAGGACGTCATCATCCGCGATCCCGTGGTCGTGACCGCGAGCCTGCCGAAATTCCTGGCTCCTGGCGACAAGGCCAATCTGCGCCTCGACATCGCCAACACCGATGCACCGGCCGGCGACTACAAGCTGCAGCTGACGGGCAACGACGCCGTTGGTATCGAGCAAGCCTCCGCCTCGCAGACGATCCGCCTCGAAGCCGGTGCGAAATCCGAGCTGACGCTTTCGCTCATCGGCAAACAGCCGGGGGCCGGCAGCGTCTCGATCAACCTCTCCGACGCCTCAGGCCTTTCGCTCGACCAAACCGTCGACGTGCCGGTGCGTCCGTCATCGCTGCCGATCACCGAACGGCGGGTACTGGCGCTGAAACCGGGGGCAAAGCTCACCGTCGACAAGAACCTGCTCGCCGACAGCGTGCTGCCCGGCGCATCGATCAGCGTCAATGTCACGCGTTCGGCCGCCTTCGACATTCCCGCGCTGCTGATGACGCTCGACCGTTATCCCTTCGGCTGCGCCGAGCAGACCACCAGCCGTGCGTTGCCGCTGCTCTACCTTGCCGAGGTGGCGAAGCAGGCCGGCATCGAAAACGACGACGACGTGCACCAGCGCGTGCAGGACGCGATCTACCGGGTGCTTTCCTATCAGGCCTCGGCCGGCAGCTTCGGTCTCTGGGGACCGGATTCGGGTGACGTCTGGCTCGATTCCTACGTCACCGATTTCCTGACGCGGGCCCGCGAACAGAAATACGACGTGCCGGAACGAGCCTTCGTGCAGGCGCTGGAAAACCTGCAGAACACGCTGTCCTACACCACCGACATCAAGGCCCAGGGCGATCAGATCGCCTATGCCGTCTATGTGCTTGCCCGCAACAAGAAGGCCGCGATCAGCGATCTGCGCTACTATGCCGATACGATGATCAACGACTTCCCGACGCCGCTCGCCAAGGCGCATATCGCCGCAGCACTGGCGCTCTACGGCGACGCGCAGCGTTCGAAGAACATCTTCCTCGACGCGCTGCAGATGTCGGAACAGTCGATGGTGTCGCGCGTGAACCTCTCGCGCACCGACTACGGCACGATCCTGCGCGATGGTGCTGCGATCCTGGCGCTCGCCGCCGAAAGCCGGCCGGTACCACCCGTCATCCCGGAACTTGCCAAGGCCGTCACCAAGGAATGGGGCCGCAGCAAATACAAGAGCACACAGGAAGAGGCCTGGATGCTGCTCGCCGCCCGCGCCATCCAGGGCGGTGACGACGATCTCAAGGTCGATGTCAACGGCGCGTCGCACACCGGTGCCTACATGGCAAAAATGACCGGCGATGCGCTGAGCGATCATCCGCTGACGCTGACCAACCAGACGGGTGACGCGGTTTCGGCTGTGGTCACCACGGTTGCCGCGCCCACCGTCCCGCTGCCGGCCGGCGGCGACGGCTTCACCATTGAGCGCAGCTATTACACGCTCGACGGCGAGGAGGCGAATGTCAGCGAAGCGACGCAGAACGAGCGCTACGTCGTCGTCATCCATGTGCGGGAAAGCAACGACTGGCCTTCGCGCATTGTCATCACCGATCTTCTGCCCGCCGGCTTCGAGATCGACAATCCGAACCTCGTCGACAGCGCCCAGATGACGAATTTCGACTGGATCGGCGAAATTTCCGCTGCCCATACCGAATTCCGCTACGACCGCTTCGTCGCCGCCTTCAACCGCGCTCAGGGCGATGAACGCGAATTCAACGTCGCCTATGTCGTGCGCGCCGTCACTCCCGGCACCTACGACCATCCGGCCGCAAGCGTCGAGGACATGTACAGGCCCGAGCTTTCGGCCCGCACGGCGACCAGCAAGATGGAGGTCGTGACGGCACAATAATGAGGCTGTGGCGTAAGTTTGCGATCGGATCCGCCGCCGGCGTCATTTTCGCCGGCGCGGTTCTTTTCGCGCTCGATGCCGCCGACCGGGCCTTTCCGCCGCCACTTGAGAAGGCGGATGTCGTTTCCGCCGAGGTTCTGGATGCGGACGGGCAATTGCTGCGCGCCTTCGCGACGTCGGAGGGCCGCTGGCGGCTGAAGACTGCGGTCACCGACGTCGATCCGCAATTCCTGCGCATGCTGATCGCCTATGAGGACCAGCGCTACTATGACCACGGTGGCGTCGATCCCTGGGCGCTCGGGCGCGCGAGCCTGCAATTCATCAGCAACGGCCGCATCGTCTCCGGCGCTTCGACGCTTTCGATGCAGGTGGCGCGGCTGATCGAGCCGCGTCCAGAACGCACGCTTTCGGCAAAATTGCTGCAGCTCGCCCGCGCCGTGCAGATCGAACGGCGGCTCACGAAGGAACAGATCCTCGACCTCTATCTCACCCATGCGCCCTATGGCGGCAATCTGGAAGGCGTGCGCGCCGCAAGCCTTGCCTATTTCGGCAAGGAGCCGCGGCGCTTAACGGTCGCCGAGGCCGCCCTGCTGGTCGCCCTGCCGCAATTGCCGGAACGGCGCCGGCCGGATCGCAATCTCAAGGCGGCGCAGGAAGCGCGCAAGCGCGTCCTCGATCGTGTCGCGGTGGCTGAAGCCGTCGGCGACGGCGAGGCGGAGCGGGCGGAGGCCGTTCCGGTTCCGCCCCGGCGCATGCAATTACCCGCACTTGCCGCTCATGTCGCCGAAGCCGCGCTTCGCAAGGAGCCTGATGTCATCAAGCACCAGACGACGTTGAAAAGACAGGTGCAGCAAGGATTGGAATCGGTCGCGCGGGCATCGGCCATGAAGCTCGGACCGAAGCTTTCGCTTGCCATGGTGATGGCGGATGCGCAAACGGGCGCGATCGTCGGCGAGGTCGGCTCGGCCGATTATTTCGATGCCAGCCGCTCCGGCTGGATCGATATGACGCGCGTCAACCGTTCGCCGGGCTCGACGCTCAAACCCTTCATTTACGGGCTTGCCTTCGAGCAGGGCCTCGTCTCCCAGGAGACGATCATCGAGGACCGGCCCGCCGATTTCTTCGGCTACCGGCCACGCAATTTCGACATGAGTTACCAGGGCGACGTCACCGTGCGCGAGGCGTTGCAGCTTTCGCTGAACGTGCCGGCCGTCAAGCTGCTTGACGCCGTCGGGCCGTCGCGGCTGATGGTGCGCTTCCGCCGCGCCGAAGTGCGCCCGGTTCTCCCGCCGAACGAAACGCCGGGGCTGGCGATCGGCCTTGGCGGCGTCGGCATGACGCTGAAGGATCTGGTGCAGCTCTATACGGCGCTCGCCAATCGCGGCCAGCCGGCCAGGCTCGGCGACGGTGTCACCGGCACACCCGGCAAGATCGATGGGGAACCATTGCTGGAACCGGTCGCAGTCTGGAACGTCGCCGATATTCTCTCCGGCGTCATTCCGCCTGCCGGCGCGCCGCAGCGCGGCATCGCCTACAAGACCGGCACGAGCTACGGCTATCGTGACGCCTGGTCGGTCGGCTATGACGGACGCTATGTGCTCGGCGTCTGGGTCGGACGGCCGGACAACAGCGCCGTGCCGGGGTTAACAGGCTATGGTACCGCCGCGCCCATCCTGTTTGAGGGTTTTGCCAAATCAGGCATCGCGACGACGCCACTGCCCCGGCCGCCGGCGGGCGCCGTGCGCATCGCCCAGTCCGACCTGCCGATCAGCCAGCGGCGTTTCGCTCTCAATGCCAGCGGCCTGCTGGTCGCCTCCGGCCGCGAGCCCGCCCCTGCAATCGTCTATCCGCCCGAGGGCGCGCATATCGACCTCGGCGCCAGCGGGGGCGACCTCTCGCCGCTGATGCTGAAGCTCCAGGGCGGTCGCGCACCCTTCCGCTGGCTCGCCAATGGCAAGCCGCTGCCCGACCTCTCCCGCCGGCGCACCCAGCAATGGCTGCCCGACGGCGGCGGCTACTCGAAACTGACCGTCATCGATTCGGCCGGACGCTCTGCAAGTGTGGGCGTTTTCATCGACTAGCGTATCGTCCTTTGCGCGTCTGAAAAGACGCGCGGCGCTGTAAGGGAACAAAAAACCGGCCACAACCGTTGAGGAAAGTCTCCCTCCAACGTCAGACGGCCCATGACACTTCCGACAGCGACCTACCGGATACAATTCCGCAACGACATGACCTTCGATCGCGCCCGCGGCCTCCTCCCCTATCTCAAGACACTCGGCATCAGCCATCTCTACGCCTCGCCGATCTTCACCGCAGTCAATGGCTCGACCCACGGTTATGACGTCACCGATGCCAATGAAATCGACCCCACGCTCGGCGGCCGGGCGGGATTCGAGCGTCTGACGGAAAGCCTTGCCTCGGCGGGCATAGGGTTGATCCTCGACATCGTCCCGAACCATATGGCCGCCTCGCCTGAAAACGGCTGGTGGCGCGACGTTCTGGCATTCGGCCGGCACAGCGCCTATGCACACCATTTCGACATCGACTGGAGCGAGCCGCTGACCTTGCCGCAGCTCAGCCAGGATTTCGACGGGGCGCTCGCCGCCGGCGAGTTGCGGATCACACTCGACGAAACGCATGGCAATTTTGCCTTCGGCTATTTCGAGACATTGTTGCCGCTGAACCCCAAGAGCTACGGGGCAATCGCAAACCGGCTCGACGATCCGGTTGCGACGAGAATGGCGGAGGCTGCAGCCGTGACGTCAGGCGAGGACTTCCAGCGCGCCATGCGCGATATCCTCTTCGAAGGCGGCGATCGGGCGGTCCTGCGGCAAAAGCTCGACGACATCTCCACCGATTACGATTTCCTGAGAAACCTGCATGAGGGACAGCATTGGCGGCTGACCCATTGGAAGGAGGCGGCGCAACGTCTGAGCTATCGCCGCTTTTTCGAGGTGACCGGATTGGTCGGCACCCGCGTCGAAGATTCTGATGTCTTCGACGATATGCACCGGCTGGTAATCGAGCTGGTGCACCATGGCAAAGTACAGGGCCTGCGCATCGACCATGTCGATGGCCTCGCCGAACCCAAGGCCTATCTCGACATGCTGCGGGCGGCGGCCGGACCGGACACCTATATCGTCGTCGAAAAGATCCTCGGAGTTGGTGAGATCCTTCCGGACAACTGGCCGGTCGCCGGCACCACGGGATATGAATTCATCGCCGCGCTGAGCGAGCTCTTCATTGACGGCGCCGGCCTGCGCATATTGGACGATGCCTATCGCGGCCTCGCCGGCGAAGCGGGTGATCTCGACGAGGGCCGGCGGATTGCCAAGCGACTGATGGTGGAACGCAATTTCGCCGGCGAGACCGACAGGCTGACGTCGATCGCGGCCGGCATCTTTCCCGAGGAGAAAAGAGACGAGATCGCCGGCGCACTGCGCGAACTGCTGATCGCCTTTCCCGTCTACCGCACCTATGGCGACGGCGGCCCACTCTCGTGGCAGGATAAGGCAGTATTCGCCACGACCGCATCGCAAGCCATGGCCCGGCTCGATGAGCGGCGTGCGCTCGATCATGTGCTGAAGCTTCTCGAAGGCAAGATCGAAGGCGACGCTGCCCGCGAGTTCCGCATCCGCTTCCAGCAGCTGAGCGGTCCGGTGATGGCAAAGGCGACGGAAGATACGCTGTTCTACCGCTATAACAGGCTCCTTGCCGCAAACGAGGTGGGCGGTGAACCCGGCAGGGCGCCGGGCGGTCCCGAGGAATTTCATCGTCGCATGGCGGAGCGGGCGCGGCTGCAGCCCCATGGACTGTCGGCAAGCGCCACCCATGACACCAAACGCGGCGAGGATGGGCGCGCCAGGCTCTATGCGCTGAGCGAGGGCGCCGATGTTTTCGTGCAGGCGGTGGCGCGCTGGCGTGAAATGAACCGGGCCTGGCTGAAGGATCTGCCGGATGGTCCCGCCCCGGAGCCGAATGTCGAATGGATGCTCTATCAGGCGCTCGCCGGCGCCTGGCCGGAGGATTTCGACAGAGGGCGGACGGAAGAGCTTCGCGAACGCTTCATCGATTATGCGCGGAAGGCAGTGCGCGAGGCGAAACTGCGCAGCGACTGGACGGAACAGAATGCTGCTTATGAGGAAGCGGTCACAGCCTATGCGGCGGCGCTGGTCTCGCCTGACAACGACGCCTTCCTCGAGGATTTCGAAAGGGTGCTGCAACCCTTCATCGCCGCAGGTTACCTCAACAGCCTGTCGCAGACGCTCCTCAAGCTGACGGCCCCCGGCATTCCCGACATCTATCAAGGCGCGGAGGCTTTCGACTTCAGCCTCGTCGATCCCGACAACCGCCGGCCGGTCGATCATGAACAGCTGATGGCGTGGCTTTCTGAAGCCGGACCGATCGCGAAGCTGCAGGCGGCGGCATTGAAGCAGCGCATCGTCGCAATCGGCCTGCAATTGCGCCGGCGGCAGCCAGCCCTCTTTGCCAAAGGCGATTATCTGCCGCTGAAGGCGACGGGCAGCCGGCGCGATCATGTCCTCGCCTTTGCCCGCGTGCATCAAGGCGATTTCACACTCGTCGCCACGCCGCGGCTGATGTTCGGCTGGCTCGACCCCGGCGTGCTCTTTGCCGGCCCGGAATTCTGGGAGGATACCGCGATCGCCGTCCCCTCCCCCCTTCACGGGCTGAAGGCGGATCTGGTGACGGGAAAGACGATCGAGCCCGGAGGCAGCATCTCCGTCGCCGCCCTGCTCGGGAGCCAGCCGGTCGGATTGATCAGCCCGATCTGAGTGTCGGACTTCGCGTGCGGCTCAAAAATTCGATCTCGCCGAATTAGTGCTTGACCTTCCAGTTGCTGGAAGGTGGATAAGCTATCCAAATGCCCTCCGGGCACAGGAGATAGTCATGGATATCAAGCACGATCACGATCATCATCACAACCACGCCCCCGGCGACGATCATTGCCATTGCGGCCATGATCATCCGGAGAAGGCTGCCGATGCCGTAACTCGTGACCCTGTCTGCGGCATGACCGTCGAACCGCAGGCCGGCAAGCCATCACTCGATCATGCGGGCCGGACCTATCATTTCTGCTCGGAGGGCTGCCGGACGAAATTTGCGGCGGCGCCGCAGGATTATACCACCGCGAAGGACCCGGTCTGCGGTATGGCCGTCGATCGCTCGACGGCGAAACACTTCCTGAAATTCGAGGGTGAGAAATTCTACTTCTGCTCGGCCGCCTGCCAAGCGAAGTTCGAAGCCGATCCTGCGGCCTATCGCGACGGCAAGCGCCCGGCGGCAAAGCCCGCGCCGAAAGGCACGCTCTATACCTGCCCGATGCACCCGGAGGTGATAAGCGACCGTCCTGGCGACTGCCCGAAATGCGGCATGGCGCTGGAGCCGATGGGCGTTCCTCCTGCCGATGAAGGCCCGAACCCGGAACTCGTTGATTTCAGCAGGCGGCTCTGGGTGAGCGCTCTCCTTGCCCTGCCGCTGCTCGCACTCGGCATGGGGCCGATGCTCGGTCTGCCGCTTCGGGAAGCGGTCGGCGAACCGTTGGCGACGTATCTCGAACTCCTTCTGGCAAGCCCTGTGGTGCTCTGGGCCGCCCTCCCCTTTTTCCGCCGCGCCTGGGCGTCTGTCGTCAATCGCAGTCCCAATATGTGGACCCTGATCGGCCTCGGTGTCGGCACCGCCTATATCTACAGCGCGGTCGCCACGCTTGCGCCCGGCATCTTCCCAATGAGCTTTCGCGGCCATGGCGCGGCCGTGCCCGTGTATTTCGAGGCGGCGGCTGTCATCGTTGCGCTCGTCTTCGTCGGCCAGGTCCTGGAATTGAAGGCGCGCGAGCGCACCGGCTCGGCAATCCGCGCCCTGCTCGATCTTGCGCCGAAGACGGCGCGGCGCATCGATGCCGATGGCAGCGAGAGCGACGTGCCGGTGGACGAGATCCAGACTGGCGATCGGCTGCGCGTGCGTCCTGGCGAACGGGTGCCGGTGGATGGCTCCGTCCTCGAGGGCCAGTCGACAATCGATGAATCGATGATATCAGGCGAGCCCCTGCCCATCGAGAAGTCGAAGGGCGATGGGCTGACAGGTGGCACGATCAACAAGAACGGCACCCTCGTCATGGCAGCCGAGAAGGTCGGCGCCGACACGGTTCTGTCTCGCATCGTCGACATGGTCGCCAAGGCGCAGCGCTCGCGTGCGCCGATTCAGGGTGTTGTCGACCGCGTATCCGCGTTCTTCGTGCCTGCCGTGGTGGTCGTCGCGATCCTTGCCTTCCTCGCCTGGGCCGCGATCGGACCGGAGCCGCGCATGGCAAATGCGCTGCTTGCCGCCGTCACCGTCCTGATCATCGCCTGCCCCTGCGCACTCGGCCTTGCAACGCCGATGTCGATCATGATCGCGACGGGACGCGGCGCTCGGGAAGGCGTGCTGATCAAGGATGCCGAGGCGCTGGAACGCTTTTCCAAGGTCGATACGCTGATCGTCGACAAGACGGGCACGCTGACCGAGGGCAAGCCGAGGCTTACCGACGTCATCGCCTTGGGCAGCCTCGAGGAAAGCCGCCTGCTGTCGCTGGCGGCAAGCCTGGAGCGCGGCTCCGAACATCCGCTGGCCGAAGCGATCGTTTCCGGCGCCGAGGAGCGCGGTGTCGCCTTCGTCGAGGTCACCGGCTTCGAGGCAAAGACCGGCAAGGGCGTCCAGGGCCTTGCCGGCGGCACGCAGGTGTTGCTCGGCAATGCGGCGATGCTCGCCGATCTCGGCATCGATCCGGCGGTACTTGCCGAGAAGACAGAAGCCCTGCGCGGCGACGGCAAGACGGTGATGTTCGTGGTGTTCGACAACGCGCTTGCCGGCCTCGTTTCCGTTGCCGACCGGATCAAGCCGACGACGTCTGCCGCCATCAAGGCGCTGCATGAAAGCGGACTGAAGATCATCATGGCGACGGGCGACAATGAACGCACGGCGCGGGCGGTGGCAAAAAGCCTCGGCATCGACGAGGTCCGCGCCGACGTGCTTCCGGAAGGCAAAAAGGCGCTGATCGATGAGCTGCGGGCAAGAGGCGCCATCATCGCCATGGCCGGCGACGGCGTCAATGACGCGCCTGCACTTGCCGCGGCCGATGTCGGCATCGCCATGGGCACCGGCGCCGACGTCGCGATGGAAAGCGCCGGCATTACCTTGGTGAAAGGCGACCTCAACGGCATCGTCAGGGCGCGGCGGCTGGCGGAGGCGACGATGCGCAATATCCGGCAGAATCTCGGCTTCGCCTTCGGCTATAATGCGCTCGGCGTGCCGGTCGCAGCCGGCGTACTCTACCCGGTCTTCGGGCTGCTGCTTTCGCCGATGATCGCGGCGGCAGCGATGAGCCTCTCGTCCGTCTCGGTAATTTCAAATGCGCTGAGACTGCGTTTTGCAAAGCTGTAGGAGATGGCGATGAATATAGGCGAAGCATCGGGACGATCGGGCCTGCCTTCGAAGACCATCCGCTACTACGAGGATATCGGCCTCATCCGCCCCGAAAGGGGCGGGAATGGCTACCGCGACTATGCCGAGACCGACGTCCACAAGCTGCGCTTCCTGCAGCGTTCGCGCGGCCTCGGCTTTTCCGTCGAGGAATGCCGGCAATTGCTGGCGCTCTATGAGGATAAGGAGCGGGCGAGCGCCGACGTCCGGGATATCGCCCAGACCAAGCTTGCCGAGATCGACCGCAAGATCCGCGAGCTGACGGACCTGCGCCGGACGCTGGAACACCTGGTGCATGCCTGCCACGGCAACGACAGGCCGGACTGTCCGATCCTCGAAGAGCTTTCGGACGGCAGCTGATCATTTCAAAAGAGCAGGCGTCGCCTTTCAGACGACCTGCATCAGGACAGCTGCGGCATATTCTGGTTCGCCGCCTGCGAGGATTGAGCCCGCTCGTCGGGCTCCTCGTCTTCGCCATCATCCAGCACACCGTCATCCAGCCGATGCTTGATCGCCAGTGCATAGATCACGTCGAGAATATTGCGGTCCCTGAGATGAGGATCGGTCAGGGCGAGAAGCGAGGCCCGGACAATCTTTTTGCTGGTGGCTTTCGGACAACGCGCCTTGACGAAATCGTAGAGCGCCTGATCCGTCAGTCCTTCCATGGCGCCGTCCACGAGAGCTTCGTAGACCCGCTTCTTTTCCTTCATGCTTTATTTTCCCCTGCAAATCAGCGGCGCCATGATCTGTCATGCAATTGTCATAAACAATCGCCGATTTACGGCGCCTGTCCACTGAAGAAGAATGCTGATGACGATCCGGGCAGCATTTTTTTCGCCTCATCGACTTTTTTGCCCTCAGCCGGGAATAAAATCCGCCGCACGCGCGTATACTCAGTCATGGAACGCAAAGAACGCCCCTTCGACGTCATCGGACAGCTTGCAGCGCTGAGGCGCTATGCTCGCTCGCTGGTGCGCAATTCGGACGAGGCGGAGGATCTGGTGCATGATGCACTGGTGCGCGCCTATGAGAAGCGGAAGAGCTTCCGCAGCGGCGGCAACCTGCGCACCTGGCTTCTTTCCATTATGCACAACGCCCATATCGACCGTCTTCGGCGGAACCGGTCACTGACGCGCCGGCACGACGAGGCGGCGGTCGAGGCCGAGCAGTCCCTGCCGGCCGGCCAGGAACATGCCGTGCGCCTGCAGCAGGTGCGCGACGCCTTCTTCGATCTGCCGGAGGAACAGCGCGAGGCGCTGCATCTCGTGGCGATCGAGGATCTTTCCTACCAGGAAGCCGCCAATGCTCTCGGCATTCCTGTGGGGACGCTGATGTCGCGCATCTCGCGTGCCCGCGCCCAGTTGCGCGAATTTGAGGAGACGATGCCGCGCGTTTCGCATCTGAGATTGATCGGAGGAAACAGCAATGAAGGCAATTGATCCGATCATCGACACCGATCTCGACGCCTATGTGGATGGCGAGCTCGATGTCGCCCGCCGCATCCAGGTGGAATCCTATCTTTCCGAGCATCCGGCGATTGCCGCCAAGGTCATGGCCGATCTCAGCATAAAAGGCGAGCTGCGTCTGGCGCTCGCCGGTGAAAGCGCTTTCGGCCGTCCCGAAACGCGCGATGCCGCTCGCCGGCTGGAACGTGGCCTTTCCTACGGCCGCATCTTCCATTCCATGCAGCGCATCGCCGCAATCGGCATTCTGATCGCCGCCGGCTGGGTGGCGCACAATTCTTTCGGCGCCTTCTCGGCGACGGAGGTCGCGGCTTCCGTTCCGGCGCCCGCCTATGTCGAGGATGCCGTGCGCGCCTATCAGACCGCGGCGCTGCGCCAATCAATGCCTTCGCAGACATCAACCATCTACGACGCTGACGATATTCGCGCCGCCACCGCAATCGTAATGCCTGAGCTGCCTGGGGATTGGAAGGTCGCCGATGTGCAGATCTTCCCTTCCGAATTCGGCCCGAGTGTCGAGATGGCGATCGAGGAAACAAATGGAAAGCGGCTTTCGCTTTTCGCCGTCCGGCCGGGCGCCTTCGAGGTCCAGCCGGTCAGCCATCTCGCCCTCGAAAAAACGGAAGCCGCCTATTGGCAGATCGGCGAGGTCGCCTATGCGCTGATCGCCGACGATAGGAGCGTCAATCTCGACCAGGCGGCCGAACGGCTCGCCCGCTCGCTCTACTAGTTCAAACCGAGGAGATCAGTATGAACCCGATCAACCCCCGCTACGGCGCTGTCGCCGGCTCCCAGGCTCTCTTCGACGAGGGCCTGCGCCAGCACATGCTGCGCGTCTACAATTATATGGCGCTTGGCCTCGTCATAACAGGCATCGTTGCCTTCATCGTCGGCTCGACGCCGGCGCTCTACGTGCCGATCTTCAACTCGCCGCTGAAATGGGTGGTGATGCTGGCGCCGCTCGCCTTCGTCTTCTTCTTCTCGTTTCGCATCCAGACGATGTCCGCCAGCACCGCGCAGATCACCTTCTGGGCCTTCTGCGCCGTGATGGGCCTGTCGCTCGCCTCTGTTTTCCTGGTCTTCACCAAGACGAGCATCGCGCAGACCTTTTTCATCACTTCAGCCATGTTCGGCGCGACCAGCCTCTACGGTTATACGGCAAAACGTGATCTCTCGAAGATGGGCTCGTTCCTGATGATGGGCCTTTTCGGCATCATCATCGCCGGCATCGTCAACATTTTCCTGGGTTCGAGCGCGCTGCAGTTCGCGATCTCAGTGATCGGCATCGTCGTCTTCGTCGGCCTCACCGCCTACGACACGCAGAACATCAAGGAACAGTATTCGGAAAACTACGATCAGGAATCGAACCAGAAGCTCGCCGTCTTCGGTGCACTTTCGCTCTACCTGAACTTCGTCAACATCTTCCAGCTTCTGCTCAACTTCACGGGCGAGCGAGAATAGAGACTGCGCTTCTGGGGGCAATGGAAGCGCAAGAGCGCCTGGTCTGCAGTCTGTGACAGGATGGCGGACTGGGTGCTCACCTAAAACGAAAACGGCCGGGTCAACGCCCGGCCGTTTTCGTTTCAGATGATGCCCCAGGCGCGATAGCGGCCACGGCCGGTGATCTCTCGGATGCCGATCTCGTTGACGAGATTCAGCGCGCCGCGCGGGGTGATGCGCAGATGACGGGCGATCATCGCCGCTGAGACCATCGGCCGCGACAGGATGAAATCGGCAAGCTCCGGGAGACTGCTGTTCGAACGGCGGCCGCGAATGCGCAGCTCCATTTGCGTGCGCGCTAGCGACAACCGGTCGATTTCCTTGAGGCCGGCCACCGCACTCAGATGCATCGCCTCCAGAAAGGCTTGCAGCCGTGTCGCCCGATCGCGCGCCCGGCGGCGCTCGTGGCGTACCAGCTTCAGCCCGCCGTAAAAGGAAAAGAGATGCGAGGCGACCTTGCCGCGGGCGCGTAGATGGCTTGCGACCAGAAGCCCCCCGAGCCAGTGCTGACGCCGCAACGGCTCGATCTTTTCCCAGGCTTCGAAGAGGATGGCCGCTCCGAGAACCGGCGGCAGGCTATCGGCCAATGGCTGCACGCTTCGCCACTCGGCAAGCCGTTGTTCCTCGTCCCATTCGTCATCCCCGAGCAAACCAAGAGGATCTTCATTGCGCTTCGCCGGAATAACAGCGACCGCCTCGCCTGCCGATGTTTTCCCCGTATGGATATCGAGCAGCTTTTGCGAGCGGGCAAGAAGCGCATCGATCTCCGCCATCTCGGCGGCAAGCGGCCCGCCCTCATCGTCACTCTCCTCGTCGGCGTCGACCGGAACTGCGAGGCTCTTTCCTTCCTGCGCTTTCCCCTCCCCTTCCCCAAGCGTTGCGGTCAACGTCGCAAGCCCCGACCCTCCGAGTGCCCAGGAGGGTTCACCGGTCCAGATGCGCCGGCGTGCCCGCAGCACGGAATGAGCGATCGTCAGCTCGTGACTGGGAGCGCGACTATCCATATGCGCATCGTGCAAAACGAGATCCTCGACATGCACGAGTTCGCCTGCCACCCAGAGCGCGCCAGCGGCATCGAAGAAATGGCTGCGTTCGGCAAATCCCTCACCGACCACCGAGCGCAACACCCGCTCGTCCAACCGCGCCATCGCATCCTCCGCCGCAGCAAGGGATGGAAGCAGGGTCTGAAGCATCGCACCGTCGATATCGTAGCGCATTGTTAAGCTTTACGGTTTTTCACAAATGGAAGTCAAACGCAGGTTTTCTTCCGTCATGTATGACATGGTTAACGGCGTAATTCAAGAAAACTGCGAGGAAGGGAGAGCCGTCAAGATGTCTGATCGCCCGGCCGCATATCTTCTACCCGCCGCAACTAGCGCGGAGCTTTCGCTCTCTGTTCATCCGGTTTTCCTCGCCGCCGGACCATTTGCCCGCATCAGCGCCATCAGCATCGGCCCGAGCGAGAACTCGCCGCGCTCCGCACGCCGCGACAGGTCGCGCAGATAGCCGCCGGCCGAGTTGATATGTCCGCCTCTTTCCAGGATGCAGGCGATCACCGTGGCGGCATTTTCAGGCCCCATGATATCGCAGGCCTCCTGATAGGCGCTGGGACTGACGCCAAGGGTGGAACGAACGATCACGGCCGCGGCCATCAGATCCCGCCAACTGCCGATTCCGCCGCCCGGCCCATAAGCGACAATCTCCGGGCAGGCCTGCACCACCATGGCAAGAGGGAAGGATTTCGGCGGCTCCCGCCATGGCCGCGCTTCTTCCTCCGGCTTTGCGCCCTGCTTCGGTTCGAAGCTTGGTTCAAGTTCAGATATGGGGTGTGGGTTTGAATTATGTATGTGCCGACCGTTTTGGCCGTCATTGGCGTCTGTTTTCTCTGTTTTCGTCTTCAATTCCAGCGTCTTGACGATCATCTCACGGAGCGCCTCGAGATCGCCCAGCAGGCTTTCCATCTCGGCGGCGGACGGACGGCGCGGCAGGCTTGCGGAAAGCAGATTGAAATGCTTCTGCATCTCGATCCATTCGCCGGCAATTTCCTCTTCCAGTGCGATCTCGATCAGCTTGACTATGTCACGTCGGCAAAGCGTCAGCCGCTCTCTCAGGCGCTTCCATTCAAGCCTATCGGCCATCACCCGAGCCGCTTGTGCCTCGATCTCGCGGGCACGCACGAGGAGCGGCGCGATGCTGAAGCCGAAGGCCTCTCCCAATCCGCCCCCGCCGTTCCGGCGGGCAAACCGTTTTCCGTTCGGGCTATCCCTGCGGATGATCAGGCCGGCCTCCACCAGCATCGCCAGGTTCCGCCGCAGCGTCGTGCCGGCCATGCCGTGTGTACGCAGCGAAAGCTGCTCGTTTGAGGGAAAGACGACGAAGCCGTTGGCCTCGGCAATCTCGTTCTTCGGGTAGAAGGTCAAGAGCGCGTTGAGAACAGCCAGAGCACGATCGGATACGCCGATTATGTCCTTCGCTTCGCAGAGCGCGCGAAAGATTTTCCACTTGTCGACCGATGCATCCGGATCGACTTTGCTGGCGCTTTCCTGACTTGCCAGCATGCCAAGCGTCATCGATCGCCGCCCAAAGGGCGTCGATACATATTGAGGCTCCATGTCCCTCACCTTTTTTCAAGGCAAAAGAAACCTACCACCCAAAAGGATGCCGAAGACGCTTGACAGTGATTCGAGGAAGTGCGATTCTCAGATTGTCCAGATATGAGAAAGGCTTCCGCGGCGGCAACGTTCGGAGGCTTTTTTCTTTTGCGGCCTACTCTCCTGCTTGCAACTTGCCGGCCCGATAGGCTTCGTAGAGCTCATCGAGACGGCGTGAAACGTAAGCGCCGAAATCCGGCGCATCGCCTGTTTTCAACGCGATCGTGAAGGAGTTGCCGGCGCTCTTGATTCGGCCGGCAATCTTGCCGCCGCTCTTCGGCTTCCAGTCATATTCCGTGGCTTCGGGCTTTGCCTCTTTCCTGGCGAGCTCGGCAACCAGAAGCTCGAAACGGCGGTCGCTCTCTTCCGTCAGGAAACCTTCCGAGGCGATGAGCTTTGCAAGCCGCGCCGCCGTCATCCCATTCCAGTTCTGGGCAAGCGCCATCCATTTGCGTCGTCCGATGCCGGGTGCGGCTCCGACCGACCTCACGATATCGGCCGGTATGGCCTTCGCGACGGATATCAGCTTCGACAGCTCCGTCTTGTCGGTCGACAGCGCCTTCATGATGACGGGACGCTCAAAACCCTTGAGCTCGAGATTGAGGGCAAAGACGGCACGCTCGATATAGGAAAGGTTCCGACGCGCCGAATTCTCGATGCCCTGCGCGATGACGACATCAGTATCGTCAAGCTTACGGACGATCGCCTGCACTTTGCGCCCGAGCAGCTTGATGGCCTGCAGGCGACGATGACCGTAGGCAATCTGATAGCGGTTCTCATCATCGGGATGGCGACGGACGAGGACCGGCACTTCCTGGCCATTCTCGGCAATCGACTGCACCAGCTCGTCTTCCATATCGAGCGGCCGGTCGGCAAGGCGGTCGCGGACGAAAGAGGAATCGATCAGATCGGGGTCGAGCTCGACGATGCGTTCGCCCGACAGCAAGGCCTCCTGTATCGCCCTGCTCTCTTCTTCCATCCGGCCGAGGGTCAACGCCATCGTCCGGACCGGACCAGCCGATCCGCGCGAAGACGTCTCCTCGTAGTTGGCCGCGGCCAACTCCTGCGCCGTATCGTCGAAAAGACCTTTCAGGCGATCGCGTCTGCTCATGTGCGGCCCCAGGCTTTGTGAATGCCGGCGAGAACCTCGCTGTTGGCGGCGGTGACCGATTCCAGCGCCCGATCATAGGTCGAGCGGCGCACCTGCCCCTTCTCGATTTCGTAGAGCGTCTGCTTGGTCAGGCCGGCATCGGCGATCGCCGTCGATTTGAGAATGGTCGCTGTCAACACGTCATCGCTAAACAGGCTGCGCAGCAGCGCAACGATCTGCGACTGCGGTGCATCGAAGGGTTCGTGGCGGGTGACGATGTATTTGATGAAGTCATGCTGCAGATCGCCGCCGGCCTTGCGCACGACGGAGAGCAGATCCGAGGTCATCAGCAGGAACTGCGACATGGAGGCGACATCGACCATCTGCGGATGGATGGTGATCAGCAGCGATGTTGCGGCGCAGACAGCGCCGAGCGTGAGGTAGCCGAGCTGCGGAGGGCAGTCGATCACCACGACGTCGTAATCGGCCTCGACCTCGGCAATGGCGACGCCGACGCGACGGAAGAACAGCTCGGCCGGCTTCTGGCGATCATTGAGCGCTCGCGGCGTTTCATGCTCGAACTCCATCAGTTCGAGATTGCCAGGCACCAGATCAAGCCCGTCGAAATAAGTCTTGCGAACGATCTCTTTCAGCGGCTTGCGGCCGGCATCATAGCGGATAGCGCCATACAGCGTATCGCCATCGGAAAGATCGAATTCAGGCTGGACGCCCAGCATGGAGGAAAGCGAAGCCTGCGGATCGAGATCAATGGCAAGCACACGATAACCCTCCAGCGCCAGATACTGGGCCAGATAAAGCGTTGTCGTCGTCTTCGCCGAGCCGCCCTTGAAATTGGTGACGGCAACTGTCTGCAGCTTCTCACCGGGCCGCCGCCACGGCAGATAGGAAAGCGCATCCTTCGGCTTCAGCTTTGCCATATAATGGCGCAATTCATTGATTTGGCCGAGCGTATAGGAACGCCGGCCATTCTGGGAAAGCTCCGGCTGGGGGCCTTTGCCATCCAGCGACAGCTGGCGAAGATAGCCGTCGGAAACGCCGATCATCTGAGCGGCCTCGCCGGAGGAAAATGTGCGCAGCGTCTTCTGCGAAAGCGGCGGAAACAGCTTGTCGCGGAGGAGCTTCAACTGCCGCGAAAGCTGGTTCGCATGCCGCTCGATCCGTACATCTGTCGTCGATACGCTAATGTTGTCCAAAACACCCAATCCTTTTCGATGCGCTTTTCTGTCAACATAGCGTCAAAAAGCGTATCGAAAATGACACGATTCGGGATTTGCAGCAACAATGGGCCCTGGAGGGTGCTTCCGGCCCGGTTGGCCGCGGCCAACTGCCTGCCCCCACCCTTGCAGCGACGCGGCTTTTTCGGCAAGACCGCCAGGAATCACGGGGAGTATCGGCTTGAAGCACATCCATATCATCGGCATCGGCACGGGCAACCCGGAGCACCTCACCATACAGGCGATCAACGCGATGAATGCGGTCGACGTAATCTTTCTGCCGGTCAAGGGCGCCGGCAAGGAAGAGCTTGCCGAGGTCAGGCGAGAGATCTGCGAACGCTATGTCACGCGGCCGGGCATCAGGATCACTGAATTCCAGGTGCCGCAAAGGCAAACGGCCGAGCGAACTTATACGCAAAGCGTCGACGCCTGGCACAGCGAGATCGCGCATATCTACGGAGAGCTAGTCGCCAGTCTCCCGGATGACGGCAGCGGCGCCTTTCTCGTCTGGGGCGATCCCAGTCTCTACGATAGCACGATCCGCATCATCGAACGCGTGCAGCGGGAAGGCCGCCTGGATTTCGACTATCGCGTCATTCCCGGCATCACCAGCATTCAGGCCCTGGCGGCCAGCCACAAGATCCCGGTCAATCTGGTCGGCAAACCAATCGAGATCACTACCGGGCGCAGGCTGGCGCGGGACGGGCTTCTGACCGACAGCACGATCGTCATGCTCGACGGCGAACAGGCCTTTGCCAAGATCGACGATCCGGATGCGGAGATCTTCTGGGGCGCCTATCTCGGCACCGAGGATGAGATGGTCAGATCAGGACGGCTTGGTGATGTCGCCGCCGACATTGTGACGTTGAGGGCCGAGGCCAGGCAACGGCATGGCTGGATCATGGACATTTATCTCTTGCGTAAGGGACGGGATTTCGAGGAATAGCCGATCCGAACCACTTCCATCATGCTTTGCCGCGCCGGGCATGATCATGTAAGAAATGGTCAGAGGATTGAGAATGAGCGTTAAGACCGCTGAGGCGAGCGACAGAACAAGCGAGGCGAATACGCACGGTCGCCCGGCGGTGGAGATGCGCAGGCGCGGCGCCTGCCCCGCCCTTGCCGCACCCATGCCAACCGGCGACGGCTTGCTGGTGCGGCTGCGACCGGCCGGTGGCGCGTTGACGTTGCCGCAATTCGCAGATCTTGCTCGCTCCGCCGCAGCGCATGGCAACGGCATTCTTGAGATCACCGCGCGCGGCAATCTGCAGATCCGCGGGCTGCGACCCGAGACCGTAGGGCAGCTCGCTGCCGATATCGATGCCGCCGGGATCGTTGTGCCGGACGGGCCGGCGATCGAGATATCGCCACTACACGGCATCGATCCGGAAGAGTTGAGCGATCCGTCCGCAATGGAAATAACGTTGCGCCGCACGCTCCACGATCTCATCGCCTCGCCGCATCTCGCGCCGAAACTTTCGCTCCTCGTCGACGGCGGCGGAGCCTTCGGCTTGTCGGCACTTTCCGCCGATATCCGTGTGGTCGCGCAATTCGACGCAGATTGGCTTGTCTCGATCAATGGCGACAGTGAAACCGCAACGCCGGTCGCAATCGGTCCTGCGGAGGCGGCGATATCAGCCGTCGGCGACATTCTGAGCCTGTTGGCAGCCCTCGGGCAGGGCAGGCGGACACGCGATATCGATCCGGCACTTCTGCGGGCGCATTTTCCTGCGATGGATGGCATTCAGTTCACCCCATCCCGGGCGGCAGGTGTGCCGCTTTCCGGCCTGCACCGTCTGGCGGACGGCAAAACCGTGCTCGGCGTCAGACCGGAGTTCGGACAGATGAGGGCATCTGATCTCTCCGCTCTGCTCGATCTCGCAAAAGTTCATGGCGCAACAGCCATCCGACTTGCGCCCGGTCGCGGTTTCTTCCTCATCGGGCTTCCGGCAGATACACTGCCGGCTATGCAGATCGCCGCAGCCAGACTTGGCTTCAACGCGCAACCCGGCGAAACCAGCGAGCATATCGCCGCCTGCGCAGGCGCCGGTGCCTGCGGCTCGGCCTTCTACGAGACGAGAACTCTGGCGCGCCGCCTCATTGCCGCAGCGCCCGCCCTCTTCGACGGTTCGTTGACGCTGCATCTCTCCGGCTGCGCCAAGGGCTGCGCGCATGCGCGGCCCGCGCTGACCCTGACGGGCTCGGCTGAGGGTTATGGTCTCATCCTCAACGGGCTTGCTGCGGATCAGCCGGACGAACGGATCGCTGGCGGTCGGATCGATTTCGCTATAGAGAGGCTCGCCCGAGCCATCGAAGACAACAGAGATGCTGGCGAATCGGCCGCCGCCTGCCTTACACGGCTTGGCACAACCGGCGTTTCGAAGGCGCTGCGACAGGAATAGGAATGCCAGACTACGATTATATCCGCAGCGGCGACGCGATCTACGAGCGTTCCTTTGCGATCATTCGCGCCGAGGCCGATCTTTCGCGCTTTACCGAAGATCAGGCCGAAATCGCCGTGCGCATGATCCATGCCTGCGGGCTGGTCGAGGCGGCAGAGCATTTCCTGTTTTCGGCCGATTTCGTCGGCGCTGCGCGTGATGCGCTGAAGGGCGGGGCGCCGATCTTCTGCGATGCGGAAATGGTATCCCAGGGCGTGACCCGGGCCCGGCTGCCGGCACTGAACGACGTGATCTGCACGCTGCGCGATCCCGCGACACCCGAGCTGGCGCGTGAGACCGGCAACACACGCTCGGCCGCCGCCATGCATCTCTGGCTCGACCGGCTCGGCGGAAGCGTTGTCGCGATCGGCAATGCACCGACGGCGCTCTTCCATCTCCTCGAACTGCTGCGCGACGGCGCCCCGAAACCGGCGGCGATCCTCGGCATGCCTGTCGGCTTCGTCGGCGCGGCGGAATCAAAGGATGCATTGGCGGAGAATTCCTATGGCGTACCCTTTGCCGTCGTGCGCGGCCGGCTCGGCGGCAGCGCCATGACGGCTGCGGCCATCAATGCACTGGCGAGGCCGGGCCTATGACGACCGGTCGTCTCATCGGCGTTGGCACGGGTCCCGGCGACCCGGAGCTGCTGACCCTAAAAGCCGTGCGCGCCGTCGAAGGCGCTGACGTGATCGCTTATTTCGCCAAGCAGGGCAGGGGCGGCAATGGCAAGGCAATCGTCGAACCGCTGCTGAGGTCTGGGGTGACGCTGCTGCCGCTTTACTATCCCGTGACGACAGAGATCGACAAGAATGACGAACGCTACCAGAGCCTGATCACTCAATTCTATGATCAGTCTGCCAAGTCTGTCGCCGGACATCTCGATGCCGGACTGACCGTCGCCGTTCTCAGCGAAGGCGATCCGCTCTTCTATGGCTCCTACATGCACCTGCATGTCAGACTTTCCCATCGCTACCCAACCGAAGTGATCCCAGGCATCAGCGCCATGTCGGGCTGCTGGTCGCTGGCGGGCATGCCGATCGTCCAAGGCGACGACGTGCTTTCCGTACTGCCCGGTACGATGGCCGAGACCGAGCTGACGCGCCGTCTTGCCGATACGCAAGCCGCCGTCATCATGAAGGTCGGCCGCAACCTGCCGAAGATCCGCCGGGCTCTGGCGGCAGCCGGCCGGCTTGCGGAAGCCGTCTATGTCGAGCGCGGCACCATGGCGAATGCGGCAATGGAAAAACTTGCCGACAGGAGCGATGGCGATGCGCCGTATTTTTCGCTGGTGCTGGTGCCGGGCTGGGAGAACAAGCGATGAGCGGCAGGCTTTTCGTGATCGGCACCGGTCCCGGCAATCCGGAGCAGATGACGCCGGAAGCCCTGGCGGCCGTCGATGCGGCGACGGATTTCTTCGGTTACGGCCCTTATCTCGACAGGCTGCAACTCCGCCACGATCAGCTGCGGCACGCCTCGGACAATCGCGAAGAGCTCGGTAGGGCAGGGGCAGCCCTTGCCATGGCGGCTGACGGCGCCAAGGTCTGCGTTGTCTCCGGCGGCGATCCCGGCATCTTTGCCATGGCGGCTGCCGTCTGCGAGGCGATCGAGAACGGCCCTGCAGCGTGGCGCTCGGTCGATCTCACCATCTTGCCCGGCATCACTGCAATGCTGGCTGTAGCGGCAAGAGCAGGCGCCCCGCTTGGCCACGATTTCTGCACCATATCGCTATCTGACAATCTAAAGCCTTGGAATATAATCGAAAAACGTCTCGAACTGGCCGCAAAGGCAGGCTTCGTGATTGCGCTTTATAATCCGATCAGCCGGGCGCGACCATGGCAGCTCGGCGAGGCCTTCAAGCTGTTGCGCGACCATCTGCCGGCTGCAACGCCCGTTATTTTCGGGCGTGCGGCGGGAAGGCCCGACGAGCGCATCGCTGTGCAGCCTCTGTCGCAAGCGGATGCATCGATTGCCGATATGGCAACCTGCATCATCATCGGCTCAGCCGAAACGCGGATCGTCGCACGGCCCGGCAAGCTTGATTTGGTCTACACGCCGCGGTTCATGGCAGGGGGAAACAGGTGATCGATCACCGCCAGTGCCGCCTCAGCTGTCTCGACCGCCGTGACGATGGGTGCCGGTGCGCGCACGACCATCATCACCTCGATACCGAGCAGGCGGGCGGCCTCGATTTTCGCATAGGTAGCGGCGCCACCACTGTTCTTGGCAATGATGACGTCGATGTGGTGCTGCTTCAGCAATTCGCATTCGCCCTCCAGCGAGAACGGACCCCGATCGAGGATGTATTCGACATTCGCAAGCGCAAGCGCCGGTTCGACGGGATCGACGCTGCGGATGAGATAGTGATGTTGCAGCGCCGCTTCCGCATGATGCGCGCCCTGTCGGCCGATCGCCAGAAAGACATGGCGGGGGGAGGGGCCGAGCGCTTCGATGGCAGCCGGAATGCTTTGCACCTCTTGCCAGCGATCGCCGGCCACGCGTTGCCATTCGGGACGGCGCAGAGCGATCGCAGTGATACCGGTGGTCTCGGCGGCAAAGGCGGCATTGGCCGAAATTCGCTCGGCGAAGGGATGCGTGGCGTCGATCAGCAATCCATAGCCGCCGGTTTTCAGGAAATCGGCCAGCGCCGAAGCACCGCCGAAACCCCCAACGCGAACCGGAACAGGCTGTGCGGCCGGTATTTCAGTGCGTCCAGCGAGCGACAGCAGAACATCGCAATCACCCCGCGCCGCAAGCGCCTCGGCCAGCAGGCGCGCCTCGCCGGTGCCGCCGAGGATCAGGATGCGAGGTCTTACCATGTCTGATGTTTCTCCTGCATCCGGCCAGCGCTGGCTGACTATTATCGGCATCGGCGAAGATGGTCCAGAAGGGCTGGGCGAGGAGGCGAAGAGGCTGATTACATCAGCACCCGCCGTCTTCGGCGGAGCGCGGCATCATGCGCTCGCCGCGTCGCTGATATCAGGCGAGAGGCTTTCCTGGCAAAGCCCGTTCGAGCGCTCGGTCGATGCCGTTCTCGAGAGGCGCGGCACGCCGGTTGTCGTCCTCGCCTCCGGCGATCCCTTCCTTTACGGTGTCGGGGCAACGCTCTCCCGCCATGTGGCGGCGGAGGAGATCCGCACCATTCCCGCGCCCTCGGCCTTCAGCCTTGCCGCATCCCGCCTCGGCTGGCCGCTGCAGGAGGTCACGACGATCTCTCTGCATGGACGGCCGATTGATCTTGTCCGACCGCATCTGCACCCCGGTCGGCGGATCATTGCGCTGACCTCGGACGAGAAGGGGCCTGGGGATCTGGCTGCCCTGCTTGCCGCCACTGGCTTCGGTCAGTCAGAGCTTACCATACTCGAGGCGCTCGGTGGTGCCCGCGAACGGCGGAGAAGTGCCGTAGCGGCAAATTTCGATCTCGGGGACGTAAACCCCCTGAACGTCTGCGCAATCAATATCGCGGCAGGGGAGGGGGCTCGAATTCAGCCTTTCACCGCCGGCCTCGAAGACGACCTGTTCGAGCATGACGGACAGATCACCAAACGTGAAATCCGGGCGATGACGCTTTCGGCGCTCGCGCCGCGCTACGGCGAACTGCTCTGGGATATCGGCGCGGGCGCAGGCTCGATCGGCATCGAATGGATGTTGGCCGATCCCAGCCTGAAGACAATCGCTATCGAGCAGTCGCCGGAACGGACCGCGCGGATTGCTCGCAATGCATCCGCCTTCGGCGTGCCGCATCTCGCCATCGTCGAGGGTTCAGCGCCCGATGTACTGAAAGGCCTGCCGGAACCGGATGTGATCTTCCTCGGTGGCGGCGGCAGCGAAGCGGGTGTTATCGACGCTGCGATTGCCGCGCTGAAGCGGGGAGGGCGGCTCGTTGCCAACGCCGTGACACTGGAGATGGAAGCAATGCTGCTCGGCGAACATGCAAAACGCGGCGGCTTCCTCACGCGGATCGAAATATCGCGCGCACAACCCGTCGGCGGCATGAGCGGCTGGCGGCCGGCCATGCCCGTGACGCAGTGGCGCTGGACGAAAGGATAACGAGATGACTGTGCATTTCATCGGCGCAGGGCCAGGTGCTGCGGATCTGATCACCGTGCGCGGCCGCGATCTCATCGCCCAATGCCCGGTCTGTCTCTATGCCGGCTCGATCGTCTCGCCCGAACTGCTGCAATATTGCCCGCCGGGCGCGCGCATCGTCGATACCGCACCGATGTCGCTTGACGAGATAGAGGCGGAATATCTGCACGCCGCTGCAGCCGGCCAGGATGTCGCGCGGCTGCATTCCGGCGATCTCTCCGTCTGGAGTGCCGTGGCCGAGCAGGTCCGCCGTCTTCAGAAACACGGCATCGCCTATACGATGACGCCGGGCGTTCCGGCCTTTGCTGCTGCTGCCTCAGCCCTCGGGCGCGAGCTGACGATCCCCGCGGTAGCACAGAGCCTGGTTCTGACCCGCGTTTCCGGCCGCGCGTCACCGATGCCGAACGACGAGACGCTCGCCAAATTCGGTGCGACGGGGGCCACGCTGGCAATCCATCTGGCGATCCATGCGCTGAAGCAGGTGGTCGAGGAACTGACGCCCCTTTACGGCGCTGACTGCCCCGTCGCGATCGTCGTCAAGGCCTCCTGGCCGGACGAGCGCGTCCTGCGCGCCACGCTTGCCGATATCGAGGCAAAGGTTGCGGCCGAGCCGATCGAACGCACGGCAATCATCTTCGTCGGCCCTTCGCTCGCTGCGGAGGATTTCCGCGAGAGCTCGCTCTATGATCCGGCCTATCAGCGGCGGTTCAGAGGCCGGGAATAACTTCCGATGATTGGCCGCCGCGGGCGGCCAATCATCGCGACAATCGCTAAGCGGCGCTCCGCCCGGTTCTCAAACCCGCGCTGACAGGTAATCCATGCTGGTACGAAGCGCACCGGCAGGGTCCTTGACCGCATGCACTTCCGCTGCAAAGGGTTCGAAGGAGAACGGACCCTGATAGCCCGCCTGCAGCAACGCCCTGATCTGTCCAGCATTGTCGAGCCGGTCGTCGCCGTCCACGAGCACGCGATGGGAATCGCGCATATCGGCAACGGAGACGGAAGGATCGCTGACGCCGGAGATGTGCACGAGGCCGGCCAGCTCAGGGAAGGTCGCGGCTTCGCCGGCAAGGTGATGGTGGAAGGTGTCGTGAACGAGCTTGAAGGTCGATTGCGCGCCGAGCTCCCTGATTGCCTCGGCCGCCTCGGTCTTCGAGCGCAGCGAGCAGATTTCAAAACCGAGAGGCTCGACGAGACCGATAATGCCGGCTTCATCCAGCATTGGCTTCAGTACCGACAGGGCTTGGCGCAGATTAGCCTGCCGTTCGCCATCGGCGCGGCCGGTGCCATCGTTCTTCGGAACGAGGACGAGCGCCTTGGCGCCAGATGCGCTGGCATAGTCGATCAGTTCCTGCGCTTCTCGTGCGCGGGTTTCATTCCATTCGTTGAAACGCTGCAAGGCGTTGATCGAAATGATCGTCAGGCCGTGACGGGATGCGGCGTCCTTGATCGTTTCCGGCTTGGTGCCGTCGACAATCGCATTACCGGAAAGATCGTTGCGGATCTCGACGGCGTCGATGCCGAGCGACTTTGCCAGTTTGAAGAAATCATCGATAGCAAGCGACGGGGCGGCCATATGGTTGAGCGCAAAGCGGATCGAAGTCATGACGGAAATATCCTCCTCGTCTCCGCGCCACGGCGGAGCGGTTCCTCGTGAATGGGCGAGCGAATCTCTATCCGAATTCGCCCGGCAAACCATCCGTCATCGCCGGCGCCTGCTTTCATTGCTGAGAGAATTTCAATCGAGATGATGGAATTCTATCATTCTCAGATGTTCTCGGAGATATAGATATCGAATGGCAGGAAGGACTGACCGGGAACGGCAGCCTCACCATGCTCGATCGCACCGACCATCAGCGATAAAAGCTCCTTGCAGAGAGCGGGCAGCGGAGTGGCGACCACCATGGTGACGATATCGTCGGCAAGGCCGGCCTTGCTCTCCGGCGTCAACTCATTGACCACAAGCACGATCCGACCGCCGACACCCTCTTCGCGGAATGCGGAAATCGCCCCCTCCATGCCGCCGCCGCAGACATAAAGGCCGACGAGATCGGAATGTTTCTGCAGAAGCGTCAGCGTCGCCTCATGGGTGATTTCGGCGGTCTCGAGGTTGATCAGCGTATCGACGACATCGAATTCCGGGGCGTTCTCGCGAAAATAGGAACGGAAGCCGATCTCCCGCAGCTCATGGCCGTGGAAGCGGTGGCTGCCGACGAAACACGCGACCTTGCCGGGCTTTTTCGCCGTCCGCGCAATCGTCCATGCGGCGGTGCGTCCGGCCTTGCGGTTGTTGACGCCGACATAGGCGTCGCGCACCCCCGTGGCGAGATCGGAGAGCAGCGAGAAGACCGGGATGCCGCGTTCCTTCAGTTCCTCGACCGCGGTCGTCACCGCAGGATAATCAGGACCGACGACAGCGACGGCCTGGTTGCGGGCGCCGAGCGCCTTGATCTTTTCGTTGATGGCAGCAGGTGTCGTCGCAGATGGGTACTCGATCTGGATCTGGAGACGGGCGGCGGTGACCGCGCGCGCCGCCGCTTCGATTTCGCGGGCGAAGGTCTGATAGAAGGATTGGGTTGGTTTCTGCAGCAAAAAGGCAAGCCTGTATTGCGGCAGATCCTCAAAGACCCGCTGCCTGATGAGGCCGACGGCATGATAGCCGATCGCCTGCGCCGCATCATAGACCCGCCGCGCCGTCTCCTCCCGCACGCGATGGCGAGCATTGAGAACGCGGTCGACCGTGGCGACGCTGACGCCGGAGGCACGGGCGAGATCGGATATGGTGGGGCGGCGCATGGACGTTCCTGATGGATTCAATCATTGATGCAAGCCATTCATGATGGCTTTTGATAGATTATATCAAGCCTGCATTGAGCGCCTTTCAAAGTCAACCTATCCTCCTCGGCAACAGCATAGCGGGAGGCGGATGATGGCGATCCAGACAAAGAAACGTGATTACGACCTGCTCGGCGAAAGCGGTCGCACCGCCGTCGAGACGGGGCTGGCGGCAGCCGAATGGTATCACACCGACATTCCGCGCAAGGAGATGAAGGCACTGATGCAGCGTTCCGATGCGCCGGCGATCCGGGACACGATGATCTGGCTCGGCAGCATGGCGGTCCTTGCCGGGCTCGGCATCTATTTCTGGGGTTCTTGGATCGCGATACCCTTCTTCCTCGCCTATGGCGTGCTCTACGGCTCAGCCTCCGACAGCCGCTGGCACGAATGCGGTCACGGCACCGCCTTCAAGACGCGCTGGATGAACGATGTCGTCTATCAGATCGCCTGCTTCCTGATCATGCGCAATCCGGTGACCTGGCGCTGGAGCCATGCCCGCCACCACACCGATACCGTCATCGTCGGTCGCGATCCCGAGATCGCCGTCATGCGGCCGCCGGATCTCTTCCGCTTGATCCTCAATTTCTTCGGCATCCTCGATGCCTGGCACGCGGTCATCGACATGCTGCGCAATGCTTTCGGCGGCGTCAGCGCGGCGGAAAAGACGTTCATCCCGGAGATGGAGCAGCCGAAGGCGATCCGTTTCGCCCGTATCTGGCTCGCGATCTATGTTGTCACAATCTCAACCGCAATTGCCATGGGCTCGATCCTGCCGCTGATGGTGATCGGCCTGCCGCGCCTCTACGGCGCCTGGCACCATGTACTCACCGGGCTGTTGCAGCATGGCGGCCTTGCCGACAACGTCATCGACCACCGGCTGAACAGCCGCACCGTCTACATGAACCCGATCAGCCGCTTCATCTACTGGAACATGAACTACCACGTCGAACATCACATGTTCCCGATGGTGCCCTACCACGCGCTGCCCGAGTTGCACGCGATGATCAAGCATGACCTGCCAGCGCCGAACCCGTCGATCTGGTCCGGTTATCGCGAGATGATCCCAGCCTTCCTGCGCCAGCTGCGCAACGAGGACTATTTCCTGAAGCGCGAACTGCCGGCAACGGCGCGGCCTTATCGCGAGGAATTCCACAACGAACTGGCCCCGGCGGCACAATAATCACGATCAAGGGAGGATAAGATGAGCGGCAACTGGATCCAGGTCTGCGGCAAGGACGAAATCGACGAAGAGGATGTCATCCGCTTCGATCATGATGGGCGCACCTTCGCTGTCTACCGCAGCCCTGACGACGAATTCTTCGCCACCGACGGGCTCTGCACGCACGAACATATCCACCTCGCCGACGGGCTTGTCATGGATGAGATCATCGAATGTCCGAAGCATAATGGCCGCTTCAACTACAAGACGGGCGAAGCCAAGGGTGCACCGGTCTGCGTCAATCTCAAGACCTATCCTGTGAAGGTCGAAGGCGACACCGTCTTCATCTCGGTGTGAAGGAAACGAACGTGGCTCATTTCGTCATCCTAGGTGCGGGCGAATGCGGTGCGCGCGCTGCTTTCGCGTTGCGCGAAAAAGGCTTTGCCGGCGAGATAACGCTTGTTGGAGCCGAACCCCTTCCGCCTTATGAGCGGCCACCGCTTTCGAAGGCCGGTACCACCGATGCTCGCGATCCGAAATTCATCGCCGCGGTGGAAAAATATGCCGAAAGCCGCATCCGGCTGCTGACCGGCCTGGAGGCGAGGGATGTCGATACCGTATCCAGGACCGTCACGCTTTCGGACGGTACCGTGCTCTCCTACGACAAGCTCCTACTCGCGATGGGCGCAGCCGCGCGTTCGTTCCCTGGCGCGCCGGAGGGAAACCCACGTATTCGCGCGCTGAGAACGCATCACGATGCGGTGGCGCTGCGTGATGCCATGAAGCCGGGACGGCATATCGCTATCATCGGCGGCGGCTTTATCGGGCTGGAACTTGCAGCGACAGCGCGGCTGCTTGGCGCCGACGTCACCGTCATCGAGGGGCTGGAACGCGTATTGAAGCGCGGCGTGCCGGAGGAGATCGCCCATCTGCTCACGGAGCGTCACCGCGCCGAGGGCGTCGATATCCGCTGCGGCATCTCCATCGAGGCTCTGACCGAGGAGAACGGGAAAGCCCTGATCCGATTGCCGAGCAAAGAGGTGATTGAAGCCGATTTCGCCCTCGTCGGCATCGGTGCGCGGCCGAATGTCGAGATCGCCGAAAGGGCGGGACTGACGATCGACAATGGCATTGCCGTCGACGCTTATCTCAAGACCTCGGCACCCGATGTCTTTGCCGGCGGCGACTGCTGCTCGTTTCCGCTATCGATCTATGGCGGCCGGCGGGTGCGGCTCGAATCCTGGCGCAATGCCCAGGAACAGGGAACATTGGCCGCGGCCAACATGCTCGGCCTCGAGGAAGCCGTTTCGTCAGTGCCGTGGTTCTGGTCGGACCAATACGACATGACGCTGCAGATATCAGGCCTTGCCGAAGGCGCCGTCACCCATCTGCGCCGTGATCTCGGCGCAGGCGCCTTCATTCTCTTCCATCTCGATGCTGACGGGCGATTGATCGCCGCAAGCGGCATCGGGCAGGGCAATGCCGTGGCGCGCGACATCAGGCTCGCCGAAATGCTGATCGCGGCGCGCGCACACCCCGATCCGGCCGCGCTGGCAGCCAGCGACATCAAACTGAAATCCCTGTTGGCCGCCTGAGCCGCCCTCTATTTTTCAAAGGAATTTGACGATGAAGAAACATAAACGCGCGACGGTCGCCGATCTGCTTGCGGAAAAGGGCAAGCGCCAGCTCACCATGTTGCGCGTCACCACGCTGGAGGAGGCCGAAGCCGCCGAAAGGGCGGGGATCGATATGGTTTCCGTGCCGCCCTCGCTGCTTGGACCGGTCTTTCGTGAGGTCGCCCCCACGCCTTTCGCCATTCCGGGGCTCGAATATGGCGACCATGTCTCGGCGGAAGACTATCTCCGCGCCGCCTTCGCGGCCCTGAAAGCGGGCGGCGATGCGGTCTATTGCGCCGCAAGCCTGCAGACGATCCGGCGCTTGCGGGACGAAGGTATACCCGTCTGCGGCCATCTCGGGCTGATCCCTTCGAAGGCGACCTGGACCGGCGGCTTCCGCGCCGTCGGCAAGACGGCGGCGAGTGCGGCCGAGATCTGGCGTCAGACCAAGGCGCTGGAAGGGGCCGGCGCCTTTGCCGCCGAAATCGAAGTCGTGCCGGGAGAGGTCGCCGCCGCCATCAGCGCCAGCACCTCCATGCTGATGATCTCCATGGGTGCCGGCAGCGGCTGCGACGCCCAATATCTCTTCGCCGACGACGTGCTCGGCGCCAATCGCGACCACTATCCCCGCCATGCCAAGGTCTATCGCAACTTCGCCGCCGAACACGACCGGCTGCAGCGCGAGCGCATCGCCGCCTTTACGGAATTCGCCGACGACGTCAAAAGCGGCGCCTATCCGGAAAAGCGCCACCTCGTCGGAATCGATGAATCGGAACTGAAAATTTTTCTGGACCAGTTGAAGACAGGCAATCGCTAAGCACAACCGCGTTTCGTGCCTGGATGATGTGGGAAGCGCCGCCAAGACGCTTCTCCTGCATTGGCTTCGGCCATAGCCTGTGTCAGGAATGATCCGTTCGATTCATTCGGAACGGAGTATTCAGTCCCCTGTGACGATCGGCTTTGCGCATGCGGAATTGATTGCGGTGCTCGTCGCGGTGACGGGGGACGAACCGCGCGTCATGACCATTCGCTCCGGCGACGCACTGCCTTCAGGCCCCTTCGAGATGGGGCATCGCACCCTGCAATCGGGCCTGCGCGAATGGGTGCAGGAGCAGACGGAGCACCCCGTCGGCTACCTCGAACAGCTCTATACCTTCGCCGACCGTGACAGGAACAACGACATCCCGGGCGGACGGACGATCTCGATCAGCTATCTCGGCCTCGTCAACGAGCAATCGGGCGCCGGACGGCCGGGATGGCACGGCTGGTACGAATATTTCCCCTGGGAAGACCATCGGCACGGCCGGCCAGTGGTGCTCGACGAGATCATGGCGCGCCTGAAGATCTGGGCCGATGCCGATCCGGCCCGGCGCGATCATCGCCATCGCCGGGCGGATTTCACCTTCGGCCTCGACGGCGGCGGCTGGAACGAGGATCTGGCGCTGCAGCGCTACGAACTGCTTTACGAGGCGAGGCTCGTGGCCGAAGCTGGCTGCGCAGCCGAGGCCAATCTTGGCCGGGCGATGTTTGCCGATCACCGTCGCATTCTCGCGACCGGGATCGCAAGGCTACGCGCCAAGATCAAATATCGCCCGGTCGTCTTCGAGCTGATGCCGGAGAGTTTCACGCTGCTGAGGCTGCAACGCACTATCGAGGCGCTCGCCGGGCTGACGCTGCACAAGCAGAATTTCCGCCGCCTCATCGAACAGCAGGAACTGGTCGAGGAAACCGGCGGAACCGAAAGCGAAACCGGCGGCCGGCCGGCTAAGCTTTTCCGCTTCCGCCACACGGTGCTCGAGGAACGGGCGCTGGCAGGAACGAAATTACCGCTCTCCCGCAATTGACATATGCTCATCGTGAGAATATCTATTTGCTCAATGATATGCTCAACTAGAGCATAATTAGGAGCCGGTCATGAATCACCCTGTTTCCGCATCCTCGCTCTATCAGCGCGTCAGCCGTGTCATTCCCAAAGCCGAATGGATGACGTTCGAAAATGACGTCGACGCGATCCTCGAGCTCAAGCGCCGCCGCAACGCCGTCATCCTCGCGCATAACTACCAGACGCCGGAAATCTTCCACGGCGTGGCCGATATCGTCGGCGACAGCCTGGCGCTCGCCCGCAAGGCGATCGAGGTCGACGCCGATGTCATCGTGCTGGCCGGCGTGCATTTCATGGCCGAGACCGCCAAGCTCCTGAATCCCGAAAAGACAGTGCTGATCCCGGATCTCGGCGCCGGCTGCTCGCTGGCGGATTCGATCACGCCCGAGGATATTGCGCTGCTGCGCCAGGCCCATCCCGGCGTGCCCGTTATCACTTATGTCAACACCTCCGCGGCGGTGAAGGCCGCCTCCGACATCTGCTGCACCTCGGGCAATGCAAGACAAGTGGTGGAATCGCTCGGCGTACCGAAGGTGCTGATGATCCCGGACGAATATCTGGCGCGCAACGTCGCCAGCGAGACGGATGTCGAGATCATCGCGTGGCACGGGCATTGCGAAGTGCATGAACTCTTCACCGCCGAGGATGTGCGCCAGCTGCGTGAAAACCATCCCGGCGTGACGGTGCTCGCACATCCTGAATGCCCGCCCGACGTGGTGGCGGAAGCCGATTTCGCCGGCTCGACCGCCGTGATGTCGGATTATGTCGGCAGGCAGAAGCCGGCGCGCGTCGTGCTGCTCACCGAATGCTCGATGAGCGACAATGTCGCCGTGCACCATCCCGACGTGGAGTTCATTCGCCCCTGCAATCTTTGCCCGCATATGAAGCGGATCACGCTCAGCAATATCCGTGCAGCACTCGAGGAAAACCGTCACGAAGTCACCGTCGATCCGGCGATTGCAGTGGCCGCGCGCCGTGCTGTAGAGAGGATGCTGGCGATATGACCGAGATCATCGAGCACCTTGCCGGGCGCACGGTCATCGTTGGCAGCGGGCTTGCGGGCTTGATGACCGCGCTGACGCTGGCGCCAGAACCCTCCGTCCTCGTCACCCGCGCATCCCTCGGTACCGAGACGTCAAGCGCCTGGGCACAGGGCGGCATTGCCGCCAGCATGGGCGCGGATGACAGCGCCGAACTACATCTTGCCGATACGCTTGCCGCCGGCGACGGCCTCTGCGATCCCGCGGTCGCCGGCGGCATTATTGCCGGGGCGCCGGCAGCGATTGCCGCGCTGGAACAAGCCGGCGTGCGCTTCGACAGGAATGCCGAGGGCGAGCTTTCGCTCGGGCTGGAGGCCGCGCATTGCCGCCGCCGCATCGTCCATGCCGAAGGCGACGGCTCCGGAGCGGCGATCATCGCCGCGCTGGTGCGGGCGGTGATGCAAACGCCTGCGATCACGGTGCTCGGGGGCTTCGAGGCTCGGCGGATATTGATGGACGGCGAGCGTGTGGCGGGCCTGCTCTGCGCCACCGCGAAAGGCGCCGCCATCCTGCCGACCTCCAAGGTGGTGCTCGCCACCGGCGGCATCGGCGGGCTTTATGACGCAACCACCAATCCTATGGGTAATTTCGGCCAGGGGATCGCGCTTGCGGCAAGAGCAGGCGCCGCGCTCGCCGATATGGAATTCGTCCAGTTCCACCCGACCGCGCTCGACTCGCGCCGCAGGCCACTGGCGCTCATCAGCGAGGCGGTGCGCGGGGAGGGGGCCTTGCTCGTCAACGAACAAGGCGAACGTTTCATGGCCCGCACATCAGGCGCAGAGCTGGCGCCGCGCGATGTCGTCGCGCGCGCGATCAGCGCCGAAATCGCCCGCGGCGGCAGGGTCTTTCTCGATGCCCGCAATGCACTCGGCAGCCGGTTTGCCGCGAGCTTTCCCGTCATCGCAGCCCTTTGCGGCGAGGCAGGCATCGATCCGGCCAATGACCTTATTCCGGTGCGCCCGGCCGTTCACTATCACATGGGCGGCGTTGCAACGGATGCAAACGGCCGCAGCTCGGTTTCCGGTCTCTGGGTCGCCGGAGAGGCGGCTTCGACCGGCCTGCACGGCGCCAACCGGCTTGCCAGCAATTCGCTGCTGGAGGCTGTTGTCATGGGTATCCGGGTAGCACACGACGTATCTGGCATGCCCGCAAGTGCCGCTGGCACCATCTTCGCCGAGAAACTGCCGGTGGCCGCCGATGCGTCGCTTATCCGGCCGATCGTCTCGCGCCATCTCGGCGTGCTGCGCAATGCCGGCGCCATTCAGGGAGCGATTGCAGCACTTCTGCCGCTTGCCGAAGGCAACGGCCCGGCCGCCGATCCAGCTACTGTCGCGTTGCTGATCGCCGTCTTCGCCAGCCTGCGGATGGAATCGCGCGGCGCCCATGCCCGCACCGATTTTCCGCTGAAGCTCGCCGACGCCAACCGGCGCCGCATGTGCCTTTCCGACGCTCTGGAGATCGCCCGCGCGACCCCGCCCTATGCCCTTGCAAGGAGTGCCTGAGATGAGCCTCGTTCCCCTTCCGCGCCTGATCGTCGAGCCGCTGGTGCGGACAGCCCTGCTCGAAGATCTCGGTCTTGCCGGCGATATCACCTCGGCATCGGTCATCCCCCAAGATCATCGCTCGACCGTGGTGATGGCCGCTCGTCAGCCGGGCGTCATCGCCGGCCTCGATGCTGCCGAACTCGCCTTCACCCTCGTCGATCCCGAGATCGTCATGCGGCGAAATCTCCGGGATGGCGATGCGGTCAAACCGGGCGACGTCATCGCCACCATCGAAGGCCCGTCGCGTGGCCTGCTGAGCGGTGAGCGCACCGCGCTGAATTTCCTCGGCCACCTCTCAGGCATTGCAACCGTCACGGCCGAGATTGCCGCCGCCATTCAGGACAGCAAGGCCTCCGTCGCCTGCACGCGCAAGACGACGCCGGGGCTGAGAGCGCTGGAGAAATATGCGGTGCGGGCGGGCGGTGGCATGAACCACCGTTTCGCGCTCTATGACGCGGTGCTGATCAAGGACAATCACGTCGCCATCGCCGGCGGCGTCACCGAGGCGATCCGCCGGGCGCGAGCCGGCGTCGGCCATATGGTGAAGATAGAGGTCGAGGTCGATACGCTCGATCAACTGCGTGAAGCGATGGAAACAGGCGTCGATGCCGTTCTGCTCGACAACATGACGCCGGATCAGCTGCGCGAAGCCGTCGCCATCGTCGACGGGCGGGCAATCACCGAGGCATCCGGCCGCGTGACACCGGCAACGGCTGCAGCCATCGCTGCTTCCGGTGTCGATCTCATCTCCGTCGGCTGGCTGACGCACAGCGCACCAGTGCTCGATATCGGGCTCGATTTCGTCAAAGCGGCGACGGACGCGGTTCCGAGACGGATTGCGCAGGCGCTCTGATCACTCCTCGCCGGGGGAGGGTGCAATCCTCAGGCTCACGGCAATCCTCCCGGCTGGCGCTCTATCGACGGCCAGCAACTTAACGTCTCGATATGAACGATGACGTCCACCTGAGGACCGCGGTGAGATGAATAACGTGCCGAAATGGCACGCACTCGCATTCGACGGAAAGTGTCGGCAAAGCATTTCCTCCCAAGGCAGCTTGAGAATATGCAAATATTAGATGAAAATTCTTCTTTTTAAAGCAAAGCGGCTATGCGTAGCGGCATTATAGCTCTAACATGCTTTTGACCGCAGGTGCGTTCGCGCGCCTTGGCTTTCAGGGGTGAGAACCGAGATGCAACGGACATCCGGGCAGACGTCGACGAACAGGCTATGCCTGCTCGGAAGACCGCGATTGCTGGCAGCGGGGAGGGAACTTCCCTTGCCGGAGAAGTCGTATTTTCTCCTCGCCATGCTCGCCGCCGAAGCCAATCTCGAACTCGACCGCGAAACCGTCAGGCGGCAGCTCTGGCAATCCGAATTGCCGGAAAAGCGGGCGGGCAGCCTGCGCCAGCTGCTCGCGCGCATCGAGCAGAGCATCCCCGCCGATCTTCCACCGCTGCTTGCCGCAACGCGAACTCATATCGGGCTTGCGGACGGCTGGGAGGTCGACGTCCATATTCTGAAACAGAAGGGGCCGCTTGCCCCCGAGGACGGCGAAATCCTCAACGGCGAGTTGCTCGAAGGCGCCAAATCGCCGACGCAAGGCGCCGAGGACTGGCTGACCTACGAGCGCCAGCGTGTCGACGAACTGCGCTCTACCCACCTCACCCGGCTGGTCGAGGCCGCCGACGACAGATCTGACGAAGAGCAGGTCGCGCTTGCCAGGCGCCTCCTGGAACTCGACTCCGCCAGCGAGACGGCGTACCGCGCCTTGATGCGCCTCCACGTCGGGATGAACGATCCTGCGGCGGCGCGTCAGGCCTATCTCAAGTGCAAGAGCCAGCTGAAGGACGATTTCGATACCGAGCCGGAGGAGAGTACCACGGCGCTCGCCCGCGAGCTCGGCCTGATACCCCCAGCGCAGGCCGCCGCGCCGGAGCGCCCGACGGCGCCCGGCATGTTCGTCGATCCGGTCGGCCAGCCGCGCATCATCATCCTGCCGCCGGAAAGCATCTTCACCGATCCGCTCATGGAGCGCGTCGGCAGGGCGCTTCTCGAAGACGTCACCATCGGCCTCAGCCAGCAGCGCGGCTTCAAGGTGATCGCCGCGCATACGAGCCTTGAGATCCTCAGCCGTGCGGTCGATCCTACGCGCGCCTTGCCCGGCCCGCTCGACCTCAGCTTCGACTACGCTGTCTACGTCAGCATCCAGGGCCGCGACGAGGATGTCTATGCCACCTGCCGCCTGACGCGGACGACGACATCGGAGGTGATCTGGGCCATCGAGCTGCCGCTCGTCATGCAGAAGATCAGCGAATCCTTCGCGCATCTGACGCGGAGGATCGTCTCTTCGCTTGCCGACACGATCGAGCGCCATGAACTGGCGATGCCGATCGGCGAGGCGCCGGCGTCCGCTTACCGTCTCTACTTGGAAGGCAAGCGGTTGATCGCCCAGACCGACCTGCAGCATCTGCGACAGGCTCGCAAATGGTTCAAATCCTCGCTCAACCGTTATGAACACTTCTCGGCCGCCCATGCCGGCGTCTCACGCGCGCTCGGCATGGAATGGCTGATCCGCGGCATGCAGGACACGGAGCTGCTCGACGAGGCGAACAGTGCCGCCCGCCTCGCGCAGCAGTCCGACCCGAACAGCGGCCGGGCCTATCGCGAGCTCGGCTTCGTGGCGCTTTATCGTCGCCGGTTCGACGAAAGCCTGGAGCATTTCCAGCAGGCCCAGGATCTCAATCCCAACGACGCCGACATTCTCGCCGATTTCGCCGACGCGCTTTCCCATGACGGCGATTTCGATCGCGCGCTGGAACTCAGCCGCGCGGCCTTCAAGCTCAATCCGCTGCCGCCGGATTATTATTACTGGAACCTCGGCGGCATTCACTTCATGCGCGAAGAGTATGGAAAAGCGATCGAGGCGCTGGAACCGGTAAAGACGAAGCAGGCGACCGCCCGCCTGCTCGCCGCCTCGCATGCCATGGCGGGGGATACCGGCAAGGCTGGGAACTACGCCCGGGTGGTGCTGGAAAACTTCCCGGATTTCCGCAGCGAGGACATCCGCCATTTCGTTCCCGATCGCGATCCCGCTTATACGGAACCGTTGATAAAAGGCCTGCAACTTGCGGGTCTTCCCTGATTACATGGCCTTTTAACAAAGCCTGTAACGCTTAAATGACGCAGGCAATGTTTCCCTCCGATGGTTAACGGCAGCAAGGCGCTGCCAGCACCAATCGGAGATGGACCATGAAGACGAATGCTGAAACCACCGCAGTTCAGACACAGTCGCTGCGCTTCTCTGCCGCTGCCAGGGCAGCCATGAAACAAGACGAACTCAACGTTTCCGCCAATGCGCTCGAGAGCCTGACGCATGCGCTAAGGTTCCGCTGAGGACCATATCAGCATGTCCGCTTTCACCGACCTTGAAACGCTTGCCGGTGACCTGGAACGATCATCGGCCGGTGTCAGCGACTATCACGACCGCGCGGTCACACCGGCCCAGACGCTCGCAGCGATCAGGCCGCACCTGCGCGAATTCGGCATCACGCGCGTCGGTCTCCTGACCGCGCTCGATGTCCTGAACATTCCCGTCGCCTTCGCAACGCGGCCGAACAGCCATACGCTCTCGGTCTTCCAAGGGAAGGGCATCGACAATGACGCCGCCATGACCTCGGCAGCCATGGAGGCAATCGAGACGCGGATCGCGGAGATTCCGCCGGTCGACCTGACGCAGGCGACGGTCGAGAGCATGCGGGCGGAGCGTGCCGCCATGATCGACCTCGACAATGTCGCCCGCTGCGCGCCCGATGAGATCGGCAGTCACCCCATTCCCTGGTGCTCCGGCCTCGATATCCTTTCCGGCGATAGCGTTTTCGTGCCTTGGTGGCTCGTCGGCCTCGACCATCGCGGCGAAAGGCCGCCGGGCTTCGAGCAGTCGAGCGACGGGCTTGCCTCCGGCAACACGCCCGCCGAAGCGGTCCTGCACGGGCTTTGCGAACTGGTGGAGCGCGATGCCTGGGCCCTGACCCAGCTCAAATCGCCAGAACACCTGAAGGAGAGCCGCATCGACCCAGCCTCCTTCGGCGATGCGGTCATCGACATCATGACCGATCGGATCGCACGCGCCGGCATGCGGCTGCTGCTGCTCGACATGACGACCGATATCGGCGTTCCCGCTTTCCTGGCCGTCATCATGCCGGGCAATCTTTCCGACCGTGTCGATGCACGCTGGTCGCATGTCTGCGGCGGCTGCGGCTGCCATCCCGATCCCGTGCGCGCCGCGCTGCGCGCCATCACCGAAGCGGCGCAGAGCCGGCTGACCGCGATCGCCGGCAGCCGCGACGATTTCTCGCCGCGCATCTATCAAAGGCTCGACCGCAGTGCAGCCATGCAAGAAGTGGTCGAACTCTGCGAGGGTGACGGCCGGATGCGCGCGTTCCAGACCCGTCATCGCCGCCCGGCAACGATCCAGGATACCATCCGCCAAATTGCCGGCCGACTGACGGCGACCGGCATCGAGCAGATCGTCGTCGTGCCGTTTGCGCACGGGACCCTGCCGGTCTCGGTCGTCAGGCTGATCGTGCCCGGCCTGGAGGTCGATATTTCGGGCCAGTACATCCAGCTCGGCATGCGTGCGGTCAACACCTTGAGAGGAGCCCAATCATGAAGGTGATGTTCGTCGGCCCGAGCCTTGGCATCGATCTCGCCGCGGCAAGAGCGATGTCTCCCCGCATCGATTTCCGGCCGCCGGCCGCCTGCGGCGACATCCTGAAAGCGGTAGAAGATGGCGCGACCGCGATCGGCCTCGTCGACGGCTATTTCGGCGATCTGCCTTCGGTCTGGCACAAGGAAATCCTCTATGCCCTCGAACGCGACGTCGCGGTTGCCGGCGGCGCCAGCATGGGAGCGCTGCGGGCGGCCGAATGCGCTCCCTTCGGCATGGTCGGCCTCGGCGCGATCTTCGAGGATTACGAGGCCGGGCGGCTCATCGACGACGAGGCCGTCGCGCTGGTGCATGCGCCGCAGGAGCTCGGCTGGCTGCCGCTTTCCGTCCCCTGGGTCGATTTCGAGCCGACGATCGAAGCGCTTCACGCCAATGGCGAGATTTCGCCCGGCGAACGCAAGAAACTGCTGCTTGCCGGCCGTTTCCTGCATTTTTCGGAGCGAACCTATGCGAAGGTGGTCGACGAGTGCCACTTCGCCCGCAAACCGCGCCGCGACCATATCCTCGCAGCCATCCGCAAGTACCGCGTCGAGCGCAAGCGCAACGACGCGCGGCTGGTGCTGGAGTGGCTACGTCGGGACGAATTCCTCCCCGTCAACCGTGACTGGCGCTTCGCCGCCACCTCCCACTGGGAGCTTCTGCACGCCGAAGTCACCCGCAGCGTGACTCCTGTAACGGTAGAATAACGGTCGCAGCGGAAAGATGCACTGATGATGGAATCGTAGGTTTCACGACCAAGAGGGCGGAAACGATGTTTGAACAATATGCCGAAGGTACAGGCAGTGAATACGCAAGGATCTTCCGGCTGCTGTCGGCAGCCAAGGAGGAGGCTGAAAAGCTTCAGCTGCGTAATCTGATGCACCTGACGAACATGGCGCTGCTGCAGGTCGTCATCGATTGGGACGGCATAGATCCCGACAGGGAGCTAGACGTCAATCTCGAGAAGCTGCTCGGCAGCAAGGCCAAGATCGCAATGAAGGACGCCAGCGAGAACCTGATCCTGATCGATCGTCATTGATCTCGATCGATAACAATTGATCCCGATCAGTCGCTATTGGTCCTTATGCGGTCCGTTGGAATCGCGTGACGGGTTGCCGGTCTATTCGGCCGCGTCAGCTTCCAACTGTTCGGTGTGGGCGATCGCCTGAACAAGCTTCAGGATCTTCTTGCGAAGAGCTTCGTTCTTGATCGAGAAGAAGGCAGCATTGAGAAGAACGCCTTCACGCGAAATGACGAATTCCTCGCTCGGAGCGGGGTTGTCGTTGGCCGTATCCGGCGTCGACAGATCGTCGAAAAACGTCCTGACATCGACCTTCAACGCGCCGGCGATTTCAACCAGCATGCTGGCGGAAACGCGATTGGAGCCCTTTTCATATTTCTGAATCTGCTGGAACGTCACGCCAACACGATCTCCCAATTCCGTCTGGGAAACTTTCCTCAGTAGACGCTGTATACGGATGGTCTTTCCGACGTGAACGTCCACTGCATGCGGTTCTTCTTTCATTTTATTTTCCCTCCTGAGGCCAGCGGACATGAGGTTATTCGTCATATCCCTGCCTGACAACTTTTACCCGAGATGTATAAAGCTCGCAATTGCTTGGTTGTAAGTCGTCTCAAACCGAAACACTGCAATGCTTCATTCAGTATCCAGCAAAAAACATGCCAAAGTAGCACTTTTGTAAGGCACATCACGTTTTTCGCGATGCCGGAGCGTTTGCGCGACAAATTGTGCGGCGGCTTCCTGTCAGGAATTGCGTAAACTAGATCAGAGTGACCAGAGGCGCTGCGCATTGGCGAAAAGCAGCTTGGAGCGCTCAGCCTCGCTGCTGGAGGAAAGCACGGCTTGGGTCGCGGCCACCCAGGTGGAAAGCCCGCCGCCGCGCGTGCAGACCGGCCAGTCGCTGCCCCAGACGACGCGATCCCAGCCGAAACTTGCAATCACATGTTCGATGTAAGGCCTCAGCGTCTCAGCCGTCCATGTCTCGGCATCGGCATAGGCGACGACGCCCGAGACCTTGCAGATGACGTTCGGCCGCCGGGCGATCTCCGATACACCGGCCTTCCAGGGCTCGAAGGCATCCGAGCGGATATCGGGCACGCCGCAATGATCGAGAACGAACTGCACATCCGGAGCAAAATCGACGAGGGCGGCCACGCGGCCCGCCTGATGCGGCAGCGTGCAGAGGTCGAAGGTCAGGCCGCTGCCGCCGATCCGCCTGATGTTTTCGCGAAACAGCGCCCCTTCGGACACATCGTCGGGCACAACATGCAGTACGCGGCGGAATCCCTTGACGAAGGGATCGGCCTTTTGCCGCTCGAGATAGGCGGCAAAGCCTTCGTCTTCCGGCCGGCAGGAAACGATGGCGCCGGCAATCATGCTGCCTGCCCGTTTAGCAATGCCGGCGACATGATCGGTCTCGGCCTGCATGACGGCGGGATCGACGTCGACTTCCATGTGCAGCACCGTCGTGATGCCACAGCGCCGGGCCTCGGCCGCATAAGTCTCGTAGAGGAAATCGTGATCGAGGTCAGGCTCGCCCGAAAGCCAGGGATAACGCAGCGCCGACCGGTCGATGATATGCAGATGGGTATCGATGAGCACGCTCTTTTCCTCCGGGGAGTGGCCTTCCGGCAACCTATCTTTGGTGAATGGATTGTTCAAATAGAAATTCTCAGCTGTCGGTGGGGTTGGCGACGTCGGCGCCGGCCAGCAGCGAAAGCTGGGCTGCGGTCTTCTGCACCAGCAGGATCGTCTGGCTGATATCGGGTGCCGAAGGCGCATTCACGAGAGCAATGAAGGGACAGGTGAGGGCGGCGATGCATCGCCGGTCCGGCCCGAGAACGGGAGCGGAAAGATTGTAGACGCCTGATGTCTGGGCGCTCGCCATCATCTCGTAACCGCGCTCGCGGATCTGGTTGAGACGGTCGTAGAATTCCGCGCCGAGTTCGACGTCCGAACGGCTGCGCACATGTTCCAAGATCATCATCTCCCGTTCCTCCTCGCTGCGGAAGGCGAGAAGCACATGGCCAGAGCCGGTGTCGAAGAGACTGATATGAGCGCCGACACGGATCGAAAATCCCCAGTAATCCGGCGCCTCCTGCTGGGCGATGACAACAGCCGCGCCGCGGTCGAAGACGGCAAGGTGATTGGCCTGGCGCGTACGCTGGGCAAGATCGCGCATCAGCGGCGTAGCATAGGAAGCAAGCCGGCGCACCGGCGCGTGCAGCTGGGCAAGACCGAAGAGTTTCAAGGTCAGCGAATATCGGTCGCCGTCCAGCCGGGTGACGTAACCGCGGCGCACCAGACGGTCGAGCATGCGGTAGAATTCATTGGGGCTGCGGTCGAGCCGCTTGGCGATCTCCGCCTGGGTGAGGCCGCTGTCGACGCCGGCAAGCAGCTCCAGAATATCGAGGCCCTTGTCGAGGGCAGGAGCGCGGTAGCGGTCCGACTCGTCGATCTCCATTCCTTCCTCCTGTGAATATCGTCCTGCATATACGCAGAACCGCAGCCGGAAAAGGAAAACTTCGCACTTGACCCTTGGCCAATCGTCTGTTTGTCTATAAACAGACAAATCATAGCTGAAGACATGCTGGGAAGGCGAAAGCCTGGAGACGTCCAAACGGCGAGATCACGAACAAGCCGTGGACAGGGAGGAAGACCATGCAACGCATGGGAATGACCATCAGCCCCGGAGCCGGCCCGAACGCAAGGCGGCGTGCTGCGCTGACCTTGCCAGAATCCGGTCGAAGCGCGCAAAGAAAGCTGAAGCATGTCGCGCAAAACCAGGGACCTGAAGCGTGGCAAGCGAAATCTGAAAGATCGCGATACACTTTAGTGATAGACGGCGACGGGCGAGCTTCATGGCTGAGCCTTCGCCTGAGACGCATTGGCATACCATCGTCCAGCGTGGACAAACCAAGAAGAGGCCCGTGACATGACAAACAGACTTTCCGGCAAGACCGTTCTCATCACCGCCGCCGGTCAGGGCATCGGCCGGGCGACGGCAATCGCCTTTGCCGCGGTCGGCGCCAAGGTCCACGCGACCGACATTAACACTGATGCGCTGGCCGCCCTTGCCGCCGAAACCGGCATTTCCACCCACAAGCTCAACGTGCTCGAAGAGGACGCGGTCAACACCCTCGTTACCGAGATCGGCGCCGTCGACGTGCTGTTCAACTGTGCCGGCTTCGTCCATGCGGGCTCGATCCTCGAGATGAAGGATTCCGATCTCGAATTCGCCTTCGACCTCAACGTCAGGGCGATGATCCGCACGATCCGCGCGGTGCTGCCCGGCATGCTCGAGCGCAAGGACGGGGCGATCATCAACATGGCCTCCGTCGCCTCCAGCATCAAGGGCGTGCCGAACCGCTTCGCCTATGGCGTCACCAAGGCGGCGGTCATCGGCCTCACCAAATCCGTCGCCGCCGATTATGTCGCTCAAGGCATCCGCTGCAACGCCATCTGCCCCGGCACGGTGGAAAGCCCGTCGCTGCAGGACCGCATGCGCGCCCAAGGCGATTATGATGCAGCACGCGCCGCCTTCATCGCCCGCCAGCCGATGGGCCGGCTCGGCACGCCGGAGGAGATCGCCGATCTCGCTGTCTATCTCGCCGGCGCAACCTACACGTCGGGCCAGGCGATCGCCATCGACGGCGGCTGGACGATCTGATTTCAGCCGATCATGCCGCCGGCAGTCCTGCCGGCCGGCCACGGCCATCGGCCCATATGATCGGCCCTCTATAATTATAATCGGGAGGAACAACCATGACCCGCATCACCGACCTTCGCGTCTTCGACCTTCGCTTCCCCACATCGCAAAGCCTTGATGGCTCCGATGCGATGAACCCCGATCCGGATTATTCGGCCGCCTATGTCATTCTCGATACGGATGCGCCTGATCTTGCCGGCCACGGCCTGACCTTCACCATCGGCCGCGGCAACGATATCTGCTGCATGGCGATCGAGGCGATGCGCCACCTCATCGTCGGCGCCGACCTCGCCGAAATTCTCGCCCATCCCGGCAAGTTCTGGCGGCATCTGACGAGCGACAGCCAGCTGCGCTGGATCGGTCCGGAGAAGGGCGCCATTCATCTGGCGACCGGCGCGGTCGTCAACGCCGTCTGGGATCTGCTTGCCAAGCAGGCCGGCAAACCCGTCTGGCGGCTCGTCGCCGAGATGTCGCCGGAAGAGATCGCCGATATCGTCGATTACCGCTATCTCACCGACGTGCTGACGCGCGATGAGGCGATCGAGATCCTGAAGCGGGCGGAGGCGGGCAAGGCGGAACGCATCGCCACCCTCGAAAAGGAGGGCTATGCCTGCTACACGACCTCGGCCGGCTGGCTGGGTTATGAAGACGAGAAGCTGCGGCGCCTTTGCCAGGAGGCGATCGACGCCGGCTTCAACCATATCAAGATGAAGGTCGGCCGCGACCTGGAAGATGACATCCGCCGCCTCAGGATCGCCCGCGAGGTGATCGGTCCCGACCGTTACCTAATGATCGACGCCAACCAGGTCTGGGATGTCGACCAGGCGATCGACTGGGTCAAGGCGCTTTCCCCAGCCAAGCCCTTCTTCATCGAGGAACCCACTAGCCCCGATGACGTCGCCGGTCACCGCAAGATCCGCCAGGCGATCGCGCCGGTGAAGGTCGCGACGGGCGAAATGTGCCAGAACCGCATCATGTTCAAGCAGTTCATCGCCGAGGGCGCGATCGATATCGTGCAGATCGATTCCTGCCGTATGGGCGGGTTGAACGAGGTGCTCGCCGTGCTGCTGATCGCCGCCAAATTCGACCGACCGGTCTGGCCGCATGCCGGCGGCGTCGGCCTCTGCGAATATGTGCAACACCTGTCGATGATCGACTATATCGCGGTCTCGGGCACCAAGGACGGCCGCGTCATCGAATATGTCGATCATCTGCACGAACACTTCCTCGACCCCTGCCGGATCGAGAACGCGGCCTATATGCCGCCGACCCTGCCGGGCTTCTCCATCGAGATGAAACCGGCTTCGATCAGCAACTATACGTTTCGAGGCTAAGAAACCGTCATCGGAGCTGACGTATCCAATGCCGGCGGCATGATAATTTCTTGATTTTTACAGTCTTTCCTGCGGCCGGCGGGCTTCCAATCTGACGGGGCTGCTCCAATTCACTTGGAGGCGGCGAAGCTTGCTTTTTAGGGCGCCGAGGAATATTTTTGAAACGTGAATGCGGAGGGGGTCCAGCACCAGCGGGCCAGCAAATTTTATTGAGCAGAAACAATAGAATGTTTGCGATCCAGCCATGCCCAAGTTTCACGCCGTCAGGAGACTATACGCTTATCTGCTGATCGTCGCGGCAATACTGCTGTCGATCGGCACGGCTCATGCCGCCATGACCGAGGAGAGCGGACGCCGCGTCGCCCTCGTGATCGGCAATTCGGTCTACAAGACGCTGCCCTCGCTTCCCAATCCGGCCAATGATGTCGAAGAGGTCGCCAACACGCTGCGCGCGGCCGGTTTCGACGTGACGATCGGCGTCAACGTCGACCGCATCGGGCTCGAAGATACCGTGCGCCGCTTCCTGCGTTCGACCAACAATGCCGAGGCCGGCCTCATCTATTACTCGGGCCATGGCATCCAGGTGGGCGGGCAGAATTTCATCGTTCCGGTCGATGCGACGCTGGAGACGCCCTATGACGTCGAGACGCAGACCATGCCGCTCGACCTGATCCTGAACCATCTCAAGCAGAATTCGCGCGTGCAGCTGATCTTCCTCGATGCCTGCCGCAACAATCCGTTCAACGCGCAGAAATTCTGGATGGCGGAAAAGCTGGAACCGGTCGGCGCCACGCGCGGGCTTGCCCGCATCGACAGCGATCTCGGCAGCCTGATCGCCTTTTCCACAGAACCGGGCCAGGTGGCCCTCGACGGCAACGGGGCGCTGAGCCCCTATTCCGAATCCTTCATCAAGCGCGCCAGCGAGCCCAACAAGGAAATCCGCCAGGTCCTGACCGATGTGCGTCGCGATGTGATCGCCATGACCGACGGCAAGCAGATCCCGTGGGAAAATTCCTCGCTGACGGACAGCTTCTATTTCATTCCGGCGCCGCCGCCGCCAAGCGTCGAGCCGATGCAGCAGGCGAGCGTGCCCGAGGGAGCCACGGCCACGAAGCTGACGATCGCCCCGCCGCATGACGAGACCGGCTCTGCCCTGCTCGTGACGATCAACCAGCTCCCGCAGACGGGCAAGCTCAGCTTCGACGGCAAGCCGATCGAGCAGGGCGCGAAGCTTCCTGCCGCGGCGCTGACGGCACTGACCTATGATTCCACGGGCGTTGCCGCCGGGACCATCGGCCTGATCGGCTACACCGTGAACGACCCTTACGGCCAGGGGACGCAGGGCGTGGTCGCGATCACCGTCTCGGCCGATGCCGGCGCCAAGATCGCCCAGCTCGAGCAGGAAAAGCAGGTGCGGCTCGCCGATGCCGGCGCCTATCTGAAGGAACTGCCGCGCGATATCGACGCAACGATCGGCGTCGGCCCCGTCAAGGCCGGTTTACCGGTCGTTCCTGCGTCGGCCGCGGAAATGACCTTCAAGGTCGCCGCCCTGCCTGACAAGGGGACGCTGCGCGCCGGAGACCGGGTGATCGGTATCGGCCATGTGCTTGAGGCCGCCGATATTCCGGCCCTTTCCTATGAGCCGCAGATCGGCACGGAAAACCAGGCCTTCGCCGTGACGCTGCAGGCCGCCAATGACGACCTGGCGCCCGCAACTGTCACTTTCAAACCGACGCTCGACGCCTGCGACACAGCAGCCGCAGCCCCCCTCGACCTGCAGGGCGTGACCGCAGGCAAACTGCCGAACGAAATCGACCCGAACGTTGCGCTGCCGGCTTGCACGGAGGCGATAAAGGCCTACCCGGAAGTCGCGCGCTTCGTCTACCAGCTCGGCCGCGCCCAGCTTGCCAACCGTGACACGAAGACGGCTTTTGCGACGATCAAGAAGGCGATGGATGCCGGGCATGTGCGGGCGATTTCGGAGGTCTCTGCGCTCTATCTCGTCGGAGCGTCTGTACCGGCGAACCTCGAAAAATCTAGCGAGATAGCCGCCATGGGCGCGAAGAAGGGGGATCCCTATGCGCTCTATGCCTATGGGAAAAGCCTCTACTACGGCAGAGGTGCCAAAGCTGATATCCAAGAAGGCCTGAAGCTAATGCTTCAGGCGGCCGATTTGGGCCATACCTACGCAATGAACGAACTTGGCTACATCTTCTTCAATGGGGTCAACGTTCCTCCCGACATAGACCGTGGTATTCGCTTCTACGAGTCGGGTCTCAAGCGAGACGACATATATTCAATGAATAGCCTCGGGATGATTTATCGCGCGGGCAAAGCCGTGCCGCAGGATCTTGAGAAGGCACTCGAGCTTTTTAGAAAGGCGGCGGAAGGCGGCCAGCCTTATGCTCCGCGAAATATCGGCCTTATGTACAGAGACGGCTTAGGAGTGCCTAAAGACGAGGCCACTTCTATTACGTGGTTGGAAATGGGCGCCGAGCGCGGTGATTATTGGAGTGCGTTCGAGCGGGCCAAGATGGCCAAAGGCGACGGTTCAAACACAGAGAGCCTAGTCACCGCAGCTCATTATTTTGCTCTTGCAAGCGCGCTCAACAGACCTGGCACCGGCGACCCTAAGAAACAGTCGGACAAAGAGCTCGCATCCTTAGCTGATTCTGCAAAGAAGAAGGCAGCAGAGGCTTTTTCGAGCGAACTGACTCCGCAAGAACTCAAGGCCCTTCCGAAGACAAAATCGCTGAACGAGAGGCTGACGCTTCTTGCGAAGGCGACGTGGGTGAAGCGAAATCCGAGATACGATCTCTTCTAAAACGGCGATCTGGGGGCGCCCTACATGACCAGAAAACTCTTCATCCGTATACTCCTGTGCTCGACTTTCATCGCTGGTTCGGGCGTAGCCCTGCAGGGCTGCATCTTTAACCCGGGAGCCAAGACTTTATTCGCCGAACAAGAGCCGACTCGCGAAAAAACGCCAACTGTTAAAAAGGTGGCAGCAAAGAGTAATGAGACGACGTTCGCTCGTTCGGATAAAAGTTCGGGCTCAGGCAGCTCTTCGGGTATGGGTGGCAGTTCCAGCGGCAGCAGCTCTAGCAGCGGGAGTTCCAGTGGCGACACTGGCGGTAGTGATCCCGGCGGCAGCGATCCCGGGTGGAACTCAGATCGCCGTTTGAAGACGAATATTTGTCGTCTTGGTACTTCCCCTACCGGCATTCCGATTTATGCGTTTCGTTACATATGGGGCGGACCACTCTTCGTCGGCACAATGGCGCAGGATCTTCTGTTGATCAGACCCGACGCAGTAATTCAGGGCGCAACTGGATATTACAAGGTGGACTACGATATGCTGGACGTCAAAATGATATCCATATCGGAGGACATCTCGCTGGCTCCCGCAGAAGCACGCGCCATTGTCGTTGCATTGGCGGTGGATGCTGCAAAAGCACAACCTCTGACAAAACTTCCGACGACGATATCGCGAGAACTTGTCCGGCTGGCAATGTGATCGGAGAAGCTCATTACGTTCGATATTCACGCCGGTTGCGGCTGGCTCGCGACCCGTGGCGTGAGACCACTTACCCGTTGAGCCCCTTGAAACGCACCGGCTGGTAGCCGCGCATCAACAGGCTGCCGAGCGAATAGGTGTTGCGGCAGACGCGACCCTTGCAGGCATTCGGAGAGGCTTCCATCACTTCCACCTTGCGGTCGTCGGTGAAGCGCATGAACAGCAGGACATGCGAGCCCGGCTTGTTCAGCGCGTCGCCCGGCTGCATCGACCAGGGGTCGGAGAGCCGCTTGGCGATGCCGGGAATGGCGCGGGTCGATACATGCATCTTCAAACCCCAGGCGTCGCTGACGAAGCCGGAGCAATCGACGCCGAGGATATTGGATTGCGGCGCGCTCTTGGTGCAGACGTTGCCGGCGGTCTGGCCTTTTTCCACGCCGCCGACGAAGTCCTCGAGCGGCGTCTTGCAGCCCCAGCAATAGGGAACGCCCTTCACCGTCTGCCCGCGTTTGCCGATCAGGTAGATCGGGCGGCGCAGCCGGTTCATGTTGGCGCAGCCGGGCCCGGGATCGTTGCCGTAGGCGGTCGGCGTCACCAGCCAGTTCAGCGTTTCGAAACCGATCGCCCGCTCGATGACATCACCGCGCGATTTCGGCACGATCGCAACCTTCGGCGTCTTGCCGGGCTTACCCGTATTCGACGGCTTTGCGGGCTTGGCGACGGCGAGCTTGCGGCCGGGCTCCCGTCCGTCGAGCTTCAGCACCTGCGCGCGGCTCTCCAGCGAGCGGAGATAGAGCACGTCGCCGCGCGGACCAATCGCCACGAAGCGCCTCGAGAACACCGTGCCTGGGTCGATCGGCAGGTCGTAGGCGCGATCCATCGTCCCGCTCGGCGTGAAGCGAACCACCAGCATGCCGGTACGATCGGGCTGGTCGGCAGGCACGAGCTCAACCAGCGCATAGGGCCTGCCCGTGGTGTCGATGTCGAGAAGCTCGACGGTGCCGATCCGCCCTTCCGAAGTCAACTGCAGAGAGAGGAAATTCTCCTCCGAGCTGCTGCGCCGCAGCAGGATTTCCGCCTTGTCGTTTGTCGCCGAGACGTCCGCAACGATATCGCCGAGCCCGCGGCTCGGCACATATTGGACGACCGGCGGACGGGCTTCGGGCCGGCTGGTACTGCGGCCGATCTCGTCGATGATGCTGTTCAGCGGACCCGGCGGTACCGAGCCCATGGAGGCGAAGACCGAGCGGGTGTAGTCGTCGGCATCACCGCCGTCGACGGCGCGCAGCGTCTGCGACCGGCCGTCGGCATCGGTGGAGCGCTCGAGCGGCACGACGCCGTCCGACCAGAGGTAGAGCTCGTTGTGAACGATGGCGAGGTCCTCCGGCGCGGCATTTTCAGGCAGCGGCAGAACCTCGGGATCGGCCTGTGAGCGTTCGGCGTCGACGGCAAGTACGCGGCCGTTGTTCTGGTCGAGGATGTAGATGGTGCCGTCGTCGCCGACGGTGATCGCCGCAGGCCCCGATGCCTCCACTTCCTCGCTGGACGAGATGATGCCGACAGAGCGCGCGCCGTCGCCGCCGCGAAGCTCTATGATCGTCGTGTCTTTGGCGAGAACCGGCGAAGCGACCGCAAGTGTCGCGGCAAACAGAATATGCGACCCCAAACCACGCATTGCCTCGACCCTCAAAGAGACCGTCAAGTCTTTAAAAATGGTAGGATAGATGCGCCTCGTCAGCAAGCTGTTGCTTTCCAAACGATTTGGAGATCCGCGCGGTCAATAGTACAAGATCATCGTCTCGAAGCTTTGCGGGCAGGGAAAGCTTATGCTGGAATGGAACGGTGATGAACTGGCGCTTGATATAAGCTTGCTGGAGCAGGTTCGCGCAGCGAGGATAAACTTCTCCGATCGCGTCTGCGCGGCCTCGGCCAGCGCGGACGAGAAGCATCTGGCGCAGTTGCGCTCCGAGCCGACCTATCTGATGGCCGAGTTCCTTTATTCGATGAAGGTCTTCGGCATCAGCACCGCCGAGGATATCGAACGCTTCGCCGATCTGCACAATGACTACGTGGTTTCGCTCACTCGCGATCCTGCCAAGCTGCAGCGCCTCGGGCTTTCACAGGACCGTGCGCTCGCCTCGATGTTCACCGCCGACACCAAGCCGCGGCTGATCCAGAACTGGGCTGATAAATCGGGCGCGATCGACCAGTCCAACCTTGCCCGTTTCCTCGTCGCCGTCATGTCGAGCGAGACCTGCCGCAAGACGCTGATCGATTTCGAGACGGCGGGCTTCATGCAGCGCACGCGCTCGCCCTATGGCACGATGGTCGTCTGGTCGACCGGCAAGATCGAGGAAATCTTCGGCGAAATGCTGCGCAATCTCCGCCTCAGCCTGCAGGAATTGAAGATCCTCTAATGCATGTCGCCCGGAAGTGTGCAGCGGGAGGTCAACGACACGCATAAAACAAGGAGCTGAAGCGCCGCTGCCAGTCGATTTCAACCCTCCCAATCGATTGGCGCCGATCGCCGTTGCCTTCCTTCCGGCCCCTCCCTATTGTCGGGGCGCTTGTCGCGCAATGGCGCCAATGGACGGACTTGACGACGATGACGAAATCCTGGCTCACATCCCTGTCGATCGGCCTTCTGCTGGCGCTGCAGGTCGCTCAACCCGGCTATGCCGGTCCGGCTGAGGATGCGCTGGCTGCGCGAAACCCGTCGTTGGCGGCGCTACGCCAACACGATGAAAAGGCCTTTGCCGCCGCCGCCGCGATCATCACCGAACACGAACACGCCAAGGGTCTGACACCCGGCGAGGGCAAGCTGCCCGATACGACTTCGCCCGGCCGCGACATGGGCTCGACACCCGGCAAGGAATTTACGGTCGACAATCCGGATATTCTTTGGCTCTACAATTCCTCGCCTGAGGGAATGAGCGATCTGATCTCGATTTTGAAATCAGCCGGGCAGAAACCCAAGAACTGACATCATCCTCCGCGCAGTCGAACGGACTATATCAGCCGGAGAATATTGCCGAGTGTGAGTCTTGCTGACGTCTTTGCCTAGGCGGTTTCTTCGTGGCTCCAAATAATTTGTAACCCTCCCTCCGGCAAGACAGGCGCCGCCATCCCAATTTCGCCGGTCAGTGCTATTCTCATCTTCAAGACAGTGTGAGATTGTTCGAAGAGGAGGTTTTCCAATGCCAAACCGTAAAGCCATCCTAGCCGCAGCCACATTCCTTTCGCTTTTCCCGATGGCTCCCGTCGTCGAGGCGCAGAACGAACGCACACTGACCGAAGCGCCGGCGCAGACCGGACCCGTGAGCATCACCTTCGATCGCGCGGAGGCCAAATACGCCATCGGCGAAGTCGTCGGCCTCTTCATCCAATCGACCGAGAACGCCTATGTAACGGTCTTGAATGTCTCGCCGAACGGCTCCGTGGTGAAGCTTTTTCCGAACAAATACCAGACCGATGCCCTCGTTGCCGCCGGCAAGCGCGTGCAGGTACCGGATCCGGCGAGCGGCGCCCGGCTGCAGGTCTCAGGCCCGGTCGGCCAGGAGCAGATCAAGATCTTCTATTCCTCCAAGCCGCTGACCATCTTCGCCGACCTCGGCGGCAGCGGCAGCGGCATGTTCCGCTCGATCGACGGCGGCATGGATGCCGTTTCCCGCAGCCTTGAAGAAGCCCGCAGCCTTGGCACGAAGATCAGCAGCAAGACGGTGATGCTGACGACGGTCGACAGCCCGGCGGCCCTGCCGCCCTCCGCCGTCCCGCCCGTCGCTGCCGCCCCTGCGGCAAAACCCGCACCGGTCGAACAGGCTGCAAAGCCGCCCGTTGCGTCCGCTCCGAAGCCGAAGCCTGTCGTGAAACAGGAGGTCGCCAAGAAGCCGGAACCGGTGATCGAAAAGCCGAAGAAGCCCGCTCCGAAGCCCGTCGAGCAGGCGACGTCGCAGCCGCCGAAGAAATACAAGATCGTCACAAATCTGGCGCCCGGCCAGGAGCTTGCCGCCGATGAGTTGGAGCTGATCGGCCCTGCCACCGGCACTTCGTCCAACCGGCCCACGCAGTCGTCCCAGTCCTATCAGGCGTCCCAGCCGAAGATGCCGAAACTGCCGATGCCGCAACTCAAGATGCCGCAATTCAAGCTTCCCGGCGGTTTCAGCATCAAGATGCCGCAGCTAAACCTCGGCCGTTCGGCCGAACCTGACCAGGCCGGCGAAGAGATCGAGACGGCCAATGCCGATACGCCTGCCTGCACCGCCCTTCTAGACAAGCTGAACACCGCCGTTGCCGCCAAGGATATCGCAGCTGCCGCGGCTGAAGCCGATACGATCGCCGTCAGCGCCGATTGCGGCCAGTTCCAGGTGAATGCCCAGCGCCGCGTGGCAGCCCTCAGGCTTGCCAGCGCCCAAGAGATGATGGCCGCCAACAGGCCGGTCGCCGATTACGAGCCGCTGCTTATCGCCGCCGACAGCCCGCAGGTGCTCTGGCAGGCATCGGCCACGCTCGGCGAAATCTATTTCTCCGCCCGCCGCTTCGCCGATGCCGCCGCCGACTATCAGCAGGCAATCGAGATCATCAAGAACGAAACCCGCACGCCGAAAGCGCCGCCGGCCGACACCATTTCCGATCTCATCCAGCGCGCCGCCCAGGCCCGCATCCTTGCCGCCAACCCCACGAGCGACAATCCACAAGGCAGCTTCGTGCCGGCCGAGAAGGATCACCGCAGCGGCGTGCTCGGCGGCATCTATTCCGAAAATGTGCGCGGCATCGTGCCGGTCTCCATCCCGGTTCCGATCACCTTCGACTTCGACAAGTCGAGCTTCACCTCGATCGGCACCGAGGCCGCCCAGGAATTGCTGGAGGCGCTGAAGGAGCAGAAGCCCGGCCGTGTCATCCTGATCGGCCACACCGACCGGCGTGGGGCTGACGACTATAACCAGAAGCTTTCCGAGCGCCGCGCCCAGGCCGTCGCCGATTTCCTGAAAAGCCACGGCATCGACGCCACGATCGACGCCGAAGGCCGCGGGGCTTCCGAGCCGGTGGATGTCACCGCAACCGCAAACCTTACCGAAGACGATATCGACGCGCTGAACCGCCGCGTCGAATGGCGGCGCGAATAGCTGGGCGAGGGGAGGTTTGGCCATGTCCGCATCCGTTTCCATGGCCACAACACTCGCCTTCCTCGCCGTGGCAACCACCCATAGCCTGGCAAGGACGATCGAGGCGCCGGAGCGCGGCACAGTGAGGGCGGTCCTGATCGGAATCGATCTCTACCGTAACGTTCCGCCGCTGCACGGCGCCGTCGCCGATGCCGAGGACCTCTCGCTGTCGCTGCGCTCGGTCGGCGTCGAAGACATGACGCTCTTGAAAAACGGCGAGGCCGACCGCGAAGGCATCTTCCATGCGATCGAGGCCGTCACGGAAAGGGCCGGCTCCGGCGATCTCGTCGTGCTCGGCATTGCCGGCCACGGGTCGAGCGAGCCGGAACGCGTCAGGGGCTCGAAACCCAGCGGCCGCGACGAGGTCTATGTGCTCGCCGGCTTCGATACCCGGCTGCCCGGATCGCGCGAGCGCATCTTCGGCGACGAATTCAAGGTGCTGATCCACAAGCTGGAGGCCAAGGGAGCCGATGTTCTCTTCATCGCCGATACCTGCCATGCCGGCGGCATGACCCGCGACGTCGATCCGCGCGGCGCTGGGATCACCTGGCGCCAGGCGCCTTCCTATACGATCGAGGAGGATGACCTCGCGCCGATTTCGACAACGGCGGACGCGCTCTCCACCGGCTTTGATTACAAACGGCTGACCTTCCTCGCCGCCGTCGACGAGAACACCAAATCGCCTGAGATATCAATTCCCGGCATTCCGCAGAAGCGCGGCGCGCTGAGCTATGCGACGGCTCGTGCCTTCGAAGGGGCCGCCGACCGCAACGGCGACGGCGCCGTCAGCCGCCGCGAACTCTTCGAATATGTGCGCCAGTCGGTCTATCAGTTCACCGATCAGCGGCAGAATATCTTCACGCAGAGCCCGCCCGGAACCGATCTCGACCGTGCCGTCGTCTATGACTACGACGGAGCGGGCACGACGACGGACGTCGAAAAATCCAGCTCCCCACCGCCACCGGCCGAGCCAGCGCCGATCACCGTCGGCGCCCTCGGTTCCGATCCCGTGCTGCAGGGGATCGAGCCGGCCGTCACGCCGTTCAAGCTGTCGGGAGGCGCGGATGCCGAACTCGTCTTCGATCCCGAAAAGCACGAGGCGATTGCCGGTGGCGATGTCGTCGCCTCCAGCATCGGCGCCGGCGACATGCCTTTCGTCGTCGACCGGATGGCCGCGCTCGACACGCTGAAGCGGCTGTCGGAGACGAACCCGCAGACCGTGCGCGTAACGCCTTCCGACACCGTCCATCGCGAAGGCGAGCGCGTGGGCGTCACCGTTTCGGATATATCGGGCCGCAAGCTCGTGCTTTTCGACATCACCGGCGATGGAACCGTGCAGTTCCTCTATCCCGGCGAAAAAGACGCGGATGCGCCGATGCCGGCGGCCTTCGATCTCGATCTTTCCGTCGTCGCACCTTTCGGCACGGACCTGCTCGTCGCCGTCACCTCCGAAACCCCGATGCCTGATCTGGTGGAATTCCTGAAGCAGAACGACAGGCGCCGCACCGCCGGCAACATCGCCAAGCGCCTCGGCGAAGTCCTGCCCAAGGGCGCGCGTGTCGGATTCACGGTCCTCTATACATCCGCCGGAGCCAAGCTATGAGCACGTCGATCACCAGGATCCTCAACGTTGCGGCCGTCATGTTTCTGCTGGCTTCTCCTGTATTGGCGCAGCAGGACACGGATTTTGCCGGCGAGGATGGCGGGCGCGTCATCGGCGGCCAGGCGGCGAAAAAGGGCGAATGGCCCTGGCAGGTGAAGATCCTGGCGCCCGATCCCGAGCAGCGCGGCCGCTTCGGCGGCCATTGCGGCGGATCGCTGATCTCGCCGCGCTGGATATTGACGGCCGCCCATTGCGTCACCAGCGGCCGCTCCGGCAAACAGGATCTCTTCGCCCGCGACCTCCTGATCGTCGAGGGCAAGTCGAAGATCGACAAGGTGATCTCCGTCGACGGGCCCGACAAGCCGGGCCTTGCGGTGGAAGACGTTGTTATCCACGAAGATTTCGACCGCAAGGTCTTCGCCAACGACATCGCCCTCATCAAGCTTGCGGAACCGGCGGTCTCGAAGCCTGTCATCCTCGCCTCTACCTCGGATGACGCAGTCGAAGCCGCCGGACACACGGCCGTCGTCACCGGCTGGGGCTACACGAAGGCCGATCACGGCTGGGACGACAAATACCTGCCGACGGAGTTGCAGGAGGTGGAGCTGCCGATCGTCTCGCGCGAGGATTGCCGCGCCGCCTATCGCGAGAGCTCAATGCGCATGAACCCGATCGATGAGCGCAATGTCTGCGCCGGTTATGCCGAAGGCGGCAAGGACGCCTGCCAGGGCGACAGTGGCGGGCCGCTGGTCGCCCAGCGTCCCGACAAACGCTGGATCCAGCTCGGCATCGTCAGCTGGGGTGCGGGCTGCGCCGAGGCGGAACATTACGGCGTCTATACCCGCGTCGCCGCCTTCCGCGACTGGATCGCCGCAAAGACCGACGGCGACGTGCCGAACGCGCCGGACAGCTCGATATCGGCCGACGGCGACCAGGTTGCAGCGGTTGAGACCAAGCGCAAGCCTCCCGGAAGCGACATCGGGGCAACGCAGCAGAAACAGACGCCGGCCGGTCAGCTTGAGGCCAATCTTGCGATCACCACGCCGCCCGGAAACACCACCGAGGCGCCGGTCGCCAACACGCCCGCCGGCAATCAGCCAGAGGTGCAGGCACCGGTCGTCCAGACGCCCGCCGTCGAGAGCTCTCCCGGCGACCGCGCGCTCCTGATTGGTATCGACGACTACGAAATGCGCGAGGCGAAACTGACCGGCTCCGCCAGCGATGTGAAGGCGATGCAGCTCTTCCTCGTCAAGACGCTCGGCTACCGCCCGGAGCAGATCCACACCCTGACCAACCGCAGAGCGACCCGCGAGGCGATTCTTGGCGAAATCGACGACTGGCTTGTGCGCCAATCGCAATCGGGCAGCCGCGTTTTCCTCTATTTCAGCGGCCAAGGCTCGGAAGAAATGGGCGCCGAGGCGACGACGAGCCCGACGCTTGTGGCAGCCGATGCCAAGCTGGTGCGCGATGGCGGCAAGGTGACCGTCACCAACCAGATCCGTGAAACCGAAATCGCCGCACGACTGAACAGCCTCAAGGATCGCCGCGTCACGCTGCTGATCGACGCCTGCCATGTCGGCCCCGGCAGCCGCAGTGCCGTCGCGGCCCCTGCGGGCGGCACCGTGCGTTGCCTCGGCCCTGCATTGGCATCGCTTGAGCCGCCGAACCGATCGGGCAAGGAAGCGAAATTTTCCTTCGGCGGCGAAACGGCGATGGTCTGGTCGGCCGTCAATTCAGGGCAATGGGCGCTCGTCGACCAGGAAGCCAAACCGCCGCTCGGCGTCTTCACCCGCCGCTTCATCGAAGGCGTAGAGGAAGGGGTGGCGCGCGCCGCCGACAAGCCTGTTGTCAGCAATGCGGCCCTCCTCGATTACGTCCGGCGCAAATCGGACGAATATTGCCGGGCGCATGCGGGAGATTGCCGCTTCACGCCGGTGCCGCAATTCTACGGCCTGCCGGATGCGCTCGGCCGTGACGTCGTCACCGGCGAGGAGGCAAAGACGCCGGCCGCCGCCGTCGAGAACACGCTGAAGAGCGACAACGAAGCGGGTGTGGCGGTCGACGTGCTGCCCGGCACCTCGGTCAGCATCGGCGACAAGGTGGCGATGCGCGTCTCCACCAAGAAGCCCGGCTACCTGATCCTGGTCGATATCGACGCCTCGGGCAAGCTGACGCAGCTTTACCCGAACAAGCGCTCGATGGGCCTGAAACCATCAGCCAAGGGCGGCGACAACCGGCTCGATCCGGCGAGGCCGGTGGTCGTGCCGGACGCGCGCAATCCCTATATCGGCTTCGAATATGTGGTGGAGGGGCCGGTCGGCGTCGGCATGGTCGTCGCCATCCTCAGCGACAAGCCGATCGAAGTCCTCGACTTGCCCGATGTCCCTACGCCACTCGTCGGCCAGCGCGCCGCCTTCAACTATGTCTACGACCTAGCCCGAAGCCTCAGGATCGTCGGCGACGACGAGACCGGCGCACAAGGCAAATGGTCGTTCGATTCCAAATTCTATCGCATCCGCTGAACAGGAGCGAACCATGTCGAGATCCATTCTGCTGGCGGGCCTTGCCGCTTCCCTGATGGCGGTTGCACCGCCCCATGCCGGCGATGTCGCCGACAGCAAAGCGATCCTTGCCGCGCAGGCGGGGCTTGCCGTCGACCTCATCGATCGCACGCTGGCGACGGAGGGGGCGGCAAACATCATGGTCTCGCCGGCAAGCCTTGCCGCCGCTCTCGGTCTCGCAAGCCTCGGCGCGTCGGAGGAGGGAAAGGCCGCGATCGCCAAAGGCCTCGGCTTCGCCAGCGCGGCAAAGGGACCGGAGAAGGTGCTCGACGAGATGACGCCGGAAAAGCCGCCGGGAGCGGATGCGCCGCTGGCGACCGGCGTGGCAATCGTCTTCGACGACAAGCTGGTGCTTGTCCCCGATGCCCTCTCCATGCTCGCCGGCCACCGCATCAAACCCACGATCGAGGATCTGGCCGGACCGAAATCGGTTGAGCACATCAATGGCTGGGTCAAGGACGCCACGAGAGGCGCCATTCCGGCAATCCTCGACGCACCGCCCGGCGGCGGCTTCGTCAGTCTCGGCGCGCTCTCCTTCAAGGCCCGGTGGAAGACCTCGTTCGAGAAGGAAAGTCCGGCCACCCCTTTCCGGCGGCCTGATGGTTCGACGATCTCGGTGCCGATGATGCATCTCGCCGGTGACGAGCAGGAATTCCGCTTCGATGACAATTTCGTCGCCGTCGACCTCCCCTATAGCGGCGAAACCTACCGCATGGTGGTGATCGCGGCGCGCTCCGGCAAGGGTGTCGGCGGCTCCGACCTGAAGGCGCTTGCCTCCTGGCTTCAGGGCGAGAAATTCGAAGCCGCCAAGGGCGAAATCTTCCTTCCCCGCTTTTCGCTGAACGACGGGCGTGATTTGATGCCGGTGCTCAACGCGATGGGGCTGGCGCCTGAAAAGGCCAAGGATGCGGCCTTTCCGGGTTTCACGCGGGAAAACATCAGCTTGTCGCGCGTCCTGCAGAAGACGATGATCAAGATCGATGAAAACGGCACGGAAGCGGCGGCGGCAACGGCTGTTATCACCGAGCGGAGCATCGATCCGAAACTGGTCCGCGTGACCGCCGATGCCCGCTTCGCCTTCGCGCTCCGGGATACCAAGACCGGCCTTCTCTTGGCCGCAGGCCTTATCGGGGATCCGCTTCTCGCGGGCGAATAGAATTCGGTTTTCGTGAATACAGTCATCGCAGGGGGATAAGTGCATGAGAAGTGATCTGATCGCCCGCTACACGATCGGCGAGCCGGTCTACGAGAACGAGTTCATCGTCTATCCCGCCGAGGACAAGCGGATGGATCGTTCGGTCTTCATCGTCGCGCCCGATGTCGCGCTGAAACTTGATAAAGCCCGCTTCGAGCGGGTCTGGACCTCGGTTAACGAAGCGAAATCGCTGACCGCGCGGCGTTTCGTCGAAATCGAGGACCTCATCCCGCCGTCACCGGAAGACGACAATTTCTATATCGTCGAGAAGCGCCCTTCGAAAACGCTGCACCAATATCTCGACGAAACGGAGATGGTGGCTTACGAGCGCGCGGTCGAGATCGGCCGCCATATCCTCGAGGGGCTGGCGACGCTGCATGGCGCGGGTTACGCCCACAATGCGCTGACGGATCAGTGCATCTACGTATCGGAAGATTATTCCGGCCTTTCGGTCAGGATCGGCAACCTGCATCTGATCTCGAAGATCGGCGAGCACATCATCCCGCCCTATGCGCCGGAATTCGGCGCGCCGGAGATTTATGCCAGCGGCACCTTCTCCGCCTCATCAGCCCTCGACATCTATGCGATGGGTATGATCGCCTACAAGCTTTTCCTGCCGCGACAGACCTATGCCAGCGTCTTCGACAGCGTCATGGTCTGGGAGGACGAACACCAGCGCGAGCAGAGCTGGAAGAACATCCATCTCGACCCTTCCAATATCTTCCCGCGCCTCGACGTGCTGATCCCCGGCTTTCCCGAAGGGCTTGCAAGCCTGATCGAAAGGATGCTGAGCCGCGACCCGGCCCAGCGCCCGCGCATGGGCGCCGATGCGCTGGGCGAATTCACCCGCGTGACGACAGGTATCCAGCCGATGGCCTGGGATCCGCGCGGTGGCATGCCGCAGCAACCTGAACCGTCGAAACCGAAGAAATGGACGCTTGCCAGGCTCTCGATGATCGGCGCACTTGTCCTGATCTGTATCGGTGTCGGCGTCGTCACCATCCCGAAAATCCTCCGCCCGGATCCGAAGCTCGTCGCCGATGTCGGCGTCTGGAAGAAAGAGGCCGAAAGCCGGAGGGAGAAAGCGATCGCCGCCAAGGCACCGGAGCGCCCCTCCGGCGACGAGGCGAAGCTTTCCTATGATGTCGGCGCCTCGGCGCTGACCGAGGCCAATGCGCTGCTCAAGGACGAAGATTATAAAAAGGCTCTTCCAGGTTTCCAGAAAGCCGCCATCAGCCTCGGCAAGACGCTGATCGCCATTTCGAAGGAAAATGCGGAGAAGGCCAAGGCCGCGGCTTCCGCCGCCGGCGGCGACAAGGCGCCCGGTTTTGCCGAAGCTGACACGAAGATGAAGGCGGCCGCCGACAGCGCCGCCGCTCAGCAGATGCACGGCGCGGTCGAAAACTATGACGCTGCGAAGGCGGCTTACGACGATCTCTCCAAGTCTCTGAGCGCGCTGACCGCAGCCGAAAAGGACGCGGCGGCGAAGCGCGATACCGCCAATCGCGTCGGCGCCGGCGACAGCCCCGACTTCACCAAGGCGAACGGCCTGATGGCCGATGCCAAAACCAAGGCCGAGCAATGGCAGATGCCCGCGGCCATGACGGGTTACGGCGACGCAACCAAATTGTTCGATGCCCTGATCGCCGATGTCATGGCGGCGAAGGGCGAGGCGACGGCGCTGAAGCAAAAGGTCACTGATCTCTATGCCTCGATTACCACTCGCGCCGGCGCCGCCGATCCGACGCTTGCGGCAATCCAACCGAAGCTCGGCGAGGCCGATGGCCGCTACACCGCGGAGGCCTACAAGCTGGCGATCGCAGCCTACCAGCCGATCCTTGCCGATCTCGAAGCATTGTCGGCGCGCGGCTTCTGCCCGGTTTCTCAGACTCTCGCCTTCGAGACCGTCCCGGCGGGAAGCTATTCGCTGGAGAATGTCCGACTGCTGACCTCCTCGATGAAGGAGCTCGGCGGCATGCTCGGCGTTGCCAATGGCGCAGTGAAGATCGACAAGTCCTTCTGCATGCAGACGAAGGCCGTCACCCGTGCCGAGATGGCGGAATATTACGCCGCCAATTCCGATCCCGCCGCGGCTCAAGCCTATGCCGACAATCCGCAGCAGCCGGCTGACGACGTGCCGCTTGCCGTGGCGCAGAATTATACCGCCTGGCTGTCGAAGCAGTTGAACGCGCCCGTCCACCTGCCGTCGGCGACGGAATGGATGGCAAGTGCGGTGAAGATTACGCCGGAAAAACTGCCCGATAACGGCGATATCATCCTGCAATGGAGCGCCACCCCTTGCGAAGCCGGCGGCAATGTCGCCTTCATGGCGCAGGAGGGCTCGACTTTCGTCGTCTGCTCCGACGCGTCAGCCGGCGGCATTTTCCGGGTTACTGCGGAGTTGCGCTGAGCGATCTGAAGTGTGGAGACGGAATAGGGGAGCGGTGTGCCGCTGACACCGGCGCGGGGTAATCTGTCACTAACCCGTAATGCGTCCATCAGTGCAAACTTGTCGACGCAGCGCAGGGCGCCTCGACATAAGGTTCCAGAGCGCCCTTTACTCTTGATCCGGCAGCTCGCGTTCAAGCGGTGCACGTCGACAGTTTTCAATTCCAAATTACAGAATACGCGCGTATATTGAACGTGGGGACTGCGGTACCCGTGCCTTGAGGGGTCGAGGACAATGTGCTGGAATACATCATCAGCATTCACGCCGGTTGGATTTGCTTTGCGAGGGCGGCCGGCATCTCGCAAGATCGTATGGACGCTGGGCGACGCGGCGCGTCTCCTGATCAACGATTGGCCTTGCGATGACGGCGAGGAATATGTAGCTGCCGTGAAAGCCTGCGTCGACGCATTGAGCGGGAAGATTGCCCCGGAACAATTCCGGGAAGCGCTTCTGCGTGCGGCCGATGAGGCGGGCATCGCTACTCTATCGCTCGTCCCGCAGGGAGTTGGAGAGCGACGACCGGACCTTCCCCCAATGATGCAAACTTAGGCTTATTTCCAGGGGGCCATCCGCTTTTCGACGTCAGGTTTGCACCAACAGCGGATGGCTATCCGATTCTTCAGCGCTGCTGGAGAGCCAGCCTGACGCCCAGAGCGCAATAAATGCCCCCTACGACTTTACCTTGCCACTTCGCCACTGCCGGGTGACGGCGCAGGAGGCGCCCGAGGCTTCCCGCACTACACGCGAAAACAATCGTGCTCAGGAATCCGATGAGCGCGAAAAGTACACCCAGGATGCTCAATTGCAGGAACACGGCCCCATTCTCCGGGCGGACGAATTGTGGAAGAAACGCAAGAAAAAACAGCGCGGTTTTTGGATTTAGAACCTCAGCCAGAACCCCGTGCTGGAAAGCTTGGCTGGCAGTCAGCCGACGTTCGATCGGACCAAGCAAAGATGCATCTTTTGTCAGGATAGCTTTGGTTCCCATATACACCAGATAACCTGCCCCGACGAATTTGATCACAGTAAACAGGGTCGCGGACGCGGCAATGATTGCAGAAATACCGACAACTGCAAACGCCGTATGGATGACGTCGCCCGCCGTGATACCCGCTCCGGTGGCAAGTCCAACTCTGGTCCCCGAAGTCGTAGCTCGCGCCACCGTCAGGAGCGTAGCTGGCCCCGGAATGAAAACGAAGCCGAGAACGATTGCGCAATAGGTCAGTAGAGTTCCATGGTCGATCATTCAGGTTCTCCTTGAGGCGCTTGCTTACATACAAATCAAGACACTGTGGGTTTGCAAGAGCCTAATTAACGCGATGAACCTTCAGCGCTGCCAGTTCTGAGTATGTTTAAAGACCGCTTAGGGCCAAACTCCGCCATGGCTCAGATACAGCAAAAGGCAAATTCCGCGCGAAGTTTGCTGCCCCCCGGCCTGCACGCGGAGTGGTACAGCCAGTGAAGTCAACAGGCCGCCTGCCCGGTCAACACGGGAGCCGCGTGCCGGCCCCTGTGCAATAGCATGGCGGCGCCCGCAGTTTGAGCCTTCGGCACTGCGGGCCGTCTCTCAGGCCTCGGATTTCAGCTTGCCGCCGACCGCCCAGGAGTCCTTGGCTATCTCCGTTATCAGGATTTCCAGCGATTCCGGCGGGCACGCCAGGGTTTCGACGGCGGCCCTGGTCGCTTCGCGGGCGAAGGCGCGCTTCTGATCGTCGGTGCGGCCGGGATGCATCTGCAGGTGAAGAATGGGCATGTTTTCTCCTTGGTCACGTTGGCAATGCCCGTCGCCTTGGCGCGGGCATGACGACTATGTTGTAAATGTTCAGGTTGATAAATAAGCTTTGGGTTTCGTCATTCGAAACCTGCAGGTAGGTAATCATGGACAAGCTGGCCGGCATGGCGATGTTCGTCAGGGTCATCGACAATGGTAGTTTCGCGGCCGCCGCAGAGATCGCGCAGGTATCGCCGGCCATGGTTGCCAAGCACATCAAGACGATCGAGACCCGGCTCGGGGCGAAGCTGATCCATCGCACGACGCGACGCCATCAGCTCACAGAGGTCGGCCAGCTCTATTACGAGCGCTGCAAGCGCGCGCTTTCCGAAGTGGCGCTGGCCGAAGCTTCGGCGAGCGAACTGCAATCAGCGCCCCGCGGCCGCCTTCGACTGGTGGCACCCGTCAGCTTCGGCACCCAAGTCCTGGTGCCGACGCTGATCGATTATCAGAACGCCTATCCCGACGTCAGCATCGAGTTGTCACTCGATAACAATGTCCATGACCTCATCGGCGAGGGTTTCGAGCTCGGCATCCACATCGGCCCGCTCTCGGACAGTAGCCTTGTCGCCCGCCCGCTCACGCCCTACCGGCGGATTCTCGCTGCCTCGCCGGACTATCTTGCCCGCCATGGCCGGCCGGTCTCGCCGGAGGCTCTGGCGAACCATCTCTGCCTCGGCCACTCCTATTGGCGCTTGCAGGATCGCTGGCACCTGGTCGGGCCGGGAGGCGAAATGCGCGATGTGTTGATTTCCGGAAAATTCTCGACCAACCAGGGGGCGGCGCTGCGCATGGCAGCGCTCAGCGGCGCGGGTATCGTGCTTCAGCCGGAACTGCTGCTCGCCGCCGATATCGCCGAAGGACGGCTCGAGCAGGTGCTGCCGGAATGGTCCTACAAGCCTGTACCGATGTCCCTCATCTATGCCCCGAACCGGCGGCCGACAGCGATGTTGCGGACGGTGATAGATTTCCTGGTGGAACGGTTTGGCTGACGATGCCTGAGCTCTGTCCCCACCTCCGGTCTGATTCCGCGGCGGTTAGGTAGGCGCTCAGGCAAAAGCGGCGATCAACGACGGGCGGGGGGCTTCGTGGCCGCTCGCCGCTGCAGGGCAAAACGTGCGGCCGAGCAGTTGACGTCGGGAACGAGATCATAGGTCTGCTGGTAGAGACTCTGCGCCAATGAGTTATTGCCGCGATTTTCCGAGGCGAGGGCTGCGAGCGCCGTGCGCTTGTAAGCCTCGATAATCGGCTCGGCGGCCTTTGCGAGCGCCGCGTCGTCGGAGGGTTCGGACGCAAGGGAAAGAGCGGCATAGGTTGCATCGCCATCCCTGCCGACACGGCCGCCGACGGCGCCGTTGAAACTGGCTTCCGAGACTTGGCGCATGCGCCGGGCATTCTTGATGCATGTCGGGATGCGGCCGGCTTCCGCATTGATGCGCTCTGCCGTCGGACCGCTCTCAGCGCTACCGCCACCGGAGAGGATCACGTAGCCGATGATGCCGACGATGGCGAGGTATGCCACGCCCATGCCGGCGAGGAAGGCCGGCTGCTTGAGCAGTGGCTTTTTCGGCTTGCCGTCGCTCGCCTTGGACACCACCTTCTTCGGCGCCTCCTTGGCGGGCGCCTTTTCGACGAACTGGAATTCGACGTCCTTGCCGAGACGGAAGCTGTCGCCTGCTTTCAGCGAGGCCGTCTGCAACAGCGCTTCGCCGCGCAGCATAATCGGGTTCAGACCCATGCGGCGGATGATGAAGCCGCCGTCGCTCTGCTTTTCGATGCGCGCATGGATCGGCGCCAGGAAGGGGTCATCGACGACGATATCGGCATTCGCCGCCCGCCCGATCGACATTTCCGGCCGGTCGAGCACATGGCTGCGGCTCTGGCCGCCGGGACCGGTCTGCAAAAGGCTTGGTTTGTTTCCGCGAAAGAAGGAAAAGGCCATGATCAGAACATCCCACTCGACATCATCTCGACAATTGCCGGCGCCAGAACCAGAAGAAGGATCGATACGACGATCATCATCGCCGGCATGACGATCTTGGCTTTCAGCTTTTCACTGGCCCTGTCGGCCTTCTCCCAGCGGCGGAAGCGCAGGTCTCGCGCATGTTCGCGCAGCAGTTCCACGCGGTTGCTGCCCTCGACTTCACCCTGGATGACGGCGCGGATGACGCGCACGACCTCCTCGGCGGTCATGCGGCGCTCCAGCCGTTGCAGCGCCTCGATCATGCCGGTGCCGAGCGCCACATCCTTCAAGGTCTGCTCGATCTCCTCGCTCATGACGGTGCCGGGCGCTGCCTCGGCATAAAGCCTCAGGCTTTCCGGCAAGGTCGCCTGCGCCTGCTGCGTCATGACGACGAGATCGAGAAAGTAAGGAAATTCACGCGAGATACGTTCCTTGCGATCCTGCGCCTTGTCGTCGGCGACGACCCAGAAATAGATGGCGGGGACAAGGCCGAGGATCAGGCCGGCCACCAGCCCGCCGATCACGCTGCCGCTGGCGATGCCGAACAGCAGGCCGAGCACGACGAAGCCGAAGAGGCTGAGAACGACGAGGAGCGCGATATATTCCCGCCCGGTCACGCCGCCGAAAGGCCGGCCGCCATAGATCAGCTTCTGCTCGAGCTGCGCGCCGTAATCGGCCAGAAGCGGCTCGAAATGCTTCAGCACGAATTCGACCGGCGTGCGCATGCCGATGCTGTCGACGATATTCGGCGGCGGACCATCACCGCCATGGGAGCGGCGCACGACCTGGATGCTGCCAAGCATATCGCCGATCCACCAGACGAAGAGGGCGGCCGTGATGCCGGCAAGGACGATAACGATGGGGCCAAGAGGTATATGCGACATCATACCGACACCTTCATCATCGCGCGCATCCAGAAGAAGCCTGTGGCATAGAGAATGGCGCCGACGATGGCGATGACGATGCCGATCGCATTGCCGAACACCTTGTCGATCAGCTCCGGCTGGCCGAAGAAGATCATCAGGATCATGAACAGCGCGCCGCCATTGACGACGCGGAAGTTCATACGCGCCTGCGACGAGGAGGTCGTGATCTTCTGATCGAGCTTCCAGATTTCCTTGAAGGATTTCGACATTTCCGTCAGCGGCTCGGAGATGTCGCCGCCCTGCCGGGCAAAGAGGCCGAGTGCCGCATCGACCATCTTGAAATGCAGGCTCGGCACATTGCGGCCGTGGCGGTCGAGCGCCTCGACCAGGCCGATGCCGAGCTTCTGTTCGCGGGCGATGCGCTCGAATTCGCGCGAGGCCGGCATCTGGCCGGTATCGGCCACCGCATTGACGGCAATGGCAAGCGGCTTGCCGGTGCGCACCGCCGAGACGATCTGGTCGACGGCGTAGGGAAGCTGCGATTCGATCTGCAGCCAGCGGCGCTGCAGGAAATAGCGGATCACGCCCTTGGGCAGGAAGAAGGCGACCGGAATCGCGACGACGAAGCCGACGATCGGCCCGAAGATCAGCGAGACCACTGTGAAAACGACAACCGCCGTGATGATGTAGGCGAGGATCATCGTGTAGGGCGGAACGGCGTCGCGCCCGAAGACCTGCGCCGCCTCGCTGGCGAGCGCGATGTCGCGCTCGGTCGCGCGCAGCAGCGGCGCCGGCCAGCGCACCGGCGCGCCCCAGACGAGCAGCCCCGCCGTTATAGCGCCGAGGGCGACCGTAAAAATCTGCAGAATGCTGATATTCATGGTTTCCCCCTCAGACGAACATGTCCAATTTTTCGATTTCGCCGTCGTCGTTGAACTCGACGAGTTCGGCGACGAAGCTTGGCAGATAGCCGGTGAAGGCATGCACGGCCTGCCCGCCGGCGCGGCCGACGAGATTGAAGATCGGCTCGACGATGATGAGGCCGGTGTCGGGATCGATGCCGATCACCTCCGATATCTCGGTGACGGCGCGCCGGCCGTTCGCCAGGCGGTTCAGCTGCACAACTAGTTCGACGGCGGCGACGATCTGCTGGCGGATCGCCATCACAGGCAGCGAGCTCTGGCCTTGCAGCACCATCACCTCCAGGCGGGTCATCATGTCCTGCGGCGTATTGGCATGCGCCGTCGTCATCGAGCCGGCATGGCCGGTGTTCATCGCCTGCAGCATGTCGATCGCCTCGGCGCCGCGGCACTCGCCGACGATGATGCGGTCGGGACGCATGCGCAGCGCGTTGCGCACGAGGTCGCGGATGGTAACGCTGGTTTCGGACTCCGCCGTCTTCGGCCGCGATTGCAGGTAGACGACATGGATGCCGTCGAGCTGGAGTTCGGACGTGTCTTCGACGGCGACAACGCGCTCGCCCACAGGGATGAACTGCGACAGGCTGTTCAGCAGCGTGGTCTTGCCGGAACCGGTACCGCCGGAGACGACGATGTTCTTGCGGGCGCGGACGGCGGCTTCGAGGAAGGCGCGCATCGGCTCGCTCAGCGCCCCGGCGGTAACCAGCTTGCTGATATCGAGCCGCGACTTGCCGCCGAACTTGCGGATTGTGAGGCAGGCGCCCTTGACCGCCAGCGGCGGAATGACCGCGTTGACGCGCGAACCATCCGGCATGCGGAAGTCGGCCATCGCCTCGCTCTCGTTGATCGAGCGGTTGGAATCGACGGCGATGCGCTCGATCACCTTCATCAGCTGCCGCTCATTGGCGAAGGCGAAGGGATAGCGTTCCAGCAGGCCGAATTTTTCGACATAGATCTCGTCATAGCGCGTCACCATGATTTCCGAGATCACGTCGAGATCCATCAGCTCGGAGATCGTACCCCAGCGATACATCAGCTCCTCGATGTTGGAGCGCAGGTGCATATGGGCGATCTCGTAGCGGTCGCCGGCGTTGAAAAGCGCCTGCCTGGCCTGGAAGGCGGCACTGAAACGGGTGTCGAGCTGGGCGAAGTCGGAGCGGGTGGATTCGAAGTTCAGCTTGAGCTGCAAGGCCGAGATCAGCGCCTTGCCGACATCAAAGAGGCGGCGATTGTCCTGGTCCTCGCGCGCGAGGCTTGCGGCATTCGATGAGGCGTCCCGCCGCCCGGTGCGGGCGATGCGTTTTGCCAGCCACCGATAGACGGCGTTCTTGATGACGAGGATGACGAGGTCCTGGGGCGCAGCATCGAGCGCCTCCTTGATGAACATGTCGAGACGCTCGCGGATGCGGGTTCGCGTCTCCTCGCGGCCGAAATCGGAGGATTTCACCAGCCGGTCATACTGCGTGTCCTTCAGCAGCCGCTCGTGGATTCCCATCTGCAAGGCGAGCACGCGCTCCTGATCGGGAAACTGCGTGACCGCCTCGGGTGCTGCAGCCGGTTCAACCAGCTCGATCGTGACGTTCGGCACCCAGATCGACATGCCGGCCGATACCGCAACCGGCGTGCCCGCCCGAAGCGGCTGATCGTCGACGCGGGTCGGGTTGCGGCCGTGATGCTGCACCGACCAGCCCTGGCCAGACTTCCGCAGCACGAATTGCGGCGAGGAGACATGGCTGCCGCGCAGGCGGACGACGCCCGCGCCGGCGGGCAGCGTCAGCGTGCTGCTTTCGCCGACGAAATAGGTCTCGTTCGCCGAAAGCGGGATCACCTCCCGGCCGCTGCCGTCCTCATAGGAAATCTTCAACAGCATGGCTTAATCCCCCGCGACGGTCACATGCGCGTCCAGTTGATGCTCGGCAGTTCCTCGACACTATTGTCCGTCGGATTGCGCAGCACGAGGTTGAGGCTGCCGTTCGACTGGCCGAGAGCGAAGATCAGCATTTCGGCCTCCGAGGGCGTCACTTCGACAGTCACGTTGTTGTAAGTGCTATTGGCCTTGGTGACGGCGCCTTCGGCAGTCGTCGCCGCACCGACGGCCAGAACCTTGACGTTTTGCAGGAAGGTGCGGGTGACGACGCGGGTGCGTGAGCTGATGCCGAGTTTATAGTCCTGCGCCTGCTTGCGGTAGGCGTTGACGTCATTCTCGTCGGCGCCGGGATATTGGGTCAGATAGTTCTTCAGCATCTGCTCGACCGGCGATGCGGGCTGAGCCGGAGCGGCCGGCTGCGCGGTCGCGGCGGGCTGCCCCGGAGCGGCGGGCGCCTGACCGGGAGCTCCCGGCTGGGTCGCGGCGGCCGGCGCCACGGGCTCGACCGGTTCGTCCACCGTGCCGAGGATATCGACATAGCTGCCGGGCTCGACGAAGTGGCCGACCGCTGCGGTCGCGTTGACGGGAAGGGTAAGCGCGCGCTTACCGGGCGCGATCATCGTCGTCAGGCGCCCACCGTCGGTATCGTCGAAATACTGGAAGAGCAGCACCGAGCCGGCCGGGATGTCGGCCGCCGCCGTCCTGTCCTTCAGCCACTCTCTGTAGGCGCTGGCAGCGGGAACCGCGAGCTTGGCAAGCGGCCCGAAGCTTTCCGGCAGCATCACCGGTTCGGCGAGCATGTCGGGCGTGATCGCCTGGCCCCTCGTGACCTTCCGGTCTGGCTGGAGCCGCATGAAGGCATAGGCCGTCTGCTCGTTCTTGACGCTCTCCGTCCAGAAGTAGAGCAGAACGCCCGTGATGAGCCCGACGATGACGGCCGCGATGAGCTTCCAGTTCATGGTGTTATTCCTTCGACGAAGGGTTGCCTGATTTGAACGACCTCGACGGTTCTGCCGTCGGTCTTGCTCCTGGTGTAGAGAACATTGGCCTCGACGCTGCCGCGCCGGCCGTAGAGGGCGGTGACCCCGCCGCGCTCAGCCGGCGGCGCCTCGATGGTGAAGCCGTCGCGAGCAAGAAGATCGGCGCGCTGATCGGACCAGCGTACGGCAGACAGCGTACCCTTCGATACGACCGTGCGCGACATGTGGCCCTTGTCATGATCGCCGATATCGCTCAGCACTTCGACACCGGCCGGCGGACGCAGCGACTGCGGCAGCTTGCTGATATCGGCCGGAGCCGCAAAGGCCGGCAGCGTCGAAGCGACATCCTCGAAGCGGCTCATCAGTACCTCGGTCATCGGCGCATCGGCGGGACGGCGGATCAAGATGGAGACACCAGGTATCGGCGGCTTTGCCGAGGGGTTTGCCGGGTCCTGCCGTCTGAGATAGTCGAGTGCGGCCTCGCCGTCGCCATCGAAGAAGCGCACCACCACGGCAAGATCGTCGCGGATGCGGCTGGTCTTCGGCACGATCAGCATGTTGGCGGCGATGACGGCCGTCAGCTCTTCCTTACTATTGCTCTTGGGAAGGGCAGGCCGGGTATTGGCGGCCAGCACCCGCAGCCATTCATCGGTGATATCGGAGATGCTGCGGTCGCTCTGGTAGGGCGTGAACTCCAGCGGCTGGCCGTTGATGACGAGATCGCGCGGCGCGCGTTCCGGCGCGCCGAGAATGCTTGCCAGCATCGAATTCAGCGTCACCCTGAAATCCTTGTAGATCTCGGCGCGGCCCGGTGTGGCCACCGCGACGGCGAGCCCGATGACGAGCGCCATGCCGGTCAAATGAACTGAGATGCGCGAACCCTGTCTCATCTCATTTCGCTCCCGGAAAGACGCCGTCGAAGAGATCGCCGGAATCGCTTGCCACATCGCGGATTTCCCGGCGCAGCGTCGGATCGTAGCCGCGGCTCGTCGTATCGTTGTTGTGGGAGGCAAACAGCGTGGAATCGTCCACCGTGAACGCATCCTTCCAGCGGATGCTCCTGATCGTATCGAGATCGTCGGAATCCCTGAACTTGTAGATGCGGTCGGCGGTCGCGGTGACGAACTGCGGCTTTTCATTGGCGAGGTCGCCGACGATATCGCCGAAATCGCGGCCGTCGCTCTTGATGGTATTCTGCACGTCGTCCCAGACAAAGGTGCGCTGAGGATCGCCATCGCCTTCATGGGACGGCGCGCGCGAGCAGTTCATGGCGTCTCCTCCGGGGAGTGCCGGCAACGCCGGGATCGGAAAGACGTTCGAGAAATCGGAGGTGCAATCCAGCCCGTTCGCCTCGGCAAAGGCCGCATTGCGCATGGCGAGCATGGTTCCCACCTTCTTGGTGGAAATCCTGTTTGCATGGATCATGAAAATCACGATCAGCAGAATGACCGGCGCGGCGAGCACGAATTCGATCGAGGCGAGACCACGCTTGTCGCGATGCAGCCGCATCAGCAGGCCGCCGCCCGTAGGCTCAGTGGGTGTTGACGGCAGCCCAGGCATTGGCCCCTCCCTTGTCGAAGACGCGCGTCAGGCCGGTATAACTGTCGGCGGCCGGGCTCTGCTTGATAGTGTTCGAGACCTCACCGATGTCGTCGGCGAGCGTGGCGGGCGCTAGTGATGCGAGCCAGTCCTGCGTGTAGAGGTCGAAGGCCGTGTAATTGTGCACCCAGCTCTGCGCCAAGGCATAGGCGGAGGGCGTCTTGTCCTTGAAGATACGGACCTGGAGCCTGGCGCGGGGCGCGCGTGAAACGATCGCCAACGTCTGGTAGTCGGTGAGCTGGTCGCCGCCAAAGGGCGTGAAGTTGAAGGGCGCGCGTCCCTTCAGCCAGTAAGGCTTCGGGAAGGAGACGACCGGCAGGCTCGCACCAGCCACGGAGATCGCGCCACCGGCCGGGCCGCAGACCTGGTTCCAGATCATGTCGAACTTGCGGGTGAAGTCGTTCTCGTCCTTCGTCTGCGAGTCGGAATAGCGCGGCGGCACGTCGATCGGCAGCTGGAAGGGGTTGGTGATGCCGAAGCCGACACCGAAGACCTTGTCGGCGATCCAGAAGCTGGCATCGAGCGCCAGTTCCTGCCACCAGCTGAGATCGCCTGCATATTGCTCGACAATCGCCTTGAACGGGACCTTGCTCAGATAGGCCGGGCCGAAGGCTTCATAGAAGATGTAGAACTCCACCAGTTGATTGTCGATGCCGCTTTCGTGGTTGACCCAGTCGCGGATATGGCTGCCGTCGACACCGCCCGCCGTCAGCGGACCCTTGCCGTTGGGGAAGCCGCGATTGGCGAACTCGCCGCGCATGAGGAGCGGATCGTGCCCCTGGGTGCCATAAGACATGGCAAGGCACATTTCGGTATAGGCAGCGGCTGGATTGACGCCATCACGGTCCACCGGCAGGTTGCCGCCGGCACCTTCTCCAGCCTGGCCGCAGTTTTCGCACGGCGGATGAAACACGACATGGTCAGATTTGTTGAGGCGCACCAGATGCAGGGCCTCGTTGCTGACGCGTTGCGGGAAGCTTTCCACGAGGTAATCGTTCAGGTCGTTCATCGCATCGATGATGTCACTGGACTTGTTGATGAGGCCCCAGGGATCGTATTTGACCTGCGCCGCGACCGTATATGCGATCGCTTTGGTGGCTTCAGTCGCCCGGAACCCCTGAAACGCCAGGCAAGCGCCGTAGATGATGCCGCCGACGATCGGGACTTTTTGCCAGCCGGGGCAATAGGGCATCGGCGGAAGCGGCGGCAGAAGCGATGCCGGCCCGAAGCCCTCCGTGAAGGAGTATTCGGCCAGTTTCGCCAGAATGACACCCGAGCGCAGCGCCAGTTCCGCCGTCGTGAGCTGGAAGGCGACCGAGGTCGCCATGACGACGGTTGCCTGCGAGGAAGCGACGTTGTTCATCGCCATGATGTTGAGATAGCGCGCTTCCCAGTCGGCGTGGACGAGAGCGGCGGCATCGGCGGTATCCTGCGTGCGCTGCTTGTCGTAGATGACCTGCCCGGTGTTGAGGATCCAGACGATCATCAGGGCGAGCGCGATCGTCATGTAGAGGATGATCGGTGACAGGAAGCCGCGTTCGTCGCGGTGCAGACGTTTGATGAAGGTCGGGGTCATAGCAGGTTCACCTCCGCCGTCGAAATCGTGTAGTAGCGGCCGTCCTTCCTCTGGCCGCGGGCGAAGACCCAGCCGGCATATTCGAGCAGCAGGAAGCGCGCTTCCACCCTGGCGGTGACCGGTACGTGCGGCGAGCGGTTGATGGCGGCATAGAGCGCCATCGGCGCGCGGTCGACGGTCACGGTGACGTTCTGCGGATCGAACATGTAGCGGGCCTGGTTGCGCATCGCGCGCCAGTTCTTCGAAAGGCCCGAGGCATCGGCAAGGTTCTTCAGCGCATCCTCCGGCGGCTGGCAATCGCCGACGCATTTCAGCTGGTCGTAGGGAGCAGCCGGGATCAGCGCCAGGCGGGCGGCGAGATCGGCCTTGCCGGCGGCGGCATCGTCGTCACAAGTCTTGACGTCGATTATGCTCCGGATGGTGATCGGCAGGGCCGGGCAGAAATAGACACGGGCGCTGCGGGCCGCCGCATAGGCGGCATAATGGGTGAAGAGGTGGTTTTTTGCGAGGATCGCGAACTGGAAGACCACGAACATGAAGAAGACGAAGACCGGCGTGACGAGCACGAAATCCATCATCGTCGTGCTGCCCGAGATATCGCCGTGCAGCTCGGATATCCGGCGCCGGCGGGCGGAAAGCCGCGGCAGCAGCAGCATCGAGGCAAGCAATATCATGGCGATCGAAAAGGTGCCGAGAAGCGCGCCGTGATCCTGCGGAATCCAGAAGGTGCGGGAGTGCAGGATAGAACTCCAGAAGGCACCGTCGAAGAGGGGGCGTTCGAGTTCGAGGCGCATTGCCGTTACCTCACGAGTGAAAGAGGGGTGAAACCAGGCATGAAAAGGCACCAGAGAAGACCGAGAGCAGCGGCAACGCCGAAGCGGACGGTATGATGTGTCTCGCGCGGCTTCAGCACCGAAGCGGCATCGCGGAAACCTACGGGCAGAAGCAACGCGAACAGTCCGACCGTCCGCAACAGCACGCCCCACTGAACACGCCGCGCCATGGAGAAAACGGCGATCACGCCGCCGACCATCAGCGATGCGAGGGTGACGTCGATGGCGGGCCAGAGGCCGAGAATGGCGCCGAGCGCCGCCATCAGCTTAACATCGCCGCCGCCGCAGCTTCCGGCTGCGAAGGCGATGATGAAGATCATGCCGGCCGCAAGCAGGCCGGCAAAGGCAAGGCCGATCCCTGCCAGACCGCCGCTGACCGCTGCCAGCATGAAGCCGGTAAGCAAGCAGGGATAGGTCACGGCGTTCGGGATGTGACCATGGCGGTGATCGAGCACCGCCGCGGTCATGGTGCAGGCGACGGCAAGAGCCGCCGCTGCAGGCATCAGGGTCAGGTCATAGGTGGTATCCATGATCCCGGCCCACTTATTGGCCCGGCTCAGGAATTCTCTCGGCATCCGAGAGGGCCGTGTTCTTTTCGTTGAACCATTCGCCGATCTGTTTGCCGAATGCGAGCAGAAGCAGCATCAGCGGAATGACGATCAGGGCGACGGCAAGAACGATCTGGGCCATGTCGCCGCGCTCGTCCTTGTGAAGTGCAATTGCGAGAGTCTTGAGTTTGCCGAACATGTGAGTACTCCTCGTTCTCAGGTTTGTTTCGGATCAAATCCCTGGTGAAGATGAACCAAGCATGCGCTATCGCTCCGAACGAGCACGTTGCTCGTTCCAATGATATTTTCTGCTTCAGCTTAACTTCCCCGGCGGCCAACGTTTGTTGAGCAACACCATTAAGACCCAAGAGTGCGCCCAAGGCCAGCCCTCCGTCAAGCAAACGAAACGAAGGGTTCCAATTGTCTTGGAGGCATCGTTTGACAAAACCGAGTTGACGCCGGATTTTTTCAACTAAACAACTGAATCGTCTACAGTTTTACCTGCAAAGACGAAGTTTTTGACGACCTCCCGAGTCCTCGTCTACTGCTCCATAATTGGTCAATTCTTTCAAAGTGATAGAAGAAACGGCGCATTGCGGTCAGAATGACCCTCCGCGCGGGGCGCGGCCATGGCGTTGTTTGACGATCTGGATTAAGCTTTCCTGAAATCGTGGGTATGGTCCCGCCAGTCGATCCGGAGAGAAAACGATGGAAACGATGAGCAGCATCTTGATACTTGCACTGGTCCTCATTCCATTGATGATGTTCTTTCCGACCGCGGTTCAGATGATGGCGACACTGTTCGGCATGAGCTCGGTTCTGGTCGGGATGCCGCTCTGATGAAGGCCGTTTCCGACGACGCTGCCGAACAGGCAACCTTCCAGGTCCTGACCCGGGCGCTGGACAAGCTGCTCGGGCCGATCCGTTTCCTCCTCGAAGATCCGAGCGTTTCCGAAATCCTGATCAACGGCACATCCGACATCTTCGTCGAAAGACGCGGCAAGCTCGAACGCGCCGATACGCGTTTCGCCAGCCGCGAGGATCTGGAATCGGCCGCGCGCAGCATCGCGCAATTCTCCGGCAAGCGGCTGACGCCGGAAGAGCCGAGCGTGGAAGCCCGCCTACCGGATGGCTCGCGCGTACAGATGATCCAGCCGCCGGCCGCCCGCACCGGGCTCTGCATCTCCATTCGCCGCTTTCTGAAAGAACATCGCAGCATTCGCGATCTCGTTACCCAGGGCAGCTTGACCGAGGAATCGCTATCGCTGCTGCAGGCGGCTGTCGGGCTGCAGAAGAACGTCATCATCTCCGGCGGCACCGGCACCGGCAAGACGACGATGCTGAACGCGCTGTCGGAAGCCTTTGCCGACCATGAGCGCATCATCGTCATCGAAGACACGTCGGAACTACAGATCCGCAAGGAGCACGTGGTCTATCTCGAAGTGACGAAGCCCGACCGTTTCGGCCGCGGCGGCGCCAGTATCCGCGACCTATTCCGCTCGTCGCTGCGCATGCGGCCCGACCGCATCATCGTCGGCGAATGCCGCGGCGGCGAGGCGCTGGATATGATCCAGGCGATGACCTCCGGCCACAGCGGCAGCCTTTCGACGGTGCATGCGAACACGCCTTACGATGCCCTGCACCGGTTGGAAACGCTGGCGCTGATGTCCGACATCGACATGCCGCTCCGGCCTTTGCGAGCCCAGATCGCCTCGGCCGTCGACGTCGTCGTGCAGATCGCCCGCTTCAAGCGCACCGGCAGACGCCGGGTGATCGAGATTTCCGAGATCAAAGGCCTGAACAATGACGGCCAGTATGTCGTCGAAAGCATCTACCGGCTGGAAGGCGACGGCCATTCCAATTCCGATGGCGCACTGCTCTGGACGGGCGTCGTCCCGAGCTTCGCCACCGATGCGATGGAAGAACTGCAAGGCGCCGAGCGCGCGGAGTGGATGAAGGCGGAAACCGGCGTGCAGGCAACGGCTTGAAACCTATTGGCGAACGCTAGCTGGGGACTATCTGCCCCGCATGGTGCATTCGAGGGAAGGCAAGCCTAGTTGCCTTCCCCGGTGTTTACTGGCGCTTCTTGCGCCAGGGCGCGCTCTTCTGCCAGTCGCCTGCCATGATGCTCCCGTAGGGGATCACCTCGTCGACCACTTCGGCGAGACCGTAGTGCTCGATCTGCGCCCGCACGTTCGCAGCGCTCTTGTAGGCACTCGGCAGTTCCGACACATCGGCGAAACCAGAGAAGAACCGCGCGTCGAGACCGCTTATTTCCTTCTCCAGAATAGCTGCGATGTTGTTCGGGCTCAGACCTCGCGAATCCGCTCCATAGTCCGCAGACAGCTGCCTCATATGCGCGCTGCGCGAAAAGTTGCGGCCAGCGCCATGCGGCGAGAAGCCGAGGCCATGGGCAGCGTTCGAGCCACGAACGATCAGGATCGGTTCCGCCATATTGAGCGGAATGATGGTCAGATCGGTCGCGTCATGCGCCCAGTTGTCGAAGGCAGGGGTGGCACCCTTTCCGTGGTAGAACAGCCCGTCAGACTTCCGGAAGACGAAATTATGCTCGTTCCAGAAGCGGTCCGCGACCTTGGCCGAGAGTTTTTCCGCCGCCATGTCGTGAAGGACATAGTGGTTTTCCCTGGTCCACTGGCGGATCGTCTGCAGCGCCGACCAGTAGGCGTCACCTTCCTCGGTATCTGCCGGAATCCAGGCATTTTCCCTATGCGTCTCAGGCGAGATGCGTTCCCGAAACTGGTTGGCGACCTTCATGCCCTTGTCGTAGAGCCGCGCCCCCGGCGCCCGCGATCCATGATGGGTCACAAGCGCGGTTTCGCCGGTCGACTTCATCGTCCCGACATAGGCGAAATGATTGCCGTCGCCCTGGGTCGCGAAATGCTCGATGCCAGCGCTCAGCGCACCGTCGCGCAGATAAGGGTTCTGCTCGAAGGCCGAAAGCGTCGCCACGGAAGGCTTCAACTGCGCGCCGCGCGGACGACCGCCGGGACCGAAATGCGTCACGGCATGCACGGCATCCAGAAGCGATTTCGGATCCACGCCAGGAAAGATCGAGATCGCCATAGAGCAGCAGATATCGGCCGAATGCATGCCGGGATGAATCGCTTCGGACGCCACCACGCCGCCGACCGGGATCGTTCCGACCGGACCAGCCGGGCAAGCGTCCGGCATGATCGCTGCGGCGCGAACGACGGGTGTGCGCACCAGCGCGCGCATCGTCGCATTGACCTTCTCGACATTGTCCTGCTCGAAGGCGTTCTCGGCACGGATGTTGGAATAGATCTCGATATCGTTATCGGCCCTCAAGGCAAGCGTCGGACCCGGCTGGAAGGCCCTTGCCGCCTCCAGGGCATCCGCCACCGAGCCACCCTTGCTCAAAACCGCATTGGCTGCGTCGAGAGCCGGGCGAAACCACTTCCCCTGGCTCATGCCGGCATCGATCAAATCCTGTCCGCTCATTACCGCTATCATTGTCTTTTCTGCGTCTGCAGTCCTTCTTGTTCAGTTGTTTTTCTTCACACCGCCTGAGCGACGAGCATTGCCGGAGATCTATCTCACCGCACGCATTCCATGATCATGGCGCGATGCGGCCCCTGTAGTCACCGGCGGCATTCGCCCAGGGCTTTCTTCATCATCCCGGCGACGAGATGTGGCAGGACAATTTACTGAGCTACGTGCTCCTTTCGGAAGCGCGGGATGATTCGAACACCCGACCTGCCCAATGGGCCGCTCTACCTGTAGTCCTGACGGCATTCGCCGAGTTATTCCGTCCCTGTGAAACAGGGATAGTGCATGCCATGCAGCGGCGACGAGGGTGGACGAAACCGGATGGCCCCGCTCGTGCCAGAGAGCGTATGCCTAGGAGGAGTCGAACCTGCCAGACCATCCAACGTTGGCGGCTGTAGTTCCGTCCGGCATTCGCCGCTGCATTTGGCTACGGCGACAAGTGTTTAAGAAACTCCCGCTACCAAGGGGACGTTTAATCCCTCGCAGGGTTCGAACCTGCCGCGTCAATGTAGTTCCTTTTGCATTCGCCGTTCATTTCAGCCATGGCGACAAGTGTCCGGGAAACAGCTTGCTCTACCAACTGAGCTACAGGACCAGGCCCTGGCGAGAATCGAACTCGCGACACAGATGTAGTTCCCCATGCATTCGCCATGTCATTCCATTCGTCCGTGACGACGAGGTGTGGTGAAACATCCTGCTCTATCCGCTGAGCTACGGGTCCATAAACTGGAGGACCCGACGGGATTCGAACCCGCGACCTGGAGGGTAAACAGCCTGTAGTTTCATCCGGCATTCGTCACGGTTCCCCGCGCCGTTCACGGCGGCGCGAGGGGATTGCTTCCTATGAGCCCGTCAGAGCTCGATCGCCTCGATGGCGTTCACCCAGCCATCCGCTCCTTTGCTATTGGCCGCGAAAGCCGTGATCACCCCATAGACGGCATCCGAGAAGCCACCGATGTTGAGCACATCTTCCCGCGTCGGCGCCTGTGTCGTGGCATGGGGCTGGATGTCGAGGCAGACCAGCTTCGCAGCCGGGTTGACCCGCTTGATCCTTGCCCATTCCGTCATCACCGCCGTCGGCTGGCCGCTCCCGCGCGCATCCACCCAGGACTCATTGTCCGAGATGAACACCACGAGATCGACTTTGGCCTTCTCGTTTGCCAGCCTCTTCAGCGGCGCGGAGCAGTTGGTTCCACCGCCGCCGATTTTCGCCAGCTTACCGGCATTGGTCATCACCGAATCCCGCTTGTTGAGGCTGACGTGCACCACGTCATTCTCGAACGGCAGCACCCGCGCCTTCGGGTTGCGCTGCAGGAACGCCGCGGTCATCAGACCGGCAACATCGATGCAACGAACCGAGGACGTTGCGCCCTTCCGGTAACCGGTCACGGGCGAACCCATGGAACCCGACACGTCGGGGCAGAGCACAACATTGCCCATCAGGGACAGCACGTTGGCTATGGCGATATCCATCGCGTCCTGAAGCGCATCCCGAACGACATCCGGAACCTGGCCATCGACCATCTTCCACGCCATCATCAGCTGATAGGGGAAGACCTTTGCCTTGCGGATTTCCTCCGGATCGGCAAGCCGCGCCGCCAGCGCCTCGGCAAACCCCTCGACCTCGAACACGCCATTGCGTGCAAAGGTGTTGAGGTTCTGCCGCACCATCTGCCAACCGCCCTTGCGGGCGATCTCGACCCAATGCTCCCGCGTCAGCGGCAGCGAGGTCAGCATCTGGAACGGGACGTCCGGTACTGGCACCGTCTGGTCACGTCGGAACGCTTCCAATGCCTTGACGAGCTCAGGCAGTGCCGCGTAGTCGTGCGGCTTGCCGATCGCCCAGGCATAAAGCGCCTTGCGCTCCTCTGTAGCCGGCTTCGGATGCACCATGCGGATGACGTCGGCGAGCGAAGGATCGTTTCCGACCATCGCACGCAGGATCTGCTCGGTGCTGGCCCGTTCGAGCCACGCCTGCACCGCCTTCTTCGGACGTGTGCCGAGCGACTTGCGACCCGTGGCGCTAGAGCGCATGACCTGCACGAAGCCGCGCAGCATCTTGCCACTCTTAATCACCCGCGGGAATGCACGGGCGAAGGCATCGCTCTGAAGGCTGGAGAGCATGGCGAGCAACGTCACCGGCATATCCTTCATGTGACCCTTTTCAGCTGCGTAGACCGCCACCCTGGCGAGGAACTCCGGCTCGACCTGAAGGGCAAGCGACTTTACCGCTTCGAGCTGCTCAGCCCCCTCCGCATAGAAGGTGCGGTTGAACGTGCCTGTGACGGCATACTGCGCCAGCGCTTCGCGCGGCGTCAGCTGATAGGCCGGGGCGGCTTCATGATTTTTTGTGTCCGTTCCCGGAAGCAGTTTCCCGAGGTAGGTTTTGAAGATTGCCTTGTTGACCATGACAGCACCTCTTGGTTGGTTCGTACCAGATACATTTCAAGGCGCGTGCCAGTTTGGAGAAAAGTACACATCCCGAGTGCGTTTTTCTTTTATCCGTATGTTTTTAAATATGAAATTTTTCCACGCCTTCACAGGCAATGATGAATTGCGAAAATCCCCGTCCCGATTATATTATCATAGATTATAGCGCCTTATAATTTTGGATAAGACATGAAGCGCCGCGTCGCCATCAGCATATTGGGAACCACCCTGGATGCAGGGAAATGGGAAAATCGCTGGAGCCGCTGGCGGCCCAATGTTGCGCTCTGCCAGCAACCGGGCCTATTTATCGACCGGCTGGAACTGATCCACGACAACCACTCGCAAGCTCTCTGTCACCGCATCCTTGCCGACATCGAGACCGTGGCGCCGGCAACGGAGGTGCGGAGCAATGTCATCAACTTTCGAGATCCCTGGGATTTTTCGGAGGTCTATACGAGCCTCAGGGACTTTGCCCGCAACTACAACTTCGACCCCGACACGGAAGACTATCTCGTCAACATCACGACCGGCACTCATGTGGCACAGATCTGCTGGTTCTTGCTGACCGAAGCCCGCATCATTCCCGGCCAATTGTTGCAGCTCTCGCCGCCGCGCGACCGGGAACCGGAGCAGGATTTCGCCGGCACGCATCGGATTATCGACCTCGACCTTTCCCGCTATGACGAGATCGCCAAGCGCTTCGCCTCCGAGCGCGAAGACGCCGCTTCCTTCTTGAAGTCGGGGATTTCGACCCGCAGCGCCACCTTCAACAGAATGATCGACGAGATCGAGAGGGTGGTGATCCGCTCAACGGCGCCTGTTCTCCTGACCGGGCCGACCGGCGCCGGCAAGTCGCAACTCGCCCGCAGGATCTACGAGTTGAAGAAGAGCCAACGCAAGGTCAGTGGTCCGTTCATCGAGGTCAACTGCGCGACCCTGCGCGGCGACCAGGCCATGTCCACCCTGTTCGGCCATGTGAAAGGAGCGTTTACCGGCGCTGCCGGCGAGCGTGCCGGCTTGCTCAAGTCCGCCGACAAAGGCGTGCTGTTCCTCGACGAGATTGGCGAACTCGGCCTTGACGAACAGGCCATGTGCCTGCGCGCGATCGAGGAAAAGAAGTTCCTGCCCGTGGGCGCTGATCGGGAGGCGTCCGCGGACTTTCAGCTGCTTGCAGGCACCAATCGCGATCTTGGCGAGGATGTCCGAAAAGGAAGGTTCCGCGAAGATCTCTATGCCCGCCTGAACCTCTGGACTTTCCGGTTGCCGGCCCTGCGCGAGCGCAAGGAGGACATAGAGCCCAATCTCGATTTCGAGCTCAGGCGCTATCTGGAACGAGAAGGCGAAAATGTTACTTTCAACAAGGAAGCACGCGAACGCTATCTTACTTTCGCAACTGGCCCGCAAGCCGTCTGGAGTGCCAACTTTCGCGACCTGTCGGCCTCGGTGACGCGCATGGCGACCCTCGCGCCGCATGGGCGCATCACGACTGCCGTCGTTGATGACGAAGTCCGACGGCTGAATGCGTTTTGGCGCAGCTCGAGTGACGACGGCGGAGTGGATCTGATCATTGAAGAAGTGCTGGGCGCAGAGACTGCTGCTAGCCTCGATCGCTTTGACGCAGCACAGCTTGCCGCTGTTCTTCATGCCTGCCGTCAACATGCCACGGCAAGTGCGGCGGGCAGAGCCTTGTTTGCGATCTCGCGATTGGAGAAAAAGAGCAGCAACGACGCCGATCGCCTGAGCAAATATCTCGCGCGCTTCAGTCTCAGATTCGAGGACATTAGGAAAACCGGATAAGGGCTTGTGCTGGGCGTGAACGCCAATCATCTCTTTCGCTCATGGGACAAACCATTGGCGATTGCCGTCGCCATGACCTAAAGCGCTCATCAGCTATTTTGACGAGAGAACGCGGTCATTCCGTCCCGTTAGCGTCGTTCCTGATATTGCCGGCACAGATGGCCTTTATGCGCTATCCTTTTCGGCGCTCGCCGCCATATGGGAGAGATCCTCCCAGAGACTTTCGGCGAAGCTGCGTAGAACGGTGAGCTCGAAACTGTCTTCGCCGGTGCGGACGATTTGCACCGAGAGGTGACCGACCATCGTCATCACGGAATGGCCCTCCAGGAAGACGGCGGGATCCAGATCGACGGCGGTGCCTTTCGAGAGAAGCACCCGCGAGGATCGGCCGGAAACGCCGATGCGCACACGCCCGTGGCTCTGGTCCATGACGTAGGCTTTTCCCGCAAGCGCTGCTGCGAGGGCATCGAGACTGGCCGGGACAAGCGGTTCATCGCCGGCGACGAACCATTGGCGGAAGCCCGCCTTGCGGATCGCACTTTTCGCAAAGCCTACCTTTGCCAATGCCCCAGTGAGTGCCGACGATTCGATCGCGCCGAGCACATGCAGGAGATGACCTTCCGGCAAGGCTTCCAGCCGGACGCCCGCCTCCGAAGTGCCGTTATGGACCGTCCCGGCAAGAACCGGTCTATGCTGCGGAAGATCACGCATGAAGCTTCTCGTTTTCGGGATCGATAAAGACGGGATGGCAGAGCACCGCATCGGTGAATTCATTGCGCAGGCCGTTCCAGACCGTCACCTTTTCGCCGACGCGCTCCGGCCCGCGCCTGACGAGCGCCAGGCCGATCGTGTGGCCGAGATTGGGCGAGAAGGCGCTCGATGTGACGTAGCCCTGGTCGTTTTCGAGCGTCGCCGCGTCACCCTCGGCAAGGATATGCGAGCCGGTGCGGAAACCACGTGCCGGATCGAGCGGCTTGACGCCGACGAGGCGCGGCCGTTCCGGATCTTGCAGTCCTTCGCGGGCAAGCATCGCCTTGCCGATGAAATCCGGCTTGGTCGTTGAGACCATACGGCCGAAACCGAGATCTCCAGGTGTTACCGTGCCGTTAATTTCCGCATGGGTGACATGGCCCTTCTCGATGCGCATGACGCCGAGCGCTTCGACGCCATAGGCTGAGATGCCGTGTTTCTCGCCTGAGGCCATGATCGCGTCGGCAACCCCTTCGCCATAACCGGCTGGGACTGCCAGTTCGTAGGCGAGTTCGCCGGAGAAGGAAATCCGGAAGAGCCGGCCTTCGAGGTGGCCGCCGAAGAGTGAGACCTTGCGGGCGCTCATGAAGGGGAAGGCTGCGTCCGATATGTCCTCGTCGACGATCTCCGAGAGGATGGCGCGCGACTTCGGCCCGGCAATGGCCATCTGCGCCCATTGATCGGTCGAGGAGGCGAAGCAGACGTCGAGATTAGGCCAGAGCGTCTGGGCGCAGAATTCGAGATGGGTCAGCACGCCGGCGGCAAGTGCTGTTGTCGTCGTCATGAAGAAATGGTCGTCACTGAACCGGCTGGTGGTGCCGTCATCATAGATGAAGCCGTCCTCGCGCAGCATGATGCCGTAGCGCGCCTTGCCTACGGCAAGCTTGGCGAAGCCGTTGCAATAGATGCGGTCGAGGAAGGTCGCCGCGTCCTTACCGAAGATTTCGATCTTGCCGAGGGTCGAGACGTCGCAGAGGCCGGCATTCGCACGAATGTTCTGCACCTCGCGGTCGACGCTTTCACGCCATGTCGTTTCGCCCGCGCGCGGGAACCAAGAGGAGCGGTACCAGAGGCCGGTTTCGACGAAGACCGCGCCGTTCTTCTCGGCCCAGCCATGCAGCGGCGATTTGCGCACCGGCTGGAAATGTTTGCCGCGCGAGGCCCCCGTCAGCGCGCCAAAGGAGACGGGCGTATAGAAGGGCCGGAAGGTCGTGGTTCCCACCTCGGCGGGCGAAACGCCACGCGCCTCGGCAAGAATGCCGACGGCGTTGATATTGGAAAGCTTGCCCTGGTCGGTCGCCATGCCTGATGTCGTGTAGCGTTTGGCGAGCTCGACATGGCCGTAGCCCTCACGCACGGCGAGGCCGAGGTCCTTGAGGTGCACGTCGTTCTGGTAATCGACGAAAGCCTTGCCCTTCGAGCCCTTGATGGACCAGAGCGGCTTTGCGTGTGCGGCCACCTCGGAGGCTGCGGCAAAGGCCGGTTCCGCCCCGAAACCGATTGTCTTCAACGCCGCAACTGCCTTTGCAGCACCATCACCGAGGCAGGTCGCGGTTTCAGCGACACCGGCGGCCGAGCCGGCAACGGTAAGGCCTTCCTGCTGGACGGGCGCCAGAAATGCCGAGGCCTCGTCCGACCAGTGCGGCTTCGCACCGCGATGGCAGGCAAGATGGATGATCGGGCTCCAGCCGCCCGACATGGCAAGCGCGTCCGCCTCGATCCGGCGCGCACCGACGCTGACGCCACGCAGACGCTTGCCGCCCAGCGCATCGATGATGCGGGCGCCCTTCAGCACCTCGGCGCGGCCCTGCCAGTTCTTGCCCGCATCGCTCCGGCTATCGACGATCGCCGCGACCTCGAGGCCGGCGGCTTCGAGATCGGCGGCGGTGCGGTAACCGGCATCATTGGTGGTGAAGACCACAGTGCGGGCGCCGGGCGCCACGGCCTGCCGGTTCAAGTAGCTGCGCATCGCGCCTGCCATCATCACGCCGGGAATATCGTTGCCGCCGAAGACCAGCGGGCGCTCTTCGGCACCTGTCGCAAGGATCGCTTGGCGGGCGACGATGCGCCACAGCCGTTCGACCGGGCGATCCGGATCGGGCATCGCCACATGCTTCTGCACGCGTTCGAGCGCGCCGAAGACATTGTCGTCGTACCAGCCGAACACCGTCATGCGGGGCAGGCGGCGCACGTTCGAAAGACCCTCCAACTCGGCAAGCAGCTCGCCGAGAAGGGCGTTCGCCGGCTTGCCGTCGACGCTGCCGCTGTCGGAGAGCAGGCTGCCGCCGAGTTCTGATCCCTCATCGGCAAGGATGACGCGCGCGCCGGCGCGGCCGGCGGTGAGTGCTGCGGCAAGACCGGCGGGGCCGGCGCCGATGACAAGCAGATCGCAATGCGCCCAGCATTTCTCATAGGAATCGGGGTCGGCCTCGTAAGAGGCCCTGCCGAGACCGGCCGCCTTGCGGATCAGCGGTTCGTAGAGCTTTTCCCAGAAGGCCTGCGGCCACATGAAGGTCTTGTAGTAAAAGCCGGCGCTGAGGAAGGGCGAGAGCAGCCCGTTGACCGCGCCGACATCGAAGCCGAGCGAGGGCCAGCGGTTCTGGCTCTTTGCCGTCAGCCCCTCATAGAGTTCGATCATCGTTGCGCGCGTATTCGGCTCGGTGCGCCCGCCGTTGCCTGTGGTCACCAGCGCGTTCGGCTCGGCGGCACCCGCCGTCAGGATGCCGCGCGGGCGATGATATTTGAAGCTGCGGCCGACGAGCTGGACGCCGTTGGCAAGCAGTGCGGAGGCAAGTGTGTCGCCCGGATGGCCTGCGAGCGCCTTGCCGTCGAAGGTGAAGCCGAGCGAGGTGGCGCGGTCGATACGGCCGCCGGAGGAGAGACGGAAGCTCGTCATGCCGGTTCTCCGTCGAGCTTGGAAAGGGCGGCGTCACGGACGATATGGACCGCATGGGTGACAGTATCGCGTTCGACGATCAGCCAGCGCCGGCATCCGGAGGAATGGTGCCAGAATTCGCTGTGCCGGCCGCGCGGATTGTCACGGAGATAGACGTAGTCGAACCAGGCATCAGCACCCGCGTCCGGCGCCGGCCTTGCCAGGCTCGCATCGCCGCGGATCGAAAATTCTTCTTTCGGTCGCGCGCCGCAATGGGGACAGGAAATCAGGCTTGCCATCGTCGAATGTCCTCAGTGCAGATTGGGCTGGGCGCCAACGCCCTTTTCGTCGATCGGATAACCCCGCGCAAAGCGGTCGAGCCGGAAGGCGCGGGCGGTCTGGTGCGGAGCGTTGCGCGCGATCAGATGGGCGTAGCAGAAGCCGGAGGCAGGTGTGGCCTTGAAGCCGCCGTAGCACCAGCCAGTATTGAGATAGAGATTATCGATATGGGTGCGGTCGATGATCGGCGAGCCGTCCATGCTCATATCCATGACGCCGCCCCAGGAGCGCAGGTAACGCACGCGCGACAGCGACGGGATCAGCGCCAGCCCGGCTTCGGCGACATGCTCGACCGCCGCGAGATTGCCGCGCTGGGCATAGGAATTGTAGCCGTCGATATCACCGCCGAAAACGAGGCCGCCCTTGTCCGACTGGGACGCGTAGAAATGCCCGGCGCCGAAGGTGACGACCGTATCGATGAAGGGCTTCAGCCCCTCGGAGACGAAGGCCTGTAGCACATGGCTTTCGATCGGCAGCCGGAGGCCGGCCATATCGGCGACGACGGTGGAATTGCCGGCCGCCGCCAGCGCCAGCTTGCCGCAGCCGATGAAGCCCTTGCTGGTCTCGACGCCGGTAACCTCACCGTCTTCGGTGCGGATGCCGGTGACTTCGCATTGGGTGATGATGTCGACGCCGCGGCTGTCTGCGCCGCGCGCATAACCCCAGGCGACCGCATCGTGGCGCACAGTGCCGCCGCGCGGCTGGAACAGGCCGCCCATGATCGGGAAACGGCCATTGTCGAAATCGAGGAAGGGCAGTTTCTTGCGCACCGCTTGCCGGTCGAGAAGCTCGGCGTCGACGCCGTGCAGCCGCATGGCATTGCCGCGGCGCGTATAGGCGTCACGCTGCGCATCGGAATGGAAGAGATTGAGCACGCCGCGCTGCGAGACCATGGCGTTGAAATTGAAATCCTGCTCCAGCCCTTCCCAGAGCTTCATCGACAGCTCGTAAAAGGGATTGTTGCCGGGCAACAGGTAGTTCGAGCGGATGATCGTCGTGTTCCTGCCGATATTGCCGGAACCGAGATAGCCCTTCTCCAGGACAGCGACATTGGTGACGCCGAATTCCTTGGCGAGATAATAGGCCGTGGCAAGGCCGTGACCGCCGCCGCCGACGATGATGACATCGTAGTGCGGCTTCGGCGCCGGATCGCGCCAGGCAGGCGCCCAGCCCTTGTTGCCGGAAAGGCCGTTCAGGAAAATCGAAAGAGCGGAATATCGCATGGGGTCACCCCGGAAAGAACTGGCGCATGATGCCAGAACGGGGAGCACGGACTTGCACAACAAGGACATAAATCGCTAGGAAAGAGACATGTCCTCACTTGATAACAGAAATGTCCAGACGATCGGCTTCATCCTTATCCCGGGATTTGCGCTGATGTCCTATGCCTCGGCGACGGAGCCGCTGCGGGCGGCAAATCTTCTGGCCGGACGCGAGATCTACCGTTTGCAGGTGTTCTCGCCGGATGGCGCTCCCTCCATGTCCTCCTCGGGTGTCGCGGTTGCCGCCGAACCGCTTCCCGCCAGGGGCTCCGGCCTTGGAACGGCCTTCGTCTGCGCCGGCGGTTCGCCGCGCGACTGGCGTTATCCCAATGTGCTGGCCTGCCTCAGGCAGCTGTCGCGCGAAGGGGTCAGGATCGGCGGCATCTCGGGCGGTCCCTATCTGATGGCCGCTGCGGGACTGCTCGACGGCCGCGACTTCACCATCCATTGGGAGCATGCGGCAGCCCTCCTCGAAGCCTTTCCGGACCTCACGCCGCGCCAGGCACGCTTCATGATCGACGGCAACAGGATCACCTGCGGCGGCGGCATTGCCCCCCTCGACATGATGCATGTGCTGATCGCCGAGCGCATGGGGCCGGATTTCGCCCGCCGTGTCAGCGACTGGTATCTGCACACAGAGGTCAATGAGCCCGCAGCCCCGCAGCGCGCCTCGCTGGCGGAACGTTACGGCGTCCACCATCCCGGCCTGCTCAGCGTTCTCGAACGGATGGAGGAGACGATCGAGATGCCGCTCGAGCGCGCCGCCATGGCACGCATCGCCGGCGTCACCACCCGGCATCTCGACCGGCTCTTTTCGATGCATCTCGGCACCACCTTCCTCGATCAGTATCGGAAGATCAGGCTTCAGCATGCCCATCGCCTGCTGAAGCAGAGCCCGCTTTCGGTCTCGGAGATCGCGGTCGCCACCGGCTTTTCCAGCCTCAGCCATTTCTCCCGCATGTTCCGCGCCGTCTACGGCATCGCGCCGCGCGAGGCGCGCCTGATGTAAGTTTTCTTCACGGTTGAGAAAATTTCACTATGACGATAGCATCCCCCATGAACATACGACGGGGCGTCAGGGGAAAATTGATGAAAACCAAGGGTGAAGCGGCAGAGAAGCAGGAACACGCGCCTGGCGGACGCACGCCCTTTTCCCAGGACCCGCATGCCGTCCGCGAGCCGAAGGAAAACAACCTCGAAATGGCGATCGGCCACGAGGTGCGCGCCTACCGCAAGAAACTCGGCATCACGGTGACCGATCTGGCGGCGGCGACCGGCATTTCGCTCGGCATGCTATCGAAGATCGAGAACGGCAACATCTCGCCATCGCTGACGACGCTGCAATCTCTGTCGCGGGCGCTCGGCGTGCCGCTGACAGCCTTCTTCCGCCGCTTTGAGGAACCGCGCAACGCCGTCTTCGTCAAGGCGGGGCAGGGCATCGAACTCGAACGGCGCGGCACGCGCGCCGGCCATCAATATAATCTGCTCGGCCATATCGACAACAATACCAGCGGCGTCATCGTTGAGCCCTACCTCATCACGCTGACGGCCGATTCCGATACCTTCCCGACCTTCCAGCATGAGGGAATGGAGTTTCTCTATATGCTCGAGGGCGAGGTCATTTACCGTCACGGCGACCAGCTTTTCCAGATGCAGCCGGGCGACAGCTTGTTCTTCGACGCCGATGCGCCCCATGGGCCGGAGCAACTGGTGAAGCTGCCGAGCAAGTACCTATCGATCATCTGTTATCCCCAGCAGAGCTCCAAAGGCTGACTTGCCTAGGAAGAAAAGTTTATTCCTCCCAGTTGATGTCCATAAACAGACCTGCTAGTCCTTTCTCAACACGAAAGGAGCACGGGCTATGTGCGGCATTGTTGGACTGTTCCTCAAGGACAAGAGCCTTGAGTCTCAGCTGGGAAACCTGCTCTCGGATATGCTGATAACCATGACGGATCGCGGCCCGGACTCAGCCGGCATCGCGATCTATGGTGGCTCTGCCGAGGGCAAGGCAAAAATCACCATCCAGTCCGCCAATCCGGGCGCTGACTTCGAGGGCCTCGCCGGCGACCTCGAGAAGGTCGGCATCAAAGCCGGCGTGTCGATCAAGAGCACGCACGCGGTCATCGAGCTGGAAGCCTCCAAGCTTGAAAATGTGCGCAAGGCGCTCGAAGAGATCCGCCCGGCAGTCCGTCTGATGGGATCGGGCGAAAGCGTCGAAATCTACAAGGAGATCGGTCTTCCGAAAGACGTCGTTGCCCGGTTCGGCGTCCGCTCGATGAAGGGAAGCCATGGCATCGGCCATACCCGCATGGCGACCGAATCCGCGGTCACCACGCTCGGCGCCCATCCGTTCTCGACTGGTGCCGACCAGTGCCTGGTGCACAACGGCTCGCTGTCCAACCACAACAACCTGCGCCGCGAACTCGTACGCGAAGGCATGACCTTCGAGACGCAGAACGATTCCGAAGTCGCCGCCGCCTATCTGACGGCCGAAATGGCCAAGGGCAAGGATCTCGGCCAGGCGCTGACAGGCGCGCTCGACGATCTCGATGGCTTCTTCACCTTCGTCGTCGGCACCAAATCCGGCTTCGGCGTCGTGCGTGACCCGATCGCCTGCAAGCCTGCCGTCATGGCCGAGACGGACCAGTATGTCGCCTTCGGTTCGGAGTACCGCGCGCTGGTCAACCTTCCCGGCATCGAGAATGCCCGTGTCTGGGAGCCGGAGCCGGCAACCGTTTACTTCTGGGATCACGACAAGGCCGCCTGAGGGACGCCTGAAAGCAGGAGCCGGCTCAGACCGCCTTTCGGACCAACGAGGAATAAATGCCCATATTCGATCTTTCCAACACCCCTCTTCGCGAACTGAACAGCGCGCTTCACGCCCTTTCCGAAGGTGCGAACGACACTGAATTCGAAGTCGTCAACCCGCGCGGCAGCCATGCCGTCGCCGTTGGGATCGACAGCCCCGTCACGGTCGCGGTCAGAGGATCGGTTGGCTATTACTGCGCCGGCATGAATGACGGCGGCAGGGTGACGGTTCACGGCTCGGCCGGTCCGGGCGTTGCCGAAAACATGATGTCCGGTACCGTCGTCATCGAGGGCGACGCCAGCCAGTATGCCGGCGCCACCGGCCGAGGCGGCCTGCTCGTCATCAAGGGCAATGCGGCGTCGCGCTGCGGCATTTCGATGAAGGGCATCGACATCGTCGTTCATGGCAGCATCGGCCACATGTCGGCCTTTATGGGCCAGTCCGGCCATCTCGTCGTGCTGGGCGACGCCGGCGACGCGCTGGGGGATTCGCTCTACGAAGCCAAGCTTTTTGTCCGCGGCGAGGTCAAGAGCCTCGGCTCCGACTGCATCGAGAAGGAAATGCGGCGGGAGCATCTGGACAAGCTTGCCGAGCTGCTCGAGCGCGCTGGAGTAACGGGCGTTAGGCCCGAAGAATTCAAGCGTTACGGCTCCGCTCGCAAGCTATACAATTTCAACATCGACAACGCCGACGCGTATTGAGGCGAGGGACCCCCATGAGCTATCACAACCCCTATACCCCGCCACGCAAGTCCGCGACATTCGATGACTATACACTCGCCGAAATCCGCCGCGCGGCCGCTACCGGCATCTATGACATCCGCGGCGCCGGCACCAAACGCAAGGTTCCGCATTTCGACGATCTGCTGTTCCTCGGCGCCTCCATCTCGCGCTATCCGCTCGAAGGCTACCGCGAGAAGTGCGATACATCAGTGGTGCTCGGCTCTCGCTTCGCCAAGAAGCCGATCACGCTCAAGACGCCGATCACCATTGCCGGCATGAGCTTCGGCGCGCTTTCGGGCAATGCCAAGGAAGCGCTCGGTCGCGGCGCGACGATCGCCGGCACGTCAACCACCACGGGCGACGGCGGCATGACGGATGAGGAACGTGGCCATTCGCAAACGCTGGTCTACCAATATCTGCCCTCGCGCTACGGCATGAATCCGAGGGATTTGCGCCGCGCCGATGCAATCGAAGTCGTGGTCGGCCAGGGCGCCAAGCCCGGCGGCGGTGGCATGCTGCTCGGCCAGAAAATCTCCGACCGTGTCGCCAATATGCGCAACCTGCCAAAAGGCATCGACCAACGCTCGGCCTGCCGCCATCCGGACTGGACCGGACCCGATGATCTGGAAATCAAGATCATGGAGCTGCGCGAGATCACCGACTGGGAAAAGCCGATCTACGTCAAGGTCGGCGGCGCGCGTCCGTATTACGACACCGCTCTTGCGGTGAAGGCGGGCGCCGATGTCGTCGTGCTCGACGGCATGCAGGGCGGCACGGCGGCGACGCAGGACGTCTTCATCGAAAATGTCGGCATGCCGACACTTGCCTGCATTCGTCCGGCTGTCCAGGCGCTGCAGGATCTGGGCATGCATCGCAAGGTACAGCTCATCGTTTCGGGCGGCATCCGCTCGGGCGCAGACGTTGCCAAGGCGCTGGCGCTCGGCGCCGACGCGGTCGCAATCGGCACGGCGGCGCTCGTGGCGATCGGCGACAACGATCCGCGCTGGGAAGAGGAATACCAAAAGCTCGGCTCGACGGCCGGCGCCTATGACGATTGGCATGAAGGCAAGGATCCGGCTGGCATCACCACCCAGGACCCGGAGCTCGCAAAACGCCTTGACCCGGTTGCGGCCGGTCGCCGCCTTGCCAACTACCTCAAGGTCATGACGCTGGAGGCTCAGACGATCGCGCGCGCCTGCGGCAAGAACCACCTGCACAACCTCGAGCCGGAAGACCTCGTCGCACTGACGATCGAGGCATCGGCCATGGCGCAGGTGCCACTCGCCGGCACCAACTGGATCCCCGGCAAGGGAGGCTTTTGATTTCTACCGGCCGGGCAAGCGTCCCGGCCGTCTCATATCCATAACCAAAGTGTCTCCAAGAAATCCAAAGGGGAACAAGAATGACACTGGACCTTGCTGCTTTTGCCAGAGACAAAGGCATCAAATATTTCATGATCAGCTACACCGACCTGTTCGGCGGCCAACGCGCCAAACTGGTCCCGGCAGAAGCCATCGCCGACATGCAGAAGGATGGCGCAGGCTTTGCGGGCTTCGCGACCTGGCTTGATCTGACGCCTGCCCATCCCGACCTGTTCGCGGTTCCCGATGCTTCCTCCGTCATCCAGCTGCCCTGGAAGAAGGACGTCGCATGGGTTGCTGCCGACTGCGTCATGGACGATAAGCCTGTCGAACAGGCACCGCGTGTGTTGCTGAAAAGACTGGTCGCTGAAGCTGCGAAAGAGGGACTGCGGGTAAAAACCGGCGTGGAGCCCGAGTTCTTTCTCATCTCTGCCGACGGATCGGTGATCTCAGACCAGTTCGATACAGCCGAGAAGCCTTGCTACGACCAGCAGGCGGTGATGCGTCGGTACGATGTGATCGCCGAGATTTGCGACTACATGCTCGAACTCGGCTGGAAGCCCTATCAAAACGACCACGAGGACGCGAACGGCCAGTTCGAGATGAACTGGGAATATGACGACGCTCTTCAGACGGCGGATAAGCACTCCTTCTTCAAGTTCATGGTCAAGTCGGTCGCCGAAAAGCACGGCCTTCGCGCCACTTTCATGCCGAAGCCCTTCAAGGGCCTGACCGGAAACGGTTGCCATGCCCACATCTCGGTCTGGGACATCGAAGGCAAGGTAAACGCCTTCGCGGACAAGGAAATGCCCTTCGGGCTCTCCGCTCAGGGTAAGACCTTCCTCGGCGGCATCATGAAGCATGCCTCCGCGCTTGCCGCGATCACCAATCCGACGGTCAACTCCTACAAGCGCATCAACGCGCCGCGCACGACATCGGGCGCGACCTGGTCGCCGAACACCGTCACCTGGACGGGCAACAACCGCACCCACATGGTGCGTGTGCCGGGACCGGGCCGTTTCGAGCTGCGCCTGCCGGATGGTGCGGTCAACCCCTACCTGCTGCAGGCGATCATCATTGCGGCCGGCCTCGACGGCATCCACAGCCAGGCGGACCCCGGCCGGCACTACGATATCGACATGTATGCCGAGGGGCATCTGGTGAAGGATGCACCGCGCCTGCCGCTCAATCTGCTCGACGCGCTGCGCGCCTATGATGCCGACGAAGGCTTGAAAGAGGCGATCGGGGCTGAGTTTTCCGCCGCCTATCTCAAGCTCAAGCATCGGGAATGGAACGCCTACTGCTCGCATTTCACCCAATGGGAACGCGACAGCACGCTCGATATCTGAGCAGCCGGGCCGATGGCTTCGACAACAACCGACATGCCGGGGCGGAAAGCTCCCGGCGTGACCGGGTTTTCCACATCAGAATCGGCGAAAGAAGAGACAGCATGAAGAGCTTCGTACTCACCGTATCCTGCCAATCGACGCGCGGCATCGTGGCGGCGATTTCGAGCTATCTGGCCGAGAAGGGCTGCAACATCATCGACAGCTCGCAGTTCGACGATCTCGATACCGGCAAGTTCTTCATGCGTGTCAGCTTCATTTCGGAAGAGGGGCTTTCGGGCG